>WLWD01000621.1_pt1 | contig 217510 bp, 158 predicted proteins | sample 6712731 | NCBI WGS metagenome assembly WLWD01 (sample SAMN12718690, study PRJNA576275) | sponge metagenome | isolation source: marine sponge | host: Mycale hentscheli | place: New Zealand: South Island, Marlborough, Capsize Point | collected 2014-11-01 | reverse complement strand
TGTATTGGTTCTAAAAAGAGCCCGCCTATATCAAGAGTAAACAAACATCAATACAACAATAACAAGAGAGTCAGAAGAGAGAGCAGTTTCTTGGAGATAGCCCGAGGTGAAGGTGTTAGGTCTGCGCAGCTTGGGAAGTCTTTGCTCCGCAGAAGTCGAGCCTGCTGGATCCATCCGCTTGAGTTCAGGTGCGCAGAGCCCAGAGAATGGCTACAGGAGGAGAGGCAGCCTGGTGCACCTTGCCACGTGAGCTCAGATGACATATGGAGTGTTGCTGTGAATGGATACGAAACAAACAAGAAGCTAAACTAAAACACCACAACTTCGCAAAGTATACTTCTGCTACTACTGCGCGATTGTTTCTGCTCACGTATTATCGAATGGTGGGGTATTGGCGGGGGAAAAATTAATGTCCGGATCTACGGGCGGTGCGCGTTGCTATGTGTGGCCACCCTTAAGACGTATTAGTGCAACACACGAACACGTCTTTGTTTCACAATCGGTCAGGTATGCATAGCTATATGTATATCCTTGCCAACTAGAGATAGTCCATGTCAAGCTTAGTAATGTGCGTTGAAGCACCAATGCGCTGACTCTCGAAGGATGGACTGTGGTATACGAATTTAAAAATTTTCCAAATTTGTCAATTTATTTATTAAAGAAAAAGTAACCTAATTTTTTTTTGCAGTTTTATTATTGGCATTTGTTGTTGTTGTTGTTGTTTTGTGATAAAGCAATAATTTATTTGCAGTTTCCCACAGTTGAGAGGGTAAACTTGCCGGGTGTGGTTGGCTTTTACCAGAAGAATGTTTTGAGCAACAGCACTGAGGACAAGACGGAGGAGCAAGGAGAAGATATGCACGGGAGTGTAGAGAACGGTAATGTGGACGAAATCTCTGGAGGCGTGGCAAGAATGATGGATGAGGGTAGCGATGGAGAGAGGAGAGAAGATATTGAAGAGGAGGATGGCGATGGTAGTCAGGTGGTGGAAGATGGTGAGGAAGGGGGAAGCTGTGGTGATGAAGATGAAGATGGATGGATCACCCCTGACAACCTGGCTCAGGCACACGAGGAAATGGGCGGAGTTACTGAGGAAGAGGCCCGGGGTCTCGCTGTGGCGTGTGTCACAACTGACTTTGCCATGCAGGTAAATATAGATATGAGGATGACACCTACAATCTTTAGGAGGATTTGTAGTTTTATTTTACTTTTTGCAAATACACTTAACTGCACATTCTGTTATGGTATCATTCTTCTGTAATTGTTTCGCAAATAACTCATCGTAAGATGGTAGATGGCTGTCGTCTTTTATACAAAATATATATTTGATGATTCTAAGTGCCTAGGTGATGTAGTATTTCGAAACCACACATTTTGTCAGGTTTACAAACAGACAAAATGTGTCACTTCTGTCTTGTATTCCTGGTAGTGCAAATTTTGTCGTATATTCACCATGGTATGTCACCGAACAAGTTAAAAATTCCTTCTCGTGTAATGTTAACAAAGTAGGTCCTGCCACGTTTTGTTGTTGTTGTTTTTAATAGAGTTTAAGGTAGTTAAACTAGGTTAATGGAGGGAGTAAGGCTCAGCATGCAACGATCCAAGTGGGCAGCCGCCCACTGGCGAGGAGCACAGCGCAGGCGCAGTGATCACGAAATTCGATGCGAAGCGCACATGCCGGATGACCAACTCGTCGCTCCGACAAGAGTAAGTGCGGCTAAACGGTATGCTTCTCGGAACTCGTCCTAACGACCATCCCCTTCACCGTCCGGTTCCTGAATCGGGCAAGACAGCAAAAATAAAGAAATAAAGAAATAAAGAAAAAAGAAGGATTTTCCATCCGCAAAAAAAAAAAAAAAAAAAAAAAAGGACGTACGCCACCTTGCGGATGTGACTGGTCAGGCTGGAGGGCTGGGCCTCAGGCATCCCCAGGGTCGTAGCAGAGGGAAGGCCCTCGGCTCACCCCCAAGCCGCAAAAGGGGAGGGCACAAATCACGTGACGTGCATGCACCCAATGCACGCACGCAGCTAGCCTTGCCAGCCTGACTCTCCCCCAAATATACTAGCTAGGTAGTGCTTCACGATCAAACCAAGTGACCGTAGTTAAATGGTGACAATAATAGAGGCTAGCAGTGTAGCTTGAGTTGTGCATTCCCCAAGGTGATGTATGCAAGTTTGAATAATACTCCAATTTACCAACACTAATGCTATCTTGTTTAATTTTGGTGTGGGTGGCCTCTACAGTGGGTGACTTTCCTTCTTAAGTGGATTTGTAAAGTACAGGATTCTGAAAGTGCTTTAACTGATTACTGGCCAAATACTCAATTTTGCGTACCTCCATATGTTACTAAGCAATTCTGACATGAAAGGGAGTAATAACTATCTGCCTACAGCTCAGGGCGGTTCACTGTGGACATTTAGCGATTAATTGTTACCTGAGGTGGGATTTCAGGTTGGCTTATGAATAAATTCATAAGCTCAGGTAAAATCCAAGCTATAAACCACAATTTTCAAAGGGTCATAACTACATATATTCCCCTCTGTTTCCATTTTTAAAAGTCTAAAAATAGTCAATGACCTTAGAGGTCCCATTCCCAATCTATGCACTGGGGCTTAGCCCTTCTAGAAACCTGAGACCAGTCACTTTACCCACAGTGGTTAACCACATGGCTGGTAGTCAGGTATGATGGACCTAAAGTTTGAGCTGATAGTGGACCAGTGGAAGTGCTCTAGAGCTTGAAAATGAGGTCAGTCATTCATTTAACAATAGATTTATTAAAAATCACAACATAGAAATTGATAGCTTTTTTTTTTTTGCACATAACAACAACAACAACAAATTGACACATGTTCACACCCATCAGTGTGAAATATCATCAGGAGCAGCTTCAGAAATTTTGTAGGGTGTGTGGAGGGCGGCTGAATAAAGCTAAAGGGAGAGCTCAAGCCGTGTATTCATGCTCAGAGTATTCCCTCAGTTTGGAGAAATTTGCCGGAATCTCTATACAGGTAGCAGAAGAGGATAGTACATTTCCCATGAAGTTCTGCAATCTTTGTTACGTCAAATTGGAGAGTGTGAAGAAGGCCATTGATGATGGATTTCCTGTACATCAAATCACTCCCATGGAGTGGTTACCACACCAAGATGACTGCAAAGTGAGAGAAATATAAATTATTAAATTAAAATATTGAAAAATTCAAGAGTAATTTTTCTGGTTTACCCCTAGCATGCATCTCATATAGCTTACATCCCATTTACAGACACCAGATGTGAATACTACTCCAAAGCACTGATGAATGGTAACTATTTCCTCACACACTCTCACCAAAACCCTATCCAATACACACATCATACACACACACACACACACACACACACCCTACACAATTGCAACACACACCAACCAACTTACTCCCAATGAAATGGGATACTACCCACATATCAATAGAAAAATCTATTCACAAGGGGTGAGGAGGCAGACCACTATAATTTTTCCCATGCTACAAGTTATTGCAATGCCAATAATAAATTAAAATTTCTTTTTTAGATATGCTTACACTTCCAACATATTTCAAGGGGAGGTGGAAAAAACAGCAAAGCAACCAAAGGGAGAGGCAGGCCAAAAGGAGAGACTCCCAGAGCAGTCATTGAGCATGCAAAATCTATAGCTAAACTGCCACCTCCTATTGAGGACCCCAACCCCCAGTTTATGCACACCTCTTTGACAGACAAGATATCTTGTTGTATCTGCTGTGAAGTAGTCAGGAATCCAGTTCAGCTCTCCTGTGGACAAACCATCTGTTGCTGCAAAAGCATACAGTATGCATACTCATTGCAGTGTCCTTGTTGCTATGGCCACACTTTAAGTAGCAAAACCATTTCCTCTCCCTCACCTCTGTTAATCTCCATTCTTGATGAGTCCATTGTGTTGTGCATCAGAAGGTGTGGCAAAATGGTGCAATTCCAAGATTACAGCAACCATCTTAATTGTAACTGTAAGACTCACTATGTCAACACCAACTCGCCTTCTAAAGTAACTCTGAAAGATGTACTTTCCAAGCCTACCTCTTCTCCAGCAACTCCAGTTGAGTTGAAAGCTGCACAGCATCTGGTCAGGCGGCTCATGCAGCATGGAGAAGGAAGCTCCTCTGGAGTAATAAAAGTTCCAACAAGTGGTCAGGTAGATTATCATTACATAATTTACCCATAATGTATTACTTATTGATCTATACTTATATAGCCCCTCACATTGATGCAAGTTCCTGGTAGCAGAGTTTCCAGTTCTGAGGCGAGTGCAAGGACAGTGAAGAGAAGAGTGGAGGTTCTTGACACTACGAGAAATTGCAAGTGGCAATGATAGCACTTCTCATTTTGCGGCTGAATTCAACTGCCAGTCACGAGAACACAGGGAAGAACTTCTTCGACAGGTGCAACTACCCCTTGCCGTCCCAGTGGACCATGCTTTGGCGATCAAAGCAGATCTTGCCATCCCATGGACCAAGCTCAGGGTTCTACGAAGGTGATAACAACTTAGTGACAAAATATCTTGTGTAAAAAACTACAACATTTGTATTATATATCATAGATGGCTGAAGTCTCTGAACATTTCTATGGCCAGTGAGCGTCAGCAGCGCAAACTGGCAAAGGAAGTAGTAGGAGAAAACGTAAGAGCTGAGCGTGCTCCTTTTACAATTTCCATAGACAAGACACGAGATGAAGTGAGGAAAGTTTCATTCGTTTATAGACCCAACTTAATTGGTGCTATTGCAGATTTATTTGCAAAACACGAAAGGTATTAATAATTTTTAAATTAAACCTATACCTATTTTAATTCATTTTTACCTTTGCTCTAGTTGTGGTCTAACTTGGCATAATGGAGTCATCCCTTCGAGTGAGCTCTGGTGCAAACTGGGAGGTGATAAAGGGCATGGTAGTTTTAAATTGACGATGCAGTTGGTGAACAGTCCCCACCCCAACTCAGTGAAAGAAACCTCCCTGCTGTCAGTTTTCAAAGCTGGTGACTCTGCCTTAAATCTCCACACAGCACTTGATATGTTACAAGAACACATCATAGAGGCACAAGGGATGCAAATCAAGTAAGGTGTCAATAAATTATCTGACTAATATTAATGATATCTACTTACCAGGAGTTATACTGTTCGCCTGTTCCTCGCCGGCGACTATGAATTTCTCTGTCGCATGTACGGTCTCAGCGGGGCGAGTGGTATGTGATTTTACCTATCATATAAAATGAATTTATCATACAAAGCACATATTTGAAAACAGGCCGTCACAACTGCTTGTGGTGCCTTATCACCAGTTCCAATTTGTCCAAACCTTTGGCTCAGAGGGGATCTTTTCCACCCAGATCATTGGCATCTCTGAAGGAGGATCACACTCGATTTAGGTCCCAGGGTAATGGAGACATTAAAGTGGCCAAACTGTACAATAATGTCATTGGCGAGGTTATATTTGCTATCCCACTTGATAACGTAAGTATTAATGTAATGTATGAGGGGATAAAATTTAACTTACCATAATTTAACAGGTTTGCATCCCAGGACTTCACCTTTCGCTGGGGATTTATAATCGTTTGTGGACCCTGCTAGAAGACCATTGCAAAGAGCTGGACTTCACCCTGGCAACAGAAAGTGCAACTTCAGCGAGCAGTTTTCGTGATGGGAGTACTGCCAGTCTTACCAAGCTGTCCCAACTGAAGGTTGCATTGGAAGCTGACCTCAAGTATGCACAAGTCATTACTGACTTGATCACATACACAGCAGTAGCTGTTGAGGACCTCAGTAGTGACATCTTCTTTGGCAGCTTGAAGGTAGAACTAGCCACTACACAGATGAGGATCAAAGATGTGGTACAGTTTTAAAATAATATTAAATACCAATATCCTTTACTAAAATGTGACTTCATAGAAAAATGAAATAGCTGACCTTGAAAGAGGATTGAAGAAATTGTTCGACCATACCAGAGGGTCCTTTTACTCTAGCCTGGACAGAAGTCTCCAGAAGCTTGATGTCAAGCGTCAAGCCTACCAAGGTGGTACCTTTGTCGGTAATCATGTACACAAGCTTCTTAAGGTAAAATTTCATTGGTTTTTAATGTAGCACAACTTACTTGTCAATTAACCGTGATAAAATTGTAGTCCGCTAGCATCAGTGTCTTGTGTGATGGGGTCAGGAACATCGGCAAGGATTATCCGTCCATTACAGCTCGATCCGACAAGACTGCGAGCAAGTTTGCCCTAGCTTTTGAGCATTTTGGAGAATGCCACAGAGGGTACAATTCTTCAGTTTGTATGAAAGAAAAAGATATAGATGCGCTGGGTAAATTTAAATATACAATGCATGTAATATTAAAATTGATTTATATTAATATATCGGCAGAAACAAACATCCGTACCTTTCTCAAGTTCTATCGTGAGAATTTTCCGAAGGCATCAATTCTCCCCAAAATGCATATCCTTGAGGACCACGTGATTCCATGGATGCGTAGATGGAAAGTTGGAGCTGGACTGATGGGCAAACAGGGGGCAGAATCCATACATGCACACATGATGAAGCTTGAAAGAGTATATCAAAGTATGCCTAATGAACTTGACAGACTCAAGTACATCTTCCAAGAACAAACTTTAGAGTCTGCTCCATCCCTCACAAATCTAAGACCACCTCCTAACAAGAAGAGAAAGACCTCCACCAAGAAGAATGAGACCTCCACAGATATTCTCTAAGCTGGCAGAGCAGTAGCTCTAACTTAATTCTATTCTTGTGTTTGTGTAGCTGTAGTGTTTAACTTACTTGCAATACCAAGAGGGCCAGAGAGCTCTAGACCGCAGGTTTTCCAGAGCTTGGCATTCCTTCAAAAAAAATAACTATCAATTTGGAAATGGCTTCAAAGTGTTCAAAATGAGCAGCACTTTCTTCTGTCAGTTTTCAAACTGCTCAGAGCACTTCCAGTCATCCACAATCAGGCAAAAAATGTCCAGATTAAAATTGCGTGCCGCTCGATTTTTTTTTGATTTTTTTTCTAGGCGGCTTATGCACTGATTGTTTATTCATTTCCTGTTCCTGTTTGGTTAATTGATGATGGCATGACTATTAATAGCATGCCAATTTGCATTGGTTGCTAAGGAAGTTTCCAGGTATTTCAATCTAAGAAAATATTTCTGGGGGTGTGTCTAAGTGCCGGTTATTGAGTTCAATGAAAACTCCCGTGAGCTGTACCTGAATCTACCAGTTATCTATCATTGCATCTCAGGTTTGTAATGTAGTATAGCTATCTGTACAGCATATCTACAAGTGTGGTTACAATATAAAATTTATCAAATAAACCTTGCTACAATACACTTGAAGTTTATCAAATATTGTCATATAAAATTTTAAATTAAGAACTATAATTCACGATTATTTGATACTTTGAATTATGCTGCAATGATAGCTTAAGTCTTCTGGAGAAGTTTATTGATTCTACTGTGGATTCAGGACTCCAAAGATGCAGGAAACACAAGAGTATCTTCAATTTCCAAGCTGATCCATAACTTTGGAATATTAGTAGTATTGTAAAGTTCATAATATACCTGGAAAATATAAAAAGAACACAAGAATGTCAGAGTGACTTATTAATGAATTAAAGTCGATATCATTGGCTAGATTTGGATGTTTTTATTCTTACTAATATAAATCTGAAAATGGCGTGTGTTTTGTTTTCTAACAATTCACCTTTAAAAGTTGCTGTTAGTGTCCATTCTTGCGTCATTCATAACCATTACTCATATCTCTGAACTTGTCTTCTATTGTAAGCTCATAAATAGCGTGGTGAAACTAAGCAACGCGAAGTGGCACCCCAAGGACGCTACGAGATACCAAAATTTTCGTAGCCTTTCCCATCCACTGTCGAAAACTGGAGTGCGCAGGACTTCCAATCCATTGAGCAATAGCAAGAGCAAGCTTTTACCAGCGGCTGATCAATAGAAACTTTGTGTCCAGGCCCGATTGTTTCTCCGCTACAAAGTCAGAAAGTAGCTTCTACAGTAAGGGTAACATACGGCGGCTTGCGGCACTGCGGTTAAGTAATAATTTGGCCGGTATTCGGTTAAGTAGATACAGATGCTGAAAACGAGGTATATAATAATATATTTTAATATTTCCTGTGTGTGTGTGTGTGTAGAATGTTTTGCTACAGATGGGCATCCCTGTGTTGTCTGTGGATGGTCTTAGAATAAAGCAGCTGAGGACGTACGCCAAAAAGTGCAAAGGTTGCTTCAAGTAAGTATACACGGATTTCGAGATAAAGTGAAGGGTTACTATGGTAACCATAAAAAGATGTGGCCAAAAGGAGAAGACTTCACCATTCTTGTTATCATTTTCTTCAATAGTATTCATAACTTTTGAAGAGAAGACTTACAAACATCATAAATTCCATAAATATTGCCCGAAACCTATATTCCGAAGCAACTGTAAAAAAATAAAATAGAAAATAAATACCAAGCTACACCTTTGCTGTTCAATATCTGTGTGGGTGAGACTGCAAGAGTCTGAGTATGTGGTGTGCTCATCTGCATTACAATGGCGGCACTGACATAAGTGGACTACTAGTTCCATTTGGTACTTAGTCTCTGAAAACTCATTAGGATAAGTTTTTAGTAGCAGAATTTGAGGGTTGCATATAGTATTGATAATGAATGTTCAGAATATGGAGGATTTTTTTAAGGAAGGAAATTGCTATGAAGTGTTTTAAGGAAATAAGGAAATTGAAACAAAGTAAAAATAATCATGAACACGTCAAATTAACCCCCTTCCTCCCCCTTTCCCTCCCGTTGTTTGAGTAGAAACTTGCTACTCTCAAGCCTAGCGATGTTATACATACTTATTATATTTATATTTATACAGGTTGGGTAAGGTGAAGTCAATGTATTCATTTCCAATGGGCTTGCACTGTGTAGTAATTGCCTTGCAGTAGATCATGTGATACCAACTTCTGTTGTGTGTGTCTGTGTGTGTATCTCAGGACAACCACCAACACATCACTGATGTTTTGTCCCAGCTGTGGCAACAAGACCCTGGCCAAGGTGTCTGTCACTGTGGACCAGGAAGGGTCCATGCAGTACCAGTTCCTGGGACAGAAGCAGTTCAGCCACAAGGGATTGCGTGTGAGTTGTCGCTCGATGTTGAGGCAATGACATCGTTCTTGCAATGTCAATCGATAAAAAAAAATGAAGAGAAAAATGAATTATTTGTGAAGTGAAATTTGGTTATTTACCTTGGAATCAAAGACTCACTATAAGGGTTTTTAGCTTCTTCGCTAAATTAAAGCCCTCAGTGTACATGTGTGAAAGGGTTAGGTGTTCATTTTGTATTGTCTGTTTGTCTATAGCAAATCTCAAAGATAACAGGATTGAAAGGGTTTGCACTCAATGGTTTCAGTGCCTTTTGTTGTCTTTTTTTTTGTGTGTGTGTGTGTTTTTGTTGCTGTTTTGTTTGTTTGTGTGTTGTTTTGTTGTTGCTTTGTTTGTTTTTGTTGTTGCTGCTTTTATTTTCAGACTTGTATTAAAAATCATCAGCCTTAGGCCATAAAGTACCGTTACTATGGTGTAGCTTATCTATTTAGCTCTGAGTTCAGAGTGAAATATTTACAACCAATTACTAGGGTGAATACAAAAGTGGAGATGTGTTTCTAGATAGATAGAATGCTAAGTGGTTGAATAAGAGAACTGAATGAATGCTTACTTGTATTTTATTATTGTTGTTGTTGTTATTATCAACTGGATACGTAAATGTCACAGGACAATTTAATTTGACCTTTTTTTTTTCACTCTTGTCTTTCTTTATGTAGTTTTCCCTTCCCCAACCCAAGGGTGGTCGTCATGCCAACAACCCAGTCCTGGCTCCTGATCAGAAGGTTACTCAGAAGCAGAGAAGGTCAAGGATCACCAATGGCCTCAATCCACTCCACCCTGATTACATTGCTCAGGTAAGGCGCTCACAGAAGGTGGGCTTTTATTGGAGCGGAGAAGCTGTAGTGTCCAAATGAATGCCCTAGCAAGTATGGTCTAGTTACATCAAAGTTTGGCTGCCTATTTGGTCCACCATGTAAAAGGAAGCGTAATAATTTTTAACAGCCAATTTATTTTAATTAAAACTTACCCAACATTTTTGACCTCTTGCCATATGTCAGGTTCAATTGAGATGATTGAATCTACATAATAATACACTTGTGTGTCAGTAACAACATGACGACAATGGTGACTGATGACGTGGTGTGTGGGTTCATGAGCTTAAGTGGGTGAAGTGTCATCGTTCAGTAGAAGGGTATTAATTGCAACTGAAAAGCAGGTGGAATCAGTGAGAAGGCTGAAGGCAGCGTAGATTTTGAAAAGGAAAGGCGAAAGTATGAAAGAGGAGGTGAAAAGGCTACTATAAAGCTGGTGGAATCGGCGAGGACAGGCGGCGCAGAGTACAACAGAGAAGGAAAATGTTTTATGAAGTTTAAGTCCACAGTCATGATAGAAGGACAGAAAGACTTAGAAGCAGGAGAGATAGACAAAAAAAGGAGAAGGGACTCCATGACTCAAGAAAAAAGCTGTATAAAGGAAGGGAGGAAGATAAAGACTGAGAGAAGTTCAGGAAAAAAGGAGCAGGAGAGAGAAACTGATGTAACCTTAACCAAGTGGCAATAAATAACTTATGCTACTGCATTCTTACTTGGCAACATGTCAAGTGCCACTGTGTGGCGGGGTACTTGCTAGTAATTAATATTTTGCTACTTTTTTTTTTCTTTTTCTTTTTTTCTTTTTCTTTTTTTATATTTCTAGACGGGATCTAAGAGTTTGAAATACTGGTAATGTGAACATATTTATAGGTATGGCATTCATGCTAGAGATTCATATGAGGAAGTAATCAGATGGTTGTGTGCATGGTTATATGTGACCTAGCTGTTACATGGGACCCTACACAGAATATGAGAAGAAAATTGTTATGACTCATGGAGGCATTTGCCTCCAAATTTTCATCAATTTCATAGAAATGACAGATTTCCCTAATTTGACCTTAATGTAATTTCTTTTCTTTCTTTTTTTTAATTCCCTGCCGACTAAAAAGCTGGAAGCTGGTTAGTTGTTGTAACCACTCACTGATACATGTGGCACCGTGCACCGATACATGTGGCACCGTGCACCGATACATGTGGCACCGTGCACCGATACATGTGGCACCGTGCACCGATACATGTGGCACCGTGCACCGATACATGTGGCACCGTGCACCGATACATGTGGCACCGTGCACTGATACATGTGGCACCGTGCACTGATACATGTGGCACCGTGCACCGATACATGTGGCACCGTGCACGATACATGTGGCACCGTGCACCGATACATGTGGCACCGTGCACTGATACATGTGGCACCGTGCACCGATACATGTGGCACCGTGCACCGATACATGTGGCACCGTGCACTGATACATGTGGCACCGTGCACTGATACATGTGGCACCGTGCACCGATACATGTGGCACCGTGCACCGATACATGTGGCACCGTGCACCGATACATGTGGCACCGTGCACCGATACATGTGGCACCGTGCACTGATACATGTGGCACCGTGCACTGATACATGTGGCACCGTGCACCGATACATGTGGCACCGTGCACTGAGTAGGATGTCACTGACCACGACTACTACGTTTTTGGCCACAATTGCCACTAGGCAGTCACCGATTCAATTATATATGATGACAGGATTTTAACCGATCGCCGAATTACGCGTTACCGCGTAGTGCGCTTCTGTGCTTCACAAAATTGCGTAACCACCATTGCACCAGCTTTATTCCTCAGTAACCGCACACGGAGGCCGACTAATTGACTGATTCGCCGCTGAGTTCATTCTACGGTAGAGTCAGTTTACATATAACTAATCTAAAAGGGTACTTACCATAAGAAAAAAAGGAGTATTTGTTTTATTATTTAACTAAACATACAGTACATTTTCCAATCAATGATAAGGTCACAAAAGGCAATAATAGTTAAAATTCAGGAAATATAAGATGTGTATGCAATGGTCTTTAGGTGCAATGGCCAGTAGAAACTTCACTCCTGATGAAGTCTTGGCTTTTTTGGATGATGAGGAAGAGGTATGTGAAGAACTTGATGATGAGATCTTTATGGCTGGAAGTGACGAAGAATTTGACGTTCTGGATGACATAGAAAATGGTAAAATAATTTCATTTATATATTTATTATATTAAATACTTACAATATAATAAAAACAGAATATGGAGAGTTGATGAATTGAGTGACCCCTTGCCATCACCATCACCTCCTCCAGTGTCATGTCCAGATTCTCACATGCCCAGTTCACCTGTAATCGAAGGGGCAAGAGGTATGCATGCCAGTGAATCTTCTTACTCTGAGTCAGAAAATAAAGACCCAAAGTGGAAATACAAACTATCATGTCCAGTTATTCTTCCCTTTACCGATTCCTCCCCAGTTGGCCCAACAATACAAATTCCTGAAAGACCAAAGGAAATTTTTCAACTTTTCTTTACAGAGGAGTTAATGCCTATGATAGTGCAGCAAACAAACAAGTACACACAAGAAGTTTCCCCATCAGGTAAAGTTTGGGTGGAAGTTACTGCAGAGGAACTGTATGCGTTTCTGGGTTTCAATTTTCTCATGGGACTAAATCCAAAACCATCCTTAGGTGACTACTGGAGAAAAAAACCAAATTTATCGATACAGTCCCATATGCGACAAAATCACAAGAGACAGGGACTTTGAAATATCAAGGTATCTGCATTTTGTCGACAATTCTACCTAACCCCCTCCCAACTCCCCAAACTATGACCACCTTGGTAAGGTGAGACCTCTGTTCACTTACATCAACGATAAAAGCAAGTCCCTGTATAATCCTGGTCGTGAGGTCGCAGTGGATGAAGCTATGATCAAGTTTCAGGGACGATCATCACTGAAACAGTACATGCCGCTCAAGCCAATTGAACGAGGAATTAAAGTCTGGGTGCTGGGAGATAGCAGTAACGGCTACTTCAGTAGGATGGATATCCACACAGGAAGGAAGGATAAAACTGAACATGGACTTGGAGCAAGTGTCAAACAACTTCCAGAAGACTTCCAGAATTCTTGGCGTTACGTTTTTTTTGATAACTTTTTTACATCCAAGTCTCTTTTACTGGACCTTCTCCAAGTCGGCATCTATGGTTGTGGCACAGCTAGATCCCATCGCAAAGGATTTCCAGAGCAATTGAAGAAACCTAAACTGAAGCAAAGGTATGAGTTACCTAATAATAATAATAATAATAATAACAATAATAAATTAAAACAATCAATAGTGATAAAAAACAACAACATTTTAGTAACGACAGAAATTTACAGTAGAAAGTACAAATTAAAAATTATGTTCATATACATGTATAGATGCATAAATACGTACATTAAAACACACATACATACTTTCTATAATATTGTATAGGGGAGACATCATCACTGTTCAAGCAGGCAAGACGGTTGCTGCATCGGCATGGAAGAACAATAAGGTTGTTACAGCAATGTATAGAGCGTTTTCATGGCGCGTCATAGTTCACGTGCGATGCGATAACCACACCCACTTCTGGGTACTGGTGTACAAGGAGAGAGATGGTGCTGTGTATTGTAGTTGGCTGCACGAAGAGGTCTGGGAGAGATAAGGATGTTAGCTTTTACAGGATTCCGAAAATTATGTCTAGCAGGGGTACTAGAATTTTGGAACTTAGTAAAAAGCGTAGGGCAGGATATTTAGCGGCAATATCAAGGAAAGATATGACAGAAAAAATTATGGCTAACGACAGGATTTGTTCCAGGCATTTTGTCGATGGAAAGCCAGCTCCTCTCGAAGATGAGACTAACCCTGACTGGTTGCCCACTCAGAATCTTGGTCGCTGTAAAGTTTTAGGTAATCCTTGTCAAAATGCTGAGAGGTGGATCAGGAGAAAAGCAAGAGAGGATGTTAGAAGAGAGACAGATGAAGAAATATCTATTACTACAGCAGAGTCGAGTAGAGACAATGCTGTGGAGGGTTTGCTTGCTCTAGCCAGTTCTAATTTATCTGCTACTGTAGGTAGTGAAGGGAGCAGTATTGTGGAAGATGGGGATGAAATCACATACGATAGTGGTGCTCAATTCAGTGAAGCTGAAATCACTTGTGAGGCTGTTTGTCAGCCAAGTAACTCGGCTTCTAGCAGCAGTGATGTTAGTGTTCAAACTGATATGTCCTGTACTTTGGTAAGTTTAGAAATTAGCTAATAAGAAATGCTGAAACTTTTATTATACATAATTTCTATAGAGTGGGATGATGCAAAGTGAGCTCAACTCTTGTTATGTAACTATTCGTGAACTCCGTGATAAGATTTTTCATACAGTACCATTTAGTGAGCAGTCTCTACAGAATGATCAGTGTGTAAAATTTTACACTGGTCTCCCTTATTTTAGAGTCTTAAAAGCTGTTTTTGAGTTTGTGGCACCACCTACTGAATTTTTTAACAGAAATTTTACAAAGCTCACTGATTTTCAAGAGTTCATGATAGTTATGGCTAAGCTTAGGCTTGACAGCCCTTTGCAGGAGTTTGCTTACAAATTTGGAATATCTCGAGTAACTCTTTCCACTGATTTTGCCATTTCATCAGTCATTAATATTTGAGTATTACAGCAAGTATCTAGAAGTTCAGGATAATCCATTTGCAGGTACTCTTCTTTATGAAGTTGAGGCAATGGAAGGGGGAAATTGGGAAGAGAAGTGTTGGGTTGAAAGTCATTTGCATACGGAAGTGTTATTGATAAAATAGCCGGCTTACTTCCACACTCACTTAAAGTTTTATAAAAATGTTCAAGTGCTACATCAGTAGGTGGAGAAACAGTATGAGACATTCTAGCTTTTTTTGAAGTAGAAACTGTTGAATCTGTCAAAGCATCATCTATTTTCCTTTTCTTTCCCTTTGCAGAAGTAAAATCAATGTCTTTAACTGGAGCATAAGGAATATTTTTCTGAAAAGTAGGAATCACCCATTGGCACTTTTCTTGTGTACAAGTTGTCTTACTTCGAAGTCTGGCTGATGTCTCAAGAAAAAATAAAACTGCAGCTACATGAGTGCATACCTCCCCCAACCCGGCCATGCAATTACAATGGGCACAGAATACTTCTCCAGTCTTCTCACATACTATCCAACATGATAAAGGTGTAGCATTGCTTCGCTGTGAATGCCTAACCTGAACCATACAACAACAAAAGGAGTAATTATTCAGCTGAATAGTTCTATCACTGTAACAGAACGTGTGTCTGAAATTAGATACTATTTAATGTTTCTTCAACACTACTGATATCAATGTTGAATGTACACAAATTGGTTTTCGATTCATAGTTTGAGTTACAAAACACAAGTTCTACCATTCCTAACTTCACAAGTCATCAATAATGATAGCATTAAGATTAACTCCAGCACTTTATAAACCATGAATCATGCCTGAAACTTACCCGTCCCGTAACAACAGATTTGTGATTGATGTTCCAAGCACTGACCTCCTTGACCCAGCCACTTACAAATTGATTATAAGCTTCCATCGATTTATGCGCCTTAAACTGCTTAGCTGTAACAAAACTAGTCTCCAAAACTAAGAAAGAGACCAAATCAGAAGCTTCAACCGGTGGCAAATCGCAAGTAGATGGCGAGTCATTCTCAGTTACAGCTTTACCGGCCAATAAGAAAGGGTCTACACCATTCAGCAAGTGCAGCTTCTCTAAGTACCTCTTTTTAGCCTCTCCTGGTAATCCCTCCGCGTAGTCGGAGAGTCGAGTAGTAGCCAGAGCCATATTCCCTGAAAAACAGCTGTACACCAGTAATTTGACAATGCTCAACGCGCGTGCTTTTAAAGCCCATGACATCATTATTACGTAAACGACGAAAACGCTCTATTGTGGCTACAACCCCAGTCAACATGCCACAGTCCTTAGACGACAGAGAGATGGCACCAGAAGTCCTGTTGCATGTCCTGTGGCCATTGCTTCTTACAACCAGTTCATGGGAGGAGTGGACAGAGAGATCAGATTCGTGGCTACTATGCCTCAAAAATCAAGTCCAGAAAATTTTATAAATACATTGTTAATTTTTTAGTGGGAGTGGCAATCTGTAATGCTTACATTTTTTATCGACTTGCTACACTAAAGGGAGCAACCTCTCTGAACAAGTTTCACGAACTGGTGGCAATACAACTCATTGGAGACTACTGCAGCAGGAAAAGGCCAGGAAGAATCAGCTATTTGGTGAAACCATTACCAATCACTCATTTTCCCTAGAAAAGGCATGACTCACCTGGAACGAAGAGAGGGCATTACGTAGTGTGCCAGGAAAAGAAGCGGCGAAGGGACACTCCTTGGTTCTGCTCCAGTTGTGGGGTGTGGCTATGCCATCAAGGATCTTCTACTGATTGTTTTCTATTATTTCACACAAAAAATGCTATCAAAACACAATACAAGAGTTCAGTAACAACTTTCTCATATTCTTTTTGTAACACATAACATTATAGGTCTGAAGTTCTTATTCTCTTTTTATCACCTTGACAAAAAATTGACAAGACTGTAGAGGTTAACATACATTGTACACTAATTGCGATTTTGTTAATAGTAGATACTTCAGGCTGTGGGAATCCTTTCTTACCCAAATACTTGTAATTATATAATGTGTAATGTACATGAAAGTACAACATGTGACATGCTAATTTGAAACACTTCGACAAAAATCATCACCAATTTTTAGCACACATTTTACTGTTACTTGTAGCTTTGTTATTCACATACAAAATAGATAGTTTGAACAACAATCAAGTTCTTGCTGGCTAAATAACAACGTACTAAGAACAAACGCCAACAACTTTGTGCCAAATAAGAGCTATTGCTAAAGAAATCAGATTATAGCTACAGCTAACTCAAACACACACAACTTACTCTGACGAATTTCCAAAAAATGCCCATCGCAGTGAGAGTAAGCGCAGAGAAACTCAACCAAACTTCAACATCAGTTAGAGCGAAGCTTTAGCTCTGACTTTCTTATACATCGCTCGAGTCAAATTTGAAGCACTACGCCACTAGGTAAAAAAAAAAAAAAGCAATGACTCTTGGGGGCCTCACTCCGCGTGTCTTTGTTTGAAAACAATTCCAGACTACGGCGCGCGTGGACGTAATTTAATTTCCGGTGTTAATCGGTTAAGGGTGCTGCAACAATGCCCACGCATGTTTTTGGTGTTAATTAGATTTTTGGTTGCTAGGGCTAACTTTTTTCTTACTGTTTATAGGGCTATGGCTAGCAGCGGACCATGAAGAGCACTGCTAGTGGACTAAATATTATATCAAAAAACAGAAGTTGGTACTATATTTCTTTTCCGCTACAAGCTTCTGAAGCCTCAGGTATAAATTCCAAAATTCCTCCGACGATACCGCTGCTGGCGAGCTGATTTTTCGTCCTCAGCCTCATTAGCTGATTGTCTTCAAAAGCTTTGTTTTAGTTTTTCTCCAATCTTTATTATTATGTTCCATTGATTGTGTTTAATTTGCTTTTCTCAGCAGCGCGCCAGAATTTTTTTCTTTTAAAAAAAACTAAAACGAACGCTTTGTTCCCAAGGTCAAGGTCTACTTGTATATGAAGTTTGGAGTCATTCCCATTCTTAGATTCTGAGGAGTTACACAAAATAGGTTTCAAAACTAAAATAAGACCTCGCGATCTTTAGGAGAATCAGATTGCTGACAAACCCCGCCCATTACCTGATTGGCACATATATTTTCTTTTTACAAGAATAAAAAATATTAAATATGCCGTCATTAGTGTAACTATTTATTTGCTTGTCATAACTTGGAGATACTGTGGGGCACTGCTAGCCACAGATCTAGTGATACCAGAAGAACAAAGTACTGACTCAACAAAGCTACACTGCTACAAAGGTACAGAGGGAGAAAAAAAGAAGAGAAAAAAACAACAACAGCTGTACAGGGGCGGAGCCAAGAGTTTAGGTTTATCAATTGTGGCGGGAGAAATTGGTAGAAATGATGTTGAAATTTTTTTTTTAAACAAATAATTCTAATATTTGGCTTGGCAAATACCAAGAGTGCCGGTTTCAATATTACATCCAGTACTGCAGTGTGACTCTGATACCACATCCAGTACGACAGTGTGACTCTGATACTGGTATATTTACCTTCTCTACTTATGATCGACAAAATTTTGGGTGACGTGGAACACTCTAATTTGACATCGAAACTAGGTCTTCAGTTAAGCATGGCCAGGTCAGGATGTTCTGGAGTTGATCAAGGGTGGTTTTGGTTTTGTTGGATCAGTTACTGATGGGCTATTGGCAAATTTTTTAGTCACACCTTCTGTTGAAGCAGTTATGCATGTTGTAGCAAGTTAAAGATGGATACTGTAGCAATACTACGTTAGCAGGTATTCCTCTAATAGACTTGCATATGTTCTATTCTACTCAAGCCTTCAAACCATACGCTGTATTTGAGAGTACAGTCTATTCGAGTGTGTGCTCTAATTCGTTCATATTTGCAGCACATCATACATAGAAAGCAGTTCATGGCAGTAAGGTATGTAATACTTCAAATCAAATTATGTCAGTACATTCAAATTATCCACAGCTTCCCACCACTTCATGAAAGTCACCTTTTTATGATGTTTTACGTAAAATAATTTTGTCCGCTGCTTTGGGCCACTTCAAATATTTTCCACTTTAGTGCATAGCGTTTACATGTCACCTTGATCACAGGATGTGATTTCTCCTGGTCAGTTCTCTCCTTCACAAGTAACTATCACTCACTCTTCAATGGCAACTTAGTGGACTCACATTGTAAATAACTGATTCTTCAGCTGGTTTAATCTGTGTTCCCTCAGTGAAACTCACGAGTTCCTCAGTTCAGGCTCACACAATGGTGACAGCAATTAAGCTGCTGCCACCAGAATCGGTATGCTTCCCTCCTTGACAGGTGGTCTCAGGATTAGACTAGTTTAATCTAAAGGAGATCAGATGGCACGAATGGCAACTGAGAAACTGACAGACTGCATACACAAAACACGAAGTCTTGTATGCACAGCCCGGACAACACAACAATGAACAGCAGTCATGGGACTAATAGACACGTCTCATGTTAACAAGATGTACACACACACATACACACACACAGGTACTGTGTGTTGCCAAAGTTTAGCCCAAGTGTTTCAAACTGATGTATGTGCTAGGAATGTTCCAAGTTTCAGAACTATATAATAGATAGACAACGAAATCGAGGGATCTACCGCCCACAGAACCTCGCGGGCTGTACCGTCCTGAGCGTAGCGAGGGCGATACTAGCGGCCCGAGGGGTTCGACGGGCGGTAGTTCCCGAGATTTCGTTGTCTATCTGTTTTAGAACGTAGCAACTATAGCCTTAGTTACCAAATAATTTTTTCTATCCTTTGTTCTATGTTGACACTCTACGACAAAGACGGCAGAGACATTACGGAGAGGTGTCCAGTAATTGCAGCAATTCTAAGGAGCCACGGCACATAGAATATTTTCATGTGTTGTGCGCTCGACTCCAGTGAACCGGCGAAAGTGATGGAATTAGAGTCAGGAGAATCAGTATCACTGCGTTTTCAGCGAACTTAGTCAAAAAGAACATTCCAGCCCACCCATCTACATTACCTATTTTTCGCATTTCAGCTCAATTGGTGAGATAAAATTTACAAAACGGCTTTGTCTCTCCTAAATCTTCTTTCAACCAGCTACTCTTCCACCTTCTTCAACTCAGTCATCTCTCCTTTATTTAGCTCCTCACAGTCAGCTCTCCAGTCTAGCTCCTCACCGTCAACTTTCAAGTCAAGCCCCTCACAATCAGTGCTCTAGCTTTGCTCTTTACAGTCAATCTCCAGTCTAGCTTAGCTTTTGAATCAAGATTTGGTCAACCTTTACATGATGAAATTTTGAAAGATGTAAGGCCATGCATAAAGTTTGTATTTACAGTATCTGACGTTGATGAACAGCTTGCGATGGATAAGGAAGGATTTTGATTACATAAGCAAAATACAACGAAAATACCATGAATGTAATGCTTTTACATTGCAAACAATTTATACTAGAAGGGGTGCCTTTAATTTTCATAACTGTATAATAGTACTAAAACTTTTAAAATAACATATGCAGCAATTATATAACAGCTTTTGTATTGTTCATTGTGTTATTGATTTCTTTCACACTTTCTCATTTTGGTGATGATTGTATTAGTTAAGAAAAATATTGTTAGTGTGCAAGGCATGCGATGAATCCATCTTATCTTTCGCATCTGACAGGAAAACCGTGCAAACAACATTCTTGCACCATAGATTTAAAAAAAATTCTTTAATTAATGCTTGCACGACTCATAAACCAAAAAAAAAAAAAACAACTAATAAAATGCTAGAAGGGAGGATACTATTAGCCAGAAGGGAGGATACTACTATCAGTAGTATCCTCCCTTCTGGCATTTAGTATCCTCCCTTCTGGCATTTAGTATCCTCCCTTTTGGCATTTAGTATCCCTGTGCACTCACTTGAACAACACTATGCTGGATAGAATGCCTACTTCACAATACAAAAAGGGGTTAGCTATGATCTAAATATGTTAGACAGAGGCACCGAGGAAACAACTGGATTTAGGAATCCCGAAGGCCCCGAGCGAAGCGAGGGTGCTACTAGGGGCCTGAGGGTTTCCTAAATCCGGTAGTTTCCTTGGTGCCTCTGTCTAACTGATTTAGTCACTAAAAATAAAAATAAAAGCTAGCTAGGTGATACAGCCTGTTCCACCACTTCTCAGGCTAACTTGATTAATGGAAGACAATATGGACTCATTACTGGACTTTTTATCACCAGAAATTATGGACCTTTTAAACGGGGAAACGTCTGATAGCGAACAAACCTTGGTTACTGGTCAACCAGCTATTCAGCAATAGCAACTCACGGAACATTCTGTTCACGACTATAACTTGGAGCCTCCAACAAAGCGACAAAGAGAACATTTGCTCCCAGGAAAAACGAGGATGAGGTTATGAAGGCCAAGCTTAGTGCTATACCTTCTAAGACCATGACTGACACAAAATACTGTGTCAATGTATGGCAACAATGGTGTGCACACATTTCTACGGAGTACGGAGAAGAAGTTACACCCCTGAAAGAAATATTTACCCAAGAATTGTCCACCAAATTGTGCCTTTTCGTCTTCGAAGTAAGAAAACAAAACGTAGAGTTACTGCAGCAACTTCTGGTTACTCGTGTGGTGCTAATAGCATGCATACTTTGCAATCTTCCAGCACAACTTTCACTTCTCCTTTTACTTTTAACTTCCAATCATGCTCAGTTACTATGAATATTATCTCAAATAAATAGGAATATCATCATTAGCTGTTGTAACTTATTTAATCAGTTTTAGCTACTCATCACTTTATTATAATTGGCGAGCGAGCGTAGCGAGCGAGACACTTACAGGGGTAAAAATGAAAAAATCGGGGATGTTTATTTATTTGTATATATGTTTGGACGTATGTATGTCATTTTGTACTTTGACCCTCGCGTTTTTGTGTTAGTTCGGTTGTCGACCCCGTCCCAAATTGCACTAAACAGAATCCTCTGGTTTATCGATCAGTACCCGTATCACCCTAGAAATTGAATTGTTTACCGTTTTGAATTTTTTTGCGGGTGCAGTTAAAACTTGACAACTTAAGGGACTTCCATTTCTATTCGAGTTAGTGGCGGTGGTAAGTCAATGCGCTCTTTGTCATGGTTATAAGCCTTGCGCAACAGTATTTACCTGAAAATACATTGTCCACTAGACTACTGCGAAGGTAAGTCTGTGTAGGTGCATGTCCAGCTGTGTCAAAGCATTGTGTGTTACAACCACTACTTAGCTAAAGAATATCACAAAGAAAACTTTTAAATAACGTGTATTGTTTTGTTGTTGTTGTTTTTTCCTTCAATTCAAGCAGTTGCAGAGTTGTTACTATGGCACTGAAATCCCTTTACCCTGTATGCTAAATTTAAAAACTTGACCTTATTTTCAGTAGCTTCAGTGTTAGAAGTCAATAAAAATAGTATAGTCTTTAGGTTCGCTCGCCATTTGTGCTCAAGCACACCACTAGTATCAGTATAAAAAAATAAAACTATTTCTTTGTTATATCCCTAAATTTTTGAATATTATACTAATGTGTCAGAAATGTCAAGTAGCTATTCCAAACAATAAAGAAGGTGGAGTGAGCTAGGGTATTAAATGTCACAAGCTAGGGTTCTAAATGCCAACAGGAAGGACCCCGCCAATGATTTCGGCGAGTTTAAGCGTCTGTGAAAAATCAAGAACCTACCGCGTAATTGAAATTTTTTGGAGCTAGTGACTAATGTAAAATTAGGCGTGATGTACATGTTTGAAGTAATTACTCCAACTTGTGTCAAGCTTGAAGACATGAAGTAGAAGTTAAAAACCCATTCTTGTTATTGCTAACTGTGTACACAAACACTTGATATTAACGTACCGTCAATAAAAAGAAACTGAAGCTACTGGTAGTTATCACTGCTCTCTTTCTGCTGTTTCCTTCAGCTTGTGTAATGTTACCATCTTCTTGAGCCGGCTTAGTGTTTACACGAGTAGCTAATTGATAAGTGATATTCTGTTATCAAATGAATAACAAATTTATTGTGTAAAGAACAATGCTGTAACCAGAAGCACACAGAGTATTATTTTCTGTGCTGTTCACTGCTGCCTTGTAGACCACCAAACTTCGGTTGCCATGTTTGACTCTAGGACCACTGCCCACATTTATTATTGCATGGATGTAAACTGACTTTGAATTATTTCAAATTCTGAGCCATACAAACACTTTCACCAATATTTTTAATAGAGCTGGAAAGAATATCCAGTTATCCAGATTGGTAGGTATTCGCTCTTCAAAGAAAGGTAGCTGTAAAAAAAATTAACACAGAAAAGGAAGAGAGTTGGTTTGATTTCTTTGAGTTTTAGATATTCATTCCAGATCTAATTTTTACAGTTATTTGATTTTGACAAACACCAGAGTGATAATAGCCTTTAAATAGATGAGGAGGTATACAGTTGCTGCATGTAATGGAGGCCAGTCAAGAAATCAAAGGGAACACTCCATGTTTATTATAAGTCTGTTCTGACTAATACAGTGGAACCTCCAAATAACGGACACTATAGGAACAACCTGATTTGTCCATTATACAGAGGTGTCCTTTACATAGAGGTTCTTATTTAGTTATGGTAACTCCCATCAGTGCTTTTACTATTGTCCATTACAGAGAGATGTCCTTTACATAGAATGTCCATTAAGAGAGGTTTCACTGTATTTTCAAAAAATTGCTGCAATATGTACACTATATAATATAGCACAAATTTTACTTAACCCGACTATGCAGAACTGCATTATATTAGGGGGAGGGTTGAATCCTACTCATAGATGATGTTACTGTATCACAATAACTTAATGCTGTTTTGTTGTCAATCGTGTTTGTTCTAGACCTCTCCATTTACAATGAAAGACGTCACGAGTAGAGGGGCACAGATAGCGTTCCAAGCTGGTCGTCCACGACTCGGGGGAGGGAGGAGAAACCCCAACGCAGTGGGACCCAACAGAAAATGAACCAAACTATATTATTCTCATATCTGCTGCATTTTTTTTAACATCTATAAAATTAGTAAATATTTTGAATACAATAAAATTACAACCGAGTGGAAGTTGAAAGCTTAGAAATGTTTAATAAGAATAAACTAAGCAAGTGTGTTTTTGTTCCTTTTTTTTTCCTTCAAGGCTAGTGTGTGAGGTGGTAGCACATCCATGCAAAGATGATAAAGTATTATTTATTGTTGCTTGTACAAATATACAAGATTTCACAAATCGGTCAAATTACAGTCCTGAAATATTTTATTTTATGAAAGTTGCAAAACATCAAAAGACAGTGGCAATGTTCACAGTCGGTCCTCAGCTTATGTTGATGGGAGTGGCTTCCAAGTTTTCTCTCCCTTCTGCATCCACGCCTCTATTTCTTCCACAGTGCGTGGCACATTAGTCAGGAGCTCCGCCCCTGTGGCTGTCACGACAACGTCGTCCTCAATTCGCACCTGCATATTAGCACAACGTTTACAAAGGCCTGGCATGGCACAAAATTCTCTATCTGAGGAATAGACAGAATTGCACTTGTAGAGGTGATCCTTACCAGCTATATTGACCCCTGTACCACTAACCATCTCCACCATCACTGACTTACCCCACCAGTTTTTCTGTACTTGGGGAGCAGCTCCTTGTTAATGAAGCAACTTTGGGCAGGATTGTCCATTGCCTTATCAAGAAGCTACAAGCCAAAAAAAAAAAAAAAAAGGGAAAATGTTACTGTACATAAATATGCCCAGCAAAATGAATTATATACACAGAATTTAAGTCTGGTCATCAACAAGCTTCAATTGAGAGGGAGTCATTTTTTTTATTCCAGTTGTGCTGTGTTGAAATTGAAGGAAACATGCATGTGGGGCCGGAATAAGCCAACCCAGCATTTACAAACTTGCACATACTAATTATATTCATAGCCTGTTTGTATTACTGCATGTTTATAATATAACTTGAACCATTCAATCGACCAACTGTTAGACACTAGCAAAGCCTATCAATGAAATTGGTGGCAGTCAACCTTATCGAACTATTAGAGAGTACTAGTTACCACAATACATATGACAGAGTACAATACATCAGTGGCGTAGAATGAATATTACCACCCAGTCCTGAGAGAGATGATTTGCTGTGTCCTTCCACTTCCAGTTAATAGTACACATGTCACTCACGTGATCTATGAAGTAGATTCCTGGCTCCACAGTGATGCACATGCCTTCCTGGAGCACTCGGACCGTCCTTAACGACCTCACACCAGGCTCGTTGATGCGCTCTGTACCCTGGACAAGAGCATATACACAAACATCAAGAAGTTCAGTAATAGCTACATACGTAGTTCAGGGTTCAGACAACAAAAAATCATTACAGATGTTAGAAAGAACGGTCACACGCAAACACAGGCAGTTGCACACCTCAGGGAAACCCCCCACGTCGTGAGTGTCGATGCCCATGAAGTGTCCGAGTCCGTGTGGGAAGAAAACGGCTCCCATATGAACCTTCACCATGTCCTCTATCTCTCCCTGTACCAGACCAGCAGCTCTCAGCTCTTCCAGCTGCACTCGGTCGGCAAGGCGATGCATGTCCACCCAGCACACACCCGGCTTCATCGCTGACATCACTGCGCGGTTTGCCTTCAGGACTGCATTGTAGATCACCTGATGCAAGAGGAGAAATAGAGTATAACAGAACTATCTTGCAAAATATGGTTGAGTGCAACAAACTGAACTATGATACACCAAAATGTAAAAACAAACAAACAACAACAACTAGTGGTGTACTGGTTCACAAATGGTGACCAAACCTTTTAAATTAAATCAATGTCATTGCTATTAGTATTTTTATTTTTTTCTCATTATAGTAATAAAATGCTCACTACGTATGATATTAATGATAACAAATAAAATTAAATGAGTGATTAATAAATAATATAATAAATAAATAAACAATAATATAATAAATGATGATAATTAATAATTGTAACTTATTATGCTATTTGCCACTACAATTAGATCTGTACCTAAAATGAATTCTATTCTAAACATATTAACCCTTTTTTTTTTTTCAGACACTTTATCACTGATATAGTCGGGCACTCGTGCATTAAGGTCACGTGTGCCATACATATTGAATTCTTAACTTAATTGCTTTTCTTGCTTGCTTTATGCCGATAATGAGGTATACTATAGACAGGATTGCAGTCATCCATCAAGTCATTTTTTAAACTCGCATATTTAAGAACTTTTGAATTACTGATGCTAAAGTTGTGGTAAACCCTGGACAGAGTGGCTGTACAGAAAACACTACTATTACCAATTGGCTCATCCCATGCTAATGTTATACTGTATGTGTAGTAGACACATGTATACAGTAAGTCCCTGCAGTAAAAAAAAAGTATTTAGTTGACATTCAATGTGATATGTATGTAGCTATTACAAAGCAGCTTCCTTAGGAAAACAATACCGCCTTCACTGTGTTCCCTAAACTGTACCTTCTGTTCTGGTGTGAAGCACCCGTTGGCAGGAAATGAGCATGTGATGTCACTGGTATAGCAGTAGTACTCGCCTCCCATGTCAAACAAACTAACACACACACAGATACACACAGCGTACCATAACATTCAGAAATAAAACTCTATTCATTACGAACATGTTTAATTAAGAGAGCACACGTGTATGTATGTATGTGTGTATATGTGTTTGTTGAGGTGCAAATTCAAGGCCTTTTCTCAATGGCCCAGGTGGGACTTTGGGTGCCCACACCACTTGCTGTGAGGAAAGGTCTGTTCTCCTGCGAGTTCCTAGCCCGGCTCCAGGAGCTTAGCTTTCACAGCTCACTGTGCCTGCTTAGTGCACAGGCATCCTGGCTCTGCCAGGTGCACATAACCGCTAGCAGTTGCAAGAGAATTTGCATTTGCATGTGTGTGTGTGTGTGTGTGTGTGTAAGGTGTGTGTCTATGGATGTCACTCACCACATGTCTCCGTCTCTCACTGTCTTACTGTTTGGTTCCCCGGCATGTCCGTAATGGAGAGTGGCAGAATTATGACCTCTACAACAACACATACATACGCACTATGACATGAAACTTGTGCATGGAATCATAACATACCCAAAGAATTACATGACTGGAAAATGAGCAAGATACTCTCTGGTCTATCTTACGAACTTATACATCTAACATTAAACTATATTATGCTGCTGTTTTCTATTTTTATTATATGTAAAGTTTTAGAGTGATCAAAATTATTTTGAAATCTCCACGGCACACACATTTATACCAAAGTATTGCACCAATCAACAAATAATCACAACAACAAATAACAACAACTCGTGCCAATGAGTTTCACAGTCAATGTTAAATACACACGTACACACACACACATATACATACATACACACATACATACATACATACACACATACATACATACGTGGCACAGATGCAAGTGTAAGAGCAGTGCCTCATGCCTCCCTTTGCGTAGCAGTAGTGCTGGAAGAGACTCTCCATTTCAAACTCCTTCATGCCCGGCTTCATGGCTCTCATCACCTCGCAGTGGGCGGCACTGCTCACCTGGTTCACGTAACGAAGGACTGTCAGCTCCCTCGGACTCTTAATCACCCGACTGGTTATCAATCAAACAACAATTAGGAAGTCACAACCGGTAAAAAATAATCACAACTGGTAAAGGGTAATCATAATTGGTAAAGGGTTTTACTGATTGGTAAAGGGTCGTCACAATGTTCTCCACTCACCTTTCCATGATTTCAGGGTGAAGAATTTTATTATTGAGGATGGTCTGGAATCTACACAAACAAGAAAAATAATCACACACAAGTGTGGAGGACCTCTTTCTACTGTACGTACTCGCCAATTCCTTCAAAAGCCACTTCTCTACACCACTCGCGACTGTCTGTGTTCTGTCCTCTCTACACCAAACAATAAAAAATAAAAAAAATTAAAAAAAACATGTCGGAAACAAATACCACACACACACACACACACACACAAAGTGTAAATTCTCTTGCTGCCACTAAGCAGACACTGCGAGCCATAGCAAAGCTCCTGGAGCCGGGCTAGGAACTTGAAGGAGAACAGGCCATTCATCACAGCAAGAGGTGTGGGCACCCGAAGTCCCACCTGGACCATTGCTGTTCATGAGGAAAGGCCTTGAATTTGCACCCCACCAAATGCCAGGTCCCTAATCACAGCTGGGTGGACAGGTGGGGCTGGTGGGAGGCAGAGGAAGAAAATCAGATGGAAAGGGGGCTTGAACTTAAGGACACAACCACTGTACCACACTGCCACCACATACACACACACACACACTCTCTCTCTCTCTCTCTCACGGACACACTATGGTTAATAGCCAAAAATGAGCGTCCAACTTTTAAGCATGGGACTAGAGGCCAAGTCTGATAATAACATTCATTTCATAAGTATACAATCTCATGGATGGTGTATAAGAATAAGCAGTTGATAATTACACATAGGTAGATGTATATATACTAGTGGTGTGCTTGAGCACAAATGGCGAGCGAGCCTTAAACTACACTATTGTTAAATGATTGATTTTAACAAGTAACACTCAAGCTACTAAAATATAGTCAAGTTTTTAAATTACGTATGCGGTAAAGGGGATTCAAAGCCATAGTAACCGCTCCCAGCAACTGTTTGAATTGAAAAAGAAGCAGCAACAAAATCAAGTCACTTTATTTAAAGTTTCTTTTGTGACATTCTTAATAGTAGTTGTAACGCACAATACTTTCACACAACTGAACATACCTACGCAAGACTTACCTTCGCGGTTCGTCTAGTGGACAATGAATTTACAAGTAAATGCTGTTGAGTAGGGCTTATAACTGTGACAAATAGCGACTAACTCGAATAGAAATGGAGCTCCCATTCGTTTTTGCGTTTAAACTGCACCCGCAAAAGAATTCAAAGCAGTAAACAATTCAATTTCTAAGGTGATACGGGTAATGGTCGCTAAACCGGAGGATTCTGTTTAGTGAAGTTTGGGACGGGGTCGAACGCGGAACGAACACAAAAATACGGAGGGTCAAAGTACAAAATGACATACATACGTCCAAACATATATATAAATAAATAAATAAACAAACATCCCCGATTTTCGATTGTGTTACCCCTGTAAGTGTCTCGCTCGCTACGCTCGCTCGCCAACAATACAACTATCACACTAACTACTCTGCATCACGCACAATGTATCAGGCTAGGAATTTGCCTTCAATGTGTTGACAGAACTCTCTACAGATACAGGTGACGGCTAAATAACTGATATTATTACACAACACTAGTCAGACATTGGTCGGATATTGGTCCTGTGATATCCACTTACCAAAGTGAGCATCAATGACGGCACCTTCTTCTTGATCACTTGTACTATCTGTACACATGACAACAAAATTATCAGTCCACACAGCAGACGTGACAGGCACCACATGTATAGCTGGTAGTCATGACTCCCTGTGCACACATGTGTGTGTGTGTGCATATACCTGGTGATCACGTCAGTCCAGTGTGTGTGTGTGTGTGTGTGTGTGTGTGTGTGTATGTGTGTGTGTGTGTGTACATTTGATTGTGTATGATGGTGAGTAATGATGTAGTGATTTGCTCACCTCGTCTGTGAAGGCTACACTGTGGATGTTGTATTTACGTCTGAAATGTTCTGGAGGATATATTCTATAGCAACACCACAGGCATCAAAATGGAGTTACTAAGTTTTGTACACAGTGCAATTTCATGCTCTCTAATAAATAATACCACATTGAGCAAGAAGGGAAAAAAAAAGTAAGTAAAATATAAAAAGAAAGTGAATGTTCCACTATTATTTTTTGACTGCTAAAACTAATCCATGTTGTTACAGAAAGACTAACAAATGATGGATGGACAGAAAGTTAACATCAGTTCATGCACACACGCTCACTGTCCCATCCACTGTCCCTGTACACACACTCACTGTCCCATACACTGTCCCTGTACACACACTCACTGTCCCATCCACTGTCCCTGTACACACACTCACTGTCCCATCCACTGTCCCTGTACACACACTCACTGTCCCATCCACTGTCCCAGTACACACACTCACTGGTCCCATACACTGTCCCTGTACACACACTCACTGTCCCATACACTGTCCCTGTACACACACTCACTGTCCCATCCACTGTCCCTGTACACACACTCACTGTCCCATCCACTGTCCCTGTACACACACTCACTGTCCCATCCACTGTCCCAGTACACACACTCACTGGTCCCATACACTGTCCCTGTACACACACTCACTGTCCCATACACTGTCCCTGTACACACACTCACTGTCCCATCCACTGTCCCTGTACACACACTCACTGTCCCATCCACTGTCCCTGTACACACACTCACTGTCCCATCCACTGTCCCAGTACACACACTCACTGGTCCCATACACTGTCCCTGTACACACACTCACTGTCCCATACACTGTCCCTGTACACACACTCACTGTCCCATCCACTGTCCCTGTACACACACTCACTGTCCCATCCACTGTCCCTGTACACACACTCACTGTCCCATCCACTGTCCCAGTACACACACTCACTGGTCCCATACACTGTCCCTGTACACACACTCACTGTCCCATACACTGTCCCTGTACACACACTCACTGTCCCATACACTGTCCCTGTACACACACTCACTGTCCCATCCACTGTCCCTGTACACACACTCACTGTCCCATACACTGTCCCTGTACACACACTCACTGTCCCATCCAGGTGGCATAGTCTTCTGGAAGTCTCGGGATGAAGATGACTGCATTAGCTGAATCCACTTCCACCATACCGTAGCAGTCTGCCTCAGTCACACCAAACAACCAGTGGAAATACGACTCCTTGAAACAATAAGTTGGAACAAATACATATAAACAAATACACACAAGAAATAATATATTAGGTGTATTTTGTATACTACTATACGAATTTTTGTCAATCAAAAAAACTGGAAACAATTATTTATGCACTGGCACTATATTATAGAGAGAGAGTGTGTGTGAGAGAGAGAGAGAAAGAGAGAGCTGATAGAAGGGAGAAAATCAATTTGTGGCTGATTCAGCAATTTTTATCTCGCTACCACAAAGCAGATGGTTACCAACCAATTTGTAAGGTGCAAATTAGTGTACTTTCACCCAACCATTTGAATTTGATAAGCATTGGTAAGCTCCACACAAAATACAATATTAGTTCATACAGAGGTAGGGCACCTGGGATTTCCCTTCTCAGAATAAGAAATTAACACATTCCAATAGCTAAAGTTGAATGATAGGAGTAGTAAGACTAAATCATGATGTGACAAAATACTGATCAGTGTGAAGCATATACACTTTCATATAGGCATGTGCATTAAAGTAGTGTAGGTTTTAAAAAGGGTGTGGCTAAGTATGGAAGTGTTTCTCACCCCCAGCAAAAAATCCTGTATGACATTCTGTCAAAGATAGCATTAGCATTAGAATTAAAAAAAAGAAAAAAAGAAAAAAACAAAACAAAAGAAGTCAATCCTACACTTCATCAAAGAATTAACCAAGTTACCCAAAACATTTTTGATTAGTACCTTGGCATAACCTCTAGCGGAATATTTCAAACCTTTTCCCTGCTGATTACTAGTAATAATAACAAAGCTAATACTTAAAAATAGCTATACCAATTTGTACACAGCATATTGTTACCCTCACATCTACCTAGTCTCGCGAACCAGACCCTTTACCTAACACCCGCACACGGGAAGGAAAGGGTCTGTACAATGCTTAACCCAATCTCGTTCTGTTTCTCCAGATTCTGGGGGAAGTACTTCGCGTGTATAGCTTATGGAGTGGGCGTGGTTTAATAATAAAGAGTGGGTATGTTGGACATTTAGCGTGAATTATTGATGCGAGGGTTCGACGGAGTAGTCTGCTAGCTATGGCTGCGCAGTGCTGCAAGTGTTGCTCGAAAGATGTAGACTGCCCCGTGGAGAAAAAGCACAGAAGACAACTCCGCAGTAGTGCTACTCAAGGTGTAATGCAAACGCTACAGAGCATTTTTATTGAATTACGATGTGAAGAAAGCACAGGAGTAAATGATGGATTCATTTGCAGAGCATGCTTTAGATTGTTAAGGGAGGTACAAAAAACTGAAGGACGAAGTAATTGGTACTGTAGCTAAGACACTACCTATAATGGGAGTTAGACACTCAGTAATGCCTTCATGCTCCACCAGCCCTCCAGTAGCAGCTTCAGGGGACGGCCAGCACAGCCAGGCTATATCACCTTCATGCTCCACCAGCACTCCAGTAGCAGCTTCAGGGGACGGCCAGCACAGCCAGGCTATATCACCTTCAGTTTCAGTAAGTATTATGAATGTACTGTATACAAAAATCATGTATTTTTTTTTTGCAGGTAACAATTCACTATAAATCTGTGGCCAAATCGTTTAAAATTACACCAAGCAGAAGGAAGATTTGCAAGCCTCTTATAAGGAGAAATTTCCAATCTTTCTCCATTAAATGCTTCGAAAATGTAGTCACAAGGAAGGCAATAATAAAAAAGATTTGTGGTATGCTAAGACAAGAAGTTGCAGCTATTTGTTCCGACAACTATTCTACAGTAATGAGAGATAAGAATTCGGAAGCATTGATTGAATTTGACTTTGCTAAAATAATCGAGGAGATGGAGTTGAAGACACCAACACTATTATACCTTCTGCAAAACTGTTTGAAAGCAAACACACCTAGAGGGAATGAAAAAGCAGTTTTAGCAATCATTGCCAGCATGATATTCAAGCATAGAAGGTCATCCTGTTCACTCCTTCAATGAATTATTTCATTGATCCTCTATGCTGGGCATACAGCAAAACAGGTATATTGCTAAGCAAATCTATTTAATTAATCCTAATGCACTACAATAGAAGTACTGGTAATATTCTGGTTATTAACCACACTAGAACATTTTAATGAGCAATACTTGCATAATAAACAATACTTGCATAACAAACAATACTCATCATCCTCAAATTAACTATATAGGTGTATCAGAGGTTGCAAAAGATGGGTGTCTGCATGTCATATGTCTCAACCATCCACTTAGTGGACAGTTTAGGAGCCAGCTTTGATTCTACATTGGTAGAATGGAAGGAAGAAGCGGAAACCAAGATGGAACTAGTCCAGGTATTTTTTTTGCTAGACCAAGTATGTCTTCCTTACATTTTTTTAAAACAATATTCAGCAAACTACCGGAAACAGATTATTAATTCCACATATTGACACTGACGAGCCATCAATTTCTTCAGAAGTCCGAGATACTACTCCAGAAGCTCCTTCTCCATCAACAATCTCGTGTAACTCATCAGTAGAGATGCAGTTTTCATCCTACTCAGAAAGTTCCTCTGAAGATATAACAAGTGGTGATTCAATCCAAGATGAGGCCATTCCTTCCTCCACTGAAGAAGATGATCCTGGATATCTATCTTTAGAGTTGAGCACAGAAGATGTTTCTGTCACTGCGAGGGTTGTGTAAGCTGTGAAACAGTTTGACAACATTGACATGAATGTCAAACCAAGATATATGCGTGGTGACTTTCAAACTCGCTCGCTGCATTATGTCAATGCTTATGCTGTAAAGGATAGAATCAATTTCAGCCAATTTTCTGATGATGTTCCTTCAAACCTGCATACGCTAACTTCCCATCACGACCTGCTCTACCGCTTTCCTGCACATACATTTCTACATCTGCAGGAACTCCCCAATGAATCACATGTCGAATGTCATGATAGTTGATACCCATACCAAATGCGATCGTTGCAATCACCACTCTCAGTTGGGAGGGTTGTGTAAACTGTGAAACAATCTTGTTTTTGACAGTTTCATGTGTGCAATGGGTATAAACATCCACAGTTCTATTTACTACAAAGTTGGGGGAACCTGGAGGATATGTCATATATTCATTCCTGAAATATTGGTATATGGCTATAACGTTATTGTAAGTTCTACAAAATATGAGTACTCTGTCCATATTTGTCCCTTCAGTTTTTAGTGTAGATAAAATATTTTGTAAAATAAACTTCAGCTCCTTCTTTGGGTTTTTCCAGTACTGAATATACTAGTGGTGCGCTCGAATAGCGCAAATGCATGGCGAGCGAACAGACTCTTTTTACAGAAAAATAGGACAGAAATTACATCTAATTGTAGTGCACAGTGTAACCCTTTCCATTCTCAGTTAGCATCAGAGAATCTAAAGTCTCTGATCCCAGACTAAACTAACAGAATTACCTGAATAAACTTCGAAAGCAGTGGCAAAGAAGCGCAGCTTGACAAAGACTTCACAATTGTTTCAAGAAGAGAGTAGCTATAAACTTTTTGGTTGAAACAAAGTTGCGTAAGGCAGTGCAGCAGGATTCTCCACGCCAGTTAATTGAAAAATACTGGAACTGTGAACGCTTTACCTAACTTATGTAATTAGAAGCGCGGGCGAAATATTTTGACGTACGTATACATACATATATATATCTGAAATCTCAATTGAACACGACTGAGAGTCAGCTTCGCTCGCTCGCTGAATAATGTTATCTCTGTTAGGTGATACCGAAATTATTTCAGTAGATTGCATACATAAACTCTTTATGATGAACTGGCAACTGGCTGTAGTGGCTGTAGCAGTTAAAGCCATTACTCGCACAGATTCACTCACAATACTGCAAACTTCACCTAAATGTAGAAATTCGGTTCTGAACTTTTCTCCCCTACACACACAATATTTTATAGGCACAAACACAAGAATGAAGAGTAAACTTTATAAGTCAAACCTTTTTAGAAAACTAATTTGAATAGCTAATATTATATAATGCAGATGCAATAATTATTTATAATAATAACTAACAACTTCTTGACACAGTGAGCTTCATCGACCACAAATCCCACCAAGTTGTTTTGAAATACATCTGAGGAAAGCACATTTCTCCATTCAATTGAGACAAAAAGAGCTTCTGGAGATATAAAAATAATCTGATAGTTACCCTTTTTTATGTCATTTTTCATGGAAATGGGGGTTGATTCTCTGTCAGATATCATCGGCAGCTGATAATCCTAAGGCATTTGCTGATGAAACCTGGTCCTTCATCAAAGCTAGCAGTGGTGATACAACTAAGATAATAGATTTTCCTGGTACTGCTTTTAGCAAATCAAAAACTGGAGGAAGTAATAAGAAGCACAATGATTTGCCATAACCAGTGGGCAAACTTATAAAAACATCATTTCCAATCACAAAGTGCTTAATTGCATTGGCTTGCTCTTGCTTTAAAACATAACCAACAGAAGTAGCCGCTTGTTCTACAAAAATGATGTAGTTAGTCTCACCACTAGACATAGTCGCAGGGAAATGCGCTCAGGCCTGAATCGGCACCGTTCTGTCCACAAATTCGAGTCCACACTAAATCTGAATTGTGCGCGCGTTACTTTCGACAAGTATAATTAAATTCCGTTTGATGATGTCAAGCATTTTCTAAATTCCACCAGAACGAGATTGAGTTAAGCATTGTACCAGACCCTTTCCTTCCCGCGTGCGGGTGTTAGGTAAAGGGTCTGGTTCGCGAGACTAACATCTACCATGGAGATGTCTTCCCCTCACAGTGGCAGTGCATACCTGTCTGAATACCATGTCTGTGTCTGTGCAGTACATACCTGTCTGAATACCATGTCTGTGTCTGTGCAGTACATACCTGTCTGAATACCATGTCTGTGTCTGTGCAGTACATACCTGTCTGAATACCATGTCTGTGTCTGTGCAGTGCATACCTGTCTGAATACCATGTCTGTGCAGCGCATACCTGTCTGAATACCATGTCTGTGTCTGTGCAGTACATACCTGTCTGAATACCATGTCTGTGTCTGTGCAGTACATACCTGTCTGAATACCATGTCTGTGTCTGTGCAGTACATACCTGTCTGATACCATGTCTGTGTCTGTGCAGTACATACCTGTCTGATACATGTCTGTGTCTGTGCAGTACATACCTGTCTGATACATGTCTGTGTCTGTGCAGTACATACCTGTCTGAATACCATGTCTGTGTCTGTGCAGTGCATACCTGTCTGAATACCATGTCTGTGCAGCGCATACCTGTCTGAATACCATGTCTGTGTCTGTGCAGTACATACCTGTCTGAATACCATGTCTGTGTCTGTGCAGTACATACCTGTCTGAATACCGTGTCTGTGTCTGTGCAGCGCATACCTGTCTGAATACCGTGTCTGTGTCTGTGCAGTGCATACCTGTCTGAATACCGTGTCTGTGTCTGTGCAGTACATACCTGTCTGAATACCATGTCTGTGTCTGTGCAGTGCATACCTGTCTGAATACCATGTCTGTGTCTGTGCAGTACATACCTGTCTGAATACCATGTCTGTGTCTGTGCAGTACATACCTGTCTGAATACTATGTCTGTGTCTGTGCAGTAGCGCTGCAGCTGCTTTCCTCCCTCAAGGATGACAACAGCTCCTTCCTTCACATCTTCTCTGGCCCTCAGCCTCTCACACAACTTCTGTCTATTCTCTGCAAACATCTCCATGGGAACGTCCAGTGTTTCATTTCCCATGCTGAAAGACGGTCTGAGTGAAAGTGAAATGAAGAACACAGATACTACTATAAGTGATACGATACAGGAATAGCGTTAATTTACCCTTGTACTTGGGCAGCCATCGTCCTACAGTGTCCGTCAGTAAGACAACGTTTACGGTTTGCCGCAACACACTGGACGGTACTTGTGTGCGAGACAGTCACGCCTCTTAAAGGCGGACAGAGACGTGTCGCTCCTTTACCTATTAATCCCCGAAATAGAAGAAGCGTTCACTTTTTAGGCCGCTCATAATACTAGTATTATTTTGCACTGCAGCAGTTAGTCCGGTTGGGTAACTTCTCTAATGGCTGCTGAGAGGAGTAATGCTTCCTGGGATTTTGAGGAAGAAACTGTGCTACTGAAGAGGAATCTTGACGAAGCAATTCGAGGCGCACACCCGCCACGACCTCTAGTAGTTCCGATCTACAATTCTTCTACGTATCTCTTTGAAAATGCAGAAGAAGGAAGAGAGCTATCCATGAATCACTCAGAGGTAATAGAAACTGCTGTGGCACAATGCATGTAGCCCCACCCCTTGACACTTCCTCAAGGTGTGTACACACAGCCTGGCCTCTGTACACAAACGACTAAGTCTTGTTCTGCAGCTAATTTATACCGTGTTAATAGTGGTGTCCTTTTAATCACACCCCATAGGGCAAGTAAAGTTTTAAGATATACCTACCTACTCAGTCTTGTGAAGCCAGACCCTTTACTAACTGCTACAAGGGTGAAGAAAAGTGTCTAGGAACATATTATACAACTGCTTGTTTGTGTCACACCTAAAAGGGTGCTCCAATTATCATGGTAGTTCTAATTAGCTGAAACAGAACAATGCCAACGTCGAGTGATATACCAGACCAAATGAAATTAGCAGTTAAATGAACTTGTGCAGAGTTTTCCCACTCCAAATATAACGTTGACATCACACTGTATATCACAAGTTGTTGTGATATGATAAACAGAGCATCTTTTCGTGGATGCGCGTGAATGATGTTCCCAGACCTTTCTTTCTGCCACATACTGATTAGTAGTTAGTAAACCATCGCATGCCTGGTCATCAGTGGTTGTTCCTGTTTGTTCTCTTCTAGAATGGCTACCTGTACAGTCGATGGGGTAACCCGACTCACGATGTGGCATGTGACCTGCTTGCCAAACTTGAAGGAGCAGCAGGCTCTATTCTCTTCTCTTCGGGATGCGCTGCCATTACAACTTGCCTGTTTGGCTTTTTGAAGAAGGGGGATCACTTGGTAAAGTGAAGATTGAAATATTGTGGCATTCAGGGGAGGTTTGAAACTAAATTTCTTGTGGGGGGGAGGTAAATAACTTGATGTAGTAAACTTTGAGTAAAATTTGTTTTTATGATGAAGAACAAAATAAATTGTTCTAGTGGGATGTGTGTGTGTGTGTGTAGGGGTAAGAGAAATAATGACAGGACTCTACAAGAGACCAAACAATTTGTGACTTTTTTCATCTCTTTTTCTCCATTGGATAGTTCAAGGTTCGTTGTGTTCTAGTGTAGGTAGTATCACAGCCAGTGTATGGTGGTGCCAATTCTATGATCCGCTCCATCCTCAGCAAGATGGGTGTGGAAGTGACTTGGATTGAAGGAAGGACAGCCGATGACTTTAAGAATGCCGTGAAAAGTAACACTAAAGTGAGTTAGAGACGATAAATATGTGTGCACAGAATTAATTAACTCATTCATTACGGCAGTGGAAGTTGGGCTAGATAATTTCAATAATTTTTAAAAAAATCCAACAAGATTGCCATAGTATGAATGGTACATATTTACTCCAAATTTGGAAACGTATTAAAAAGGTCAATATGTATGAGGGCCGTTAGTGTCAAGACAATTGAACCTCTGATAGTAAACTCTCTAATGAGCAAATAACCTCTATTTAGTGGACGTTCCACTTTCCCCCTCCAATAGAAAGTGTGTATTGCTCATCACCTCTTCCCAAATTGTTCTCAGTTTCAAAGGTTCGACGAGAGTAACAATGACAGAGATCTATACTACTCAGGTTTTACATAGTATATTGACCAGCAACTCCTTTGTTCCCCAGGCTTTGGTCCCCAGGCTTTGGTCCCCAGGCTTGTATGGTTTAGAAATGAAACCATCAAGTATTTGAGCATGTGCTAAAATATTGTCTTTGTTGTTAGAAGTATATATCTACCCTTTCACTTACCCAGACTATTTACAGCTTGGATATACATATGTGACCGTCTACAGGAAAACCAGGCACAACGCGGCACCCTTCAAAAATTTTTATTTTGCACTTACAGAGTTGTCGGCGTCCAAATATTTAGCTCTCCAAGTTTTATCGTCGTAGCTTAAATCGTTCCCGCTATAATAGACCTAACCGTTCCCTACCGTAGGCTTGAAACAATACATTTTTAAGAAATCGATCGATCTTTTCTCGATGTTTACGCACGCCGCATTGTGCCCGGTTTTCCCGTAGACGGTCACATATAGATGAGTCAATAACTTTAAAAAAAGAAAAAAGAAGAAAAGTTGTTTTATTGTATTATCTTTACCTGTCTATGTTCAGGTTGTTTGTACCTAAAGAGTCTTATTGTTTAGTATGACCCTTTACCACATATACTCGTGCATTTACCCCTGTTTGCTTGTCACCTTGTCCTTTGTGATATCTTAACTCACTGTGTAGGTTCTGTATGGAGAGACCCTTGTCAACCCAACTATGGGAGTGCTGGATGTGGAGGCATTTGGTGCTTTGGGTAAGTCTTTGCCCGGAGTGGTTACCATTGCGGATGCCACCTTCACTAGCCCTTACCTACTGCAGCCGATCAAACATGGCGTGGATGTGGTTTTACATAGCTGGTGAGTTTATAGCCATGACACATGACAACCTGTTTTTAACATTTAATGTAACACCCGTATCTTTCATTGTTATTGGATATGTGTATCCTTGTGCTGTTGATGCCTATATATATATATATATATATATATATAATATAGTGCTTTTGTCTGCTACTGCTGTATCTGTTGCTTTATTTTGTCAAACCATGTTTATAATTGCTTCTGGCGATATAAATAAAATAGTTTACCCCTTGCCGTATTAGTCTGTTTTATTTTGTTGTTGTTGTTGTTGAACTAATAGACTGTCTAAGACATTCCCAGCAGTCCAATAAACTGGACATAGCGCAGTAAATATACATATATTAAATCAAAAGTTAACTCTTAACAGGGCTTCATACAGGATTTTTTTCTGGGGGGGGTGGGGGGGACTTTTTTTTATTCCTACCTAGGATAGCGTGTGGCTAAATAGGCTGAATAGGCCACAGAGAGGGGAGGGTGCGGGGGAACAGCTTCAGTTGAAAGTTCTTTCAGCTCATTAAAACCCGTATATGCAACAGTATCACTGACCAAACCCTTAGTCAGCTCATGAGAATTGCCATTGATGGTCCTGAACTTTCGGCTGTAAACTTTGATGAAGTTCTAGAGATTTTCAAGCAAGAATTGTGCTTTGATTTACATTTTTTAATAATAAGAAAGAATTTTGCTCCGAGTTACCATATTTATAATTATAATTAAAATATTCAGATTTCTTGAAAGGGGGGGGGGGCCCTCTGTATGAATGCCTAAATATAATTATATTGGCTGTTAAGACTGAGACACTGCTATTACTATTGTAATTATTTCAGCTGAGGAATGACTGAATTAATTCCATTGTTAGGTTTGTTTTTGCTTAGTTTGCTGTAGTTTGTTGTATATATTTTGTGTCGCTATCTAATCTGTTCATCCAGTTCCAAGTACATAGGCGGCCATTCTGATCTGATTGGAGGAGCCGTGTCCTATGCAAGGAAGGAGCTATGCTTTGCACTCAAAGAGCACCAAATTCTGTTAGGAACCAATATAGTAAGACTGTAATTAGCGTTATCTTCCTCTTCATAACTGCATAGGTGTCCAGAAATCCTGTAAATTGTCCATCCCACGATCCCATGGGTTGATGCTTGAAAGTCACTGATATTTGTCTTGCACATGTGCAATACTGTAGTTGTCACTCTGTCTGCCTAATCTCAACTTTTTGCCACTGACATTGGATTCCTTTGAATCTTTAAGGCACTAGTCATACCATTATACATAGGTCTTTATTTTCACATGGCGAAGATTTACGAAGACTAAATCTCTTTAATAACTTTGTAATGGAACAGAAAGACCATCAATGACATCAATAAATAAATTTAAAGATCTAGGTAATGGTTATTGTATGGAAACCCTTTGAATGGTTTAGATAGCTACACTGCAAGCACAAATTGTGCCGACTGTTTTGTTACGTTTGCGTGCATATATGTTGCAGTCTCCCTTTGATGCCTTCCTCATACAGCGCAGTCTGAAGACCCTGGCCATAAGAATGGAGAAGCACTCATCCAATGCATTAGCTGTTGCAGAATTCTTGGAGGCTCATCCTAAAGTGAGTACTATCCCTGAGTGAGAGAGTGAGTGACATTCAATAACTGGTACAGGGACAACACAAGTCGTCAACACAAGTCGTCAACACAAGACATCAACACAAGACATCAACATTAGTTGGAGTGTTTTGAGTTAGTTTCTTGTTTTGTTTGTTTGTTTGTTTGTTGTTGTTGTTTTGTTATGATTCTAGGTAACTCGTATCTATTATCCCGGCCTGAAGTCTCATTCTGATCACGAGGTAGCTAAGAGACTGATGGGACAGAAAGGTTTCTCTGGGATGCTCTCTATTGAACTCGAAGGAGGTCTGCAGAGTGGGATCAAATTTGTCGAGGTACAAAGCGGGTGTGATATTTTACTCACAGGCTTTATTTTCTCTCACGTATGAAAATACATTAGCCTGGTTGTGAAATAGCTCACCAAATCACGCTCTGAGTCTGACTTGTGTAATAATGTATTGTATATACGTAGCATTGTAGCTACACAATGCATTCTTCAGGGAACCCCAATTCAAGGGATTTAGACCATTCTTGCTCACCTTTCGTCACGCACTTTAATTTTTACATTGAAATAAAGTTTTTTCTAACCTGTGACAGTTTATGTTCCTGCCACGAGTTTAATTTACTATGTACTTTAAATGAGTTCCCAACTGTTTTAGTTGTGAAAAACTAGCTGAGTTATAATTGTACCAGAGAGAGCCAAAGTAAATGTGAAGTAAAGTGAATTTACAAGAAAAATTATCTTTCATTTTATCTGTTTTGCACAATGATCAATGATTGTAAGTGGATAGACTTAAAATAAGGAATAAGGTGGGCGTTATGTAGACTCTCTCTCTCTTGTGTGCAGTCGGTAAAGGTGTTTCAGCATGCAGTCAGTCTCGGAGGGGTGGAGTCACTTTTGTGTCATCCTGCATCCACCACGCACTGTGATGCATATGTTAGTCCTGAGGACAAGAGGGTAGCTGGGATAACGGATGGACTCATCAGAATCAGGTAAAGGGTTCAATTTTACCGTAGACGCGGGTTGTTAGCGCCCCCGCTTATACCCTCAAATGGTAAGGAAATGGGCACTTTATAGCAAGTGGTAACCTAAAAAAAACTAGGACTGAATACTAATCAAAAATAGATGAGGTGCATGTACATGTAGTGCTTTAAAAAATAAAAAAAAGTGCTAAAGCCGGGAAGAAAATGAAGGGGAAAAAAACAGCTTGAGATTATGGTATGTGGCTTCCAGCTTGTGCCAGATCGTACTACTGCATAAGAAATATTCATTATTCTTTATTTATTGATTTGACTGTGGATTAAAACGCTTGCAGCTATTTACAAAGTTGTGGGCCAACTGAATGTTGTTTTTGGTGTTGTTGTTTTCTTCATTATGGTTTCATTGTTTGTGTGTTTAGTGTTGGGATTGAAAATGTTCGAGATCTAATCAAAGATTTGGAGCAAGCATTGGACAGCAGTTGACTATGAATACTCGACTGATGCTTTATGTGTTTTGTTATTATATTTAAACATTCACTTGTGCACTAAAAGAAGCAATAATGAAATGAGGTCATATAGGTGTACTTAGCGTCCCTTGTAAAAATGTAGCTTTAGTGTGCTAACGCCTTTGAACCATAATACTTTTTGATATTTAAATGGAGTTGCACCAGCTGGAACTAGTGGAAGCATTACCATTGGGTGAAATTTGATATTTCAGTCAGGACTGAGGCTGAAACAACACAGGCTTTTCATAACAAGTTAGATGCATCAGCTGCAATAAATACTGACTCTTAACTAATCAACTTTGCTAGGAATTTCCACGAGCTATGCAAGAAATTATGAGCAGTTCCAATGACGATGTTATATTTTGGGAACTGGCCCAAACCTTGAATGATTGAGAGCGGTGACAAAGTTCGCCGATCTTTACCTCTTAATAGAGTTTACTTTATTGTACAGTATGTCGCATTTAGTTCGTGCGCACGCGCAAAAAAACTCATTCGAAAGTCCACCGTGAAGAGAGATAGAAGAAAGGCTGTCCACAGATAGAGGTCATAGAGGTAAGCAACGGTAGGAGCTGGGTGTAGTTAAATGGCGAGGCCGAGATGACTGTCTATTTATTGTACGAGCCGTAAACGGCTGTGAATGATTGTACTCGAATTGAAATGTAATAGAGGACACGGTTGAATGCACTTATAAAAGAACCACCAAAGAGGCAAGTCAACTTGATGGGATGAATTGTTTTAATACATTAGAGAAAGGAAGACTAGTGAAAATTGTTTTGTTGTTGATTAATTATATTGGTGGAGACTAGTGAGAAAATAGCATGCTGCATGAAAATTGTTTTGTTGGCAATTAATATTGATGGGAGTCATAATTAGAAATTGACTTTTCTGAATTCATAAGCTATGCTTGCAATTACGGATGGTGCTAATGCACAACCAATATTTAATAATGATCCATTTAATTCACTAGTAAAAAATATCTGGGAATTTGCGGTGGTGACTGGTATGAGTGGGCAGGGTAGACTAGTCCCGTCTGCTCCACCTGTCTTAATTGACCCTTATTATGTTTCCGGCCTTTTGCTAAAGGCATCGAGGTGTACTTTGACAAATTTTGCTGTTTGCTTTGGGGCAAGTCAGCGACTATGGGATCTCTGGCAAGTTTCCAATGATGTGAGGGAGCTACAGCTGTCTGATTGACCTGGTTGGTACAAATTGGCTTTGATTGTTGACTTCAATGGATCACCCACTTACTGAAAGTATTGGGCAGTTCAAATGAGAATGTAGTGACAATTGATATCATTAGCGATTTATTTGAGAAAAGTTCATATTAGGAATATATTGGAGTCTTTGTCAAGCTATTCACAGCCTCTACTACACAAGGCTTTATGCATGTAAGATGTTAGGCACGGGTGTGGAAGTAACATCAACTGGTTATGAAATGATAAATAGCAGTATGCTTAGGTAAGGGGTCGCTGGGCTTAAGCGTAGAAGTGTGAAAGCTGAATGTGTAGTGCAAGGGCTACTACATTGTTGATAGGTGACTATGAGGTAGTATAAGTGGTGGATGGGGTGCATTATTAACTTTTAGTAAACTGTAATGTCCAGGAGTAGAGCTACAGTAGTTTATAAGTTGCCACACCCCTCTCCCTCCTTTCAGCATGCACACACACACACACACACATACACCCTGGTTGTTGACAGCCAGAGGTTAGAAGACCTTGTAATGTAAGACTGACAACATTGGAATGCCAGCATATGACTGTCCAGTTTCAAGTTACAGTACGTATGCTAATCATCCAATTCTCCCCTCTGTTCCCCAGTCCCTTAGTCTTCATTACATTGTCCGTAAATAATCTCACCCGTCCATTTATTTGCACATGCCCATGTATCATCGTGTTTGTCTTGTTTTTTGTAATTATAACAGAGTTCCTTTTTGCTCATTACCGTCTTGCAATTTCAAATTAGCTTTCCCTTTTCCTTGCCGGACAATGCCCCATACCTGCCATAGGAGAGTGTAGTTAAACGCTTTGTGTTCTTTGTGGCTTACTTTGAAAGGCAAGCAGTTCTTCAGCATCGCAACTTAGTGTATGCAGAATTAGCAGGAAAGTGTGGACAGAAGTGTGGACAGAAGTGTGGACAGAAGGCTCCATTTATATATTGCAGTAGCTACTTGCATACGATGCCAGTTCTAATATCGTGAGAATAACAAATATACACCAGCACGAAGTTAAACAAAAAAAAAGTGGTAATCTTTGCCTAAAAGTACATTTATATTAACTATTAAAAGTAGCCGATTTATAAATGGGAAAGGAGTCAACAGACAACTGGCACATTGAACAGAGTAGAGATGTGGCTTCTGCCTTTGACTGTGGTAGCCCCGCCCCACAGTGTCTCTGAAGTTGGAATAAGCTAAAAGTTTTCAAGAGTGTGCTTACACTTCTACACACAACAAACTAATGTTTCTTTGTTTAGTTATGAAGCTTATATACACGTACTTTAAAAATAAAAAAAATTTGATCTCGATATTTACTATTACTATGAATATCCAGCATTTTATAGCACGGTCTAACACATTTTGCATTTTAGGTTGAGAGCTCTGTAGTACATGGTAAGGGACATATGGTTTTGTGATGGGATATGTAATGTGTGTTTCAAACGAGTTAGTGATTCCATTAAGATTTCTTGCTGGTTCAGCATATAGGAAATTCAATAAACGGTAAGCATTACCATTCCAGACACTTCCATTATGTGGTCTTTTGAAGTTTCCTTTGTAATATGTACTTGCAATGAAAAAACTTGAAATTTGCGTGTGTGTATGATTGGAAATATCACTTTTAGTAATCCGAATTTCAATTATCCAAGCATTTAAGTCACCCAAATCTAACAGAAGCATGTGCAAACACAAACAATTGTTTGACCATGCCCCTTCATTAGTGTTTTATAATACATTTTCTATTTGGTTCCGTGATCTGATCATTTTCAGTTGTCCGAACACCTCTCGATCCCAACGTGTTCAGATGATTAAGCCCTGCTGTACAAAGCTTTTAGGTATTAATTTTCAAGTCTATTAAATGTAACTTTCAGGTAGGCATGTAGATGTACATTGAAGTTGTAAGTTAAAGTAATAGTGACCTTATTGTGATAAAAGTGTTTATTGTTCAATGCACTTCTCACACTGCATGGCAGTGAACTTTGAACTCATGCTAATTAATATTACACAATTTCAAGGAAGTAATTATAATATACTTATATAAGTATTTCACTCAAATTTATAATCGATGGTGTAGAACGTACTTAGGATTGGACTGCCTGGCTCTGTGCGCGTTCACACCTCATTGTCATGGCAACCAGGAAGTGTAGCACCGCGAGTGAATCAGGAAGCTCTTGCACTCCTTTCCGTGCCAGACCAATGCCAGACTTTTCCAAAGTGAGGGTAAGTTGAACGCACTCAACGGCCTTCAGCTATGACTTAATTCCAGACATGCACGCTGTCTTATGCATTTTGTTGGCTTTCATCTAATTAAAAGGGGGTGTGGTCTAGAGTATTGATTCTGGCCATGTCTTACTTGTCTAGTGAACCACACTTAATGTTACACTCCATGTTGTTCCCCCTCCCTCCCCCAATAATAAATAAATAAATAATTAATTAATAATAATAATAGGACAGCAATAAGTTGATACTGATGATATTCTGCAATTTTTACAAAAAAAAAAAAAAAAAAAAAAAAAAATTCAGCCTCTATATAATATGCACATTATAGCTTTCATTAATGCACTTTGTATGTTTCTTCTCCCAAGCGAAAAATCCTTATGAATTCCTGATGGTTCGCTACCACTGATATTGAGCATGTATGTTGATTGTGACTTTTCCAAACTTGGTAAGTGGTTTTTACTAAAACTAAAATATATTTATTTAGTCTATGCAGTCAAGCAAACACTGGAGCAGACTCCAACATAGACTCACTTCCTGTGTTATTATTACACATTATTACTATTATAATTATCATTATTATTATTATTATTACTATTATTATTACTATTATTGTTATTATTATTATTATTACTATTATTATTACTATTATTATTATTATTATTATTATTATTATTATTATTATTATTATTATTATTCTTTAGTATTATTATTGCAATGTGTAGGGAGTGCCTCCCAAGAGGACACGCCTCCTCACCGATCCACAGTCCCCTGCAATCAAGCGATGTCGCATAGGCAGTCCAGCGTCAGAGAAGAAGAACTCTAGTTTTGTGGCAGCTCCTGTGCCCAAGTTTGACAAGGTGTTCAAAGTGGAGTATCCAGACCGTCCATTGCTCATACCCAGGCCTTTCAGCTTCGAAGAGAGGGAGAGAAATAAGAAGGCCCAAAAGGAAGCTGGAGGAGTAAGTGAAGATAGGACTGTGTGCGTGTGTGTGTGTGTGTGTGCCATTTTCGATGCCAAGAAATTTATATTTTACATATGTGACCATCTACAGGAAAACCGGGCACAACGCGGCACCCTTTGAAAATTTTTTTTTTGCACTTACAGAGTTGTCGCCGTCCAGATATTGAGCTCTCCAAGTTTTATCGTCGTAGCTTAAGTCGTTCCCACTTGACTATAATAGACCTAACCGTTCCCTTCTGTCGGCTTGAAACAATACATTTTAAAGAAATCGATCGATCTTTTCTCGATATTTACGCACGCCACGTTGTGCCCGGTTTTCCTGTAGACGGTCACATATGTAATTCTCACAAGAATATTTCATTCTCTAAGAATGAAGTAAACTAGTTCACCTTCTGTCAGCAATGGATGGTGAATGTGTGTAGTAGTACTTGATGCTTTAATGAACCTTCAGTGCTTCTTATGCTGCATAATTAAGTTAAAAAAAAAAAAAAAAAAAAGCAAAATAACAACAACAGCAGAAAGTATTTCACATTGAATGCACTTATAAAATCTGAAAATTTGTGACAGAATAGCAAATCTGGAACTACTGTATCCCTTTAAGCTCACCAATAGTTATGTCAGCATCTCTTGTCCTGCTGTATGGTACATCAAATTAGTTTAAAGCAGAAGATAGTATAATATTGATAACTATCTATTTTTTGTGTGCACATGGGGATGGGGTGCTGTACTACTTCATGTAGAATCAAAGAACTGACTTAAATATCTTTTTAAAGCTAAAAAAACACACGACAACATGCCACTTGTATTTTAATGCTATATTAAAAATATCCACAATAAGAGCTACTCTCAGATATAGATGTAGTCATTTGCTTGTTGGTATGCTGACATGTGTTTTGTAATTTGTCCCCCTGTGTGTGCAGGTATTTACTTTCAATGCTCGCCCAGTGCCCAATTTTGCTAAAACTGGTTTGCCTCCTCGTGTTTTACCTTCTCCCGTGCACCCAGAGCCATTCCACTTAAGAACTGATGCTAGGGGAGAGATTCACTCTGCCAGATTCAAACAGGAGGTGGGTTCTCTTTACGAGGTTAGGTTGTTGTATGTAATGCTTGCTATGGGCTCTGAAGGTGTGGATCCCTTCTCTAATTCACACACACACACACACACACACACATGCAAACACACACACATACATTGTCATTTTGGTGACTATTATTATATATTTTTAAGTCCATTTGTATAGGATTAATTGAAACCACACTTCATACTAATTCTGCCCATTGCTCTTTATTCTGAATTGCATCATATAATAATTGTTAGTACTACTACTACTACTACTACTACTACTACTGTGTTTATTGTAATCATAAGACATTTTTACTAAATTTATTGTAGTTGGAAGAAAAACAACGGCAAGAGAAACTTCAAAGACAATTTCGAGCCAAGAAAGACATATCTTCCATTCTTTATGGGAAACCCTTCGTCCCAGAGAAGCCCAATCGGCCAGCACTCACTGTGGACAGCTTCGTGCTCCACACAGAACTCAGAAGTCAAGAACGATCCAAATATGACGGACGAAGACACCATAGAACTTGCTTGCTTGAAGCTGCCAATGCCGAGAGGAGAGCTCTTCAAGAGGCAGAAGAGGCAAGGGAAATGGCCGAGTACAGGAAGAGTCTTGTTCACAAGCCACAGCCCATTGGATCTCCCATTCTAGTCCGCTCTAACTCCTCTAAAACTCTGTCTCCTCTCTTTCAAACAAATTGTGGCAGTCCATCACATTGAACTCATGACTGACTGTGTCAGTTGGTGCATATATGAAATCATTTCATTACAAAGGTTTTTGCATGACATCAGGGATCTCAACTAAATTTGACCAAATATTTGGAGATATGATAATACAATAGTTATGCAGATCAGATAATAGCTACAACACTGTCTTGCTATTAGTAGCTAGGTGTTTGTATGCTGTTTATGAGTGCTAATTTTTCCGCGAACAAGTTTTTTAAGTCTACTGGTTTGCATTAATGATGTCCAAATTATTATGCTTTTTGGTATTGCTGCAATTATGAATAATTGTAATAGTACAATGAAGTTTAGTGTTACTGTCACACAATTTGATCAATGTAATTTCAGTATAACTCGCTGTTGCCTCATTATAGCCTTCCATTGATAAAGCATTGCATATTTTTACTGGAAAAATTATGTACTTTTTGTCTACATAATTACTAGTGGTGTGCTTGAGCACAAATGGCGAGCGAGCCTTAAACTACACTATTGTTAAATTTGATTTTTGTGGGCTCACAGGGGGATCCCACATTCAAGGAAAGGGAAAGTCCCAGCAAGAGCAGGAACAGCCCTGCTGAAAGCTGAATTCACAAACAGACAGTAGCATGAAAGGTGTTGATTACTAGTTGATGTTTGTCATTGTGTGTTGTTGCATACCATATTTGGAATTGTCATATGTGCTGTATTCTGATTGGATGTATCATTGCCGTGGATGACTAAGTATAAAGCCATCCACTATCATAGTTGTAGTCAGTCTATTCTATAAGTAAGTATCAACCAGTTACTGCTTGTGCGCTTCGGCGTGAATTGACTCTGGTGGCAGCGACAATAAGCTGTCTACCTTGCGTGCGACCTGGTCCCGAGGAACCAAGGGCCCACATAATTGGTGGCAGCGGTGGGATCCCGAACGGAAGACATTCCCGAAGGAACCACGAACCCTTGTGGAATTCTGAAGAAGAACACCTTCTAGCAGAACCACGACAACATTCATCGGTGGAGAAGACTTTCGAAACCGCAACTCAAACCAACGAGAGACATTTCGACTTCTTGGGAGACGTCTCGAGAAGAAAGCCGGGCAAGGGAACTAAGGATCCTGCGCCCATCCCAAGAAAATACGCATACCAGGAGCTTCCAGCTGCGGCGGAGGAGCTCGTCGGTGTCGGAGCCGAGGCGGAAGACACGGAGTACCAGGACTACCTGTGGCACTGCGGAGCTAGGGAGGACTGGCACACACTCTATTGTGACGGGAACCATTTTTTTTGTGTTTGTGGTTATTACTTGTAATCTCTGTCGTGCATTGATTTTTAATTGGGTACTTTGCCCAGTGTGCTCATTGTGTTTCTTTTGTGCAGGTCTATCCAGGGGGCGAGGACACTCTCCCTCTCATGACGGACAGGGCGGCTGGTGGTAAGAGGCGGACTGTTCGGCGAGTGCCAGCGGCGGCCGGCGAGGAAGACTATCAACCCTCATACGTTCCACCGACGGTGGCTACACGATCCCCGTACCCAAGCAGACCTCGGGACGGAACACACTACCTCGACGAGGAAGGCTCGGAGGTGAGCGTGGTACTGGCAGAGTTAGGAGAGGAGGGAGAAGGGGAAGAGGTGAAACAGAGAAGAGAGGAATCAAGTAGGGAATCAGAACTAGTGGGAAGATTAGGAATGGCGACGGGTGCAGAGTCGGAGGTTGACAAGTTGCTGAGGTTCATGGCAGAGAAGGAGGAAAGGGACCAAGCCAGCAGGGCTGAGGCGGATAAAGCTAGGAGGCAGGAATTGTTGGAGGTGATGGGCAAGTTGAGGGAAGACGAAGAAACGAGGCGCAGGGAAGAAGAGGCTAGAAGGCGAGAGAGAGAGGAAGACAATAGAGCTAGGAGGCTAGAGGAGGAGACGGAGCAGAGAGATAGAAGGGATCTGCAAGCAGAGAAGCTGAAGGTATTGGGGGTGTACAAGGATGGGACAGAGATGTTAGGTTACCTCAACAAGTTTGAGCGGATAATGTCGGAGTGTGGTATAGGCAAAGGCAGATGGGCAGAGAGGTTGTTTCCGCGGTTGCCGGAACGACTGTGTGGAAGGATAGCAGGAGTAAGAGATGAGGGAGCGGAGTACGAGGAGGTCAAGAGAGTGCTTCTCAAGGCTGTGGGGGAGACGAGTCTCACGTACGGCCATCAGCTGTTCGAGCTGACAGGGGAGTCCTTGAAGACCAAGTCGGCTTCGGAGATCATGGAGGTGGTGGAGAAGATCTGCAGAGGGGTTCTCCAGGGGTGCAACACGCTTGAGGAATGTGTCGGAGCACTAGCCGCGGCACTGACTCGACGGGTCATACCGCCTGGGGGAAAGGTGTTCTTGGAGGGGAAGAAGTTGAGTAAGCTGGAGGACGTAAGGGACGCGTGGGAAACGTGGATGTCTGGGAGAATGAAGGGCAACTTTTACAAGGTTTTGGGGAGCATCAGTGAGGGTGGAGGCAGGAGTTTTAGAGACAGTGGATTTAGGGCTCAGGGAAGTGTGGCTAGCGACAGGGGTAACTTTACGTCTAGTTGTTTTAGCTGTGGTGAGAGGGGGCACAGGGCCTTTGAATGTAAGAAGGGTAGAGTAGGGGGGTCGAGTGAGAGCAGCAGACCGGTGACTTGTTTTGCTTGCGGCAAACCGGGCCATCGTAGTCCCGATTGTCCGAGTAAGAAAGTGGGCAATGTGGTGAAAAAGGAGGGTCCGTTTGGTAGGGTGGCCAGTGTGATGGTGGGGGTAAAGAGAGGTAACATGGCGGAAGGCATCGTGAATGGGAACAAGTGTGGAGTGCTGATAGACTCAGGAGCTGAGGTGGGGGTCATCCCGAGGTCGCTAGTGACTCAGGACGGACTAAAGTGCGGTCGCGTGCATGTTGCGGACGTGCATGGCCATTCCAAGAGTCACGACAGCACTATAGTTAGTTATAAGATAGGGGGGTTAGAATTTACCAAGTTAGCAGTGATAGACGACAGGACAGGGAGCGATGTAGTCAGCATAGTGCCCTTTGATGTGACGAACCAGGAGGAGTGTGAGGCGTTTGGAGGGGCGATTAGAGAATACAAGGCGAGGCTAGCTGAGGCATCTGAGTGTAAGACAGTCAGGGTATTAACGAGGAGTCAGGCAAGAAGGGAGGAGGAGTTGGACGTGTGTGAGCAAGATGTATCTGTCGGTGAGTGGTGTAGTATTGAGACAGACGAAGAAGTGCAAGGACCGGAAGAGAAAGGGTTGGATGTCAGTGAGTCGAAAGACGAAGCTGAATCGCCTCTCTTGTCCGAGAGCACGGGGGAGGTTGAAGAGGGGTGCGATCCAGTAGCTCTGGAGGGTATGAATGCAGAGCAGGGGGAAATAGAGGGAAAGGTGAGGGAGTTAGCCAGCGAAGTGGGTCCAGTAAGAAGTGGTAAGGATGGGGAAGACTTCAGGAGGGAACTAAGAGAAGACGATAGTTTGAAGGCGTGGAGAGAACTGGGAGAGAATAAGGAGAGGGGGTTTGCATGGAAGAAGGGAGTTTTGGTTAGGAGCCAGTATGTGGCATGGGAAGAGTTTAGGGATGTTTTAGTGGTGCCTAAGGGGTTTAGGAGCAGGATAGTGTCATTGGTGCATGATAAAGGGGGTCACTTGAGTGGAGAGAAGGTAGCGAAAATGATCGGTAGGTATTTCATGTGGCCAGGTATGAATAAAGATGTGTGTGAATATTGTAGTTCATGTGAGTTGTGTCAAGTGCGTAGTAAGCACAAGCCGAGGAGGGCTCCGGTGGTGGACAGACCTGTGCTGACTGAACCATTTGAGTCAGTGGCAGTAGACCTGGTGGGGCCTCTACCCAAGGGCAAAGGTGGGTGCAGGTTCCTGCTCACATATGTCTGTCTAGCCACCAGATGGCCTGAGGCCGTGCCTCTTAGGAGTATTACGGCCAAGGCCGTGGCCGAGGGACTGTGGGCTATTTTCTCGAGGACTTCGGTCCCTGAGAGAATGCTTTCCGATCAGGGGAGCCAGTTTTGTGGCAGGGTTGTGAGGGAACTGTGTGAACTGTTGGGCATTGAGAAATTGAGGACGTCCCCCTATCACCCGGAGACAAACGGGGCGGTAGAGAGGTTACACGGGACACTTAAGGGGATATTGGGAAAGTGCATGAGTGAGGGAGTAGATTGGGTGGGACAGGTTGCCTTTGTACTATACGTATTGAGACAAATGCCCCATGCGGATAGCGGGTTTAGTCCTTTTGACCTGGTATATGGGTATCGGGTCAGGACACCTCTTGATGCTTTGTACCATGGGTTATACGAAGTTGAGAGCGAGAAGTTGAATGTGTGCGAATGGGTTAGGTGCATGGCTGAGAGATTAGAGAGAATGCGAGAGTGTGCAGCAGTGAAGATGATGAAGGGGAAACAGGGGAGGTTGGATTATGTGAACAGGGGAAGCAAGTTGCGGGAGTTTGAGGAGGGACAACTGGTCTTGTACAGGGTCCCTGGGATGCAGAGTAAATTGGCGGATTCGTGGGAAGGACCATATCGAGTGATAAAAAGGATGGGAATGGTGAATTATAGGATAGGCCGGTTAGATTCGGAGAAATATGTTAAGGTCGTGCATGTCAATTGTCTGAAGGAGTACAAGGAGAGGTTGGAGGTAAATAGGATCGATGTGGTGTTGGAAGAAGGAGCGAACGAGAGGAATGTACTGAGCGGAGAATGTGAAGGATTTGTAGAATCGGAGCTGGAGGAACTGTTGAGGAAGTACGGTGGTTTGTTTGTGGGAAAACCTGGTTTTACGGATTTGGTACAATTGTCGATTGACACAGGTGACTCGCCGCCGATAAGGCAAACACCATATTCGGTACCACTGGGTATACGGGAGAAGGTCAGGCACGAGTTAGATGTGTTGGAAGAGGGTGACATTATAGAGAGGAGTTGCAGCCCGTGGGCTTCTCCTCTGGTGCCGGTGAGGAAAAAGGATGGAGGGATTAGGTTGTGTGTTGATTTCAGGAAGGTGAATGAAGCAACAGTGCGGGAGCCGTACTATATTCCGGGTTTTGATGAGATGGTGGAGAGGGTAGGTGCAGGTCGGGTTTTGTCGAAGCTTGACTTGGAAAAAGGGTTTCATCAAGTTGGAGTGAAGGAGGAGGATAGGTTGAAGACAGCGTTTGTCTGCCCCTTCGGGAAATTTCAGTTTAAGAGGATGCCTTTCGGGTTGACAAACGCTCCATCAGTCTTCCAAAGGCTGATGGATCAGGTGTTGAGATGTTGTTGGGATTTTGCGAGGGTGTATATCGACGACGTGCTGGTGGTGTCAGGTAGTTGGAAGGTGCATTTGAGACATTTGGGTGAGGTTTTTGAGGCGTTGAAGATAGCGGGATTGACGGTGAAGAAGGAGAAATGTGTTTTTGGCAAGAGGAAATTAGAGTTTCTGGGCCACCTCGTGGGGGATGGTGTTGTATCTGTTCCTGAGGCAAGGGTGCGGGCGATTCTGGAGCATCCACGTCCGGGGAGCAGGAAGCAGTTACGTGGCTTCTTGGGTTTGATAGGCTTCTATCGAAGGTTCGTCCGTGGCATCCACCGCTGGACGGCCGTTTTGACGCCCCATACGTCTGGTCCAGGTAATGGGAGGTTGGTGTGGACAAGCCCCATGGAGGAGGCTTTTCGTGAATTATGCATATGTTTGTCTGATTGTGTAGTTTTGTGTGTTCCTCAGTGTGAGGACTGTTTTATGTTAGAGTGTGATGCCTGTGGAACTGGTGTCGGTGCAGTGTTGTCAGTGCTACGAGACGGAGAGTGGAGACCGGTGGCGTTTTTCTCTCGTCAACTTAAGGGCGCCCAAGTGCGATACAGCGCCCAGGAATTGGAATGTCTGGCAGTCGTAGAGGCTGTGAGACACTTTGCGTATTTCCTGTATGGAAGACGGTTTACGATCTTGACGGATCACCGCAGTTTGGAGACGCTGGTTTCGGGTCGTCAAGGAAACAGGAGAGTACACGGCTGGGCTTTGAAGCTGGCCGAGTTTGACTTCATGGTGAAGTACAGAAAGGGTACGGAGAATGGAGCGGCCGATTCGTTAAGCAGATGTTTCGGCGATGAAGAGGAGAAGGATAGTCTCATGGAGGAGGGGGGAGATGTGGGCTCACAGGGGGATCCCACATTCAAGGAAAGGGAAAGTCCCAGCAAGAGCAGGAACAGCCCTGCTGAAAGCTGAATTCACAAACAGACAGTAGCATGAAAGGTGTTGATTACTAGTTGATGTTTGTCATTGTGTGTTGTTGCATACCATATTTGGAATTGTCATATGTGCTGTATTCTGATTGGATGTATCATTGCCGTGGATGACTAAGTATAAAGCCATCCACTATCATAGTTGTAGTCAGTCTATTCTATAAGTAAGTATCAACCAGTTACTGCTTGTGCGCTTCGGCGTGAATTGACTCTGGTGGCAGCGACAATAAGCTGTCTACCTTGCGTGCGACCTGGTCCCGAGGAACCAAGGGCCCACAATTTTAACAACTAACACTCAAGCTATTAAAATAAAGTCGAGTTTTTAAATTACGTATGAGGTAAAGGGGTTTCAATGTCATAGTAAACGCCGCAACAGTTTGAATTGAAAAAGAAGCAACAAAATCAAATCACGTTATTTAAAATTTTCTTTATGATATTCTTAATAGTAGTTGTAACGCACAATACTTTCACACAACTGAACATACCTACGCAAGACTTACCTTCGTGGTTCGTCTAGTGGACAATGCATTTTTAAGTAAATACTGTTGAGTAGGGCTTATAACTGTGACAAATAGCGCATTAACTTACCACCGCCACTAACTCGAATAGAAATGGAGCTCCCATAAGATTTTCAGTTTTAACTGCACCCGCAAAACAATTCAAAGCCGTAAACAATTCAATTTCTAAGGTGATACGGGTAATGGTCGCTAAACCGGAGGATTCTGTTTAATGAAGTTTGGGACGGGGTCGAACGCGGAGCGAACACAAAAATACGGAGGGTCAAAGTACAAAATGACATACGTACGTCCATATTATATACTAGTGATGTGCTTGAGCACAAATGGCGAGCGAGCCTAAAGACTATACTATTTTTATATGGATGATTTTGACTTCTAACACTGAAGCTACTGAAAATAAGGTCCAGTTTTTTAATTTAGCATACAAGGTAAAGGGATTTCAGTGCCATAGTAACAACTCTCTGCAACTGCTTGGAAGGAAAAACAAAAACAAAAAACAATACACGTTATTTAAAAGTTTTCTTTGTGATATTCTTTAGCTAAGTAGTGGTTGTAACACACAATGCTTTGACACAACTGGACATGCACCTACACAGACTTACCTTCGCAGTAGTCTAGTGGACAATGTATTTTCAAGTAAAATAAATAAATAAATAAACAAACATCCCCGATTTTCGATTGTGTTACCCCTGTAAGTGTCTCGCTCGCTACGCTCGCTCGCCAATAAATAAACAAACATCCCCGATTTTTTCATTTTTACACCTGTAAGTGTCTCGCTCGCTACGCTCGCTCGCCAATTATGACAAAATTATTCCTGCATAAATGCAGCTAGAATGCAATCTGTCAGCCATTTTGTAGCTGTTTCTACTATGAGATCTTGAGACAACACCGTTTCTAGAGTCTCACAGATATTTCTTGAGAGTTTGAGAGCCCTCTTTAGCCAGCTATATCTCTTACCGATCTCGGTAAGAGATCGCCAGTAGCGTGAGTCTTCACGCGTAGAGCGCCTTACCAAATAAAGATGAAACGTCCAAAGCCAGTTCAGTCCTCTTCCAGCGACCGCTTTATTCAAATTCTGTTAAAGTACGCATCTCTGAAAGTAGTAGCCGTAGTTGCTGTATTGTTTAGAGTAGTTCTCCTACTGTATGGGGAGTGGCAGGACGACAACTTCGCCGTAAAGTTCACTGACGTTGACTACCACGTATTCAGTGACGCAGCTAGACACGTTCTGGACGGACAGTCCCCGTTCCTGAGGTCTACCTACAGATACAGTCCCCTTCTAGCCTTCATCCTCACACCTAATCATCAGCTATGCTTCTCCTTCGGCAAATTTCTGTTTGTCTTGTGTGATATTCTGGCAGGATGGATCATATATCTCTTCTTGACTTTAAGACGAGTCCAAAGAACCAAAATAATTTTTTCAATAACTCTATGGCTTCTAAACCCTCTGACAGCCACAGTGTCTAGTCGTGGGAATGCAGAATCTGTCCTAGCCTTCCTAGTTCTATTAACTTTATACCTCATTATTTCCAAGCATATAATTGCAGCTGGAATTTGTTTTGGTCTCTCGGTGCATCTGAAGATATTCCCGATTATATATTCCCTTCCATTGTATCTTTTTATCAACGAGGACTATGTTACAGAAAGTGATCAGAGTCTTGGAGACTCTCGTCCGAAGCAAGTCAGTTTCTTCCAATCATTTTTCAATCCATTAAAGCTCAAGTTTGCAATGGTCAGTGCATCAACATTTGCTATTGTGACTGGATATTTCTATTTGCTGTGAGTTAGTTTTAATATGATTAAATACCGTTGCTATATTGTTGTCAGGTGTAATAACTTGGCAAGTGTGCAATAACACTTGCCCGGTATTTAAAATAGTTAAAGCATGAGCGCTTAGTGCCTAGTACATTTATCGCACTCAGTCCTCGGGCCTACGGCCCTCGGGCTGTCGTGCAATAAATCGACTAGAAACTAAGCGCTCATGCTTTAACTATAACTTAAAGTGAAGTTTTTATTATATTACTATAATTATTGTTTTTATTCGTTACTACTACTACTACTACTACTACTACTACTACTACTACTACTACTACAGTCCCAGGAAATCCAAGTATTCACTAATCAGACTGTAGTTATTACTTATTTTGTTTGATTGGACTTCTATCCTTTGAATTTGTGAAATGTCCTAATTATCAGTTATTTTCTCACTTTTGTGTAGCTATGGAGATATATTTCTAGAAGAAGCTTATTTTTACCACGTTACCAGAAGGGACACGAGGCATAACTTCTCTGTGTACTTCTACATGCTTTACCTGATCCAGAATTCCAGCCTCTCCTTCGTGGTAGGCCTGGTGGCCTTCTTGCCCCAGCTGCTGCTTCTCTTGTTCTCTGCACTCTACCTCTACCGTGACATAGCTCTGTGCTGCTTCGTGCAGACTTTCATATTTGTCACATTTAATAAAGTCTGTACTTCTCAGGTAAAGGGTAGTCACGAGGCCAAAATACTTGGTATAATCATCTTTGCGTGTTCTTTGCTGTAGTATTTTCTCTGGTATTTGTGCCTCCTTCCTCTGATCACTCCTTATTCCAAGCTTGGAGTGATGGATTCCCTCAAGTGGATGATTGTGTGGCTATTTGGACAGGTAATCAAGAGTTTATGTTGATTTTGACGCAGTAGTCCCAGTTGTTGTGCTTTGTTTTTGCCCCATAATAAAGTGGAAAATGTGGAAAATGTGTTGAATTGTTATTAGCCAGTATTCAAGCACAGGGTTTTTATTAGTCTTCCTAGAGGACATTTTACCTTGCTCTCCCTAAAAAATTTAGTGAAATTCATGGACTTTTTGCCACTAAATTTTTGGAATGACAAAAAAACCTGAAATATCAAAAATGCTTAATTGACCAACCTGAAATTTCATTCTGAAAAATACCCTGTAACCTCCCCCTACAATTAAATGCCTTGCACAATAATTTCACTTGGACTATTTCAGTCCATTTTTAATTAGTTTTATTTGTAGTGGTGTCAAGAAAAAATGCCACTTCAAATTCCTCATAAATTCACTTTCTGAATTTTAATTTTAATTTTCTGATATCTTGGTCAACTCTTGCAGGGTTTGTGGCTCCTCCCTGCTTACCTGTTGGAATTTCAAGGCTACAACACCTTCATGTGGATCTGGCTGGCTGGCATAGTGTTCTTTGCAGTGAACGTGGCATTACTCATCTCGCTACTGATGAACCAGAGTTATACTGAGGTCTTTATACAGGGACGACTAGCAATGCCTAAGAAACATACTTCTAAATTGAAGTGAACTTTCATTCATTTCATTCTGTCAGTTGGTCATAATAAAGACCAGACATGTTGCTGTGATTGTAAACAGTTGGTGCCATTTTAGAGCCCAATCATTCTGGACCTCGCTAGCAGCCGGAGTGATTGTTTACAATTTTTGGCATCGAATTAATAATGGGCAACAGTTGGAGTAGTGCGCATGCGTATTTTCAAATCTATTCAAAGTTGGCCGCCAAAGTTGCACCAAGCTGACCCCATATAGTTCTCTGGTAAGGTTTTTCATCGAAACAGAAATGGAGGTTAAGTACCAGTTTGATCCTAATGTTGAATGCGATGCCCCTACGTACGTGGACTTTACTGATCTAGCTAGTCAATACGACGACAATGCTGACGAGTGGTTCGGTAAGCTTTTTCAAACTAAAGTGTTATGGACTTTTTACACATTATGGACTCTCTTGTACATTTTAGACAGGCGCGCGCTAGAGGAAGATCCAGCTTTCAAGCCAAGTTGTCCACCTGAAGAAGTCAAGGGAGGAATCGGGGAAAGTTCTCATGGAGTAATGGAGGGAAGCTCTCCCGAACTACAAGTTGAGAAAAGTTCTCCCGAACTAGCCGAGAAAAGTTCTCCCAAACAAGTCAAGGGAAGGACTTCCAAAGGAGGAACTCTTCAGACTGCTGCTAACACTCTGGCCGAAATGATAGCTTCTGGTACTGGGACAATATCCAATCTTAAGTCAAGGTACTGTAATTAATACATTGTTCTTAATTACCGTATTTGTTCCAATTATAGCACTGCTCTAATGGTAGAACCATTCCGTGACTGCATTTTCTCCCGCTTGTTCTATCTATTATAAACTAATCCGTATTTGTAAAATATTTTTGTGGTGCTTAGCTAAATCGAATGTTCACGTAATCCTCGATCTCTGGAGTACAGCAGTACAACTTCCAGACTTAAAAAGCGATTATCTCTAAAATTGTTTTGTACGCTTAAAGAATTTTACAGGTTTAGGTTGTACCCACTTTTGTCCTAACTTCAGGTGTAGTTGTCAACTGGTTTGACTTGTTCCAATTTATAAGCTCCACACTTCCTGATTTGAGTCATTTATTTTTGGTGTGCTGTAATTGGAATAAATATAGTAGGTGTAGGTGTGGCAGAGGGGGTATGGACGTCGGTGAATGGATGTTAAGTGGCTTGACACTAACTATTAATCAATCAATTTATATTCAATAGATAGTTAACACTTGTAATTAAAGCCCACTAAATTAACAATTTAGCTCTGCGGCATACAAAAGTATTCATCGTGATCCGGAGACGATACTTTAGTTTCAACTCTCCCTTTTTTCTTCCAATGTGTGCATTTTTTTTTTTTTTTTTTTTTTTTAAACCTGCATTAGCCTTCTTGGATCAGAATGTAGACAGTGGTACAAAATTTAATGTTGACGACCCATACCAAGTAAAATTTCTAATTTAATTTTAAATTTTCATAATAGCTCCTTCACTTGCCATCAATCTAATGACTATAATTAAACATTTATGTATATTACAACATGCAAGCTGTATTGGTCAATACTCACTTAGCTGACACAGTGAGGATTATTAGTCTACTTTATGACAGGATTCTACCTCAGGCCACTGCACAGAGAAAGCCGGCAGGTCCCACGAGGTCACTGGCCAGGGCCAGGTTTCAGAAGAAAGGGACGACTGATAAATACAAGTCTAATGACCCGGTAAAGAACTTTGCCAGTTCACTTCGATCAGATGAAGGTCCCAGCAAGGTGAGCCGTAGTGTGGATTACTTGCTACTTTAAATATCACATTCAGTTAAGTAAACTTTGGTTGGTTGTACCAGACATTTGTGAGCTTGGTATGGTTTTCCAATGCATTGCTGGAATTTTTAAATAGCAAGCCCTTTTTGTAGTATATTGCTGGAGTTTAGTTTAATTTTCGTATGTGTAGTTGTGGTAGCCATGTTTTCCTCCTGTTACTATATTAACCCTAAACTGATAAACATTATAAAATATCAAATTTTGGCTTTTATCTATGTTAGTGCAACATTTTGGGATGTAAATGTCACCTTATTGGAATATAGGCTTTATTATACATGTTAGTGCAACATACCCTTTTCTTCATACTGCAGGATTAGCTTTCAGGCTGCTGCTGCAGTGGATACTGCTTTACTGGTTTACTGAAAATGTAGTGAATAGATAGATTATAGGGTAAATCAGTAGGTCTGCCAAACTTCAATTGAATAAAAACATCCAAACATTGTTTGCACCATGTGTGAGTTGTTAAACTTCCTACAGCTAATTCCTTGGACTGCTTCAAACATGGGACTATGTTGTTAGTATCATTTATTTATATATCAGAAGCCTCTGACCACTGGCAAGTTCAAGGTGAAGCCATTTGTGTTTGAGTGTGACAAGAGAGCTGCATTGAGGTCTGCCACCAGTGCAGCGTCTTCAGACGCCTCCACTCAGAGGCACATCCCTGCTGCAGAATTCGTGGCAAAGTTCCACAAGGCGACTCCCCCTCGGTTCAGAAGGACTCCCAGAAACCACAAGTTTGGGGACTCAAAGCCTCCAGAGAAGGCAGGTGGACCGGCAGGTTCATCGGTGGGTCACATGACCGTTCCCAAAACACCAGTTCTGCGCACAAGGACCAGAGCTAGACCACCAGTTGTGAAAGGGGCAAAAGAGATTGCAGAAGAAGAGCTGGCAGCCATGAAAGAGTGAGTCGTGTAAATAGTTACTTAGTTGTTGTTGTTGTTTTGTAATTCTATGATTAAATGGAGAGCTGATAGGTGTGAGTTTGTCGTTCTTGCAGTATAAATTTTTATGAGAATTCATAATTTGTACATAACTTTCCTATTTCTAGCTTCAATTTTGGTGTAGTGTTTAAACCTAGTTATTGCTTAAGTGTGATTTAACACGACAGTAGAAACCCGTTTTGAATATTTTTTTCCCTGTTGAAAATAGCTAGTGGAGAATACAAACTTGTGTAGAATAAAGATATAAACTGTTGATTTTAATTAAAGGTTTCATTTCGTTGCAGCAGCACAGATAGAGAAAACTTACTATATAACGTCGTATAAATGTCTCCCCACAGGAATCAGTTCAAAGCCACAGCATTGGACAGGAGGGTCATAGATAAACATGGAATGTTTGGAGTTCCTCGCAAGAGGGACATCAACTACCTCACAGAACCTCACACTCCTGACTTTGCTTCCAAGTCACTGGCGAAGAAGCGCAGGACTGTTAACGAGACGGATGGAGAGACCACTACCAGCTCTTCATTTCAGGCCAAGCCTATGCCAGACTTCAGTAAAATCAAGGTAAGGGGTGGTTACACCTATGGGTCAACAAGCTGTGGTATGATGCAAATGTAGTGTACATTAACATTAGCATAATTACAGGGGCTTGGCATTACTTGCCAATACACATATAGGTTGTTTGTTGTTGTTTTATCAGATCTCTGCCTGACCTCATACAGGCTATTCATACGAGATGAGTTTTTTTTGTTGTTTTTTTTAAGCAAATAACTTTACCATATACATATGCACACAGATTTCTGTCTAACATGGTTATCACTTGTTAATGCAACACATGCTCATAATATCACACCTCCCTAAACTAAAGACAGTCTATGTTAGGATTGACATATATGCTATCGCCAAATGTATTCACTAAGATGTAAATCTAAGATACACCAGAAGGAATGGATGTGCTGGTACCTGACAATTTAAAAAAAAAATTTTTTTTTTTTCCCCTGCCCCATTACTATCAGTTAGTGTCAGATCATTTGCCTTATTCTAAAGTTTGCATGGGTTCTGGAACATAATGTTGATCCTAATTTGTTTAGAACTGGTAAATGGGAGTTGTTCACTTTAAAAATATAATGCCTCCTGTTGCCATTATTCTTACATTGTTAGGGTGTACCTCCCAAGAGACCACACCCACTCACGGAACCTGAGTCTCCTGCCATAGTGAAGCGACCTCGCACGGCAGGTTCAACTAGGCAAACAGAAAGAGATGAAAATGCCCGCGTACGAGTGGCTAGACCTGCTCCGAGGTCAGAAAAGGTGTTCACTGTGAAGTATCCTGACAGACCTCCTCTGCTACCTCAACCCTTCAGCTTCGAGGAGAGAGACAGGAACAAGACAAACACTAAGACAGCCGAGGAAGAAGTGAGTTGTACACCATTTGCAGGCGCACACAGTCACACTTTATTTGTGTATCTGTGTGTAGATGTATGTGTTCACAGCGCGTGCTGCCCCAGACTTCTCTAAGACTGGTCTCCCCCCTCGTTCAGTGGCTCCTTTAGTGCTGCCAGCGCCCTTCCAGCTGCAGACAGACGTACGAGGGGAGAAGCACACTGCCAAGTTTGAAAAAGAGGTTAGCGGTACATGCACAATAGTTGTAATAATAATAGCACATTAGACATCTGAAAACGTTTATTTGATTTAATGAAGGTAAAAATATGCTCTAGTTTGTGAGGAGTTTCCAGTGCATGGCTTAGGAAAGGAATGTTATTTTTTTTATAAAGGTTGAAGAGAGAGAGAAGCAAGAAAAGGTTCAAAGAGAATTCAAAGCCAAGAAGGATGAAGAGGTTTCTTCAGTTCTCTATTCTCAGCCCTTCATACCAGAGAAGCCGCAGCAAGCGCCACTGAGCGTGGACAGCTTTGCTCTCCGTACTGAGCTGAGGAGCCAGGAGCGCTCCAAATATGACAGTCAGCGACATCACAGGGTGTGCTTGTTAGAGGCCACCAACCTGCAGAGGAGAGCTCTGAGGGAAGCAGAAGAAGCCAAGGAGGTGGTAGAGTACAGGAAGACTCTGGTCCACAAACCCCAGCCGATTGGGTCACGGGTTCTGCTTCAACATCATAGCTCTGTACCATCAGACAAATCATGACAGTTGTTGAGATCATGTGAATATGTTTGTGTATTGATTGTTGTTTGTTTGTGTTGACTCGTGTCAGTGTAATAATATTGTATGCACACTTCTTTTTTTTTTTTTTTTTGCTGCTTGCATTAGAATTTTAATCACTTTTTAGAATAACATGGCCAAGATACAGGTAGAATAATATCACGGGTTGGCACACAATAGGATAGTACGAGTAAGTGCATTGTTTTGTGCTAAGGATATCAAGAGGTGGCATGGTAAAGGGCCTAGTTTGTACCGGACTTTGGTACACAACAGCACAAATAGTCTTTCCTGTGTGTAAAAGGGGGGAAGCTTTAGCAGGTTCGGTGGTAAGAAAGAAATAAGCCATAACATAGGAAGAAAACATCTATACCAGCAGCATCCTTACACCACTCACTCCAAGCCATTCCTTTGGCTCTTATAAATCCATCACAAGAATACACCAAGTTACAAAACAGATGAAAGGGAATAAAAGCAGACACATGAATGAATGACGACCGAATGAGCAGTTCTTATACCAGTCACGGGAATCAGTTCTGAGGTTGGGTGGTAGTGTTTCCACTATCTCCTTGGGCTCCTCACATTTTCCTAAAACTCTCTTTCGAAGGGTTTTGGCCTCTGGATGTCTTTCCAGTGATGATAGCTCTGATTCCTCTGGGACTAAGGGTTCTGAATAGAGAAAGGAAGAGACGTCTTTTTCGGTTTTTGTTTCATTCCTTTGCACACAAACCTAATTTCATATTAATGTAACAACATTAATAAAATAATATCATCAATAATATCAACGGCAGTGCTACCTCACACACATACATACATACACACACATACATACATACACACACACACAAGAAACCAAAATGACTGCAGGGCATAGCCAGGGTAACTAAATTATTTTCTATCTATGGCTGCACAAGATGCAAGATTATATATATATTTATTGCAGCTTTGATATTTTTACTTGAATATTTCCGCATCACGCGAGCGTTCTGTATTCTCCCATATTGTACGGTTTATATTGTACGCTACTTGTAGCGCGCGCGTAGCGAGTAAAATCAATGAAAATTGTATTGTAACCGGTTGAGAAAAATTTCAAAGAAGCAATAAATCACTTATCACACTCATCGTACAATATGGGAATGATATTTTACTCTCACGCCACATTTTCACTCGCCTTTGGCTCGTGAAAATATTTTGCGTGCTCGTAAAATATTTTCCCATATTGTACTCTGACTCGTGCTATAAGTATTATATATTGAGCAATCTGATTGGACGGATTGAGTGCACTTTATTAATATGGACTTGTATATAAAGTTAGCTCACGACCTTTGCGCTATCGAACATCTCACCACTAGTAATAGATACTGTCCACAGATGAAGTGGAAAGTATGACCATAACCAGTGTGGACTAACCTCGTTGCCTTCCACCTTGTCAGCTCTCTGCTCTGGACTAGGTTTGTCCGTTTGTAAAGGTGGCATCTCAGGAGAGAGGTTAGTGTTGCTAGAGTATGAGACATCTTCACCTGTGAACACACATTTCTACACACACCCACACACACACATAGTGTGCTGTATAGAGAACAGAGCCCAAAATAAATACAGATGTAAGGGAGAAAGTAAGAAATAGAAAGGCAGTATTCCCATCTCTATCTGCAGTGGGATCAGTCAACATCATATGTGACCGCCTACAGGAAAACCGGGCACAACGCGGCGTGCGTAAATATCGAGAACAAGCCGACGGAAGGGAACGGTTAGGTCTATTATAGTGGGAACGACTTAAGCTACGACGATAAAACTTGGAGAGCTCAATATCTGGACGCCGACAACTCTGTAAGTGCAAAAAAAATTTTTTTCTCGAAGGGTGCCGTGTTGTGCCCGGTTTTCCTGTAGACGGTCACATATTGTGAAGAACATTGAATTTTATCTCACTACCATTACATTTAATAATAATAATAATAATAATAATAAAATAATAATAATAATGCAGTACTTCTAACTTACTCCATCATCTTCACTCTCCAACTCAAGGAAGTGATTCTTCACTGGTATGTCCGACTGCAACTCAAAAGACTCTAACAGGATTGAAGGAGATGAGGTGTGTTTAGGGGAAACTTCAGTCACTGAGGAGTCTTGGGCGGTCTGTGGAGGTGACATATCCACCTAAACACACACACACACACACACACACACACACACACTAGAAACTTGTACTCGCTTCCTGTTGCCACTCACCTGACTCCCAGTGAGCTCATTCCCTGTCCGGACCAGACAGGGAGATGGTGGGATTGGTACAAAGTCAGGAGAAACTTCAGTCTTGGAGGAGTTCAGAGATACAGGAGTTGTACATATGCATACCTGAACATCACACACACACACACACACACACACACACACACACACACACACACACACACCAGAGCTCTCAACCTATAAGTGAAATGCGTGTAACCATGCTATAAAAAGCTGGAGTTTGATCATAAATGCTGGAGATTAATAATAACTCTGAGAATTTTTATTATGTCTGTATAATAAGAAAGGAATATTAGTTATTGTGTGAACAATACCTGAAGTTTTACCAAACTTTTGAGCTTATTATTCCGACTTCTCAAACACTGAGCAGGTTTAAAAAAAAAGAATAACCTAAGGAGCGGGGAGAGATTGAGTACTATCTCAGGGGGGAGGGGGTCACAACTTAATTAAGATGGAAGTGTGCAAGTGGATAGGCTTTAATTACCAATAATTAGAGCAGCAATAAACTTATGATTTAAGCATTTGCAATCACTTTCATTATTCACTTTTTAACTTTGCTTTTTGCTAACAAAATTTAAGAACATTTCAAGGGGGAGAAATGACTTCAAGGGGAGGCAAGTACCCACCCCTCCCCCTAAATAAACTCCTGACTGAGGGATTCAGACAGTTACAGTCGTGGAAGAAACGAAGACGTTAAATAGATGGGGCAAGACGACCCTTTATGATGACTGACAGCAACATGTCAAAAACATCGGGTTTAGTTTTAAAGAGACAACTGCTCTTTAGATTAACTTTTTCCTAACCACCAATCATTAAAAGGAAACTATAATTTGGGCCCACTAGACGCGACCAGCTAAGGCAACCAGATCCTCATGCATGTGAGAAATGTTCTATATTTCTTGGCCGTAGGTCACTGGAGTCGCACTTACTTACTGCCACAATTAATTTCATGAGAAATTTCATGAGAAATGGGTATTGGTAGAAGGAGGGGAACACTGAGACTCCTCCCCCCCCAAGTTTCCTCCCCTTTTTACCTTTATATATATCCACAAAAGCTTCCTAATAATTACAATATTACATGAGGTATTATTTGTTGTACTTGAAATGAATGGTGGACAAAAAATGTTACAACAGAATGCTCTGGTTTGCTGTCCAAATCCAAATATTTATATGGGCAGTGGATAAAGGGTCTGGATACTGTTTGTAATTTTCAGTTATAAAGCACTAAATAGATAATTTTGCTTTTTTTGTTAATCTATTCATAAAATGGTTGCATTTGTGCACTCACCTCAAAGAATATAGCCCCGCCCTCTAACGCTAATGTTCCCCCCCCCCCCCAAGCCCCACCTAGTCTACCTAGTGAAAATTTGTGACCTTGGTAACCTATACTGAAACAGCCTATACTGACTCTCTTACCTGACTCCCAGTGAGCTCAGTCTCTGTCTGGAATTGACAAGGAGATGGTGGGATTGAAGCTATGTCAGGAGAAACTCTAGTCTCTGAGGAGTTCATAGTTACAGGAGTTGTACTACATATGCATACCTGACACACACACACACACACACACACACACACACACACACACACACACACACACACACACACACACACACACACACACAGTGTGATCAAGAAGAGAGAACCAGAGCCAAAAATAACTAATTATAAAGAACAGAAGGAGAAAGAGAAAGACAACACTCACTCTATCTGCAGTGGGATCAGTCTAACATCATATTGTGAAGAACATTGGAATTAATTTCAACCACCACATTACATTAATAATAAAAAAAAAAAAATAATAATAATAATAATAATAATAATTAATATTATTAGTATAATAGTAGTGCAGTGATCCTAACTCAGTTTAGTGATCCTAACTTACTCCATCATCTTCACTCTCAGACTCAATGAAGTGATTCTTCATTGATGTGTCTGTCTGCAACTCAAAAGACTCTAATAGGATTGAAGGAGATGAGGTGTGTTTAGGGGAAACTTCAGTCCCTGAGGAGTCTTGGGCAGTCTGTGGAGGTGACATATCCACCTAAACACACACACACACACACACACACACACACTAGATCACCTGTACTCTTATACTACTTGCCTTTTGCCACTCACTTGATTCTCAGTGAGCTCAGTCTCTGTCTGGAGTTGACAGGGAGATGGTGGTATTGGTACAGTGTCAGGAGAAACTTCAGTCTTAGAGGAGTTCATAGTTACAGGAGTTGTACATATGCATACCTGAATATCACACACATACACACATACACACACTAGAGCTCTCAATCTATAAGTGAAATAGTAAATACGGAGAAATTTTTAATGTATGTATATAAGAAGGGACCATTGGTTCTTGTATGAACAATTTGCCAGTACAATACACTGTACTGTATAAATTGCTGCATTTGTGTTCTCATCTCAAAGTATTATTGCACCACCCTCTAACGCTAATGCCCCCCCCCCCCCCCCCCCAGCCTCACCTAGTCCACCTAGCGAAAATTTGTGACCCTGGTAACCTATACTGAAACAGCCTATATTTAGTCTCTCACCTGATTCTCAGTGCGCTCATTCTCTGTCTGGAGTTGACAGGGAGATGGTGGTATTGGTACAATGTCAGGAGAAACTTCAGTCTTAGAGGAGTTCATAGTTACAGGAGTTGTACATATGCATACCTAAAATCAAGCACACACACACTCACATACATGCTCGTACACAATGCACAAAAGACACACACACACACACACACACACACACACACACACACACACACTCACAGGTAACCTATACTGACCCTACATGACCTGCTCACCTGAGTCTCGGTGAGCTGATTCCCTGTTCTGAGCAGACAGGGAGATGATGGGATTGAAGCTATGTCAGGAGAAACTTCAGTCTTGGAGGAGTTCAGAGATACAGGTGTAGTACATATGCATACCTGAACATCACATACACACACAGACAGTCAGACACACACACACACTCAATGGAAGCTGAGTGACATTGGTGTGCTCAATAGAACCGTGTGATGGCAAGCAAGCAAGCCAGCAGTTCTGAAGCAAATCCTTCAGTCTTCGAGAAAGCCATTCTTGTACCTACAAACATGCTCGTGGTGAAGATTACTGTACATTCGTGAGCACAACTTTAGTGTGCTGTGGAGAATAGCTTAGAGGAGTTAGTTGTAGTAAAACATGGAAAGGGTCACACTATACAGTTCCTCTACCTATGAATGAAAAGAGAGTGGTATACCAAACCACATAGTGTACATACAATCCTACACAATACATGGTAACCATATACAACAAGTAGAGTCTTTCCCATTATGCTGCTGAAAATATGTGGTGGAACACTGACAGTACTAGTACACTTACTTCTTCCCCATCAGGTGTACTGGTCGTTGCCACCTTTGTGACCATCTCCTCAAATGACTGAGATTGCACAGGAGATCTATTTGGAGGACACTTCATAGCGAACTTTTTGTCTGACCTTAGAGTAGGTCCCACCACTCGAGCATGACTTCTACAATTCTGATTAGATTGTCGCCTTGCTGTGCGGTATCGCTTTAAAAATCGTGGCGTTTTGGGCTTAGTTGGTGAATTTATCTTTTTCATTGGAACTCCCTAAAATAAATAGCATCACAACGTACATAACAAATGAGAGCATAAATGATCACAAGAAGTAAAAAATCAACACAAATACAACAACACCAACAAACAGAGTGAGATGTGTTAATTGATATATTATAACTATCTTGTGACCACAAAATTGCTGTTGGTTGAAAATGTTAACTTCTTAAATTCTAATACTTGTGAAATCATAAAGATACCTTTTCCCCCACCAATTGATATCGCAGTGCCTTTGCAACAACCCCTTACCTTGATTTTACTGAAGTTTGGCATGGGCCTGGCTTTAAAAGAAGAGCTGGTAGTTTTTTTTCCATCTGCCTTGTGGACATTTCTGCGCTTCTTCGCCAGTGACTTGGAAGCAGAGTCAGGAGTGTGAGGTTCTGTGAGGTAATTGATGTCCCTCTTGCGAGGAACTCCAACCATTCCATGTTTATCTATGACCCTCCTCGTGTCCAGCCTTATGGCTTTAGACTGATTTCTATAGTACAATTGAGCAATATGTCACATCCTAACCTACCCTGTGCCCTCCACGGCACACTAAACAAATCAACAAACAGAACTCGCCCTTACAAGAGGCATGTTGACTACACACCACTTGACCGACCCACTGTCTTATTAAGAAGTCCATACCTCTGGTTACTGCAAGTCCTTCTGAACCGAGGGGGAGTTGCCTTGTGGAACTTTGCCACGAACTCTGCAGTAGGAATGTACCTCTGAGTGGAGGCATCTGAAGATGCTGCACTAGTGGCAGACCTCAATGCTGCTCTCTTGTCACATTCAAACACAAACGGCTTCACCTTGAACTTGCCAGTGGTCAGAGACTTCTGTAGAAAAGCGCGTGGAACATGAACAACACAAACAACATCAACACAAAAAAAAACCCCAACAATATTCCTCCATTATATCACCACTTGTCCCACTCCATTAGTGCAATTAATCAGAGAGAAAACAAAACAAAACAGAAGATTAATAAACCACAATAACAACACAAACCGTAATAATTATATCACCACCTGTTATACTCCATCGCTACAACTTATCAGAGAGAAAGGAAAAGGAGGACTAATGAGTGTACTTTTGACATAGCCCCTTTTCATCTCCCAGATAAGAGTTAACTCACTGTTCTGGTGGCATTAACTAATTGAAAACATTTGATGAGATCACTCAAACTGCATTCTTCTCCAGACATCTTCATACACTTGGTACATATTCACAGGACAGCTGCTTCACAAGGAGTCTGAAGACATAACATTAAGAAATGTTTCCAAATCTCTTGGATCAATTTTAATATTATTATACATACATGTGGATGTATGTGTAGGTGTTTTCCCTGGTGTTGTCCCTTTATATTGAGTAGCCCAACACTTCGTTGGGGTGAAGACCTCATAGTTCCAATAGTAAAAAACAAAAACAAAAATATAAAACAAAACAACAAACAACAAAACACTGACAAAACTACAATAACCTGCCGTGTTTGTTGGCATCATATCAATAGTAATCAAGGAACCCAGCAAATGGACAGCAAAACATTAACCATTGGCTCCAATAATAATACCCCGAGTGCACTCTAACAGCGCTGTGTGAAGCAAGCTCTCTATCTATTGCTCTGCTGCTAGCTTCATATGTTAATACTATAACAGATGTTTTTACATATCTTTTAAGGTACCTACTCACTGCTGCTTTATGTGACAAAAAAAAAACATTCAGAGGAAATAACAGGGGCAACCACCTTACTGTTTAAAATGGACAAAACACTGATTTACTAAAGATCTCCATTATTCCACCTCTGCTCACTCCTCGCCAATATCTTACTAGAAGCCTATACCTCTACAGTAAACATGAATAGTTCAGTGCTACACAGCAGCATGGCTGGCTAACCCGAGACTAAGGACTGGTTGGTGAGACTAGGCTAACCCTTGAAGAGTAAATTAAAGTTTCCCTCTCCCTTCCGTTCCCCAACCTCTTCAGATCAGATACTCCATCTTCTCCACGAACCACCACCGCCGGCCAGAGGAAACAAATGGACTCCTAGCTTTTCCACCAAAACACACTTAATCTGGCGCCTCGCTCTTCAAATTAGCTCGCGCGGGGCATGCGCGTACAGGCTGTAGTCTCTATAAAAGTTCGAATTTTGCTCTTTTTATTATTATTTTTTATTATGCTATGCTCATCATTTTAATAACTATGCTACTTGAAACGTCACATTAGACAGAACAGAGTCCAAAGGTCACCTCAACCACATTCACAACTATAAAAATCATTGTACATACACATAACTTGAATCCTGGTCTAAAGCCAGTTTCTGGACTGCATCAACTTGCCACAGTTTCAGTACAATAAATACATAATTTGCACTAATATACTATAGCATATGCTAGTATTTATGCTCAAAATTATGCCAGCAAATGCGCCAACCCCTATTTTGTAAGAAGAAAATAAAGAAATCTCGTGCTACTGACTGCAATGTCACTTGTGCAAATTGATCTAAAGTAATCTAGCATTTCAAAGAAGTGATGTCTAATGTATAATGGAAACTGATGCTCCACTAAAAACCAAGTGAAAGACCACAGCAGAAATGCTCACAAGTTAGTTGCTTTGTCAGCATATCCATCACACTCCTTGTGGTCAGACCACACACTCTAGCTTGGTTTGTTATCTGTCAATGTGCTTCACGGATGTTATGGTACTGAGGATATCATGGTGAGACTGAACACAGTCATAATTTCTCTCCCATAATGGCCACAATATTCTTGACCTTGTCAGTGCTTTTAAGATTACGCATTCTTGCTGTATGCTCACACTACAGTTGAACCAATTCCAACCTCTACTTCAGCTGGTGTCTAGACATAGAAACATTTCTATAGATCTATAGAGTATACTATGTGTGTTGTAATGAGTCAATCACTAACTGGACATGAGAAGAGTCTTGGCACTTCCTGAATATTTATTAACTCACCATATTATTACTATTGTGGCCAACCTCCTCACTTGAAGAAGGTAGCACCCTGACCGCATGCAGAAGAAGAGCTCATTCAAGTGTTAATTACCACGTGTATACTGTCACATTATTTTATGTTGTACTGATAGTTTTGCTTCATTGCAAATATTGACACTATTATTAAGTTATTATACTTGCCCTGTGCAAGTTCAGATCATGATAAAAATGAACTTTGGAATACTTTTATTAGGACAAAACACGTGGAGAATCATAAAAACAAAAAACAACAACAAAAAACAAACAAACAAATAAAAAAAAAAAACAGGAAGATATTAGTCTGATTTGACCGGAGGTAGAAGCCCTACAGTTCTCTGTCTGGTGTACATGGCAACTGTTACTATGACGATGCCTATAAAGGCACTTATCAGAGTTTTGTTCCAAAATCCAGACTTGCGATGCAGGGCCACACCCCAATATCTAGAAAATTACATATGTAAATAGGCAGTTATTCTGGAACAAACTTTCCAAAATAACTTTTGAAAGAGCTATTAATTGTAACAGAGTTGTAAGTGAACCAGCTGAAATGCTTGAATATAATAAATATCACCAGTCTTGCTGGCTAAAATAATAATAATAAAAATAATAAATTAATAATAATAAACTGCAAAAACAATAATAACAACAAAATAATAATCATAACAACAACAACAACAATAATAATAATAAACTGCAAAAAACCAAAAAAAAATATCAACAAAATACTAACAACAACAATAACATAATACTAACAGCAAAACTGCAACAACAACAAAAAAATAAACAAAAATAATGATCTCACTTGTCTTGGCACACAAGCACCACATCGTTCTAGCCGTCCCCATTGAAGTCCTCCACCAGCACTGGAGCCACAGGATTGCAGTCGTGGAACACCATGGTGGTCACTGTCACTCCATCCTCAGCAGAAAGAAGAGTAAGTGCATCCCATCCCATCAACAAAATGTGATCCTAAACAGATATCAGAGTATACAAGTTAGAACGTGCCTGAGTTGGAATGCATCGAGAGCATTATGATGATGAATTGTTTACAATACTATATATTATTATCCTTTCACCCAAAATTGTGAGACAAGTTTGCCTGCATAATTGAGCCCAATTTGTAAAATTTGCAGCAAATTTCTGCCCTTCTTGTACCATTTTATGTGCTCAATTACCAAATGCTGTGACTGTTCATATTAATTTTATCATGGTAATCCGCTCACACACATACACATAGAGCTCATTAGCTTACTATGAAGCCAAATAATACCATGTCGTCCAGACTTGCAAATATGCAGTCCAGCCTTGCAAATATGCAGTCCAGTCCTGGTAACTATGGTAATGTGGCTCAAGTAATGTGGCCCAAGTAATGTGGTTCAAGTTCAATGAAGCCTTGGTAATGCAGTCCAATGAAGCAACTGAGCATCAAAACTGAAGCCACAAAACTTATTGGCTTCAAGTATAAAAGGGAAGACCCAACCTACCTCCTCTAACAGTCTTAGTGTTCCTGTCATGACATTGGTGGCCAATATACTACTAGCAATGGAAGTAGCAAGAGATAGTTTCTCAGGAACTCAATGCACGGCCACCGAATTGATCACTCTGTCAAAATGCAGCAAATCATCAGCCACAACAAACAATTCGAAAGTTGATACAAGCAAAGAAGCTATGAAGCCACTGGCTCAGCAGAAAGAGAACAGAGTATGTCCCGAGGAACTCCACTTGGGCTCCAGAGGTGATGTGGCAGTATTTCAGTCACAGTGTGGGGAAGTGCGAATGGACTCTATGGAAGACTACAACGTACATGCGCCACTTCAAGGAACAGTAGAAGGAGGAAGACCAAGTGCAATGGTAACTGGCAAAATTCTGTAAATGTTTTTTTCTTCTTTGTAACTATCTGACACTTAAGACTTCCAATTATTCTGTAATCATTGATATATCAATATATAAACTCTTCCTGTCACCAATCGTATACCAAATAGAGTTATATTATAATGATGGATTAGCTTATAAAATAAATCAAGGAGCTGTCAGTTGCACTTCTGCTTTCCTTTGAGCAGGACATGGTGTGCTTCAGCACAAATGGTAAGTGAGTCAGCCCAGGTACACATTAAAAACAATTCAGGGATTCATACAGAAATTCTCACAGAGGAGAGGGGGGTTTGTAGAGTTACAAAAAACGTTTAGCACATCCGACAAACAATTTGCTATAGAAAGACTAAACAAAAAAGTGTTGATTTTGAAGAAATTTCAGAATTTCTAAACAAACTAATGTGGGGATATGCTCGAGGTTATAGTCACAAACAAATGAATACTCTTAGCAGCTCTATACCAAAAATGCCATTAGAGACATTTTTCTTGAAAATTGGCGTACTTGTTTTTGACCATGAAAATACACCTCAATTGGTGATAACAAGAACAATTATAACCTAGTATATCGCAACTAGAGCTGGGCGATATTGGATAATCACAGGTGGTACGATACTTACCTGCATTATCACGATTATCACAATTCTACCAAATGTGGTCTAGTAACAATGGCAGGAAATTTAAGTGAAGTCTGTGAGCAACAACACTCCTTAAGGGTGGCCGCACATAGCAACGCGCACCGCCTGTAGATCCGGACATTAATTTATTCCCCGCCAATACCCCACCATTCGATAATACGCGAGCAGAAACAATCGCGCAGTAGTAGCAGAAGTATAATTTGCGAAGTTGTGGTGTTTTAATTTAGCTTCTTGTTGTCTCATATTCGTTTATAGCAACTCTCCATACGTCGTCTGAGCTCACGCGGCAAGGTGCACCAGGCTGCCTCTCCTCCAGTAGCCGTTCTCCGGACTCTGCGCACCTGAACTCAAGCGGATGGATCCACCAGGCTCGATTTCTGCGGAGCGAAGACTTCCCAAGATGCGCAGATCTAATACCTTCACCTCTGGCTATCTCCAATAAACTGCTCTCTCTTCTGACTCTCTTGTTATTGTTCTATTGATGTTTGTTTACTCTTGATATAGGCGGGCTCTTTTTAGAACCAATACAAACTAATTGAGAAAAAAAATTGCTCGCGTACTCGTAGTACGAGATATGGGGGTGGGGCTATTTCTTAAGAATTGCGAGTGGAATTAAAGTTCCAAATTTTGTAACAGTTTTTCTTGGAATCTAATAATGAGAACGACATAAAAATTTTACACACGGGTAAACCAAAAAAAAATGAACTGCACCACGTAGAGAATTTTTCAATATCTTATAAATAGAAAAAATTGCGAATAAAGTAATATTGAAATGGAGAATAACTCTCTGTCTTGCAGTAGAGTATCGGCTCGGCTAGTAGTGCACCAAATTGCGGAGCTCCAACTTACCGCACCGCTCCAAAAAACTGCTACAAAGTTTTATAACCAGGCCCCGATATTTCTTCCAGGTTCGCTCTAAAATTAGTGAGCGGCTCCTTCGGCAGGTACTTTGTCCTTGTGTAGCAGTGGAGAAGCTCCTGTAAGTATACAATAGTAGTAATCGTGCATAGCAACCATCAACAAAAAATTGCGTAGGCGGTGTGCGGCCACCCTTAAATGGGATTTAACACCCCTCTCTCAAAACCCAGCAAATGGACAGCAAAACATTAACCATTGGCTCCAATAATAATAACCTGAGTGCACTCTAACAGCAGCTGTGCGAAGCAAGCTCTCTATTTATTGCTCTGCTGCTAGCTTCATATGTTAATACTATAACAGATGTTTTACATATCTTTTAAGGTACCTACTCACTGCTGCTTTATGTGACAAAAAACATTCAGAGGAAATTACAGGGGCAACCACCTTAATGTTTAAAATGGATAAAACACTGATCTACTAAAGATCTCCATTATTCCACCTCTGCTCACTCCTAGCCAATATCTTATTAGAAGCCTATACCTCTACAGTAAACATGAATAGTTCAGTGCTACACAGCAGCATGGCTGGCTGGCTAACCAGAGACTAAGGACTGGTTAGTGAGACTAGGCTAACCCTTGAGAGAATAAATTAAAGTTCCCCTCTCCCTTCCGTTCCCCAACCTCTCAGATCAGATACTCCATCTTCTCCACGAACCACCACCGCCGGCCAGAGGAAACAAATGGACTCCTAGCTTTTCCACCAAAACACACTTCAATAATCTGGCGCCTCGATCTTCAAATTAGCTCACGCGGGGCATGCGCGTACACGCTGTAGTCTCTCTATACAAGTCTTTACCAAATGCTATGCTCATCATTCTAGTAACTATGCTACTTGAAACGTCACATTAGACAGAACAGAGTCCAAAGGTCACCCCAACCACATTCACAACTATAAAAATCATTGTACATACACATAACTTGAATCCTGGTCTAAAGCCAGTTTCTGGACTGCACAGCAAGTACGCCAACCCCTATTTTGTAGGGAAAAAAAGAAAAAAGAAAAAAAAGAATAAAACTCGTGCTACTGACTGCAAATGTCACTTGTGCAAATTAATCTAAAGTAATCTAGCATTTCAAAGAAGTGATGTTTAATCAATGGAAACTGATGCTCCACTTGCATGTTTTGTGTGTATGTGTGCATATATATTTGTGTGTTTGTGTGTTAGGGTTTGGTTCATTTGACCACTGGTGACCATGTGGCTGTCAACAACATGGTACGGTATATCAAGGGGAAGGAGTGTGGGTCAGCTACAGAGGTAGCTCGTCACTGGAACTCTTCCACACCTCCTCCAAACAGTCTCTACAGAACATTGACGTCCAGACGGCACTGCAGACTATCATCAAACGTACGTACGCAAGTTTGCATGCGCTGAGTATTTACATGTGTGTGTTCTATTTATATTTGCATCTCGAATTACACAACTTCTAAAAACCATTACAGAAATGCTCACAAGTTAGTTGCTTTATCAGCATATACACTCGAACCTCTCTTATCCGTTCGTCTAAGTTACGGACACCTCTGTCTACCGGACACCAACTAAAATTATTGACTGCGTACGGATCGTCAGTGTAGTCGGAAAGCTACCAAATTAAACGAATATAATCGGGAAAATATTTCGCGTGTGGCACTTCGAGTGTATTTGATCGTAGCGTTGTTTGCGGAGATGGAGCAGGGAATCAACAGGCAGTTAGTGCGTCTACCGCTAGTTTTCTCAGAACTCGTTGACCGGCGGCGTCGCTGCTAGTTCTTCTCAAAACTCTTTGAAAGGCAGTGCGCTGCTAGTTCTTCTAAGAACTCAACGACCAGCGGTGGTGGAGGCAAGGTCGCGGTAACTAAACGCAAGCGTAGCGTTTTAACTCTAGAAAGAAAGCTGGAGATAATATCAGAAGTTAAGAAAGGGAAGTCAGTGAGGCAGTGTCTGGACAGTTTGGTAATCTACAGTGAATGATATTTGGACATGAACGATGAAGAAATTGTAGAAGATGTTTTGCAAGAGAGAGAAGAATCTGAGTCCAAAAATGAAGACAAAGCTTCTTCAAATGCAGTTACTCCATCACAAGCTTGTGCTGCTTTCGATACTGCTTTGGAGTGGTTGGAGTCCAAAGGCAACACTCACACACCCTGCACATCTTATGCTGGTAAAAAGTTGGAGAGACGATGCAGCTCAGCCTAGCTTGAAATCTATGAAGCAAACTAAAATCACTTCATATTTTAAATAAATTGATTCATGTATTTTTTGTTAATTTTAAGTAATATACTAATTCAATTATCAAATAATTAATTGTATACACGGTTTATCACCGAATAAATTAAGTATTTCTGAGTTACGGACATTTCTTAGTTATGGACACCCCTTGGTCCCAGACTGTCCGGATAAGAGAGGTTTGAGTGATCTCACTCCTTGTGGTCAGACCACACACTCTAGCTTGATTGTGTTATCTGTCAATGTACTTCATGGATGATATGGTACTGAGGATATCACGGTGAGACTGAACACACACTATCATAATTTCTCTCCCATAATGGCCACAATATTCTTGACCTTGTCAGTGCTTGTAAGATAACGCATTCTTGCTGTATGCTCACACTACAGTTGAACCAATTCCAACCTCTACTTCAGCTGGTGTCTTGACATAGAAACATTTCTATAGATCTATAGAGTATACTATGTGTGTTGTAATGAGTCAACCACTAACTGGACATGAGAAGAGTCTTGGCACTTCCTGAATATTTATTAACTCACCATATTACTATTGTGGCCAACCTCCTCACTTGAAGAAGGTAGCACCCTGACCACATGCAGAAGAAGAGCTCATCCAATGTCTGTGCAAGTGTTAATTACCACTGTATACTGTCACATTATTTTATGTTGTACTGATAGTTTTGCTTCATTGCAAATATTGACACTATTATTAAGTTATTATACTTGCCCTGTGCAAGTTCAGATCATGATAAAAATGAACTTTGGAATACTTTTATTAGGACAAAACACGTGGAGAATCATAAAAACAAAAAACAACAACAAAAAACAAACAAACAAATAAAAAACAAACAGGAAGTATATATTAGTCTGATTTGACCGGAGGTAGAAGCCCTACAGTTCTCTGTCTGGTATACATGGCAACTGTTACTATGACTATGCCTATAAAGGCACTTATCAGAGTTTTGTTCCAAAATCCAGACTTGCAATGCAGGGCCACACCCCAATATCTAGAAAATTACATAATTATGTAAATAGGCAGTTATTCTGGAACAAACTTTCCAAAATAACTTTTGAAAGAGCTATTAATTGTAACAGAGTTGTAAGTGAACCAGCTGAAATGCTTGAAAATAATAAATATCACCAGTCTTGCTGGCTAAAATAATAATAATAATAATAATAAATTAATAATAATAAACTGCATAAACAATAATAACAACAAAATAATAATCATAACAACAACAACAATAACAATACACTGTAAAAAAAGAAAACAAAACAATAACAACAAAATACTAATTACAACAACAATAACATAATACTAACAGCAAAAACTGCAACAACAAAAAATAAACAAAATAATGATCTCACTTGTCTTGGCACACAAGCACCACATCGTTCCAGCTGTCCCCATTGAAGTCCACCAGCACTGGAGCCACAGGATTGCAGTCGTGGAACACAATGGTGGTCACTGTCACTCCATCCTCAGCAGAATAAGTGCATCCCATCCCATCAATAAAAAGTGACCCTAAACAGATATCAGAGTATACAAGTTAGAACGTGCCTGAGTTGGAATGCATCGAGAGCATTATGATGATGAATTATTTACAATACTATTTATTATTATTTACTATTATCCTTTCACCCAAAATGAGACAAGTTTGCCTGCATAATTGAGCCCAATTTGTAAAATTTGCAGCAAATTTCTGCCCATCTTGTACCATTTTATGTGCTCAATTACCAAATGCTGTGACTATTCATATTAATTTTATCATGGTAACCCGCTCACACACATACACATAGAGCTCATTAGCTTACTATGAAGCCAGAATAATACCACCATAAAGACAGTCCAGCCTTGCAAATATTATGTCGTCCAGACTTGCAAATATGCAGTCCAGCCTTGTAAATATGCAGTCCAGCCTGGTAACTATGGTAATGTGGCCCAAGTTCAATGAAGCCTTGGTAATGCAGTCCAATGAAGCCACTGAGCATCAAAACCTAAGCCACAAAACTTATTGGCTTCAAGTATAAAAGGGAAGACCAACCTACCTCCTCTAACAGTCTTAGTATTCCTGTCATGACATTAGATGACATTGGTGGCCAATATACTACTAGCAATGGAAGTAGCAAGAGATAGTTTCTCTGGAACTCAATGCACGGCCACCGAATCAATCACTCTGTCAAAATGCAGCAAATCATCAGCTACAACAAACACTTCGAAAGTTGATAGAAGCAAAGAAGCTATGAAGCCACTGGCTCAGCAGAAAGAGAACAGACCATGTCCCGAGGAACTCCACTTGGGCTCCAGAGGTGATGTGGCAGTATTTCAGTCACAGTGTGGGGAAGTGCGAATGGACACTATGGAAGACTACAACGTACATGTGTCACTTCAAGAAACAGTAGAAGGAGGAGGAAGACCAAGTGTAATGGTAACTGGCAAAATGCTGTAAATTTTTTTCTTTTTTTGTAACTATCTGACACTTAAGACTTCCAATTATTCTCTAATCATTGATATATCAATATATAAACTCAGCCAGTCACCAATCGTATACCAAATAGAGTTATTAGCTATTTTTAGCTTATAAAATAAATCAAGGAGCTGTCAGTTGCACTTCTGCTTTCCTTTGAGCAGGACATGGTGTGCTTCAGCACAAATGGCAAGTGAGTCATCCCAGGTACACATTAAAAACAATTCTGGGATTCATACAGGAATTTTCACAGAGGAGAGGGGGGTTTGTAGAGTTACAAAAAACGTTTAGCACATTAGACAAACAATTTGCTATAGACAGACTAGAACAAAAAAGTGTTGATTTTGAAGAAATTTTAGAATTTCTAAACAAACTAACAGGATAGAATTATTTATATGTTTTTCATAAAAAAATGCAGTCGGAGTAAAAAAAATTTTAAGAGGGGAAAACTATGTTTAGTAGTAGGTGGGTGGAAATTGAATATATGGGGAGGGGGGTATCACAAGGCTCCCTAGTTTGTAAGAAACCCTGGAATTAGTTAGTTATTGTATAGCTTTATCCACATTCTTTACGAACATTCAATTTTTAAGTGTAATGAGCTTAGAAAGAGACTTCACAGAGAGCGACATACAGACCATTGTAATTCTCACGCCTCTGGTTTTCTTGAAGCTAAAGTGTAGTGTTGAGAACCTTTTTACTGAAGTCCTTAAAGTAAAGCACTGGCAATAAAATAGGAGTGTGTAGTAAGAATACTGAAATATTGATTCCGTATCCCTAACACTGTATAGTCACAAGATTCAAACAAATGAATACTCTTAGCAGCTCTATACAAAAAAAGCCATTAAAGACATTTGTCTTGAAGATTGGCGTAGTTGTTTTTGACCAGGACAATACACCTCAATTGGTGATAACAAGAACAATTATAACCAAGTATATCGCAACTAGAGCTGGGCGATATTGGATAATCACAGGTGGTACGATACTTACCTGCATTATCACGATTATCACAATTCTACCAAATGTGGTGTAGTAACAATGGCAGGAAATTTAAGTGAAGTCAGTGAGCAACAACACTCCTTAAATGGGATTTAACACCCCTCTCTCAAAACCCAGCAAATGGACAGCAAAACATTAACCATTGGCTCCAATAATAATAACCTGAGTGCACTCTAACAGCAGCTGTGCGAAGCAAGCTCTCTATCTATTGCTCTGCTGCTAGCTTCATATGTTAATACTATAACAGATGTTTTACATATCTTTTAAGGTACCTACTCACTGCTGCTTTATGTGACCAAAAAAAAAAAAAAATTCAGAGGAAATTACAGGGGCAACCACCTTACTGTTTAAAATGGACAAAACACTGATTTACTAAGGATCTCCATTATTCCACCTCTGCTCACTCCTAGCCAATATCTTATTAGAAGCCTATACCTCTACAGTAATCATGAAATAGTTCAGTGCTACACAGCAGCATGGCTGGCTAACCAGAGACTAAGAACTGGTTGGTGAGACTAGGCTAACCCTTGAGAGAGTAAATTAAAGTTCCCCTCTCCTTTCCGTTCCCCAACCTCTTCAGATCAGATACTCCATCTTCTCCACGAACTACCACCGCCGGCCAGAGGAAACCTTTTCCACCAAAACACACACGTCAATTATCTGGCACCTAGCTCTTCAAATTAGCTCACGCGGGGCATGCGCGTACACGCTGTAAGTCTCTATAAAAGTACCAACCTGTAAATACGGGTTGGCGGATTTTGCTCTTTTTATTTTATTTTTTATTATGCTATGCTCATCATTTTAATAACTATGCTACTTGAAACGTCATTCCTTTTATACTTGAAGCCAATAAGCTTTGTGAAATTATTTATTACATGACTGTGACATGACGAGAAGTTACACACAAGCTTTTATGGAAAATTAAAGTCAAAACAAAATTATGGCACATCAGAGAGAATGTGGTTATACGGAATGAGGCTGTACTTGTGAAGTCATTGAAGCAGCTTAAAACTCTGTCTCAATGCTGACCAACTTCATCCTGACTGGTACCAGCTCCTACTATTCCACCAACCTTGTTGTATTCAGACTTGGCTGCGTATAGACTCCGTCATCATCACTTCAGTTCTTTCTGTTGGGATTGCTACCGCTATATTCTTCAGCCCCGCTCTCACTAATGAGCAACCAACTCCAAGCAACATTGGGAATACGCCGTCACTTCTGCTCCGGGGACTAACCTTTTCCAAAGTTACAACGGCCATCTCACGGCTCATTATTGTATTTCTTATTTTTGTTTACAAATGGGCTCTTTTTAGAGCTACCACAAGTCAATTGATTATGCTCTTATTAATAAGTTGCGCGTTCGCGGAGCTCAACGTTATGGGGGGCGGGGTAAAATAGCGAATCAGTAGTCAACTTGAAAATATAAATCGATATTTCGTGGAATCGTATCATTGAATTGAATCCAAAATTTGCGCACAAGCAGCATACCCCCCTTAGAGTAAAGTTATAGAGAGGTTTTTTTAGAATAACGCAGGAGTAAAACGGCACGAAAATTTTACTATTTACAAAAAAAGAATATAGATATTAGAAATATGGCTCTGTAATGTTGCGAAGAAGCCCGCTAGCTACCTCTGGAAAAAAATGAGCACTCTAGTTCCTTCGGCCGCTTCGAAATAACACCAAATAGTAGCCGGTGTGCAGAGCTGTATCGCCGTCCCAGACGGGTCTTCATTCTTCAAATTTGGCTTGCTGGAGTCCTTTATTGGTGCTCATTCCATCTGTAACAGCAAAGTAAGCCCACAGTACACAGAAAAAGAAATATAAAGACATAGCAAAAACAGTCAATTTGCGGTTACGCGCCTCGGTTTCCGGTGGCAGGGCACCCTTAAGGTCTTCTATGTCATGACAACTTACCACAACTTTATAAAACTTAAAACCAGAGAAATAGTGGAATAATTTCAAGTCTAACACAAACGTGAGATTTACGTACTGCTGTAGTAAAGAGAGCCCCTGGTAAGCTCAACAACTGTGTTTTCAGGGAGAAATTGTGGCCCTTCCCATGCTCCGTCAAAGTTTAGGTGTGCTCATATTTGATTGAAAAAGTAGAGCTCAGTTGATCACTTGACCTGTGCACTATAGCTTTTCTATCCAAGAATTAATATGTAGCACAATAATATAGTAGGAATCATCACTAATATACATTAGTCCAGTTGGAGGTCCCATAGGCTCAATACATCAACCTAGAAATTTCAAGTACTATGAAGTTTTTTTTGCACATTTGTGTTCTAATGTGGTTCTAGAACAATCTCAACTTGGTTGCCCAAGTTGCAACTTTGGGCAACTCCGGGGAAACCACAAAAATTAAAAATGGCTGCCATGCTGGCCGCGCCATGGAATTTTTATGTGTAATACCTCTAGCATAGGGTTTTTGGGTATGTGGATTTCATTTCTGGTGTTATTTTGTCTGAATTTCCAGCCAGATTGCAGCAAGTGCTTGTAGCTAGCTGCATGTGATTGCAGCAAGTGCTTGTAGCTAGCTGCATGTGATTGCAGCTGCAGGAATTTTCAAGCACATGAAGTTGTGAGGTGAAGATTGCTACATCTGCTGATCAAAAGTGCCTTCTTCCAACTTGTAGCAAGTCTGGGCAACTAAACACTTTCAAACTACAGGCAGTGAAGAAACTGATTGAGTGTGCAGTGGAGCGTCACGACTGTGAGATTCGTGATAAGTTGCAGGGTGTTTTAGATTATCATGGAGAACAAGCATCTGTTGAGCTCCATAAAAGCTGTTATTGTTCATATACATTCAAAGATAACATAAAAAAGCTTGTGTCTAGAAAGAGGAAAGCCATCCAGGCAGACATCAGTGAAGTGCCAAGTGCCAGGGTTAAAAGGTCACAAGTAATAAGTGATTTTGAATTCAGAAAGCATTGCTTATTTTGTGCTAAAGTATGTGAGCCTATAAACTCTAAGCATCCTGATCGCTGGGACAAAGTAGTTCAGTGTGAAAGAAGGGGTATCAAAGATGCAGCACCTTTCAAGGATGCTGTATTACAGTATTGTGGTGATCGAAATGATGAGTGGGGTAGAGAGGTTGCTATCCGTTGCCATGGTGTGTATGATCTAGCTGCTGCTGAGGCACAGTATCACCTTCGTTGATACAATGAATTTAGGAAAATTTTATATAATACTGATGATGTTGCCTTATATTATGATGATGAAGCTATGAAATTACTTGCTAATGAGATGTATGCCAATCAAAAACAATATGCTCGGTCATCCATTGAGTTGTATGATAAATATTTGGGTTACGGTGGTCAGTTGGTGAGAAAACAATTATTTACTAAGCTGGTAACTTCTTTGGGCAATGATGTGATTGTACTTAACATTGAGGGTTGTGCATCAATTGTCGGAAGGGTTCCAGGACTATATAAGTAAAACATTTAAAGTTACTAAACTGTATTCTGTGGATGAGGAAAAAGAAGATGAATTAGTGAGGAAAATTAAAACTGAGGCACACAGCATTTTAACCAGCAACAAAAGCTATGATATTAGCGATTTTACCCATGACAAAGCAAGGCAACAGACTAGTGCCACATTGTTGCGATTCATTACAAAGAAGTCCCTAAGCCTGTCCCAAATGCTCATGGATATGTAGTGCCGTATGACGAGGTTTTAAGGTTTCGCAAGTCAGCAGCAAAGTATGTAGAGGACAATGCTACAACACTGCATCAAATGATGGGACTCACTCAGACCGTTGGTCTCATATCTGGTTGGTATGACAACTTTGACTTGCTAGTGTCTACTCCAAATTGTCGTCGTGAGACTCATGCCATGGCCACTGAGTTTCAAATGCATCCTATCAATGGCAACACACAGCCGGGCATCAGTACCCTCATGTTCCCTCGACTGACATCACAGCAGGCCAAATCTGTGGGCAAAAACGGGCCACCACTAGTGCATTATACCGGCCCTAAACAGATGAAGCCTCCAGCTATGCTCACGCACAAGATGCGTACAGGAATTGCTTATGCTGATGCGAGTGCTCGGCAGGTGAGAGCTCAAGAGGCTGATACACTGTGGCTCAACAGCCTGAGTGAGGGGACAGAAACAATAGAGTGGAATGGCTTCAACAACCAGCTCTCTAGGACCCAAGGGTATCCTCAAACCTGCAACCACATACATGTTCAGTCCTCTTATTGATGCTCCGCCATCTCATCCAGATACCATCCTCACTACAATTGGAAAATAAACACCAGAAATGAAATCTACATACCTACCCAAAAACCCTATGCTAGAGGTATTACACATTAAAAATAACATTTTTTTGAAGCCGATATTATTCATGGCGGCCATTTTTAATTTTTGTGGTTTCCCGGAGTTGCCCAAAGTTGCAACTTGGGCAACCAAGCTGAGATTGTTCTAGAACCACATTAGAACACAAATGTGCAAAAAAAACTTTATAGTACTTGAAATTTCTAGGTTCATAACATTTCGACTGGACTACATTGTCCACCCACTACCACAACAGTACAAATTTGTGGTGTTGGGATGACTATATGTACTCTTAAAAGCCACAGTGAGGATTGTTAATTTGCACAACCACAGCCTTGCAAATGTGCAGCCCAATAAAGCCTTGGTAAGTATTGGTAATGTAATCCAATAAATCCTAGAGAGCAAGCATCAAAACTGAAGCCACAAAACTTATGGCTATAAATCCTAGGTATGGCTTCAAAACTGAAGCCATAAAAACTTAGCCACTGAGCATCAAAACTGAAGCCACAAAACTTATTGGCTTCAAGTATAAAAGGGGAAGACCAACCTACCTCCTCTAACAGTCTTAGTATTCCTGTCATGACATTAGATGGCCTATATACTACTAGCAATGGAAGTAGCGAGAGATAGTTTCTCAGGAACTCAATGCACGGCCACCGAATCAATCACTCTGTCAAAATGCAGCAAATCACCAGCTACAACAAACACTTCGAAAGTTGATACAAGCAAAGAAGCTATGAAGCCACTGACTCAGCAGAAAGAGAACAGAGCATGTCCCGAGGAACTCCACTTGGGCTCCAGAGGTGATGTGGCAGTATTTCAGTCACAGTGTGGGGAAGTGCGAATGGACACTATGGAAGACTACAACGTACATGTGTCACTTCAAGAAACAGTAGAAGGAAGAGAAAGACCAAGTGCAATGGTAACTGGCACAAAATAATGGAAGATTTTTTTTATTATAACTTTGACACTTAAAAACTTTCAATTGTTACGCTTCTATTATTATTATTATTATTATTATTATTATTACTATTATAGTTAGCAGTCATAAAAACGTTACCAAATAAAACAATAAGTTGGGGGGGGGGGGGAGAGGGAGGTGCTTTGAAAAGTGTTTAGGTGCTTCATGAGGATTTGCTAACTTGTAATAAGTGGGGATGAGCACAAGTACAAGTATATAGGTCTTGTACATAAGTACCAACTGAAGTACATATATGGTTGGATTTGGGAAAACTGGAGCAGTATGCATTTCATTGGCTATTTTAGGAAGTGACATGTGCATGGGGAGAATACTTTCAGCAGCCAATGAATTGGTTCATAATTTTTTGTCGAAGAAGGTAAAGCAAAATGTATAAACACACTGTGGGTCTGCAAGTCAGTCTCTTTAAATGCCCAGTCTCAGAATCACAATGTCGTCCTGGAAACTTTCCTTTATCGCAGAAGCTCCTGGACTTTGAAGGGTTCGGTACACTGCCACCAGAGTTACTACTCTTGAGTGGCCACTCCGCAGTTCCTGATACCAATCCCTGAGTAGGGTGGAATGTGGCTTAGAAGGATAATTAGTTATATTTAAAGCAAAAAGGTGATATAGAATGGTGCAGTGGTGCACAAACTGAGTAGTAACTCAAAGTGGACTTGCTCAAGGCACAGTATACATATATTGTAATGAGTAGTGTGAAATAACAACCAACTGTTGTGGTGTACATGGATGGAAGGCAGTCATAAAACCGGGGGAAAAGTGGCAGGGAAGTTGCAAGTTCCAGGGATAGCACTAGCATTTGTGTGTAGTTGTGTGTAGTTGCAGGTAGTTGTGCAATGAGAAATAACAACCTGAAATGTGGAGTTATTTCACAAGTCATGGTCTGTATTTGAAGATATCATTGTGAAGATATCTAGGGTGGAATATATATGTGACAGTACTTGGGAAAAGGGACCAATTACTTAAAATAAAAAATGTACAGTAGAGCCAATTAAACATCGATGTAGGGTTTCCCCTTGTAGTTATAGCAGCCTGCCAAACTTTTCAATTTCTATGGGTTTTTACAGCCAATTAAACATTGCTGTAGGGTTTCCCTTTGTCTGTGGCCACAACTTCATCACCAACATTGTCTATTGTCACAACTCCATCACCAACATTGTCAACTCCATCACCTACTACTTCATCCCCACTATCATCTGCTGCCGGCACCTTATTCCAAACTATTTCCATCGAGGTTCATTCTTCTAGACAGCCTACAACTGCCAACCCAAGTAATATTAGTCCCGCTCCCCCAGTGTACCCCCCCTGCTTAGGGTTAGAGCAGCTGCTAAAATATCAGTTGGGGGTGTGGGTATCCCTACAACTAACTTTACCCTGAGAGTTACCCTACCTCTAGTACTAACTACTGTAGTGAAGATATCTAGCGTGGAATAAACCACTTATTACACTTGTCAGAGTGTTATGGCAAGATATTTCACTCTCAGGCTTTATTTTCACTCCCTCTGGCTTTGTGAAAATAAATTAGCCTGCTCTTGAAATATCTAGCCATATCTCACTCTGACTCATGTAATAAGTATTTATATATTATATACATTATAGCCAAGGCAAGTCCAGCAGGAGACAAATAGAAAAACCAAGTGTAGGCATGCCCAATGGGTGAGCACATGGCACTAACAGTTCACACAATTTCACACAACACAGACGAAAACAGATGCAAAATAAATGACAATTAACAGTCAATTGCAACTCCTGTGCATCACTTTAGGATGCCCCCCCCCCTCCCCCCCTCCCATACACTAGGAAATTGTTTCCCAGCATTTTACAGAAATAATAACATTATTAGCACTTCTAGCACCATGTGACTGCTGTTGAATTAGACATTATGAAACTAGTTACAAGTACTTCAAAAGTACTCCAAAAGTACTGTTAGTAATGAGAAGTGCTTAAATACAGAACGAGCCAAAATATTTTAGTATTTCATGAGTATTTTAAAACCTGTACTTAAGTGTGCTTAAGCACAAGTACCAAAGTACTTCGTCCCATACATGAGCTAGACCAATAACTATAATTCATGTAAAATTTGAGCTGTCAGTAATTAATTTTGAGTTCGCCAAATAGTGAAAGGTAAAAACCCTTAAAATTGTAAGCACCGATAGAGATTAAGGTTGGAGTCAAGAATTTATGAACGACGAACCTTTGTTTCGTAATTTTCACTATGGGGAGGTCCGATACTGATGACACGCCCACTACTGAGGACGAAGATGCTGTCATAGAGAGTGGTGGCCGGAGAGGCCAGAGAATCCAGAGATGGTCGGTGGACTGGACCAGGACCAGGAGAATCCATAAATGTCGGGAAATTGGAACCCAAATCCCATCCTTGGGACCCAATGTGCAGCTTCAGGGGGGCACTGTGATACGAGCTGGAGATAGTGTGTGTGTGTGTGTGTGTGTATGTGTGTGTGTATAAACAGTAGAAAGTAAAGTTAATAGAAAAGTTAGACTGAACTATGTGGAAGGATAAAGGATGGCAAGGTTAGGGGTACACCTTACCTCATGAATTATTCATATTTTTGTTTTTCTTTATTAATTAATAAATAAAAAAAGTTAGGAACTAAGCAACATCACTCTGTCTTCTCTAAATTTACTGTATAGCATGAGGAAGTCCAGCCCTCTGCGAAGACTAAACTGACGCAAAAGAGCGTCGGTACAAAATTGCGGCTGAGCCCACCCACGTAAGTGCAAGTTGCCAATGGCTTTTTTTTGTTTTGTTTTTACCAAGTGTAGCTAGGCGTGGATTTTGGCGGGAAATCGTAGACGACCTCTGAGCTCGGAAGCCTACCAAGTGAGTGTCAGGACAGTGATTTTCATCATAGTCAAAGTTGATGCTGTTGCTTTTTTTTTTTTTTTTTTTTTGCTGTTGTTATTTTTTTTTTTAATTTAGTGTATGATAAGCAGAAATTTATTACTCACCCAGGAATTTCTATCAACCACAGTGAAGCATCTGTCCTGGTAAGCCAGTATATTCTGTTTAGTTTTGTTTTAGTCTATTGTATTATTGTTACAATGTTATTATTATTAGTGGTTTACCATCGACAGAAATTATAACTCAGTGAATCTGTAATGCACTTTGTTTATCCTGGTAAGATTTTCTAATCTAGTCAGTAAATTCTTTTTTTTTTGGATGAAATAATAATGATAACATGTCAGAATTGTTATTATTATTTTGTTGTTGTTATCATTATTATTATTACTACTTCAGAATATAATAAAAACAGTAAAAATGAGTCTAGTTCTTTATATTATTATTACTACTTATTATTTTGTAATTATTACTACTACTTATTATTTTGTAATTATTACTACTACTTATTACTATTACGATTACCTCATGAATTATTCATGAATACCTATGTTGTCGTCAGTCATGGGTATTAATTTTAATTGTCTGTTAAAAGCAAAACTATAGCATATCTGTACCCCATAACTTCAGAATTGGAATATTGGGTTGCTTATTGATTGCCGTAACTCAGTGGTTAGAGCACTTGTGTGTCAAATCCTGTTTTCGCTTCAGTTTCAGAATCACTTCACAAAAAAATGAACAAGGAAAAAGAGCGGAAGAAATCACCAGAAGTGAAAGCTAAGAGAAGACAAAGTAAGTACTCCGGAGGTGGATAACACACTGGCAGCTCGTCAGGCGTATGCTCGACATGGTGATAGTATTTCACCTGAAGAAGTTACAGCTGACATTTCGCCAGAGTACTTGACTGAGCTAAAGAGTAGTTTTTATGACACTAACGTGAAGGTAAGTAAAGAAAGAGCTAATGAAATTGAGATGAAGACACGTGGCCGATCTGATAATGACCAGTGGATGAAGGAAAGGAGTGTTCGCATTACTGCATCAGTCGTTGGAGGAAATCGCGAAAATGAGAAAAACTACCAAACATAGCAAAAAGGTAGAAATAATTCTATATCATAAATTCCGTGGAAATGAAGCGACACGATATGGAAATAGAATGGAAAGGTTTGCAAAAGAGAAGTATTTGCTGTATCACAAAAACAATGGAAATTCTGGCTTGGAAGTGCGTAGTGCTGGTCTGGTTATCTGTACAGATAATCCTTGGCTTGCTGCAAGCCCAGATGATTGTGTACACGACCCCAAAACAACTCCCAGTGATGGTCTAGTGGAGTATAAAAATCCTTTTTCTGCCAGGAAGTTGACCATAGAAGAAGCTTGTGACAAATATTAGTCGCTTTTGTTTATAGAAGGTTCAGAATGGAACTTCTGTCGTATACAAATTGAAGAACGCCATGACTATCACTTCCAGGTTCAGTGTCAAATGTACTGCAGTGACACAGAGTGGTGTGACTGTGTTGTCAGTACGGAAGAAAGTTGCATGTCGAAAGAATATTTAGAGATAGAAAGTGGTGGGAAGAGCAGCTCGATAAATTAAAACATTTCTATTTTGAGTCCCTTTTGCCAGAATTAGCTTGTCCACGTCATCGTAAAGGAGGAATACGGGAACCTAAACATAGTGCCTGAAATTTTCATTATAAACTACTGCATCAATATTATTCAACATCTAATCTGTTTCATTCTAAACTACATCAATATTACAATGTGTGCTCATCCAATCTTTTTACAAATACATGTATGCAATATTCAATGTGGTTATGACTTGTATATACTGGATGGCTACCAAGGTTGTGAGATGCATATACAGTGTACAGATGAGTGGGTGGAAATGGTTGTTGGTTACCACTACAGTACGTGGTTTGGAACCTGTATTTGGTTACCACTAGTGGTTTAAATGCAAACTGCATAGGTGAGTGGGCTGAACAGGTACCCCTAACCTTAATTAATATGACAGTTTGACAGATGACCCTATGGTTTCTTTAGTAACCTGTTGAAATGACTCTGGAATCACTTTTCTGAGTCTTCCTATATTGCCATTACAATGAGCCCTTGTGAACTTTTTTGAATGGCACCAAACCCGTTCAATTGGGTTCAGTTCGCAGTGGAATTTAGGAAGATATATGCAAATGTGCCCCCTGCCATGAACTTCAGACTGCAATATGGTGGTATTATCTTGAAAGTCATGTAAAAAAAACACAAAAAACAACAACAACCACACGCACACAGACACAAATAAAAACGACTCAATTATAATTGCTATTATTGTTTTGGTTATATTGTGTTAGGTTGCACAACTTACTGGGTACTGACGCAGCTTGTCTCTGAGGTGAGAAGAATTCATTCCTTCCGTATCCACCCATCTCTCCTAAAGTACAGTTTTGAGGCCCTTCTGCTGTGGTCATTTGCTGTACTGTGCCATTGTAAATAGTGTCGTGCATGAATGGCAGTTTTTCACCATCTCGTACATTCATACGATCGACGTTTAAGGCATCATCAGCCTTCTTCTTGTGTGAAGGTGCATTATCGAAAATGAACAGACCTTGGCAGTAGGGATATTTTTTTTCGAACAATGAAATTGCCTCTGAGTCTAAACAAGAAAGATTATATTTAGTAAAAATGTATATAAATTTTTTATATCATGTTGTACCTGAGTGATTAAATGATCATTGGTGAAATAGCCGTCACTTTGGTGTTCCAAGTACAAGGTAGCCTTTACACCATCACATTCAAGCATACCATCTACCTCCTCGACAAAGTCGGACACCATGATTGCTTGACCCAGCGATTTCTGCTTCAGCACATGCTTGGTTCCATCATTCCAAAAAAATGCCTGGTCAGCATTGGCATAGTATGTAGACTCATCATGGTAAACGCGAATAACAGGACGTACAGAGGGGTCTGGGCATGGTGAATTGTACACTCATGAGCGCTTTTCCATTGATTCCAACTCCTTCAAATAACTCTCTCGATCCTTTACCACATCTTCCCTCTCGTGTCCATCAAAGTAAACCCCCTTTGTAAACTGCTGATAAGAAAACCCCAAATCATGCAGCCAATTAGACATAGAAGATTTGCTGATGTCAACTTCATAGTTTTCTTTTACCCATGAACATATATTCATTCCCTTATATATTGTATGATCTCGGCCCGAAAGTTCTCGTCTGCCATAAGGGAAACAAACTTGGGGTGTTTTCCCCTAGCAGAATCTAGCTCCCTAGTCAGAGCTTCATCTGTGGCATCATCCACTGGAGTTAGCAGTGAGAAATACTCAGCAAAAAATGAGTGTGCCCATTTTCTCACAACTTGTTGATGGAAGCCAGTAGCTAGAGACACCAAGTCACATGATTCTAGGACACCCATACCTTTTTTAATGCATGCTCCAAATACTTGAACGGCCATAGCTTTGTGCAATGCAAAGGTTATATTTCTTTCAGGTAAAGCTGACAAATTTTCAGTTGCAGCTTCAATAATATGGGGGCAATTCTTAACTATATGATTAAGAGTATCACCAGGAGTTGGTTGTGGAGGGGTCACATGAATACCTCTAGGAGCTTTAGGCTAGCTGATTTCTTTTATCCTCCTAGAAGTAGATGAAGAGCAACCTCTAGCACGTAGGAGTGTTAGTAATGTCAGCCAGTAATTGCAACTCTCCTCGTTTGCGTTTGTTAGCACTTAGTGGAGTTCCCGAAGTTGAAGAAGTAAAGCAGCACGCGACAATCGTCCAGAGAGGGAAAGTACCTCAATTCGCGCGTGTCGTCATAACGACAAATCCGTAGCGAACACACACACATACCACAGGAAATGCACATTTGATTGTGCCTATTGCAAGGACTGTGGTCTCTTAGATGTGCTGTATCTGAATTCACATGTGAGTGCAAGAATAAAGGGGGAAAAAAGCACAAAAGAACCAAAGATTACTGCAAACAAACAAACAACAAAACAACAAAAAGAAAAAAAAACAATTAAAAAAAAAGAAAAAAGAAAGAAAGCTGAATTGACTACCTATAGATGATATTAAAACTTGAACTAAATGATTACAATATTACACCAATTTTCATCTCCTCCTCCTCTGCAGCATCTTAGGGAATTTTTTGATGAGGAAAAAATATTCATAACAAATCTTACCTGGGAATCAAAACGGGAGCAATTGTGTCTGTGAGTCTGTGTTTGACTCTCTTACGACCGGCTCTGCTCAAGTTGATCCACTCTGAATAATAATAATAATAATAATAATAAATAAATAAAAATTAGTAATAATAAAATAATAGTAATAATAAACTAATAGTAGTAGTAATAATATATATAATAATAATAATAATAATAGTAATGATAATAATAATGATAAAAAAATAATGATAATAATAATAATTTAAAATTAAAAACAGAACAGAAAAGAATAATAATACCATAGCCGAGTCATTTTTGAATATAGAAAACCGGTATTATTTGAAATACCACAGCAGTGAAAAACTGAAATAATGATCCGATAGGTCACAGTGATCTGCAAAAATAAAATATTATCTTTAGCTATAGTAATAACATAAATAGCTTGGGAAAACTGAGGTATTCAAATTACTAGCGCTTGTTAAGTGAGAAATTTTACTTGGCTTTACCGAGTGAAAATTTTTCACTTCACTTGCGCTATTTTCCATGCTATTATAGCTCCATATAAAATAAATGATAATATTATAATAATAATATAATCTACCTTGGATTTAAACATTCTGTACCTTAATTTAGGTAACTTCAATTTAATTTACCCTCCAGTCCAACTCACCGTCTGTATTGACAAATGCTTCAGTCCAATGAGTAGCTTTGCAGATAGAGTGCTTGAAAATTGGCTGTCATATACACACATACAAATGCACTAAGCAGGCACAAACTCGCAGGAGAACAGGCCCCTCACAGCAAGTGGTGTGGGCACCCGAAGTCCCACCTGGACCATTGGTGTTGCATGAGAAACGGCCTTAAATTTGCACTCCAGCACAGCTGGGTGGACTGGTGGGAGGCAGATGGAAAACCAGATGGAAAAGTTACCTGAGTAGGGCTTGAACTCAGGACCTCAGGCCCTGAGCCAAGGACACAACCACTACACCACATACACTGATTTACGAAAGATCTCTAATACGCCACCTCTGCTCACTCCTTGCCAATATTTTATAGAAGTCTATAATGTCAACAGCAATCATGCAATAGTTCAGCGACACATAGCAGTATAGCTGGCATATACTTGGTCTCGCTAGCCAGAGACCTGTGATTAGGGCATGCCAATGACAATAATATCTTAATTTAATCCCCTTCCCTTCCATTCCCCAACCTCCTCAGATGAGATACTTCTTTTTCTCCGACCACCACCATAGGCCAAATAACTGCGCCTGGGTCCCTTCTACGCGACCTAGAAGCTGGCGCCAAGTCTTCAATAATTAGCTCGCGTGGGGCTTGCATACGCGCTGTCTCAAGTCTTCTTTACGTGTAAAGTTAACGTTACTTCCTGTTGGGGGCTATTACTTTTGGCTCTAATTTAAAAAGCTCACTAACTGTAAATGTCACTGGTGCCAACATTAATTCTTCTAAAGTAACCTGGCGTTTTAAAATATCTATAGAAACTGATCCGCTAACTGAACTGGCTGAATGACCACAACAGAAATGCTCACAAACCAGTTCCACAACCATTTCATTCATTTTTACTCTGCCAGAGTGTTTGTAAGATTACATATGTGTTGACACAGTTCCAAACCTCTACTTCTGTCTGCTGGTCTTGATGCTATTGAAAGAAACATTCCTATACAGTATACATGTGTTGTGCACATCTGTGTATGTATGTGTGTGTGTGTGCATCAAGCCAACCACCAACAGGGCCTAGGCACTTGCTGATTAGTGATAAACTCGCCATATTTGTCCAATTTCGCTCTTGAAGAAGGCTAACACCCCGGCTTTGGTGATCACATGCAGAGGAAAAAAAATAGAGATGAATGTCCCATGTTGGCTCAATCGTAAGTTACTGTTACATTATAGGTAGTCCTTGCAAATATGTAATGACACTATTTTCAATCATTAAACTTGCCCTATAAGTGCAATTCTGATCTTGACAAGGACAACACTGACAATCATAATGGAAAGATTCAAATGTGAACAAAATACATCAAGAAAAAAAAGAAGTATATATTAGTCTGATTTGACCGGAGGTAGAAGCCCTACAGTTCTCTGTCTGGTGTACATGGCAACTGCTACTATGACGATACCTATAAAGGCACTCATCAGAGTTTTGTTCCAAAATCCAGACTTGCGATGCAGGGCCACACCCCAATATCTAGAAAGTTGCAATTAGTCAGTTATTCAAGCAAAAACTTTTCAAAATAACTTGTAAATAAAGCTATTAATTGTAACAGAGCTGTAAATGAACCAGCTGAAATGTTAGAAAATAAGAAATATCACTGATTCAGTCTTGCCAGCTAAAATAATAATAATAAATAAAATAAATTAATAATAATACACTGCAAAACAATAACAACATCAAAATAATAATCATAATATCAACAATAATATAATAATAATAACTATAAACTGCAAAAACAATAAGAACAACTAAATACTAATCACAACAATAAAAATAATAATAACCGCAAAAACAACAAAAAACAAAAAAACAAAAAATTATCTCACTTGTCTTGGCACATGAGCACCACATCGTTCCAGCCGTCCCCATTGAAGTCCTCCACCAGCACTGGAGCCACAGGATTGCAGTCGTGGAACACCATGGTGGTCACCGTCACTCCTTCCTCAGCAGAAAGAAGAGTAAGTGCATCCCATCCCATCAACAAAATGTGATCCTTGAATATCAGAGTATAAAAGATATATGTAAGTATGTATATGCAGTATGCACGAGTTTCAGGGGGTGGGGAAAGGATGGGTGGGTAGTAGTAGAGATAACTTTGAAAAGTCATACATAGTAAGTAAATTGAGTCTTCTACACGTAAGAGGAATTTAGTGTATATCTTTTCTTTTCTTTTTTTCTTCCTTAGTTCTTTGAACTTTCAGCCATTGCTATTACTGTATTAAAATCTATTTAGTTAGTGGCATGAAAGGTTCTGTACTTACTAATTACCTATTTTCATCTTATATAAGTTCAGTGACTTTGGCTTCTTAGTCATACCTTTTTGCCATTGACCTGCAAGGAGAAGGCAGTGGCTGAAGGCACAAATGATGCTTGCAATAACTGCACCATGTCTGGCTTCTCCTCCCACCATGAATGGGTGGGGTCATAAATCACCTCGGCAACAATGTCCCAGTCAGATCGACAGTCAATCTTGACAACAACAACAACAACAACAAACAACAACAATAATTAATATATTAGTCTCTCGACTATAGGCTGAGTTTTTCATAATTGGCACCAGTTGTCGATACCCAGCCACGACGGGGGGGGGGAGGGGGGAAATGTACATGTCATAAGGAAGCCGAAAAGAATTGAGTTAACACTTAGACGAACAACAGAATGACAATGTTTAAGAAGTGGTCATCCAATATGCCACAACTGTGCTGCTGCTGTTTGAAGCAAATTGTATGGTTATGCAGAAAGCAGGTACCTAGGGGCAGAGGAAAAAAGACTTACCAACCTGGTTTACCAATAATAGAAGCACAAGAAGGAATTTGCTGTTTATAATGCCAACATTAAGCATCTCACTCTCACTCAGAATCTCAGTAGCTTCTGTTTACTGTTGGAATTAAAAATGGATGTAAACAGAAGCTATGAAATCGAGAGAGAGAGAGAGAGGCATGAGTGGAACACTGCCTGAAATGTGGAGAAGAGTTGGTGAATTGTTACAAATTTTATGGAATTGGTAGGTATTGTGTGTGCAAGCCAAGCAAAGCCGGCAACAAGCAACAAACAACTAATTTTAATACTTTGCACATGGAATATTAACAATAAACAACTCTACTCACTAACATTCCTTCACATTCTCAGATCCACTTCACACTGTCCAGCTCTTAGACAACCTTTATGTATATAAATCACAATGGAGGATTTGACCTCATTGACTTGCAAGAAGTCAAAACATCGCGTATCGCAAACCAGAATTATCTTAGTGGTCTAAAGCGACTATATGAAAAAGCGGCCACTTTGGCTGCCATCTTCATATTATAATACACTTGCCTGTTAGTAAAGACTACAGTGTGTGCATTCATGAATAATTCATTAGCTGAGTTGGATTGGTAAAGCATCGTCAGCGCTGGTAGGCCCTCAACTTTAGCTTGTCATGTACCTTCTTGATTATGTTCTGCCACAAGTTACCAAATTAAGCAGAGCCCAGATAAGGAAATAGACTTGACAGCTATTGCCCTTCTAGTGGATCACTCTCAATGCCTTTGATGATGGCACTTTCTAGGGGGAGGAGGGGGGCAAATGCTCCCTTTTGCCCTTATACCAACCTGACTCAGATTTATTCTTAAATACACCCACCACCATCTTTGGATAGGGCTTTACTGATACCTAGAGCTTCAGGTTAATGTGTCTGCCCACAGATGTTGTTTAGAACATCCACAATCGCACTGTAGCTAGCTTTGACCACACAGTGTTCATGAGACAGCCAGCGTGTGTGTATCTATGACAACCCTCAACTCAGGTAAATCAAGCACCTGTTTACTGCTTTGAGACTTTCTGCATGCTTGGGGAAGGTAGTGGAAACATTTCCAGAGTGTGGTCAATATGGTGCATACATGTTTTACCCAAACAGGCTAACTGTAGCAAATTGCAACGCCAGTGTAAAAAAACTGCATGAGGTGAATTCTTTCTTAGGAAACTCTGTACACCATTATGTTTTCCAGAGAAAGTAACTGCCACATCGAATCCCACACCATGAGCTCTGGATCACTATATTTTAGTCTTTTGTAAGATCCATGAGGGCAGAACAGATGTGTCTCAGCAGCCTAAAATTATAACATTAACTCTTATAAGTGGTCAACAGGCTGCCCAATTTGTTAACCCATTGGAAGTAAATTGAAAACTGCTCTGTGATGGAAAATTAACCACAGCTGTTGAATTCGTTTTGGCAACTCCAGTAACATTCTGGCTGGCAAGATCTTAAAATTATATTTCAAGAATTTTACTACGGGATAGGATCTTCTGTACCACAACTTATAATTAAATTAATTAGTTCATCAAATGGGGAATGTTGCGACGAGCTAGAAAATGAGTGCAACGAATAAAGGCTTGAATTGCCATTCTGTTCTTCAACGTTTCTTCATCACTGACGAGTTGAAGATGCTGAATGATGGACCCTCCTTGTAGGCCCCTAGTTGTCGCCATTTCTGCTTCACACGATAGACTGAGAATATCACTCTGTATAATTTTTCATTTTCTCAACTGCTTTCTTCTTCCAGTTTGTAAAAGGCTTGCAGCTTTTTGCAAGGTTTGCAGGAAGAGAGGAATTTCTCTTCAAAAGACAGGAAGAACATGAATATCAAGGCTTATCACTGAGAACATGATCCCACCCTTCTTAGTCATGTCTATCTAGCATGCATACCAGAATAAGTTTCCTATCAAGACACAACATGTCAATCCCCTCACATTAGCCTAGAAAACCTACAATGTATACTTGGCACTTTGTGAAGTACTCATGCATATTATTAGTAGTAGTACTTCTGAGGGTGCTGGGCAGAGGACAGGAAACCATCTAATAAAGCTACATACTCTCACGTAGTGGTATCAGAAATAATTTTATTATGTCCAGCTAGACGATGATGGCGATGATAAAATATAATACTTATTGCACCACTCTTTATAATAATCTATGTGCTTTCATTTGGATCTTTTTACAGTAGAACCACTCTGGTCATTACAGAGGAAGTACCAGGTAAGACAGCTACTAACACTCATAGATGTGTAGTTTCTCTCAGTGAATATCCTCGACGAATAGTAAACATACTTTCTTTATCCATGCGGCATGCTCCCCTCTGTGAAAAGATTTCAAGGCATTCCCAAAAAATAATAACTTTCAATGTGAGAAGCTCTATTGTTATGCTTTTGTAAAGTCTGGTCCTTTCTGGTACACTTCCTTTCTGGTACGTTTCCTAATTAGCCATAGAAGCCTTAGGATATATACATACACTTTTGTTGGCTTCTCAAGCAAGTATAAAAAGACATGTGTTCAGTCCGCCACCAGTATTCCTGTCATGACATTGGTGGATGAGATACTAGCAATGGAAGTAGCAAGAGATAGTTTCTCAGGAACTTCATGTATGGCTACCGAATCAATCACTCAATCAACCGCTCCGTCAAAATGCAGCAAATCACCAGCTACAACAAACACTTCAAAAGCTGATACAAGCAAAGAAGCTATGAAGCCACTGGCTCAGCAGAAAGAGAACAGAGCATGTCCCGAGGAACTCCACTTGGGCTCCAGAGATGATGTGGCAGTATTTCAGTCACAGTGTGGGGAAGTGCGAATGGACTCTATGGCAGACTATAACGTACATGCGCCACTTCAAGAAACAGTAGAAGGAGGAGGAAGACCAAGTGTAATGGTAACTGGCAAAATTCTGTAAATGTTTTTTTCTTTGCAACATCTGGCACTTAAGACTTACAATTATTCTCTAATCATTGATATATCAATGTATAAACTGTTTCTGCCACCAATCGTATACCAAATAGAATTAACTTCATTGTATTGTAATAATACATCAGCTTGTTTAATTAAAGCACTCCAATGGTAAGCCCACCAGCTGCCCTCCATTGACCAATACTGACTACTATGCTTGAGCACAAATGTTGAGTGAGCCTGCCTAGTTAAAACTACAGTATTGTTACTACATATTTCATATTTTAGCTTAATTCATGCAAAACAATATAATAGCAGTAGGCCAGCATTATTTTTGTAATTTTAGCCAAAAAATATGGAATACAACTTGCCTCAATTTACATCTGTAGTTACAAATTTAAGCTATTTTGACTATCTGAATTACAAGTAATTCTTGACACCAAGCTCTCAGCTATACAAACGAAAGACCATTAATTTTAACAAACGAATACAAAATCATTTGGTTACCTGAGTAGGTAACTTCTGCAGTATCAAATTTAAGCCATTCTGTCTATCAGAATTACCAGTCTCTCTTGATAACAAGCTCATAGCTATAAAAAAAAATGAAAGGCCAGAGTTATTTTTGTAATTTTAGCTAACAAAATAATACGGAATTAAGTCCTCACCTCAGTTTCCCCCCCCTAAGTAGTGGTAGCTTCCTTAGCATTAATATTAAGGCATTCTGACTACCAGTGGCTCTGAACAACCAACAATTGGCACTTCACAGCCCACCCCAAAACAGCAAAGTTTTGAAAATTACATCTGGTAAAGGAATTCAATGCCATAGTAACCGATCGCAGCAACTTTTGTGACTAGAAAAACAAGCGTTTTCGCAGGAATTCTCTCACAATTTTGAGCCTAAGTTTAAAGTAAGACTTTAATATCCGAAGAAACTGGGGTAAAGCCTAAAAATCTGTGTTTTTAGGAGAAAAAAGTCCCCGTGTGCATTAGAGGGGCATATGCACCATCCGTCCACACATTATATATACTAGTGATGTGCTTGAGCACAAATGCGAGCGAGCCTAAAATTACACTAATGTTAAATTATTGATTTTAGCTTCTAACACTCAAGCTACTAAAAAAGTCTTGTTATTAAATTACATGTACACGGTAAAGGGGTACAATGCCATTGTAACCATTGTTATTTAAACATTTGCTTTGTTGTTAAGTAGTAGCTCAAACGCATAATGCTTTCACACAACTGGACATACCTACACAAGACTTACCTTTGTAGTTAGACTAATGGCCAATGAATTTTCAAGTAAATACTGTTGCGTAGGGCTTACAACTATGACAAATAGCGCATTAACTCGAATAGTAGTGAAACTTCGGTAAGTTTTTAAAAGAATTCAAAATGGTAAACAATTCAATTTCCAGGTTGATATGGGTAATGATCGATAAACCAGAGGATTTCATTCAGTGAAGTTTGGGATGGGGTCGACCACCAAACTAACGCAAAAAACCAGAGTGGTTCTACTGCAAAAAGCTCCAAAAACGCTTGGCTTGCTTGATAATAATCTATAAAATTTTGGGCTCAGTTTGCCCTTCAAATTAGTAAAACTCAAAAAAGATATCTGAGAGCTAGTGTAAGTATTGCAGGAGCTCAAGGCCCAGTTATTGGTGATGTCTACTGGACGGTCACGTCCTGCCAGAGAGACGTCTTGCTGTATGAGAGAGCAGTGGGGTTGTAAGGCCCACAGACGCTCTGGACTTTGTATCTGATTATCTCTGGAATCCCGCCGTTTAGCCCAATGACTAGTTACAGCCAAGTTCCAACAATCACAATTTAGTTTGATATAAGAAACAAAAGAAACAAAGATCAAATAGAGAACAATACAGGAAAAAATGAGTTAATGAGTAACTAAGGAAAGATAATACAATGCATGCATTTATTGCCTGGAGTCTTAATCTACGCGCCAGCCCAAGTCCTCGTCCTCGTCGTTCATCGCAAGTCGTCGATCGCGATTAAACTCGTTGTCATGAACTTGTTATCCTTGCAGGCCTGGACACACTCCCGGGCAGGAAAAGATCCATCAGACATCCGAAGAAGAGGAACCAATTTCTCTATTGTCCTTCTGTACTTCTTTCCATCACAAAGAACCGTAGCTACCCTTACGAGACCGTCAGCTCCAGGGTGAACTTCTAGCACTCTTGCTAGGGGCCACATTCGATTAATGCAGTTCGATTCATCCTTTAGTAAAACTATGTCGCCCTTACTCAGATTTTTTTTAACACCTCTCCATTTTTCTCTTTTCTGTAACGACTGGAGATAGATTTTATACCACTGATTCCACAGATCCGCTGATAATCTATTCACCAAGTTCCAACGACGTAAATTGCATATTTTGTCTGTAGAAGAAACTCTGGAGGGCAAAGAACGTAGCGGTCTGCCAATCAAGAAATGACCAGCAGTAAGTATTTCAAATCCATCTGGAGAAGTGGAATGAACCGGCAGAAGTGGTCGACTATTGAGTGTAGCTTCGACTTCTGTTAGGACCGTGGTCATCTCTTCGTAGGTTAGACAGTGATTACCGACGAGCTTCCGTAACAAGATTTTCATAATCTTTACCCCAGCTTCCCAGATACCGCCAAAGTGTGGTGATCTACTGGGTGAGAACCTCCAGTTGATGGATCTCACTACTGAAAAGTGATGAATAGCATCTTGTGTTTTCTTGCTTCGTAACATGGAACAAAGCTCAGTCAATTCATTCTTGGCTCCTACGAAGTTTGTTCCGTTATCAGAAAAGATTGTCTCAGGAATACCACGTCGAGCCACGAAACGTGTAAGGACCGCCAGGAAAGCTTCAGTTGTCAGATCCGAAGCCAACTCGATATGAATTGCCCTTAGTGGAAAAACAAACAAATAAACAAACATAAACTTTCACTAACGTAGGTTTGCGTGGGTTTCCCCTCTTGATCCATAGCGGTCCGGCATAGTCTATTCCAACGTGTTCAAAGGGAAGTGAAGGGTGAAGGCGTTCTGGTGGTAGCTGACCCATGAGTTGCTCTGCAGTTTTGGCATAGGCAACGCTGACAGGTCACACATGAACGACTGATCAGACGAAGTAGAGACTTCAAACCACTGATATAGTATTGATCTGCTAGGATGGCCAGCATGGCTCCAATACCTGCATGTCCTGAGTCTAGATGAACCTGTAACACTAAACACTTGGTTAAAATATGGTGACTAGATAAAATGATAGGATGTTTCAAATGATTACTAATAGCAGCATGATTTAACCTCCCACCAACCCGTAATAAACCATCTTGACCTATGAGAGGTTGTAATGAATGAATGGATGACCTTGTGGAAATAGGTTTGCCATGAGAGAGATGATATATTTCAGAGTGATATGATTGTAATTGAGAAGTTAAAATGAGCAAATTCTTGGCAGAAGTTATTTCTGGGAATGTCAACCGATTTTCTTTGATGACGTTGATTTTGCGAGTATTTGTAAAACGTCTACACCATGCAACAATAGTTACTAATGTATGGAAAGAAGAAAATCTATCCCAAAGATCAAAGTCTGGAGCAGGTTGCTGTATAAGTAGTACTGTGGACTTGAGTTCAGGGAGCTCTCGACTCAAATTAATGTCAGGTCTCCTGGGCCAATCTTCAGGAGGTTGAAGTAACCACTCTGGTCCTTGCCACCACAAAGAACAATCCATGAGCTGCTGAATGTGTAGACCTCTTGAAGCAAGATCTGCTGGATTTGCTTTTGTAGAGACATATCTCCAGTGTTCAGCAGGTACAAGTTTTGTGGTCTCTAAAACTCGGTTTGCTACATAAACTTTCAAGCGGGTTGGTGACATATTCAGCCAACCAAGAACAGCAGATGAGTCACACCATGTGAATATACTGGACATAGAAATGTCTAGATCCTTTGAAACCTGGTGAATGAGTCGAGCTAGTAGAAGAGCACCACAGAGTTCAAGCCTAGGTATAGTGCTGCCATTAAGTGGAGCCACCTTAGTTTTTGAAGTAACCAAAGTAACAGTGACTGTGGAATTTTGATGAAGCAAGCGAAGGTAGACAACAGCTCCATAGGCAGCCTGAGAAGCATCACAATAGCCGTGTAGTTGTCTCTGTATTACTGGTGAGTCACTACTTGAGTAGCTTCTAGGTACAGGATGTTGAGTAATAAGGTGTAGATTTCTACTCCAATCCTCCCACACAGAAAGGAATACAGGTGGCAATAGATCGTCCCAGCCTATCTTTGCTTTCCAAATTTGTTGGAGCAAAATTTTAATCAGAACTGTTGCTGGAGAATACCATCCCATAACGTCAAAAGTTCTTCCAACAACTGAGGCTAACTGACGCTTAGTTGGAATAGTAATGTCATTGAGAGTAGGTGTGTGAACATGAAGAGTGTCAGTACATGTATTCCAATGTATGCCTAAAGTTTTAGGGCATTCAGAAGGAGAAATCATAAGGTTAGAATTGTCAACTTCTTTGAGTTCCAAAGGGAGTTCAGAAAGTAATTCAGGTGAGTTAGATCTCCACTTTCTAAGTGTGAAACAAGCCAAGGATAAAAGTGAATTGAGATCTTTTCTCAGCTGTTTAGCTTCAATGAGACTGTCAGCCCCAGTGAGACAGTCATCAACATAAAAGGATTGATTAACAACTTGAGCTGCCTTGGGAAATGTATTCTTGTGGTCTTCAGCTACCTGTAGTAGAGCTTTAGAAGCTAAGAAAGGGGAGGACGTAATACCGAAAGTAACTCGGCACATTCGCCAATCCTGAATTTGGCCGTCTGAGTTCTCGTGCAAGAAACGGTGGAGGTCTCTGTCAGGTTCTGCCAGTCCGATTTCCCGAAACATTTTCGATATATCAGCTGACATTCCTATCTTGTGCATTCGAAACTGAGCTATGACAGTTGAAAGGAGAGGATATAAAGAAGGACCCTGAAGTAAGATTTCGTTGAGTGAACGTCCGTTGGAAGAGACAGCTGAACCATCGAAAACAATGCGTAGCTTTGTTGTTGAACTGCTTTCTTTGATCACTCCGTGTGTGGGAAGGTAGAAAATCTCGCCTTTTGGTTGTAGTAAATCGGCTTTTGGTACAAGTTCAGCATGTCCTAGAACTCGATACTCATCCAAACCCAAATGAAATGCTTGCCACTGATTTTTCTTCATAAGAGACTTCTTGTTCTGCTGGTATCGTTTTAAAGCAAGGCTTCTGGATTCACCAAGAGAGATGGAAGGGGTCTTTTTAGGCAAGCTCACTGAATATCGTCCTTTAGAATTTCTAGTTGTAGAGCTTTGAAAATATTCAAGTGCAATTTTGTCTTCTTGGAGTAGTGTAGGCTCATTAGGAACCTCTTCTTGACGCCAAAACCACTGCAGGATTTCGTCTGCTCTTGTGTCGGAAGACGTGAGGTTCATGCAGGGTGAGTAAACACCAGGGTTAGACGTTTGACCTCCAACAATCCATCCAAACACTGAATTCCACGTACGGAATGAACGGTCAGAAGTTGACTCAGATTGGTCATAAATACACTGATTGGTATCAGCTATGCTAAGAAGCAAGTCAATTCGACCAGATTTGCCGAATTCAGGGTCGGCAAGTTGTTTTCCCTGTAAGAAGGGTAAGGATCTGATGCTACTCAAGTCTTGAAGGGCATAGTCTGAGGTGATCTGGTCAACTACATGAGCTCTTATAACTATTTCTTCACCTCCCGTCTCATTGGCAGAGCTCAATATACAAAAGACTTTCTTTGAAGTGACGCATTTCGTCCCGTTGAGACCTGTAATCTCGTGAACAGAACGTTGCTTCTTCGCTTTAAGAGATTGTGCTAATCTATTCGAGATTAGAGTTATACCTGAACCAGTGTCCATGAGGACTCTAGCCTTGCATTGCCTTCCTGGAACTGAAACAGTAGCTAGAGCAGTAGCTGGCATGAAAGCAGTAGAGGTAGGAAATGTATCGGAAGTTCGCTGGTAAAATGAGGTACTGAATCCAGTGGGAGCAGCAACAGGAGGTACATCTGTGTCGGCAGAGTTAGTAGCTACACTATTAGATGCCTGACTATTAGGCGTTCTAGTGGAAGCAACAGGAGGAACAGCTGTGTCAGCAGAGTTAATAGCTACACTTTTAGATGTGTGATTATTAGGCGTTCTATGTAAGAGACTGTGATGCTTACGACCACATTCTTTGCAAGTGATTTTGCTATAGCAATCTTCTATGGAATGCGTTTTACTGAGGCAATTGAAACACAAGCGGTGTCGCCTAGCGAAGTTGAATCTTTTATCTACTGTAAGGCTTTTAAATTGTGAGCATTGATATATTGCATGTGAAGAGTCACAGCAAGGACAGTGCTCTTGATTCTGACCGCGAACATGCAAAGCTTTTGATTTTTGAGAAAAACGAGAGGTAGCAATATTTTTTGTAGGAGCTTGTGATTGAATTACAGTCTTTGGTGAAGCTACAGCTTCAACAGCCTGAGAACGACGTTTGAAGAACTTGAGCAAATCAGAAAGAGTAGGTGGGGCAATAGAATCAGAGGTAAAGTCTGACCAAAGTTTAATAAGAACGGTAGGAAGGAGAGGTTCCATCATTGCTACAATGAGCTGTTCATATGTTGCGCCATCACAAGACTTCATGCCACTAGTATGGCGAGTCAAATCATGAATAGTCTGGCATAAACTCTCATAAGTATCTAGAATGGGCTTTAATTGAGTCAGCTTCTGAACGTGATGTCTATACACTATCTTGTTACGATCATAGCGCTCCCGAAGTGCCGCCACACACTCACTATAAGAGCCAGAAATGCTGTGAACACGCACAATAGCCTTAGCCCCTTTATCAGACATAGCATTCTCTAAACAGCTGATCTTTTCATGTTCTGATAAGCTAGTTTCTCTGCTAAGTCGAGCAGAGAAAATCGACCAAAATTCACGCCAATCGAGGACATCGCCCGAAAAAGTAGGAAGATCCAGCTTAAGCCTGCTGTGATGATAAGGAATAGCATGATTAGCACTTGTTGTACTAGCTGAGCTTCCTGAAGAAAGAGTTGCCTTAGGTTCAAAGTCAGTAGAGGCTTTGTCTAATAGTTTTTTCATAAGAACATCTACACTGTCGACTAATTTGCTAATATCAGGACAGCTAAGATAAGAATGAGCTGAAGTAAGAAAGTCTTTGTATTCTATTTTCAGCTTATCATAAGAGTCTCGGCAAACTTCAGAATTGAGTGAGGAAGTACTAAGCAAGATGTCTGAATCATGTCTAATACCACAACCAGAACACCAAGCTTGAAGCTGATTGTACAAACATTCATAATCATCAAGTATTTTGGAATGTTTAAGTAATAATTGACTATCCTTATCTAACTCGGTATTTTCCTCCCCAATTGGAATTAAATCATCAATTCTATTCTGTAAGGCCTCATGATCATTAACTAGATCTCTAAGCTTGTTTTATGTCTGAAAGAGGAGTCTTTGAATAATTGGACAAAGTCTGCTCCTGACGAGTAATTGTACTGCGTCGGGCTCTCCTCTTTTGCTTGAGGACCGTGATATCGGTGATGTCGGCATAGACAGCTTCATAGTCAATGGACATGACTGAATAATACCTAATTGTTGTAAAGGAGTAAAAGTAAGTAAAACAATTGAAAATGAGGTGACTGAATGAAAGACCGTGTGAAATAATGAAGTGATCCTTGCGATCAATAAAGATAGGATGAGTAAAATGTTCACAATAGATAAAATAAGAAATAAGAATATGACAGAGCAACCTCACAGACTCCACAAGGTGTACTTGACAAAATGAGTGTTGTAACCGTTGAAGAGCTCTAGCCGCGAAGTCCAGGTAGTTCCTGAAGAATGACAGAGGTAAGGTAGGTCAGGTTCGGTTGTATCCGGCTCGAAGGACCAAAAATGGACGGTCACGTCCTGCCAGAGAGACGCCTTGCTGTATGAGAGAGCAGTGGGGTTGTAAGGCCCACAGACGCTCTGGACTTTGTATCTGATTATCTCTGGAATCCCGCCGTTTAGCCCAATGACTAGTTACAGCCAAGTTCCAACAATCACAATTTAGTTTGATATAAGAAACAAAAGAAACAAAGATCAAATAGAGAACAATACAGGAAAAAATGAGTTAATGAGTAACTAAGGAAAGATAATACAATGCATGCATTTATTGCCTGGAGTCTTAATCTACGCGCCAGCCCAAGTCCTCGTCCTCGTCGTTCATCGCAAGTCGTCGATCGCGATTAAACTCGTTGTCATGAACTTGTTATCCTTGCAGGCCTGGACATCTACACCTAATACATTTGAAAACTAGCTAAATGGCTACAATAAGCAATGAAGCACCAAAGGTGTGAACCCTCAGCGCTGCTATTAAACACTACCTAGCTATTACAATATTATAATCTCCTTCCAAAACAACAAGCAATCTGTTAGCTATTTTAATGGGGCATCAAAATAGCTGGACCAATGAAAATGGTACATGGAAACGCTGTCTTCATAAGAGAAGAAGCTAAACTAGCTAGAAATACTCACCAGTATACATTTTGAATGCGAAACTTCACGTCTTTAAACTCGGTTAGCATAAAGCGAACTACACCGCTGGCTGCAAGAAACAGTTTGCTCATGTGATTATGATGTGCCGCTAGGGGGCGTTACCCATAAAAGCTGGTACCTACACAGAGTTAATAGCTTCATGAGCGAGTCTCACCGATTAGCCCAAAATTAAAAAAAAGTAGCACAATAAAAGGTCTTAAATATTTGTCCTGAGTAAGTTCATACCTAAATCAACTGTTAATTGTCAGTAATCTCTAAAATCAGAGGGTGACAGACAGACAAACAGACAGGAAGACTACTATAACCCTCTAGGCAAGCTGAGGGTTAGTGGAATAAATTAAGGTGAATATGATGCAATTTCCACAAGGCCTTTAGGTGTATACAATATACATCACCAATAACTTGCTCTTTAGCTCCTCCAATACTTATACCAGCCCTGAGATATCATTTTTCAGTTTTACTACTTTGAAGGGCAATCTAAGCCTTATAGACTATATTTTAATAGTCAATAATAGGTTAACTATGTAGGAACCTGGATAAACTATTAAACAGTGAAATTTATATTATTGATTTTCTTAGTAAGTTGGGCTAACATGTATTAGCTGCATTTGGTCACTTTATGCTTCAGTGAGACTTTAATGTGTGACTATTCCAGTTAGTGTGGGAATACCATCAAATAAAAGGAATTCTTGCAAGTGTTAGTGGTCACAATCCTACCCAGGCAACAAGAGCAGCAACCCCAGAAGAGGAAGGGTAGCCCAGAAGGAAGTCCTGCAAGGGCAACTGACTTCCCTTACTCCCTTATCAGCCAGTGCCAGCACAAGGTTAGCATTGTTGACACTTCTTCCCCAGAGGGAGGAGGTAGCTGTTTTGTGGTCGCTTCTTCCCCAGAGCGGGAGGAGGGTAGCTGTTTTGTCTTTGCCTGTGGTCTACCAGGATACCTTTCCGTTTAGCCTTTTTGTCTTTGCTTCTACCCTTTTGTGGTCTAGGAGTGTAGCTGTTTTGTGGTCACTTCTTCCCCAGGAGCCTGCACTTCTTCCCCAGAGCCCAGCAGGGTAGCTGTTTTGTCTTTGCTTGTGGTCTACCCTTTTCCATACCTGGACTGAACAGAATCTTTTGGTTTTTTTTTGTCCTGTATCATTCAAGGAAATTTAATTGTCACAAGACTGAACTTAAAAATTTACTGTTGGACTCAACACTGTCCAATAATTCTCTAAAACTTCTTGTAGACAAAGCCGATGCCCTGCGTGTAGAGCTCTGTTCACTTCTCCAATCAGTGGGCATGACACTACGGAAATGGAGGACGAATTCCACATCATTCCAAGACACCATCCCTCTTGATCGAAACTGCTGACCTGCAATTACCGGCCCCTCTTGCATCTTCCAAAGCTTTGGGAATGCATTGGGATGTTCAACACGATACGCTCCATGTTGCAACACCAGAAGCTGAAGATTCCCTATCACTAAACGACTTGTTGCTTCACGTGCAGCGAAGATATACGACATCATGGGTCTCTTTACACCTGCCACAATAACAGCCAAAATTATCCTTCAAGAGGCGTGGAAATGTCAAACATCATGGGACGAACCACTGCCTGAATCCCTAGCTGAGCGATGGAAACAGTGGACAGCAGAACTGTCATACATATCAAATCGTCCTGTAGCAAGATGTTTGCTCACCAACAAGGACTCCATAACCTTCATATCACTGCATGGTTTTGCAGATGCATCTCAGTCAGCCTTCATCTACTTGCGAGTTGTGCATTGTGATACGTCTGTCTCTACTGCTCTCGTACTCTCCAGGGCACGTGTCACTCCAATCAAAACAACAACAATTCCTCGATTAGAACTCAGCGCTGCCCTTCTTCTTGCACAAGCAATTAGTTATGTTGCTAACCTTTTAAAATGTCCATCTTCTCAACTCTTTCTTTGGTCTGACTCCCAAATAGTGCTCTGTTGGCTCAAGAAATCACCTTCATCAATGAACACCTTCGTTTCCAACCGAGTCTCTATCATCCAGAAGACTGTTCCGGATTCGACTTGGCGTTATGTACCCTCCAAGGACAACCCAGCAGACCTACTTTCTCGTGGCGTCCGACCTCAACTCTTCCACACACTGACCTTTGGTGGAATGGTCCACCTTGGCTCCAATCTTCTCCCTCAGAATGGCCAAGTCAACCACAGCTAACACCGAAGTCTCTTCCTGAACTCAGAGCACAAGTTCGTCTAATTCCTTCTACACGTCCCGACAAGTTTTGGGATCGCTACTTGTCGTTCACCTATCTCGTTTGTGTCGTCGCATGGATACAACGCTTCTTCCATAATGTTAAACATTCACGTTCCGAACGGATCTCTGAAGCTGTGCTCACCTCAGCGGAAACGCTCTCATCCAAGCTCCAATTATTCCGTCTTTCACAGCGTGAAGTCTACCCAGAAGTCTTTGATGCTCGGGTTGTGGGAGAAAAGCTACCCAAGTCACATTCTCTCTCAGCGTATGATGTTTCCTTGGATGCTGATTGTCTTCTCAGAGTCAGTGGCCGAGTACGCCAGCGAGAGAACAAGCATCAACCACAATCTCTAATCCCCCTTTCCCTTAAATCTTATCTTACCTGTCTCTTCATTACTTCCTTCCATTCTATTAACTCTCATCCTGGTGTTTCTTCCATGTTGTGTCTACTTGCAGGTGAATTCCATATTCCAGGACTGAAACGTTTCCTTAAACATCTCAGTCGCCGATGCGTCATCTGCCAGAAAGCATATGCACGCCCCCTCTCCCAGCAGATGGGAATGCTTCCAGCTGTCCGCACCACTCCAGCTTCTCCATTCACCTCGACAGGTCTCGACTTTGCTGGCCCAGTATAAATACGTCAAGGCTACACGCGACGACCTGTATTGTTGAAAGCCTATGTGTGTATGTATTTTCGTCTGCATGTCAACGAAGGCAGTACATCTGGAGTTGTGTGCAGACCTAACCACGCCCGAGTTCATGGCTGCTCTCCATCGTTTTTGCAACCGGCTTGGCACACCTGCTGACATATACTCAGACAATGGTACCAACTTTCGAGGTGCTAACCACAAACAGGAAGAAGTACGTCAAAGTCTACTTCCACTGCAATATCACACTTTACGACAAAACCACATCAGTCCAATGGCACTTTACGCCACCACGGACCCCACACTTTGGCAGTCTGTGGGAGGCAGGAGTCAAAAGTATGAAGACTGTGCTTCGAAAGATTGTAAATCATCACCCATTAATGTTTCAAGAACTAACCACAATTCTGACAGAAGTTGAAGCTGTCCTCAACTCCAGACCTCTCACATCAGTTCACTCCACAGACATTGATGCTCCTCCAGTGCTCACCGCAGGACATTTCCTAATCGGTCGTCCCCTCAAGGCACTACCAGTACGTGAAGCAAAGGACTCTGTTAATATTCCTGTTTGCCGTCGCTGGAATCTAGTGCAACGTATCCGTGAAGATTTGTGGACTGCATGGAGCTCCAGCTATCTCCAGTCACTTCATGCCCGATCAAAGTGGCAAAGCCCCACTAATGACTTCCAAGTTGGTGATGTCGTCATCATCAAAGATGAAATGCTCAAACAGCGAAGCTGTTGCTCGTGGATTTACGACCCACGTTGAATTGATGTTAGGATGATGTTGCTGTTCTAGTGGGCTGCTTCAAGACTGAGCAGAAATTGTACTCACTGCTGCGTGTCCTACACTATGTGAGCCCACCAGTTAGCAATTAATATGATTGCCCTCTGCTGACATTGTCCGACACTATTTACTGCATTTCGTCGCAGAACATTAAGTATTCTGTTTCTGTAATCCATGAATGTTCTAATACATGCACTTTTGACAATGCCACTGCAGGATGGAACGAGAAAACATTTCAGTTGATAGTCTTGTATTTATTACTGACCGGTCAAACACTTCGTATTGTTACAACATCTAGTATGTAGTTAATGGTTGATGTGATGGTTTCTATGTTACATTGCTTACTCGACAAGTGTGAGATATCATCTCCCCTGTTCACTACAATTGGAAATCACCACTCCTAAATACGATAGAGCCGCTGGAGGGAAATTGTTTAATTGTTTATCAGTATGTGTGGGCATAATAAATGAGTGAGACATTCAGACACTTACATACATCCTGAAACCAAACGATCTCCCTTGGTCAATACCCAAGCGCCTCACCTGCCAGTTGAACTCTCCATGAGGTCCGATACTTGTGACACGCCCACTACTGAGGACGAAGATGCTGTCATAGAGAGTAGCGGCAGGAGAGGCCACCTGGGTACACTTCCTAACTTAGCCATAGAAGCCTTAGGATATACATACACTTTTGTTGGCTTCTCAAGCAAGTATAAAAGAACACGATTAACTCCTCAAAATATCAGTCTGCCACCAGTATTCCTGTCATGACATTGGTGGATGAGATACTAGCAATGGAAGTAGCAAGAGATAGATTCTCAGGAACTTCATGTATGGCTACCGAATCAATCACTCAATCAACCACTCCGTCAAAATGCAGCAAATCACCAGCTACAACAAACACTTTGAAAGCTGATACAAGCAAAGAAGCTATGAAGCCACTGGCTCAGCAGAAAGAGAGCAGAGCATGTCCCGAGGAACTCCACTTGGGCTCCAGAGGTGATGTGGCAGTATTTCAGTCACAGTGTGGGGAAGTGCGAATGGACTCTATGGAAGACTACAACGTACATGCGCCACTTCAAGAAACAGTAGAAGGAGGAGGAAGACCAAGTGTAATGGTCTGGCAAAATTCTGTAAATGTTTTTGTCTTTGCAACATCTGGCACTTAAGACTTCCAATTATTCTCTAATCATTGATATATCAATGTATAAACTGTTTCTGCCACCAATCGTATACCAAATAGAGTTATTATATTATAATGATGGATTAACTTATAAAATAAATCAAGGAGCTGTCAGTTGCACTTCTGCCTGGTGGGATGGATATTACCTATAATGTTGCTAAAGCACAAGTACTTATTGGTGCTGGGTTTAGTTTACACCAAAATGTGATGCATTTTGCACCCTATTGGTCCCACTTCTAATGAGCCATCTCGATGGTTTAAAGAAAAATCATTTAGACCAAGAAAGCTATATGATCACTCACCTTTAGAAGGGGACTATGAGTCTTGCCAGGTTGATGGGATAATTAATAAATTATGTGCTAGTATGCTACCTTCTACACTACCACCTGATGGTATTGACAAAGTGTTATCCCACAAGAGTGTCTCTCCCATTTGAGCGTATTGCTCTAGACATTGTGGGTCCATTCCCCAAGTCAAGACATAATAATTACAGATACATTTTGACAGCCATATGTGTTAGTTCACATTATTGTTGGGCAATCCCACTACGTTCAATAACTGCTGAAGATGTTGTTTCTGGAATGATCTCCATTTTTAAAGGCTGTCAGTTCCCACAAGAAATTCTTACAGACAGGGGAACTCAGTTTATGTCCTAATAAGCAGTTTTGCTCCATATTCAATATTAAACACCTCAGAACGGCAGCCTATAGACCTCAGTCTAATGGCATTTTAGAGGGTTTCATGCCACTTTGGTATCGATTATAAGAAAATCATGTACAACTCAGATTGACTGGCAAGCCAATTAGACCTAGCTGTATTTGCCCTCCGCAATATGCCCCATAGGGACCATGGTTATATTCCCTTTGAGTTAGTTTATGGCAGACGTACCCCACATGTCGTGAGATATGTGTATGAGTTTTGGAAAGAAGATAGAATGGATGGGGTGGATGTTTGCACTTATACGGCAGAGCTAGAGCAGAAATTAGATGTGTTGAGAACTAACATCGTGCTCAGCTCGTAATGGGTGGTTATTAACACAGCACATTTAACAATAATAACACAGCACATTTAACAATAATATATATATATTATTCATTTGATACAGGAGAATATCACGAGTCTGTTGGCTTAGTATTTACGCGAGTGCCGCAGGCACGAGCGTAAATACCGCCAATCAGACAAGTGATATTCTCGGGTATCCAATGGATAACAAATTTATTAGGTACTGCTCATGGGCGAATACTTTGGTAACAAGAAATTTACCTAGGGGGACGTAATAACCCAACGTAATAACTATGAACACAGGTGATATGGAAAAATATTGCCCTAAGCCACATCCTGTTTACTTTAATGCATTTTCTATGTGGCAACAGTTATCAGGCTCTGTTCAGTACCTAATAAGTAGAAATAATGGGTGGTATACCCAACATATAACACACAGGAATGGACAGTACACGAAACCAAGCTGATAAACTCATAACACACCCAACATAATACATAGCTTATGGTTGATGTGATGGTTGTTAAGATACATTGCTTACTCCGACAAGTGTGAGATATCATCTCTCCTGTTCATTAAAATTGGAAATTACCATTCCTAAATACGATATAGCCACTGGAGGGAAATTGTTTAATTAATAATATCTGTTTATCAGTGCTATGTGGGCATAATATGATTCAGACGTTCAGACACTTGTATATTTCCTGAAGCCACAAACATCTGATTCTGATCTTTGGAACTAATCCTAAATATGATATATACATAGGCACTGGAGGGAAATTGTTTTATCAAATAATTGTTTATCAGTGATATCAGATGTTTAGACACTTAGATAGTTCCTGAAGTCATAAACACCTGATCTTTGGAACTATGCATATCGTTGGCCAATACCCAAGTGCCTCACCTGCCAGTTGAACTCTCCATGAGGTCCGATACTCGTGACACGCCCACTACTGAGGACGAAGATGCTGTCATAGAGAGTGGTGGCCGGAGAGGCCAGAGAATCCAGAGATGGTCTGTGGACTGGACCAGGAGAACCCATGAATGTCTGGAAAAGGGAACCCAAATCCCATCCCTGGGACCCAATGTGTAGCTTTAGGGGGGCACTGTGATACGAGCTGGAGATAGTGTGAGTGTGTGTGTGTGTGTGTGTGTGTGTGTGTGTGTGTGGAGTAGAAAGTTACGTTTATAGAAAAGTTTAGACCACACAACGCAGAAGGAGAAAGGACAACAGTGTACTTTACACAGAAGTTTTGACGGAATTGTGTTGCTCTGACTACTATACACAGTGTTAGACTAGTATAAAACTCCACCAAAAATATGCAAATACAATGACATGCCCTAGATATATACACACTCACACTTGTACCACAGGAAATGCAGCATCTCCACACTTGATAGTGCCTATCACTATAGCTAACTGTGTATTACATGTGGTCTCTTACACTTGATATGCATGCATGTATTGGAGATCATACGTGAATGCAAGAATAAAGAAAAAAAAAGAAAGTGAAAGAGAAAGAACTAAAGATCACTGGAAAAAAAAAAAAAGGAGCGAGAGAGAGAAAAGCATTAGATGTTTGAAGCAGCATAGAAAAGACAGATAACAGACCAGATCATATTAACTTGAACTGATATAGCATTACATCAATTCCCATCCTCCTCTACAGGTAAGCTTCTTATTTGCAGCTCTGTAGCTTCTTAGGACTTTTTTTTAAATAGGAGCAAAATCCCAAAAGCATCTGTCCAGCAAACCATACCTGGGAATCAATATTGGAGCAATGGTCTCCGTGAGTCTGTGGTTGACCGTCTTACGACCAGCTTTGCTCAAGTTAGGGATCCATTCTGTATACATTATAATATACAACAACAACAACAACAACAATAATAGTATCCATCTTAATTCCATTATAATTTAAGCATTTTATTTAATTGAAGTAACTTTAATTGACTTCAACTTCTATTTTTCAACCCACCATCTGTGTTGACAAATGCTTCAGTCCAATGAGTAGCTTTGCAGATAGAGTGCTTGAAAATTGGCTGTCACACACACACACACACACACACACACACACACACACACAAATCAAAAGGATATGCACATAATTGATAAATGTATTTTCCAGTCTCAAACTCAAGACAATTATAAAATTAATGGTATAACCTCAAGAATTGGACTATTGTTTAGTTACAGTTTACTGTTTGATGTTTTTCTCACTAGAGGAGGACACTAGAAACAGTTTGCAAAGCTGCTGACTTATCACTACTATCTTGCTTATGACTTTCAAAAGTTATCACAACTATCTTGCTTATGATTTGAGGGTAGACTGTCAAAAGTGTGGAACACCTTGCAGTGGATAATTGAAAGAGGGGAAACTCCCTTGCAGTATGTTAATGAAAGAGGTGCAGTGGGTAAATGAAAGAGGGAAACTCCCTTGCAGTGGGTAAATGAAAAAGGGGAACTCCCTTGCAGTGGGTAAATGAAAGAGGGAACTCCCTTGCAGTGGGTAAATGAAAGAGGGAACTCCCTTGCAGTGGGTAAATGAAAGAGGGGAACTCCCTTGCAGTGGGTAAATGAAAGAGGGAACTCCCTTGCAGTGGGTAAATGAAATAGGGGAACTCCTTTGCAGTGGATAAAGGAAAGTGGGGAACTCCCTTACTCCCTTGCAGTGGATAAATGAAAGAGGGGAACTCCCTTGCAGTGGACAAATGAAAAAGGGGAACTCCCTCGCAGTGGGTAAATGAAAGAGGGGAACTCCCTTGCAGTGGGTAAATGAAAGAGGGAACTCCCTTGCAGTGGGTAAATGAAAGAGGGAACTCCCTTGCAGTGGGTAAATGAAAGAGGGGAACTCCCTTGCAGTGGGTAAATGAAAGAGGGAACTCCCTTGCAGTGGGTAAATGAAATAGGGGAACTCCTTTGCAGTGGATAAAGGAAAGTGGGGAACTCCCTTACAGTGGATAAATGAAAGAGGGGAACTCCCTTGCAGTGGACAAATGAAAGAGGGGAACTCCCTTGCAGTGGATAAATGAAAGAGGGAAACTCCCTTGCAGTGGATAAATGAAAGAGGGGAACTCCCTTGCAGTGGATGAATGAAAGAGGGGAACTCCCTTGCAGTGGATGAATGAAAGAGGGGAACTCCCTTGCAGTGGATGAATGAAAGAGGGGAACTCCCTTGCAGTGGATGAATGAAAGAGGGGAACTCCCTTGCAGTGGATGAATGAAAGAGGGGAACGATTACGATGATTGATTGTCATGCAGCCACATGAATAAAAAAAAAAAGAAAGAAAGAAGGAAGAAGAAAAAAAAAAAAAAAAGAAAAAAGAAGACAATTCTATGCTCTTAAAATAACTCACAAAGGAATCCATGGGAACAGCTACTCCATAGCAATTGTATATGTCTTCTCCTTCCTCACTTTGGCGGCTGTCAGCTAAGGTATATAAACAAAGACAAAAACAAACAAAGACTAATAATAATACATAGAACAAAAATGAATATCACATTGAGTCTTGGAAATTAATTTTATTAGTTTACATACACATTTCAACTAGATAGCTAAATAAATTTTTTTGTTATATGTAAGTTCAACTTTCCCAGTGCATGCACTGCCAGCCTACATAACGCACTACTTCATATTACACCTGACAGATTTATTTCGCTTGGCCTAGCGTAATAGGCGTGTGTTTGTGCAAATTTCCTCATGAAATCAGTGTGGACAAACTAGTCCAATAAATTGTTAAGTTTAATTCTTTTCTTTCCCCCCAGGGAGGTGACAAAGCCTCACTTTCTCCCGGGCTGTGTAGTGCAGTGATTCTGTCGATGATTCCGTCTCCGTTGATGTCCAGGTGAGAGGAGTGGTACGGAGACAAATACAGAGTACACAGAGGTCGACCCTGGAACAGGTGCATCACCTCTATGCCCTGAGGGGACAGACAGACAAACAGACACACACACACACACACACAGAAAATGAGGAGTGAAAGAAAATGGGACTTCTATTAGGAATATTTTTAGGCTTTTGTAGGGGGGTATTTTGCCTCCCCCCCCCCCACCCATCCCTGCCCAGAAAATAGTTTTGACTCCACTTAAAAAAAATTTTTTTTTTATGACCTTATGAACCTTTGCCACAAAATTTTCCTCAATTTCATGGATACGAGAAACCTCCCTGAAATTAAAAAAAAATGTTGATTTGACCCCTAAAAGAAGCAAATTTATTTGACTAGCTCAGCAAACTTGAATGCCTCTACCTGAAGGAACACAGTTTATTTTTGGCTCACATGTGACCTTGCTTTCAATTAGAGTCTATTGAAATCAAAATGTCAGAGAAGGAGTGAAACCACAGACGATTGGCACATGAGCCTCTTCTCTGCACTCATACACAAATAAATGTTCAAAGAAATGCATGCAGAGTCAAAGGGAGCTATACGACACTGCATCTGCATGGAATTTAGTTCTTTAGATGACACATGTATAGAACAGATTTCAAGCCTATTATGCTTCTTCTCACATGAAATCTCTAAGGGACAAAACAACAACAAACAAACAAACAACTACTGTATATTTAAACTGTAATTAAATTGTGCAACTGTTTATTCAATTTGAAAGACACGTATAATTTAAAGTACTAGTAAACACTCTCTTAAGGTATGTGAGTCCATTCATGCAGCAATGATGCAGACATTTCAAAGTAAATTTCACAACACCATTTTGTTACGATGAACCATCATCTCCTGCAAACCGGAGACACAGTGGTATAAATTCCTGACATTTGTATAGTAATACTTAGAGTAATTGTTACTATTTATTTAGAATAATAATAATAATATAATTATAGCAGTATTTACAGCTTCTACAGTCAATTAAATTAAGTTGGAAACATTATCCAAATTATAATACTAATAATAGCCAACTTTCTCGGTCTAACAGCCAATATTATGTTAATTAAAACTTAATTAACACAATATTGGCTGTTAGAACAAGAAAATTTGCTATTATTATAATTATTTCCGCCGAGAATAACTGAATCAATTATAATATTTTAAATATAAATTTATTGATATTATTAACTGGGAACACTGCTATAATTTTTGGTAGTAATTATTGAAATGTAACCAAAGAGAATTAATTAAAGTGTCACAGAAAAAACCAAAAAAATTTTTTTTCCCGCCAATGAAAGGTTCCTGATTCTGGGGCATGTGTAATTTTTTTTAGTACTGCAAATGTCAGGAACTTAGCATTATTCTATCACCATGTCCTTAATGTATTGTGGTGAAGGCATTGTGTCAATTAATGTTACGGTAAGTTTAAATATTAATTTACTAGGAATATAAACATTACTATAATTATATCAGAATTCTCAGTCAAAATTTATACTTAAACATTCTAATTTCATGATGAAGTCTCTTAAATGGCATAAGTTGTAAAATGGCAATTTATACCATAAAATACTATTAGTGAAGTGGCCATTGGAAATCATGACTTCAGTACGGTATGGGTCATCAAAACTACATGCCAAGTAGTAGAAACTGCACTACACTATAATAAACAAAATGGCAGTGAGTGAAGGACTGGGCTACAGATGTGAAGTAATAGACTCAGTGCCTGAAAACTCTCTCTGTCACCACTGCAACCTTCTGGCTAAGAAGCTGACCTTTACTAGTTGCTGTGGAGAGAGCTACTGCCATGGTTACATAGCACAAACTCAAGAAGAAGGCAAGCCTTGTCCAGCCTGTGGGATAGAGAGCTTCACTACTGTTGTACTGCTCAAGCATCAAAAGCAGATAGAATCTCTTCAAGTTTATTGCAGTAAGAAGCTCAAGGGATGTGAATGGAGAGGCAGCTTAGGGGAGCTTGACACTCACTTGGACCCTGACCTGGACAACTGCCAGTATGTGGATACCAACTGTCCCCTTCACTGTCTCCAAGCTATACCTAAGAACAAGGTGGACCAGCATGTGGCTCAAGAGTGTTCTAAGAGACCCTATTTCTGCCAGCACTGTGGCTTCAAGGCCACCTACGGTGAAGTAGTGAACGTGCATCTTCCTGAGTGCAAGTACGTCCCTTTACAGTGTCCGAACTTCTGTGGGGTGAGCTGTGAGCGGGAAGACATGGAGGACCACATAAGAATGTGCCGCCTGGAAGAGTTGGATTGTACGTTTTGTGGCGTTGGATGCCAGGAGAGGTTTGTAAGAGAACAAGAAGACCGGCACTTGCTGGAGCACAGCCAGAGGCACTTGTCCATGACAGCAGTCAAAGTTGTTGGAATGAGCGAACAGTTTGAGTCCAAGGTGCTCCAATTAGAGGGAAAGATACGGGACCAGGAACAAACCATAGGAAATTTGGAACATGTGCTTAGTGAAAAGCAGCTGGAAATACAGAAGCTTGAGGAAAAGTTGGAAGAAGTACAGAAGAGTCAAGAAAATAATGTTGTAGAGGATAAAGAAATGGAAAACAAGTTCCAAACATTCAGTGAAGAAATGGAGAAGAAATGTAATGCAGCCAGAGAAGAGATGGAACTGAAATATAATTCCTTGGTGACCAAGATGCAGCAAGACCACGAGTTGGAAGTGAAGCAACTTTGGCTGATTTGGAAAGGGATATCAACAGGAACAGACAAGAGATTCGAAATTGAGCAATACAGTGAAGAGAAAAAGAAAGAGAGTCAGCATGATAAGAAGAGTGGTGGAATGCATACTCACATCAATGGCTACAAGTTTTGTATCGGGGTAAGCTTAAGTGGGACAGGCAGAGAAGAAAATTTAGTGAGCTTTAATGTCTACGCCATAAAAGGGTGGGGTGATGATACGTTGAGGTGGCCGGCCTGGATAAAATTAACAATAGAAATTCTTAATCACAGAAACGGGGAAAACGCTCGCACCACATTGCTGTTTAGTAAGTGGGAGAGGCCAGCCGCAGGAAGGATGGTGTTACGAGAACCTGACGACTTAAGTGGAAGTGCCTCGACTGTGAAGCTAGGTCATGTAGAGGAGTACTTGCTTAATGACACCATGTTCTTTCATGTCAGTGATATAATTGTCATTTGATCATAGCTTGTGTTTTGCACACACTTTACCATCTCTATCACAAATCACAAACATTAACATTGAATCAATAATTTCTTTTAACTAAAAAAAAACTTATGCTCACGTTCCAATGCAATTAAAACACCCCCTCCCCCCAGACACACACACACACACACACTCCAGTAGCATGCTTTAGCACGAATGGTGTGAAAGCTGACAGTTATTGTGCAACTAACATGTGTATTCGATTGCATCAATGGAAATTAAGGGTAAAGAGGTCACAGGGCTGAAAAAGTGAAAAAAAAATCCTGGAATGATCCTTAGTCCACTGACACCAAAGAAACACAATAGTAAGTCAACTTGACCTTCTACTGTTTCAGTCTCTGGTAACACCAAACAAAACATTGGAGAAGCAGAAGTGTATCTCAAAAACATGAAATCTACAACAGGACCACTAATTAAAATTTGACACTAAAATGTATTGGTACCATTGGTAGATAGAGGAATTTAAGTTTATGTGCCTACCTTGACAGAATGGAGGACAAGGACATTGGGATCTTGCACGTGCTCACTGGATGAGTGAGGAGGATGCCCACCGAATGCTAGTCCTGCCATATGATCCATCGCTAAGCCTCCGACTATAACACATACACCACGCATACCAAAACATGCACACAATCACAAGCAACACACACACGCCCATACAGACAAGATGCGTACATAAACACGCACACACACTCACACACACACACACACACACACACACACACACACACACTAATTCTCTTACCCATCACCTAACAAAAAAGAAAAAGAAAAAATATTCTGCTTTAAAATCTTTTCACGTTTTAGCTTAACACTTTCAACTAAAGATTTTTTTTTCTCCAAATGTGTGCCCACAACTATGGTTACCTAACATGTGACATACTCATACCCTTTCCACACATGTGGCCAGCCACTCTATCAGCACCCCCATCACTCTATGCTCACGCCCACTAGCTACTCCACCACTACCCCTCAATCTTTCCAACTTTGAAATAGATTATGTACTGGGTTTCATAATTAGATTGTATCAAATGAAAGGTCTTGCTATTACATTAATGGCCGTGTATGTATATAAGGGGCAAAAAATTAACTGAGGGAATTACTGATACCTCACCAGTATTGTCAGCTTTACTACTTAAATTATCCATACTCTTGCCAAGCTTACAGCTGGGTACGTTACCCCTACTTTCAAATACTAGCTCAAATGAAATGTGGCGAAGGATAAGGTTGCTTACAATAATATGCAGAATGCAACCATATCTATTCCACAATCGCTGCAAAAAGTGTAGCAGTGGTTACATACTAGTGTGTGGGTGGAACTTAATGTCGAGGGTGAGTAGGTGAAATCACTTCATGGGAATGTCACCTGTTGAACTTGGGTGAGGTAGAAAGTCCAACTCCTTATCCCAACACATACCACCACCCTTTACCACAGGCAACCCTTCAAACAACCGTTTCCTTTTCCAACCCTTTACCATACAATGAAGCACCCTTTACCACAATGAACCACCCTTTACCATACAATGAACACCCTTTACCACACAATGAACCACCCTTTACTATACAGTGAACACCCTTTACCACACAATGAACAGCCTTTAACCATACAATAAATACCCTTTACCATTATAATGAACACCTTTTACCATACAATGAACACACTTTACCACACATTTTACCATAAAACAGCCACTTTTTACTGTACCATAAAACAACCCTCAAGACCACCATGTTTAGAACAAGACAAAACAGAAACTCTACCCTATACTATTGTAGTTACTTTATCAGTAGGGGAAGAAAGATTGTCCACCAAACTTCCGAGTTTTCCCCTTAACTTATCAGCTCCCCTCTTAATATTTGCATGCTATTCAGTATGTTATTGAGGTTGTACCATCACAGCATTTAGCTCAGAAACATCAGTCAGTATTGTATAAGTGGTTTAAAATCTCCTCCATCCCCTCAGAAACACACAAACACACACAGTGCAGTGGACCTGACCGAGCTTGCCCTCCAAATAATTGTAGGACCAAGCTTTTACACTGATACCTTTAGTGATGTGATCTTTGACCTCAGACTTCTCACTTCGTCTTCTGTCTTTCTTGAAATGAGCCACGGTGAAGTGGGTGTCCATGCTGTGCTGCCATGTGTGTGGCTACAACACACACACACGCACACACACACAATGGATATGTACAGCAATTTTTCATATAATTGCTTGTAATTTCATTGTATAAATTTCATTAAAAACGACCCATGAGACAATTGCACGTGTACACATCTCAAATTATAGCCCAGCCCTCTAGCGCTGATGTTCCCCCTGCCCCCCCTCCCCTCCGCACGTGAACATTTCTGCATGAAACTCCGACAATGCAGGGTAATTAGCTTCTATTTCCCCAATGCTTTGCATATGGTGACTAAAACTCCTCAACCATCACTGACTGGAACCCAATACATTCTACCCACCCCGCCTGCCACACCCACCCACCCACCATGGCCTCTCGCAGGGCAGAGCTGTACTGGTGCCACGAAACTTCTCCTGCATGATGAGCTTCTTTGTGGATGGACAACTTCAGATGATGGAAGGAGGAGTCTTTCTGGAAGAACAATAGCAAACAACAAGGACAGTTATACTTCCATAATGTGCCACACATTCGGCTGTGAATTAGGAATCCTCAACTGAACACTTACTGTCGAATAGGCTTCAGTCTCCTGAAAATCAGTGGGCGTGTGCTGCCATCTGACCACACCCCCTCTCCCCTCCAGGGCATACACTGTATAGTGGCCCAAGGAATCTAACTAACAACCAAATCATAAGAAAGCTTATAGGAAAACAAACAAAAAAACAACGAAAAGGAATAAACAACAACTCTACCACAGTGCACACACAAATTGTACTGATACAAAGACAATTTTAGAATGTATTACAGAACATAACGCACAAAACAACTTCTCAAGTAAGAAATAAGTCCTGAGCACCAATACATAAATAAAAATAATAACAACAACAAAAATAAACAACAATTAATAGTAAGGCAAACGGCAGATTGACTAGAGAGTACTCTTTGCTATCGATGCAACAAATTTAACTGACATACCATCAAAGTACTGCTAGCCAGTGCTGCCATCTTTTTACTTGTATTAGCTACCAGTTGTCTGGCACACATAATGACAGTGGCAGTAATAGAAGCTAGACGTATCACTTGTTAAAATGATTATACAGAGCTGCTTGTAAGTTGGGGCACTCATTTTAAAGGTGGTATGGATCGAATTAAAAGAATAGAGAACTATTTTGGAGGGTTTTCTTTGCACGGCTACTTTTTTTTAAAATTTGAATAAAAAGAGCTAGAGGTCAAAGGGCATGTCGGGCTCTTCCTTTTCTAACCCAGACCTCCAGAGGGAGTTCAGAATGTGGCAAATGAGGCCACCAATATTGCGTACAAAGAATAGCATTGCATTATAAACATAAAACTCAATCTGCTAGAGAATTGGTCAATGTCTTAATCCCTGGCATAAAATAGTTGCTTTGAACCACTAGAAATTTTAATCTTAAACTAAATAAAGCTCTGAAGTTATGGACTGACTATCAAAGAGGATGTAAACTAAAGGCCAACTATATATTCAGTAGTCATCAACTTATTAGAGGCTCACTGTAAGAATGATTGATAAAGATAAGAGGGTTAGTCTCCATTGTCATGAATCCAGCTAAGGCTATCTTGAACTGGGACGTACGTAATTTCTGCTTGTGTGTATACCTTTACGCTGTACTTTACCAGATAGACACTAAATCAGATGAGCGAATAAATGGAATATGACAGAAAAATTAGCACGCAGAACTTCTAAGAGAATAAAGTACATGAATAAACTAGTAACTATAAAACAATAAGATTGATGATCGATGAGAACATGCCTTCAGGCTGACATGGCCATTGATGTGTCAATATTTGGACTATTTCTTAAATCATTTAATGATATTAAATGTGACATGCTGTAATAAAGAATTCTGAATATCTGGACATTGCTTTCTGAAAGTTTTGTAGAAATACAAATAACTACTGCAAGTTATTATTTCCCTTTACCATACGCTACTACCTATTGAACACTGAGTGACTTACCATTCCCTCTTCGTTCTTCTCATTCATGACTCTACGCAATCTGTAATAACACACACACACACACACACACTCAGTCAGGCGCCATACCACTATTACATGTAGCTCTGACTAAGATCGAAAGGGGTGGGGCTATTATTCCAGAGTGATTGGTCAAATAATTACTCAATTCTTTTTAATTCTCTATAGTCATTGTAATAATAATAGTAACAACAACAACAATAATTATATTATTACATTGCAGCAAGAGTGTGGGCGGAGAGGAGACAGAGACAGAGACGAGAGAGAACAGAGAGAACGAGAAAGAGTTAAAGAAGAACAAAGAGAAGAGGAATGCATGAACATTGATGTTGTGTAGTTGTGTGTGTAATTATTTATTAGTATAGTGAATCACTGTGTGTGATTGTAATCTTTAGTGTATGCCATGCTGTCATGTTGTTGTGCTTATTTTGTGTCCGGATGTTCCGTGACCACACCCCCACATTATTTGTGCGCATGCGTGTCTTCTGACATATAAGCCAGGACACGCATGCGTATCATCAGTTCCCCATATCGTTAGTAAACCCGACTTGAATTCATACTTCAAGGGAGGACTAGATATCTGGGAGAACTCTGGTGGCAGCGTTCGCTAGAGTTCCTCGAGTAAATATTTGTCATCGAGCTTTGGTACCTACCTTTGTTACTTTCACTAGTTGAGCTTCGAGTTGTCCAAATCGGTTGAGCTTGTCCTATCTCTAGTGCCAGCGATCTGCCCACCCACAAAGAGGCTACTACCAATAGGTGTAGCATGTCGGCTATAACAATCACTCATTTCAGTGCATACATCAGGGACTGATAGTATGTAATTTGAAGAAAAAAAAAAATTGCTTGAAAAAAGGAGTTGGTTTAAAACATCTAATGTATTCAACCTCAGGTAAAGAGAAAGAAAAAAAAAAAAAAGAAAAAAGAAAAGAAAAAAAAGAAAGGAATAAACTGAAAAGGAGCTTACCCACTATCACTGACCTGTCTACACTCTGCTCCACATTCTCTGGGTCTATCTCCCTCCCTCCAACTAGGACTGATCCATAGTCACCTTTCTGAATACCCACAGACGTCACCAGGACAGCTGCTTCCCTGACACACACACACACAATAACTCCAACTACCTACCAGTCAATGCTTCATTCATTCATTAACTCAATCATTCATTCATTTATTCTTCCATTTACTCATTCATTCAAATTTTCACTCATTAGACAAGAAGTCATTGCATGAGATAATTTGTCTTGACCGAGGTCGTAAATTAAGGCCTTTAATTTCAATTTTTATTTGTTGTTCTTGTTGTTTAATGATGTTTACATATTATATGGGACTTCAATAAAGTTGGGTAAATAATTGCACAAAGCAGACATTTCAGCCCTGGAATATCTCATTCACTTCCACTTTGAAACTAGTAGAGATTAGTTATGTAATTTAGAGGACGGGGTTTTGTTTAGACAAGGTCTATGTGCCAGAATTGTGAGTTTGAAATACGTACAATGTTTGTTCGTTTGTTGATGATGAATAGTAAGTCAATAAGTCGATCAAATCTGAAGCATAAATGCAAGTTTTACTAAGCGAGGTTATGATAATACAAACTGTAAAACTAAAAAACAAAACAAAAGAAAAAAAAAAGAAAAAAAAGAAAAGAAAACGAACAGCAAAACATAAAAAACTATGTACATCAGCATTTTCACTTACGATAAGGACAGGCCCCACGTGTCCACAGTGGTTTCTCCAACTTTGGTTTTCCAGAGCAATTTGAGGGTGTGGTCAAAACAGAGAACGGTCCAATCAGAGAGCAGAACCACCACCACCTGCTTCCTGACCTGTATCATGGACTGGAACTTCTGCAGGTATCCGGTAGCCATGGCAGCAGGCCTAACATGCTCTGAGGCACCAAAGTCAATCATGTCAGCCCACGCCTAACAAATGTAACAAATATATTAATAATAGTAATTTTTTTTCTCTCGTTCTAACAACCAATATTGTTAATTAAACTTAACAATATTAGCTGTTAGAACGAGAAAATTTGCTAATAATTATTTCAGCCGACAATGACTGACTTCGAACAAATATATTCACACACATAAGCCTTTACACACAAAGGCAGATGTTATTCCCACTAACAGTAACAATCATCAAAACAAGTACAAAATGGCCGAGTGTGTGGAAATGCCAACAAGGTGTGTGATGCAAAGGATACACGAAGTCGGTAGGAGAATAGCCCCAAGCCCTCCTCTTACCTCATCCACTAGCATGTGCTGCTCGTGTGGGAGTTTGTACTTCTTCTTGGTGGAGGAGACTCTCACCAATTTGAGGAGAGTGCGGCTGGTAAACATGAGGACGTCCATGTCACCGTCGCTGTCCAAATCCGATATCAATGGGCGTGGCCTGGCATAAAATTATAGAAATCACAACACACCAGCTATTGTGCTATATTCATCATATTCTTTAGGAATGCACACAATTAAAAAAAATAATACTCCAGCATCAACAACACATTGATATGCTAGACCACATCCACCAATAGAGAAAAAAAAGGAGACACTTGAAAATGGAAAAACAATAACAACAACAACAAAAAAGAACAACGACAAACTAACTATTTGTGTGCGTGATGGCTGATGCTGATGAATAGTGAGCTACAACTTCTACCTATTTCCACAATAAAGTTAGATACCATGTGTCATCAACAAGGTTCATTTCAAATCATGTTGTACTATATTAAAGGATACTTCAACTTGCTCAATCTTTCTTGTGTTATTTTTATGAGTCAACTAAATCGTTCGTTATCTTCTGATGAAGCCAGTTTTGGAATCAGTCAAAATATTTTTGCTGACTCACGTGGGAGTGAAAAAAGAAAAAAAGAAGAAGAATTATATAAAACAATAGTTACTTTTATAATAAGTTAGTCTTATGTCTTATAAGCATGATGATCCTCGGAACTAAAGAAACGACCAGAAAAAAATATATAGGAATTTCAAACAGCACTATTGCCGAACCAATTTACACAAAAAAGAATGGACAATCATCTGTCAGCAGAAAAACAACAAAAAATGAATTAAAACAATAACAACCCACCCATCCAACCCCCCCCCCCCACCATTAGATTAGATCACCTTGCATGAAGGCAGCATTATTTACATTATCTTAATTGTGAGAAATAACCTTAGCAATTAGGATTTAACAAAAGGCCATACGTTGTCATGACGAAAAAGTGGTACTAATTGGAGTGCAAGAACCGAGACAGTATGCATTACTCACTACATGATTAATGAAAAGGAGAGGAGTAAGTGCATTGCTGGTGGGTTTGGCAAAGTTAAGAATCTATTAGTGCTTTGTACAAACCCCTAACTGCCTCTCTACTTTTAAAACTAACATTTTTTCATCTTCCACTGGAAATCTCAAGTTTGCAAAATGACCAGTATCAATCTTTTCCTTCCAAATAGTATCAAACTGGACGGCATCTTTAGACCTGAACAACAGAGCTCCAGAACTACATACGAGAAACACGAAAACCACTTCTTTGAAGGTTATCCACTGCCATATTCCACGTTTTCGTTGGACTAGAGGGTCAGGGTGGTAGTTTCCAGGTGTTGAACCACGAGGATTCGTCTCCGGAGGGTTAAAAGAAGCTGCCGCTGCTGCGTCGCTAGGTTGTAACATGATGTTAGCAATAGTTTTATGAAACAATTTTGATATGTGACGTCCCTTTTCCAAATAAAAAAGTAGCCTTACAAAAAAAAATCTTAACAGGTTTATTAGTACATCTCTTTCATTGTGATGATTGCACTAATATAGCTAATTGCTCAAAGGCTGCATTGACATCAGAACAAAATTATGAGCGAGTTATTCTGGATCCCGCCAAAATGAAATGGTAAGGTGACGCCATCTAAAATTCAGCGTCTTACTCGAATGAGTGGAGAAGTTATTTTAATTGTTTAATTATTAATGACTGATCAATATGTAAGTTAAATTAATTAAATATTACTTAGAATGGTAGCAGATATGGTAAATGAGACTAAAGGGAAGGGTAGGAGAACGTAACTACGGGTACTTTTAATTTTAGCCATCATCTTCGAAGGAAGCATCTTGACTTTTGATATCAAGATTAATAATAATTATAAGTCCTTATTCCATGCATCATACTAGTTTTCTTCATCAGAACTTGGAGTGTATATAGCTATTGAATTAATTTAAGCAAATAAACTGGTAACTATGGTAATAATAGGAGGAAAGAAAAGTGAGAGTTGATATAGAATAAGTCTTGTATTGTTAGCTAGTAATTCAGCATTAGCTTTTCAAAAAGTTCAGAATTTTTTAAAATTTGAAATAACTCATCAAAAATTTGTTTGTTCTATTACTAAACAATGACAGCTACTCCAGTTGTGAGAATATGGAGTTCTAGACAAGTGTCACATGTATCACCACCAATACAAGTTACTAGTTACTTTTTTATGTACCAAATACAACCAAAAATCAATAATCGTACTGTAATTAGGCTTTGAAATGCAGAAACTAAAGGATAAAAAAAAAAAGTTATATGTAACAATACACCATACACGTCTATGTCACTCACCCAATTTCATTTATGTGATTAGTGCTAATTGAAAATTTGTGAAATCATAGCGTGTCCTTCACATTTTTCACATAGTGTGAATGCATACATAGCGTGAAACTCACACTCTATGGAATGAGTAATAACCAACATGGACCCTTTACCAAACATTAATTATATTCACGTCCAGGCACAAACCAATGCTATTATTATCGTAATCTACCTTATAAATGCATAGCAAGTTAAGAGACTTCACAAAGATTTGGTCCTCTGACAATGGGCTCTGGGGTTCATGCACTGAATGTTCGCCAATATTTTTTTGAAAAACAATGTTGATATATAAATATGACATTAGAATCAACTGTGTGGTTAAAATGAAAATAATTAAGTATTAATGAAAGTATGAGTTTACACTTTTTAAGGTGTGAACTCACCCAGAATTTTGTATGTACTTCTCACCAAAATGATGTGTATAGTGCTAAAGTGCAGATGTGTCAAGTGCTAAAGTGCAGATGTGTCAAGTGCTAAATTACAGATGTGTCAAGTGCAAAAGTGTAGAGTGCAGATGTGTCAAGTGCTAAAGTGCAGATGTGTCAACTACTATAGTGCAGATGTGTCAAGTTCTAAAGTACAGATGGGTCAAGTACTAAAGTGCAGATGTGTCAAGTTCTAAAGTGCAGATGTGTCAAGTGCTAAAGTGCTGATGTGTCAAGTGCTAAAGTGCAGATGTGTCAAGTGCTAAAGTGCAGATGTATCAAGTGCAAAAATGCAGATGTGTCAAGTGCTAAAGTGCAGATTTGTCAAGTGCAAAAGTGCAGATGTATCTAGTGCTAAAGTGCAGATGTGTATAATGCTAAAGTGCTGATGTGTCAAGTGCTAAAGTGCAGATGTGTCAAGTGCTAAAGTGCAGATGTGTCAAGTGTAAAATTGCAGATGTGTCAAGTGCTAAAGTGCAGATGTGTCAAGTGCAAAAGTGCAGATGTATCTAGTGCTAAAGTGCAGATGTGTATAATGCTAAAGTTCAGATGTGTCAAGTTCTAAAGTGCAGATGTGTCAAGTTCAAAAGTGCAGATGTGTCTAGTGCTAAAGTGCAGATGTGTATATTGCTAAAGTGCAGATGTGTCAAGTGCTAAAGTGCAGATGTGTCAAGTGCTAATGTGCAAATGTGTCAAGTGCAAAAGTGCAGATGTGTCACGTGCTAAAGTACAGATGTGTCAAGTGCTAAAATACAGATGTGTCAAGTGCTAAAGTGTAGATGTGTGAAGTGCTAAATTACAGATGTGTCAAGTGCTAAAGTGCAGATGTGTCAAGTTCTAAAGTGCAGATTTGTATAGTGATAAAGTGCAGATGTGTCAAGTGTTAAAGTGCAGATGTGTCAGGTACTAAAGTACAGATGTGTCAAGTTCTAAAGTGCAGATGTGTATAGTACAAACGTGCAGATGTGTCAAGTGCTAAGGTACAGATGTGTCAAGTGCTAAAGTGCAGATGTGTGTATAGTACTAACGTGCAGATGTGTCAAGTGCTAAAGTACAGATGTGTCAAGTGCTAAAGTGCAGATGTGTCAAGTGCAAAAGTGCAGATGTGTCAAGTGCTAATGTGCAGATGTGTCAAGTTCTAAAGTGCAGGTTTGTATAGTGATAAAGTGCAGATGTGTCAAGTGCTAAAGTGCAGATGTGTCAAGTTCTAAAGTGCAGATGTGTCAAGTTCTAAAGTGCAGATGTGTCAAGTACTAAAGTACAGATGTGTTAAGTTCTAAAGCGCAGATTTATATAGTGATAAAGTGCAGATGTGTCAAGTGCTAAAGTGCAGATGTGTCAAGTACTAAAGTACAGATTGGTCAAGTTCTAAAGTACAGATGTGTCAAGTTTTAAAGTGCAGATGTGTCAAGTTCTAAAGTGCAGATGTGTCAAGTACTAAAGTGCAGATGTGTCAAGTGCTAAAGTGCAAATGTGTCAAGTACTAAAGTGCAGATGTGCCAAGTACTAAAGTGCAAATGTGTCAAGTGCTAAATTGCAGAAGTGCTAAAGTGCAGATGTGTCAAGTGCTAAAATGCAGATGTGTCAAGTACTAAAGTACAGATGTGTCAAGTTCTAAAGTGCAGATGTGTATAGTGCTAAAATGCAGATGTGTATAGTGCTAAAGTGCAGATGTGTCAAGTGGTAAAGTGTTTATGTGTCAAGTACTAAAGTGCAGATGTGTCAAGTTTTAAAATGCAGATGTGTATAGTGCTAAATTGCAGATGTGTCAAGCGCTAAAGTGCAGATGTGTCAAGTTCTAAAGTGCAGATTTGTATAGTGCTAAAGTGCAGATGTGTCAAGTGCTAAAGTGCAGATGTGTCAAGTTCTAAAGTGCAGATGTGTATAGTACTAAAGTGCAGATGTGTCAAGTTCTAAAGTGCAGATGTGTCAAGTGCTAAAGTGAAGATGTGTCAAGTGCTAAAGTGCAGATGTATCAAGTACAAAAGTGCAGATGTGTAAGGTGCTAAAGTGCAGATGTGTCAAGTTCTAAAGTCCAGATGTGTCTAGTGCTAAAGTGCAGATGTGTATAATGCTAAAGTGCAGATGTGTCAAGTTCTAAAGTTCAGATGTGTCAAGTGCTAAAGTGCAGATGTGTCAAGTGCTAACGTGCAGATGTGTCAAGTGCAATAATGTAGATGTGTCAAGTGCTAAAGTACAGATGTGTCAAGTTCTAAAGTGCAGATGTGTCAAGTGCTAAAGTGCAGATGTGTCTAGTGCTAAAGTTCAGATGTGTATAATGCTAAAGTGCAGATGTGTCAAGTGCTAAAGTGCAGATGGGTCAAGTGCTAAAGTGCAGATGTGTCTAGTGCTAAAGTTCAGATGTGTATAATGCTAAAGTGCAGATGTGTCAAGTGCTAAAAAGTGCAGATGTGTCAAGTGCTAAAGTGCAGATGTGTCAAGGGCTAAAGTGAAGAAGTATCAAGTGCAAAAGTGTAGATGTGTCAAGTGCTAAAGTCCTTATGTGTCAAGTACTAAAGTGCAGATGTGTCAAGTTCTAAAGTCTCAGCGGGGGTTAGGGCATTGCACCATCGAGTGCGATTGAATGCGGGGTTTCGATCAGACCTTAAGTGGTGGAACTGCTTCCTGCCGGTGTGGAACGGCACCTGCCCTATGTCCAGTGTTGTCAGGGAAAAAGTGCAGATGTGTATAGTGCTAAATTGCAGAAATGTCAAGTGCTAAAGTGCAGATGTGTCAAGCAGACCTGCCAACCATTTTCCTAGTAATGCTTGGACAAATTCATAATTTGAATAAAAAATGCTTGGAAAATGAGGTGAATGCTTGGAAATTACAAAAAAAAAGTAAATATTAAAGTTCAAGCATAGTTAGTCCTTGTTTTTTTTGGAATGTTCTGTATTGTAAGCTGTATAGTAACTTTTTTACTTTTGACCACCACACTACGGCTAGGCTGATAGCTTGTGTCCTTAATTGTTCAGTTGACAGATAAGAAGACTAGATAAAGTTCGATCCAATTCCATACTTGAACGAAATTCTGTTTTATTTTTTTCTTACCGATGAGAAGATCCTTTCTTCATCTGCATTTGAATGAGGAATAGCCAGTGGAATGGATGCCACTTTAGTGAGTAGGCCAAAACGTCGAACACCTTCAGGTCCTGATAATTTCAAATGCCCAATGTTTCCTCATATCATATCTATTTTATAGTCCTTGTTTTTAACCATGTTTCCTAGTGAATCTTTGTATTCGATATCTACAGAGCAACTCTCAATATTGACTTCTTCATCTGTCAATGTCTTGTAGTCATCGAATTCATCACGCAAAGAATCAGTTTCAACTGATGTGAAGGACAATGAAGGAAAATGATTAAAAAAATACTTCACCTGAGCAAATTTAGCTTCACTTTTTCTGAAGAAATCAATCCATTGACTATTCAGAATTAAATCATCTTTATAAGGTCATTTTGAAGTTGCATATTTGTGAACTGTTGTCCAGAATGTTTTGACTGCTAAAATAAATTTAGATTTTTGCTGGTCACTAATATCTCCACTTTCCAATAGTGCGTGGAGCCCTTCATCAGCTAGAGATCCAATATTGACTTGATCATCAGGAAGAAGTGAAAGAGCAGCAGTATCACAGGTCCAAATATCCAAGGATGAAACTACAGATGAATCAACAATCCTTAAAAGGCATTTTTTAACGAAACATTGCATGCATGTTTGTAGTCGATGAATTTGTGGGTCTTGGCGTTGTAAAAGCAAATTCAAACTATCAAAAACAGGGAGGGCATGATTATAAAAGTGTAAATACAAAATAGTCATGGGATCATCAAATGTATTCTTCAGTCTTTCAAACCTAGACTTATCTTCCTGACCAGAAGAGCGAAAATAACTTTGTAGTGGTTCATACATATCAATGATCCGACGAATTATTGCTTGCATACAGAGCCATCTGGTTGAGCAAAAATCTAATATTTGCCTATACTGTACATCACAGAATTGGCTATACGATTCAAGTTCAGCCTTTCTTTTTGTTGACTTGTCAAACCAATAACACAAATCCACTGAAAGATTTTCTATATCAAAGCCTGATGACTTAGAGAAAGCCTTATAACCCTGTTCAGCAGTGTTATGTATTATATGACAAGGGCAACCCATACCATACAAGTTTGGGCAAAATTCTCTTTGAAGCCTTGACATAATACCACTACGTCGACCAAAATTTACAGAAGTGTTGTCCATTGAAATGGCAACAACATTATCCCATGACAAAGAATGTTTAACAATAACACTGCCAATAGCAGAAGCAATGGATTCAGCATAGTAGCAGCATCTTTCCCAGTGGTGGTACACATATCAAGGAGATTAAACACCACTTTATTTTGATCAATGCTAAAAAATTTAACAGCAATAGGATTCATCTTTTTAAGCCCGGCATCATTTGAACCATCCACAGACAAAGAAAAGGGCTGCCATTTCAGTTTGTCAATTACAGACTGAAGAAGAGAGAGGGCGGGGCTATGGCATCATTTATGATGCAAGCTGTTTTTGTACGACGTGAAGCAAATCCCAAGGCAATTTTGGAATCTGGAAAGCATTGGGCTACTAATGGACTCAAATGATCCATCACTGCTATAGGAATGTGATGCTCAGCAATAAACATACTAAATTTCACTTCAGCAAAGCGGACCTTAAATTCTTGAGAATTAAGCTCACTATCTGAACCTATCATACTTCTTATACTGACCTGCTTTAAACTGCAAGATTCCTTTTTAACCAGTTTATTCTTCTTGTGCAAGGCATTTTGGATATGTCTGCTCACATCAGCTCCCCCCATCTGCTCACAATAAATGGCTTTGTCACAAATAACACAAAAGAAAAAATGCTGGTTACCTGGGATGCTGCTCTTAACTTCATTGCCACACTTCTCCACCCATTCAGGCTTAAATTTACATGAAAACGTCTTCTTTTTAACCTGAGACATCTCTGCCGGGCGCTGCTGCTTATTGACAACAAAAATTGCTGACCGTGCCAATGCGTGGAACTTTAGCAATGCGTGCGTGGATGCTTGGAAAAAGGTCAATGCGTGGATTTTCACGCTCAATGCGTGGAGGTTGGCAGGTCTGGTCAAGTTCTAGAGTGCAGATTTGTATAGTGATAAAGTGCAGATGTGTCAAGTGCTAAAGTACAGATGTGTCAAGTTCTAAAGTGTAGATGTGTATAATGCTAAATTGCTTATGTGTCAAGTACTAAAGTGCAGATGTGTCAACTGCTAAAGTGCAGATGTGTCAAGTTCTAAAGTGCAGATGTGTATAGTGCTAAAGTGCAGATTTGTCAAGTTCTAAAGTGCAGATGTGTCAAGTTCTAAAGTGCAGATTTGTATAGTGCTAAAGTGCAGATGTGTGAAGTGCTAAAGTGCAGATGTGTATAGTGCTAAAGTGCAGATTTGTCAAGTTCTAAAGTGCAGATGTGTATAGTGCTAAAGTGCTTATGTGTCAAGTACTAAAGTGCAGGTGTGTCAAGTGCTACAGTGCAGGTGTGTCTAGTGCTAAAGTGCAGATGTGTCTAGTGTTAAAGTGCAGATGTGTATAGTGCTAAAGTGCAGATGAATGTCAAGTGTTAAAGTGCAGATGTGTCTAGTGTTTAATTTGCAGATGTGTCAAGTGCTAAAGTGTAGATGTGTTAAGCACTAAAGTGTAGATGTGTGAAGTGCTAAAGTGCAGATGTGTCAAGTGCTAAAGTACAGATGTATCAAGTGCTAAAGTGCAGATGTGTCTAGTGCTAAAGTGCAGATGTGTCAAGTGCTAAAGTGCAGATGTGTCAAGTGCTAAAGTGCAGATGTGTCAAGTGTTAAAGTGCAGATGTATCAAGTGCTAAAGTGTAGATGTGTCATGTGTTGAAGTGCAGATGTGTCAAGTGCTAATGTACAGATGTGTCAAATGCTAAAGTGCAGATGTATCAAGTGCTAAAGTGTAGATGTGTCATGTGTTGAAGTGCAGATGTGTCAAGTGCTAATGTACAGATGTGTCAAATGCTAAAGTGCAGGTGTGTCAAGTGCTAAAGTGCAGATGTGTCAAATGCTAAAGTGCAGATGTGTCAAATGCTAAAGTGCAGATGTGTCTAGTGGTAAAGTGCAGATGTGTCAAGTGCTAAAGTGCAGATGTGTCAAATGCTAAAGTGCAGATGTGTATATAGTGCTAAAGTGCAGATGTGTCTAGTGCTAAAGTACAGATGTGTCAAGTGCAAAAGTGCAGATGTGTCAAGTGCAATAGCGTAGATGTGTCAAGTGCTAAAGTATAGATGTGTCAAGTTTTAAAGTGCAGATATGTCAAGTGCTAAAGTGCAGATGTGTCTAAAGTGCAGATGTGTCAAGTGCTAACGTGCAGATGTGTCAAGTGCAATAGTGTAGATGTGTCAAGTGCTAAGGTACAGATGTGTCAAGTGCTAAAGTACAGATGTGTCAAGTTCTAAAGTGCAGATGTGTCAAGTGCTAATGTACAGATGTGTCAAATGCTAAAGTGCAGATGTATCAAGTGCTAAAGTGTAGATGTGTCATGTGTTGAAGTGCAGATGTGTCAAGTGCTAATGTACAGATGTGTCAAATGCTAAAGTGCAGGTGTGTCAAGTGCTAAAGTGCAGATGTGTCAAATGCTAAAGTGCAGATGTGTCAAATGCTAAAGTGCAGATGTGTCTAGTGGTAAAGTGCAGATGTGTCAAGTGCTAAAGTGCAGATGTGTCAAATGCTAAAGTGCAGATGTGTATATAGTGCTAAAGTGCAGATGTGTCTAGTGCTAAAGTACAGATGTGTCAAGTGCAAAAGTGCAGATGTGTCAAGTGCAATAGCGTAGATGTGTCAAGTGCTAAAGTATAGATGTGTCAAGTTTTAAAGTGCAGATATGTCAAGTGCTAAAGTGCAGATGTGTCTAAAGTGCAGATGTGTCAAGTGCTAACGTGCAGATGTGTCAAGTGCAATAGTGTAGATGTGTCAAGTGCTAAGGTACAGATGTGTCAAGTGCTAAAGTACAGATGTGTCAAGTTCTAAAGTGCAGATTTGTATAGTGCTAAAGTGCAGATGTGTCAAGTGCTAAAGTGCAGATGTGTCAAGTACTAAAGTGCAGATGTGTCAAGTGCTAAAGTGCAGATGTGTCAAGTGCTAAAGTGCAGATGTGTCAAGTGCTAGAGTGTAGATGTGCAAAGTACTAAAGTACAGATGTGTCAAGTGCTAAAGTGCAGATGTGTCAAGTTCTAAAGTGCAGATGTGTCAAGTGCTAAAGTGCAGGTGTGTCTGTTCAGGTTCAGACAACTGAACAGGGAAAGGTTGCAGCTCAAGCCCTACCTTACGTAAATGATATTCATAGATAACCACTGTATCATCATTTATGTAATATCCATTTAAGTTCTGTTCAATTATTGTATTGTTGTTGTTGAATGTTCTGAACTCCAGTTGTTATTAAGTTGGGGAGTGCGGGCTTTTTGGGTCTAATCCAGTAGCAAACCCTTAAGGGTTACGCAAAAGGTTAGTCTACCTGCCGCCATCAGGCTTTAACAGTCTGGTCCTTCGAGCGTGGCTCTTACTTCGAGCCACACCCTCCATCACTACACTACTTGAGGCCTTACACACCCCGAACAGTGTCAAGTGCTAAGTGCAGATATGTCTAGTGCTAAAGTGCAGATGTGTCAAGTGCTAAAGTGCAGATGTATCCAGTGCTAAAGTGAAAACTTGTTATGTGCTAAAGTGCAGATGTGTAAAGTGGTAAAGTGGAGATGTGTCTAATGCTAAAGTGCAGATGTGTCAAGTGCTAAAGTGAGAATGTGTTATGTGCTAATGTGCAGATGTGTTGTGTTCTAAAGTTCAGATGTATGAAGTGCTTAACTACAGATATGTAAATTGCAGATGTGTCATGTTAAAGTGCAGATGTGTCTAGTGCTAAAGTACAGATGTGTCAATTGCTAAAGTGTAGGTGTGTCAAGTGCTACAGTGCCAGGTGTGTCTAGTGGTAAAGTGCAGATGTGTCAAGTGCTAAAGTGCAGATGTGTCAAGTTGTAAAGTGCAGATGTGTCAAGTGCTAAAGTGCAGATGTGTCAAGTTGTAAAGTGCAGATGTGTATAGTGCTAAAGTGCAGATGTGTCTAGTGCTAATGTGCAGATGTGTCAAGTCTTAACTAGTGCTGTTTTAGTTAACTAAAACTAAAACCGAAACCCCTTAGTATTGGGGTATTTTACTTTTGGTAAGAATAACTAAAACTAAGCTATAGAGAACATGAAAAAACTAAAACTAAATATTTTAGAATACAGTGAATTCGATAATAACTAAAACTACCAGTAGAGTGGACGACACAAACTAAAACTAAGCAATTTTTATTGTAAACAATTCACCTTGAATTATATCATTATTAAATAAAGGTATAAATTGCTATCAAGTAATTATTCTCTAAACTATATAAAATAATATCATACTTTATTTAAAATCCCTAAGATTTCATAGAAATATGCTACTTTTGAAGTTGTTTGGAAAACTACCAGTACTACTTCTTTTAAGGAGTCTCGTTATTCAAGAATTTGAGACACAACGTAAATTAACCAAAACTAAGTCAGAATAACTAACTAAATCTTCTACATGATATTGAAGAAATGCTAAAAACTAAGCATTCAAGACATTTTTTTAGTATGAATAACTAAAACTAAGAAAACTTGGAATCTCTAAACCAAAACAACACTGGTCTTAACCCTTTCACCGTAAATATCACCATATGCCGCTTTTACCAACAAAAATTCAACCGCTCGCGATCCTAAATTTGGTCTCAATGCACACAGAACAAAAAGCTTTAACAAAGCTCTAAATAGGTGAATTTAATGTTGTCGGTAACTAAGGGAAAAAGGGAAAAGTAAATTTGAATTTTTAAATTGACCTCATGTGTTGACTGCAGGAGAGAGAATGGATGCCGACAAAGTTATTCAGCGCTTATTCGACGATGATTTCGGTCTTTCTGAGAATGAAAGTAGCGATGAGGAGGGTGAAGTAATATTTGCTTCTGGGCAGCAGCATTTGGACACAGTTGAGCTAGCAACTGTGAGTAGTGGAGTGGAAGTTTAGCCTAGTAGCACTACTTGAGCCAATTGGATGTTTCAGGTAAATGTAGAGTAGTAAAATAAATGTAGTAGCTATATAAAATATAGTTAAACAATACTTGTTAGGTGTTATAGTAAGTAACACGCAAAATAGCTGGTTGCAGTCAATATAATAATCAATAATATATATATATATATATATATATAATATATAATACTTATAGCACGAGTCAGAGTACAATATGGGAAAATATTTTACGAGCACGCAAAATATTTTCACGAGCCAAAGGCGAGTGAAAATGTGGCGTGAGAGTAAAATATCATTCCCATATTGTACGACGAGTGGGATAAGTGATTTATTGCTTCTTTGAAATTTTTCTCAACCGGTTACAATACAATTTTCATTGATTTTACTCGCTACGCGCGCGCTACAAGTAGCGTACAATATAAACCGTACAATATGGGAGAATACAGAACGCTCGCGTGATGCGGAAATATTCAAGTAAAACTAGTGGTGTGCTTGAGCACAAATGGCGAGCGAGCCTTAAACTACACTATTGTTAAATTTAATTTTAACAACTAACACTCAAGCTATTAAAATAAAGTCGAGTTTTTACATTACTATGAGGTAAAGGGGTTTCAATGTCATAGTAACCGCTCCAGCAACAGTTTGAATTGAAAAAGAAGCAACAAAATCAAATCACGTTATTTAAAATTTTCTTTGTGATATTCTTAATAGTAGTTGTAACGCACAATAATTTCACACAACTGAACATACCTACGCAAGACTTACCTTCGTGGTTCGTCTAGTGGACCAATGCATTTTTAAGTAAATACTGTTGAGTAGGGCTTATAACTGTGACAAATAGCGCATTAACTTACCACCGCCACTAACTCGAATAGAAATGGAGCTACCATAAGATTTTGAGTTTTAACTGCACTCGCAAAACAATTCAAAGCCGGAAACAATTCAATTTCTAAGGTGATACGGGTAATGGTCGCTAAACCGGAGGATTCTGTTTAGTGAAGTTTGGGATAGGGTCGAACGCGGACCGAACACAAAAATACGGAGGGTCAAAGTACAAAATGACAGACGTACGTCCATTACGCTCGCTCGCCAAATATCAAAGCTGCAATAAATATATAGAGAGAGAGAGAGAGAATGCACATGAATAAATTGAGCAGGAATCTATTGTAACTTTACAGACTATGAGTCAATTGACATGGATGATCAAGCAAGTCAAGGGAGTTTCCATCTTCCATCATCCATGGTAGACTTCAGTCCTTCATCTACTATGGATGTCACTTCTCAAGGGTCTGGAGCAGAATCAGACAATTCTCAACAGTATGTTAGTGGAAGTAGGTGGCATGTACGAGGAGGGAGAAGGAGGAGTAGGCGAGTAACAGTAAGAACAAGGCCTAGCAGGGGAAGAAGAGGAATAAGGGAAAGGAGATGTGTTAGTACAAGGCTTAGCAGTAGAAAGGGGTGTGACAGACCAATCAATTCAGGCAGCAGTAGCAGTACTACTTATTTATCGACTGCTACAGTTGCCGCTCTCAATGAAATAGATTATCTGGTATCAAAGAATGAGGAGCCACAGTCATATACGCAGCAGTATACCCAAGCTCCAGGTCCCACTTCACCAGATTTTACTGGTGATAGTGGTACCCCTGTTGAGCTTTTTTGCCATTTCTTTTCTGACGATGTGTGGGGTTTGATAAAGTGCTGGTACCTGTATAACAAATAATCGTATTGGTCGTGTTTGGAATGATACAACCATTGAAGAGCTAAAGGCATTTGTGGGCATTTTGATTTTGATGGGAATTGTGAGGTTACCACGACTGGAATTATACTGGTCCACAATATTTCCACTCATTAGTACTCCAGGCATTAGTAACATTATGCCTAAAACTAAATTTGAACAGTTATTCATGTTTTTTCACTTGAATGACAATAGCAAGCAGATTCCATATTGTCATATGGACATGATAAATTATTCAAAGTTTGGAAATTATTGAACTTGCTTTGTTCACTGTTTGAATCTGAGTTTCAAATGCATCAATCATGTACTATTGATGAAGCCATGATACCTTTCAAACGTAGACTTTGTTTCAAAGAGTACATGAAAGATAAGCCAACGAAATGCGGGATAAAAGTTTTTGTTTTATCTGATGTTCCTACTGGGTATGTGAAGAGGATGCAAGTATACACAGGTCAAGGTTCAGATAATGGTGTTTCTGATGTTGGATTGTGTACCAAGGTGGTGTTAGATTTGATGAAAGGTTTAGACCATATGGGGGTTCAACTGTACACTGACAGACAACTTTTATGCTAGTCCTCTTCTTTATTATAGGCTGTATATACACCAAGGCATCAATGCATGTGGTACTGTATACGTTCCCAGAGAGTAGGCTCTCCATTTGAGCTGATCATCAAGGCTTCTGAAATAAATGGTGGTGTGTATCAGTATCTTAGTAATGGTCCTCTTCTTGCATATACATGGGTTAACAAGAGGTCTATGTATTTTTTATCACAATGCACATTGGTGAGCGTGTTTGAAGCCCTATAGTGAAGAAGAGGCAGACTGATGGTACTCAGCAGATATTCCATGTCCACCATGCTTACCTGATTACCAGAAGTATATGCGAGGTGTAGATAGGGGAGATCAACTTGAGAGTTACTATAATGTTGGTAGGAAATCAAGGAAGTGGTGGAGGCAAATTTATTCTTTTGTTTGGAAGTTTGCATTTTGAATAATTTTTGTATGGAAAAAATGGTCAGGTCCAATCAACATCAACAGTGAGGTAGAAAAAAGAGAGATATGTTGCCATTTGGCTTGAACTAGCAAAACAACTCTATGTCATAGTGCTGGTCGTCCACGATCTGTTGAGCATCTTCAGCTAGATAGACTGAATGTAAATTTATGTCACTGGCCTAAGCCTGCAGATAGAAAGAGGAATTGTGCTGTATGTTCAGCTATCATAAAAAATAAGCTTACTGTTGTTGGGAATCGCCGTGAGTCTAGGGTTCCATGTGAGTACTGCAAAGTGCATTTATGTGTATCATCTGAAAGAAACTGTTTCAAAAAGTATCACACCCTTGTAGACTTCACTTCATGAAACTAACTGCCCATATTTTTGAAATCTATATTTTATAATGACTCATGCACAATATTTGATAGTTTATGCACAATTTTCAGATATTAATTATTTGTAATTCATGGTTATTCACTCTCTATATATTTTATAAACACATATCATCTCAAATTCACATCAACATTACTGATTACTGGTCTATTATAGAAATAATAACCTGTTTGAAGAATAATGTTTAGAAAGATCAGTCTAATACAATTTTTATACAGGAATCATCTAATTATGTTCATGAAATTGAGCCCAGGCTAAATATGATACCTTAGTTGATTAGTTTCGTCCCATGAAATAGCTGCACAGTAAAGGACTGGCTTTAACCAATCTGGAGTTCAAAATAACATTATTCATTGCCGTAGTTTATACTACATTACTGTCTCTGTGAGCTGTAGTCTGATCTATACTGGCTACGTTCTTCTGCCTCAGATTCATCAGACATTGCTATCTTACTAAAACAAGCCCACAGCCATTGGCTTACTATCAAACCAAAGACAGCTGTTCCCCTATCTATATAATCATTGCTAAGCCCCGCCACAACAGGAAGTAATTCTGCTTTTGGTTATATCTCCAAGGTGAAGGGTTCTTAGATAGTAATTTTTTTCTGGGTTATATTTGCACATAAAACTACCAGAAAATAACAAAAAAAGGAGGGAAATTTTTTCACCTCACTAATAGTATCTCGCTCGCTTCGCTTGCTCGATAATTATATAATATACAATTTTCAATTGTCCATCCCTAATAGTATCTCACTTCGCTCGATAACAAATATCCTCGATTCTCAATGTGACACCACTGTATAGTGTCTCACTCGCTTCCCTCACTCACCACCAATAACATATAGCTACCCGATTTTGCATTATCCACCACTAATAGTATCTCTCTTGCTGTGCTCGCTCGATAACAAATGCCCCCAATTCTCAATTTGACACCACTCATGTATAGTGTCTCACACGCTTTGTTCGCTCCCCAATTACACGTTTGTTTTTAGTTCCATTAGTGTTATTTTTTTGTCATGTTTTAGTCTTAATTATTTGTTATGCAAATTTCTTTGTACACCTGTCTATCATTCTGTGCTATATTCTAATTTGCATACTGCTTGTTGTTTGGTGCATGTAATAAATGACTTATTCTCAGCAAAATATCTTCACTGCATTAGTTTGTAACTACTAGGGTTGGTAATTAGGGTGTGAAGTTGATAACTTATGGTGTGAAGTTGGCTGTAAAACTCTTTTGGGGCCCCCACATCCCCAGATGATATTTTAGCAGCTGCTCTAACCTGGGTTGGTAAGCTTCACTAGAAAAAGGTAGCTGTAAAAACCCATAAAAACTGGTAAACTAGGCCAGTTGCTATATCTACTTGAGTAATGAGCTTGCTGGGTGTGATAACAGAGAGTTATCATACCAGGTCACATAAAAATAACACTGTGAAGTATCTATATCCTGGAATAAACACAATGTTATTTTAGGTAGTGACCTTGAGATAACTTATGTTATCACTGTGTTATCTCATGGCTGTATTGTGCAAGCTCATTACCCTATAGTAGTTATAGCAACCTGACCTGGCTTACCAGTTTTCTGGGCTTTTACAGCTAGCTACCTTCCTCTAGTAAAGACAATCAAATAAGGGTTAGAGCAGCTGCTAAAATATCAGCTGGGAGTATGGGGAGCCCCTAGAGTTTTAAGGCCAACTTTACAAAAAATAGTTAACAACAAATTATTGCAGTGAAGATATTTAGCATAGAATAAACCACTTATTACACTCAGTCAGAGTGAATTTTCACTTGCCTTTGGCTTGTGAAAATAAATTAGCCTGGTCATGAGACATTTTGGCATATCACACTGACTCATGTAATAAGTTCTATATGTGACCGTCTACAGGAAAACCGGGTACAACGCGGTACTCTCCAAAATAATTTTTTTTTTGTACTTACAGAGTTGTCGGCGTCCAGATATTGAGCTCTCCAAGTTTTACCGTCGTAGCTTAAGTCGTTCCCACTATAATAGACCTAACCGTTCCCTTCCGTCGGCTTGAAACAATACATTTTTAAGAAATCGATTGATCTTTTCTCGATATTTACGCACGCAGCGTTGTGCCCGGTTTTCCTGTAGACGGTCACATATGTTCTTTCATCTTTAGTTACAGTGAATATAATTATTACCTTTTTTAAACATTGAATTACAGGGAATCTCCATTCCCTTAAAGTTTTTCCGTAGAAAAAAGTGCAGCACATAGCTACCATGCCCATTTTTTCACTTTTTATCAATATATTTTTTGCAGAAGTTTCTGTATTCTGTATTGTGGAGGTTTGCAAAGTAGTCTAATTAAACTGCTGCACTATCCACCAAGCATGACCTAAAATTTGCCAACATATCATGCTCGAGCTTGATCATTGTATATTACAATTCGTTGTAGTGAACCGAGCATGTTTGTAAAATTGTAAAAAATTGTTATCTGTTTAAAAAACGCTCACAAAAATGAATAAATGGATGATACATAGAGGAAGTCGTGAAAAACCATGGTAATTATGCATGCAATGAATATATTTAGTTTTAATGAGTATGATTACAGCCAATTATACAAACACAAATAACTAAATAAAAATTGTTTGTTGTTATAAATACAACATTGATTTAATTTCCTCATTTAATTTCATTATAACTTCTTCAAATATTTGTTTCATCCATGTCTTTTTCTGAATATCTTCCATCAACTTTGGAAACTCTTGATATTCTTGAGATTTTTTAAATGCAGTTAAACCGCTAACTAATACATTATGGGCTGGATTTGCTGGGTCAACTATCCTGGGACAGGAAGGCAGGAGTGATGGGTAGTCCTCCATGTCATAGTAGTGTCCAGGGAAATTTATGCTATTCAAAAAGTGAAATAATTAGCATTATAACAAACCCTAACTGTATCAACAGAAATTTCAATTTTTATTGTCCTATTCAATTACAAAGCTTATTCCTATGCTTTGCACACACTAACTACACTAAGGATTACAACTAAAAATGGAAGTACCTAAACAAAAAATAATTTGTTCCTGTGATTACGACATGATGAAGAGGGGGCATTTGTCCAGAATAGCTGTTCCTGCGCAGATCATATAGCTTTGAATTTTTTCAAAAATCAACTCAAAAAAAAGAAAAAAAGAAGCACAATAAAAGGTCTTAATTCATCTTTCTGAGTTCATATTAAAATTTATCTGTAATTTCTGTCCCATATCCACAGTTCTAAAAGCCACTTATAAGCTAATTCAATGTGTCCCTCTTCGAGCCCTTGAGTACTTATAAGTAGTTAGCGCACTAATATTAAGAAGACTTTATGGAGATTATCTCAGTGCTGGGATAAATGTTCGACTAGTGTGACTCCTAAATATTGGGAATAATGGTTTGTGTTGTCATGACAACTAGCTCTTAATTGGATTAGGGTGAGAATCCAGATTATCTTTACTCCCTTCCTAGGACTGCTTCTTGAAAAGACCATGTTCATTCACGCTCGTGTGATGGGCGGTGTCTCTGGCTTCAAGCTGTTCTAGCAGAGCATTCAAAATGTATCTTCATATCAACTGTTTGTCTGGTTTATCAAAAGAAAGCATCTTGACTTTGTTGCTGCTATATTTATCTTCACATCCTTTTTGCTTTGCTGCTAGAAGAGATTCATGATCTTACTATGCTCCAATAGCAAAGTAATTCAGTTTAGAAAGAACTAATTATGCCAACAACTAACCTTTGGAAACTAAATTGAATTATGTTTATCTGGTGGCTTGAAATTACTATGCATTACAAGTAAATAATATGTAGCTTTTATACACAACATATAGCTAAATCTACTATAAACTAGGGAATTAAAACTTTAATTATCTTAGCACAAATCTGACATTTAACAACAACTACAATCTACATCAGGAAAAATACATTCCAACAAGAAAAGCATAAATATATCAAAGCACATCCCAAAGACTGCTCTCTTATATGCTAACTGCAGCTTGTCAATCAATTGTGTGGTTAGACTAATCAGGGACTAAATTATTGTGACGACAATGTAGACTTTAAAAAACATGGTAGGAGTGACAAATTTTAAAGAAAAAAATCATAATGTGACTACATAAAAAATTTAATTGTCTTCTGATACTTACTTCAAAGAAAGAATTTTAGTTTACTTTATAAAATGAATGATAGATACATTAATTGACAAACCGAAACAGAGTCTTAAGTAACACACAAATACACTGGCCACAGACAGACTGACCTTTTATGCTAGCATACTAACTACATTGTAAGTCAAGTATGAAATGAAACGCAAGAATTACAACTTACTCCAAGTTATCAAATTGTCCAATGAGTTCAACAAGATAATCTGAAGGTCTATGAATAAGAGTAACCACATTAAATAGAGACAGTATTGAAATAATTATAATAGTCTTGCCTTCCTTTATTGTTATCCACAGCTTTAACAAGTAGAAGAGTGCGCATATACCAAAACTCTGATCCATAATCAGAATCTGATCCAATTTCAGAATCAAATTTGTAGAATGATCTATAATGCCAATGAAATTTTTCTGACAAAATCTTCGCCTGCAAATATTTGTAATAAAGATGTAAATACAAGAGGAAAGATAACTATAGAAAAATTGTAACTAGAATATAGAACTCTAATTTCCTGGGTAATATTTGTTTGACTAGTTAGACATTTCAATTATAAGGTCTGTGTCAAATTTATAATTAATTCAAACATTTTGGCTGATATTCATTTAACTATCATCAGTAAAACAAAAATTACAGTAACTGTTACAATGACAGGGGCGGCTCGGGGGGGGGGGAGGGGGGGGAGGGGAGGAGTTTATAAAATATGGTTAGGGCAGGAAATGGATGTGGCTTAAAACAGGAAGTAGCCCAATGATCAAGCAAAAATCAGAGTGTACTAAATATCACTATATACAGAGAACTAGCACAATATAAGTATCAATATTTTTGTGCTTTCATAATTAAGAAGTATAAACATGAATTTGGTCAAAATTACCACTTGATTAAATATTTCCCTTTGTGATGCTGGAATATTTTGCTTACATAGTTATGTAAAACATTTTGTTGGTTTCTGCAGGAACAGTGGAAGCAAGAATCAAAAGTTCAGTTTTAAACTCCGTATTTGAAGTCATTATTATATATTTGAAAATCATCCTAGTTTAATAATCTAGCTGACTAGCTAACTCACAAATGCAGGATCGCTTCAAGAGCCCAATAGGCCAATTGCATTTACATATTAATTACCGTGATGTCACAGTTGGATGCTCAAGTTATGGATGCGAATGTATTCATTTCAATGAAGAATGGGAGCGTCCAGCATTTAAAATGTCCGTCAAACACTCAGTTTATGCAGGAATCTATTTAAGCATTAGTCATTGAAAAGTCTAAAGAAATCTGTTGGTTTTGGTGCCTGAACGAAGACGAGAAGACGTACGGTTGGCAAGTTATTGTTGGTATTAGCGAGGGATGCCGGGTCAGCGGTGTCGAGTCTGTGGAAACAGTCAGTCTAAGGACCCAGGAATATCTTTCCACAGGTTTCCTAGAAATACTGACGCAAGAAGTAAGTGGCTGGAGGTTTTCCATTTGCAAGAAAGCGACTTAAAAGCCAGCACAAGAGTTTGTTCCAGACATTTTCCTGATGGAATTGTTAAGAATTTACCAAGTGTAAATAGGTAAGTAATATGTAGTTTTTTTTTATTATAGGCTCCTTCTTGCTGCTTCAGTTTTACTAACTAGCTTGTTAGCATTATTAATATAAGTTGTAACAAAAGTATTTTATAGCTCCATTGTTATAGCTGAATAATAAAACAACAACAACATAAAAACATATGCATGGGTTTTGTAGCTGAGTTTTGAAAACAAATGATGTTGAACAAAGGGTAGGAGTAAAAACTCACTTGGTTAAATAGACTGCTCTCTTTTGCTGGGTTATAGAACCAGTTATGTGTTAAAATTGGATGAGCATGAAAATGGAATCAAAATGTGGTTAAAAATAGTCTCAGGTGTCTGCATGCAGCAATGAGAAACCTGTTATAAATTAAATAAATCTATTGATACAGACTGAAACCTTGAATAGAGGGTAGGGTAGGGGTGCGTTCAATAGACCAATGTGTATTTAAATGTAGGACAGGAAAGGAATTAGGTATGCTGTCAATAGCCAAGGTGTATCAAGAAGAGCCGATTGTGAGCCTGGGTAAAGACATTGTATGTAAGGCTGGACCAGGGAGGTGTAGTGAATAGGTGAGAAGTGGTTAAAGATACTATATGTACAGTGACAAGGAGGCTGAGGTCTGAGGGATCAAGTGAATAGATGTGAAAGGTCTCATGTGTTTTGTGTATTATAGGTAGAAAATTTGCATCTCCTGCCAAGCCTGGAGCTAGAGCAGAACATGCTAAAGAAAGAGCGGTTGAAAAATATATTAGGAAGGATAGTTTGACTCCATTACTAGTTCTCGGGCCAGCAGATCTCTTACTCCTTTTCCATTAGAGCAACCGCCTACAACATCTACCACATCCGATGAGCCGGGAACATCTTATAGTGAGGAGTTAACTCCTAAATCATCTGAGAGTATGGATATGGCTCTATTGGCTCGCATTGAAATGCTTGAAAGTGAAAATTCAAGACTAAAGAAAGAGCTTTAAAAAAAAAACAAAAAAAAAACATTTTCGTATAGAAGATATTCAAAATAATGATAACCTCATATCCTTTTATACAGGTTTTTTGTCTTACATGGTATTTTTTGCTTTTTTGGGTCCTGTTGTCAATCACCTTAATCATTGGGGGTCCAAAGAAAAAATTTCTATGAGAAGTTGTCGGTGCAAATTGGATAAAAAACCCTCAGCTTTTTCTAGTTTTAGTGAAATTGAAACTTAATCTAAAATTTACTGATATATCATATCGATTTGGGTTATCGACTACCTGGATCTGTTTTCTATATCGCCATTTAAAAGAAATTAAATGGATGCCATCAGTGAAGCAAGTCAGAGATTTTGCCAAATGTCTTTCGAGAAAAGTTTTCTACAACTTATGCTATTAGTGAAGTGTTCATTGAAACCCCATCTGATTTATCTTTGCAGTCATCTACATGGAGTCAATATAAACCCCACAACACTGTTAAGTTTTTAATAGCATGCAGTCCAAATGGAGCCATGTTTTGTGTCTCCAGTGATGTTGAGCTAACCAAAATATGTGGCTTCCTAGATGCACTTAAAGACAAGCCTGGTGTGTCTATCATGGCAGATAAAGGGTATACAATACGAGATTTGTTGCTGAAATTAATGTGAACTTTAATATACCTGATTTTCTCAATGAAAAACAACTGTCAGTAGCAGATGTCAATAAAAGTAGAACAGTGGAGTAAGAACATGAAAATGATTGGGGGGGCCGAACTTCGTGGCCATTATGTAGTATTTATTTTTTTATTTTTGATGTTAGTAAATTGTGAAATATAATATACAAGTGTAAATATATGACCAGTTATAAAAACACAGTTATACATGGGTCTGGATTTAAAAATTTCCAAAGAAATTCTTCCTTCTTTCACATACTGAAACAAATTCCCTCGCTACATGGACCAGGTCCAGCTCATCAGTTTTTTCATGATGCATATGTAGAAGCATGCAATGATTTAATCTCTCCTGTGTCATGGTGTTGCGTAGATATGTTTTAATTCTCTTCAGAGCTGAGAAACTACGTTCAGCTGAGGCAGTAGTGACTGGAATAGTAAGATAAAGTCTTAATAGAGTATGGATTTCTGTGAAAATAGTTTTGAGGCAAGGTTGGTTGTTGAAAATATCGCAAAGTGTATTTACTCTAGTCACCTGCTTGATTGCAATATTGTCCAAATGTGCTGATCTCACCACATCTTGAAGTGCTTCTAAATAGAATTGAATAGAAGTGCAGATAGATCAGGTGGAGGGAATACAGCAAGTGCATGAGAGGGAACATTAATTAAAAATAGCCAATACATTATTAAGGAAAGATTGAAGGGGGGGCCGGGCCCCCCTCCTCTGCAGCATTGGGGGGGCCAAGGCCCCCCCGGCCCCCCCGGTTCTTACTCCCCTGTAGAAAAATAGCTTCAGTGGGGATTCATGTTGAACGCGCTATTGGAAGAATAAAAAACTTCAAATTTTAAAAGGAGTGATTCCAATCTCTATGTCTCGCTTAACTAATCAAATCATTTTTGTGTGTTCTTTCCCAACTAATTTTTTTACCAGCCTTGGTGCCGCCGTCTCAAAGTAGCCAGGAAAAGGATGTTGAGAAATATTTCAAATAACTTCCTGGTACAGACAATGAGAGTGGTTTGGATATAGATTCTGATTCTTCAACTGACTAAATTCATTTATAGTAGTTATTTTTAATTGAAATAATATACAATTTTTTTAGTTTAAAGAATGACAAATAATGACATGAAAAATATTACATTTTAGCAAGATCCCTCATGGAAAGTCCAATGCATAGGGCTAACTCGGGAGCAACACAGTTATCATAAGTGACTTAATTTAGGTAATAACGTGTCCGTCCAGTAGTCTTGATTGAAAGAACGCTAATCCCCTTAAATGTGAATATCACAAAGTCACACCAACGACGTTCTCCTATTGCCAGTCGACCTTGCACTTGAGCACAGTAAGAATGGTATTCTTTCAATTGAATCTTTCCATCACTTGCTGTGCAGTAAAATTCACTTCGGCTGCATGTATCTATCGGTGTGATGTCTCGGCAAGTGTAGGGACATTTTATTTCCAAAAATCCATACGGGTCATTTAAATTAGATGGTCATCAGGTGAAGCTCCAAGAAAACTGAAGCTGGGGTTTATTATGACTCCAGAGGGGGCTACAACCAGATTGTTTTCCAAGTCTGTGCTGATACTTAATATATTCATCTAATACATGCTTCTCGTTTTCTATTCCATAATTAATTGCTGGAGTAGACTTTGGTTGAATAATTCGTAACACCAAGTTGTCAGTATGTGTGTCTGATTTACGGGAAAGAACTGCACCAAACAAAGATGACATTATGCGATAACGTCGCACAGAGAACCAAAGATCAGATTTTCGCTGGTCCCGGGTATCTCTTTCTATTTCACGAGATCTATTAGAAGTAATCTTGAGCGTTTCCTTAAATTGTGTAATGGTATCTTCCAATGTTGATGGGCCAGGAATATTAATATCATCAGAATGCAAATCATCACTTTGGAACTGGGAATCAAATAATAGAGACACACAAAGCTGCTCTCCTTTCAACTTTTGAAGCAGTAATGGAATTGCTTTTGATGCCATTCCTCGAAAACAATCTGGCCATAGATCAAAATTTTCCACTTGTCTGACTTTCTTTTTGTGAGGTTTTGCATAGTCATGCTTCACAAAAGTTGCATTGGCAAGGCACAATGTACTTTCTTTGCACTTCTTAGGAGGCTTCCAATGGCATGGCAGGAAGGTGCAGGGCAATGATTCACCATCGCTATCTACTTCTTCCATTGTTGCGGTTGAAGGAGCATGAAGAGCTGAGAGGGCATGCAGTAATGCTGAAACATGAGTACAGCTTGCTGACTTACTAATACAAATTTGATACTTAAAATGTATTTTGTAATAAAAAAAATACAACAATTACATAGCCTGCAGCACATTCACATGTAGCCAGCTTAACACAAGCTAAATCTCCTTCACGTCCCAAAAGCATATATGTGTTATAGACTCCAGCCTTCATAGATGGTTTCATCTTACTCTTCACATCGCAGCATAGTGGATTATTCATGTTTACCTGGAGCTCCTCTACTCTACCTGATGCCCAGTGTGTGTAGCCGCGAGACAATGTGTGAAATGCACCCTGGTCACCAATATGGCCAACATAGCCGGCCAACTTAACCTGTAGCATAACTCAATAATAAATAAACATACAAGCAAAAAAAATTACCTTGAGAAACATGAGGAATTGAGTCGGCAAATTCCTGAAAATTATGTGCAGTCACAGCTGTCCACCCAGATACTGGTGGAGACGGAATTGATGGAAATGCTACTTCTTTGCTTGACTCACTTAATTTTATATATTTTTGGTAAAGAAATGAGCCATCAACATCTACTACTGGCATTTCATCAGTCTCCACCTTTCTCATTCTATACACAATGCAACAACTGCAACTACTATTGCCACAAAGTAGTATAATATTTTACCTGTCAACTAAGTCTTTTTTCTTGGTAGAAGTAGGAACTTTGATGCCTCTGAACAGCAGCTATCAATGCAAAGCAGCAACAGGGTGCTTGTCTAATGGCTCTGACAACTCAGCCCCTGGAATATCCACCACCGTTAGTGTGATTTCTTTCACAGCGGTGGAACTTTCTCCCTCTCCACTAGAAATACTCATAACTTGTGAACTACTCGCCATAAAGCTACCAAACTTGTCTCACAGGCTGCAGTTTGAATTCCACTTTTTATTGATTTTTATACAAAAAATGAAACAAAAAGAACGCAAATGGCGGGAGTTTCAAACACCGAAGTGGACAGTCTCCATAGCCTTAGATACAATCTTTACGGGCATCCGAGTCCACGCGTGACGTAGCACAACCAATCAATATTCCGATCCTTAAGTGCAAGTTGTCTATGCTTCAAGTAGATAAAATTCACAATAATGAACCCAATGTCATAATACTGTAGTGGCTGAAATGGACAAAAGTTAAATCAATCCAGACTCAACCGTGAATGACCATGCGAGCAATCTAAGTTTCTGCCAGGCACGCCCACTTAAATTAGCCATTTACTTCACCAGTGCTTCGCAGTGTGCCCAAGTCGTACTTTACCAATTAAAGTTGCACAAAAATGGTCTGGCTCAAGTCAGACAGGTCAGACTATCAAAAGATGCTGTAATTAATGTGGATGACATAAATACGTTTGATACTATAAGAATGATGCTTATTGCGCATCCCAAAAAGTATCCCATAGTCCCTATTCATAGCATTATTGCCCTGTTTAGCTATAAATACTCATTACATAAGTTAATTGTGATATGGTGAGGTATTACACGAGAGGGCTCATGAGTTAGAGGTGAATGAAAATAAAGCTTGAGGGTGACATATCTTGCTATACCACCTCTGACGAGTGTAGTAAGTGGTTTATTCCAAGCTAGATATCTTGTACCCAGGTTTTTACACTACCCTTCTCTACAAAACTAACCAACCCCAGTCAAAGCAGCTGCTAAAATATCAGCTGGGGGTTGGGGAAACTCACTGGTAAGCTAGGCCGGTTATTATAACAACTAGCTTATTTGAAAGTAATATCATGTGATATACTGAAAAATCTTGAGTGACTATAAAGAATAGGTCCAATTATGTATATTTTAATATTATAGCTACGCTCGACTTAGATTTATAAAGTATTTTATGATATTTACCTAAGACTAGTGTAGCTACAATATTAAAAATATTGTGTGATATCGTGAGTTATCACCCGGGTTATGACATAAAAATACTATTGTGAAGATATCTAGTACAGAATATGCACGCACACACACACATTATATGTATTACTAATAGCCTCCAAACTATCCAATTCTCATATTTGCAGCAACTGTTGTAATTTTCAATACCACACAGTTAAATATATACAAAGAGGAAACAGGAAATCAATATTACCACAAAACTTAGTGTTGAATCTGACTAGTCATGAATAAATGAAGCACCAAAGGTGCAAACCATCAGAGCTATAAAACACTACTTAGCTATTACAAAATAATCTCCTGCCAAAAGAACAAGATATCTGTTAGCTATTTTAACAAGGCATTAATACAGCTCAAGCAATGAAAATGGTACATGGAAACACTGTCTTCATAAGAGAAGAAGCTAAGCTAGACAGAAACACTCACCGGTATACGTAACGCAAACTTCACTACTTTCAACTCCATTAACTTCACTACTGAGCATAAAGCAAACTATATCACTGGCTGCAAGAAATGATTTGCTCACATGATTATGACGTGATACCTACGTGGAGCTGAAGCTTTGCGTTTTCTCAAGAATCATAAATTGTCATTCTGAGTAAGTTTATACCTAAATCAACAGTTAATTGTCAGTAATCTCCAAAATCAGAGTATGACAGACAGACAGGATGACTACTATAACCCTCTCACGCATGCGCGCTGAGGATTAATAACAAGGGTAATTGTAATTGTTGCATGATATAACTGTTACATATATATGAATTCCAGCAGTAATTTTGGATTGTCTGTATTGACTGTGCATGCGAAGTACACAATGATTAAGACTTGCTACTGAAGTCAAAGTGTATTTATGTAATTAGTTATGAGTCATTGCGTTCTGATCAGAACTCTTTGAATATAGTTTGGCAATAGATCTTCTCTTACTCACCTTAGTTTTGCTTACACCCTCCCCCTAACAAATAATCCTGTATGAAACTCTTCTGTGGGCTAATTTACACAGCTTATACACAAAAATTGCATTCCTAAACAATGCGTACAACATTCAAAATCCAGAAATGAACAGTTTAAGAATAACCTTTATATCTTGTTCACTGAGAAACTCCATACGCCATTTAGTAGCAAACACTGAAAACCTGTAAATACAAGAATCAACTGTTGTTATGCCAATGCAATGCACTAACTTTTACCTCTCTCGCTGAGTAGAATCCAAAGTAATTAAAAACTTGTAGAATTCTTTTGGGGTACTGAAAACAGGACTTACATATAGATTCATTGAATAATCACATAATATAATTGGGAGTGAAAACTTCGTTAAACTTGTTTCCATGTAAGGCCTAGAGAAATGGTTTCTTAAAAATACATCCAACTTCTCCAACCATTGACTGAAAGATGCCTCTCCACGATCAATAATATCTTGTCCAGTAAAACCTGAGTCATGTGAATGTAATTAAAATAATTTAATATTTTAGCGCTGAGACAACTGTTCCACTAATTTCAAGTACAAAAAGATTAAAAAAAAAGTACATTCATACACCCTTTGTCAGCTAATGTGATAAAGCCATCTTCTAGAATAATTTATAAAATTGTACTCTATCACACCCTTTGTCAGCTAATGTGATAAAGCCATCTTCTAGAATAATTTATAAAATTGTACTCTATCACAATGGTCAAAAAAGGATGTGTACTTTATACTAAATGCTATACTTCCCTATCAAAAGACATAACACTCACTCTAAAAACCTTGCAAAGTTGTTATTTATATCCCTAAAGAACTATAATTATTCTTTTGGGTATAATTATCCCAACTTTGATTTGAAGCATAGTAATTTAGATTCCTACAATTTAAAGAACAAGCAACATGAATAGTGTCTCATATAGATGGGAGAGTATGTGTTCTGAAATACATAGAAAATGTGACAAAACACAACTATTCAAATATAGGATCAAAAGAATTAACCTTGACACTTCAATGGTACAGAAAACAGGAACTTTGTTATATGATAGGACTGAGTGATAGTATTCAAACTGCTGTTAGGTAACAGTCCTTGAATCAAATAGGGCATTAGGATCACATCTAACAAATTTAAAGGTATATCAAATGTCGGCTCTGAATCATCCAAAGTGTATGCCATGCTTCATGCACAAGCACAAAATAAAAAGAGATAGTTGATAGCAGCTAAGCATGGTATAAGCTTCAGATACTTTAGTTATAAGCTTCCACGACACTAGCTGTCTGTGCTTGTGCTTGCAAATGTTATTTTAGATTGGGAATATAGGTTGCATTCAGAAATGTAATAAAAATAGAGTAAATACTACAAAGAAATTTCATACTTGTAACAAAAGTAGGTGTGTGAGTTCACAATTGTATTTAATTTTAATGAGAATTCTCATGCATTCCAATGAAATAAGAGGCAAGAGAATCAAACTATAGGTATACGAATCATTTTCAATAGAATTAATCACAATAATAATTATAAACCCTCAAATCTCATTAAAACTCAATCTCTGCTGACAAAAGTTCATATGTAAATTATTTATTAATAATAATTAAAAATTAAAATTAAAAATTAATACATTTTACTAGTAAATGTTGCATTGAAGCATTATAATAACTCACTCTTTGTATATATAACAAGTTGTAAAGATATTCCAGGGTTTTCCACTTTAACTATTTCATTGATATTCATAGTGGTCATAAAATTCTAGGATCAAAACAAAACATTTACTGATAACTCTAAGTATATATATATGTATATATAACTTTACCTTCACAGCATCTATAATGGCATCAGCATAAGCAAGATTGATGAAGCAGTCTCCATAAAAGTGTAAAGACCGTTCAAGGAAAATTCCTGAAAAAATTAAAACTTTTGATCTATTCAAGAAGAATCAACCAAGAAGTTTTTCCCTTTGATTTGGTAAACTTACAGTTCATAATCATTAACTGCAGCTATTAATACGCTTATGTATTTATAACTTAATAAAAATAATTGTTCACAATAAATACATGCACTCTTTTGGTGTGGAATATAAAAGTTAAAGTAAGTTATTGTGAAATAGACAAAGAAGAGACCAATATTAGGGCATTAAAATTTTAGTGGTAAGCGTATGTTTTAATTTTCATCCTTTGAACATCAAGATACAGGGAATCACACTGGTATAATGACAGTATTTTATATACAGTAAACCTGCCAGAACATAAAAACTAAACATTGGTTATATTCCAGTAGAAAAATACTAGTTCACACGTCATTACTGCGAAAGAATTATGCAATATTAAAAATAGATAGAAGATAGTGATAATGTAGAGGTATGGATGGCAGAGATGAAAAAACAACAACAACCCAGCTCTGACAAGTTTACCCAAAATTATAATCTATACTCAATCAAAAGAAAAATCTTATAATATGCAGTAGACAGTGCATCACAATTCTTTTTAGCATATTCCTGATGAAGGGTTTATGGTGACCAATGATTGTTACTTTTTTCTTTCCTTTTACATTGAAATAAAAAAATACACATACTTCAATAACACTTTCAGAATTGAGACAAAACTACACCTCTTTAGGTGATAGTGGTACCATACCAAGCAATCCTCAGTTCATTATTTGGGTTCAATAACATTTCATATTTCTGTACATGCTATAAATTAATCCTTCTTCAGTTCTCCTCGTTAGTCTAATTATTAAATTTTATGCAGTGATAATTTATGATCAATGAAACTCAACAAGCCAGTATGTACCTATAGTAGCCAGGGGCGGATCCAGTGCCTATATATGACGGGGGGGGGGGGGTTTCCCAAACATATTTAGGTCAAAATTTATGAAATTTAATACTATAATGTAAACGATTTGGACATTTATTTATTAATGAAGAGCATAAATTACAATGTGGTTTTCCTATAAATATATTTGCCTCTATTGGTACCTGTTCATCATAATTTTTTAATAAACTTGGTTCAGAGGGGGGTGGTAAGGGTCTGTCCCCCTCGGGCCCACTGGATCCTCCCCTGGTAGCTATACATTGCTGGTGGCAGTATACCTCATTAAATAACTCCTATATTTATCACTCATTGAACAATTTTTTAAAATTTGTATTAGTGTTTAAATTACTTACTTCATTTCATAAAGTTTATTAGCAAATTTTATGAGTTAGTAAAATAAATTTTAGTGAGCAAATGGTATGTAGCTATAGTGTAAAGAACAATTATGAAAAGTAAAAAAAGAAGCTAATCCCTTTATGATATATACATAATTAATACATCATTATAATAGATGAATCATTTAATTAGCTTACCTATGCTAAACAAGTCTTTCACGCTTTCATTTTTCACTCTTTCCTCTGAAAAACATTAGAATGTATAACCTTAATAAAAAAAGCAGACATAGCTGACTATGACTAAATTAAACATAGTCTACTATCTGCTAAGTAACTAACCAAAAATAAAAATGAGATACACGTCTTAAAATAGGACAGGTTGGACTGCATAAATTCAGCACAACCTAAAAACTATATTATAGTGAATCTAGTGGTTGTTAGGTAGTTCAACATAAGTATAACATGCCAGCAAACTGTTGGGAAAAAATACTGTATATTTCCTATAAATTATTTTAAGTATCCTCATCACATCTCACCTTTCTCTTTGATAAGTTGGATAATATTAAACAGTGTCTTCTTAAATTTTAACAAATATGCATACCCTGTGGTCAAACATCTCTTAAAACTATCTTCATGAAAATAGCACCTGGGTTCATCCTGTAACTGATGTACACATTTTAGGCAGTCTTCTAAAATAATTGAAATGTTTCTCATAGTATGAAATTCAATAGCATGGTTACTCATTTTTGATTTTGATTGTAAAGTACTGAATAAACTTCTTTTTTCACCCAGACTTCTGAAAGGAAGTATATCTGACATTTGTCCAGAGGTTGCAAAACTTTCATGTGGTGAAACATAAAGTTTCTCAAATTCCTTAGAAGTTGATGACAGTAATTTTTCTTCCTAAAACAAGTTGTAAAAATATTAAGTAAAAATTCCTTCAGTGATAGTCATAATAATTTGATTAATTTATCTAATGGTCATATCATAATGAAACACAAAAGGTGCAAACCCTCCGCGCTACTAAACACTACCTGTCTTTTACAGTTTATAGCCTGTTACCTGAGTGACTGCGCTTATCGTCAAGTACTACAAATCTGATATAGTCCCCATTATTCCCATATGAAAATGTATTAGAGGGAAAAAGTTGATATAATTCGTAGCAACCAATAAAAGTAATGGGAAAGTGACCAGAAAGAGCTATAAATATCAAACAATTAATGTGTTAACAGTTGCTAATACTGATCAGGGTTTCATACAGAGGTAGGGGCACCCTGGGATTCCCTCCCCCCCCCCCCAGAATTTCATGAAATAAATTAATAATATTTATCTGTGGTTATGATTTATAATGGTATTATTTGATTTTGTTGTTTGTATATCTAATACTTGGTGTAAGTTTACTTCAGTTAATTGAGGTCCTTCAATTGCAATACGCATTAGTCTTCCAATTGATTTCACTAATTCTAGACCTGAGATGATTTGTAATCAAATGGGTGTGGTTTCAGAAAAAGTAGGTGTGGTCAAACAAACGTGTGGCCTTCCTTCCTAAACTCTTCCCCCCCTCCTACCCAGAAAAAATCCTGTATGAAACTTTGCTGATTTAATACTAGCTATACTGGGAGCCCTCTTTTATTCACTTCGCTGTAAGTTGTATTTGTTGCTGTTGATGATAAAAAACAAATACAATGAAACTGAGAGCTGTATGTTATTAGAATGGAATTGAACTTTGCATACAGTTCAATGTTCTTGAAAAATCTTTTTTTTTGTCAGTAAACAGAATATTTAAAACAGCTAGATGCCATTCTGGCGTAGTTCTCTCCTACATTGGTGGGTCTTCTAGCAGGCGATGTCTAGTTCTTTCTTTGATAATAGTTGGTAAAGCATCATTGTTACAAAAGCTCTATTGTAATTGAAAAGGAAAAAGGCAGAGAAAAAAAAAGCATCCGACTCAGGTTCGAACATGCAACCATCAAATGCGTAGCACCATACACTTACCATTAAACTGTCGGGACCAATAGCAGAGAAGCAGGAGAATGCAGGTGTCAAGAAAAACAGAAGCAGGTGAGAAATAGCTGACCAATGTAACTACTTCAATGAAGAAGAGAAAGAAAATACACAAAGGACAGAGATACTGAGGAGCAGGAGAGGAAGACTGTGGGTCTGGCCTCCGACAGGAAGAGAAGACGGGAGAAAGAAGTGAGGGAAGAAGAGTTGAAGACTGGACTGAAAAGATAGCCAGCAATGATTCTGTTTGTACACATGTGTTGTTTCTTTTTCTTTTCTTTTTTGTGTCACGTAGCTCATAGTAGGCGTGGTCATTATTTATTTCATTTATGTTTAACTTATCCGTGTATGTGCGTGTGCTGGCCTATAGAACTCCTGGCCGTGCATGCGTCAAGCAGTCTGTTCTGTGATAACTAGTTTGGATAAAACCTAACTTAGGTGTCTCTTGCCTGCGTGTCTGTACAGGCCCAGTGACCTCTGCCTAAAGGCGCTGGTGAGCTCAAATGACCTTCGGCGAACAGTGGGGTGGCGTACATCCAGGTTGGCAGTATGGGAGACCTCACAGCCCTCTGAAGACTGAGGACCTACAAAGATAAAGAGGAGAATGGAATTTATGAGTTGAAAAGAAGATTAAGAAAAAAAAATGGGACCACACAGGAAGAAAAAGAGAAGAGGGAAAACATGGATAAAATATCGTATTCTACCCACTCATAATTTTCACAAGTTAGTAATTGAGGCCATTATTGTGTGGTGGGTACTTGCTAGTAGATAAGCAGCTGCTTACAGAGTTATGTCCAAATCTATTAGCAGCTGCTTCCCTGAATATAGTGACTCTCAAAGCCCTATTTTGTCACCAGCACCAGCACCCTGTACTTGCTAATTGCTATGTACTTGCCACCTTTAATTTCTTCTAGTATTTGAATTTCTTTTACTCCATCTCTTCAAAACAAATCAGGAGTACACCGTTCTACTTATTTTACTTGGCACTTAACACTTAATACATTTGGTAAATCACGGAACAATGCTAGAATTAACCTTTCAAGAATAACTATACTTTACTCAGCTTCAAGAAGCTGAAGTCCAGCAGTAAATCAACTCACACCAACTGCTGCAAAAAAAACCCTATTTTTCAAGTGCAACATTAACTTCCTCATGCATTGCTACCATTAGTCTGATTTGGACTAAATTCATTTAACACACTGGTAGTCAAGCCATTTCAACTATAAGGGAATTACTTTATATAAGTACTGTGTTGCTAGGCATTGTACCTAGCTAGGGAATACTGCTTCATTGAAAAAACAACAACAATAGGACATGAATTTTGCATCCCAGTTCTCTGTTTGCTAAATGTGAAAGGGACCAGTCTGATTGCTCAAAATTGGGAAGAAATTTGAATCAGATTCAAAGGCAACATACTAGGCCAAAAAAGAGGTTTTCTGGACAGTTAGTAGAATTTATAGCATGCAACACATGGGATGATGACATATTTAAATTTGCAGTAAATGTTATATGTAATACAAGTTTTTTTGAAGCCTAAAGTTCAGGGCAGATTTTGACTTTGCAGACATCCATATACACATAATGTTTACCTCAAGAATTTCTTTAGACTGTATTCTTTTTTTCTCAGTTTTAGTCAAATCTTTCGTGGTGAATTGCAACTGTGTATCACCTGCCTGGGACTCCAATTCTTTAGGTGTACTTGGCTGGTGCTTTGTGCTAATATCTTGCTCTCTAGCACATTTTACATAGATGTCATCTGAAGAAGACTGTAGTACACAATATGAAACAAACACAGTCATATAGTTTAGCTGAAATGGTGACAGAACATCCAGAAATAAAGTTATCTGGTTAAGCTACTATAATGGTAGAAATTTTTATGATGAACTTGTTCATAATCTCTACTGCATACCCTGTGTCCTAAATGCATTATAATATTGTTCATTTTCATTCAAACCTCCGGAGAGGGAGGTGTCTCCGGTCGACACCGAAAAGGTGTTCTGATGGCACATAATTGATGGTCTGTTGAGTTCCAGACTACAGCAAGCGACACTACTCAACAGTATAAAGGTAAAATGTGAACGTCTTGGAAGATGGGTTGTCATAGCTCAGTGGTTAGAGCACTAGTAGCTAAAGCCAGTGGTTCTAGGTTCGATTCCCCGGTGACAACTAAGAATTTTTCACATTTTCCTTTGCTTTTTTCCAGACCCCTTTAAGTTAGAAAGTTTCAATCTACATTTTAATTATACAAAATGAAATCATATGCTACATTTTTCACCATTTTATTCTCTCACTGATTAGAGTATTTTGTAATAACCAAATGGCTAAAATTTAGTAAGAAAGTGGATAGTTGGAATAGACCATGAGATGGACGTTAGTAATGAACTGGTTTGTGGAAATTGACTAAAAACTTAAACTTTGTTTTATAAATGTTTAGCTTGGACCGTAGGAAGAGTAGATCACTTCTTAAATCCTTAATCTACTGTAATGATAACACGAACGAAATGATATCACCATCCCTTTATATCTAAGTATTCACCAGTTAAAAACCAGAGAAAATTGCGTTGTAAACTAACAGCGGAGTAGGAACAGGGGGATCAGCAGGCACATGCCCTGCCAGTTTTTAAGGGAGGGGCCTGGCCCCCTGAATTTCTCATTGATGTTTCCCCAATTTTTTCAACATTCCTATATACCCTACTGACTACTCTAAAATTGTTAATTTTCTCCCTTTTTCATGGGTCTAAAATGGTTGTTTTAATAATATAATGTGTACCACATCTCATAAGGGCTCCAAGCTTATTTTATTCTACTATTTATATTCTACTGATTTGATAATGCCTACCTTACAATATATTCTTAATTGATACAGCAATAATGACTAGAAGTTGCTACTTTAGTACAATAAATCAGTAAGCAGGAAAAAAGAAGAAGCTAACTTCCGATTCTTTAAGAATTCTTAATGTAAAAAATACTCTATACTTCATTATACTCCAAAAGCACAACAACATACATGCATAAAAACTATTTATTATTTTTAAAACATGAAATTATAATCAGTAAGTTGTGAAAAATGAAGTAAATATAATCGTGATAACCATAATAATTCAGTTAATTATCTAATGATCCTAAATTTTATTTTTTGCTTAGGAAGAAAGAGGTGAATACCAATACAAAGAAAGCTCACAACAAACTCAAAGCTGAGTAGACAGCATAACTGCTATTATATTGTAATACATGTGTTATGAAAATTCTTTCATAAAATAACATCACTTTTGTCATAAACTTCTCTGCCCCAACACTAACTCAGCTCAGCTCACGAATTATTTATGAATACACATTGTTGTTGTTGTCTATCACTGATTGTCAGTCACTGTCATCACTGTCAACATCTGACACACAAGCATATTATTTTATAGATGACAAAATAGCAGTAGCAAAAGCAATTTCAAGATGATTCCTCTTTCATCGGTCTGATGTTGACAATCTATAATAATACACTTGTGTGTCAGTAATGATGACAACGACAACCGACGGTATGTGTATTCATGAATAATTCATGAGCTTAACAGTTGGGTAAAGCATCATCTTCACATTAATGCATGGTTAAGCATAATAGTAGATGAGGGAGAAGGCGGTGTAGGTATCAAAAGTAAGGAAAAGAGAAAGCAAAAGGTGATTAATTTTGAAAAGCTGTTGGATTTGGCGAGGTGAGGGAGCGTAGGTTTAAAACATAACAGAAGAGAAAAAAAAAAGGCGAGTGCTTAGCTAATTGTAAAGCGGGTGGCATCGACAGTAAAGGCGGCATCAGTTTCAAAAAGGAAGGCAAAGGTACGAAAAAGAAGGCAAAAATCTCGCAAAACTTAAGTCCACTGTTGTTATAGTTAAATAGCGATTCAGAAGCAGGAGAGGTAGAAAGAGCTGAGGTGGGTAAAATCTGAGATAGTTCAGAAAAAAGAGAGCAGGAGAGGGAAACTTATGTAATATTCACCAATGGCAGAGAATGACAACTGAGCAAGATAACTTATGCTACTGCATTCTTACTTTGCAATACGTCAAGCGCCACTATATGGCAGGGTACTGGCTAGTACCATAATAAGGTCGGTCAGTAACAACTTCATAAATAATTGACTAGCTGAAGTGGGTCGGTAAAGCATTGTAAGTAAAGACGCCGGTGATGTGTGCTTTAATGAATACATGGGGTAAAGAAAATAAATGAGAAAAAAATGGTATTCTTATCAGCTAGGCTGGGCTGGTAAAGTGTCCTCAGCACAGACTACGGTGGTGTGTCAGTGTATTCATGAATATAGCTGAGAAGTGTTGGTAGTCAGTAAAAACACAATGACGATGGTGGTGAGTGTATTTACGAATACATGGATCAAGAAATATAAGTGAGATTAAATAGGACTGATGTAGCTATACATAGTGATAGAGGATAATAACAGATAAAAATACCTTATGGGACTGCATTCCTAATCGGCAGCTATGCTTAAAACATAAAAGTGCTAAAAAATAATGAAAAGCTTTGTCATTTATCAGAAATAACAATATTGATATAATTATGAGAACCATCTGTCTCGTATTGTGAATTATAATGCATGAGCAGTGATAGCTGTAAGGTGAAAGATCTCTCATAACAATTAATGCCTCAGTAGTTATAGAGTTGCATGATAGGGTGGTAAGGTTATCAGGCAGCCTACAAAAAAAGACTATCTAAGAGCTGTACACTCCTATGTCTCAACTGGGAAGATACTTCATCATAAGTGTCTGAAGATGCCTCAGCTAAGACCTGGAGTTCTGATTTGTGGTAATGACACCGTGATTACAAAGCTGAACCACAGCTCTTAGTTCGCTAGTACACTAAGCTTTGCGATATCCATTACCAGTAAACATTATGACATTGATCGAAATTACCCACTGATGTATCACCACGCAACAAACTACATAAAGTATGTAACTGCATTCTACTGCAAATAAAATATTCTTTTGCTATTGTAATAGCTATCTAGTGTATTATACCGCTGAGGGTTCACATCCTTGGTGCTTCATTTATTACACATGTATTTTAGTTTTAGCCATTCCATAACTAGTGGTGTGCTATAGCACAAATGGCAATTGAGCTGGTCTGACTCAAAACCAAATTTGAATGCCAGTGGTTATAATACTTCTTTGTTTGTTGAAAGTTTTTGTTTAATTTATTATGCAATTCTTTAGCAACACACAACACTTGTATACACCTATATACACTTTATCACTGGATATACTAGCACAAGATTCACATCATATTCTCTTCGCAACTTGACTATTGGGCAATTGATTTTTTAGGTGTAAGCAATCATTTTTTCCGAGACGGGTAAGGATCGCTAAACCAAAGGATTCTGCTTATCAAGCCGCCTTTCCAAAGTACGCCCAGTTGAAAATGCTCTATTGTACCAGAGCTCTAATACATAAAGCATCCTATTGTATTCTCTTAGTGACTTGACTATTGGAAAATGGATTTTCAAGTAAGAACAAATCTGTTATGGAAGGCGTATAGCAAGGACAAACCACCACTAATAGAATAGTAAATGAACTCCGCTAAGTTTGTAAAACTTAACTGTGAACATCTGTTCTCGTCTCCGTAACTCTTTGTCTTTATTTTTTTGGCATTTTTAAAAGTATTTTGTGGGAGGAGCCCCACCTCAACTTTCTCCTCCCACATGAACCATTACTTTTGTCACATATGAACAATAACCATTGTCACCTTTCTTAAGTGTTATGATATTGTATTTTTTGGTTTTGTTTTAGTACTCAATTGTAGTATCCTCTTTTTAGTTAGTTTTTTTTTTAGTTATCATTTGGTTTTTATGTCACCTCTTGGTTTTGGCCAGCCAGAGCTGGGCCCCATAGTGTCATACCTGCATGTTTCACTGGAGCCTACTTAGCTCAGAACATTTTATTCACTTTCAGTTATTCACACGCAGCACTTGACAACTCATTAATTAAAGTTAGATTTAACACTAACAAGTTGAGAAGGAAACTTGCTGGACTGATTCTGGTGGCAGTACACTCTACTGACAGAAAGACCCAGGATCACCCGAGCCTCTGTAGCTTCCTCCACAAATTTATTGCACCAGTGCTAATGTTTATTTTTTTAAGTAGCCTCCGGCGGTAGACACAAAGAATTCATTGAGCGAGTAAAGCGAGACTGTCGCTAACGAGTCTCAATTGAGATTTTGGTATAAAATACATGGCAAAGTTCAAAGAGGTCAATACCACTTATGTATTGACCATTGACTAGTGATGTGCTTCAGCACAAATGGCGAGCGAGCTGGTCTGACTGAAATTTAAAATAGACTTTTAGTGCTAATAATTTTTGTTAGTTTAATATTGTTGAATATTGATCCCTAAAAATATTTTAGAAGGACCAGGCAGGTCCGAAGTTTCTTAAAATCTTCCAAAAGGCTCAATATTAGCTATTAATTCCGGCAGAAGTCATTTTGACCGCTCGATATCAACTGCCCAAGTTAGACAACAGCAACGAGATCGGGTATAATGTAGAAAAAATAGACACGCTTCGTTTTGTTAAAATATTGGTATGGCCATGGCTGCTCAGCCGCACCCGCTCCGACCCCCTTGCCCTCTGTCACTATAAATGCAGCCAGCATTAGGGAAATGTTTCTCAGACACTATGGACATTGTTGGAACGGACAAAAATTCAAATCTAGATTGACACTTTATCACCTAAACTGGTCTGGAAATTAGCAAAGGAAAAGTGTGAAAAAATCTTAGTTGTCGCCGGGAGTCGAACCCAGGGCCACTGGCTTTAGCTACCAGTGCTATAACTACTGAGCTACGACAACCCTCGACTTCCAAGACTCTCACATTTTTCCTTTGTACTGTTGAGTAGTACCGCTCTAGCCCTAGCTCTAGCCCTAGCTGCTCTCCGGAGGGGGAAGTGTTTCCGGTCGACACCGAAAAGGTGTTCTGATGGCACATAATTGGTGGTCCGTTGAGTACGAGACTGCAGCAAGTGGTACTACTCAACAGTATAAAGGAAAAATGTGAGAGTCTTGGAAGTCTGAGGGTTGTCGTAGCTCAGTGGTTATAGCACTGGTGGCTAACGCCAGTGGCCCTGGGTTCGAATCCCCGGCGACAACTAAGATTTTTTCACATTTTTCCTTTGCTTTTTTCCAGACCTCTTTAGGTGAGAAAGTGTCAATCTAGTTTTCATGAGGGGTCAGAACTTGATAATTCAAATCTAGATTCAGAAATAGAAACTTCCTTTTCAGGATTAGACTAACTTGTTCTTGTAGGTGTAGGTTAATCCTCGGGCTTGTGTCTCGAACAGCAACATTAATGCAAGTTTCATGAATGCATGACTATCCTACCCACTTAACCTAGATCCGCAGCCCTATTAGCTGAGTGTGTTGGCATAGGCAGGGGCCAGAAACCCCGCCCCCAATCAGCTTGGGCTGACTGGGGCCTAATTAAGGGGCGGGACAGAGCCCTTTAATTCTGCCAATGGAGACACGACCCCGCCCCAGCCAAGACCAAGCCACAGAAGGGGAAAGAGGCTCCCCCAATAACCTAAACACCAGAATATAGCAAATCAGCAAATAATGACATGACCCACAAGGTGAAGAAAACAGTTGCACATAGATGTTCACATCAACACAAGCGTGTAGTATACGAGGCCAGTTGCGACCTTGCTATCTTGACATATTCTAAATACGCGAGGCTCTTCCACCGCCCCAATGTCTTAATCATGGAGTCCTCCACTCCTCTAGCTGCCGCCGTCGTGGCTGCCCCAATCCTGAAACTGTGACCGTTGTATTTTCCCGGCGGTACACCTGCTTCTTCCAATGTGTCCTTCACCGCCGCTACCAAACGCTGCCTGGTAAGCGGCCTCCCGTCCTCCAACCTGAAGAAAGGGCCCGGAGTGGCACCCCTCCTCACTATATATAGGCGAGCAAGGCCCATACAGGGCAGATGTCTGATGCCACCTTACCGAGGAACACTGAGACACCCTGTCGAAAAGGGTCCATCTTCGATGCCTTGATTCGCACCTCAACGCGTGAGGGGTGGGCCACGCTATCCACTCTGACGTCACCCCATGACAGGTGGACAGAAGCGTCAAATGCCTCGTCAGTCGGGACCGTGAACTCCCCGACCCTCAGGAAACCGAAATAAGCCAGGCAACAAGCTGCCCACAACATCAAGATGTTGTGCTCCTCTGCCCGGGGGTTCCACACTCCTCTAATCTTGCGGAGGAGGTCCGGCGTGATGGGCCTTCTCTCCCTCACAGGGCCTGCCTTCGAGGCCTCTGCCTTCCTGATACCTCTCAAGACGTAGTGGAGTCTGGGCAAGCCTGACTTAAAAGGGTCATTGGTGCCGGAGGTGGCGGACCCCAGCCAGGTATGACTTGATTGTTCTATGCTGCAGTCCTTCATCCGCCAACACCGACGCGAATGCACACAATGTGGATTCATCCGCAGGCAGAGGAGTGAGGCCCAGACTCAAGCACACCTTTACGAACCTCTTCACCCCTGTTCTATGCACCTTGTGGGTCGACTCCGCCAACCCCATCACAAAGTAGCTCCGAATGCGGAGACCCAGTCCACTTTTGTCCAGTCCGGCATCGCAGAGACTAGACAATCCATCAGCGTCGCTGGGATAGGGGTTGCCTCCTGTGCCGCCCCTGGCACCAACTGCTGGAACACAGAGAGAGAATCACGCCCGTTCCAACTTACTCCTGCCAGAGTTGACTATGGCCACCACCGCCATGTTGTCGCATCTACATGTCACAGAACTTCCCTGCCAATAGCGACCCTATAGTGCAGTTGCCAACACAATCGGTAGCAGCTCCTTTGCAGTAATGTGAATGTCTGACCAGGTGCTGGGCAGTCGCAGCTGGAACCACCGGCCTGTGGATGTGTATGCACCACAGCCCCATGACCCTGAGGCGTTTGACGTGAGCACCACCCTCAACTCCCCCTTCACAACACTGGACATCGGACACGTCCCATTCCAGATTGGTAGGAAACAGTCCCACCACTTCAGGTCTGACCTGAAGCCAGCGTTCAGGCGCACCCTATGATGCAATGCCCGAGCACACATAGACAGGTCAATCATGCGCCTCAGGAAAGCCCGGTCAGGGCGAATTACCCGGCACGCATGCTGTAAAAAACCAATGAGGGACAGCAACTCCCTCTTGGTGCATGACTTCTTTACTGTCCACTCCCTGATCAGGCTACGCAGCCTCATGAGCTTATCCCTCGGCAAGCTTATGGTCATCAACACAGAATCCAACTCAATGCCGAGGAACACCAAACGAGTGACCTAGCCCTCAGTCTTAGCCGGTGCCACCGGGACCCCGAGAGAACAACATCGAGCCATGGCTCTCTCAAGAGATTCCCTGCACCGGGATGAGCCTGGCTCGCCAAACAAAAGAAAATCGTCCAAGTAATGAATGCCCGTCACCAGGTCCCTCTCCGAAAGGATCCACAACAACCCGTCAGCCACGGCGTTATAGACCTTAGGCGCCGATCTGAGGCCAAATGGGAGCACTTTGTCAACATAAGTGCGATCTCTCCACCTCATTCCCAACAACCATCGATCGTCTGGGTGGACAGTCACCGTCCGGAATGCCCCAGCCACATCAAACTTGGCCATCTGCGTCGCAGGTCTCCAATCCAGCACCTGCCGACAGGCAGCATCCACAGATGTGTACCGCAAACTGCACAACTCAGAATCAATGCCATCATTCACACTGCTGCCCTCCGGGAAGGATAAGTCCACGATCAGACGCCACTTACCAGGGATGTGCCCCTTAGGGACCAGACCAAAACGGTTGATGTGTATGCTGCTGGTCCGATCTGGTTCTACTGGTCCAAGCACCCGACCAGCCTCTGTCTCCGAGGCCAAGAACTCCTCTATCACACTCGGCCTCTCACTAGCTAAGGCCATGTTGGACACTGCACTCGTGCACTTGGCCAAACCATAGTCAAACCCAATCCGGAAACCACTTCGCATATCCTCCAGGAGGAATGCCCTGAACCTCTCGTCCGGGTGTGATGCCAGCTGCCTATCCCACTCCTGGACCGACATGGGCGTAACGATCTGGTCCCACCCCGAAATGGCTGGCTGCACCGGCAAGCCCACAGGCTTCTTCTCAGAGTGAGTCACCAGGTCCTCCATGTACCCGTACACACCACTCTTTACCCCTGCATTAGGTAAAGACGGGCGTCAACCCGGACCTCCACTCAGGCTACATCCCTGCCCAACACAGATCACATGCAAACGTGGGGGGGTTTGCCCTCCACAGCAGTATTTTACCCCTATCATGTGGTGATACTTTACCCATACCGCCACACATACCCTCATAGCCAACAATCAAGTGCCCCAACACTATGCCTTGATTCTATTACAAAAAATTGTTGTGCCAACACCTGAAGCAAATAATTTAATTCACTTATATGTACCTACACACCCTTCATAATCAGTCGTTCATATATACACACGCACACATATACACACACATATACGTACACATACATACATACCCATTTTTATTTTTCATTTTTTATTTATTTATTATTATTATTATTATTATATTTTTAATATAGGTAACCGAAGGACAAATCAAATCTGGCAATGATTGACGCATGAATGAATGGACTCAATGACAGCTGGGTACAATAAAATGTGACACAGTTCCAGTCAGTTAGGTCCGCAGCTGCCATCACTCCACCCCGGAGCTGAGGCCTCCGACGCGTGGCAAGACCTCCTGGCGTGGTCACCACCACACCTACTGCATACATGGGAGAATCGACACGGCAGTGAAACACAAGGTCTGCCGTCATTCCATGCATAGCAGGCCAGTCGCCTCTTCTTCTTTGCCCCCACGGGTGCCGGCATGGCAGGCGACTGGGCGTTGCTACGACGCTGGGAGCCTGTGGTCACAGCCTCAACATACATAAACTCGTTCGCACCGAACGAGGCAGTCTCCAACAAAGAAAAGGCATGCCGCACAGATTCATCGTAGATCTTCCACCACCCACTGGTCGACCTGTCCTTGCATGACAGTAACGCAGGTGCCTTCTCAGGGTAGCGGTGGCACACCACGCCAGCATACTCTAGGAAGGCCTCAGTCCAAGCGTTTTGGTCTGCGATGACCCAGCGCTTCTTCGATTTAGACCTCAGCTCGTCGCCACCATCCGGCCCTTCCGAGCCTGACTAAAGGGCCTCCTCCGTCAGCTCCCCCATTGGGATGAATTCTCCCGAGATTCTCTTCACCATCGTAGCCGGCACTATCGGCATGGGGGTTCCATGCGTGAAATGAGGTGGGTCCGTCTCCACGGCCTTCTCCACAGTCTTCTCCTTCTCCTTCCCTCCGGGTGGGGCACCATCTTTTTCACTAGGACCAACTTCCCGGCCCTCACCAATCTCAGGGATGACAGCTGACTTCAATTTACGGCTGTCCACAACACTCAGCCCTACAGGCCGACACACAGAAAGAGCAAGTCAACACTGGCTCTACCCCTCACTCTCCAGGTTGAGAGCCACAACAAAATTGGAAGGGGACCCTAGTCCTCTCCACGCCGCTAACACATGGTGGGTGCAGCACCACCAGACCCGAAAACACCCAGCCCAGGGGCGCAATCCCCTCCCCTTCACAAGCCAGGGGGCACTAACTCCTCCCCTGCACGAGGGAATAACTTACAACACTCCACGGTCCCTGCCGCATGCGGGGAATGACACTCACAAGTCATACACAAATGCACACACGCACACACCAAATAGCCGCTCACGAGTCACACACACGGTAGTGAGCCCTTCACCCGAGCTTTCGCCAGAAGCTCAACAGCCGGCCGCCAATAACGGGGGCCCGATCCCATCAAAGTCTGGGGCACAAACCCCACACTACACTGGCACCAGGAAAAACACATTATCCTGCCCATACCCCCTGGGACACGAACCCGAAGATCACCACACATGAAGAGCTCATCTCAACATCACCCATACCATAGGTTGCCACCCGCAACCCGACTAGGTCGCCCTAGAGCATATGCCCCAGGTACCACCAACTGCCACCCCAATTTTAAGAGTGGTGGCCACCCATAGCTACAGCCCCCACGCTAGCTTATAAGGATCACTCACCAGAGCTCGCGCCCACATTCTCGGAGCTGCCACAGCCGCTGCCGGACTTTCCCCCAGAAGGATTGACACCCAGTAAACTGGCCTTTAGTCCCTCCAGGACAGACGAGAGCTGAGTCGACAGCCTAGACTCCAGGCCCTTCACCGCCTCATCGAGGTAAGCCTTCACGCCGTCTTCGACGTCTCTTCCGGCATCGTCGCCATTGGACCCAGGACGAACTGCCGCCTTCTCGCCAACTACTCTCCTCTTCTTCGGCTCTGGTTCCGTCATGATTGACAGAAAGATCAGCTCTCGCTTGCTAGTACTATCTATGGTCACTTTCGCTCGGTGAATGCACTCCAACTAATGCTCGCCCTACGTGTTGCTTGATACGCATGCCCGTGTCAGCCCCACCCTCCGTGGGAAATACCCGTGCTGGAGAGGCGGGACTGAACGCCATCGCCAACGTGCCCATGATTAACGTCGGCTGACCCATTAACCGGCCTATAGCTGAGACAACAAGAAAGATGGAAGGGCTACAAATCTTAATGCATGCTTACTAAATTCAGCTGCAGCAATTTTCTTACAACTGGGCAAATTAAATATTTTTTTGCTTATTTGTGTAATATCTATATTTTGGGTAAGGTACAATGTAGATCACAATATTCATAATAAATAATGCCTATACTACCATGCCTGTATCACAATTATATATTTTTGGAAATTACAAGGTAAAATGTACTAAGAATATCTTTGTTTCATACCAAAAAAGCTTTTTAAAAAAGAAAAATATAATCATTGCATATATGTAATGTACTCTTACCTTCTCTGGTTGACATTCATAAATGCAATCACCATTCAGACATACTTTGACAGCTCCACAAGACGATAAAAAAGAATATAATTTCACTAAATTCAACTGAATCCAAGATGGTATATTAAACAAAATAGTCACACTAGAACGAATGGGGATTGATTTCACCAGAAATTGCTCACAATTGGCCTTCTCAGCGAATTGCACTCGATAGTTTTCCATATCTTGAAGTGTCTTCTCTTCCCACATTTCCCCCATGGTAGTGGATAAGGTTTTGCCAAAAGGAGTTTTGTTCATTTGCACATTATATGCTGTCTTGAGAAATATGCCAAGTTTTGTTTTCTCACGAAAACTGTTCACTTCTTGTAAGTACGTTTCAACCCTTACTTTGTCTTCATCACAGCCAAACTTGGTAACTACGAATTGAAGTAGTCCAGGATGAAGGTAATCCCAAATACCAGACAAAATATAAAATAGTTCTTCCAATGACTTTGCAACAAATATATCTGATCGAATCTCTGGCTTTTTCTCAAGATAATATTTTTCATGCTCAGGAATAAACTTCAGTGACGATTTGATATCTGAAACACTAAGGTTTTTTTCTCTAAACGAATCCTCAATATCTTGTACCACTTTAAAAAATTTCTTTTCCAAATCCTCTCTCCTCTCCCTCAAGTCATATTGTAGACATGACTCAGCACTAACTCCTTGAACTCTTGACTTAAGAAGAACTCCTCAATGAAATACAGTATATCAAAATTACAAACCACACAGGACAAATAGGTGGCTACACGTAACAATACAAACATACACGTTAAATATTTTAATTAATTACCCCACAAAAACGAATGCTTTTACTGTTAGACCTTATTGGACTACACTAGTCAAATTCTATTATAACCTGCATACAAGACTAACAACACGATTGTCTAGCTATATGATATTCTTAGCAGATCCACAAACTTTCAGCTATAACACATCTCTCCAGCACAGCTGGTGTCATAGTTGAATAACTCATCATGATGATGACTATCTACATTCTACATTATTTTTGGATAATTCATTACACCTCATATACTTGTTATTTCTTCATATCACCGTTACACTCTTTTGTGCAAGAGTTTCTGACGATATATGATCATGTATGCTCCATCGTTTAGCCAATAAGACAGTACAAAGTACCAAAAAACTGCAACAGGAAGTATGGGTGTTTATTTTCTTAGATACATTCAAGGATATCATTTACGCAAGTATTGCAGATAAAGACATGCACTTTACTTCTGACTGTGACCTTACATGCCTTGTGAGCGGAATCTGTCATACACAACTCAAGGTAGTATAGAGGCTATCATAAAAATTGCAATTTTGTGAGAAATGCATGAATATTTTTTTAATGATCAATGCACATAAGGTTCATTTTTAGATTAGAAGGGAAATGTTATTCCACTGATGAAGGGTAGTTGTGGCAATTTCAAGATGGCTTCCTTTCTAGCCTATGGAATGATCTGTGCTATAATTTTGCATCAATTTCAAACCAAAGCAAGCTGGCAATATTTTAGAAAGCATTAGAATACAACAAAAAACAAAGGAGGACCAAAAATATATTTACGAGGTAATAATAAAATGATACAGCACAAAGACATAGTGCAGTACGCATATAAGTGCTGCATTACTTCACCTATATCTTCTAGTCCACCTTTTTCTAGCAGCAACAGTTGATTAATTCATGACAAGCTTCAGTTGCTTCCTTCTTCCAGCCCTGATCAGTGAGATTAGGTACATTAGGATTTGTAACCAATGTTTAATTCCACCAGTTATCATGGTATATGTACACCTAATGTGTGGCTCAAGCACTGCCACACTTGGAGGGATTTCTTTCACATAAGCATTATAGCCATTATAATAGGCATCTGACCAATATTCAAGTCTACTGATATAAAAATGTCCATTTTACAGTGTATGTATCATTGCCATTGTTAGTATTGAAATAGAGGTAATAATGCTGCAATAGCTGCAGGAGGCATGACACAGATTGGAACATGTCAGTATGATATGCAGACCTAAACAGCCAACCATTCTACTGACTCACAAAGAGCAACTTGTTGACTCATCTTTTGTGGCCGCTGTACTAGGCTGCAGGCTGAATGGTGTTATAAAATTTTACCGCTGGTGAGATGAAGCCTTTCATATTGAAGGCAGCATGTGGAACAATTTGCCAATGGTGTCCTACAGACTTGGAACTCCAAAAATCCTGATTAATTTCTAACACACTGGCACCTCCATCACATCTGCATATTATGGATGCTGCATCAGTTGTCTAAAGCCATTGTACCTTAATGCTGGCAGTTTTTGTAAAGGAATAATTCATCTAAAGTGGAAATTGAAACACAAAATTTCTCTGTCCACCAAGTGCACAGCATGCACCAAATCTATGGCACCATTGTCATGATACAAAACTATTATTCCTTGTACAGCTGAGCAATGTCTGATAATTAAAAAAGGAGGACTGGTTCTTATGACTCGTCATGTGCTCTAAGAAAGCAATAAACAAAGCAAAAGCTGTGCCGCCATGTGCACAAAAACCTGTAATCTGCCTAGGTCTATCATATACAATGAATGCAGACCGTTACAATTTTATTTGGCTTATGTATCCTTGTACAGCTAAAAATTACCATCAGGGCAGAATACTCAAGTTAAAGAGCACATTTCTACACCTTATAGTCAAACTAGGAATCATCAGGCTTGGCAAAGAAGAACCACGTACTTTCTGTGTGTGATGAATGGCTCTCAACATTTTGTGTGTGTAAAACTGAGGGATTCTTTGAATTGTTGCATTTCTCACCGACTCTATGTGTATCATAACTTTTGTTGAACAGCCCAAGGTATCATCAGAGTGGATACAATACCACCACAATTATCCCAATGTTCCAGATTGATGTCTAATGGTAGATGCCGGTAAGTTTTGAAATGAAGAAGATTTTATGTTTCAGAAATAATCAATTCTAGCTTCAGACTGCCTTACTATTTTCAGTGGGGTCTGCAAAGGTTCACATGAATCCTCTCCTCAAAGGACATAAATGTTCTAGTTAGCTTAGTTTGCTTGGTACTTTGTGATAGGATGCTTTGCCATGTATTCCGATGATCAAATTGTCAAGAAGCATACACAACATTATATCCTCTGGTACAATTTGTTAATAGCAGCACTAAACTGGTTATTCAAGTCCCACACAGACCTGGAAGACGAAGATCCTGCTGCAAATACAGTCTTGGAATTCCTTACTAAACTTGACATTAGCTATTAATTCATATCCTAAAACTAATGGCAGTACCATAATGTTAAACTCTACATATGTGTATCAAGAGAGACAAATGTTTTCCTGGTAGTTTGAACATTCAGAGCTCTGGGATTTACTATCCCAGAACACTAAATTAGGGATGTAGTTGGAGAAGAGTCAGAGTGGACAAAGAAGGCACTACTACTGAGTGTGCTTTAGATACAAAAATTGCCTTAATGGAATATAAACAGCAGTGTATGGAACAATAATTGAATAGACAGAGGGTGAGAAGCACTAAAGTTCTCAAAACGATCAGAACTGAAATTAACACTTACAATTTAACTGGAATAACACCTCAAAACTTCCTCTTTTAATTTTTTTTGATCATTCAATAGGTGAACTATCGGCCATCATTCAGTTGACCCCACCCACCCTCCACAGTGGAAATATACTTCCTTCCCCGAAAATGAACCTCAGTGCATGTGAAAAAATTCACGCTTTTATCACCATAAGCACAATTCTTATCTGTTTAGTCACATGTCCAGAAATTGTGGCCATAGTTGTATAGTCCGCACAACTGCTTCTTATACCTACCATGTATAATTTACTATTTTAGCCTGTGTAATTAACAAGTACAGTCAATAAATTCTTCAGGAAACAACTAGCCTTTGGTCTTGAAAGGGATAGGGAGCTGTAACACTCCAATAAAAAACTATCTGATTAAAAATACAACTTGTCCTAAATTTATCATTCACATTATTTAGTTTTAATTCTGAAGTTACCAGTCAAGTTTTTACCTCTTTTGTTTAATGATAAATACTTTATGATAGTGTAATAAGTCCTTGTCGAAGTACACATATGGACAAAAAGTTGTTCACATGCGATAACATTTCTATCCCCCCCCCCCACTTTTTATTGGCGATCTTCTTCCCTAGTTTATAAGCAGTCATTCTTTATCATACACTACACACACAATACTAGTGGTATGCTTGAGCACAAATGGTGAGCGAGCCTAAACTGCACTATTGTTAAACAATTGATTTTAACTACTACTAACACTTAGTCAATTTTGTAAATTATGTATATATGGTAAAGGCATTCAATGCCATAGTAACCACTCCCCGCAACTGTTTGAATAAAGCAACAAAATTAAGTCACGTTATTTAAGCTTTTTCTTTGTGATATTCTTAGTAGTAGTTGTAACACGCAATACTTTCACACAACTGAACATACCTATGCAAAACTTACCTTCGTGGTTAGTCTAGTGGACAACAAATTTTCAAGTAAATACTGTTGCGTATAGGGCTTATAACTACGACAAATAGTGTATTGACTTACCACAGCCACTAACTCGAATAGAAATGGAGCTCCCATACGTTTTTGAGTTGTAACTGCACCCACAAAACAATTCAAAGCAGAAGCAATTCAATTAGTAGGATGATACGGGTAATGATTGCTAAACCAGAGGATTCTGTTTAGTGAAGTTTGGGACGGGTTGAACAGAGCTAACACAAAATATGCAAGGTTCAAAGTACAAAATGACATACGTACGTCCACACATTATAAACAAACATCCTCGATTTTCAATTGTGTTACCCTTGAGTGTCTCGCTCGCTCTGCTCGCTCGCCAATTAAAAACTAATGTTAACAATAGTCACTAATTAAATACATTTAATACAGGAAGTCTAGCCACAAGAATACTAGTTAATCCACAAATCACCAACAAAAGAAAAAACAAAGAATCACATGTTGAAGTATAGTTTTAGCAACTTGTTTTTGTTCCTAAAATGAAGTAGTACACAAAATGAAAAATATAAACTACTAATGGGTTGGGAGACGACTTTATACTAACAAGGTTAGCAATGACAGTGCTTAAGCAGTAATTGTGGATTTCTCTGGTTAGAATATCTTAATTTAAATTTTGCACGTAGCAGAGGTTTCTCATACTCATGGATTTTAGAATACCCTAGGCCATACTCTCACTCGTACCCAATTTAACAAACTAGCTACTTTAACATTTATTTTGTAATTAAATACCTAAATTGATAACACAAAATAGTAGAAGTTTAGATGCATGCAAACAACATTCCTTTTTACAAAGTTTGAGAAACATATATGTGTTAGCTGAATACCAACTTCTAAATACATACAACGCTATTAGTTTCATGAGCCAGACCCTTTACTGATCGCAAAATGCAATAAAAGGTCTGGCCACCATCTATACAACATGTAATTAATGTCTTAGTTTAGCTCCTGTCAATGCCGTGGTTAAATTTTAAGCGCTCGGTTATTTAGCTATAGTAGAAGTTTGTTAAAAGATGAATACACAGCAATGTTTGATATGATTTCAATAATCCATTTGGAAGAGAGGCATAATCTCTTTAGGTACTAAATACTTAGTTCAAATTGCTTCTATGTGTACCTAAGCTTTCACTGATAGAGCTGGAAGCTGTAGAGAAGTAGGCACCACACAAGAGAAGCGCTGATGCTATATCTGCTAAAGCACCATATCTGCTAAAGCAGTTTTGTTCTTAGCACTGCTAAGAACAAAACAATATATGGACCCTTTCCTTCACCACGCAGTGAGTAAACTGTCTGGCTCATAAGACTACAATGCTATGTCAACCTATTCTGGCGTAGCCAGACCCTTTACTGAACTGCTATGCTGGGAATGGATCGGTGGACATGACCACACCAAATTTGTTCTGCCGCACATATATATTGGCGGTCAATTACAGTTAGCACATTACCAGGAAACCACAACCACAATTAGAAATTCCTATACTGTCAGCTAACCTTCAAAAGGTTTAGTAAGTATGGATCGCTTGAGCATCTGTCTACTGCACAAATAGAAATTCCTGTACGTGTCCTTCACTTTTCAAAGCTAGGTTTAGCATGCCTAGCTGTATGAGTAAGGAAAGGGAGACGCACAAAGCAGGCTGTATTCCGTCCGAATTTTTTCAAATTCATCTCTACGTGCTGCTAAAGGTCTAATGACCCTTACCAGTAACTCTTTCAACTTATCATAGCCAGTAGTCTGTCAGCTAAAGCTCAGAAACTTAAATAAACAAAGATCGTCAGAGAATCAATCTGAATCTCCATTGCGATAGAAATTCAGGTATAAGGGAGGTGGGGCACTGACCACTCCCACATTCCTCTAGAACAAAACTTGGTATGGTCATATCCCCAGACCCTCCCCGCACTTCACAATCTACCTGAGTCTGCCCCCCCCCCCCCAGATTAATGTCAACCTTCAAATAAACATGCAATGATTACAATGATACACAAACCTGCAAGGAAACTGCAAAGATTTTTGGCATCCTCTGCTCTTTCAATTTCAAGTAGCCCATTCACTAATACTTTGTAAGTAGCCTTGACAGAAAGCTTTTGTTTCAGTCTACTTAAAAAAGCTAACCTTCGCCCATCTTCACGGCCATTGTCTACCTCAATGGCATCAATAACACTCTCACTGAAACCTGGAAGTTTTAAAGATAATACTCTCCATTCCGGAAGGTAGCGAGAAATCTCTGGAAAATGGCTTCTGTCCAGCTTTTCGTCCAGATCACTGTCCTTCAACTTGCAATCGCTAAGTAGTGCTTCCAAAGTTATAAGAGACATCTTCTTGAACTATATAGTCACAATAGAGGGTGTTAAATAAAGGAAGGGAGGCGTGTGCATATAATACCACAAGATGCGCACCACAACACACACCACCAGGTACGTGGTCTAGCCTGCCTAGCTAATCCTCCAATAGCTACGGGTAGCGATTGGTAAAGGGTCTGGATACGCGAGACCACACCCACGGGAGAGGACCGGACACGTAAACGCTCGCGCGATGCGGCAAGTAAAGGGGTCTCGCCACGCGCCTGACTACGCAGGAAGAAATGGCGGTGTGATCTCTCGATAAATCGCAGCGCTAATAAATGCTGGTTTTTGTGCAGACACATCCTCCTATGAAGCCAAAGCCCAGAGAGTGTGGCTGCTTAGTTCCTCAAAATAAAAGAGATTGTTAGCTACAAGGGTAAGATGTATTAAAGATAATACTGATTTTATTACAGGTGATTCTAATGGATATTGCAGGCAATAGTATTTACATGACTCTTTCAACTTAAAACAAGTCATCCCTGCAAACTAAACTTCTTCTGTATAGGCTAAAGTGTCCAAAACATTTTGAATAGTCTGATATTCTTTAAAATACACGTCAAATATTGCATTTTTTCCAGTATGTAGAAACAAATTATTGAAGCAGTACACGTATTAACTGGTCTAAAATTAAATTATGTGGTTTTTACGACTTCATTGAGCTAAAAACCTTCCAATACTTGTTTGTGGGGTGTAAGTCCACAAGCAGCAAATATTATTGTTCCTTCCCAAGGACCACTCTGCTAGCCAGAGGACACACACACAGACTAGCCTTGTTTTAGGTGTGTGTGACTTGATTAGTTTCCTGTGTGAGTAGATCCTCAACTGCTCTTCAACTAAAATGCTGGAGGGTGACACACTAGCTACCGCTACTAGCATTCACAACACACAGGATTCACAAGATTCAATCTACAGAAAACTCATTCATTCAATACAATACATGTGACAGAATGATTCTATAAAATGTACACTGGTGTGAGTTAAATTGAAAAATGTAATGTTAATGAATTCAAAGATAGTAATTCGTTTGGTGTTTGGGAGACCCAAACAATACTCCTTTAGTCCATTTTTGTGTAATTAATTTCAATCTGTTGCTTCAGTTGAATAGAAACTCAAATGCAACAGTGCAGGAGTGAAATGATGCTTTGCTAATTTGCTTACATCCTCAACTTGACTCTCTTTCTGTCATGTTCATGGAAAAACTAAAATTGATTTCAAATACTATATATGTTTTCTTGGATTATTTATATATAGCTCGCTATTAACGAACTTTTTGCTTAACAACGATTCATTTTAGTTCTGAATTAACTCTAACTGTCTCAGTATTTTGCTGTAGATTCTTCAAAATATTTGCCAGTTTGATTTTTTTTAAGCTTAGCATAATCAAATATCTTACAGCAGGGAAAATTTAAGGAATATTAATCACTGTGATGGTGTGCCCTATCAATAATTTATGTAGCTTTACCTAACTTTTCAATTTTTTCATATGTATTTTTTCACTAAATCGTTCTGAAGTTATATCAGATGCTTGTAAAAAAACTGGTGGTTTTGACTCCCACCACATGGTGTTGTTACCAGCAGAATAAAACCATTCCCCAGAAACACAATGAATTAGAAATACTTCTTAAAACAACAATAGCTGAAATAAATGATTATTGTGAATTGAAAATGAATGTTATGTAATGTTTATTTCAGTGGCTCTGGAATTCCCATAGAATGGTGTCTTGGACATGCCAATTCTGGCAATAGAGCAATAAAGTAAAAATCCTGGAGTTTTTTTTTAGGTTTTTTCCTCCTCCTATGACAAATCTTTGCAAACTCTTTGAACGTGTATATCAACATCTGTTCTAACAACAAAATCACATCACAGCCTTTGGGTACAACAGAGTTGTGCTTGACTTTAGTGGTAGTAATCATGATTTCTTTTTAATTTAACTTAATCATTTTTGTTTTGCAGGCAAAAACGATTGTTTCTTGTGCTGGTTCTTTCAAAATAAGGCCACGAGCACTATATAGGTTTTTTTTATTTCCAGCAAACCAAGTGGATGTGCTCTTTCACTGGGATCAGTAACCAGTCCATCCGGTGTTGCTGCAAGCCACCATGAATTATCTCCCAACCCCCCATGATATAAATAGGCCACAGTCATTAACAGTCAAGTTAGGATGATGTTGCTTCAATTGGTACAATCTGTACTCTTCTTTGGCTCTATTTTCCAATACTTTACCATAATGAGTGGCTGCGTTCTACTATAGAAATTTAGTCTCTTTCTTCATTCAGTGATCCATACATCACTGTCAGCTTGGCTTGTTGTTGTGTGCTTTTGTATGTGGCTAATTTCCCCACTTGTCTCTTGTATTTTTGTCTTGTAAAAACTTGTTTTTAGTGTCTTCAAATGCTCTCAGAGACACATCGTCATAAAAATCACTTGGTAAAACCCCACCATCATACCTAGCATATGCCTTCCTGCCCTTACAGGATTCCTTCTTAAGTAACTTTTTTCATTCGTCATTGCTGCTCAATACTGTCTTTTCCTTTTCTTTCCTTTTCACTGCTTGCCTTATAGCAGACTGTTGAGATGAATCGTTTGAAAATCTTTGTTGGAGATAAGTATGTAATCTGCTTCCATTCCACAGGTCCCACTCTTTGCCCATGTTGTGTTGCAAACCTGCACCCATGCAACAGTGCTCCCATGAGCCATACTGTAAGCGGTTATTGACTTCCTCCATCGTACTTGTGTGCACATGGATCCATGACTCTGCCAAGTTTGTGGTGACATTGTCAATTAGTTGCTCAGCCTTAGCAATCAGCCTGCTCAAAATAACCTGAATGTCATGGTACATTTTGGGGTTAATCTCAGTCGCAGTCAACTCCCCTTGAGGTACCAGTGTTGTTTTGGTTTAGCAATTCTAGACTTTCATAGTTTTAGTTATTTATACTAAAAAAATATCTTGAATGCTTAGTTTTAGTTTTTTTCCCAAATTCTCCCTGAAGATTTAGTTAGTTTTTAGTTTTTCTTCAATACCATGTAGAAGATTTAGTTAGTTATACTATTAATTGTCTTAGTTTTAGTTAATTTATGTTGCCTCTCAAATTCTGCAATAATGAGACTCCTTAAAGAAAGTTGTTCATGTAGTTTTCCCAAAGAACTTCAAAAATGGCATATTTCTGTGAAAACTTGGGTATTATTAATAAAGTATGGTATTTGTTATGTAGTTTAGAGAATAATTACTTGATGGGAATTTATATTTTCATTTAATAATGACATAATTCAAGGTGAATTGTTTACAATAAAATTGCTTAGTTTTAGTTTTTGTCATCCACTCTACTGGTAGTTTTAGTTATTATCGAATTTACTGTCTTCTAAAATAATTAGTTTTAGTTTTTTCATGTTCTCTACAGCTTAGTTTTAGTTATTCTTACCAAAAGTAAAATACCCCAAAACTAAGGGGTTTTGGTTTTAGTTTTAGTTAACTAAAACAACACTACTTCGTCTTTTGTGAAATGGTCTAACACAGTTTCCCTCAAAATAAGATAAGCGAGCATTTTAATAATGTACAAACAATTTATGTAAATGTTGGAAAGCAGGTATTTGTTAGTAGAACAATGCACAACTTGTTCTCACTGCATGTGGTAAATTGTTTCTAAATTATATGCATTATTTTTATAATAATTCATTATATTTTCAAGTGAAAATTCATCCAAACTACTCTGTCATAAAATATTAATAAGAAATTAAAAAATTTAAGGAAGTAGGGGGGTGGGGGGGGGGGGGGGGGGGGGGAAGGGATTTATAATACATAGTATAATACACACTCAAAGTAGAAATCAAACATTATCCACCCATCATAATTGAATACCACACTTGTTGCTCCTCAGATAAATAACTATTGACTAGTGCTTTCCACTATGATTATGTAAATAATAGTAAATTTCTACTTTAATATGGCTAAGAGTTAATAGTATTATCCTATCACACTATAACAAATGCACACATCTACAAATAGGACTTACATGCAGGCTCATCATTTTCCTCCGGTTCTACCTCATCCTCTAGATGAGACTGCGCTGCTGGTTCTTGAACTGGAAGATTCTCCAATACAACAGGCCTGCCTTTTGTGGTAGAACAAATATCAGGACTACATTGCTGGTGATTGCCAAAGCAAGGGTTTAGCCCATTGTGTAGATCTATTTTTATGGGCTTCACACCTAAATTTCTGTCTAGCTCCTTGCTTTGCATCTTGATGGCACAGTGAGATTCACTTACAAGCTTTCTTTTAATTTTTTTCTGTCAGACCACCATTTGCTTTGTATCCAGGATTCTCACCAACTTCTTTCTCCGATCACTGTGGTGTAACGTACACCATGTACCTTCTCTGCAACAAGAAATCCCTCAATAATTGCATCTGTTTCCATTTCAGATGATGATGCATCCTAATTCTTGAAGAAACCGTGTTTGTTTTTCGGGATATCTTGAGCACAAGCTGAGCAAAACTTGTTGCATACACCCATGTGAAGTAACTTGCTAGTAGCCTTTCCTACAATAATGCCAATGCCTGAGTTAGCATTGTAGGAATGCTTGTGGCTTCTTTTACTCCCCCGCCCCCCCCCCCCCCCCCCTCCCTTCCACAATCACAGTGATTGCAAGGACTTCCTCATGGTAAGCACCAGCCTGCTCAGCCAACCTCTTCTCTTCCCTACCTGCCTCCAGCGTGAACTCCATAACCTTTTCCTTCCTCCACTAGTCACCTATGACATGCTAGTGCAGATAAAGGTAGGCTTGCTTATTACTGGCACTCCCAACACACCCATAGCTTCCTCAAGATGGCTATGTCCACTGCCTGTTACTATCTGCCCCCAAACAGCAGCTAAATTGCATTCCCATCTTGCACGCTTTCCAGTACAAAGACTATTTGCATAAGAACGTCATTTCCAAGTGTGGGACCTTTTACTTTGAAAGGCGTTTCCAGAGTGATTATGTGCAAACACTTGGAACATTTTCCAGAAAAAATCGATGCCAACTACAGTCTAACTTCACCACTCAAAGTGATGGAACCATCACAGTGAGATGCATGTTCATTAATCTCGCTGGTATACAGCTGAAGCTTGACAAGTTTTATATTTCTTGAACTGTCACATGATAATTGGTCCCCGATGCCCAAAATATCGGCATTATAGGCCCCCATTCGTAAGATAAGGTTACCCCTCCTCCTTTCCAAAATGATTCAGCCTTATCAAACTTGTTATTCGGGGTACTCCAAGTTCTTGCTCGAAATTAAAGTCAACGTATCAACCAAGAATCCACACGATTTATGCAAGTCGGTTCATCAAATTAACTTTTATCATTTCCTGATATAACTTTGTTGCAAATTTTAAAATAATAGCCAACAATTAGATGTCATTAATTAAAAGCTTGCAAAATAATTATTATGATCCCTATCTATGGTATTAGCTGCTAGCTATTTGCTACAATTGGTTCAAAGTAGCACAAAAGTTCTTCATGATAACCGCTAAACATTACATACACTTTATGCATTTGTTAACTTCTATAAATCACTGTCAAAGTAAACTAATAAATACCTAGTAACTATGGAAACATAGCTGCCAGGGAAATTTAACTACACTTAATTCAAGTATTTACTAGACTGAAATTAATTTATTGTAGTTTACAAATTCATTCAAACTCTTTAGCCAGACCCTTTTCCGCGCTAGAAAACTGCGAGATGTCTCCACAATAGTTGTTGCTGTGTAAGCCGCTTTTTAAGTTTCTCTAAGGGGATACCCATATTAACGCTAGGAGGCCCAAATTACTGGTAGTATGTGTGCTGGGGGGGCCTTTCTACCGGTAAAATGGTCCCAGCGGTATTAATTTACCAGTAGAATGGGCCTGGGGGCCTATTATTAGGGGGCCTACATTTACGTAATACCGGACCAAATGTGGCAGAAACATTGCTGTGCACATCAAGTATTATTGCCATACACAGTCTCCTCTTGCCATGAACGATCTCCCATTAACTGAACTTTATTTGTTGCAGTAGTCCATTGTGTTTGTTGTGAGTGTGAGTAATTGGTTTGGAAGAGTTAGCTATACACAGTTGATAGTGCCTGCAGGGCTTCTATAGAAGTTGTAGGTCATGGTCGTAAATTCCAGGCCTCTTCCTAAAATACTAGTTGCTGCAAGCCCTGTCTAAGAATTCAACCTTCCGTAGTGGATACCAGCATCCAATATGCATGGATCTTATCTTAAACTAATGTTAGTACAGTTCATAATTGTGAGGTGGCTATCTATTTGTGCCTATTAGATTAGCATTTAGCTAGATTGGACATTTAATCAAACAAAAGCATTGATTCATTCAGTAAATGTGTACCAGTGGCATTTACTATTTACTGTCTTATAAAAACCATCCTCAGCTATGCTTTTAGCTACAGAGTCAATTAACAAAGTTAGTAGGCCCACTTACACTTGTAACTGTAGAGCTAAGTCTTATTGGGTATTACATAAAACTGAAAATATTTTCTCGGTAGCAATAGGATAGAGATAGACACTTAATAGTTGAATATACCTTATCCTGAAAAGAAGCTAATCACTTCATAACAGCTCAGGAATTTTATTACTTTTCCATTCATACAAATGTCATGGGCCTGAGTTGAATATGAAAAAAAGTTTATTTATGTAACTATCAAAACTAGTAAAGGGACTTTAAACTTGTTTCACACTCCAGGCTTTCCCTGACTTTGTTTTTTTATGTAATAAAGTAAAGCTACTTTTTATTGAGCAAGCTTATATATAGTACAAAAAGAGTTGGTTGAAGCTGAAATAATGCTATTTCAAGGCTATTTCAGTTGCCCGTGTTTATATCAATTTGTCATATTAAACCCCTCATCAATAACTCCCACTGTAAGGTTATTAATGTCTGTTTGGTTGTATTGAAGAAAGACTTTCTAAGAAAATGAGCACACGGCAAATTAGATCCCAAGTGGGTTGGTCCAAACATTATCGCCAAGTTTCTTGGCAGAATATTGTACACTATAGAGCTTGAAAAATGATCATACTAAAATATAATCATAGTAAATGGTGCCAATTTAAGGCTTATCACCAGCTTAGAACTTAAGTTAAAAATGAGCAGCTTACCGATTACTCACTTGATAAACTTACCCATTCCAATAGTGAATTATTTGATGAGTCTATTTTCGTTCTAGACCAGCATTTATGAAGAAGAAACTCACATTTACTGTATAGCATTCTCAGGAGTATCAAGCTCATCTCCTCCACATCCAAATCTCTTCCTACTGCCTCCCCTACACCTCTTCCTCCTGCCTCACCCACTCCCCTTCTTCTGCTAGATTAGCCCTGAGTTCCGCAATCTTCACTCGTCCTTCAATCAAGACTGCTATGGAGCTCTGCACCATTTCATCAGTGAAACACCACACACCTGTAAAGTTCTATTGCATCTATGAGAGCAAACTGGATGCACAAGAATTTGATGGCAACATTAGCCTCAGATAGCCAACTAGCTGTCTCATGTTATTAAAAGTCATCAACCGTAATTGCGGTTGGGGACTGTTGTTCAGAATTAGTTGAAGAACTAGAGATACTAGCTGGCGGTTTATTTTCAGTGGTCCGCATCAAACCCACAGGCTATAGGTTCAATTTAAAGTGCAGCAAAAAATGAAATCAGGTTACCTGAATGACCTAAACTTAAACAACTTTACAGTAGCTACAGTTGACAACATAGATTTTTGCAATAAATTCCTTTGTATTCCATGGAGACCAAAGTCGCAGTTGGCATGGTACAACTATTCAAGTGGTTCAACCACTAGGTAGTAGCAATCAGAGTTGCAGTAACATGGAGTGTAGTATGAAAGCTGAACAGGATTTAGAAGAGATGGCATTATTGTACATGATTTTTACAGGTGAGTTTATTAGACATTCACACATTTCCTTGCTAACCATATGCTATGCATTAAATAACACTCCCTCCACTTCCTCACAAAACGTAATTAATGCCATAATGAAGACAAGAATGGAAGCAACCAGTGTATATAATTTTATACTGTTGTTATTGTATCTTAGATTGGGCACACAAAAACAATTAGTGAAGTTTGAAAAACCGATGCAATCACTCCATTACTACTAGAGAAATCCTACCCTATGCAATGTTCTCCCTTGGTACAGGAGGACCTATGGATGTACTAGATGAAAATGCAGATTCACGTGACATCATGATTGGAGTTGTGACTCGGCTCCATCATGAATTCCACATAGGTGATTCCAGAGAACATTTCATAGTTGCTGGAGATGCAAAGACATATCAGCATAAAGGAAATAAAGAGAGAATATGAGGAACAGCTCTCATGGTTAATACCCTTTCCCAGTGATTTCCACACTCTGATGAATTATCAACCTGATGTGGGATTGAAATAAGTAGCTGCAGCTTGTGGTTTTTAAGGGTGAAACTCTCACTTCTCTACAACATTGTTCTAATTTTAAAAACACCCATTATTTCTATCAGTAGTCTGGGAAGCACTCTATCTGGAAATGTTAGACAAATTTCTATTAGAAAATAACGAGGTCAACAGTTTGCTACATGAAATAATTTCTCAACTTATTAATCCAGTAGACTTGCCATCTACTTGGCAACAATCAAATTTCATGAAGTATTTCTTCATTTTGTAGCATCAAAAAGAGGGCCCAATTAGAAATTTTGGTCAAATTTTGTAAAATCATCCTGCTTTTCCTCCAGCGCCTAGTAAGTGGGGGGAAATACTGGATTGCAGACAGTAAAGAGAAATTAATTGTATACATGGATCAGAATTTATATCAGGTGGCAAGAGAGATGTTGCGAGGTGATCAAAAGCTATTTATAGCTGGTATTGGAGAAGATGAGGATCAGGATACAGTATGGGTTCAAACCACTAATGGAATAGAATATCCTGCATAAGGTTATAAATGTGCTGCTGAAGAGGGCGATACACGTGTATGGTTACATGCGGACTGGTCTCCACGCAGAAAAAAAATCATTTATTCAACAGATACTGATGTGTACCACATGGTCTTACAAATGTAGACACTACCTCTAATGATCATAGTTCAGCTAAAAGTACCATTGGTTACAAGCTTAAAGCTTCTTCATTTCAACAAATTTATCGAGGCACTTTATGAGGACCCAGATCTTGCTTCCATTCCCAAACTTAAGCGTGCTATAATTTTACAAATTTTGTACATAAGCACTGGCTGTGACTTAATATCATTTTTTGTGGGATTTGGTAAGACAGCATTCTTGAAAACATTTTTTTTCCTGGAAATATTGAATTTTTTTTACTGGTCTATCACCTACTTGTGGATCTCTCTGTGATACTACTCCTGACAGTAATGGCTCGATTCATTTTCTGACCTATGTGTTAAAGAAAAACTATGTAACTGGTATAATGAGATTAGAGCCAAGATCTGGCCAGGGATAGCATTTGAAGACCATTTACCCCCTTCACTTGATGCATTACATCTACATTGGCTCTGTACTCTGTGGGTGGATGACTGTTGGGGTCAGGCAAGTAGAACCAACATTAACCTGTTGCCTCTTGACAGCTTTGAGTGGACGATAAATGGAAATGTCATAAGTGTTGAATGGGACTCACCTGAAAACATCACACAAGTGAAGAACAGAGTCTCGTTCCTCACACATGGTTGCAGCTGTAAGACAGGATGTACTACTTTGAGATGCAAGTGTGTCAAGTCTTGTCCTCAGCCTCATTGGCCCCTAGGAAATTTATGCCTTCTGGCTCTCACACTCATTAATTTTATTAATTTTAAGTGGCCACATTCAGTCAATAAAGTCACACTGTCTTTTATTTTAACTTTATTAATAACCCAGTTGGTTGTGTTAATTGATCTCACCTTGCCCACAATGGTTGCGTTGATTGATCTCATCAACGCTCCCATGGCTGAGCCCTAGGAGCAATCACTCTTTTGTTTTATACCATTCCCTATATATATATAGTCATCATTGCTGTAATCCATCAGTTCATCCACTAGAATGCAATCTTTCAAAATGACCAATACGTTTAAGCAAAATGTATGCATTGATATTTTCACAAAAAAAAATTTAATTTTGTAATGTGATTGTAAGTCTTTTTATTTCCGTTTTATGGGACAGATTTTTTTATTAACTTTCAATGAAAAAATTTATGAGAAGATAGAAATATCCAATTAATTAAATATTTTAACACCATGAATTGTTTCAACATTTATTGCATCCATAGTTTAGTTTAGTTATTTTCTATAGATTGAAGTAGTTGTGTCAGAATTACTGTCATCACTGTCCTATTCGTATAGAACTGTTTCCACTTGTAAGTTTGAACAATTTTGTAACTTGCAAGATACAGTACACTTATAGTGTGGATACATGAACAATCTGAAAAATGGCAACCTTGTATACACTTGTAAAACATTAGGATCAAATCCTCCCTGTGAGCTAATTCCCAACCACGACCTGCAGACAGTTCAGGAACATTTCTGACAATTTCTTTTGACTGTGCTTCCCAATGGCTGCTTGATAAACTTGTATAACATACACATTGTGGTGGAATCCACCACATTTTCCTAAAGACAAACACTCTTAACTATATTTATTAGTCATTTTCATTACTTACTGTATTACGTAACTCATTTAGTTCTAATTTTTGTTCCACATGCACACATACCCCCCAAATTGATACTCAAATTCAAAATTTTGGTGATTGGCTCAGGGACTAGCTAAAACCTTAACGTAAAAATACCGCACACAACAACTAAAAACTCTTGCACTGTGAGAATAGGTGGATATAAGGTGTGCCATAGCTGCTGTTTATGGCACTATTGGTACGCTATAAGGTACAACATACTAGCTTATTCTCCTAGCTATAACAGTGGCATTATTACTGTCACAGTCGCCTGTTTTTGTTGTCAATATCAAAGAGTAAAGCTTTCTTATATATCTACCATTTACAAGCCCTAAAATAACTCGTCCTGCAGCCCTTTCATTGTTTAGCACCTATAATTTGCAGCAAGTTCCACTGCCCCATTCCTCTAGTACACGAAAATCTCGGACCGCGAAACAAAGCTGATTGAGTGACTGTGGTAACCCTATATAAGACCGGACAACTTGCCCCTGAGATCTGGAGGGTATTGAACTTGTACTATGTACATAGTAATGCCACCAGACCCTTTCCCAGCGTAGAGGTAAGTAAAGGGTCTGGCTACGCGAGACTAAACAAATATGAGCCAGTTAGCTAGTCCAGTCATTTAAGGGATAAATAGTGTCAACCTGAAAAGGTTTCTCACAAGATTTTGGTACACCAAGTTGTTCTAAAGAACATACTAAAAGTATTAATGGGAAGTACCTAAATAATGCTAAACCGATAATGCATTGAATATTACAACTTATTATACTTTGATACAGTTGTTATGATTAAAATACTTATGCAAATTGTTTTAAAAAAATAATGTTGCAAATTGTTATCGTTTTGATGATAAAAATACTGAATCAAATGTTTCCTTAGCTACTGTAGTTTAATTTATTAAGTTTCATCATCAAGTATTTTGGTTGAGTTGATACACGCATCCCTGATCCCCTAAAATTGTCTGGACTTCCCGCAAAAATGAAATGGTAAGGTCACGCCATCTAAACTTCTTAGCGTCTCCAGCGTCTTACTCGCATTTTGAGTGGAGAAGTTGTTTTAATGCTTTAATAAGGACTAAGAGTAGTCAATTATGTAAGTTAATATAAGTTTATTATTACTCAGAAAAATAGTAGATATGGTAAATGTAACTAAAGGGAAGGGTAGGAAGAAGTAACTACAGGTACTTTTAATTTTAGCCGTCATCGTCGAAAGGTACCTCTTGACTGTTGATATCAAGATTAATAATAATTAGTCCTTAATTCCATACATCATACTAGCTTTATTCAGCTGCATTTATCAGAACTTGGAGTGTATCTAGCTATTGAGTTTATTTAAGCAAATAAATTGGTAGCTATGTTAATAATAGGAGGAAAGAAAAGTGAGAGTTGATATAGTATAGAACAAGTCTTGTATTGTTAGTAATTCAGCATTAGCTGTTGTTCCATTACTAAACAATTGATGGCTTTTTTTCAGATGTGGGAATATGGAGTTCTAGGCAAGTGTCACATGTAAAAATCACCACCAATACAAGTTACTATAGTTAGTTTTTATGTACCAAATACAACCAACACATCAATGGTTACATGTCTGTACTTATTCAAGCCAAATTAGCTAGATCAAAGATAATATTATACATAAAGTCATGCTGAAGTACAAAATTAAATCCATGTACTGGTGCTATAATTAGGTTTTGAAATTCAGAAATTAAAGGATAAAAAATTGTCATATTCAAGTCTATGTATATACTCATCCAATTTCAGTTATTTTTTATGTGATTAGTGCTAATTGAAAATGTGTGAAAATATGGTGCAGATGTGTCATGTGCGGTTAAGACTTATTTCTTAGTCTTAAGTACAGTTGTTTTAAAAGCTAAAATTATAGCATGAAAACCCACCAAATTCACACCAAACTGGTGGTGTGAATGCCCACCATCAATGCATAGCGTGTCCTTCACACTTTTCACCTAGTGTGAATGCACACATAGCGTCAAACTCACACTCTACGGAATGAGTAAAAAACAACACGGACTCTTTACCAATCATTAATTATATTCATGTCCAGGCACAAACCAATGCTATTATTATTGTAATCTACCTTATATAAATGTGTTGTACACCTGTGAGCAAGTTAAGAGTATTGACTAAGATTTGGTCCTCTGACAGTGGGCTCTGGGATTAGGCACAAATGTTCACCAAACTCTTCTTGAAAAGTAATGATGTTAGTATTATAAATATAGTATTAGAATCAACTGTGATGTGGTAAAAATTGAAATAAATAAGCATTAGTGAAGGTATGAGTTCACACTGTTTAAGGCATGAACACACACTGAATTTGGCATATACTTCTCACTAAAATGATGAGGTATGCACATCACATCATATTTAGGTGTGACTATTGTTGCAAATGATTTACACTTAATTTGGTGTGAACTAGCTACACACCTTTTTGGTTTGCAGATGTCCATCTTGTAATATTCTCCTGTATTAAATGAATAATATTATAATATATGTACTAAGGAGTAAATTAGATTAAGTGCTAAATAAACAATGTAGATGCATAAAAGCAAATGAGGAATGGAACTAGCTAAAGTGAAAATGCGTCAAGTGCTAAAAATTATGAGACGTAAAGTGATGAAAAGTCCTGATCAGACTCAACAGCGGGAAAATAATGATGCACATGTCAAGTGGTCAAACGCCAATATGTCAGGTGACTAGGTGGATGTGGCGAGTTATAATGTGTAAATTATTCACGTACTAAAGATTAGATGTAGCATGACCTAAAGTACATATATGTCAACATTTGAAATGGACCGTATGTGCAAATACACAGCAGATATATTCAGAAAATTCATAGAATTCAAAGGCTAAAGAAGTGTATCAAATGATAAAGTGTAAAACATTTTATAAGTTAAAGAGCAGATGAGAAAAGAAAATACCTTATGAGTTAAAGTGCAAATAGTGTCAATTATGAAGTAAGATGGGGTAAATGAATAACACATGCAAATCTAATGCAAGTTAGGTTAATATGTTTAGTGCTGAATACAAATGCATCAAGTGCAAATGTGTGAACTTGTTTAAGTGTAAATGCATCAAGTGAATGATGCTAATGAGCCAACTGGTAAAAGCAAATCAAAGATAAAGTCTATTGAGCAATATGTCATGTGCTATAAGGCATGTTGATTGAGGTTGGTCATGTAATCAGGAGCACAAGCATCAAATACTGGCATGATTAAGTGCAAATATACTATATGCAACAGTTCATACATTTAGTCAACTAAATGAGAATGTATTGGTTCAAACAGATAATAATGTCCATTGCTAAATGGAAAATCATGACTCATTTCTCTCTACCAATTAACTTATTAGTATTTTATGATTTAGTCATCTGCTATTCTTTAATAATCATTTGAATTAGAATTTCAGAAATGACACAATTTTGCTACTGAATATTAAAAATTTTCTTTATCACTTGACAACAAACTTCAGTTATTGATTTTATTCTTTAGAGCAAAATATGTGGCATGTGATTCAGAGCAGCCGTGTTGAGTGTTGAAGTGCAAATTGTTAAGTTCTAAAGTGCAGATGTGTCAAATGCTAAAATGCAGATGTGACAAGTGCTAAAGTGCAGATGTGTCAAGTGCTAAAATGCAGAAGTGTCAAGTGCTACAGTGCAAATGTGTCAAGTTCTAAAGTGCAGACGTGTCAAGTGTTAAATTTCATATGTGTCAAGTGCTGAAGTGCAGATGTGTCTAATGGTAAAGTGCAGACGTAGCAAGTTCTAAAGTGCAGATGTGTCAAGTTCTAAAGTGCAGATGTGTCAAGTGTTCAAGTGCAGATATGTCAAGTGCTAAAGTGCAGACGTGTCTAGTGGTAAAGTGCAGATGTGTCAAGTGCTAAAGTGCAGATGTGTCTAATTGTAAAGTGCAGATGTGTCAAATGCTAAAGTGCAGAGGTGTCAAGTGCTAAAGTGCTTATGTGTCAAGCGCTAAAGTTCAGATGTGTCAAGTGCTAAAGTGCCTATGTGTCAAGCGCTAAAGTGCAGATATGTCAAGTGCTAAAGTGCAGTCATGTCTAGTGGTCAAGTGCAGATGTGTCAAGTGCTAAAGTGCAGATGTGTCTAATTGTAAAGTGCAGATGTGTCAAGTGCTAAAGTGCAGATGTGTCAAGTGCTAAAATGCAGATGTATCTAGTGGTAAAGTGCAGATGTGTTAAGTGCTAAAATGCAGATGTATCTAGTGGTAAAGTGCAGATGTATCTAGTGGCAAAGTGCAGATGTGTCAAGTGCTAAAGTGTAGATGTGTCAAGTGCTAAAATGCAGATGTGTCAAATGCTAAAGTGCAGATGTGTCAAGTGCTAAAGTGCAGAAGTGCTAAAGTGCAGAGGTGACAAGTGCTAAAATGCAGATGAATCTAGTGGTAAAGTGCAGATGTGTCAAGTTCTAAAGTGCAGATGTGTGAAGTGCTTAAGTGTAGATGTACTAAGTGCTAAAGTGCAGATATGTCAAGTGCTAAAGTGCACACGTGTCTAGTGGTAAAGTGCAGATGTATCAAGTACTAAAGTGCAGATTTGTTTAATTGTAAAGTGCAGATGTGTCAAATGCTAAAGTGCAGATGTGTCAAGTGCTAAAGTGCAGATGTGTCAAGTGCTAAAGTACAGTCGTGTCTAGTGGTCAAGTGCAGATGTGTCAAGTGCTATAGTGCAGATGTGTCTAATTGTAAAGTGCAGATGTGTCAAATGCTAAAGTGCAGATGTAAGGTGCAGATGTGTCAAAAGCTGAAGTGCCTATGTGTGAAGTACTAAAGAGCAAATGTGTCAAGTGCTAAAATGCAGATGTATCTAGCAGTAAAGAGAAGATGTGTCAAGTGCTAAAGTGCAGATGTGTCTAGTGGTAAAGTGAAGATGTGTGAAATGCTAAAGTGCAGATGAGTCTAATTGTAAAGTGCAGATGTGTCAAGTCCTAAAGTGCAGATGTGTCAAGTGCTGAAGTGCAGATGTGTCAAGTGCTAAAGTGCAGATGTGTCAAGTGCTAAAGTGCAGATTTGTCTAGTGTTAAAGTGCAGATGTATCAAATTGTAAGGTGCAGATGTCTCAAGTGCTAAAGTGCAGATGTGTCAAGTGCTAAAGTAAAGATGTGTCAAGTGCTAAAGTGCAGATGTGTCTATTGGTAAAGTGAAGATGTGTGAAATGCTAAAGTGCAGATGAGTCTAATTGTAAATTGCAGATGTGTCAAGTCCTAAAGTGCAGATGTGTCAAGTACTGAAGTGCAGATTTGTCAAGTGCTAAAGTGCAGATGTGTCAAGTGCTAAAATGCAGAGGTGACAAGTGCTAAATTGAAGATGTCTCAAGTGCTAAAGTGCAGATGTATCAAGTGTTAGAGTGCCGATGTGTCAAGCGCTAAAGTGCAGATATGTCAAAAGCTAAAGTGCAGATGTGTCAAGTGCTAAAGTGCCTATGTGTCAAGCGCTAAAGTGCAGATATGTCAAGTGCTAAAGTGCTGTCGTGTCTAGTGGTCAAGTGCAGATGTGTCAAGTGCTAAAGTGCAGATGTGTCTAATTGTAAAGTGCAGATGTGTCAAGTGCTAAAGTGCAGATGTGTCAAGTGCTAAAATGCAGATGTATCTAGTGGTAAAGTGCAGATGTGTCAAGTGCTAAAATGCAGATGTATCTAGTGGTAAAGTGCTGGTGTGTCAAGTGTTAAAGTGCAGATGTGTCAAGTCCTAAAGTGCAGAGGTGTCAAAGCTAAAGTGCCTATGTGTCAAGTGCTAAAGTGCAGATGTGTCAAGTGGTAAAGTGCAAATGTGTCAAGTGCTAAAGTGCAGATGTGTCTAATTGTAAAGTGCAGTTGTGTCAAATGCTAAATAGCAGATGTATCAAGTGCTAAAGTGCAGATGTGTCAAGTGCTAAAGTGCAGATGTGTCAAGTGCTAAAGAGCAGATGTGTCTATTGGTAAAGTGAAGATGTGTGAAGTGCTAAAGTGCAGATGAGTCTAATTGTAAAGTGCAGATGTGTCAAGTCCTAAAGTGCAGGTGTGTCAAAAGCTAAAGTGCCTGTGTGTCAAGTGCTAAAGTGCAAATGTGTCAAGTGCAAAAGTGAAGATGTGTCTTGTGCTAAAGTGCAGATGTGTGAAGTGATAAAGTGCTGATGTGTCAAGTGATAAATTGCAGATGTATCAAGTGCTAATGTGCAGATTTGTCAAGTGCTAAAGTGCAGATTTGTCAATTGCTAAAGTGCAGATGTGTCAAGTGCTAAAATGCAGATGTGTCTAATTGTAAAGTGCAGATGTGTCAAGTGCTTAAGTGCAGATGTGTCTAGTGGTAAAGTGCAGATGTGTCAAGTGCTAAAGTGCAGATGTGTCAAGTGCTAAAGTGCTGATGTGTCAAGTGCTAAAGATTAGGTGTGTTTAGTGCTTAAGTGATGATGTGTCAAGTGCATTAAAGTGCCGATGTGTCAAGTGCATTAAAGTGCAGATGTGTCAAGTGCTAAAGGGCAGATGTGTGAAGTGCTAAAGTGTAAATGTATCTAATTGTAAAGTGCAGATGTGTTAAGTGCTAAAGTGTAGGTTTGTCTAATTGTAAAGTGCAAATGTGTCTATTGCTAAAGTTCAGTAATGTCAAGTGCTGAAGTGAAAATGTGTTAGGTGCTAAAGTGCAGACGTGTCATTATATAAAGTTCGGATGTGTGTTGTGCTTAACTACAGATATGTAAAGTGCAGACTTGTGAAGTGCTAAAATGCAGATATGTCTAGTGCTAAAATGCAGATGTGTCAATTGCTAAAGTGCAGAAGTGTCTAATGGTAAAGTGCAGATGTGTCAAGTGTTAAAGTGCAGACGTGTCTAGTGGTAAGATGCAGATGTGTCAAGTGTTAAAGAGCAGATTTGTCAATTGCTAAAGTGCAGATGTGTCAAGTTCTAAAGTGCAGATGTATCAAGTGCGTCAAGTGGTTAAATGTAGATGTCTAATTGTAAAGTGCAGATGTGTCAAGTGTAAAAGTGCAGACATGTCTAGTGGTAAAGTGCAGATGTAACAAGTTCTAAAGTGGTGATGTGTCAAGTGCTAAATTGCACATGTGTCAAATGCTAAAGTGCAGACGTGTCTAGTGGTAAAATGCAGATGTGTCAAGTGTTAAAGAGCAGATTTGTCAATTGCTAAAGTGCAGATGTGTCAAGTTCTAAAGTGCAGATGTATCAAGTGCGTCAAGTGGTTAAATGTAGATGTCTAATTGTAAAGTGCAGATGTGTCAAGTGTAAAAGTGCAGACATGTCTAGTGGTAAAGTGCAGATGTAACAAGTTCTAAAGTGGTGATGTGTCAAGTGCTAAATTGCACATGTGTCAAATGCTAAAGTGCAGACGTGTCTAGTGGTAAAATGCAGATGTGTCAAGTGTTAAAGAGCAGATTTGTCAATTGCTAAAGTGCAGATGTGTCAAGTTCTAAAGTGCAGATGTATCAAGTGCGTCAAGTGGTTAAATGTAGATGTCTAATTGTAAAGTGCAGACGTGTCAAGTGCAAAAGTGCAGACATGTCTAGTAGTAAAGTGCAGATGTAGCAAGTTCTAAAGTGCAGATGTAGCAAGTTCTAAAGTGCAGATGTAGCAAGTTCTAAAGTGCAGATGTGTCAAGTGCTAAAGTGCAGGTGTGTCAAGTACTAAAGTGGTGATGTGTCAAGTGCTAAATTGCACATGTGTCAAATGCTAGAGTGCAAATGCATGAAGTGCTAAAGAGCAGATGTGTCAAGTGCTTAAGTGTAGATGTGTCAAGTACTAAAGTGGAGATGTGTCAAGTACTAAAGTGCAGATGTGTCAAGTGCTAAAGTGCAGATTTATTAAGTACTAATGTGCAGATGTGTCAAATCTTAACCCTTTCACCGTCAATAGCGCCATATGGCACTTTTACCAATTAAAATTCAACCGCTCGCGATCCGATCTTAAATTTTGTCTCAAATTACGCAGAATGAAAAGATTTAACAAAGCTTTAAATAGATGAATTTGGTGTTGTTGGTAACTAAGAGGAAAAGGGAAAAGTAAATTTGAATTTTTAAATGGACCGCATGTGTTGACTGCAGTAGAGAGATGGATGCCGACAAAGTTATTAAGCACTTATTCGACAATGATTTCGGTCTTTCTATGAATGAAAGTAGTGATGAGGAAGGTGAATGAATATTTGCTTATGCTAGGCAGCAGCATTTGGACACAGTTAACAGCTCTGAGTAGTTGAGTGGAAGTTCAGCCTAGTAGCACTACTGGAGCCAATTGGATGTTTCAGGTAAATGTAGAGTAGTAAAATAAATGTAGTAGCTATATAAAATATAGTCAAACAATACTTGTTAGGTGTTATAGTAAGTAACACGCAAAATAGCTGGTTGCAAGTCAATATAATAATCAATAATATATATGTATATATATAGAGAGAGAGAGAGAGAGAATGCACATGAAAAAATTGAGCAGGAATCTATTGTAACTTTACAGACTATGAGTCAATTGACATGGATGATCAAGCAAGTCAAGGGAGTTTCCATCTTCCATCATCCATGGTAGACTTCAGTCCTTCATCTACTGTGGATGTCACTTCTCAAGGGTCTGGAGCAGAATCAGACATTTCTCACCAGTGTGTTAGTGGAAGTAGGTGGCATGTACGAGGAGGGAGAAGGAGGGTAGGCGAGTAACAGTAAAAAAAAGGCCTAGCAAGGGAGGAAGTGTTAGATTTAGAGTTCAACTAGCAAGTTAGATCACTATCAGTTAAAGTTGATTTGAAATATAATAATTAGCAATGTATACAAGACTGAGCAAGATAGAACAAAAGGAGTAGCAAAACTGAGAAACACTTTATAGACTGACAACTACAAGAACAGCACCAACTGACAACTGAACATAAAACATATGACTAAATATAAAGATCACACAAAGAACTATTGACAGAACACAAAGAATGATTGTTTGCAAAAGTATAGTAAGAGAGGCTCTACTCCAGGAAACCACAAAACCAAAATGAGTAAGTAATGAATAATGAATAGTAATCATGATAACACAAATAAGACACACTAAGTTCCAAGGAGCCACTGTTAACACTCCTCCTCACTTGACTTAGGGTGGCGGTTCTTGTAATCCTGAGTTCACTCGCTGTTTAACAAATTTTTCACAACTCAACCCTTTTGTCATAAAGTCGGCAACCATTTCAGTTGTTGGACAGTATTTAATTTCTAATGTTCCTTGTGCGACTTGCTCTCGAATAAAATGATGTCGAATATCAATGTGCTTAGCTCGTCCATGAAATTTAGGATTTTTAGCCATAGCAATAGTTGCTTGATTGTCTTCATAAATGATAGTTGGAGTTGAGGTTGAGTAATTTAATTCTCTCTGTAATTGTCTGAGCCACATACATTCTTGTGAAGCATTTGAAAGAGCTAGGTACTCAGCTTCTGCTGTAGATAAAGCCACTGTTTTCTGTTTTCTGCTGCTCCATGAAATAGCTCCACCATTTTGCATAAAAACATATCCTGATATCGATTTTCGATCGGTAGTGTCACCAGCCCAATCAGCATCACTATAACCAGTAATTGTTTCTGAATCACCCTTTTGATATAAGATGCCGCATTTGAGTGTGCCCTTGAGATATCTGAAAACTCGTTTCAAAGCTGTCCAATGCTCTTCTGAAGGTTTTGAATTGAACTTGGCTAGGCTGTTTACAGCATAGGCGATGTCTGGTCTTGTACTTACAGCTAAATACATGAGGCTGCCAATGGCTGACTGATACTTCACTTGATCCACCAATTCATCTTCTTCAGTCGCAGAATGAAGTTTAGCTCCACTTTCAACTGGTGTATTGACTGGTTTGGAATCTTGCATGCCAAACTTCTGAAGTAAATTCTCTGTATATGTCGGCTGACCAATCCAGACACATTGTTTTTCTTGATTTTGAACCACATTGATTCCAAGGAAATACTTTAATTGTCCTAAATCCTTGATGTTAAATTTCTTTGCCAAATTGTCTTTCAACTGTTGAATTTGCTCTTCACCTTTTCCAGCAATGACAATATCGTCAACATAAACTCCCAAATATAATGTATCTTCATCACTTGTCTTGAAATAGATGCATGGATCACTGACTGTTTGAATAAATCCAAGTGTTTTGAGATAGCTGTCCAGTGTTGAGTTCCAGCAGCGAGGTGCCTGCTTCAATCCATAAAGGCTTTTCTTTAATTTGCAGACTAGCTCCTCCTTTCCTTGACATACAAATCCTTTTGGTTGTTCCATATAAACTTCTTCTTTTAATGTGCCATTGAGAAATGCTGTTGTTACATCGAGTTGATGGAGTTGTAAATCATGCTGGACGGATTTTGCAATTAACATGCGTAACGATTCAAGTCGAACAACAGGACTGAAAGTCTCATCAAAATCAGTTCCATACTTCTGTGTAAATCCTTGTGCTACAAGTCTTGCTTTGTATCTTTGCACTGATCCATCTGGTCCAATCTTTACTTTGTACACCCACTTACTTCCTACTGTGTGGTTTCCTTCTGGAAGTTTCACTAAATCCCATGCCTCACTTTCTTGTAGGGATGATAACTCAGATTCCATGGCAGTTTGCCACTTTTCACTATGTCGCCCATTAATAGCTTCATCATAAGAATTCGGTTGTTGAGATAAGTCACATAAACTGGTATGCTCAGGAACAAAATAATCAGGAGGTTTTTTAACACGAGTAGATCTTCGAAGTTGCTCAGGCTCACAACTTTGACATTCCAACTCATCATGATGGGATGAGTCATCTGCATTAGAAGTCTCTTCAAAATCAGCAATTAACTTGTAATCTGAGTCATCAGTATCCATTGAAACTTGTCTCACTTCTTGCTTAGGCTGTTCATTGAATTTAACATCACGACTGTGAATCACTTTTTCTGACGTGAGATCATACAATCTGTATCCTTTTGTTACATCTCCATATCCAACCATGATACATTTTCTTGTTTTTGAATTAAATTTACTTCTTTCATCCTTTGGGATATGTGCGAATGCATCACAACCAAATACTCGTAAATGGTCCACTTTAGGTTTAGAACCATGCCAAGCTTCATAAGGAGTTATTTTCAGTGCACTAGATGGAGTGCGATTCTTCAGGTACACAGCTGTTGAAACTGCCTCAGCCCAAAACTTCAGCTTTAGCTTTCCATCAAGAAGCATTGATCGAGCCATCTCCACAAGAGTGCGATTTAAGCGTTCTGCCACACCATTCTGCTCAGGGGTCTTGGGAATTGTGAGTTCATGTCTAATTCCCTCCTTCTTCAAATAGTTCTGGAAGACTGTCGAAGTATACTCTCCTCCATTGTCTGTTCTTAAGACCTTAATACTTTTCCCTGTAGCATTTTCAACTAGTGCTTTCCACTCAATAAAACGATTGAACACTTCATCTTTTGACTTCAAAAAGTAAGTCCAAGTGTATCGTGACTTGTGATCAGTAAAAGTTAGAAAATATTGAGCTCCACCAATTGACTTCTCACTAATTTTTCCACAAACATCTGAATGAATTAGCTCCAGTAGCTCAGTGGCTTCAGTGCTACTGCTCACAAAAGGAGTGCGATGCTGCTTTCCTCCAATACAACATTCACAAAAACCAATACTCTTACTTGAGTCATAATCAAAACACTCAACAAGCTCTTTATTGGCAAGACCTTTTAGTTTGTCCTCTCCAATGTGTCCAAATCTTCTGTGCCAGAGTTGCTCTTTGTCTGCTACAGCTGTATTAACATGTTGAACTTTGTGGCAGCATTCCAAATGGTACAGGTTTCCAACTTTAGTAGCAAATCCCATTACTTTCTTGTCGCTGGTCAGGATCTCACAACCTAACTTGCTGAATTTAGTTGTCTTTCCAGCTTCTGCTACTTTAGACACACTAAGCAAACAGTATGACAGATCAGGAACATAAAGTACATTTTCCAATCTGCATTTCTTAGTACCACCATCTGGAAGCAATGTTTCAAGCTTCACAGTTCCCTCTGCTGTTCCATGCAATGAATGTCCATCACCAAGTGTAACTTCTTTTGGCCTGTCAAAAAATTTCCAATCAGTAAAACACTGATGATCATTGCACATATGGCAGGTAGCTCCTGAATCAACAATCCATTTTCCTGTGCATATTACTTTCTCTGCATCTGAGGTCATAAGAGCTTCTTCCACTTCTGCTAATGCCAAACTGGCTCCTTCTTTCTTACTTTCCATTTTCTTTTTGTGTTGAAGTTTGCGACAATCTTTCATAAAATGTCCTGGTTTGCGACAATAATGACACGTGACTGTTGGTGGCCTTCCAAACTTTGATTTTTGATTAGCAACAAATACCTTTCGTCCATCTTCACTGTTTTGAGTTTGTGTCTTTTCCTTCATTTTTGTCTCTTCATGTAAAAGTCGTTCAGTTGCTACTCTCCACTTAGGAACGGTCTCCTGCACTTCCAGTGATGTCACCAACATGTTGTAGGAATCAGGTAGGCTAGCCAGTAAATACACAACTTTATCTTCTTCAGACACTATGTCACCGATTACTGAGAGTTCATCAAAAATTTCTGTAAGTGCCTTGATATGTTGACTCATACAACCACCTTCTTTGAGCCTTAGTGAAAATAATTTTCGACGTAAATGTAGTTGCCCAAGTCTTTCGTTGAAATTGTTCTTCCAATCTTTTCCAAACTACTACTGGGTCTGTCGGATCTGCTCCAAGCAAATAAATCAATTTCGGATCAATCATTAATACAATAATTGCAAGTGCTTTATCACATCTCTCTATAAACTTTCTCCTTGGTTCTCTTTCAGTTGGACATTCCTCTGTTTCAGAAACAATACTCCACAAATTATCTTTAACGAGTGCCATTCGACATTGAATTTTCCATGTGGGATAGTTCTTCCCATTAAGAGGTACAATAACTGGTTTTATATCTGCCATTTGCTCAGCTAACAACTTGAAATGAGAATTAGCAACAATCAACAACAAACTGTTCTACTGAGAGAAATTGCTAATAGACGAAACTTAAGTGATTGGCCAACTAGAGGAGCTCTGGGCCCATAACCTGTTAGATTTAGAGTTCAACTAGCAAGTTAGATCACTATCAGTTAAAGTTGATTCGAAATATAATAATTAGCAATGTATACAAGACTGAGCAAGATAGAACAAAAGGAGTAGCAAAACTGAGAAACACTTTATAGACTGACAACTACAAGAACAGCACCAACTGACAACTGAACATAAAACATATGACTAAATATAAAGATCACACAAAGGACTATTGTTACAATGACAAAGAACTATTGACAGAACACAAAGAATGATTGTTTGCAAAAGTATAGTAAGAGAGGCTCTACTCCAGGAAACCACAAAACCAAAATGAGTAAGTAATGAATAATGAATAGTAATCATGATAACACAAATAAGACACACTAAGTTCCAAGGAGCCACTGTTAACAGGAAGAGGAATAAGGGGAAGGAGGTATGTTAGTACAAGGCTTAGTAGTAGAAAGGGGTGTGGAAAAGACCAATAAATTCAGGCGGCAGCAGTAGTATTATTACTACTCATTTATCGACTGCTACAGTTGCCGCTCTCAATGAAATAGGTTCTCTGGTATGAAAGAATGAGGAGCCACAGTCATATATGCAGCAGTATACCCCTACTCCAGGTCCCACTTCACCAGATGTTACTGGTGATAGTGCTCCTGTTGATCTTTTTTGCCATTTCTTATCTGACGATGAGTGGGGGTTGACAAAGTGCTGGTACCTGTATAACAAATAATCGTATTGGTCGTGTTTGGAATGATACAACCATTGAAGAGCTAAAGGCATTTGTGGGCATTATGATTTTGATGGGAATTGTGAGGTTACCACGACTGGAATTATACTGTTCCACAATATTTCCACTCATTAGTACTCCAGGCATTAGTAACATTATGCCTAAAACTATAAATTTGAACAGTTATTCATGTTTTTTCACTTGAATAACAATAACAAGCAGATTCCATATGGTCATAATGGACATGATAAATTATTCAAAGTTCGGAAATTATTGAACTTGCTTTGTTCACTGTTTGAATCTGAGTTTCAAATGCATCAATCATGTACTACTGATGAAGCCATGATACCTTTCAAAGGTAGACTTAGTACATGAAAGATAAGCCAACGAAATGCGGGATAAAAGTTTTTGTTTTATCTGATGCTCCTACTGGGTATGTGAAAAGAATGCAAGTATACACAGGTAAAGGTTTAGATAATGGTGTTTCTGATGTTGAATGGTGTACCAAGGTGGTGTTAGATTTGATGAAAGGTTTGACCATATGGGGGTTTAACTGTACACTGACAGACAACTTTTACACTAGTCCTCTTCTTTATTATAGGCTTTATAAGCACCAAGGCATCAATGCATGTGGTACTGTACGTCCCCAGAGAGTAGGCTTTCCATCTGAGCTGATCATCAAGGCTTCTGAAATAAATGGTGGTGTGTATCAATATCTTAGTAATGGTCCTCTTCTTGCATATTCATGGGTTAACAAGAGGTCTATGTATTTTTTATCTACAATGCACATTGGTGAGCGTGTTGGAAACCCTACAGTGAAGAAGAGGCAGGCTGATGGTACTCAGCAGATATTCCATGTCCACCATGCTTACCTGATTACCAGAAGTATATGCGAGGTATAGATAGGGGAGATCAACTTGAGAGTTACTATAATGTTGGTAGGAAATCAAGGAAGTGGTGGAGGCGAATTTTTTTTATTTTGTTTGGAAGTTTGCATTTTGAATAATTTTTGTATGGAAAAAATGGTCAGGTCCAATCAACATCAACAGTGAGGTAGAAAAAAGAGAGATATGTTGTCATTTAGGCTTGAACTAGCAAAACAACTCATTGGTAGCTTCTCTACAATATGTCATAGTGCTGGTCGTTCACAATCTGTTGAGCATCTTCAGTTAAATAAACTGAATGTAAATTTATGTCACTGGCCTAAGCATGCAGATAGAAAGGGGAATTGTGCTGTATGTTCAGCTATCATAAAAAATAAGCTTACTGTTGTTGGGAATCGCCATGAGTCTCGTGTTCCACGTGAGTACTGCAAAGTGCATTTATGTGTATACATCTGAAAGAAACTGTTTAAAAAAGTATCACACCCTTGTATAGACTTCACTTCATGAAACTAACTGCCCATATTTTTGAAATCTATATTTTATAATGACTCATGCACAATATTTGATAGTTTATGCACAATTTTCAATTATTCATTATTTGTACTTCATGGTTATTCACTCTTTTTATAAACACATCAACATTACTGATTACTGGTCCATTATAGAAGTAATAACCTGTTTGAAGAATAATGATTAGAAAGATTAGTCTAATACAATTTCTATACAGGTATTATCTGAATATATTCATGAAATTGAGCCCAGGCTAAATATGAAACCTTAGTTGATTAGTTTTGTCCCATGAAGAAGCTTGTGGTGGAGCGGCCTTCAGCTACTCCCCCGCATGGTGTATCATCATCCTACTCACTTTGTTGGCATGCGATGTTTGTGGTTTGTGAAATCACCCTTCAGCTGGACTGACTCATCCCATTCATCCCTTACACACACCCTGCATTCCATTCTTATGTATTGCCTCCGTGCATCATCCACTTACTGGGCATGCCCGGTATGGTTTCCTATATATTGGCCATCCTGAGCAGGCCCCATTTAGTTGTACATTTTGCCTTTTCCCAAGCTCTATGATAAACGTTAAACTTTGTCATTTGGGTGGGAGAGCCCCTTTCAAAAGCTTCTGGCGTGCAACTCTGGTGGCAGCGACCTTCTGGCCTACTCTTCTTGCTATTCCTGCCTTCCTAGCCGGATACCACATAGCTGCACAGTAAAGGACTGGCTTTATGCAATCTGGAGTTCAAAATAACATTATTCATTGCCGTAGTTTATAATACCATTACTGTCTCTGTGAGCTGTTGTCTGATCTATACTGGCTACGTTCTTCTGCCTCAGGCTCATAATCATTGCTAAGCCCCGCCACAACAGGAAGTAATTCTGCTTTGGTTATATCTCCAAGGTGAAGGGTTCTTAGATAGTAATTTTTCTGGGTTATATTTGCACATAAAACTACCAGAAAATAACAAAAAAGAGGGACATTTTTTCACCTTGCTTGCCCTTTAAAAGCCGTGTTAAAAAAAAGCACCTGAACGCATGTTTAAGAGGCATATGTACTATCCATATATATATACATATAACACTTTGCATAATCCACCACTAATAGTATCTCGCTCGCTTCGCTTGCTCGATAATTATAATATACAATTTTCAATTGTCCATCCATAATAGTATCTCACTTCGCTCGATAACAAATCCCCGATATGTATACTATCCATATATATATATACATATAACACTTTGCATAATCCACCACTAATAGTATCTCGCTCGCTTTGCTTGCTCGATAATTATAATATACAATTTTCAATTGTCCATCCATAATAGTATCTCACTTCGCTCGATAACCAATATCCCCGATTCTCAATGTGACACCACTGTAGTGTCTCACTCACTTCCCTCACTCACCACCAATAACGTATAGCTACCCGATTTTGCATTAAATGCCCCCAATTCTCAATTTGACACCACTCATGTATAGTGTCTCACACGCTTCGCTTGCTCCCCAATTACACGTTTGTTTTTAGTTCCATTAGTGTTATGTTTGTCATGTTTTAATCTTAATTTGGTATGCAAATTTCTTTGCTTTATTCTAATTTGCATGCTTGTTGTTTGGCACATGGTAATAAATGATATATTCTAAGCAAGATATCTTCACTGCAGTAGTTTGTAACTACTAGGGTTGGTAACTTAGGGTGTGAAGTTGGTAACTTATGGTGTGAAATTGGCTGTAAAACTGTTTTGGGGCCCACACATCCCAGATGATATTTTAGCAGCAGCTCTAACCTGGGTTGGTAAGCTTCACTAGAAAAAGGTAGCTGTAAAAACCCATAAAACTGGTAAACTAGGCCAGTTGCTATATCTACTTGAGTAATAAGCTTGCTGGGTGTGATAACAGAGAGTTATCATACCAGGTCACACAAAAATAACACTGTGAAGTATCTATATCCTGGAATAAACACAATGTTATTTTTAGGTAGTGACCTTGAGATAACTCATCTTATCACTGTGTTATCTCATGGCTGTATTGTGCAAGCAGCTCATTGCCCTATAGTAGTTATAGCAACCTGACCTGGCTTACCAGTTTTCTGGGTTTTAACAGCTAGCTGTATACCTTCCTCTAGTAAAGCCTATCAAACCAGGGTTACAGCAGCTTCTAAAATATCAGCTGGGAGTATGGGGGAGTCCCTAGAGTTTTAAGGCCAACTTTACACAAAAAGTTACCAACAAACTATTGCAGTGAAGATATTTAACATAGAATAAACCACTCATCACACTCTGTCAGAGTGAATTTTCACTTGCCTCTGGCTTGTGAAAATAAATTAGCCTGGTCATGAGACATTTTGGCATATCACACTGACTCCATGTAATAAGTTCTATATATTCTTTCATCTTTAGTTACAGTGAATATATTACCTTTTTTAAACATTGAATTACAGGGAATCTCCATTCCCTTAAAGTTTTTTTTATAGAAAAAAGTGCAGCACATAGCTACCATGCCCATTTTTTCACTTTTTATCAATATATATTTTGCAGAAGTTTCTGTATTATGGAGGTTGGCAAAGTAGTCTAATTAACTGCTGCACTAATCCACCAAGCATGACCTAAAATTTGCCAACATATCATGCTCGAGCTTGATCATTGTATATTACAATTCATTGTAGTGAACCGAGCATGTTTGTAAATTTGTAAAACATTGTTATCTGTTTAAAAAAACGCTCACAAAAATGAATAAATGGATGATACATAGAGGAAGTCATGAAAAACCATGGTACTTATGCATGCAATGAATATATTTAGTTTTAATGAGTATGATTACAGCCAATTATACCAACACAAATAACTAAATAAAAATTGTTTGTTGTTATAAATACAACATTGATTTAATTTCCTCATTTAATTTCATTATAACTTCTTCAAATATTTGTTTCATCCATGTCTTTTTCTGAATATCTTCCATCAACTTTGGAAACTCTTGATATTCTTGAGATTTTTTATATGCAGTTAAACCGCTAACTAATACATTATGGGCTGGATTTGCTGGGTCCACTATCCTGGGACAGGAAGGCAGGAGTGATGGGTAGTCCTCCATGTCATAGTAGTGTCCAGGGAAATTTATGCTGTTCAAAAAGTGAAATAATTAGCATTATAACAAACCCTAACTGTATCAACAGAAATTTCAATTTTAATTGTCCTATTCAATTACAAAGCTTGTTCCTATGCTTTGCACACACTAACTACACACTAAGGATTACAACTAAAAATGGAAGTACCTAAACAAAAAATAATTTGTTCCTGTGATTACGACACGATGAAGAGGGGGCATTTGTCCAGAATAGCTGTTCCTGCGCAGATTATATAGCTTTGCATTTTTTCAAAAATCAACTCAAAAAAAAGAAAAAAAGAAGCACAATAAAAGGTCTTAATTCATCTTTCTGAGTTCATATTAAAGTTTATCTGTAATTTCTGTCCCATATCCACAGTTCTAAAAGCCACTTATAATCTAATTCAATGTGTCCCTCTTCGAGCCCTTGAGTACTTATAAGTAGTTAGCGCACTGTTAAGAAGACTTTATGGAGATTATCTCAGTGCTGGGATAAATGTTCGACTAGTGTGACTCCTAAATATTGGGAATAATGGTTTGTGTTGTCATGACAACTAGCTCTCAATTGGATTAGGGTGAGAATCCAGATTATCTCTACTCCCTTCCTAGGACTGCTTGTTGAAAAGACCATGTTCATTCACACTCGTGTGGTGGGCGGAGTCTCTGGCTTCAAGCTGTTCTAGCAGAGCATTCAAAATGTATCTTCATATCAACTGTTTGTCTGGTTTATCAAAAGAAAGCATCTTGACTTTGTTGCTGCTATATTTATCTTCACATCCTTTTTGCTTTGCTGTTAGAAGAGATTCATGATCTTGCTATGCTCCAATAGCAAAGTAATTCAGTTTAGAAAGAGCTACTTATGCCAACAACTAACCTTTGGAAACTAAATTGAATTATGTTTATCTGGTGGCTTGAAATTACTATGCATTACAAGTAAATAATATGTTGCTTTTATACACAACATATAGCTAAATCTACTATAAACTAGGGAATTAAAACTTTAAATATCTTAGCACAAATCTGACATTTGACAACAACTACAATCTACATCAGGAAAAATACATTCCAACAAGAAAAGCATAAATATATCAAAGCACATCCCAAAGACTGCTCTCTTATATGCTAACTGCAGCTTGTCAATCAATTGTGTGGTTAGACTAATCAGGGACTAAATTATTGTGACGACAATGTAGACTTTAAAAAACATGGTAGGAGTGACAAATTTTAAAGAAAAAAATCATAATGTGACTACATAAAAAATTTAATTGTCTTCTGATACTTACTTCAAAGAAAGAATTTTAGTTTACTTTATAAAAGGAATGATAGATACATTAATTGACAAACCGAAACAGAGTCTTAAGTAACACACAAATACACTGGCCACAGACAGACTGACCTTTTATGCTAGCATACTAACTACATTGTAAGTCAAGTATGAAATGAAACGCAAGAATTACAACTTACTCCAAGTTATCAAATTGTCCAATGAGTTCAACAAGATAATCTGAAGGTCTATGAATAAGAGTAACCACATTAAATAGAGACAGTATTGAAGTAATTATAGTAGTCTTGCCTTCTTTTATTGTTATCCATAGCTTTAACAAGTAGAAGAGTGCGCATATACCAAAACTCTGATCCATAATCAGAATCTGATCCAATTTCAGAATCAAATTTGTAGAATGATCTATAATGCCAATGAAATTTTTCTGACAAAATCTTCGCCTGCAAATATTTGTAATAAAGATGTAAATACAAGAGGAAAGATAACTATAGAAAAATAGTAAACTAGAATATAGAACTCTAATTTCCTGGGTAATATTTGTTTGACTAGTTAGACATTTCAATTATAAGGTCTGTGTCAAATTTATAATAAATTCAAACATTTTGGCTGATATTCATTTAACTATCATCAGTAAAACAAAAATTACAGTAACTGTTACAATGACAGGGGCGGCTCGGGGGGGGGAGGAGTTTATAAAATATGGTTAGGGCAGGAAGTGGATGTGGCTTAAAACAGGAAGTAGCCCAACGATCAAGCAAAAATCAGAGTGTACTAAATATCACTATATACAGAGAACAAGCACAATATAAGTAATCAATATTTTTGTGCTTTCATAATTAAGAAGTATAAACATGAATTTGGTCAAAATTACCACTTGATTAAATATTTCCCTTTGTGATGCTGGAATATTTTGCTTACATAGTTATGTAAAACATTTTGTTGGTTTCTGCAGGAACAGTGGAAGCAAGAATCAAAAGTTCAGTTTTAAACTCCGTATTTGAAGTCATTATTATATATTTTAAAATCATCCTAGTTTAATAATCTAGCTGACTAGCTAACTCACAAATGCAGGATCGCTTCAAGAGCCCAATAGGCCAATTGCATTTACATATTAATTACCGTGATGTCACAGTTGGATGCTCAAGTTATGGATGCGAATGTATTCATTTCAATGAAGAATGGGAGCGTCCAGCATTTAAAATGTCCGTCAAACACTCAGTTTATGCAGGAATCTATTTAAGCATTAGTCATTGAAAAGTCTAAAGAAATCTGTTGGTTTTGGTGCCTGAACGAAGACGAGAAGACGTACGGTTGGCAAGTTATTGTTGGTATTAGCGAGGGATGCCGGGTCAGCGGTGTCGAGTCTGTGGAAACAGTCAGTCTAAGGACCCAGGAATATCTTTCCACAGGTTTCCTAGAAATACTGACGCAAGAAGTAAGTGGCTGGAGGTTTTCCATTTGCAAGAAAGCGACTTAAAAGCCAGCACAAGAGTTTGTTCCAGACATTTTCCTGATGGAATTGTTAAGAATTTACCAAGTGTAAATAGGTAAGTAATATGTAGTTTTTTTTTAATTATAGGCTCCTTCTTGCTGCTTCAGTTTTACTAACTAGCTTGTTAGCATTATTAATATAAGTTATAACAAAAGTATTTTATAGCTCCATTGTTATAGCTGAATAATAAAACAACAACATAAAAACATGTGCATGGGTTTTGTAGCTGAGTTTTGAAAACAAATGTTGAACAAAGGGTAGGAGTAAAAACTCACTTGGTTAAATAGACTGCTCTCTTTTGCTGGGTTATAGCACCAGTTATGTGTTAAAATTGGATGAGCATAAAAATGGAATCAAAATGTGGTTAAAAATAGTCTCAGGTGTCTGCATGCAGCCATGAGAAACCTGTTATAAATTAAATAAATCTATTGATACAGACTGAAACCTTGAATAGAGGGTAGGGTAGGGGTGCGTTCAATAGACCAATGTGTATTTAAATGTAGGACAGGAAAGGAATTAGGTATGCTGTCAATAGCCAAGGTGTATCAAGAAGAGCCGATTGTGAGCCTGGGTAAAGACATTGTATGTAAGGCTGGACCAGGAAGGTGTAGTGAATAGGTGAGAAGTGGTTAAAGATACTATATGTACAGTGACAAGGAGGCTGAGGTCTGAGGGATCAAGTGAATAGATGTGAAAGGTCTCATGTGTTTTGTGTATTATAGGTAGAACATTTGCATCTCCTGCCAAGCCTGGAGCTAGAGCAGAACATGCTAAAGAAAGAGCGGTTGAAAAATATATTAGGAAGGATAGTTTGACTCCATCTACTAGTTCTCGGGCCAGCAGATCTCTTACTCCTTTTCCATTAGAGCAACTGCCTACAACATCTACCGCATCCGATGAGCCGGGAACATCTTATAGTGAGGAGGTAACTCCTAAATCATCTGAGAGTATGGATATGGCTCTATTGGCTCGCATTGAAATGCTTGAAAGTGAAAATTCAAGACTAAAGAAAGAGCTTTAAAAAAAAAAAAAAAAAAAACATTTTCGTATAGAAGATATTCAAAATAATGATAACCTCATATCCTTTTATACAGGTTTTTTGTCTTACATGGTATTTTTTGCTTTTTTGGGTCCTGTTGTCAATCACCTTAATCATTGGGGGTCCAAAGAAAAAATTTCTATGAGAAGTTGTCGGTGCAAATTGGATAAAAAACCCTCAGCTTTTTCTAGTTTTAGTGAAATTGAAACTTAATCTAAAATTTACTGATATATCATATCGATTTGGGTTATCGACTACCTGGATCTGTTTTCTATATCACCATTTAAAAGAAATTAAATGGATGCCATCAGTGAAGCAAGTCAGAGATTTTGCCAAATGTCTTTCGAGAAAAGTTTTCTACAACTTATGCTATTAGTGAAGTGTTCATTGAAACCCCATCTGATTTATCTTTGCAGTCATCTACATGGAGTCAATATAAACCCCACAACACTGTTAAGTTTTTAATAGCATGCAGTCCAAATGGAGCCATGTTTTGTGTCTCCAGTGATGTTGAGCTAACCAAAATATGTGGCTTCCTAGATGCACTCAAAGACAAGCCTGGTGTGTCTATCATGGCAGATTAAGGGTTTACAATACGAGATTTGTTGCAGAAATTAATGTGAACTTTAATAAACCTGATTTTCTCAATGAAAAACAACTGTCAGTAGCAGATGTCAATAAAAGTAGAAAAATAGCTTCAGTGGGGATTCATGTTGAACATACTATTGGAAGAATAAAAAAGTTTAAATTTTAAAAGTAGTGATTCCAATCTCTATGTCTCGCTTAACTAATCAAATCATTTTTGTGTGTTCTTTCCGAACTAATTTTTTTACCAGCCTTGGTGCCGCCGTCTCAAAGTAGCCAGGAAAAGGATGTTGAGAAATATTTCAAATAACTTCCTGGTACAGACAATGAGAGTGGTTTGGATATAGATTCTGATTCTTCAACTGACTAAATTCATTTATAGTATTCAACATTTGTTATTTTTAATTGAAATAATATACAATTTTTTTAGTTTAAAGAATGACAAATAATGACATGAAAAAATATTACATTTTAGCAAGATCCCTCATGGAAAATCCAACGCATAGGGTTACTAACTCGGGAGCAACACAGTTATCATAAGTGACTTAATTTAGGTAATAACGTGTCCGTCCAGTAGTCTTGATTGAAAGAACGCTAATCCCCTTAAATATGAATATCACAAAGTCACACCAACGACGTTCTCCTATTGCCAGTCGACCTTGCACTTGAGCACAGTAAGAATGGTATTCTTTCAATTGAATTTTTCCATCACTTGCTGTGCAGTAAAATTCACTTCGGCTGCATGTATCTATCGGTGTGATGTCTCGGCAAGTGTAGGGACATTTTATTTCCAAAAATCCATACGGGTCATTTAAATTAGATGGTCATATACTGCTCCATCAGGTGAAGCTCCAAGAAAACTGAAGCTGGGGTTTATTATGACTCCAGAGGGGGCTACAACCAGATTGTTTTCCAAGTCTGTGCTGATACTTAATATATTCATCTAATACATGCTTCTCGCTTTCTATTCCATAATTAATTGCTGGAGTAGACTTTGGTTGAATAATTCGTAACACCAAGTTGTCAGTATGTGTGTCTGATTTACGGGAAAGAACTGCACCAAACAAAGATGACATTATGCGATAACGTCGCACAGAGAACCAAAGATCAGATTTTCGCTGGTCCCGGGTATCTCTTTCTATTTCACGAGATCTATTAGAAGTAATCTTGAGCGTTTCCTTAAATTGTGTAATGGTATCTTCCAATGTTGATGGGCCAGGAATATTAATATCATCAGAATGCAAATCATCACTTTGGAACTGGGAATCAAATAATAGAGACACACAAAGCTGCTCTCCTTTCAACTTTTGAAGCAGTTATGGAATTGCTTTTGATGCCACTCCTCGAAAACAATCTGGCCATAGATCAAAATTTTCCACTTGTCTGACTTTCTTTTTGTGAGGTTTTGCATAGTCATGCTTCACAAAAGTTGCATTGGCAAGGCACAATGTACTTTCTTTGCACTTCTTAGGAGGCTTCCAATGGCATGGCAGGAAGGTGCAGGGCAATGATTCACCATCGCTATCTACTTCTTCCATTGTTGCGGTTGAAGGAGCATGAAGAGCTGAGAGGGCATGCAGTCATGCTGAAACATGAGTACAGCTTGCTGACTTACTAATACAAATTTGATACTTAAAATGTATTTTGTAATAAAAAAAATACAACAATTACATAGCCTGCAGCTCATTCACATGTAGCCAGCTTAACACAAGCTAAATCTCCTCACGTCCCAAAAGCATATAATGTGTTATAGACTTCAGCCTTCATAGATGGTTTCATCTTACTCTTCACATCGCAGCATAGTGGATTATCCATGTTTACCTGGAGCTCCTCTACTCTACCTGATGCCCAGTGTGTGTAGCCGCGAGACAATGCGTGAAATGCACCCTGGTCACCAATATGGCCAACATAGCCGGCCAACTTAACCTGTAGCATAGCTCAATAATAAATAAACATACAAGCAAAAAAAATTACCTTGAGAAACATGAGGAATTGAGTCGGCAAATTCCTGAAAATTATGTGCAGTCACAGCTGTCCACACAGATACTGGTGGAGACGGAATTGATGGAAATGCTACTTCTTTGCTTGACTCACTTAATTTTATATATTTTTTGTAAAGAAATGAGCCATCAACATCTACTACTGGCATTTCATCAGTCTCCACCTTTCTCATTCTATACACAATGCAACAACTGCAACTACTATTGCCACAAAGTAGTATAATATTTTACCTGTCAACTAAGTCTTTTTTCTTGGTAGAAGTAGGAATTTTGATCTCAGCACAGCAGCCATCAACGCAAAGCAGCAACAGGGTGCTTGTCTAATGGCTCTGACAACTCAGCCCCTGGAATATCCACCACCGTTAGTGTGATTTCTTCCACAGCGGTGGAACTTTCTCCCTCTCCACTAGAAATACTCATAACTTGTGAACTACTCACCATAAAGCTACCAAACTTGTCTCACAGACTGCAGTTTGAATTCCACTTTTTATTGATTTTTATACAAAAAATGAAACAAAAAAGAACGCAAATGGCGGGAGTTTCAAACACCGAAGTGGACAGTCTCCCTAGCCTTAGATACAATCTTTACGGGCATCCGAGTCCACGCGTGACGTAGCACAACCAATCAATATTTCGATCCTTAAGTGCAAGTTGTCTATGCTTCAAGTAGATAAAATTCACAATAATGAACCCAATGTCATAATACTGTAGTGGCTGAAATGGACAAAAGTTAAATCAATCCAGACTCAACCGTGAATGACCATGCGAGCAATCTAAGTTTCTGCCAGGCACGCCCACTTAAATTAACCATTCACTTCACCAGTGCTTCGCAGTGTGCCCAAGTCGTACTTTACCAATTAAAGTTGCACAAAAATGGTCTGGCTCAAGTCAGACAGGTCGGACTATCAAAAGATGCTGTAATTAATGTGGATGACATAAATACATTTGATACTATAAGAATGATGCTTATTGCGCATCCCAAAAAGTATCCCATGGTCCCTATTCATAGCATTATTGCCCTGTTTAGCTATAAATACTCATTACATAAGTTAATTGTGATATGGTGAGGTATTACACGAGAGGGCTCATGAGTTAGAGGTGAATGAAAATAAAGCTTGAGGGTGACATATCTTGCTATACCACCTCTGACGAGTGTAGTAAGTGGTTTATTCTAAGCTAGATATCTTGTACCCAGGTTTTTACACTACCCTTCTCTACAAAACTAACCAACCCCAGTCAAAGCAGCTGCTAAAATATCAGCTGGGGGTTGGGGAAACTCACTGGTAAGCTAGGCCGGTTATTATAACAACTAGCTTATTTGAAAGTAATATCATGTGATATACTGAAAAATCTTGAGTGACTATAAAGAATAGGTCCAATTATGTATATTTTAATATTATAGCTACGCTCGACTTAGATTTATAAAGTATTTTATGATATTTACCTAAGACTAGTGTAGCTACAATATTAAAAATATTGTGTGATATCGTGAGTTATCACCCGGGTTATGACATAAAAATACTATTGTGAAGATATCTAGTACAGAATATGCACGCACACACACACATTATATGTATTACTAATAGCCTCCAAACTATCCAATTCTCATATTTGCAGCAACTGTTGTAATTTTCAATACCACACAGTTAAATATATACAAAGAGGAAACAGGAAATCAATATTACCACAAAACTTAGTGTTGAATCTGACTAGTCATGAATAAATGAAGCACCAAAGGTGCAAACCATCAGAGCTATAAAACACTACTTAGCTATTACAAAATAATCTCCTGCCAAAAGAACAAGATATCTGTTAGCTATTTTAACAAGGCATTAATACAGCTCAAGCAATGAAAATGGTACATGGAAACACTGTCTTCATAAGAGAAGAAGCTAAGCTAGACAGAAACACTCACCGGTATACGTAACGCAAA
>WLWD01000917.1_pt1 | contig 217563 bp, 162 predicted proteins | sample 6712731 | NCBI WGS metagenome assembly WLWD01 (sample SAMN12718690, study PRJNA576275) | sponge metagenome | isolation source: marine sponge | host: Mycale hentscheli | place: New Zealand: South Island, Marlborough, Capsize Point | collected 2014-11-01 | reverse complement strand
AATTATCACATAATATACTACAATGCAAGGTAAGGAGCCAAGAGAAATATGTGAGATTAATGTGTAGCACTGTCAACAGCAAGGTGACATTATGAAAGTTTTAAGAAGAAAAAAAACTATGTTACATTTTAGATAGAAATTTTCTCACTTAAAGGGGGTTTAGAGAGAAGCTAAGGAAAAATGTGAAAAAATCTTAGTTGTCACTGGGGAATCGAACCCAGTAGGACCACTGGCTTTAGCCACCAGTGCTCTAACCACTGAGCAATGACAACCCACTACTTTTATGAAGGATCAGAACTTGATAATTGTTGTTACATTATAAATATGTCTTGAAGTTGCTTTTCACAGCTACAATTACACAAAAAAGCATATTAAACAGTGTTTATTTATGTCATACACTTTCTACTGAATAATTTTTTTCAATATATGTTTTGTTGAAATATACCTTGGATCAACCTTTACACCCTGTTATCATACTTCCCATAGTTACTTAACATGCACAGATCAACTCAGATCTGGAAGTGCTTGTATCCAAGGAAACTTCACAGTTCAGTAGGTTGGGCATCAATTAAAAATTATAAGCAAACATTCCAGAAGTATCACTTAGCAACATTATCGAGAGCATTTCAATTGACATTAGAGTATGGCATGAATGGACTTAATGAAACAGGGGGAAAGGATGTGGGTTGGGGTTAATGTTACTTGAATATTGATTAACATTTCAAGTGCACATTGCTGATTTTGAAATCAAAGTGGGGAAAATAAGATATTCTGACATTTTATGACTGTACTACTATACATTTTCAAACAACAAATTTATGACTAGTGATCTAAATCAAGTGTGTCCATACTTAGTCAAAAGATATCAAGGAAAATAATCAAACTGCTATAGTCTGACATCTGAAAAGAAGTTGTTGCAGCTATTAAAGTAACAATCATTTGTAGAGTTCGCATGTCATTAAGTACACATCTTCGTTATTGGTCATACTCAGCTAAAGTCTATCAGTTAAATCAATTCATCACACTACTGATATTACAAAATTGAGAGTAGATTATTCAGCATGTATGTGCAAGTATGTAAGTATTTTTATCGCAATCAACGAGTTTGATAAGCATATTATAATACCAGTTAAATGCTCAATAAACTGAAAAGAAACATTCAAAAAATTGGAACTCATAAAATTATTTTAAAAGATAGTGTGATGATAACTTTGTAAGTATGGTGCAACAAGTCTAGAGGAGGCCCAGATATGTTCTTGTAAGCCAGTTCCTTGTTAAAGAGACTTTTAAGTGATGACTTCAACTGTTATACATGGCATCATGCATTATCTTAATTAAATTGACCTTAGCAAAATTGCATTATGGCTTCTCTTTATTATTAGAATATTAATCCATAAACTAAACTAACTAATCATCATAATTTTTATATCTAACAATATTTACTATTGCAATGGCATTCTTAAATTATATTTAGCTATTTGACTGCTGGAACTTCGTAGAGGATGCATAATATGAATGATTTTTTATTATTTGTACTTAATATGTAGCATACTTAATGGTCATGTGTTCATGGCATTTGTTAGAGTAATAGCACCGGTAAACAGGTAACCATGAGCTATTTGGCAGTAAGGCAGGGTTGAAATAGCGCCCGTCTTTCACCTCGCGCTATTTCAATTGCTCTAAGAGTTCTATTGATCCCTAATAGCACAAGTTACCCGTGCTCGCTAATAGTATATGTCAGCTTTTTTTCTTTTCTTTTTAATCATTTGCACCGTAGCTACACTGTATCGTTCGTTCACTATCTCTGTATTTTAGGATTAGCTTTCTTTGGAACTTTATCTTCAATCTATAGCTCCTCCTAATCTGTTAAAAAAATTCCAGTCTAATACGGGTTGAACTTCCGCGCTAAAAAGCAGAGTCTCCAACTAGAAACCACTGAACTGCAGTTTCTAAGGAGAGCTGCGATGCGCACTCCCGTGCTATTTCTCTTAGTTACCGTGGTATTTCACTTAGTTCCATGCTATTTCACTTCATTACCGCGCTATTTTACTTCCCCCGTGCAATTTCAATTAAACAGCGATTTCCCCATACATTTTTTAATGGTAAATTTAGGCGCTATACAATTAACATATCACCGTACAATGTTGCAGTGTAGAATAAAGAATAATGTTCAACAGCTGAAATGAATTTGGGATAGGTAATTATTATGTTCAAATAGAAAATTGGCCTGCAGGCCAATACTAGTTATCACAATTAGAAATTTGTATATAAATTACGCTGAATACAAAGGCAATGTTATTATAATTATATTGCTTCCCAATTCCTTTCCCAGTCCAGTTATTAGATCTAATTCCTCTTCATGGTTTTTAAAGGATAAAATATTTAAAGTAAATCTTGGCTATCATAGGAATAACCAGGATCACTTGCGTAACCCATAAAGGCTGTAACCATTAAAAGTTCTTTAAGTCCCTGCAGGAGGGATAGTTGATTTTCCAAAGCTAATGCAACCTAATTTTCCTATTCTAGCTATAATCTATTTAAGGGGTATCTTTATGCTACTCTCTCACTCTCAACAGACCAAAATAAAAATAAAAAAACAATTATTTTTGATCTGTGGATTTTAAAAAAATATATTCTGCTTTGAAATGTTTAACTTGCACATAGCTAAAAAAACAATCCACCAATAAAAATATATTATTTTGGGTCTAAAATCTCTGCCTCCATGAGAACTACAGATTTAAGATCCTGAAACTCCTAGGCTGTAGTCCTGAGCATATTTAATTAGCTATTATTTAATGTTGATGTTGGTCGTAATATAAATTAGCTTTTAATTTTAGCTAGAATTTTCACCTCATTTTATGAGTTGACAATAATTTAAACTCACTTAATCACTGCATACTAATAGCAAACTACATAATTGTATTAAACATCACAAATCTCATAATAAGATTGTGTGTGACTGACTGTTCTATGAGCATGAACACACATCTGCATTGGGTACAAATCCCATTAAACGTCTGATTTCCTGGAGTCGTGGACAAGTGTATGGAGTGCAAGACTTCACAACATTCTCGTCCCAATAAGCATAGCGGTTTTTAGGAGAGCCTTGGAAGTCAACTTGAGAATGGAGGGTCTTTACACTTCTGTAGATTTCAAGTTTTTTTGCCAGAATTTGAAGTTCCTGTTGATTGTAGCAGTTTATTTTATATTCCAGAAGTTCTGATAGCTATTAGCATACAATTCATAGGAAAGTGAAATGCTATTCAGTAGATGAGATATCTGTAATGTACTTACATATTTGCAGGAGTCAGATATAACAGCATCCATCAACTTTCCGTGTACGGACATAATAGCTGTTTCTTCCATCACTTCCAAACTGTCTCTTTGTACCATAAGTTGGATCATACTCTCTGCAAGTATAAACTTTTCAGAAAAGTTTTCTGAACTCGATGCAAGTGCCGCAGCATTAGGAAGAAACATAAAATCCTACGAAAGACATTTCAGAGTCAATATTTAATAAAATAAACAAACAGATATTTTACCTGATGTTTATTCCTTATGAGGCTGTTTTGCAGGTCCAAACCATCTCTCAGTCTATGCATGGGACTAGTTCTGAGGCAGCATGAGGCAGCTAAGACTTCTAAACTTTTTGCACTAACTAATAATGCTACAATATTGAAGAATAAGCTCATCGTAGACACCATTGTGAATTTACTTGAACATCTAATGTTTTTGTAATAATATGGCTGCAAAAAAGTCACTTTTATATGTAGCTCCTTGTTTTCTTACTTAAAATAATCTTTCCCATTTTCAAGAAAAAAAATTGCTGTAAGCCAACTATAAATTTCAAGACAGAGTTAAAGTATTTCATAAGCCAATGCATTCCAATCATACTTTTGTATTCTAGCTCATCTCTTGCACCAACTTATCATGTTGTTACATGGATATCCCTGGATTTAGATCAGAGATTTCAATGGTCGCACACCTGACAGTTGAGTGTTCATGACTTAATCTCTGGTAGACACCACTTCTAGTAACAGGAAGCAAAGTGATATGTAATCATAGCTAATACTATCATAATTTTGCAATAAATTGGTGCCTTATACTGTAGATAATTAAAAAACGAGATTAAAATGAACTTAGATTTCAAAATTATTCAAAACTATATGCAGATTTTATTTGAAATAATTATTATCATTCTTAGATTCTAGGTAATCACTTAAATCTTTCTAGTTAGCAGGTATGCTTATGGTGCCTCAGTATTTAGACTAATTTTTGATGGCATGTATTAATCTGTTGCCTGATAAATTCAATGTGCCCAAACCCTGTATTTGTATTAAAGGCACCTAGTACAATAATCTTGATTATTATAACAGTTAGCTTAGTCCTTTTAAGCTGAAACTACTTTTTTATATTCTGTGTTTTTTTAACTAGAAAATGTAAAACTATTGATATGGTTAGTACATTCACAAAAATTTCGATTTCCAGAAATTTTCATCTTATCATACCAAATTAGTTACTAATTGTCAATAGTTTAATCAATTTTCAAAAACAATCAAATAAATGAAGCTATCAGAACAGCTATGAAAAGAAAAGTAAAGAAATATATATATGTCAAAATCTTTATAATGATTCCTTATTTTTTTACTATGAAATACTAATCATAAAATTATTTTAATATTTAACCTATTCGTAGTAGCTAGCTAGTACTTAACTATTAATGATTCAGTCATTATCGGATCATGAATAATTATAATAATAGGAAATTTTTCTCTTTTTAACAGCCAAAAGAGAAAAATTTCCTATTACTTCACTATTGTAATAAATAATTCAAAAGCTTTGAAAAGTTGGAAACATTAATTTGAATTACTTTTTTTTTTATAAGGAGTTATAATAATGAAATTGTTTCATAAGAAAGTCTTAAACTTAATAAATTTTCATTTTACTTTAGCATGATAATTTATGAGTGGTGCAACTGGTCACATAGCTAGCAATGTATAGCTAAATGGTTCAAGAGCTAATAATGTGGTGCAATTGGTCAAGATGGCCAAAAACAAACTCATTCCAGTAGAGTGACTCAATAGTTAAATACACATTCAATAGTTAAATACACATTCAATAGTTTTAAATACACATTCAATGTGTATTTTATGCTAATAGCTGTCACTGACCGAAGATTAAAATAATTATAGTGCAACACTTGCACGTGCTTTAAAGCACTTCAAGTGGTGACCTCAACATGATAGCATTTAGGTAACACTACTAGCACTCTTTTAGAAAGTGTTACCTTAAACTTTGAATGTTTGTGCTTGTGTGCTAATATGTGCTTAATGGCATCGAAGCTTAGCACACAGTAGCTAGCTATTACTATTATTGTTTTTGTCACTATGTAGTCTTATCACATAATATTTTATTATTTTGTATTAGGCAAAGTAATGGACAGTAAAATTTAGTCCCTAGTTTCCAGCATTGTGCACAATTCTTTGAATAAATAAATAAATAATACGCTATTTAAAAGTTACATCATTTTCCACCAAATATTGATCAATTTCCATGGGCATTTTGCTGCTATGTTGAAACTCCATCCATACAATACATGATTCAGCATAAGTATTCATGGATATATTTAGTTGTCTGGTATAAATGATGTCATTTTTAGACATTTATAAGATTTTTTTCAGTCTACTATTTCAGTCAGTGATATCATCAAGTGAATGTGACTATCTATGTAATTTGATCTTTAGCAAGAATAATTAAGAAATTTATTTTCTATTAATCACTTCTTTTTTTCCCAATCAATTGCGTAAACAGGATCTAAAATAGAGCATGCGCGCTTAGGCTCTAACTATTACATACACAGTAACAGATATACAGCATGATAGTATAAGAGTAGATGAAGTTAAAAAAATATTGTAAATATTATTACGTTGTGTGATAGCTATGAAAGATTACTGGTAAAGCTATGTCCAATACAAAAAAAAAATTATTAAAGACACAATAAACAGCTAAAAATATAGCTACTTTTAACAACACAATTTAAATGATGTTAGAACTATACTAACTTGAGCGCTTATGTTTATTGGAAAGAACGGTTGTTCTTTTTTGGTTGGGGTGGGGGGGGGGGGGGGGGGGGGGGGTGAAAGGCAGTAAAATTTTCAGCACTGATTGGGAAAAAAAGAAGTGATTAATAGAAAATAAATTTCTTAATTATTCTAGCTAAAGATCAAATTACATAGATAGGATTTCTGAAGAAGCTTGTGTTGGCTTGTCCTCCTCCAATATATCTTCACATCTTGAAGTAAGTCGTGTATACCACCTTCCCACAAGCTCTGGCAGAATGCACACTTTGAAAAACTCTGATGATTTCTCCACACAGACGGACCAGAACTCATCATCCGTATTGATACGTTCAATATGAATGTGCAGTTCACATTGACTTTCCGGAAATGTGCAGACAACAAAATTGCAGTAATCAACCTCACAAATATTAATTTGTGTCTGTACCTTGTAGTAATATGAATGTGTCATATCCAAATAACAAATACCACATTCATTTTTTTCAGACAGAACTTTTTGTCTATAGTTGACTCCACTATATCATAATTGCGATGACAATAAGGACATTTTATTTCCACCACTCCTCTGTTGCAGCAATAACAGTTAACCACACCATCTGGAGATGCACCAAGAAAAGGCCATTTAGGGTTTATCATCAATCCAGAATCGGAAACAGAAAAATCACGATGATTTTCCAACATCTTCTTTGTTTAAATTTGACGAACTTTCTTCTCATGTTTGCAGCCCCATGAAGTGGATTTAGAGTAAAACTTAAAAGCCTCTGGATAAGAAATAGCTTTTACTAAACTTTGGGAAGGATTACTCGGCTCTGTGTGGCAAACTGACTTCATTCTTGAGGCAGTTATTCTCCCTGCTCTATATGTAAACCATAAATTACAACTACTCTGTGACCTGGTTTCTTGCTCAACTGCTAGTGCCATCTCCTTTGTGATAGTGATATTTATTTTCTCACATACAGCCAAAAGTTTCAAGTAATCGTACTTAAGACTCTCTTTATTATACAGTTGCTGCAATGGCTTCGGAAAATTTGGCTGAACCACTTTGGGAATGTAATTATCAGAGTATGGAGACACAATTGAAAGAATTGCCGGTTTTTTTCCTGACTCATTTAATTTTTTGAAAAATGTGTCTATTTCAAAATTGTCAGGCTTACTTGCACTCGCTTTGAATCCTTGCTGGCTACTCGACGGCATTGGGCTGGTTACTGTGGTTTGTTTCTTTTTGGCCGAGGAGAAGTCTAGATATTTGATGGGCAGGTAAGGTATTTCTTTTTGGTAACTTGGAATGACCTACTGACATTTAGACTGAGTGCATGTTTGCTCACTTCTCATTTTTGTAGATGCCTCCAAATAAAACAGTACTGCTCCAATGTGTGTGCATGCTTCACCTAAGCCAGCCATGCAGTTGCAGTGGCCACAGCTAATCTCTCCAGTTGACTCACAAATAATCCAACAACTCAGTGGTGTGTCATTTGGGAATGCCTCACCTACATTTTTATAAATGAAATAATGCATCATTACTGTATTCAGAAGCAACAATAAAATTGTATTTATGTAGCAAGCATAACTGTATTCAAAAGCAACAATAAAATTGTATTTAGCTATGTAAGCCGGTCAAAATAGGAAGCTAAGGTAGCCATCCTACAGCTGATCGTGGTTCACCTGTACACCACTACTAAATTACGTCATAAAATGTCACGTGATGAAAACTCCCTATTAGACTGGAATTTTTTAAACAGATTAGGAGGAGCTATAGATTGAAGATAAAGTTCCAGAGAAAGCTAATCTTAAAATATAGAGATAGTGAACGAACGATACAGTGTAGCTACGGTGCAAATGATTAAAAAAAATAAATAAATAAAATAAAAAAGCTGACATATACTATTAGCGAGCACGGGTAACTTGTGCTATTAGCGATCAATAGAACTCTTAGAGCAATTGAAATAGTGCGAGGTGAAAGCCGGGCGCTATTTCAACCCTGCCTTACTGCCAAATAGCTCATGGTTACCTGTTTACCGGTGCTATTACTCTTACAAATGTCATGAACACATGACCATTAAGTATATGCGTACATATTAAGTACAAATAATAAAAATCATTCATATTATGCATCCTCTACGAAGTTCCAGCTGTCAAATAGCTAAATATAATTTAAGAATGCCATTGCAATAGTAAATTATTGTTAGAAAAAAAAATTATGATGATTAGTTAGTTTAGTTTATGGATTAATATTCTAATAATAAAGAGAAGCCATAATGCAATTTTGCTAAGGTCAATTTAATTAAGATAATGCATGATGCCATGTATAACAGTTGAAGTCATCACTTAAAAGTCTCTTTACCAAGGAACTGGCTTACAATAACATATCTGGGCCTCCTCTAGACTTGTTGCACCATACTTACAAAGTTATCATCACACTATCTTTTAAAATAATTTTATAAGTTCAATTTTTTTGAATGTTTCCTTTCAGTTTATTAAGAATTTAACTGGTACTATAATATGCTTATCAAACTCGTCAATTGCGATTAAAATACTTACATACATGCACATACATGCTATATAATCTACTCTCAATTTTGTAATATCACTATAAAGAACAGCAGTTGTGTGATGAATTGATTTAACTGATAGACTTTAGCTGAGTATGACCAATAACGAAGATGTGCACTTAATGACATGGAACTCTACAAATGATTGTTACTTTAATAGCTACAACAACTTCTTTTCAGATGTCAGACTATAGCAGTTTGATTATTTTCCTTGATAATATATTTTGACTAAGTATGGACACACTTGATTTAGATCACTAGTCATAAATTTGTTGTTTGAAAATGTAGCTATAGCTAGTACAGTCATAAAATGTCAGAATATCATATTTTCCCCACTTTGATGTCAAAATCAGCAATGTGCACTTGAAATGTTATTGGTCATATACTGAACTACTAGGAAGTCATAATCAATGTTCAAAGTAACAATAACCCCAACCCATGCATTAAGTCATCCTTTCCCCCTGTTTCATTAAGTCCATTCATGCCATACTCTAATGTCAATTGAAATGATCTCGATAATGTTGCTAAGTGATACTTCTGGAATGTTTGCTTATAATTTTTAATTGATGCCCAACCTACTGAACTGTGAAGTTTCCTTGGATACAAGCACTTCCAGATCTGAGTTGACCTGTGCATGTTAAGTAACTATGGGAAGCATGATAATGAGGTGTAAAGGTTGATCCAAGGTATATTTCAACAAAACATGTATTGAAAAAAATTATTCAGTAGAAAGTGTATAACATAAATAAAAACTGTTTAATATGCTTTTTTGTGTAATTGTAGCTGTGAAAAGCAACTTCAAGACATATTTATAATGTAACAAAAATTATCAAGTTCTGATCCTTCATAAAAGTAGTGGGTTGTCATAGCTCAGTGGTTAGAGCACTGGTGGCTAAAGCCAGTGGTCCTACTGGGTTCGATTCCCCAGTGACAACTAAGATTTTTTCACATTTTTCCTTAGCTTCTCTCTAAACCCCCTTTAAGTGAGAAAATTTCAATCTAAAATGTAACATAGTTTTTTTTCTTCTTAAAACTTTCATAATGTCACCTTGCTGTTGACAGTGCTACACATTAATCTCACATATTTCTCTTGGCTCCTTACCTTGCATTGTAGTATATTATGTGATAATTAAATGAACATCATGCAACAGCATATTAAATTAAATGCATCTAAAAAAGGCGGACCTGTTACATCAATCGGAACCCCAAGATATAAATGGACTACATAGGTTTGGCACATAAGCAGTGAATGTTAATTATGTTTTTTTTTAAATATTGATGACAACAGATTATTCTAAATGAATTGGCATTTATAGAAATCTGAAAATCCTGTAAAATAATATTAAATTGATATGAATTGTTCTTTTCTTTGTGCGACCAATGGTAATTAACTAATAAGTGATTTTATTAGATTTTTTTATCTGTTAACTTAATATTCAGCGGAATGTAATTTGAATGCTACTGGAATTTCATTAATTATAGGAGGCTTCCATTTTCAGATGTATAAATAAGCAAGTAGTCTGCTAAAACGTATGTAATAAAGTTTTATAACACATATTATTATGATGAAGGAAACGTATTGCCAAACTGCTACAAGTGATTCATATGGAAACCTACTAGTAAATATATAATGATGAAGTTTTGATACCTGCGATAAATGAAAAAAAGTGTCGCCAAACTGCTACTAGTAATTTAAATTTAAAAGATTCTATGAACATGAACAAATATCTGTGAGCGGGCGTAACTCCACTCACTACGGGGCTATAAGGTGAAGGACCAGCCAACCCGACCGTGTCCAGGCCAAGGAGAGCACAGCAGCCAAGGCACGACCAGTTGACGCCAGTATCACCAGCAAGATGAGAGCTGCTACGAAGGAGCAACTCGGTGATGAATTCCGTTACTGACAAAGTCTTCAGTTAGAAATATTACTTTTAGAAACCAAGAATGATAGATATTGTCTGTTTATAATAGAGAGTGAGATGTGCTAGCTAATGGATAGATAGTGATGGAATATATGCATTATTGTAACTATGAATGAAACATTAAAAGGTTACTATGGAAATGTTTGTTGATTCTGGGTGCCGGACTTGCTGTCTCCAGTTATAGAGGTAAGGGGGAGGGGCTGCCTGCAGCAGAGGTTCCGACACAGCCGCTGTTCAGGGAGCTATAGACTTGAACAATCTGCATTGGGTACAAATCCCATTAAACGTCTGATTTCTTGTAGTCGTGGGCAAGTGCATGGAGTGCAAGACTTCACAACATTCTCGTTCCAATAAGCATAGCGGTTTTTAGGAGAGCCTTGGAAATCAACTTGAGAACGGAGGGTCTTTATACTTCTGTAGATTTCAAATTTTTTGGCCAAAATTTGAAGTTCCTTTTGATTGTTGCAGTCTATTTTATCTTCTAGAATTTCTGATAGCTATGAGGATATAATTGATAAGAAAGTGTAATGTGATGCAGTATGATAGATATTGTTGTACTTACATATTTGCAGGAGTCAGAGATAACAGCATCCATCAACTTTCTGTGTATGGACATAATAGCTGTTTCTTCCATCAGTTTCAGACTGTCTCTTTGCAGCACAAGTTTGATTATACTCTCTACTAGCATAAACTTTTCTGAACTCGATACAAGTTCACCAGCATTAGGAAGAAACATAAAATCCTATAAAACGACATTTCAGAGTCAAATTTTAATATAATAAACAAAAAGATATTAAAAGATATTTACCTTATTTTTATTCCTTATGAGGTTGTTTTGCAGGTCCAAACCATCTCTCAGTCTATGCATGGGACTAGTTCTGAGGCGGCATGAGGCAGCTGAGACGTCAAAATTTCTTGTGCTAAATAAGAATGCTACTATACTGTAGAAGAATATCATCATAGAGGCCATTGTGAATATGAGTGAATAGCTAGCTCCTTTAGGTGTTGTAAGAGAGCAGTGTGAAGCCTGCTTATATAGTAGCTACTATGTTGTTTTATCCTTACACGTTTTTTTTGTCATTCTCAGGAAACATTGCAATATGCCATAAACATTCCTTAAGGCTAGAGAATGGTTACATCACTAATATAATTATATTGATACATATGGCTGACCATGCCATTACTCTTTTACATTTCTAACTGCAGGGCACATTTCTTTGACTAGTAAACCGGACAATAAATTTGATATAATGCCAGAGACTAAAAACAATCAACTCTACATGAACTTCACATGAAATAGCTACCTATGTAGCTAGTGTGTATGCTGGGCTATAATAAAAGTTGATCTTCAAATCTAGTCTTATGCAAGTGTTTAGATCTTAATTGGGTATTGTTTTATTAAAGCGTTAAATTTGGAGATCTGCTCTAACAATGAATTTCCCTTGATCAGAATTATGCACTATAAACTTAATTAAACATAATGTTTTTACCTGTATCAACTAAAGCCACTTAGTGTCATTAACTGACAATCTGTGAAGTGAAAATCAAAATCTAAATTGTGGAATTTGTTGTCTATTGTATTTCAATTAAAATAGCTATTCATTTTAAAATTCCAGGTATTAATAAGTGACTTTATTAGATTATAAATTATTAATTTTTAAAGATGCAATTCTAATTTTTTTAAATGACAACCTTGATTACATTCTTGACAAGGTAAACTCATGAATTCCTTATAGTATGTATTTACACTGGAATCAAAACAATTTTCATTAAAAGGTACAGTATCATAGTACTGTGTTGACAGATCATACAAATGTCCATTTCCATTAAGTTCAGTTTCACTGATATCAACTCACTTCATTGAGATCTGACCTTTCTAGTCCATAATCATACTTCACATTGTTGTAGTCAGATTAAATATTTACTAGGAATCAGATCTAGAAGTCTTTGTATTGAGGATTTGACACAGATGGATAGCTACAACAACTGACTCCCACTCAAACTAAACATTCTTGTACTATGGAATTTGGTAAGCAAAACTCTACAATAATTTCCCCGCTCATGACTTAGTAAAGTACAATAGTTTCATTTTGCTTCTGTAAAGTTTTGGTTATACTAAAATAAAGGAATACCCTGTAATCAAATGTTTGAAATGACAATAACTCTATTTATTCTTTGTCTTGATTTGAATGAACTTGCAATCAGACTATCATAATTCAGGACACTATCAATATTCAACTATTGACTTATAATAATAATGTTATATTAAAGAGCACAGCCTTCTTCCAATTTAGTAAGGTTAAGTTAGCTTAGTTATAGCAAACAGTTGCAATCAGTCACTGCACACAGGGGAGTGTGGTGGTGATCATAACAATAATAATATGAAATTGCATAATTCTGTCACAAAAAAATGTTTCGTAACCAATTTCTAAAAGTTATTTTTTATACTTATGTCCCAAAATAATATATTGAAGTTTAGTACTAACTATTTTAGGATACAGCACTATCGCACCACAATATACAATTATTTTTAGTACTTCATGTACCAACACTTGAATTTAAAACTATTTTGAAGTTACATTAAAGTATTAACAGTGAACTAGACTAGGTTCTTTTAAACAATATAAATTTAAAGATTCATGCATGCATACATACATACATACATCATACATACATGCATACATACATATATACATACATACATACATACATACATACACACATACATTCATACATATACATACATACACACATACTTACACACAAATTTAAGTGTATGTGACATACTGATATGAACAAAGCAATTGAAACCTATGGGGAAGAAAAGGATGAGTGATTTAAGCAGACTATCATGGTGTTGTACCTATGTAATCTAAGGAATGGAAGACATTTCAGTAAAGACATAGTGAGAACTCAAAAGAGTACTTGAGACTTTCTGTTTAGATTGGCATGTTTAACTTTACGCATGATCACTACTTCCATAAACATGCCGATAAAACAACGTAACACATTTCTCTATTGAGGTACCTGTAAAGCAATTCGGACGTATGAAAAATAAACAAAAAAAATTCCAATAGTGAGAGAAATTGTGTTGAATAGGAAGTTGCCTCAAGTGAGTGTATTTTGATATAATGGGTGGTCCAGCAAGGCCTTGTGTAACTCAGTGCAGCTCTCTCGTCTTGCTATACTACAGCACTTCTGTATAGACTTTATGTGTTATAATGATCAGTGAATTGCTGCTAGTTGTTTTTAATGCATTTTGTCTAAGAATTCTGCAGCTTTAAAGCAGTTCCTGACTAACACATATGCTTGTACTGGATTCTACAATGGTTCTGGATCTACCCTGGCACTTGAAGTAGTATGGAAATATGTATACTATCATCTAATTGAGAACTATCTAAGTTGTCTGTAACTCAATATACATTGAAACTTAAATTAATGCTCCACTACAAATGCACTGTGCAAATTGGGGTTAGTGTAATTATATACTGGAGAGCTGAATTATCCTTAAGGGTTACCGTATAGATGCCCTGCAAGTAGCTCCGAGTCTCCACAAAATTCTGTGATGTCTTCATTACATCAACACTGTGTTATTAGCTACATTTTATATTATGATTGTGAAGTAGAAATACTATATAGGACACAATAGAATAAGATTTAAACTTTAAATTAGGGAGGGAAAGACACTATTCAATGGTGACATTTAGTCAAATTACACATTATGCTACAGTAATATTTTTATATAATGCATATTTAAATTTAAACATAGATGGTTTAAAATCCAATTTAAGACACTTCATTACAAAGAAAAATTTCAGCAGTTACATGAAAAATGGACAGTTTTGCCTATTATTACTCAATATAGTTAGCATTTAATCTGTTGATCATGAATGCATAGTTCCCTTAAAGTGAAAACTAGAAGCATTCAAGATTGAACACGTCACTTACTAAGTAATAGTTAGAGCATAAGCGCTTGGGTACTGGTGCATTTAGTGCACTGAAGCCCAAGGGCCGTAGGCCCGAGGGCTTTGTGCACTAAATCCACCAGTACCTAAGCGCATGCTCTAACTATTTTAGATCCCGTTTACCCAGGCCTGCCCAGTTTCCACTAGCAACTTTAGCATTTTCGGTGTCAAGCGAATTCTTCCGTGTTTCCGGCCCAAAATTAAAATTCAATTAAAATTCAATTGAAGCGCGCCAGAAAGTTTACTTTAGCAAGTTTACTTTAGCATTGTAGCTGCCAGCTGTTATCTCCAGATCTAACTCTACCTGGGCTGCTCTGCAGTAAGCAGTAAAGCAGCTAGCTGTGGTAAATTCCTATGGTATGAGAGCGGCAGGAGCGTTATATGTGGTAGGGCTGGTCCCATATAGGTGGATATGAGAGAGTAGTAGACCCTCCCATGGCCTCACATAACCTGCTCCCTGCTTTATCCGACCTATTCTATTAAACTAAAACTCAAAAATAGCAATACCCCAAGGGTTGTTAGTATGCACAGTTCATATACCTAAAGGCAAAAATAGTGCACACTTACCAAGTTAGTACACCTAGTAACAATATAGCAACGGGTTCTAATAGAATATATGATGGTACAAGTGAGACGTATGGTACAACAAGTCTAGATGATGATCATAGCTAGGTCTAGGAAGCCAATCCAATATTGAAAACTGATTCCTAGTTATATTTCAGTGAGGACTTCAACTTTTGTAAATGACATCATCTGTCTAGTAGCTAATTGAAAGAAGATAGAAAAATTGAAGGATTCTTTCGCACCATTAGCATAAGCTGAACTGACCAACATCTTAGATAATAGCTAATAATTTCCTGTTGCATTGAGCTCTGCTAATTATAATAATGACTGGTTGATGAAGCTTGTATGTAAATGTATTAACATAATATTTACATTTGTTGGTGCATCAGTGTGACTACACATGGGCACATGTGCATAGTAAATATATATTATATTCTCAGTACATGTAGCATGCTATTCTGAAACCTTTACCAATAGCTAAATTAAATTTCTGTTACATATGTCCAGAATTATCTCCATTTAGACTTAATTAAATCATAAAGCCTACTTATTAATGGTTATTTTGGGTTCTTATTATAATAAATTTGAACACAAATGATCATCCTAAATCCATAGCAGCATCAAAATTACCCCAATTTGAACTATATCATTGGATTTAGTCACTCGATCGAATGGCAAGAAAGAACAAGAATTGACACATTCAAATGCTGGCATATATGAGCAATATATATCCATTACTATATTAATATTGCTGTTTACATTGTGTTATTATATCACCACAGAGATTTCGACCTCAGTTGACCCTGAAGAGGACTTCGGCAAGAAGTCGAAACATCGGATTAGCAATATTGGCTGTTACAGAAGAGTAAAGACCGTCCATTCTCAAGTCCAGTTCATTGCTGGAGGCTCTCCTAAAAACCGCTATGCTTATTGGGACGAGAATGTTGTGAAGTCTTGCACTCCATGCACTTGCCCACAACTCCAGGAAATCAGACGTTTAATGCGATTTGTACCCAATGCTGATGGTTATGTATGCTCGTAAAACAGTCACATAATTTTATTAAACATTACAACTTTGATTCACTTTTAGGTAATAACAATTATTATTATAATGACTATGCTGTAATGTAATGTGCAATGATTAAAATAGGTTAAAATTTATTGACTATAATGTACAGCAAAAGCTGAAATAATGTGAATTCTCTTACTGTGATATAACTATAGGTGTAATGTGTTTTAAAAATAATACAGTTCAGGCATAACAGTCTGCTAAATTAGAAACTCACATTAGTGATGTGTGATCATCCAAAAGTACACATGTTTGCTGCAATGGTAATTACTATATTCAGCATAAGTGACATGAGATTTAAAAATTCATGCTTACAGTAATCAAAATAAATAATATTGTTTCACACTTTATATTAATTAAAATGTTAATAGCTTGCACAGATTTCAAATTGTACAGCTAGAATTTGAATTTCTTTTTTGTTGTTGCAGTTGATTTTATATTTCAGAATCTCTGATAGCTATTAGGATTCAATTAATAGGAAATGAAATGCTGTGTAGTAGATTAGATATGTGTAATGTACTTACATATTTGCAGGAGTCAGAGATAACAGTATCCATCAACATTTTGTGTACGGACATAACAGCTGTTTCTTCCATCAGTTCCAGACTGTCTCTTTGTAGCAATAGTTTGATTATACTCTCAGCTTGCACAAATTTTTCAGTAAAGTTTTCTGAATTTGATACAAGTGCAGCAGCATTGGGAAGAAACATGAAATCCTACAAAAAATATTTCAGAGTGAACATTCTCTGGTTAATAAGAACAATCGCTATTTACCGTATGTTTGTTCCTTATGAGGTTGTTTTGAAGGTCCAAACCACTCAGTCTATGCATGGGACTAGTTCTGAGGCAGCATGAGGCAGCTGAGACCTCTAAATGTCTTACACTAATATAAAATGCTACAATACTGTAGAGAAGTCTCATCATAAAGGCCATTGTGAAATAATTCATTGAACAGCTAGTTTTGTTTATAGATAGTTGGTATGATGGCAGTTTGAAGGCCATTTATATATTCACCTACTTAAACTTTTTGTTTTGTTTTAATTTGAAAAATAAATTATTTTTATTTTTGAATTTTTTTTTTCAACATGTCACTACATTATACATTATTTAAGGCTAGAGTTGACAATCATCACTTTAGTGTAAATTGACACATATGACTTCTCATGCAGTCATTTCAATACACTGTCAATTGCTGGGTACATGTATTAAGGCTAATAAAATCAGAAATATTTTAATAGTAAAATTAGAAAGAATTATTTAATATTCCATAAACTAATGAATTCCAATCTTACTTGCATGCATTGTAGTGTATTTCTTGCACTATTTATGTGAATTATTAGCTACATGAATATGGAGTACTGTGAATTCTGGTCCAGAATTTCTAAGCTGGCACACCTGGCAGTTGAAAGTGATTTTGAATCCCACCTGGAGTAAAGTCCGGGAACTAAGAGCTGGTGTCAGTGATGCAATTACAGTTTAAAAATTATTCACAAAATATATCCACATCTACATTCTAATATTACGGCCCCGGGCCTAGATTCTCTGTACTTAGGTTTTTATTATGTGCAAGTTAGCTGATATATTTCATTTTCTATGACTGGATTTTATATGCAAGTATGCCTGGTGGTTAGTGGTCCTGGAATTTTTGTAGCTACTGAGAATATTAAGTTATGTGCTTGTAATATTTTTAAAGGTAAAAATTAGCAATGAAGGGTCAAAATCTCACAAGATTTCTACGTAGATGAAATTTATTAATCTGTTTGCTGATATATTTCATTTTCTATGACTGGATCCTACCCAATATTGTGTTTTGGTATTGTATTTTGTAATGATTAACATGCTTGGCTACTCTTTACAAGTTATCAAAACATCCTCTAGTTGGATTCCTGGAATTGAGCAGAAACTGTATAGTTAAAAACATTGTACTTTGATTGAGGGCGTTTTCATCATTTGCAGAGAAGGCATGATGAAATGTTCAATAATACCAAAACATACTTCAAACAACTATATCTGGGGACTTCCCTGTCAATAGTGCTGGATCAACTTCTAGTCTATAGAGGCTAATGAATGTTCAAGTATCTGTTGTAGTCATTCCCACAGCTTCCATTTTTATCTAAAGATGATGTCACACACTGAGGTCACCACATTCTAGCAAGTAAAAGACCACTGTAGCTAATTTATTATTCTGGCTTTTATATCAACATAGAAATTCAATATAGCATTATGTCTCTCTATAGAAATTCAGTGTAAATAATTAATATAGAACTGTAACATATGTATTATATAAAATAAAGTGAGTTTCTCTTCACAACCTTTATTTTTAAACAGTGCAAGAATGAAGTGTTTGACATATTCTACTACTAATATTATACATTTAGAAAAATCATAGCCATTTTTTTCAACATACTGTTCAAAGCAAGCACTTTTAACTAAATAAAATAATTATATAACTATTGTAAGAATTGTAAGTTCTATATTCTCAATTCTGTTTTGGATAGCTACAAACTATTATAACTATTAAATTCTACCTCAAATTTTTCATTAATAAATTTCTATATTTCTCTCATTGTTTCATTATTCAAATAAACTTTTTGGTCATAAATGCATGAATTTGATCAATTATCAAAATTGTTAGTAGAAATAGTAACATGTCAGTTAACAAATACAACGGTCAGAATTTGGTGGAAAGCGGATAACACTCCTTCTTATTTCTTCAAGTCTTGGGCAAGTCCTAGGTATGCAATTCTTCTCCACATGCTCTTTCCAATAAGCAAATCGATTTTTTGGAGATCCACTGTAAGAAATAAGTGCTGGAATCAATTTGGTGGATAGGTTTTTGGCATTCATATAAACTTCTAAAACTCTGATTAGATTTTCAATACTGCCTTCACTGCTACAGTTGGTCTCCAAGTCTAACACTTCTGACAGCTAAACAACACACCAAGCAATCAAAGGTTACATAGTCAAGGGCCAAGCACTTACATAAGTACAGAAGCTATATTTGAAGGCAGACCATAATTCCTGCACAACATAGCTTTGTTTGGAATATTTCATGATACCAAACATGCTGTTGTTCTTGATGATTTGCATACAACTGTAAATCAGCTCAAAGGTTGAAGGTTTTAATCCCCTTGGAAGAAAACCAAACTCCTATACAAAGCATAACTATAATATTAGATAATCATCAAAATTAATATTGCACATTTACTTACTTCATTAGTATTTAATACAGCACTCCTATAAAGATAAACTCCATCGCTCAAAGCATTAGGAGGTTGAAGTCTGAGGCAGCATGAACACGCTGAAGAGGAACGTATTGCAGAAGTTATCAACAAGAAAGTAATAGCTATTGATATTTTACTAAAATAGTCCATCATGATTAATAAGTTTGTGTGATAAGATAAGAGTGCAAGTATTTCAGTTTATAATATATTCAATGAGAAATGACAAAAACTGTAGACATGGAGACTCTCCGATTTGCATGATATTGGGTAATCTTCTCATAACTTAAGTGGGACACATTACTAATCATTTGAAATAGCTATGCTGTTAAAAACAGAAAGGAAGTAATTATTGACATTTACCAAGTACACTAATTGAATTTGTATTTTATGAGTTAAATATGGTATTCTGAAGAAAATGCAAGGCAGTGATTTTCTTGAAATAAAATATTCATGTGCTATTCTTTATAATATTTGGCTACCATAATAATAGTACATCAATAAAAAGTAACAAATACTAGTGATAGGGACATAAAGGTCAATCAATTCAATTCATTCCCTTATTCCATGATATAACCTCAAGTCTATGGAATCATTTGTACCACTTCCATTGCTACTAATAAATGATGTCATAATGGATGCTGAGTTTAGCACTTGAAAGGATTTATAGCAAGTAATTGGCATGCAGTTATTGTTACAGTCAGTGATATCAACATAATACTAATCAGAGTGTCTAAAAGATGCAACTGATAGCTAATGCACAGTGCTAGTTAGGATGTCGTGTTAGGAATGCAACTATTGTATTTATACGATTTTTTATAATGCAATACTTTCCACTTATTTACTTTAATTTGTCCAATCAATGTTATTAGCCTAAAGGCCCTAAAATTATTCCCCATTTTCCAATTAACTAGTGTTGTTTTAGTTAACTAAAGCTAAAACACTTTAGTTTTAAACTTAAAACTAAACTGTAGTGAACATGAAAAAAAACTAAGACTCAATTATTATTTTAGAAGATGGCAAATTCCATTAAACCTAAAACTACTGTAGAGTGAATGACAAAAAATAAATCTAAGCAATCTTTATTGCAACCAATTCACCTTGAATCATGTCATTACTAAATGAAGATATAAATTGCCATCAATATGTAAACATTATTTTCTAAACAATATAAAAAATATATATTTATTTATATATATATACCTACAATTTCATAGAAATATGTATTTGTTAAAGTCTTTATGAACAGTATGCAAACTACTTTCTTTTAGGAGCCTTATTATTGAATATCAATACATCTAATTAGAAAGGAGATTCATTGAGAATAAGAAAATACATATAGTGATTTTTAACTAGTATATTCCAAAACATACTGCTATATGCCCAGTTCATGTTGGGAGGATTTTTGTAAACATTAACATTACTTTAAGTTGCAGTTATATGTTAATACAATATAGTCCTCATGATGATAACCCAGTCATTGGAACAAGCTGAAGGCATGGCAAGTCATACGTATCCATATACATTAGTGATGTAATCAATAGTGGGAGTTGCTACTAGTCCTAGCTCTGGACTTAAAGAATGTTTATAGGGGCATATTGCAAATTTCTTTCTGAGAATTGAAAACATTAAGGTTAAAATAACAAAACTTCTCAAGTAGCCTCATATATAAGTGACCTTTTATCTGCTCTCAGACAAGACATCTTACAAACAACTAGCAACTTTTCAGTGAAAATCACAATGGCCTCCATGATGGAATTATACAGTATTGTAGCAATTTTACTTAGTTTAAGAGACTTTCAAGTCTCAGCTGCCTCGTGCTGCCTCAGAACTAGTCCCATGCATAGACTGAGAGATGGTCTGGACCTTCAAAACAGTCTCATAGGTAACAAACATAAGGTAATAAAACTTCGTAATTACTTTTTGCTCTTAATTTAAGTTGTGTTATATACTGTTGTAGGAATTTATGTTTCTTCCTAATGCTGCTGCACTTGTATCAAGTTCAGAAAAGTTTATGCTAGCAGAGAGTATAATCAAACTTGTACTGCAAAGAGACAGTCGGAAACTGATGGAAGAATCAGATATTATGTCTGTGCACAGAAAGTTGATGGATGCTGTTATCTCCGACTCTTGCAAATATGTAAGTATATTACAAATATCTAATCTATTGCATAGTATTTCATTTTCCTATTAATTGTATCTTAATAGCTATCAGAAATTTTGAAAATTAAAATAGACTGCAACAATCAAAAGGAACTTCAAATATTGGCAAAAAAATTAGAAATCTACAGAAGTGTAAAGACCCTCCGTTCTCAAGTTGACTTCCAAGGCTCTCCTAAAAATCGCTTTGCTTATTGGGACGAGAATGTTGTGAAGTCTTGCACTCCATGCACTTGCCCACAACTACAAGAAATCAGACGTTTAATGGGATTTGTACCCAATGCAGATATTTGTACATGCTCATAGAATATTTCTATATAGTTTAATTCTTTGTAGAAGTTTGGCAATACTACTGTCTCATCATAATAATTATCACATGTATTATAATAAATATACTTATTTTTTTGTAAATAATTTCAAATCGGAAGTCTCAGATTACAGAATTTGTGGTATTTTAGCAGCAACCTTGTCATACTTCATACTCGTCCATGACTATACGGGAATCAGATTTTAATGTGATTGTACCCATTATAGATATTTTGTTTATGTACATAACTTCTTCACATACAATTATTTACTAAGCATTACAATAATTGGCTCCTAGTCATGTAATAATATAGTGGGACTTTTTTAAATTTAACATCCTTTATTTTTAATAAATAAAATTTTAATTGAACAATTAAGGTAGATCAGGTTCAAATATCATTTACATGAATAGAGGGCATACAATTGAATCAGTGCTTTTGGAACGACTCATCAAACTGTTAACACACAACAACATAAAGAAGTAATGAGGAGAGAAGCTGTAATGCACACACTAAAGATGATTTGTGCCAAACATACCCCGACCAAAGTATCCCTGGTGAAAAAAAAACTTTCATGTGCAGACCCATTCATTATAATCTATGAATATATCAAGGAACAATAATATTCACTTTATACTTATCAAACATGACACTTAATTGGGAAAGCAAAGTATGCCCCTCAAAATTGAGTCTCAATTGAGATTCCGGTGTATATAATGCTTAGTACATAATTTAAAGTGTGATATGGTGAAATATTTCACCATTGAGCAGGCTTTCATGAGCAGAGGCTAGTGAAAATATAGCCTAAGAGTGAAATATCTTGCCATATCTTTCTGACAAGTATAATGAGTGGTTTAATCTATGCTGGATATCTTCACTGCAGTAGTTTGTACCAGGGTTGGTAACTCATGGGGTAGACTTGGCTACAAAACTCTGAGTATAAGTTATAGGGGGCTTTCCACACCCCAGCTGATATTAGTAGGGTAGGCTTTTCTAAGGAGAAAAGACTTCCAAATAATGGCAGAAAAGAAATCGGTAACTAAAGAGAGGAGAGATGTTCACGGTTAGGTCTTACAAACATAGCAGAGATCAGTGGCAGTGTAGTAGGATTGGGTGACCCCAGTCACTAAATCCTAGTTTTTCATGACTTCTGATCACTGTATTGGCAGTTTAGATCAATGTTGGAAAGGCACCCAAACCTCTCAAGTTATATTGCTTAGTTACTTTCAATTAAATGTCAATTTTGCTAGTTTATAACATTTCTATTACATAATAATGAATTTCAAAATGTTTGCATTTTTTATTCATGATACTATAGCCCAACCCATATAAATGAATATTAGTATTAGTCCTGCTCTGTTTAAGTGATGATATTTGCTATTCTGAACAACTGGCTGTTGCGAAATTTTCCTGTCATGCCTTATAAGCTCATGATATTCTCCAGTATCAAATGAATAATATGTTATGTATCCTGCTTATTTTTACTTGCAATAGTTGCAGACTCACTTCTCAGAATAGTCTTCTTTGTCTCCTTCACTACATTTTATTATGTGGTATCACTCTTCACAGTCATCACACTCAACCATGTCTCCAGGCAACAACTTTTAGATATCTTGCAGGAGCAATAATATTTCGAAATGAAAGCCTAAACTTTATGGACACGAACGGGAGAATATGTCCAGATGAATATCATGCATTCAAAACTTTATTTCTATGATTCAGTCATTCTCGGCTGAAATAATTATAGTAATAGGACATTTTTCTCTTTTTAGCAGCCAATATTTTTAATTATAACTTAACCCAAGTTATAATTAAAAATATTGGCTTTTAAAAAGAGAAAAATTTCCTATTATTATAACTTTATTTCTCTCTCCATTATTTCTCTCTTCATTATTTCTCTCTTCATTATTTTGAACTACATTGACTACAACTGTATTTAGCTACATTTCCTTGAGAGGCTCTTGAAATACATTAAAATATCTTCACATTTGTAATTATCCCTGACCTAAAGCATACATATTAAGTTTTACATATTAGATGGGGAGAAAGAATATTCAATTTTTCTATAATCGGTTTACATATTCAATTACTAGATAGATGATGTCATTTATAAAATTTGAGGTCACCACTTAAAATAGCTAAAAAACTAGTTCTCAGTGTTGCATGGCTTCACTTGACATAATTGTGGCCAGCCATCATCTAGACTTGTTGCATAATACATCTCACTTATATCATGTTATTCTATTTAATAAGTGATGTGTCTACTCTTGAATGTTTCTAGTTATTTAATTAAGAATTAGATGTATTTGTTGTATTAGTTGACTGTGATAAAAACTATCAATGCATTTTAGTAATTAGGTAAAATTTAATAATCATTGAATTATTTGTCTTTAGATTGTATGATGATTTTTTTGAACTGCCAATTAAGTAATGATAGGATTTATTGATGCGACAATCAAACTTAAAATACCTTAAAAATAATTTTCCCACTAGTATAACAAACACTAAATCCTGCTCAATAGATTCAGCATTAAAGATAACTTGGGTATTGAGTAAGTACAGGTAAATATTATATTAATCAGCCCATTTTTTTGGCCTAGTGCTGCAGCTTATTTTTGTGCTAATCTTGCATAAAAATTAATAATAGAGTAAGTTAAGCATTGACTAACCAGTGCAGTAATTGAATTACCAAATGACTATAAATTTGGTTTAATAAGCTATATCTGCTAATGTTATTATAGGTGATAAAAATTTTATGAATTATAATTCAAGAATAACTTTAATGTATTTTATATTGCATATTCATGACCATTATTCTTCAGAAATGGCCGATTTAATTGCTGACAATCATTCATGAGTTTCTAAGTCTTGCTAATATGTTTCGATATTATTTGCCATGATTATCACTGCTGAGTAATCTTAACAAGCAAACATTCCAGGTAAATAAATACCTGGAAAGAAGCAGGAACTGAGCACATATTATTATATAAATAAATTTGCACTTTGCTCTGGTACCTTTAGCATTATACCAAAGAAATACATGTCATGAGTGTAAACAAGGGGGAGCTTGGGAGTGCTCAAGCACCCCCAAAATGTTCACCTCTGCCACGAGCCATGAATGAGTTAGTGGAGCATTATGTATTACTATAATAACATTCAAATCATACAATATAGTTTCTATCATTTCATCTACTCACATATTTAGCAGTTTTCACTCCTGGTTTAAGCACTCCCAAAATTCTATCTTTGTTAACACTTGCATATTGATTATGATGTAACCAACAATTTAGCCAAAGAAATAAATCATTTGATCTCTTACAGGAATTTCCTTAGCTAAGTTGCTGATGAAGCCAAAAACTGTCTCAATTTGAAACATTCTTAACATAATTAGGTATTAGACATGGAACAGAAGCAACTCAACGTAAGGCCCATGAGGTACAATGAATTCCACATTATGGTGTAAATAAAAAGTATATTTAGTGTATGATAGACATAGGTTTAAAAGCATTGTTACTTATATGTGGCAGAATTATGTAGTAATTCCTTCTCTGGTTATGATTACCATCACACAGATTTAATTGTGTAGTTGATAGTTTCCAAATGTATGCTTTCAAACATCACCTCGGATAAACCATTACGCCTCATTATCATACTTCACATAGCTTTTAAACATTGTACGATTCACTAGACTCAGATCTGGAAGTCTTTGTATCCAGGAAACTACACAGTTCAATACCCTTTGATATCAATCTGAAATAAAACAAACATTCCAGATGCGTCACTTAGCAACATCATTACCAGTCATTATAGCAGTGAAGTTGATTTGAAACTTCCGAGTAGATACAGAATAACTTTGCTACCTTCAGTTATACTAAATATTAGTAGAAGTGGACGTGGACAACATGTGCATAGCTTCAGTCAGTCATACTTGACATTATTATTATTATTATTATTATTATTATTATTATTATTACCATCATCATCATCATCATCATCATTATTATTATTATTATTATTATTATTATTATTATTATTATATATTGTTGACATGCAATTTTTAGTGAATAATGTTAAGCAGACTACAAGAATAGTATTTTCATGCTAAAATAGCTAATAATGAATTAAGCTGGAGAACACAAAAACAGACTATGCTCTCAAATGTAACACATATTTTAAGTCAGAAATTTTGACCAGCTTCATGATAGTCTAATAGTTAGTGCAATCTGGCCAATGAATTAGACTCTATAAAAGTAAATTGTCACAAATTACTACACTTTTAGGAAATTCCAAAAGTTCAAAGGGATCTAATAAAACTGAGCATACCAGAAGTGAGTGTGAGCGTAGACTAGGAAGAGATAACTTAATTCATACACTTATTATTACTCCAATCACTTGAATATGAGTATTCAAATGTTACTATCAGAAATAAATTTAACTTACTTTACTAAATCATAGCAGGGAAATTATTGTAGAAATACACTTACCAAGCCAGGCTTAATTGATTTGAGAATTCCAGGACTTACAAATGAGACAGTTGCCAAGTGGGAGTTAGTTGTTATAGATATCCATCTGTGTCAAGTCCTCAATACAAAGACTTCTAGATCTGATTCCTAGTAAATATTTACTCTGACTACAACAATGTGAAGTATGATTATGGACTAGAAAGGTCAGATCTCAATGAAGTGAGTCGATATCAGTGAAACTGAACTTAATGGAAGTGGACATTTGTATGATCAGTCAACAGTACTATGGATACTGTACCTTTGAAATGAAAATTGTTCTGATTGTCAGAGTCAATGTATACCTAATGAGTTCAGTTCAGTTTTTAAAATCGATTAATTATGAAAATACCTTTGTTTTCAAAAGTACTTTTTAAACACTGTTTTTAGCTGAAATACACTGAAGCTGGTTATATATATAATTTTGAATTATAAGGGCGCCAACAATTTTGAATGAAGAATAGGGTATTTTTCTTGATCATTAGGTATGTTAGCAAAATAAAGTAACTAAGTTATAGCTAAGTGAATCCCATCTATAACCAATCGAAATTCAAAACATATCTCTAGTGCATCTTTTACATAATTCTAAAATAGTATATATTAGTACAATGACTGAAAAGTAATTACTAGCTAAAGAACAACTCAGTTGCCAAACCCAGCTACTATAAATATGTTATAGTAGTTTTCTTCTAAAGCCAAGCCATTGAAACCTTTAATCTTTGAGATAATAAACATATCTTTACAAATCAACCTAATTAATTATGTCACAACAAATGTTGTCGGTACTACAGACTAGCTACATAGGTATGCCCGAATTGCTATTTCTTGTGAAGTTCATGTAGAGTTGATTGTTTTTAGTCTCTGGCATTATATCAAATTTATTGTCTGGTTGTCCTAGTCAAAGAAATGACCCCTGCAGTTAGAAATGTAAAAAAGTAATGGCATGGTCAGCCATATGTATCAATATATATTAGTGATGTAACCATTCTCTAGCCTTAACGAATGCTTATAGTGGCATATTGCAATGTTTTCTGAGAATGGCCAAAAACTTGTAAGGATAAAACAACATAGTAGCTACATATATAAGCAGGCTTCACACTGCTCTCTTACAATACTTAAAGGAGCTAGCTATTCACTCATATTCACAATGGCCTCTATGATGATATTCTTCTACAGTATAGTAGCATTTTTATTTAGCACAAGAAATTTTGATGTCTCAGCTGCCTCATGCTGCCTCAGAACTAGTCCCATGCATAGACTGAGAGATGGTTTGGACCTGCAAAACAACCTCATAAGGAACAAACATAAGGTAAATATCTTCTTTTTTATTATATTAAAATTGACTCTGAAATATCGTTTTGTAGGATTTTATGTTTCTTCCTAATGCTGCTGCACTTGTATCGAGTTCAGAAAAGTTTATGCTAGTAGAGAGTATAATCAAACTTGTACTGCAAAGAGACAGTCTGAAACTGATGGAAGAAACAGCTATTATGTCTGTACACAGAAAGTTGATGGATGCTGTTATCTCTGACTCCTGCAAATATGTAAGTACAACAATATCTATCATACTGCATCACATTACACTTTCTTATCAATTGTATCCTCATAACTATCAGAAATTCTAGAAGATAAAATAGACTGCAACAATCAAAAGGAACTTCAAATTTTGGCCAAAAAGTTTGAAATCTACAGAAGTATAAAGACCCTCCATTCTCAAGTTGATTTCCAAGGCTCTCCTAAAAACCGCTATGCTTACTGGGACGAGAATGTTGTGAAGTCTTGCACTCCATGCACTTGCCCACGACTACAAGAAATCAGACGTTTAATGGGATTTGTACCCAATGCTGATATTTGTTCATGCTCATAGAATATTTTAAATTTAAATTACTAGTAGCAGTTTGGCGACACTTTATTTTTTCATTTATCACAGGTATCATAAAACTTCATCATTATATTATATTTATTAGTATGTTTCCATATGAATCACTTGTAGCAGTTTGGCAATACTTTGTTTCATCATAATAATTTGTTATATAACTTCATCATTATAATGTACATGACAGATTAATTGCTGTATATGCATCTGAAAGTGGAAGCCTCATAATAATTGATCAAATCTTGCAGAATTAAATTTTTTTCAGGTGAAAATTAAGTTAACAGTTAAAATCTAATAAAATCACTTATTAGTTAATTACAATAGGTTGCACAAAGTCAACAACAATTAATATCATTTCAATATTATTTTACTGGATTATCAGATTTCTATGAATGCTGATTCATTTTCATCTTTATAATTGAAGCCATTCTAACTGTCCTTCTGGTGTTTTAAGAGGGAAAAAAAGGAACCACTCGCTGGATAATTAGTAAAAACGATTGAGTCAACTCTGACAGTGTCTTGCTCGCTTGCCAGTATGTATAAATAACACTGTTATGCAAAATTCAGTCTCCCCCAAAGGTTGTCCGGCTGGAACCCTATGTTCATTCACACTGACGACCCGGCGGATCATACATAATATATAGGCACTATTGGTCCCCACTTCATCACAAATGCTTCCCCCCACCCCACCCCACCCTGTCTTGACTGCACTAAAGTTAATGACCCATTTATAAGGACTATTTGGAGTTGCTCAATGTTTAATAGACTATGTTTATGCAACAGCAGATGGTATAAATTTAATAGTTAGTGTCAGTTAAGTACGATAAGGTAAGGATTGTAGGGAGTTAATAAATGTGTCAGCGTTCACCAAGCTCATATGTCTGTGAAATAGCTAGCTAATATATCGTCTGAAAAAGTTTATGATGTTCCGAAGTTTACTGTTAACATTAGCTACAATCTTGCTATTGTAACTACTTTGCTACTATAGCTCCTCCTTATTACACAGTATGTTTCAAGAGAATAAAACCAAATTTTCCATACAAGTAAAAATGATAATAATAGAAATAAAAAATGAAAAACTATATACTAGTGGTGCGCTCGAATAGCGCAAATGCATGGCGAGCGAGTAAATACATGAGTATAGGTAAAGATGATTTGTGAAGGAAATCGCTAAATAATAGCAATGATTAGGCATGAAGAGTTAACAATAACAGAATTACCTGAATAAACTTCGAAAGCAGTGGCAAAAAAGCGCAGCTTGACAAAGACTTAACAATTGTTTCAAGAAGAGAGTAGCTATAAACTTTTTGGTTGAAACAAAGTTGCGTAAGGCAGTGCAGCAGGATTCTCCGTGCTCTTTAATTGAAAAATACTGGAACTGTGAACGCTTTACCTAACTTACGTAATTAGAAGCGCGGGCTAAATTTTTTGACGTACGCATACATACCTACATATTATTGGCGAGCGAGCGTAGCGAGCGAGACACTTACAGGGGTAACACAATCGAAAATCGGGGATGTTTATTTATTTATTGGCGAGCGAGCGAAGCGAGCAAGACAGTATTAGGGGTGGATAATGCAAAATCGGGTATATGTTATATATATGTATGTATGTATGGATGGTACGTATGCTCTTTAAACGCGCGCGCGGGGATCTTTTTTCTCCTAAAAACACGGCTATTTAGGCTTGACTCCAGTTTATTCTGAAACTACAGCATTAAGCAAACCTTACTTTATACTTAAGCTCCAAAGTATGAGAAAATTCCTGCTAAAACTCTTGTTTTCAAGACACAAAAAGTTGATTCGACAGGTTACTATGGCATTGAAGACCCTTTTCCAGACTTAATTTCAAAACTTCGCCGTTTTATGGGGGGATACGGAGTGCCGGTTGTTGGTTGTCAAGAGCCGTTGGTAGTCAGAATGCCGTATTATTAATGCTATGGAAGCTACTACTTCTCGAGGGAAGCTGAGATAAGTAAGCAATTCCATATTTATTAGCTAAATATGCAAAATTAACTCTGGCCTTTCTTTTTTGTAGCTAAGAGCTTGTCAACAGTGACTGGTAAATTCAAATAGTCAGATTGGCTCAAATTTGGTACTACAAAAGTTACCACTGCTCAAGAAAATGAGGTAAGAAAGTAATTTTGTATTTGTGTGCTAAAATTGATTGTCTTTTGTTTTTGTAGGTGAGAGCTTGTTGTCAAGAATTCAAGGTAGCTAATTCAGATGGTCAAAATAACTTCAATTTGATACTACAGAAGTTATCAATACTCAAGAATGATGTAAGTAGTAATTCCATATTTGTTGGCTAAAATTACAAATAATAACACTGGTTTTTTTTTTATCGTAGCTGAGAGCTTGTTCAAGAGTTACTGGTGATTGAGATTATCAGAATGGTTGATGTTTGATACTACAAAAGTTACCATTAATCAGGTAAGAGAGTGATTTTATATTTGTTTGCTGAAATCAAATGACATAAATGCTATTATAGTGTTTGCATGAAGTAAGCTAAAACATAGTAACATTTTATATTACCTAACTATCAGGCTCGCTCGCCATTTGTGCTCAAGCACACCACTAGTTTATTTATATATATGGACGTACGTATGTCATTTTGTACTTTGACCCTCTGTATTTTTGTGTTTGCTCGGCGTTCGACCCCGTCCCAAATTGCACTAAACAGAATCCTCTGGTTTATCGATCAGTACCCGTATCACCCTAGAAATTGAATTGTCTACCGTTTTGAATTCTTTTGCGGGTGCAGTTACAACTTGAAAACTTAAGGGACTTCCATTTCTATTCGAGTTAGTGGAGGTGGTAAGTCAATGCGCTCTTTGTCATGGTTATAAGCCGTGCGCAACAGTATTTACTTGAAAATACATAGTCCACTAGACTACTGCGAAGGTAAGTCTGTGTAGGTGCATGTCCAGTTGTGTCAAAGCATTGTGTGTTACAACCACTACTTAGCTAAAGAATATTACAAAGGAAACTTTTAAATAACGTGTATTGTTTTGTTGTTGTTTTTTTCCTTCAATTGAGAGTTGTTACTATGGCTAAAAACTGGACCTTATTTTCAGTAGCTTCAGTGTTAAATCATTCATATAAAAATAGTATGATTTTGTATTTGTTTGCTGAAATCTAATGTCATAACTGCTATTATAGTGTTTGCATGAAGTAAGCTAAAAATAGTAACATTTTATGTTACCTAACTATCAGGCTCGCTCGCCATTTGTGCTGAAGCACACCACTAGTATATATATATCTGGAATCTCAATTGAACACGACTGAGAGTCAGCTTCGCTCGCTGAATAATTGGCGAGCGAGCGTAGCGAGCGAGACACTTACAGGGGTAACACAATCGAAAATCGGGGATGTTTGTTTATTTATTTATTGGCGAGCGAGCATAGTGAGCGAGACACTTACAGGGGTAAAAATGAAAAAATCGGGGATGTTTGTTGGCGAGCGAGCGTAGCGAGCGAGACAGTATTAGGGGTGGATAATGCAAAATCGGGTATATGTTATATATATATATGTATGTATATATGGATGGTACGTATGCTCTTTAAACGCGCGCGCGGAGAACGTTTTTCTCCTAAAAACACGGCTATTTAGGCTTGACTCCAGTTTATTCTGAAACTACAGCATTAAGCAAACCTTACTTTATACTTAAGCTCCAAAGTATGAGAAAATTCCTGCTAAAACGCTTGTTTTCACGACACAAAAAGTTGATTCGACCGGTTACTAAGGCATTGAAGACCCTTTTCCAGACTTAATTTCAAAACTTCGCCGTTTTATACGGAGTGCCAGTTGTTGGTTGTCAAGAGCCGTTGGTAGTCAAGAGCCGTTGGTAGTCAGAATGCCGTAGTATTAATGCTATGGAAGCTACTACTTCTCGAGGGAAGCTGAGATAAGTACGCAATTCCATATTTGTTAGCTAAATATGCAAAACTAACTCTGACCTTTCTTTTTTGTAGCTAAGAGCTAGTCAGTGACTGGTAAATTCAAATAGTCAGATTGGCTCAAATTTGGTACTACAAAAGTTACCACTGCTCAAGAAAATGAGGTAAGAAAGTAATTTTGTATTTGTGTGCTAAAATTGATTGTCTTTTGTTTTTGTAGGTGTGAGCTTGTTGTCAAGAATTCAAGGTAATTCAGATGGTCAAAGTAACTTCAATTTGATACTACAGAAGTTATCAATACTCAAGAATGAGGTAAGTAGTAATTCCATATTTGTTGGCTAAAATTACAAATAATAACACTGGTTTATTTTTTTATCGTAGCTGAGAGCTTGTTCAAGAGTTACTGGTGATTGAGATTATCAGAATAGTTGATGTTTGATACTACAAAAGTTACCATTAATCAGGTAAGAGAGTGATTTCGTATTTTTTTACTGAAATCAAATGTCATAACTGCTATTATAGTGTTTCCATGAAGTAAGCTAAAAATAGTAACATTTTATGTTACCTAGCTATCAGGCTCGCTCGCCATTTGTGCTCAAGCACACCACTAGTTTATTTGTATATATGTTTGGACGTACGTATGCCATTTTGTACTTTGACCCTCGCGTTTTTGTGTTAGTTACGTGGTCGACCCCATCCCAAATTGCACTAAACAGAATCCTCTGGTTTATCGATCAGTACCCGTATCATCACCTAGAAATTGAATTGTTTACCGTTTTGAATTCTTTTGCGGGTGCAGTTAAAACTTGAAAACTTAAGGGACTTCCATTTCTATTCCAGTTAGTGGCGGTGGTAAGTCAATGCGCTCTTTGTCATGATTATAAGCCGTGCGCAACAGTATTTACTTGAAAATACATTGTCCACTAGACTACTGTGAAGGTAAGTCTGTGTAGGTGCATGTCCAGTTGTGTCAAAGCATTGTGTGTTACAACCACTACTTAGCTAAAGAATATCACAAAGAAAACTTTTAAATAACGTGTATTGTTTTGTTGTTGTTTTTTTCCTTCAATTCAAGCAGTTGCAGAGAGTTGTTACTATGGCACTGAATCCCTTACCCTGTATGCGAAATTAAAAAACTGGACCTTATTTTCAGTAGCTTCAGTGTTAGAAGTCAATAAAAATAGTATAGTCTTTAGGCTCGCTCGCCATTTGTGCTCAAGCACACCACTAGTTGGCGAGCGAGCGAAGCGAGCGAGACAGTATTAGGGGTGGATAATGCAAAATCGGGTATATGTTATATATATGTATGTATGTATGGATGGTACGTATGCTCTTTAAACGCGCGCGCGGGGAACTATTTTCTCCTAAAAACACGGCTATTTAGGCTTGACTCCAGTTTATTCTGAAACTACAGCATTAAGCAAACCTTACTTTATACTTAAGCTCCAAAGTATGAGAAAATTCCTGCTAAAACTCTTGTTTTCAAGACACAAAAAGTTGATTCTACAGGTTACTATGGCATTGAAGACCCTTTTCCAGACTTAATTTCAAAACTTCGCCGTTTTATGGGGGGATACGGAGTGCCGGTTGTTGGTTGTCAAGAGCCGTTGGTAGTCAGAATGCCGTAGTATTAATGCTAAGGAAGCTACTACTTCTCGAGGGAAGCTGAGGTAAGTACGTAATTCCATATTTGTTAGCTAATTATGCAAAATTAACTCTGGCCTTTCTTTTTTGTAGCTAAGAGCTTGTCAACAGTGACTGGTAAATTCAAATAGTCAGATTGGCTCAAATTTGGTACTACAAAAGTTACCACTGCTCAAGAAAATGAGGTAAGAAAGTAATTTTTGTATTTGTGTGCTAAAATTGATTGTCTTTTTTTTTGTAGGTGAGAGCTTGTTGTCAAGAATTCAAGGTAATTCAGATGGTCAAAGTAACTTCAATTTGATACTACAGAAGTTATCAATACTCAAGAATGATGTAAGTAGTAATTTCATATTTGTTGTCTAAAATTACAAATAATAACACTGGTTTATTTTTTATCGTAGCTGAGAGCGTTCAAGAGTTACTAGTGATTGAGATTATCAGAATGGTTGATGTTTGATACTACAAAAGTTACCATTAATAAGGTAAGAGAGTGATTTTGTATTTGTTTGCTGAAATCAAATGTCATAACTGTTATTATAGTGTTTGCATGAAGTAAGCTAAAACATAGTAACATTTTATGTTACCTAACTATCAGGCTCGCTCGCCATTTGTGCTCAAGCACACCACTAGTTTATTTATATATATGGACGTACGTATGTCATTTTGTACTTTGACCCTCGCGTTTTTGTGTTAGTTATGTGGTCGACCCCGTCCCAAATTGCACTAAACGGAATCCTCTGGTTTATCGATCAGTACCCGTATCACCCTAGAAATTGAATTGTTTACCGTTTGAATTCTTTTGCGGGTGCAGTTTTTCTATTCGAGTTAGTGGCGGTGGTAAGTCAATGCGCTCTTTGTCATGGTTATAAGCCGTGCGCAACAGTATTTACTTGAAAATACATTGTCCACTAGACTAATGCGAAGGTAAGTCTGTGTAGGTTCATGTCCAGTTGTGTCAAAGCATTGTGTGTTACAACCACAACTTAGCTAAAGAATATCACAAAGAAAACTTTTAAATAACGTGTATTGTTTTGTTGTTGTTTTTTTCCTTCAATTCAAGCAGTTGCAGAGAGTTGTTACTATGGCACTGAAATCCCTTTACCCTGTATGCTAAATAAAAAAACTGGACTTTATCAGTAGCTTCAGTGTTAGAAGTTAAAATCATTCATATAAAAATAGTATAGTCTTTAGGCTCGCTCGCCATTTGTGCTCAAGCACACCACTAGTATATATATATGTATATTATATTATATATAATATATATTATTATATAATTTATTTATTTATTGTGCACTGAATCGGCCTATTGAGTCCCTTTACATACAAAATGTATTAAAGCTTTATTTTTACGCCTATATCGTCCCCCGAGGGTCCGCTAATTCTATAATACTGTTTTGTGCCAATTACATCAATTTGGTTAAATAAAATAGCTTCATACGAATGCAGCGACAAATGATCTAGCTATAATGAATGTAAAGACATTAGTCTATAAGTAGTTCCTAGTACAACAAAATATTTAATCCTGGTTCTTTGTGATTGTTCCTTGCACTTCAGTAGCTAAATTGCTTGTATTGCAGTTTATATGAATAGTGCTGTTAATAGTTGCTCCCTCAAAAAGTTGGAGTGGCATAGAGGAAGTAGAAATTCAGGGGGGTAGAGTCCAGTTGGTCTTGTTGAGAAGGCACTACTTTCAGGCTTCACTTTCTGATTATAAGAACTTAAAACATGAGACATTTCTTGTTGCTGCTGTAAAGATGCTTGTTTATAAGGAGTTTAAACTGTATATTTTTTGTGGCCAAAGAGCTGCATTATTTGTGTATCTGGAATGTTAGAGCTGGCTAGGGATGTTATCATTGTCTTTCAAACAGAATGATTGGATTTCTTCCCTTTCAGAGCTCATTCTGAAGCAATCCTTTTCATGAACTGTCTGATTCTGTCTCTCCTCATCCTTTGATTTTTATACCATTTTGATCCAGGATTTGGCGTGTAATTCATAGCCAAATAAAATGGAGAGTGGAGCTGGCCCATCTCTGCTGGTCGTTGTTTTACGTAGGCTTCAAATAATTGCACTGGACAGCGATCTGGTTTTTCTGGAGTACTCCACATTTAGGTTTCAAAGGACAAGTGTGGGACCCTTCACCAGTGCAGCACTCGTGTAGATGCTGGCCAACACACTTATGATATTCTGCAGTATTCAATGATTATTCTATACGTATACATGTATATATATTATCTATCTATCTATCTATATATATTATATATATATATATATTATATATATATTAGTACCTATTACATGAGTCAGAGTGTGATATGGTGAAACATTTCAAGAGCAGGCTAATTTATTTTCATGAGCCAGAGGCAGAGTGAAAATAAAGCCTGAGAGTGAAATATCTAGCCATATCACTCTGATGAGTGTAATAAGTGGTTTATTCCACACTAGATATCTTCACTACTGTAGTTAGTACTAGGACTGGTACCTCACTGGGTAAAGTTGGTTGTAGGGGCTCCCTACACCCCCAGCTGATATTGTAGCAGCTGCTCTAACCAGGTTGAGTAGGCTACAAGGAGGATGGTACCAGTAAAAACCTGGAAAAAGTGGCTAGTTTGGCCTGTTGCTATAACTACCAGGGTAATGAGCTTGCACAGTACAGCGTGAAATAACAACATGAAATATCATGAGTTATTTCACTGGTCATGTACCTAAAGATATCATTGTGAAGATATCTAGGGTGGAATAAATAAATATATATATATATTATATATATATATATATATATATATATGGTGGGCATAATATCCTGAGGTGGCTTGCACTCAAGAAAGCCAGCTTCCAGCTGACTTTTACACTTTGCAATATATACAGACAATTTTTTAAGTGTCATTTGTCTCAAGTGCAAATACTTTCTTTTATGTCAGTATTCACCTTTTATTCTCATAATAGCCATTAAAGTAAAGAAAAAAGGTCATAGAATTAGGTTTTCTGTTCCTAGAAAAAAAAATTGTGCAAATTTGTGATATTCTTTAAATGATGTAAAGACATTTTATTGAAACAGGCTACCAGGACCTCCTTCCACATAAAATTAACTGGCTTTTATCTGATCATCATTTTCTAATTTTTAGTAACATTTGGAAGGTGTAAACATGAGTTGTTAAGCGCCTCCTCTTTGTTAAGCCCTTACTCTTTATTAAGCGCTGTTTTTTTTTAGTTAAGTGCCCGTCTTCTTCCAGGATTTTAGCACTTTTTAATTATTAGCACCCATTTCCTTACCGTTTGAAGTTATAAGCGGGAGCGCTTAACAACTCGAGTCTATGGTATTCACCAGTAGAGACAGGTATTGACAGGCTCTCTCGATAGTCCAAAGTCCTGAGTCTGTGTGGGAGATTAGAGTTCCCAGGAGCTTCTTGACCTTCTGGCTAAGGAAGGCTAGAATAAGTTCCCCAGAATAGAGATTAATCAGTTCTAGGCAGGTCGCTGCCACCAGGAGTTAAGCTTCCCTGAGCCTGAGAGAGGTTAATTCTTGGTTCAGTTAGTGTCATAGGTTAACCCTTTCGTTCCCGAATTGTTTGGACGCGCGCGGAAAAATCTAATCTTCTACCGCGGAATAGAGCATTACCGTTTTATTTTTTTAACTCGATGCTGGCTGGGAAAACCCCATAGCAACCATATATCACTAAATAGACCAAGAGTTTGGGATTCCCCTCATTTTTTGATTGAGAAAATTGAATAATATTTAGGCTCTCTACCAATACTTTAAAAAAAAAAATTTTTCCCCAAAAAATTCCACTGTTCCCATCAATAAAAATAAAATAAAAAATAGAAATAATATTGTTTGATGTATTGTATACCAATATTATATTAGTTCAACAATAAAATATGTTGTTTGTTGTGTTTGGTGCTGATTGTGATCATGTAGGAGACATCTATGAGTCCACAAGGAACATATGCCATCGGATGCCGAGCTCCACTACAAAACAATTTCATATACACAAAAACACAAACAACAAAGATATTTGTAATACAAACAACAAATTGTTCATGATCCTATATAATTGCAACTTTATGATGTATTGTATGCGGTTTCATACAGGATTTTTGTTTGGGAGTGGGGGGTGGGGCTCCGAGTGTACTTCGCCAGGTCCGGCATCTTCTCCTTCATCACTGGAAGACTCTGCTCCTGTTGCCTCATCTGTGTCCTCTTCACAATCCCTCTTCACAATCGGGTCGGTGACTGCATACACATCTGGTCCTAGTAGTACATTCTGGTAAAAAAAATTAAATTTTTTTGAAAATTTGAAATTGTTCAACAAACCACAACCCACTTTCAAATCTCAAAACTCAATGACTAACTATTTTTTAAAATTCGGAGAAGCCAACCGGTCTTCACCCGCATTTAAGCGGGATTGGGAACGAAAGGGTTAATATGAGATACAGCAAATACTCCCAGAATGATACTTAGCCAGCCAATATATAGAAAACCAGCTATCACAAATGAATAAGGGTGCATGAGAAAAAGAAACATAAATAAACTAGTTAATTAAATAATTACATAATTGATGAATGTAAAGTAAGTAATGATATAATTGATAAATAGAAGAGTAGATAATTAAATAATTACTGAGGAAGGACATGGGAAGTACATCAGAGTCAATATATGGGTGGAAACTTAAACAGTTAATTAATGTTGGTGTCCATTACACCACAGTCAGTTGTTCTTCCATCTCACTCACACTATATAAGCTAACCACATGGGGGGACTGTGGGGGGGGGGGGGGGGGGGGGGGGGGGCTGTTACTTAGTGATGATGAGACAGACCATATTATGATGGCAACGTTTGGTCCTGCCTGACCGGATTTTATGGGGACCAATTTTTCGTGACAATAAGTTTTCCCTTTAAATGCACTTGAACTCCTTTTTCCACCGAAAATACAGCTTCTTGGGCTTGCCCTCAGTTTCTTCCGGTCTCAAAACTGTGCTATAGTTCCTTAGAAGTGCATTTCTTTTTTTCAAGTCACAAAAATTTGTTGCAAATTGATTACTATGACTTTGAAACCCTTTACCAGACATTAATTAAAAAATGCCGTAGTAGCGGAATGCTGGTTGGTTTGGTTGTCAAATGCAAAGAAAGGAAAGAAATACTGGGGAGCTGGAGAGGTAGACAAAGGAGGAGAAAATCCATAAGAGAAAAACAGGGCTCCCAATGGCTGAGGGGAAAAAAGAGAGCAGGAGGGGGAAACCATGGGGATAAAACTAACTTATTGCTACTGCACTTCTAATTTGCATTCTTGAGTACGTCAGGCGCCACTGTGTGGTGGAGTACTTGCTAGTTCATTCATATTGTGTGACTCCTCGGAAAATCTGAGGTGAGTTGTGGGGGTTTGTGTTGGAGTTGGAAAGGGAGTAAGCAGGATACAGTTCCTCCACTGATGGATGTTTCAGTTTGCTGCCACCAGAGTTGTGGCCCTTGAAGTGTACGCAGCTAGTGCCCAGGATAGCCTTTCCCAAATAAGTCGGTTAAAGAACTTAATTCAGGAAACAACAGAGGGTTGGTACAACTCAACACCTGTGCAATAACTAAGCATATATATATGAGTGAAAGGTCAGCAGGCGCTCCAGGCACCTTTACAATTATGTGGAACATATGTTTTGTGTTCTTGTTGATATGCAAAAATGGACATGGAATGTTATTTAGTGTTTCTGTCAGTCTTCTAATGGATTCCCTTGTTTGTTGCTAGTGTCCTGCCCGACATGAGTATGTAATTCTGTATTACTTTGTAATACTCTCCCCCCCCTTTTTTTTGTTGTTTTTTTTGTGTGTAGCAGAGTGCTGGTTGACAGAAATTACTGGTAATTCAGACAATGAAATGGTTCAAAAATAGATGTTACAGTATCTACAGGGCTACCATAGTTTTATGTGACATAACTAGGCAAGCTCAGTTGCTATTATTTGCTCAAGCACACTATATGGCAAAAAGCAAAGAGGTCGATGCATGTCCACCCCTGGAAACTACTAACATGGACGCAAGAAATCCTGGAGAAAAGACTCCAAAACAGTGCCAGGAAAAGTTTAGTCTCGTGTATCCAAATCCTTTACCAATCACCACATGAGGAAATGGTCTGGTTAACTCAAGTTGTGCAGCTTCCCACTGTAAATTGGGCAGGCTAGAACAATAGAGAAGACAATGGAGAGGCGGTAATACGTGGGTGGAGCTATTTAACTGAGGTTTTAATTATGCGAGTATACTGAATTTCATTCAGGAAGTAAGAGCGAAAAGGAGACGCTAAAATATCATACACATTACATATACTGCATACACATTAACCTTTTCACAATCCTCATGTTACTGACAATGCAAGCACAACTTGCCCTATGTCAGTTGACCAGACCCTTTCCGGTAAAGGGTTTGTCTATACAGCTACAGAGGCCAAAGAGGGCAGATATTAGCTCTAGTAGATAAAGTATTGTATTGTGTTTTTGTATGGACTTGATTATTGGACAATGGATTATCAAGTAAGAATAAATTTGTTACGCAAGACATATTTATAGCTATGACAACCAGCGCATTAAACGCGGTAACTTACGACCACCACTAATAAGTGAACTCTGCTAATTTGTAAAACCTAATGGAATCTAAGCAATAGAGCATTTTCAACAGGTCATACTTTGGAAATGAGGCTAGCTTAAGCAGAATCCTTAAGCCCGTATCATCCCTGGAAATTTGATTACTTACCCTTGAAAAATCAATTGTCCAATAGTCAAGATGCTAAGAGAATAGTTTTGTACTAATATATCCTGTGAACAAGTGTGCATGTATGTGTAAGAGTGTTGTGTGTTGCTAAAGAATAGCACAAATAAATTAAAGAAAAAGTATAACTAATAAAGGAAGACTATAAGCTGCTAGCATTCAAATTTGAATTTCAGTCCAATCAGCTTGCTTACTATGTGTGCTGATAGTTATTTGGAAATCTTCAGTCGCAACAATCAATGAGCAGCTATTCCAACTTTTGTCAGACAGAGCTGCTGTACAAACATCAAAAGCATAATATGCACATATGTGAACGAAGTTTGTGTCTCAACATTGTAACACCTAATGGGTATAGTGTGGTCCATTATTATGTAATTGAGATGTAAACATAGAGGTTGCGTTTATACTCAATGCTATTCTTCGTACACAAAATCTGTGGCCTCGTTTACCACATTCTGAACTCCTTCCAGAGGTCCGGGTACAAAATGGAGAATCTCGGCATGCCCTTTCACCTCTAGCTCCTTCTTTTTAAAAGTAAGCCACACAAAGAGAACCTCCAGAATTGCTCGCTATTCTTTCAATTTGATCCACGCCACATTTGAAAAGACTGTTCCAACTCACAAACAAGCTAAATGTAATCTTTTTTGTGAGTGATATACTAGATTAATCAAGTCTAGCTCTTATCAATGCCGTGTGTGTGTACCAAAGTATTTCTTGATTGAAGATGAACCCTCAGGATTGTATCTAGCAGTACTCTGATGGTACACTTTGTATCCTGTGCAGTTGAATTTAGCTACATCAATGCAAAACGTAATCTTATTTTTCTCTATTTATAGCTCACTACTTGTTTGCTTTATTTTGTTGTTGTTGTTTTGTAATCCCTTTGTTAAGGTACTCATGACTTAATTCTTACTTGACATTGTTTCCAGTTTTCTCATGCAAAGTGCATGCTATAATAGTCTCCAGGAATTATGTGACAAAAACTGTCAGCTGCCATTTTCCACTTATCACCAACGCCCATTTTTATACTCAACGTCCTCGTTTAATTAGGTCCCTTTGTTTGATGTTATTATCTGGCTTGTCTTCATGTGTGATATACCCATTGTAATTCTAGAAAGTTGGCACCAATAAATTTGTCATTAGCTCTTAATTTTTACTTCTTTTGCTTAGGTATGCTAACGCAGCAACAAATTTGGTATCCATTGTCAGTCTAAGAAGAGAGGGTAGGGCAACATTGTGGATTTAGAAAATGTCACCCTATCCTCTGCAGGAATTCTTCAAAAAGTTGAAATTTTCTCCAAATATCTATTTTGACATTGTGTTAGCATTGCTTGTAATAGAAAACCTGCATTTCTTCTATATAATCCTGACACACTGTCTGATCAGCATGTTCGGGACTGCCTAGCAAGTGGAAGGCTTTGTTCTGTGCGAAGTGTTCGCGACCTCAGACAAGCGGGCTCGTAGCCAACCTGTAAGAGGTAGCTAAGACCCACTATATACGCGGATGTTAGGTAGACAAAAATCTAAGTATAAAGCGTGTGATCAGCCTTAACTGTTTCCCACATCTTCCTACACTGCTAGGTAAGAAGGAGGTCGTAAATCTCCACTATCACTAACAATATTAGACCCTTTGTATATATACCGTCTTGCGTTCGAGACAGTATCACGGACTCGGCTACCCTGGTAGTTGACAGGGTAACAATAAATTAAGAAATACCGGAAATAAAGATGAATAGGAGTGATACACAAGTAGTGTTCAAAACAGTTAGATAAGTTAGAATGAATCAGATAAAACAAAACTATGGCAATATAAATAAGTTTGACGAACATCGACGAACAACAATATAGCATTGCTGCGCAGGCGCATCAATGTCCAGCATCTTCTGAAGTCCTCTTTTGCAAGGTTTCTTCAGCCTGAACACAGCAGATGATCAAAAATTCAATATAACATAGCAAGTGTCACAACTTGTGGTGACAAAAATAAAATTGTAGGAAACAATTGAACAGTTTTGCCTACTGCTTAGCCCATACTTGAAAATTACTCAAATACTTCAGCTTAAAAATCCAGATGTGAGTGGTCCACTTAACCATAATGTAAATTGTGTATCTTAGGGACATCATTCTCTCAGTATAAAACCCACCAAAAGAATGAGTAGGTAAGTGCTTAACAGCAATTAACACTAACATGTCTCTTCCGTGACAACTCACTTCTCCTTGGTGTCATTCAGGTCTGCAGCAGGAAAACAAAAACTCCTTATTTATGGCCAAGACATTCAGGGATTCCATCTCCTGGATGCTTACAGATGTATATTGGAGACATGTTTCTGGATTTTGTTCAACCTGGCTGATGAAAGTCTCAATGGGCTTTTCCCTCACCTTTATCACTTTATGAAAATGGTAGTTGAATAGCCATGAATATTCCTGCAGAGCTATAAAACGTCTGGTAAAGTAGTAATAAACTTGGCACTAACTCCAGCTTCCTTTTGTTCAAGTGAGTATAACGTATATTACCCCCTCTATGTCACTAACTTCACTTGACTCATTTTGAACTCAAGCAGTCTGCAAAATCTGCCCACATAATGTTATCATGCCTATTTCTGTATTGGCAACGGGGCATTTCCGATGTCAGTAAAATTCACGCATCAATAGTGCAAAGTGAGATACCTGTCCGGACAATTCAATAAATGGAGGGACACTAAATATCCCAGCTGACAATGCTGATAGGGTGATATGAATTATCCCTGCCTTCACAATGGGGACACTAATTTATAGGGTCTCTCTTGAACAAATAAACAACTTTGTGTCCTTATAGAAAAATTACCTCAGCCATGTTCTCAGAAGATTTTAATGAGACTCATAAAATAATTGCATGTCAGGCTATTGTAACAAGTCAGTAGCTATTAGAAGGCTAGTCATGATAAAAAGAGACAAAATAATTCTCAATGTTGTTGTTGAAATTTCTCAGAATGATAGTCACCCTGGCTTGACAATTTTGACATGTCACGAAGCCATCTTTATTGTATAAATCACCAGGCTTTACAAGATACCCGAGTAAGCATTTAAACAATGTACACTTATTATTTCACTTCATGGATGTCAGATTCTATCAAGCGTATCCACATGGCACTCCCCATGCATGTTAAAACTCATTTACTAGTTAATTTATAATTTGAAACACTGTGCCGCTCTTCATTCAACTGTTGTTTTAAATACACTGCAAAATGATGCCGAATGAAATTGGATGCAAATTTCTCCTGACATTTTTCAATTCATTGCATAATCTCTTACTACATTCTTAACAAGTGAAGGATGGATATTTTGACCTGTCTGTCTTGTCTTCTAGGATTCAATACTACCAGTCAAGGTAAAGAAGTCATTGTAGCTCTACAACTCTTTGAGTAGAATGTGTTTCTTGTAGATAGCTATATTATAATATATGCATTAAAAAAGGATCACATTAGAATAATTTGCAAAATACCTACAGTGCATTATGGTTAAAGATAAACAGAATCAACCCTACAGGATATACTTTTTGCAAGCAGATTGTCTCTCAAACCACATTCTTTAGTCAAATAGTCTTCATCTCTCTCTCTCTATATAAGTGTTGCTATAAGTGCCATAAAGTGTGTATGTTTGTGGATCAAGTTACAAATTGAATCAATAGCTAAAGTCATCAAAATATTTTACCTAATTTTCTCTACATTAAAAACCAGTTAGTTAGGAACTTCATCAAATTGACATTTTCCTTGAAGAATTACAGCATTGACTTTATTTACTGCAGCTTAATGAAGCGCTGACTTAGTTGAAACAAATCCATTTACCCTCTAAATCCCATGTTATTTTTCTGTGTTCAAGTCAAAAATAATGACTTGCGCATAAAAAAATTGTATTAATTTAGCAGGAATTATTTTTTTTGTATTGAAAATAGCCAGTTATGAATAAACATATTGCAATGCACTTGAAACACTGACCATTTGCACACAAACTAGAGACTGGAACAATCCAATGAATCTTGTTGAACCTTTCCTACCTGTATGCTGGACCTTAGTACCTCCATTCTAACTCTCTCTGTCAAGTTTACTCTGAGAGACAACATCCAACTTGCCATTCTCACCATCAGCTAGGATATATAGTGCTTCAACTACTGAAAACATTTTGGTAGCCATAGCTCAAAAACTTTCAAGCACAATACCCTATTGTTTATATATCACAATTGAAGCACACTTTACTATGATGCTGACTGAGCACAAACTAATTTAAATGGTATGTACTGGGCATGCTCTAATTAGGACTTCCTGGATCGGGTAAAAAAAAAACCCAATGGGATTTATAGTGATGTCATAGCAATAAAGTAGAGACAGCAAATAAATACAAAAGGTAGGGGGGAAGGAGGCTCAAATATGATCACTAATTCAAATATTGCCAGCATCCAAGTATTCTTTTTCATCACCCTCTCATATGACATCATAAAATTTCATTTTACTTCATTTTACTTTACTGAGCTACAAACAATGCTTCTCCTGGAGATTCACTGTCAGATATTTGACTTTATAAAAATTTTACATACATAATCTTCGACAATATATAGCATTCATGATGCACTAGCTACACTGGATAATAAATTGTAAAGTTAGCACTTGAAAATTGTTTGGCATTTGACTAGTTCAGAAACTTTTTCTCAGTGATATCACTGTAGTGCTAATAATGTACACTGTAAAAATTATAGCGTGAAAACACACCAATTCACACCAAACTGGTGGTAACATCCTCCGAAGTAAATAAGAAAAGAAGAAAAGATGCTAAATGTAGGAATATTTCCAGCATTTTCAAATGTGTTTTTGCAGTTGTCAAAAGCTGAATTGTTTCTACATTTTAAAAATGTAGCAATGTTTCCTACATTTTGGAAATGCAGGAACATTTCCAGCATTATTCAAATGTGTTTCTGCAGTTGTCAAAAGCTGAATTGTTCCTACATTTTAAAAATGCAGAAATGTTTCCTACATTTTGGATGCAGGAATATTTCCAGCATTTTCAAATGTGTTTCTGCAGCTGTCAAAAGCTTGAATTGTTCCTACATTAAAAAAATGCAGCAATGTTTCCTACATTTTGGAAATGCAGGAACATTTCCAGCATTATTCAAATGTGTTTCTGCAGTTGTCAAAAGCTGAATTGTTCCTACATTTTAAAAAATGTAGAAATGTTCCCTACATTTTGGAAATGCAGGAATATTTCCTACAATTTTCCAATGTCTTTCTGCAGTTGTCAAAAGCTGAATTGTTCCTACATTTTAAAAATGCAGAAATGTTTCCTACATTTTGGATGCAGGAATATTTCCAGCATTTTCAAATGTGTTTCTGCAGCTGTCAAAAGCTTGAATTGTTCCTACATTTAAAAAATGCTGCAATGTTTCCTACACTTTGGAAATGCAGGAATATTTCCAGCATTTTAAAAATGTGTTTCTGAAGTTGTCAAAAGCTTGAATTGTTCCTACATTTTAAAAATGTAAAATGTTTCCTACATTATTCCAATGTGTTTCTGCAGTTGCCAAAAGCTGAATTGTTCCTGCATTTTAAAAATGCAGAAATGTTTCCTACATTTTGGATGCAGGAATATTTCCAGCATTTTCAAGTAAGTTTCTGCAGTTGTCAAAAGCTTGAATTGTTCCTACATTTTAAAAATGTAGAAATGTTTCCTACATTTTGGAAATGCAGGAATATTTCCAGCATTTTTCAAAAGTGTTTCTGCAGTTGTCAAAAGCTGAATTGTTCCTATATTTTAAAAATGCAGAAATGTTTCCTACATTTTGGAAATGGAGGAATATTTCCAGCAATTTTTCAAATGTATTTCTGCAGTTGAGGCTGTGTCGACAAAAACTGGAATCCGTTTTGAGCTCTCTACTCCATCAATTAGCTGTTCTAGTTGATACCTACAAATATAATTTTATATAAATATTATAATCTTGTAATTTTAATCTTAAATGATTCAAGCACTTTCACCTTTTATTGGCTGAGATTTTGTCTTCTGACTGAGCTGATGAGCATGTTCAAGCCAGTTAGTCCACCAGGTAGAGGCATTGACAGTTGCTTTACTTAAATATCTTTAATCCATTTCAAAGTATTTTCCAAAAATTTCAAATTGTCAGGATATAATAGGGTGCCACCATCAATGGCAACTTGCTGGGAAAAGTGTGGCAATCAGAATGGGCCGGTACTCCATTCTTTATAAAACATGACACACTTTCCTGATTCATTACGTTGAAACTTGAATTGCTGACAAAACCACCACTTGTAGGAGGTGGTGAGAAAGAAACTTCTATACTTTGACAAAGATCTGGAAAAAACAAAACAAGGAAAAGTGTATAGTTTCATGTAGCTTATAACTGGTTAGGTGACCTGGAATAGTCAGTGCATTACGATGTTGCAGTGTTCGAGATTATGCATGAAAATGTTTGGTCTATATCCTCATGAGTATATCCAACTGGTAGGAATCCAAACTTCACCTACACACATAAATATCTATATCAACCTGGGATCAGTCAAATCAAATCCTAAATACCTTTTTCTGAACACTCCCAATTCAACCAATATAGCCGCATGTGTGAGTGTAAACTTGTTCTTACTGTCATGACAAGTATTATCCATCTGAATATACAGCATTTCTGGTAATCCATCCTGCAGCTTATATTTTTACATCACTTTGAATCACTTTACATCAAGTTGATAGAATTCTTACCTTCAACTGATAAAATACTCGTAATAAAACTTCCACAGTATATATCTATATCAACCTGGGATCAGTCAGATTGGAGTCATGGTTAAATTGTCCACTGTCCATGAACATCATAGTGAATCAGCCATGAACTTTAACTCCAGTGATATGTGTTTCCAGCCTGTAAGCACCAGCCATCACTTTGGGGTTGTTGACAATGTGGGGTATTATTGTTTTTAAAAAATGCCTGAAATTATTGTAAAGCCCTTTAGCTACACACTGATGATAGCACAAGATTTGGGCTACTATGCAATATTCAGAAGTTACACAAACTCATAGCTAAAAAATAATGACACTATAAATTACAAAACTAGCTAGCTATCTGAACCAATACAACTAAAACATATTACCTCTTGTTCTGTTCCTTGTGGGGTTAGTCACTAAGGGAAGCATCTCCAGGCCACAAGCTGAAGAACCATTGCTGCAATCAGAACTAAACAATAAGCATTCATCAACTTCCATCTTGAACTCCATTCAAGAATTTGAATTTTGCCTATTGTCCAATGAGCTTGCTGGAAGCTCAGGATTGCTGGAAGCTCAGGAAGTAATTAACACCATGTGGTTTTTTTATAGCCTGTAGCCAATAGAATTCAGTGTTCAGTAAAATGGCTTCAATTCAGGCAGTGAACATTGCAGCTTAGAATGTGTAAATGCTTCAAAACCTTGGCTTTAACAGTCATTGCTATAATACTACCATTTTAGCTGCCTACATTGATTAGTTAGGCTTCCACAATTTGGAATTTTTGTGGTGCGACAAAGAATAAACTAGCTAGCATAATGTCTGTGTGTTTCTAGCAAGCTACCATCAACATTTTGTTTGATAATTCGTTTCCTCAGTGTAAAGGTCATGACAAAGATGGGAGCAATAAATATAGTTTTAATTGCCGACTTGCCAACTTTACAAAGGATGCTAATGATTTCTGTGCGGAAATGGCTCCTTATCTTTCTGATGTGATGACCTTTTGTGCCAGTCTATCTCCAAAGACAATGAAGCCACAGATGGAGACATATCAATTTTGTCTAACGATCCAGCCTCTTCCCAAGGAAGGAAGAGATGCAGAAGTACTGCTGAAGCTATTGATCCACCTAATGCTAAGATGACCAGGAAAGGGTATAAAGAGCAAAAACGTGATCTAGAAGAAAAAATTCCATATCAAATAGGTGAGATATCATGTGTTCTTTTTTTAATTTATTATTATTGATTCGTTTTTGTGGTATCATTGACAAGCATGTATAGTAGCTATTTAGATTGTAGTCAGGATAGTAGGGAACATATGTATATTACGTGTATTTCTTAGTAGAATGGGAATGCATATGCAAAGCAATTGGGAAATCTTTTTTTTTTCTATTTTTATATCTCGGATCTTGACCTTACCATGCATTGAAAGAAAACTTGCCAAGATTCAATTGCTGTTTGATCCGAGAAACATCTGAATTGAATTGAGTAGCAGTAAATCAAGGAAACTTAACCAATGATGGAAGCTTTCTTTTTGATCTTACTATTATAATTGATATAAGCTTTATGCTCACAACCTAATCATACTAAATTTTTTTATAGCCATTGTGGGTTTATTGTGTATGTATGTTTGTTTGGGTTGCATGTGCTTGGGATAGTGTACAATGAATAGTACATGATGTGTATTTGTGCTAAAGTAGTGTCCCCATGCAAGTAAACCACATTTATTAATTAGGACTTAATTATTATTTTGGTGCTCATAGCAAACTTCTGATACTGCTTGCCTTTTTGCTGGGCTGGATATCCTCTAGATACATGGGCTGGCTTCTGGGAGACTGACATATACATGTGTGCACACATGTTATACCCATTCTTATACACATACACACACACATATAATATACCACACTAGCGTGCGCTCGCCTATTATCGCCACTTGCGAGACGTTTGCAGCCACAGCCTTGGAGTTTTACCGATTCAACGGCTATAAATAGACTTTAGGGAAAGTCCCACTACGTGGGCTTCCGGTATTAGTGGTATTGCACCGTAGCTTTACCTTACCGATCTGTAGAGTTAATTTTGTACCGCTTGGTCGGTACTGGCGATAATAGGGAGAGCTCGGGTATTATCGCCACCAGTTATTTTTACCTTAAATTTCAATTATTTAAATTGCAAAAGCAATTGTATGGTATTAACATAATATTAGAAGAACAAATAAAATGAGAAAGTGCTACAAAACTATTTACAGGTTGAACATATATATTTTTTAGATGATTTTGGACAAGATGTGTGGAACCATTCCCCACACTTATCACAGTCAATCCAGAAAACAATTTTTCCATGATGATTAGGAGGCTCCCTTTCTCCACAGAGACCACTGGTGATTCCACTGTCCTCACTGTCACTACTACTGCGTGAATTGGAAGTGTCACGGAAGCGTGATGGGAGACGACCTGATCTTGAGGATGATGAACGACTATGTAGAATGTCATCTTCATCTGTACTACTTTCTGATGTCTCCTCTTCACGAACTCGTTTTTTTCCTCTCTTGCCTATGGTTTTTATGCTCTTTCCACTAGTTTCTCCCTGTCTTTTCTTTCCTTTTTCTTCTGCCTTTCTTTTTCTTTCTTCTTGTCGTTTAAGGTTTTCCTCTGCACACTTTTTCTTTTTCTTTTGCGAGGAACGTTAAATTGTTTTGCAGCTTTTGACACAGTTGCTTCACTCTTCTTTACAGCTTCTAGTGCTTTCCCCATGTCTTCTTCATTCCACTGCTTCCTCTTGGACATTATCAAGCTGAAAATAAAAAATAAAAATATGCAAATTAATAGCTAAGCACCAGAAAGCTAGAACCAGCACTGTGTTTAGTTATCTGACCAACCTGCTAACCACAACATTTCAAACCAAGCTAACTCATCACCATTTTCCTAGACAAACACAAAGTACAAACTTGCCAAATTACTGCACAGAGTTACCTATCAATGCCTACTTCCCTATGAACTTACTTTGATATACAGCAGTAGAACACAAACTCCGCTAACGTCCGTCGCCCGAACTTAGTGCACAAGAAAAACTTAAGGCCCACAAACTCGGCTTCACCTCGTCTTCTCCCAAGGCGCAACACAATGCAAGCGGTGCAAATATTGAAGCACGTGATTAGTATGATGTAATGGTGATGAGCCAGCGCCTCTCCATTGTGTTGCTAAGCAATAAAAAGCATTTGGCGATAATGGGGGGGCTGCGGCGGTTGGCGGTAATAGGCGAGCGCACGCTATGTACATAGCTATGTTGAGCCGACTGAAATTTGATCATGCAGGAGGAGATTTGTGAAAGGAGAAAATAATGAGTGTAGTGGGAGGAGTAATTTGTAAACAGTTTGTGTCTTATGCTGTGATACTAAGCATAAGGAAGATTATTTTGACTCTTTGGTACCAATTTAACAAAGCTGCTGAAACTACTACACATTGTGGGTTACCTTCCTATTGACACAGATAATTGAGGTTTCATGGGTTTGAACTAGTCACTGGGTACTTATGCAACTATCTATCAAGCCACAAGTTGTATTCAGGCTTACCCAATTCATAAACCACAATAGCCACAAAGTTCATGTGTGCCTGGCAGCTGGTTGGAATGTGATGCACTCATTAAAAACAATATCATATTCTTTTTCCAAGAGTTGCCAGGACTACAGAGTTTTATATTACTCAATCAATTGGAAAGCTTTAAGCCAAACTTGATGATGAAGGCAAAAGTAGTAAGTAGTAGTCAAGTGAAAAAAATTAAATACATGACATACAACTGATGTCTCAACTTCTTACCACGCAATGAGGCTGACAACAATAACTTAAATTACAAATGTGTGCTTATAGAGAGAGTATGGGTGGTCTCAGCAAAAGAGTGAAGTCACTTGATGGGTGCTTGGAATTGAATGAGTAAATAGAGGGCAAGCTAGAACAGCTGGTTGGCTGGTGGAACGTTAGCCACAAGTAATTAATTAACTAACAGTCATTAGGCTTTACAATTAAAAAGTCTTTGCATGTGGTGCTTTTTTTTTTTTTATGTTGTAACCTCTTGAAAATTTCAGCCCCTGTCCCAGTGTAGTGGTTCTACCTGGAGATGTATATAAATGTGTTCATATTATGCATGCAGTATATAGTGTGTATGCATGTGTACTTTTGTGCTGAAATGTTGAAAGGATATTTCCATCAGTATAATAATATATCTCTACCTTTTTAATTGGTGTATTTTCTCAAGCTGAGATGATATGTAGCTATAACAATTTGTCAATCTTTATGAAGCACTACTGCCCCGATTGAATATTATGTACAATCTAAGCTATTGTATCAGCTACCAAATACTGAAGCCCATTTTTATTTCAATGTTTTGATCAATCTGATGGTTGCTAAATAACTTTCGCTACTCTAAGAAGATTATGAGGCCAGTCAGTCATATATATTTATGAGGTAAAGGAATGGTTTGTATAATATTTAGTGAACATGTTAAAAGAAGAGGAGACTGACCATGAAGACTGACTGATCCCCTACTTGTGATTGCATCATGCAGTGCCAATGAATTCAGGGCTGTAAATGGACATAATTATACTTATGAGGTAAAGTCGTTCAGTAAGCTATTAAAGTTAAGTATACATTATAAACATAATAGGTAATTGGAGAAGTACAGCGTTGGCATGCCATAAGGAATATTAATACTATGGGAACGCGCAACATAGCCAGTAGGAAATGTGCAATATATGGAAATGATATTCCAAGGATGGTGGCCATGATGTTGGCAAAGCAGCACAACAAATTCAACAGTATTCAACGTTCCACTGGATTTGCAGAACTGGCGGCATGTTGTTGAAAGTTATATTTCGTGCATTTTGCTATGGACAGATGACGGTAAAACTGACTTACCCAGGGAGAGATATAACTAAAAAATATATTGCATTTCAGCAAGAATGTTTGGCTTTATTGACAACTTCCCAAATTGTAAGGTCATTTTTTTCTTTCTAACTATTTTTAATTATATGCTGTATTTAACAGAGTTAAGCAGTTATAGAGCAGGCCATACAGATGGCACTACAACCTGCTGCAGTCTATCATAAAATGCAGGATGTTTTAAGGAGATATGAGTTGGGAAAGTTAAAAGGCCAAAATGAAAGATTGATGATTGGAGGAACCCTTCAAAAAGCTCTCCAAGGAGAGTATTCTTTCAAGCTGTCTCACTTCAAGTGTTTCCAGGGCTTATTTCTAGCAAACAAAAGCAAGAAATTTTCTGGCAAAATAAGTGCAGGAAATTTTCCTGCAAAAAAATAATGCGGGAAATTTTCTGGCAAATTAAATGCAGGAAAATTTCCTGCAAAAAATAATGTGGGAAATTTTCTGGCAAAATGAGTGCAGGAAAATTTCCTGCAAAAACATAATGCAGGAAATTTTCTGGTGCACCAAGTGCACGTATCTTTCTTGCAAAATATGTAGAGGAAATTTTATGCTAAAGGGACATATTTCGTCAAACTTTCATGGTGCAGGAAAATTTCCTACAACCAATATGAAAGTTTTATGGTGACCATATGTGTGGGTTTCTTACAAACAAATAGCAGACAGAGATACTCCTTACATTTTAATACTCTCCTTTATGTATTTTGTCTTCATCATAATTTCTTGCACTTTATCATTAAGTTTGGTATCTTATTGACGTAAATGGTCTGCATTTGCAGAACCCTTTTTACTTTATGAAAATTATGGTAAGTATTTTTCAAGACATGGCTGTTATCATTTTCATATTTGGAGTATCAATGTGAGAAATATCCAACATTTTGATGCACTTATTTTGTATTGAAAATACTCTATGAGCGATCCTTCCTACATTTTGCTTGTAATACTCTCATTCTTGTATATTGTAATTATTATATGAAGATTCTTTCCTGCATTTTGACAGTGTGATTCATAATATCCTGGGAACTAAGAAGGAAATTGTCCTACAGTTTTGTTAATTTGTTGTAGATTTGGATAGTGTATGTAAGAAATTTCCTGCATTTTTAAAAATGAACATAGAAATTGGAAATTCAATTCATTTAAACCTTAATTATGACTCCAGCTTGCTTTTTTGTTTTCTTATTTTGTTCGGAGAGTGTTTGGTGTGAATGCCCACCATCTATACATAGTGCGTCCTTCACACTTTCCGTCTAGTGTGAATGCATACTTAGCGTGAAATTCACACTCAAGGGAAAACATAGACCCTTTACCAAACATTAATTATATTCATGTGCAGGCAAAAACTAATGCTATTATCATTGTAATTTACCTTATAAATGTGCTGTACACTTGTGCACTAGGTAAGATAGTTGACAAATATTTTGGTCATCTGATTAATGAGATCTGGGATTTAGGCACAGAACATACACCAATCTCTTTTTGAAAAATAATATAGTTGATATATAAATAAAATATTAGAATCAACCAAACTTACAATAATTCAGCTATAATATAAGTATAAATTCACACTGAATTTGGAGTGAACTCACACTGAATTAGCATGTACTTCACACCAAAACGATAAGGTGTGCACTTCACACCATATTTTGGTGTGACTATTGTTACAAGTGATTCATGCTTAATTTGGTGTGAACTACATGCCTTTTGGTTTACAGTGTATGCATTGTGGTTATATATCTACTATGCTCTAATTTCAAAGGTACTTCTTAATCATATCAGCTAATGTTGTTGCGAAAATGGCATAGAAGTTATAATATACACATTAAATCGACTCTTTTCAGTCAAAAATCTCAATATCAATGGAGATACATTTTATGTTTCTTTTTCATTTGACTCCTTTAATGAAACACAAGTCCATTACTGGTTATTATGGTAGGTCAGAACCTGACAGTTGTAAAATACACAACTATTGCACTAACATAAATCTTTCATAGGAAAATTCACATAAGCTAACCAAAGAAAATATAGTTTTGATCAAAGAAAGCTCTGACAGTCCCATTTGTTGCTTTTATGACATTGAAGGCAACTTCTCACAAAACAATGTTGAAAGATGGAATGTATGTACTGGTATTCACCTGGAACAAAATATACTTCAGTCATTAAACTTGAGCTTACTTTGACTAATGTAACATCCGCATGCACAAGAATCAGAGATTGCCTGCAGGAAATATGAGAGAACAACTATAAAATGCAGACCTGTGCTTCTCGTGTCAACTGTCTAATTTACAATGGCACTCTATGTGGTAATTCTCTTAGGTGCAATTTTCATTCACACATCTTCTGCCTCGTGTTGCCTCCGCACAGATCCACCAGAATCAATTACAGATGGACTGAAGATAAAGAAGGATTTAATTGATAACAAAAAAGAGGTAACATAGTGTGATCAAAATAACAAAGCAAATCTTATGCATATATTTATTGATTTACTTTGCAGGATTTTATGTTCCTTCCAAATCACCCAGAAGTAGTACGAAATGTTTTGGCTGTCATAGAGGGATATGAAATGCTGAAAGCTATGCCAGAAACCCCTCTTAACCGTGTCATGAAATCAGTACTTGAACCAGTCATCTCCAACCTCTGCTCGCTGGTATGTTTTGTAGTTAGTTGTTGGGATTCCTTAACAACAATCCTTATTTTTGTAGCTTTTAGATCTGAACATAGAAGGTCTAAACTGCAGTAGCAAACTCTCCAGAGAAACTATGTCTAAAAAGTTGCAGCTTCAAACTGATACAAGATCAACTTTTAAAAAATGCACGATTTGGATTTTCATGGCTCTCCAAAAACATGTACGCTTACTGGGACAAAAACTTCATTAAGAAATGTGGCCCAGAAGACTGTGATCATATTGCCAAACTAAAGCGTGTGATTCATTTCACACCAAATGCAGAAATATCAAACTGCCCATGTTAACATATTATACAAGAATATCTCAGATTTCAACTTTTCAGGTATTCAACTATAATCATTATGTAATTTATAATTCCATTATGACTTTACTATACAATGTAGCTACACAGCTATCAAATGCTGAAATCTCATTCATTTCATCAAATTTCTTTTGTCATTAGTAATACATATAATAAATTTAGAATACTGAGCTCAATATCCATTAATGAACTACCTCAAAAAAATCCACACGAGTTATTCCTACCTTACAAGGCCATATCTAGAAAAAAATTCTAGAGGGGAGAACAAATTTAGATTGTGTGGCAGAAAGCTACAGTAAACAGAAAGATAAACTTTCCCCTGCTTAAATAATTTAACCTTAATTTGATAACTTTATAAAGCAATATCCCCCACTATGTTTTCTTATTGTTTCCTCTGGGCTATCACAACATCAACATTTCTTTCTTTTTACTTATTTGCTCAAGATTTGTTTATTTAGATTACCCAATAAAGGTCATTTACAACAAATACTGCTGTATTATTTGGGTCAATAAGGTATGAGGAATCTCTACCGCAACCTAATTGGAACTTTCATCTACTGTTTCAATATAGTGCGGCCGCTTCATTCACGTCTGATGAAAATTTAAGACACATGCAGAATCTAGAAGCAAACAAATTCAAGCATTGGGGCATCTCTGATTTGACCTTTGGTGACCCCTTGGTGTATTTAAGTAACATAACATGTCCATCATTTTTTATGTGACAAGATTTGATCACATCAATAACTAGGAATACAATTCTCAACTAAAATTATATCTGAATTGGCAGCTATCATTTTTGAAGTCCACAACATTCATTAGTACAATGAAGTATAGGGGTTAAATACTAATTAGTAAAGTATTCTGTACAACACGCAGTAGACTTTATTAGATATCAATGAACATGCTCCTTGAATTTTGTCAAAACTTTTTCCTGCAACATATATATATATATCTAAGCAGGTTAGCTACATTTGCACTTCAATTCTTTATACAAAACATTGGCATTGTTTAGAGCTGAGATACAAAGTTTGTTGTTGTTTTTTAACGCAGACACTAAGCATTACCTAGGCCCCCAGGAGAGGGGGCACTCAATCCAATTCTGGCAGCTTCAGCAGCCAATGACAGTGTATTAGTATGTGCTGACTTTTACCTTATTGCATTGTGGAGTTTCCTTTATCATGCAAAATTAACAAATAAATTCTTAAACTTAGAGCTATATTGGCATATATACAAGCTACACACCAATTAGATTGAGATTCAGTCATGAAGTCATGAAATTATTGTTGATGAAGTCAGTCACATCTATATAAGTGGCAGCTGTAATGGTAAATATTAAGAGAGTTAATGTTAGAAAAGATGTACAAAGTGAACGATTTGTAATAATTATAATTAATTACAAAATGTTCTCAAGAATATGTAAGGATTCAGTCATTCTCGGCTGAAATGATAATAATAGTAGCGAATTTTCTCATTCTAACTGCCAATATTATGATTTTGGCTGTTAAAACAAGAAAATTTGCTATTATAAGAATATAATAGTAAATTATTAAATACATTATTTTGATTCTTACTGAGATTTAACAGAAGGTGCCAAAAGCATGTCAGAAGTTATGCAAATAATTTTTCCTGGACTAGGAATAAGAAATTTGTCAAATTGATAGAAATATTTACAAGGTCTAAGAGAGGATCCACTCCAGTTAGGACATCTGGATTCTTATGTATAATGGTGGCTTTTGCTCCAAACTTCAGCTGAGAATTTTGTGTGTTCAAGCAATATTTAGTTATGTGTCATAATGTATTGGTATCCAAATAGTTCTTTCCAGTGTCATTCCCCTGTAGGAGTATAGAACCATGGTAGAAAAAAAACACACACAAGTTAATTCATAAAGGTATTATGTTATAATTAATACATACCTGAACATAGCACTATATAGGCAGATAAAACAATTAACCTTAAAGTAATTATTTTATTTTAATTGCCGATGCTTTTTAACAAAGACTCGATTGCGTCTGTAACAACGTAGCGTTTTGTGCCGCCCACGGTTGCAAGGGTTCCTGTACCAATTAAAAAATGCGCGCATTGCGTGTGGCTGCTTCAGCAAAATGGCGAGCGAGGTAGATTTACTATTATTACATTCAAAACGAATGAGGACTATGAGCTACACCTCTTAAAGTGATCTAGTGTGTAAGGGAAGGAAGTTCACAAGAACCCTAACCCCTCTCTTAAAAATAAAAAAAACTCTTCATATCAGTATTTAAGTGTTAATGTAGTGAAAAAATTGCACTAAATAATAGGATATCTAGTCTGATCTTATTTCAGCATTTTTCTCTCCCTGATTGCTATATTGGTCTATAGAATGATTGTTAGAAAGCCTATCATGCTTCATTAAACTTGGTCAATATCCAGTTAAATTGTTAATCCCAACAGAGTTCTTAAAGAATAAAGACAGTGAATGGATTCAATATCCCTAATTAATAACATGTTGAATACCTGCACCCATAGACTATTTAGACTTCTAGATTCAAACTAATTTTATAATAATTGCATCCTTTATCTTGTAGCTAGCTATACAGCTAGTTATAAAACATTCAGAAATAATTAAAAACATTTTTGAAGTAAATGAAAATAGCTACCTTTCCTTAACAAGCTGATTAAAGGTAGTCTCAAACGTTATTTTCTGAAAATATTATCCCCTAGCTACCAACTGGAGAAGAGTTTTAGTGATATGACCATCTATATGGACTCTTCACAAGGCTCATAGTTTTGTACATAATAAGAGGTTTTAATATGTAAAAATGTAGCATGCATGATAGCTATTTAATATTTCTAGCCAGTCAAAAAGTGTTTTATTGTTTTTATGTTTCTTGATTGTTATATTTGCTTATTGCTCAATTTGGTTAATGTAAAATTTATTACTAAGTCAAATGTGATATACGGAGATAGGCTAATTTATTTTAGGACCCAGAGGTATGTGAAAAAGTAAGCCCACAGTGAAATATCTTGTTATATCTCTCTGACAAGTGGTATATTCTATGCTAAATATCTACCCAGTGGTTGTCCATACTATAGAGTTGGTAATACTCAGCTTGTTGGCTGTGACACTCTAGTGTTAGGTCATGTGGGTTCCCCACACCCCCAGCTGGTTTTTTAACAGCTGCTTTGACCAGGTTGGGTAGTTCTTGTAGAAAAAGATAGAGAACTTGGGAACTGGTAAGCTAGGCTGGTTAAAGCTATAATTATTAGTTTATTTGAGGGTAATGAGCTTGTTCAATTTGTGATATCACACAGAGTCAAGGAACCTAAAAATACTATTGTGAAGACATCTAGTATCGAATAAATATAATGTGATAACATATAGTAATAGCAAATTTTTCTTGTTCTAACAGCCAATATGTTAATTAAAACTTAACCCAATGTTTCGACTTCTTGCTGAAGTCCTCTTCAGGGGTCAGCAAGAAAGAGAGGGCTATTTATGGCCTGAATACTGGCTATAGCGATACTTTCGGCAAATAGTCAAAACATTGAGTTAAGTTTTAATTAATATATTTGCTGTTAGAATGAGAAAAATCTGCTAATACTATAATTATTTCAGCTAAGAATAACTGAATCAATGATATTATGTATATGTAATTCAACTGTCACAGCAATAGAGAAAATAATATCACTAAATTCAAGTCATACCTATACTAAATTTTGATATAAGGATACTGATAATACCATGCCATTAATTTAATACATAAATACACGAAAAAATATTTGCTGAGTTAACAATGTCCAATTTTGAAAAGTAATTTTTTTTTTTAAATCACACTTCTATACTTATTCACAGTAGCTATATTATTGTTACCTGAAACTTAGTTTCATACTTGCGTTTTACCTTCCCATATCAATATTATGATATGTAACCCATTCGGCTTTTGTGAATAGATTCCTTGTTTACTTCCAGGAATGGTGGAAGTTGTTTCAAAATGGAGGGGCACTATGTACCACACTCCAACTCTCATGAAACCCACCTTTATCATGAAAATAATATAGTTTTATTAACTGAGGAGGCAAAGTGAAAGTTTAAAATCATAGAGGAAATTGGATGGAAAATTAAATGTATTTAAAATTGATTTAGTTCAATTAAATAGTTCAAAAATTTCTTTCTTCTTTCAGTTCTTTCTATGCATTTCTTAGAAATGTCTGTCACTTCAATGTTGTCTGTTTCATCTACACGAATATGTATCAATGTGACTTTAGGACCATTAATCCTTATCTTTTATCCCAAGAGACAAAGATATCTGATTTTCTATAATGACAACCATAAATTTCTTTTAAGCAATGTTTGATGCATGTATTATATGCTGGTACTTAAATTAAAAAAAAAAAATTTAAAGTGACTTGGAAAAGTTCCTCCATTTTCCCTGTATAAATTATTTCTGTCTGGTTTTGACATTCTATAGCAAATATGTCCATAAATAACAATTTTAATTCAATAAGTGGAGGGCAAATGGAGAAAAATTAATTATTTGTAGCATTCTATTTCTCATGACAAATAAACTGAATAGCCTGGGCTTCTCTGACTTGACTTGGTTTTTCCAAGTGTTTTACAACAATCTGTTAAAGGAAGTCTTTTAACTAACCACAAGTTAAGAACTTAGCAAGCTTCTGTTATAACCAGTAGGAAATGACATCATCTCTAAGCAATGACTAAACTGTACTACATAAATACATAAATAAATAAAATAAAAAAATAATAATTAATTAATAAATCAATAAATAAATCAATAAATAAATCAATAAATAAATCAATAAATAAATCAATAAATAAATCAATAAATAAATCAATAAATAAATAAATAAATAAATAAATAAATAAATAAATAAACAAATAAATGAATAATATTGATTAAAATTGTATTGCATTAATATTCAAGAATAGCTACACCCATTTCACAAGCAATAAAAAAATGTTTTAAAAGGATGTCAATGTAAAGGAAGAGTAGTGAGGTTGAAATTTGATAAATCCCATAAAGACTATAATGCTATTGAAGGTCAAGGGATGGCTATTGTGCCCAACATTTCAGTGTTAAGTCATTATCTGCAAGATGATTGTAAAGAGTATTGGTCAGCTATCTGAGTAGATTAGGAAATCGTACATCAAAAGGTTCGCAATTATATCAGAACTAGTGAATAGGCTGTGATTTCAATGAACTTAAGGTTCTCACAGACAATAGGCATTGTCGGCTGCACATATAAAAACGATGTTCCGTTTAAAAAATATTAAAGAATAATATTTGAGAAGGCAAGATAATATTAATAGCTATAATGGCTTTCCTATATTTCCAACTCTTCATTTTGGCAATCACTTTCTGTGTACAACGAGTGAACTCCATGCCATGCTGTTTAAGAACTGAACCATTGGAAGCTATGGCGGATGGAGTGCATCTCCTTCAACAACTCACATCCAATAGGCATGAAGTACGTAATGTTCACACACACACACACACACACACACACACACACACACTGTGTTATTATGAGATTATTTATGTAGGATTTTAGGTTTCTACCGCTCACATTATCATCAGATAAGAATAGGAGAGACATTGTGTACAGCGTTGCAACCGTACTTATAAAAACAATCAATAACGATGATGGCAACACTTGCTCTACTATCAACCCTCTAGTGGAGTCAGTTTCTAAAAATCTATGTGCCTACGTAAGATAATGAATTTAAATCTATTGTTTGAGCTACTGCCATAATTTTGTTTGGTTTTGTTGTTGATGTTTTTTGTTGTTTTTTCAGGTGGGTTTATTTGATAATGGATTCAAGAATTGCAGCATTTCAAGTATTGAAGAATTGGCTACTAAAATTAAATTCTACCAATCAGTAAAGTCTCTTTTTACGACAATGCATAGCTTGGGAGTTCTTGGTTCTCAAGATAACAGATATCAGTACTGGGATAAAAATGTTGAGAAACCATGTGCCATCCAATCTTGCCCCAGAATTGATGAGATTAAAAGAGAAGTGATATCTTTTTCTGCAAACTCTAACAAGTGCTCTTGCTAATAAATAGTTTATTTGAAAAAACAAAAATACTGGATTTTTCTGAAATTTTGTACATATATTACTTTATGATTCATGTTGCAGTCTATTCAAAATCAATTTTAGCTAAATATAATATTCTCTACAAAAACGCAATAAAAATAAGTTCCACAAAATTTGTACAGACGAAGGTTGCAATTCATACTTCAAACTTATATCTAGTCAGTACATTTAACCACCTGACCTCTACCCTTTTTAACCACCTATCAACCTTTCAAATTTAAGTACAGAACAAACCACTTGTCCGAACCCAAGCATATGGTGCTTAATCAACTTACATTTGAGAAGAAAATAATAATTAGTCTAACCTTTGAACTGCACATAATTAGGCTAGAGCAAGCAGATACAAAATTGTGTGGCCTAGTACACTGGCTATATATTTAGGGGGGGCGGGGGGAATAGCAATGAACTAATTACAAAAATCTGCATAGATTTTTGTGGTGCTTATGTTGAAGCAAAATCCAAGCTAAATATTTGAATGGCCTTTTAAACTAGAAATACACTAGCTAAACAAAGTGGTAACCCTCATTTCACTTGGTTTGTAGGACCTCCCAGGGCTCTACCAATCACTAGAGTGACAGCAAACCTTCAGCATTACTGTATATTACAAGTTTTGAAGATCACACAAAGGCATAAATCTTCAGAGGCAGAATAATAGCTGCAAGTATAGCAGGCATGACTGCAATGTTGCAATCTGTGCGTTGATCTGTGCTTTATTTGCGCGCATGGGTTCACTGAACCCATTCGCGCAAATAAAGAATTCTCGGAAACGGATTGCGTGTGCTGTAACGCCAAATCGGGTCCTACCCAAAATCAGTCTAGTCCCAAAGCATTGTCAAAGGTTGCATGCTGCAGTGATTAGTTGGGGAAGACCTTTTACCAATCATGATATGCTACGCGCGGGGAAACGATCTGGGATGGTAAAGGGTTCGGCTCCGCCAGACTGTTATACCAATCTGTTACATTGACTGGACTAGAGTGGAAACTTGCGCTATGGTGTACACGGGCTTCAAAGTCTAGGGGAGTAGTTTCCTGGCCTTAAAACTGAATTCTCTTTTGCCAGATATACTGTAAATCTCTGAATTTGCTGTCTGTAGTCACTAAAGGTGTCATTTTAATTTTAGCTACACAGCAAACATCATAAAACTGTGTTTAAGTCGTGTTTCGTGTCCTCAAATTTTATCCTATAAGAATGAATGATGCTAAGCAAATGTTGCCAGGCTGCAACTGTCCCAGAATCTGCGGGACAGACTCGAATTTTTACCTTTGTCCTAGTCCTCATTTATATAGTATGACATTGCTCACCTTCTCTACTAAGAGCAAGTAAACAACGACATGATTATTTTTTCATCTGGTATTAGGTCACATTCAATCTACGGTTTCATTTTGTCCTGCAAAAAAATTACAGATCAACATCCAAGTTTGAAGCATGCCACCAATATTTCATTGATTTTCAATTCTAAGAAATACAATGGCTACAGCAACGGCATTATCACTGCTGCAGTGATCTTCTCAATTACAGAAAATTCACACTATACCAGTTTTAGCTACAACCGGATTGCTACAAGAAAGTACTTGCACAGCTAGAAATTTGCATGTTATAATTTAGAAAAAAAAAACAGGGTGGGTGGGGACGAGGGGAATTGATTTGTTATGTTTTTTTGTTTTTGTTTTCAAATTGTATGTATCTCTTTGGCCATGGCAGTGAATTTTTCAGTTCTCATCAGCGAACTCTGTGCTCAAAGGTGCTACCATTATAAATCACAGCTACAGTGAAAGCTAAAGGATTAGAGTTAACTTTTGTCTACGGTGTCATTCTAATTAATGCTTTCTGGAATACCATTGTGACAATGATTTGTTGTGTTTTAACTGAAAATCAGAATCAGTGCGTGACTTAACATTTATATTATTATTATTTGGGTTGATGTGGTGGCGAGGATGGTACTTTCATTGTGTAACATGTGCAATGTATCTTTTGCCAGCATTAATGCCTATCTTTAGGCAACTGGGTATTTTCAGGCACTTTTGATTACCATTACCAATTCTGGAATAGCATGGCACCACTAGAAGTAGTGTGGCTGTCCATGTCTTACGAGTCAATATAAGTCTTAAACGAAGAGGTCGCGTATTAAGGCGGTGTAGCTGGGGACATGTTTCGCTATAAGTGACAAATGGCTGACACGCCCCCTTGTGTTAAAATATTGGTGTGGCCATTGCCGTACCTGTTCCAACTCGCCTGTGATGTGTGACTCGAGTAACTCGCCATCATTTGGCTAATATTACAGTCCTGACGTAATCATTATGAGTGCATACATATTATACCCTGAGTATACTTATCTCTGCCCACTTTTATCTTATAATACCACGCACTGTATCCATGTGTGTCCGTGCGATGCGTACTCTATAACCAATTGAACATGTCAATCTCTACTGGCATTTACGACCTGTTGGTACTCATTCCTATAATACCACAATAGGAATGAGTACCAACAGGTCGTAAATGCCAGTAGAGATTGTGCTGTAATGGGCTTCCTGTATCACCTAGGTGAATAATGATTTGGTGTAAGAAGATAGGAGTGGTTTGAGCATGTAGGTGATGAAGTGTGTGTGCATGTGTTTGATAGTGTTCATGTGGTGCACAAAAGTATCATTTCCTCCATTGTACAACTTATATTTATTGGATTAGCCACACCCATACGTAAGTACATAATAATCAGGGTTTCATACAGAGGTAGGGGCGCCCTGAGATCCCCCCCTCCAGGTTGAGTTTCCCCCTCCCCCCCCACCGTCCCCACCCAGAATTTCATGAAATAGATTAGTAATATTTACAATGGTATGCTGTGGTTATGACTTATAATGGTATTCTGTGATTTTGTTGTTTGTATAATTATATCTAATATTTGGTGAAAGGTTACTTCAGTTAATTGAAGTCCTTCAATTGCAATACGCATAAAGTCTTCCAATTGATGTCACTAATTCTAGACCTGAGACAACTTTTAAACAAATGGGTGTGGTTTCAACAAAAGTGGGTGTGGTAAAACAAACGTGTGTCCTTCCTTTCTAAACTTTTCCCCTCCCCCCAGAAAAAAAATCCTGTATGAAACCCTATGCCCATGTTTACTAAGCTGTTCTAGCACTCAGCGCATCCCCCCATCTAGTTTTTAACCCTTGGCGCACATGCATGGTAGGGTTGCAGTACTCAATTTGTCTATTAGTCTGTCTATCAGTATTTCTGTCACACAACAACAGATCTCAAAGACAGTGGCCTTCCAAAGATTGAAGAAGGTATAATAATGTTAGTTTAAGTCGCTTTATCAGATTACCAACTAAAGTACATTATGATTGGTTTTTGGGAAAACTGGGCTAAGTATGCATTTCACTGGCCATTATACATACTCAGTGTGGATTATTACAGTTGGCCATTGTATATTTGCTGCCCGAGAGTGCTTAATATCCAACCAAAACAATAACTGGTCAGCTATTCAGCCGGCCAAAGAGATCAGATCTGGTTATAATCATGCAGTTTGCGGGTGTGCTTTTCTGGCATATCATTTAACAGTTTTTACCTCCTCTGCCATTGCTTCAAAGTTCAAGGCTACAGACAGTAGTAGAACATGTAGAACATATTGGTATTGCTTTATAAGCTACAAAATGAGTAAAATTAATTCATATTATTGATCAATCATATTTAAAGAATATTGATCATTATTTAATTATTGTGTCAATGGAAGAAAAAAAAAGTGCCCATGTCAGGATTGAACCATAGTTGTTAAAGCAATGAAAATATAGTAACATTTGTCATACCAGGTTTTTTAATATCAGACCAAGATTAAATTGTTCTGACGTTTGTCAGAGCATTGACGTATAGTTATCATCCACACCGCATACATACATACATACATTCATATATACTTATTTTTAATTACCACACACTAGCGCAGCAGGGTAAAATGATAGCATTCTTTAATTTTCCATAATATATTATATTCCATGCTCGATATCTTCACAATAGTATTTTCAAGTTTATGACCCATGACATATTTCACAATATCACACGCTGAATTGCACAAGTATAATGTACGTATAATATGACAAAGTAAGTAAAAATTTTAGTCACACATGCAAAAATTGTTACGTCAAAATTCCCGCCCCCCTCAGAAATATTTTGTATACATACCTAGTAAATACTCATTAATTCTTGTTTTAATTTTTTTTTTAATTTTTATTTATTGTTTTAATTTTTAGGTTAATTCCATCTTTCCAGAATTTTCATTGTGAACTGGGGACTTGGAAGTTTCTAATATAGACTAGATAAATGGATCTGATGTTCTCTCGAGGTAAATAAATTTAATTGTGCCATTAAAAATAAGTATTAGTGATGTTCACTTATTCTTTGGTGTATTTAAAACTAGGACAATATCCTTACATGATTATGTCTTTAGTTGGTTTGTGCCCTAGAGATAAATTCTGATTTAATTCCATGTTGGGCAAACATACTATTGTACATTTTGTCCCCTTATTGCTAATATATTGTGGACCTTTTCCATATTGAACTAATAATTATATTGTAGACACTTTCCGTATTGAACTAATGTATTGTGGACCCTTTTCCATATTGAACTGACATTGTGGACATTTTTCTGAACTAATATATTGTGGACATTTTTCCATACTGATCTATGGACACTTTCCGTATTGACTAATGTATGGTGGACTGCAATCCATATTGAACTGATATATTGTGGACCATTACCAACTAATATAATATTGTGGTCCCTTTTCCATACTGAACTTATGTATTGTGGACCTTTTTCTGTACTGAACTAATGTATTGTAGACCCTTTTCTGTATTGAACTGATGTATTGTGGACCGCAATCCATATTGAACTGATATATTGTGGACCATTTCCAACTAATATAATATTGTGGACCCTTTTCCATATTGAACTTATGTACTGTGGACCTTATTGTTAACTGAACTTATGTATTGTGGACCTTTTTCTGTATTGAACTGATGTATTGTGGACCTCTATCCATATTGAACTTATATATTGTGGACCATTTCTATATTGAACTTATATATTGTGGATCCTTTTCCGTATTGAACTTGTATATTGTGGACCTTTTCCGTACTGAACTAATGTATTGTGGATCCTTTTTCGTTATATATTGTGAACCTTTTTCCGTACTGAACTAATGTATTGTAGACCCTTTTCTGTATTGAACTTATTGTGGACCTTTTTTCGTACTGACCTAATGTATTGTGGACCCTTTTCCATATTGAATGAACTTATATATTGTTGACCTTTTTCCGTACTGAACTAATGTATGGACCCTTTTCTGTATTGAAGTAATGTATTGTTCACCCTTTTCCATATGGAACTAATATTATTGTGGACCTCAATCCATATTGAACTAATATATTGTGGACACTTTTTTGTACTGAACTTATATATTGTGGACCTTTTTCCATATTGGCCTTATATATTGTGGACACTTTTCCATATAACTAATATATTGTGGACCCTTTTCCATATTGAACTATATTGTGGACCCTTTTCCGTATTGAACAGATATATTTTGGACACTTTTCTATATAGAACTAATGTATTGTGGACCCTTTTCCATATTGATCTAATATATTGTGGACACTTTTCCATATTGAAAGGATATATTGTGGACCACAATCCATATTGAACTAATGTATTGTGGACCCTTTTCTGTATTGAACTAATGTATTGTGGAACTTTTTCTGTATGGAACTAATATATTGTGGACACTTTTCTTTATTGAACTAATTATAATGTATTGTGGACCCTTTTACATATTGAACTAATATATTGTGGACACTTTTCTGTATTGAACTAATGTATTGTGGACCCTTTTCCATATTGAACTATTATATTGTAGACACTTTTCTGTATTGAACTAATGTATTGTGGACTCTTTTCCATATTGAACTAATATATTGTGGACACTTTTCCATATTGAACTAATTATATTGTGGACCTATTTCCATATAGAACTAATATAATAATATAACCAATATTATTGTGGACCTATTTCCATATAGAACTAATATAATAATATAACCAATATTATTGTGGACACTTTTCTTTATTGAACTAATGTATTGTGGACCCTTTTCCATATTGAACTAATATATTGTGGACCTTTTTCCATATACAGTTGAATCTCTCTACAAAGGCCGTGCTTGGGGTCAAGTCTTTTGACCATTGTAGAGAGTTTGGCTGCTTTCAGAGTTTATTTTTTATTGTAGTAGATCACTGTGTTCCATTTACGCTGGTTGTTGTTAAGAGTCAAGTTGTATTTCAGAGTCCCTTTGTAGAGAGGTTCCACTGTATATTGTGGACCATTTCGATATTGAACTAATATATTGTGGACCCTTTTCCATATTGAACATATATAATTGTGGACCTTTTTCCATATTGAACTAATATATTGTGGACACTTCTCTGTATTGAACCAATGTATTGTGGACCCTTTTCCATATGGAACTATTATTATTGTGGACATTTTTCCATATGGAACTAATAATATTATGGACACTTTTCCGTATAGAACTTACATATTGTGGACCTTTTTCAGTACTGAACTAATGTATTGTGGACCCTTTTCTGTATTGAAGTAATGTATTGTGGACCCTTTTTCATATTGAACTTATATATTGTGGACCTTTTTCCATAGTGAACTAATGTATTGTGGACCCTTTTTCGTATTGAACATATATTGTGGACCTTTTTCTATATTGAACTAATGTATTGTGGACACTTTTCTGTATTGAACAGATATATTGTGGACCTCTATCCATATTGAACTTATGTATGGTGGACTTTTTTTCCATATTGGCCTTATATATTGTGGACACTTTTCTATACTGAATGGATATATTGTAGACCGCAATCCATATTGAACTTATATATTGTGGACCCTTTTCTGTATTGAACTTATATATTGTGGACCCTTTTCCGTATTGAACAGATATATTGTGGACTTCTATCAATATTGAACTTAGGTATAGTGGACCTTTTTCAATATTGGCCTTATATATTGTGGACACTTTTCTATATTGAATAGATATATTGTAGACCGCAATCCATATTGAACTAACATATTGTTGACTCTTTTCTGTATTGAAGTTATATATTGTGGACCTTTTTTTTGTACTGAACTAATGTATTGTGGACCTTTTTCCGTATTGAACAGATTGTGGACCTCTATCCATATTTAACTTATATATTGTGGACCTTTTTCATATTGAACTAATGTATTGTGGATCCTATTCCATATTGAACTTATATATTGTGGACCTTTCTCCATATTGAACTAATGTATTGTGGACACTTTTCTGTATTGAACAGATATATTGTGGACCCTTTTTCGATATTGAACTAATGTATTGTGGACCTTTTTCCATAATTGAACTAGTATATTGTGGATACTTTTCTGTATTGAAGTAATGTATTGTGGACACTTTTCCATATTGAACAGATAAATTGTTGACCTCTATCCTTATTGAACTTTTGTATTGTAAACTTTTTTCCATATTGGCCTAATATATTGTGGACACTTTTCAATAGTGCTGTGTTTAAAAAAAACTGAAATGAATTCCTGTTATGTATACCTCAATCATGTATTGAACTGATTTTTATCACTTAATTAATACTGTATAACTTTCATGTTTCGACTTTTTGCTGAACACAACAGTGTAGAACTTCTTTAATCTTTAACTCATGATTCTTACTGGCTCTGATGTCTACAACTCTTGCCTCTTCCCACTTAATGGGGTGATGTTGCTGCAAGCATGTTCAGCAATGATATTGTGTTTATTAAGTCACCACAGAGAGTTCCTCGCCTTTTCCATCAGTTACGATTAATCGCCTTTTACCTTCTCTTCGGTACTTTAGCCTTCTTTTATGAAACCTACGTCATCATCTATTGCACCGGCTTTTTAGAAGTAACCAGCACATTTTACTAACTGTGACGACACTTTACTTAACATAACGAGACGACGCTTTACCGAACCGTACAAAGCTCATGAGAGAATGTATATAATACTCATTAAACTGCTTCAATGTATGGAAAAAATGAAAATAATATTTTGACGATTACAAAATATTGCTATAACATTGCCTTGAATCAGTACAGTGTAAATCTTGTAAACAGTGATTCTTGGCATGCAGGTACCTATTGCATTATTTAAGCATATTAACCTAACCTCAACAATATGTATCATTGAAGCATTAGTAAATAATAATTCAGACAACCAAAATACCATTGTATGTTAAGTTTCAATAGCACTATTTGGTAAATTTAATTTTAATTTGCTTCTGGTTAATATTTTTAAAATTTTCATGTTCTGATTGTTTTGCTGATACAAGATTATCACTGCATATGGAGTTAAAACATAGTCATCTTTTATTAATGGTTTTTATTACATAAATATGAAGGAAAAATATGATCAATACCTAATAAATAATTATATTCTATGAGCATGAACAAACATCAGCATTGGGTACAAATCCCATTAAACGTCTGATATCTTGTAGTCGTGGGCAAGTGCATGGAGTGCAAGATTTCACAACATTCTCGTCCCAATAAGCATAGCGGTTTTTAGGAGAACCTTGGAAGTTAACTTGAGAACGGAGGGTCTTTATACTTCTGTAGATTTCTAATTTTTTGGCCAAAATTTGAAGTTCCTTTTGATTACTGCAGTCTATTTTATCTTCTAGAATTTCTGATAGCTGTGAGGATATAATTGATAAGAAAGTGTAAAGTGATGTTGCACGAAAGATATTGTTGTACTTACATATTTGCAGGAATCAGAGATAACAGCATTCATCAACTTTCTGTGTACAGACATAATAGCTGTTTCTTCCATCAGTTCCAGACTGTCTCTTTGCAGCACAAGCTTGATTATACTCTCTACTCGCATATACTTTTCTGAACTCGATACAAGTGCAGCAGCATTAGGAAGAAACATAAAATCCTATAAAACGACATTTCAGAGTCAATTTTAATATAATAAACGAGAAGATATTTACCTGATGTTTGTTCCTTATGAGGTTGTTTTGAAGGTCCAAACCATCTCTCAGTCTATGCATGGAACTAGTTCTGAGGCAGCATGAGGCAGCTGACACTTCTAAACTTCTTACACTAACCAAAAATGCCATAATATTGTAGAGAAATCTCATTGTAGAGGCCATTGTGAATTTACACTATTACACAACTGTTGACTTTCTTGATAGTTTGTGAGAATAGTTTGCAAGGTGGTAGTCTGAAGGCCACTTATATATGCACTTAAATTAAAACTTCCTGTTGTTTTATCCCTACAATATTTTGACATTCTCAGAAAACATTGCAATATGCCACTATAAACATTCTTTAAAGCTAGACAATGGTTACATCACTAATATATATTGATACATATGGTTGACCATGCTTTCATTTATAACTAGATGTGCGTGAAAAAAAATAATATAAGCAATAATTGTTGCATTGGAACTTAGCAAAATGGTATGTGTATAAAATATTACATGTTACATAAAAGCTAAATGCATTCTGAACATACATGTTTTCTAGCGCCTTTCTTACACCATTTAAGTGTATTATTATCAGTATATTATTACTATGGGCTGTGATCACAAACTTCTGTGGGGCAGCGCACCAGACAGTTTTAAGTGTTCATGACATCATGCTCTCATAGTGAAAGATTTCTTAAGACTGATTAAGTCCAGAAATTTAATGTGGCAACCACCAAAAGCTGTTACCATAATGTTGAAAAAATAAGTTAATGTCAGCCATGTAATAAGTTAGTGGCATATTCAATTGGTACAAAAACTAGATATTTGCCATTGTATTGGTGAATGTGTTAGCAGATGAATCTTTCACTTGCCCACCTGGATCCAACTCATACTTAGTCGTGGTATTATAGTTTGTGGTGATTATCACAGTTGGCTCCTCTTTGCAAACTATAAAAAATTTCTAGTTGGATTCCTGGAAAAGAGCAAAAATTGTATACTTTAAAATAATTATTGTACTTTGGTTAAGAGCTTTTCATAACTTTCGGAGAAATAGGAAATAGTTAAAAAATATGGTAAGTATTTTTGCTTTAAACGACTAAAGCTCAAGAAATAATACCTTATTTTCCATTATTTCACATTATTTCCTTAATCAAGTTAAGGCTGCTTTTGGAGTTCATTGAGCAGAAAGGATAATTTGTTTGTATTTGTGAAGTTCAAAGTGTCCAGGCCATAAAGACGAGCATGTGTGAAGTATATATACAAATTAATTAAATTAACTGATTTGCATATCCGTAAAAAAATATTCTATGAAAGTTTGGAAAAATGTGCTAGTAGCTATGCAAGAACATGAGCAATGACATAAAAGTTCAGGTTATAAAAATTGGAGAATTGTATATAGCCATTTTCTTTGTGATGAAGCACTTAACATTAAATACTAGAGCTTCATAATAAAGGAAGTATTTTAAAGATATTTTGTGACAGCATGTATTTAATTTTCTGTACCTATACTGATCGCTAATTAGAATAAAAATATTTTTCAAGGCAGTATTCCTATAGCCTGTATACATACCGTTTCCATAGTATGTGCTAACAAATAATACAAATGTCTATTTCCTTTAAGTTCAGTTTCACTGATATCAACTCACTTCATTGAGATCTGACCTTTCTAGTCCTTAATCATACTTCACATTGTTGTAGTCAGATTAAATATTTATTAGGAACAGATCTAGAAGTCTTTGTATTGAGGACTTGACACAGATGGATAGCTACAACAACTAACTCCCACTCAAACTAAACATTCTTGTACTTCCACTTGGCAACTGTTTCATTTGTAAGTCAGTTATTCATGGAATTTGGTAAGCAAAACTCTACAGTAATTTCCCCGCTCATGATTTAGTAAAGTACAATAGTTTGGCCATAAATTTCAAAATTTTTTAATAATGAAATTAATTTGGTGCACCAATTTATTTTTCCTATAAACTTCACAGGCTATATTTCATATGTGCTAAGTGAGAAAGGTCCAAGTATAAAATTGTCTTTTTTCCTGGCTTAAACACATCAAATTTTAAAAATGATTAAATTCAGCCACTTCAAGGTGCCACCTATCACACATGTAACCACAAAACCACAAACTAATTTGATGAATCTATTAACATAGCCTTAGTATATCTCCATACATAAAATGAACTTTGTAGAGCTTTTAGTTTCCCTGCAGTGGAATAAAAACAATGACACAGTCAAAAATTCAAAAAGTTTGCTCTTTAAGCTGGAATGATATTCTGGACCCTTTTCCATATTGAACTTATATATTGTGGACCTTTCTCCATATTGAACTAATGTATTGTGGACACTTTTCTGTATTGAACAGATATATTGTGGACCCTTTTTCGATATTGAACTAATGTATTGTGGACCTTTTTCCATATTGAACTAGTATATTGTGGATACTTTTCTGTATTGAAGTAATGTATTGTGGACACTTTTCCATATTGAACAGATAAATTGTTGACCTCTATCCTTATTGAACTTTTGTATTGTAGACTTTTTTCCATATTGGCCTAATATATTGTGGACACTTTTCCATATTGAATGGTTATATTGTAGACCGCAATCCATATTGAACTAATATATTGTGGAGCCTTTTCCGTATTGAACTAATATATTGTGGACCCTTTTGCGTATTGAACTAATGTATTGTGGACACTTTTCTGTGTTGAACTAATGTATTGTGGACCTTTTCTGTATTGAATTAATATATTGTGGACCCTTTATTTATATTGAAGTAATATATTATGGACCGTTTCCATATTGAACTAATATATTGTGGACACTTTTCTGTATTGAACTAATGTATTGTGGACCCTTTTCCGTATTGAACAGATATATTGTGGACCTCTATCCATATTGAACTACAGTGCTTCTAGCTTAAAGAGCAAACCTTTTGAAACACTATGATATGATCAATTTTATCTCACAAAACTGTAGTTACAAATTTCTTGTCACTTAAAATATAGGTTAATGCTAACACAGCACCACAAGGTTCCTCAGAATCTTCAAACCAGACTTCTCCCATAGACTCTAATACACATACATTATCGCCATTTTATTTTGTCGTCATTATTTTCTACCGTGTCGTTACCGGATCGTCAATCCTCACCCATGTTGAATTCGTCATTATGATGCGGTCTAAACGGTACTTTCCCTATTAATTTCTTGCCCGCGTGTAGGTACTTTCCCTTGTTGCGACAATGACAACACTAATGTTTTAGCAACTGACTTTCTGAAGTTGTCAAAAGTTATATTCAAGTAACTAAGAAACGAAAGTGATGCGCATGACATAAAGATTACGTAAAATGATCGACGATGATGAATGAGTGAGCATGCGTATAAGAATGCTATAAGAATGAATAAAGTGAATGTATACTGTACCTAACAATACTCCCCCTCTAGTAACTCAAAGAACATATGTGGACAGATGATTAGGAAAACGTACTTGTCTTTCAGAGCGTGTTGTCGAAGATGAAGACGTAAGTGGTGGTAAATTCGTGATGCCTGTTACTTCCTGTAGATATGAATCATCCAAATAAGCTGGTTTTAGTCTGTCTATCGCTACAGTATTCTTGCGACCACCGAAATCCAGAATAAAGTACTTCTCCTTGCGATCAATAACTTTAAATGGTCCATCATAAGGAGGTTGCAATGGCTTTCGTACTGCATCACATCGCACAAATACATGTGTACATGTAGATAACTCTTTGTGCACTGAAAAATTCTTTTGAAGTGATCTAGGTGCTTTAGCTCGAACACTCAACATATGAGACTTCAACCTGGACACAAAATCAGCTGGATCTGGAAGAGCAATAAGGTTCTGGTACAGTGTTTCGCCCACACGTATTGCTCTCTTAATAGAGCCTATTCAATGATCCATTTGCACCAAGGTGCGAACGATTCTGGTCCAGTTACACCCACAGACATCCATTGCCAGTGTTTGTAAATGTATGTTCCACAAGATCTAGGTACCGGGAAAAAATGATGATTGTTTATATTGACAATTAGTAATTATGTGAATTACAAAATGCTTATTCATTCAAATTAAAATCTTAATGCTAACTAAGCAATGCTAAAACTGTATGTTGTAAATAAAATAAAATGTATTTAAACAGTCTGCAGAGTGGAAACGGTTCTAGCCATAAATCTAAAACTTGGAGAGCTCAATTTCTAGCTGACGAAGATGCATAAGTACAATAAATTCTTTTTTGAGAGGGCTATGTTGTGCCCGATTTTCCTGTAGACGGTCACATATTATGTTAATGGAATGTCATGAAAATATTAATTTGTATTAAATGTTTATTTGTATTGAGGTAATTGTATGCCACCATCATTGCAAGATGCATGTCGAAAGTGCACTTTTAGCTCCTGTTACTCTGGTGCAGTGAACTTTAACTCTCTATTCTCTTCGTACGGCCCTTGCAAAAGGGTTTTTGTATATGGTAAGTGCTAGCAGGTAAGGCCGCCTGTTAAATTAAACGTGCGACTCTCAAAATTACAAAATTATATGCTTTGAAGCAAGTTTTTGAGAGCCCATGAACTGTATCTTGGCTTGTTTTCCCTCTCTAGTATAGAATAAGTAGCGTTTTTAGTGTATATTTATTATTTGGCCTAGATTTCTTTTTTTTTTCATAAATATTTAGGTGTTCATTAACTCATGAATTATTCATAAGCAAGCACTATACCAGAACCTTAACTTCACAGGAAATAAATTGAGCAGGCAATCTCAATGTAGCTCCATAGACTAGTTCTGCTGTAGTTGCTGCCAAATCGTCTTTGATTGCAGAGCGAATACCTAGCATGATCAATGGTTCAGAACATCTAACCAATGAGTAGAGTGCTCCTGTGCTTTCAGAGAAGACTTCAGCTGTCTATGAAACCCGTTCAACTATGCCATTGGTTTGAGGATGATAAGCAGTTGTTTGTGCTCTTTTGATACCCAGTAGTGACATTAAAGTGTTCCATAAATTTGATTCAAATTGTCTTCCTCGATCCGTAATTAAATTTGAAGGAACTCCAAATCTGGCTATCCAACCATTCAGTTGTTATAGAGGTCATCGGTATTGCTTCTGCCCATGAGGTAAATCTATCTACACAAGTCAAGAGATACGAGTATCCTTTACAAACAGGCAGAGGACCAACAGTATCTACGTGAACAACATCAAATCTTGAATCAGGAACTGAGAAGGATGAATGTGGAGTCGTAGTATGCTTGTGAAGTTTTACTCGCTGGCATGAAATGCAAGTCCTGGCCCATCTACGAACGTCTGCATTATTTCCTGGCCAAACATAGCGAGTCGTAAGAATCTTTTGCGTTGCTCAAATACCCGGATGAGATAGATCATGTAAGGAATTAAATACAACTCGTCCACATTCCAATGGTACAATAGGTCTCTGATGTCCGGTTGAAACATCACAATAGAGAGACAAATCTGAATTTGGAATAGAAATTGCTTCAATCACTAAAGTACACTGAGGTGAGGACTGAAGAGCTTTGAGATGTTTGTCAGTAAGTTGTGACTTAGCCATAGCCTCAAAATCAACTACTGGAGGTTTGTTAGTCAACAAAGCATTGGTCTCAATGCAAGATAAGGTGTCTGCTACAACATACTTACATCCTTGAATGTGTCTAATTGTTGAAGTAAATTGAGCAATATAATCCAAATGCCTTGATTCTCGGGGAGAATAGCGATCTGATAGAGAGTGTAGAGCTAAAGTTATAGGTTTATGGTCAGTCAAAATGTGAAATGATCTTCCTTCAACGAAATGCCTGAAATATTTGATGGCTAGATAGATTGCTAGCAGTTCTCTGTCAAAAGTACTGTAAGCGACGCTCAGCAGGTTCCATTGCTTTGGAGAAAAATGAAATAGGTCTCCATTCACTATTAACACATTGCTGAAGCACTGCTCCAACAGCTACATCAGAAGCATCCGTAACAATATTTGTAGGTGCATCAGGAGTAGGAAACGACAGTAAACAGCTAGAGCATCCTTTGTTTTCTGGAAAGCATCAGTCAAAGCATCTGTCCAATCCAATGTTTTTGCTTTTGATGATGTAGAAGACAGAAAAATGTGTAGAGGTCGAATGATCTCTGCACATTGAGGTATAAAACGATGATAAAAATTCACTAAACCAATGAAGCGAAGTAGTTGTCGAGGTGATTCAGGTTTAGGAAAGTCATGAATGACTTGAACTTTCTGTGGCAAAGGCCTTACACCATTTTTGTCGATGTGATGCCCGAGAAAAGTTAGCTCACTTGCACCAAAACAACATTTGTTTTAATTGACGACTACTCCATATGAAGCAAATCTCTCTAACACAGCTTTCAAATGTTGTATGTGCTCTTCAGGATTAGCACTAGCAATGAGGACATCATCTATGTAGCCATAAGCAAAAGGTAGACCGCGAAGAACTTGATCCATAAATCTCTGAAAAGTTTGTGCGGCAATCTTTAGGCCAAAAGGCATACACACGAACTCAAACATTCCAACGAGTTGATATAGCCGTCTTGTGTACATCCTCAGGAGCTACAGGGATTTGATGGTAAGCACGAACGAGGTCCAATTTGGAAAATATAGTAGCACCTTGCAATGTTGCTGAAAAATCGTGGATGTGTGGTATAGGGTACTGATCGGGCACAGTAACACGATTGAGTCCACGGCAATCACCACAGGGCCTCCAATCTCCAGGATTTATTTTGGGTACCATATGTAGAGCTGAAGACCATGCACTTTTCGAGGGTTGAATAATACCAAGTTGCATCATATGTTCGAATTCCTGTTTGGCGATTTTGAAACGTTCGGGAGCTAAACGTCGGGGGCGGGTAGAAACAGGAGGACCAGTTGTTTCAATGTGGTGTTCAACGTCGTGTAAAATTGGGTTGTCCGTTGAACTCACTTGTGATAGCGAAGGAAATTCTGCCAACAATTTCGAATACTGACAATCACTGCTCTTCGGAAAAATACTTGTCTGCGGTGATGAGTCAACTGACAGAATTCCTTGAATGTGCAATTGAGTTTTGGTATGCTTCTGATTCACATCCACAAGTAATTCGAAATGACGAAGGAAATCTGCACCAAGTATAGGCTTTTGAACGTCAGCAATGATAAAAATCCATGGCAAAGATCTTCGTAACCCTAGATTCAAGGTTAATGATCGTTTACCGTAGGTACTGATTGGTGTGTCGTTCACGGCAAGAAGAGTTAGCTTGTCTGTTTTGTGTTTGCGATCTGTACTAGAAGGAGATAGTATGCTGACTTCTGAACGAGAAATTGTGTTTGTGTATATTAGTCTGAAACGTAAAATAGGCGTCTACAATTCGGGCCGGAGACACCTGTCGCCGCTAGCGACCGGCCTGATCGTTTCCCCAACTGCAAGGTTCATGATATTTCTCGGCCTTGTTCCCATACTTGGCGTGGTACCAGCAGAAGGATTCTGGGACGGCAGTGGTAGAGGGTGCTGGACTATTCGCCCGACGAGACTTCGAACGACTCCGACCTTGAGGTAGAGTCCTCATAGATGCCACTAGGTCGGACAATCGAGCGACATCTTCTCCAAGCTTTCTCATTTCACAAGCTTCAAGACGTTCAAAGGTAGGATCAGTCATAGAAGCTATCGTTGGTGCTGCGACTTCCATCACCTTATCAGCCATGTCTGCCAATTTAGATCTATCATCTCATCAAGGTGCTTCTGCGCGTCCATTATTGGCAGGCATTTCAGGAATGCTTAGTTCCTGTTTTCGGCTTCACCTGGTTCTAAACAGCAGTACTGCCAGTTCCCTCCTAGTACGTCCTCTAGATGGACGACAAGAAACTTATTTCCTGGCCAAAGTGCAGAAACTAGCTACCACTTCCAAGAACGCCTTAGCTTGCACCCGGAGAAAGAAACACAATAAGTAGTGTTACCAGCTTTTTTGCCGCCCCGGCAATAATTGACTTGAGTGCGCCTGCGCTAAGATTTTACGTAGCGATTACGTAGAAGGCATACCGCTAAAAGCTGAATAAACGTAATCTGACGTCATCAAATGGCGATCTCTGCCGCAAAAGCTGATAGTCAGCCAAAATTTTCCAATTTTTTCCACTAAATGTTATATTTCAACACACACAAAAATATATATGAAGTTTCAATTATTAGCTACTCTAGTTCTGACAAGTCTAGAAAGGTCCAAGTATAAAAACAAAGAAATGCTGGCTTAAACACTTTTGGCACTTTTCTGCTACATTTTTGGCCATAAATTTCAAAATTTTTTAATAATGAAATTAATTTGGTGCACCAATTTATTTTTCCTATAAACTTCACAGGCTATATTTCATATGTGCTAAGTGAGAAAGGTCCAAGTATAAAATTGTCTTTTTTCCTGGCTTAAACACATCAAATTTTAAAAATGATTAAATTCAGCCACTTCAAGGTGCCACCTATCACACATGTAACCACAAAACCACAAACTAATTTGATGAATCTATTAACATAGCCTTAGTATATTTCCATACATAAAATGAACTTTGTAGAGCTTTTAGTTTCCCTGCAGTGGAATAAAAACAATGACACAGTCAAAAATTCAAAAAGTTTGCTCTTTAAGCTGGAATGTAATATATTCTGGACCCTTTTCCATATTGAACTTATATATTGTGGACCTTTCTCCATATTGAACTAATGTATTGTGGACACTTTTCTGTATTGAACAGATATATTGTGGACCTCTATCCATATTGAAGTAATATATTGTGGACCCTTTACCGTATTGAACTACTGTATTGTGGACACTTTTCTGTATTGAACAGATATATTGTGGACCTCTATCCATATTGAAGTAATATATTGTGGACCTCTATCCATATTGAAGTAATATATTGTGGACACTTTTCTGTATTGAACTAATTGTATTGTGGATACTTTTCCGTATTGAACTGACGTTGTGGACACTTCTCTGTATTGAACTAATATATTGAACTAATATATTGTGAACCCTTTTCCGTATAAAGTAATATATTGTGGACCCTTTCCGTATTGAACGGATATATTGAAGACCGTAATCCATATTGAACTAATATATTGTGGAGCCATTTCCTTATTGAGCTAATATGTTATGGACCATTTTCCAATTGAACTAATATATTGTGGACATTTTTTCTATTATATTGTGGACTGAACTAATGTGTTGTGGACACTTCTCTGTATTGAACTAATATATTGTGGACCCTTTCCCGTATTGAAGTAATATATTGTGGACCCTTTTTTATATTGAACGGATATATTGTGGACCGCAATCCATATTGAACTATTATATTGTGGAGCCTTTTCCTGATTGAACTAATATATTGTGGACCCTTTTCCTAATCAAACTTATAATTTTGTGGACCCTTTTTCTTATTGAACTAATATATTGTGGACCTCTATCCAAATTAAAGTAATATATTGTGGACCCTTTTCCTTATTTAACTAATATATTGTGGACCTCTATTCAGAGCGGTAAACAATTTACTTTTTAGGATGATACGGTAAACCAGAGGATTCCGTTTAGTGAAGTTTGGGTCGGGGTCAAACAAACACAAAAATAGGAGAGAGTCAAAGTCTACAACGTACGTCCAAACATATATAAATAAACAAACATCCCTGATTTTCAATTGTGTTACCTCTGTAAGTGTCTCGCTCGCTCGCCGACTAAATATTTATTAGATTATGTGTAGTGTAATTATTTGTCGCAATTTTAAGTTAGGTTTTAGCTGTGTAGTCTAATGCAATTTCATTTTGTGTGTGTTTATGTGTTCAGAATTTTGAAGGGGACATTGTGGATGTTGTGAATACTATCTGAAAGATTTATATCGGGAATAGGATGCAAGCGTCAAGTATGAAATACTTTTTTCACCGGAGAACTCTCCATGCAATGATAACAATGATCAAACAATATTCACGCGTAATCTTTATTTTTATTGGACGATGTGATTTCTTTTTCTTCATTTTCATTATGTTTCAAAATTTTTATGGTGCAAGATCACTTTTTTTTTGTGGTCATTATACTATTGCTTTACGTATGATAAATATTTGAAATACATAGGCAATATGAAAGATATACGCAGGCTGTCTACTATTGTTATAACCAGTGTAGTATACTTTTGATATACTTAAATTATACATATGGTATACATATGGTTTCCACCTGTAGTATACTTTTGTCATATCAATGTTAATGTCGGAGCCTCCGTCCGACTAGGACTAAAGCTGCAGTCATAGACTTCGTGACCACGCCCTCAAGACCACACCTACTTCCAGACTTTGAACTTAGAATCTTCATTCACCTGCACGCACTTTGTTATCGACCCTTACCAAATCTCATTCACATCAATGTTATTCATACCCACTCAAACCCAATGCACGTATCATCGTGCGTCATACATAAGTACTGTACTTGATTCCCTACTTATAACTTTTCATAAAGGCATAGTATTCGCTTGAGTTGTGTGCGCTCCCACTTCCTGTCTCATTCTAGCTCTACAACGACGGCAGAGTATCCGTCTTGCTGAGTCTGAGCAGGTTAGCGCGCTAGCAGCTCTCCATAGGTGGAGAAACTGTCTGCGTGTCCAGTTCTGGTCCTTCGAGGTTGAGTAGGCGGGGCTAGCTTTTATCACCCTTTGCTTCCTCCTATTCCATATCTAGACCTGACCTTGCGCGGGATTTACGCCCCCGTGTTCAGTTATACACACCTGTGTAAACCGGTACCTATACATAGGAGAAACACTGGTGTATACTAGATGGAGTGACCCTGGTGTTTATACAAGCTTAACTCTAGACATGCCTACTACTGCACTTCTGTAATAATTAATGTAAGTCATTTCAGTATCGTAATAAATGTTACTTAAATGAAATAGTCATTTGTGGGGCCAACCCAGCATTTACAAACTCACACACTAATTATATTCATAGTCATGCCACATTGTAGTAGTAATTGATACTTCTGGGATTACCAGCTGAGGTGGACTCATTGTTCACTGTCTTTGTGTAAAGGTGGGAGGCCCCCTCTACCCCTCATCTACCTACTCCTATATAGTCACAGTGTCTCTTAATATAACTTTAACCATTATTAATTGACCAACTGTGGGATACTATAGCAAGGCCTGTCAGTGGAACTGGTGGCAGTCAACCTTATCGAACTATCAGAGGATACTAGGCATCACACATTACTTTTTGGCAAAAATATAGATGTAAACCACTACTATAAAGGTACTAAACAAAGTGAATAGAAAACTGTGATACTTAAAAGTATTTTTAGCACAGATACAATTACATGCATAATGCAACAAGTCAAAATGGTGGCCAACATTCTAGAGAAGTAATCAAATATTGTCTCAGTTCCTTGCTAAGAAGTTTTTTAAATGATGACCTCAACTTTTTGTATATGACATCATAATCAGTATATACTTATGCATCCCAATCAAATTTGTAATACAATCTTAGAAAAATTGCACCGTTTTTCTCAAAACTAATCCCTTGACCAAATGAATAAGCATAGCTAATATTTTCTATTGCACTTGCGGCAGATAGTGAACTGCTGGTATTTGGTCTATCTTGATGATTAAACGTAATCACTATTATTGTGAATGTGTGTGTAAACATATGGGCAAGTGCTCACAGGTAAATATATTTATTGGTATAATTAATCTGTACAAATAGTGCTGTGTTTAAAAAAAAACTGAAATGAATTCCTGTTATGTATACCTCAATCATGTATTGAACTGATTTTTATCACTTAATTAATACTGTATAACTTTCATGTTTCGACTTTTTGCTGAACACAACAGTGTAGAACTTCTTTAATCTTTAACTCATGATTCTTACTGGCTCTGATGTCTACAACTCTTGCCTCTTCCCACTTAATGGGGTGATGTTGCTGCAAGCATGTTCAGCAATGATATTGTGTTTATTAAGTCACCACAGAGAGTTCCTCGCCTTTTCCATCAGTTACGATTAATCGCCTTTTACCTTCTCTTCGGTACTTTAGCCTTCTTTTATGAAACCTACGTCATCATCTATTGCACCGGCTTTTTAGAAGTAACCAGCACATTTTACTAACTGTGACGACACTGTACTTAACATAACGAGACGACGCTTTACCGAACCGTACAAAGCTCATGAGAGAATGTATATAATACTCATTAAACTGCTTCAATGTATGGAAAAAATGAAAATAATATTTTGACGATTACAAAATATTGCTATAACATTGCCTTGAATCAGTACAGTGTAAATCTTGTAAACAGTGATTCTTGGCATGCAGGTACCTATTGCATTATTTAAGCATATTAACCTAACCTCAACAATATCATTGTATCATTGAAGCATTAGTAAATAATAATTCAGACAACCAAAATACCATTGTATGTTAAGTTTCAATAGCACTATTTGGTAAATTTAATTTTAATTTGCTTCTGGTTAATATTTTTAAAATTTTCATGTTCTGATTGTTTTGCTGATACAAGATTATCACTGCATATGGAGTTAAAACATAGTCATCTTTTATTAATGGTTTTTATTACATAAATATGAAGGAAAAATATGATCAATACCTAATAAATAATTATATTCTATGAGCATGAACAAACATCAGCATTGGGTACAAATCCCATTAAACGTCTGATATCTTGTAGTCGTGGGCAAGTGCATGGAGTGCAAGATTTCACAACATTCTCGTCCCAATAAGCATAGCGGTTTTTAGGAGAACCTTGGAAGTTAACTTGAGAACGGAGGGTCTTTATACTTCTGTAGATTTCTAATTTTTTGGCCAAAATTTGAAGTTCCTTTTTGATTACTGCAGTCTATTTTATCTTCTAGAATTTCTGATAGCTGTGATGATATAATTGATAAGAAAGTGTAAAGTGATGTTGCACGAAAGATATTGTTGTACTTACATATTTGCAGGAATCAGAGATAACAGCATCCATCAACTTTCTGTGTACAGACATAATAGCTGTTTCTTCCATCAGTTCCAGACTGTCTCTTTGCAGCACAAGCTTGATTATACTCTCTACTAGCATATACTTTTCTGAACTCGATACAAGTGCAGCAGCATTAGGAAGAAACATAAAATCCTATAAAACGACATTTCAGAGTCAATTTTAATATAATAAACGAGAAGATATTTACCTGATGTTTGTTCCTTATGAGGTTGTTTTGAAGGTCCAAACCATCTCTCAGTCTATGCATGGAACTAGTTCTGAGGCAGCATGAGGCAGCTGACACTTCTAAACTTCTTACACTAACCAAAAATGCCATAATATTGTAGAGAAATCTCATTGTAGAGGCCATTGTGAATTTACACTATTACACAACTGTTGACTTTCTTGATAGTTTGTGAGAATAGTTTGCAAGGTGGTAGTCTGAAGGCCACTTATATATGCACTTAAATTAAAACTTCCTGTTGTTTTATCCCTACGATATTTTGACATTCTCAGAAAACATTGCAATATGCCACTATAAACATTCTTTAAAGCTAGACAATGGTTACATCACTAATATATATTGATACATATGGTTGACCATGCTTTCATTTATAACTAGATGTGCGTGAAAAAAAATAATATAAGCAATAATTGTTGCATTGGAACTTAGCAAAATAGTATGTGTATAAAATATTACATGTTACATAAAAGCTAAATGCATTCTTAACATACATGTTTTCTAGCGCCTTTCTTACACCATTTAAGTGTATTATTATCAGTATATTATTACTATGGGCTGTGATCACAAACTTCTGTGGGGCAGCGCACCAGACAGTTTTAAGTGTTCATGACATCATGCTCTCATAGTGAAAGATTTCTTAAGACTGATTAAGTCCAGAAATTTAATGTGGCAACCACCAAAAGCTGTTACCATAATGTTGAAAAAATAAGTTAATGTCAGCCATGTAATAAGTTAGTGGCATATTCAATTGGTACAAAAACTAGATATTTGCCATTGTATTGGTGAATGTGTTAGCAGATGAATCTTTCACTTGCCCACCTGGATCCAACTCATACTTAGTCGTGGTATTATAGTTTGTGGTGATTATCACAGTTGGCTCCTCTTTGCAAACTATAAAAAATTTCTAGTTGGATTCCTGGAAAAGAGCAAAAATTGTATACTTTAAAATAATTATTGTACTTTGGTTAAGAGCTTTTCATAACTTTCGGAGAAATAGGAAATAGTTAAAAAATATGGTAAGTATTTTTGCTTTAAACGACTAAAGCTCAAGAAATAATACCTTATTTTCCATTATTTCACATTATTTCCTTAATCAAGTTAAGGCTGCTTTTGGAGTTCATTGAGCAGAAAGGATAATTTGTTTGTATTTGTGAAGTTCAAAGTGTCCAGGCCATAAAGACGAGCATGTGTGAAGTATATATACAAATTAATTAAATTAACTGATTTGCATATCCGTAAAAAAATATTCTATGAAAGTTTGGAAAAATGTGCTAGTAGCTATGCAAGAACATGAGCAATGACATAAAAGTTCAGGTTATAAAAATTGGAGAATTGTATATAGCCATTTTCTTTGTGATGAAGCACTTAACATTAAATACTAGAGCTTCATAATAAAGGAAGTATTTTAAAGATATTTTGTGACAGCATGTATTTAATTTTCTGTACCTATACTGATCGCTAATTAGAATAAAAATATTTTTCAAGGCAGTATTCCTATAGCCTGTATACATACCGTTTCCATAGTATGTGCTAACAAATAATACAAAAATGTCTATTTCCTTTAAGTTCAGTTTCACTGATATCAACTCACTTCATTGAGATCTGACCTTTCTAGTCCTTAATCATACTTCACATTGTTGTAGTCAGATTAAATATTTATTAGGAACAGATCTAGAAGTCTTTGTATTGAGGACTTGACACAGATGGATAGCTACAACAACTAACTCCCACTCAAACTAAACATTCTTGTACTTCCACTTGGCAACTGTTTCATTTGTAAGTCAGTTATTCATGGAATTTGGTAAATTATAGCAAACAGTTACAATCAGTCACTGCATACAGGGGAGTGTGGTGGTGATCATAACAATAATAATATGAAATTGCATAATTCTGTTGTGGGGGGCTCGCCCTGGGCTCCTAAGAGCTTTTGTGACAAGCTTGTGCACTCCAGTGATCAGCTTATAGTACGCTGCCACCAGGCCTGCCGCCGAAGCAATCTCTCTTAAGCTAACCTAAGTTCGATATAGAACAGACTGAAGTACAAGAATGATTGTGGGCGGTTTTATATAAAATGTATGACTCCACCCACGGGAAATGAACACGTAAGACGACCAACAGTACACAACTCATTAACAACTAATCAACACATGAAACATTCTCATGAATAAACAACACGTGGCACTCAGGCACGCAAAGACAACATGACCATAAAAGGAAACAGATACGACTGCTCACAAACAACTCTATAGAACATGCGCACAACACATCCATCCACAAGATTGAATACATAAAATAATATCAATGTCCACACATATGTCTCTTTCTTTATCTTTCTCTATCTTCTCCTTTCTCTGCTCTGTCTTCTCCTTCCTGAATGTGGGCTTCCTTGCTTTGGGAGCCCACATCTGTTACTAAAAATGTTGTCGTAACCCATTTCTAAAAGCTATTTTTTCTACTTATGTCCAAAAATAAATTATTGAAGTTTAGTACTAAATATTTTAGGATACAACACTATCACACAACAATACACCATGCAAAATCTTCAGTATACACCAGTGTACAACATAAGGATTACTTTGTTATATATATGATAAACATTAATAATAATTATTTAGTCGGCGAGCGAGCGAGACACTTACAGAGGTAGCACAATTGAAAATCGGGGATGTTTGTTTATTTATATATTATATGTTTGGACGTACGTTGTAGACTTTGACTCTCTCCTATTTTTGTGTTAGCTCTTTGTTCGACCCTGACCCAAACTTCACTAAACGAAAATCTCTGGTTAAGCGATCATTACCGTATCATCCTAAAAAGTAAATTATTTACCGCTCTGAATAGAGGTCCACAATATATTAGTTAAATAAGGAAAAGGGTCCACAATTATATTACTTTAATTTGGATAGAGGTCCACAATATATTAGTTCAATAAGGAAAAGGCTCCACGATATATTAGTTCAATATGGATTGCGGTCCACAATATATCCGTTCAATATGGAAAAGGGTCCTCAATATATTACTTTAATACGGAAAAGGGTTCACAATATATTAGTTCAATATATTAGTTCAATACAGAGAAGTGTCCACAACGTCAGTTCAATACGGAAAAGTATCCACAATACAATTAGTTCAATACATAAAAGAGTCCACAATATATTACTTCAATATGAATAGAGGTCCACAATATATCAGTTCAATACAGAAAAGTGTCCACAATACATTAGTTCAATACAGAAAAGTGTCCACAATACATTAGTTCAATACGGAAAATGTTTCACAATATATTACTTCAATATGGATAGAGGTCCACAATATATCTGCTCAATACAGAAAAGTATCCACAATACATTAGTTCAATATGAAAAAAGGTCCACAATATATAAGTTCAATATGGAAAAGGGTCCATATAGAGGTCCACAATATATCTGTTCAATACGGAAAAGGTTCCACAATACATTAGTTCAATACAGAAAAGTGACCACAATATATTAGTTCAATATGGAAACGGTCCATAATATACTACTTCAATATGAATAACGGGTCCACAATATATTAGTTCAATACAGAAAAAGGTCCACAATACATTAGTTCAACACAGAAAAGTGTTCACAATACATTAGTTTAATATGGAAAAGGGTTCACAATATATTAGTTCGATATGGATTGCGGTCTACAATATAACCATTCAATATGCAAAAGTGCCCACAATATATTAAGCGAATATGGAAAAAGGTCTACAATACATAAGTTCAATATAAATAGAGGTCCACAATATATAACTTCAATATGGATAGAGGTCCACAATATATCTGTTCAATACAGAAAAGTGTCTACAATACATTAGTTCATTACAGAAAAGTGTCCACAATATATTAGTTCAATATAGAAACGGTCCATAATATATTACTTCAATATGAATAAAGGGTCCACAATATATTAGTACAATACAGAAAAAGGTCCACAATACATTAGTTCAACACAGAAAAGTGTCCACAATACATTAGTTCAATACGGAAAAGGGTCCACAATATATTAGTTCAATATGGATTGCGGTCTACAATATAACCATCCAATATGGAAAAGTGTCCACAATATATTACTTCAATACAGAAAAGTGTCCACAATACATTAGTTCAATATGGAAAAGGTCCACAATACATTAGTTCAATATCGAAAAAGGGTCCACAATATATTAGTTCAGTACGGAAAAAGGTCCACAATACATTAGTTCAGTACGGAAAAGGGTCCACAATACATTAGTTCAGTACGGAAAAAGGTCCACAATATATAAGTTCAATAAGGAAAAGGGTCCACAATACATTAGTTCAGTACGGAAAAAGGTCCACAATATATAAGTTCAATATGGAAAAGGGTCCACAATACATTAGTTCAGTATGGAAAAAGGTCCACAATATATAAGTTCAATACGGAAAAGGGTCCACAATATATAAGTTCAATACGGAAAAGGATCCACAATACATTAGTTAAGTACGGAAAAGGGTCTACAATACATTAGTTGAATACGGCAAAAGGTCCACAATATATAAGTTCCATACGGAAAAGGGTCTACAATACATTAGTTCAGTACGGAAAAAGGTCCACAATATACAAGTTCAATACGGAAAAGGGTCCACAATATATTAGTTCAATATGGAAAAGGGTCCACAATACATTACTTCAATACAGAAAAGGATCTACAATACATTAGTTCAGTACGGATAGAGGTCCACAATATACAAGTTCAATACGGAAAAGGGTCCACAATATATTAGTTCAATATGTAAATGGTCCGCAATACATCAGTTCAATACAGAAAAGAGTCTACAATACATTACTTCAGTACAGAAAAAGGTCCACAATACACAAGTTCAATTTGGAAAAGGGTCCACTATACAGTATTATATTAGTTGGAAATGGTCCACAATATATCAGTTCAATATGGATTGCGGTCCACCATACATTAGTCAATACGGAAGTGTCCATAGTTCAGTGTGGAAAAGTGTCCATAGTTCAGTATGGAAAAGTGTCCATAATAAATTAGTTCAATATGCAAAAACGTCCAAAATTAGTTCAGAAAAATGTCCACAATGTCAGTTCAATACGGAAAAGGGTCCACAATACATTAGTTCAATACGGAAAGTGTCTACAATATAATTATTAGTTCATTATGGAAAAGGTCCACAATATATTAGCAATAAGGGGACAAAATGTACAATAGTATGTTTGCCCAACATGGAAATAAATCAGAATTTATCTCTGGGCACAAACCAACTAAAGACATGATCATGTAAGGATATTGTCCTAGTTTTAAATACACCAAAGAATAAGTGAACATCACTAATACTTATTTTTAATGGCACAATTAAATTTATTTACCTCGAAAGAACATCAGATCCATTTATCTTGTCTATATTAGAAACTTCCAAGTCCCCAGTATTCACAACGCAAAATCTGGAATCTTAACCTAAAAATTAAAACAATAAATAAAAATTAAAGAAAAAAATTAAAACAAGAATTAAATGTATACAAAATATTTCTGAGGGGGGCGGGAATTTTGACGTAACAATTTTTGCATGTGTGACTAAAATTTTTACTTACTTTGTCATAATTATACGTATATTATACTTGTGCAATTCAGCGTGTGATATTGTGAAATATGTCATGGGTCATAAACTTGAAAATAATATTGTGAAGATATCGAGCATGGAATATAATATATTATGGAAAATTAAACGAATGCTATCATTTTAAAGGGGTTTACAACTACTTCATCTTAAACGGCTTCTCTAAGTGGTTTGGTAAAGTGTCACCTTTTCAATTACTATGGTAAGTTGATTTGTGCAAAGACAAATGCTGTTTTTACTTTCTTGAATTGCGTTGACACATTTACCATATTAAGATGTAAGCTGCATAACAGAAATGCAATCTCAGGTTTTATTTAATTGTCTCCTATTTTTTTTTTAAACCAAGACTATCCCTGGCAGATGAAACCAATGAGACTCATTGCTTAAAGGTTAATGTCATCATAATATAATTATTAGAAATAACCACATATACATATTTAACTGTCTTGTTGTCAAACTTAGCTACCAAGCATGCCTTGAAATTCTTCATTAGAACTTTAAGCTTCAGCTTCCTCGTTGTTAGTGCTGTGAATAAAAACATTAAAATTTAGTAAAGCTAGCCACTCTTGCACAATGACGCATAAAGTGTGCTTTATAGAATCTTGCCGACTAAATTGTGAACCACATAAGACCAGCATAATGATATGCACATTATTTGTAAACATTCAATAATTATTTTCATCAACACACTGGCCAAAGTTGTAGTCAGCCCACTAGTTAATTCCTACCACTGTGTTAGTAGTTGAACACCTCTTAAAGTAGCAAGTCTGCATGGGCGTACTGATACACTCCACAGAAGTGTAGTAAAGTCACTATAGCTTATAAGGGTGTCATGCTACACTCCACAGTGTTACCAAACACTTCAGAGTGTAGCACAACACCCCACAATACAGAAGTATTCCACTACACCCCATTAAAGGTGTAGTGGAACACCCCATATTTTACAGTGTGGGTTCCCATTTGTCTCTATGCCTTTTCACCTGATCTACCCATTTTTTTCTCAGAGACTGTTGCTGGAAAACTTGTGCAGACTTACTCCATCCTGGTTACTGTTATTGCAGCCTGCAGCAACACAAGTCTGGACCACATTTCCATAAGTAGCAGTTGTGGCAATCAGATCAGATTAGCAGACTGAGCACTAAACCTCGAAGTTTACACAAGCACGCTGATCCGCGCGGTACTCAACTTGTGACGTAATCAACCAATTGGCCTACTTAATTAGTGTGGGAGTAGGGTGCATTTTCATAACTCAGGAACTATACTTGACCAAACACTGTCAAAAAAATTTTGGAGTGATACTGTGTTATTATCTACTGAATGACTCAAAAAAATAAAAATAAAAAAATGGTGACAGTTACCCTAGTTAGGTATTAGCTGTATAGTCTAATGCAATTTCATTTTGTGTGTGTTTATGTGTTCAGAATTTTGAAGAGGACATTGTGTATGTTGTGAATACAATCTGAAAGATTTATATTGGGAAAAGGATGCAAGCGTCAAGTATGAAGTACTTTTTTCACCGGAGAACTCTCCATGCAGTGATAACAATGATCAAACAATATTCACGCAAAATCTTTATTTTTATTGGACGAAGTGATTTCTTTTTCTTTTTTTTTCATTATGTTTCAAAATTTTTATGGTGCAAGATCACTTTTTTGTGTGGTCATTATACTTTTGTTTTACGTATGATAATTAATATTAGGTAATACCAAAGATATACGCAGGCTGTCTAATTGTTATAACCAGTGAGTATACTTTTGATATACTTAAGTCATACATATGGTATACATATGGTTTACATATGGTTTACACCTGTAGTATACTTTTGTTATATCAATGTTATACACACCTGTATAAACCAGTACCTATACATAGGAGAAACACTAGTGTATACTAGATGAGTGACCCTGGTGTTTCTCGAATGTATAACAAAGTAATCCTTATGTTATACACCGGTGTATACTGAAGATTTTGCATGGTGATTTCCAGTATGAAAAAAGGAAGAATTATAATAGCTACCAAACATTGCATTATCCTGTTAACCTGGCTGCTTTCATATAAGAATTTGTTGGACTACCTATATTGCGTGGATTTTGTTTATAGCTATCTACTAGAGACTAACTACAAGGTAGCTAACCAGATGCAGACACTTCTCAGAGATGTTAAAGTTTAATTTCCATAATACCTCGGCTTGGTAACTAGTGGATATTTTTGAGACAGAGACTTATATAATATATAGTGAGGTGGGATAAAACAAGGGGTGATCACTCTCTCAGGCACAGCTCAAAGAGAATGTTAATGAGTGTTGATTGTTCTCTGAGGTGCAGCTAATGAGAATGTTAATGTTAAAACGAGTGTGCACCAGAGGCTGATGTTGAGGGCTAGAGAGGCGGGAGCCCCCAACAAGAGGCTGTAGTGGGATAGCCATTTCAATAAAAGTATATTATGTATTTTGCTGAAGTTGTAGCATCAGGGATACCGGTCACGGCAAATGACATTTTGTAATAAAAATTATGGCTTGCACAAGTCTTGCCTTCAACTATCTTAATGTACACACATAATCATGCATAAACCAATCAAGGACTGAACTTTAGATTTAGAATTAATTGGAACTTGAATTCAAGTGAAGTCAATACAGAATAGTAAAACTAAAACACAGTTTGTTGTCATTCTTGCCAATAGTAATTATCTAAATGATTTCATGTCTGCTGACTGTAATGGATTACCAGACGTATAGGGATGGCTCTGTATAACACTATTTCCAAATTGTGTATTCAACAGAATTCCTTCAGTTTGTCATCTTCCTGTTGTGGCAATTTCAGTTGCTACTTCGGCTCTGGAATGTCATTGTTTGGCTACAAGCATTGTGATTATGCAAAGGAGAGTGAGTTATCTGTTAAAGCTAGCCTTCCACTTAAATTCAATTACTTTTTTCTTATTAACTCTATGAGATCATATTAAAGCCCTACATCATCTAAGTGGTTTGCTTGCCCTGGAAACCTCATAATGGGCCAACAGACATATTCTTGGAAGCATCAAGCCATTGCACACTTTTGCTTGTTTGTTTGAAATTCATTTCAATGCAATTTTTTGTCTTCCAATGTTATCTAAAGAAAATTGCTTATTGTAACTGGTGCCATGCACTGAATAATCTCTAATAATCTTTACCATACCAGATTACAGAAGCTTTAATACTGTTGTTACATTAGTCCATGTCAATAAAGCTAAACGAATCTAGTTCAGTGAACTTTCCAGGTGTTTCATCAAAGTATGGTTTTACCCATTCCTCTTCAATCTCCCTTAGCTATTAGTCACACCATTAAGTCATTTATTGGATATACTAATCTATTCAACAAATTCAGCACTGGTACTAGTCTTGCTTGCATAAACAATAGAATCAATAGATCAAGATTCCCATGTATTTTACAAATGCCTACATCACAATAAAAAAAAGAAGCACATGTAACAGCCACAAGGGGTACAAGATAGTGTTCGTTTGTATACAATAATTAGCTAAATAGCCAAAATAGCTACTATTTTATAGTTAATTATTTTGATGGGGCTTAAAAATTAATATTTATTTTGGTTCCATGCGCAAATAATTGTAGCTAGCTGCTAACAGTATGAGAAATTTTCAATCCTCTTTGCATATGTAACCTGAAAGCTCTGGCGGTAAGTGAAAGTGTAATCTGATACTTTCCAGTGCTTAATATAAATTTCTGGAATTTTATCAGATTTTTTGCACTGTTGAGCATGATTAAGTTTCTTCAATTTCACTATACTACCTGTTCTATTCATATTGAAGTGTTTAACTTCCGAATGTTGCGTATTTCAGCTGTTATAGCAACTTTCATATTACAATTAGGAAATGTTTGATTCACTGAACTTAATTCCAGAGTATTGATCTCATGGAATTTTCCATGAACCATTCTAAGGTTATGTAGATTGTGGGCGTGGCTAGCAAGCCCACATGAAGATGTGAACGAACTATGAAAATATGTGTGTGTGCATGTATTCAGAACTTATGTGTGTACATATCAGTCAGTTAGATATATTTGGTCATAGTTATATTTAGTATCAGTCTGTTAGTTATATTTAGTTGTTGTTCAGTAGAGTTTATGTGTTGATTGTGTAAATGGCAGGACTGCAGTGCTTGTGTGTGTGTTGTTAGGCGTGGTTTCATGTGTGTATTTAAACTTGTAGTCATTCCTGTCATCTTTAGTCTTGGTTGTACCTGTAATACATTGCTGGTGCTATCTCTTTAAATTAAAATACTTTTTAATACTTCTTATCCTAACTTATGGTCCATTTTGAGTAATCTTTTAATAAAAAATAAACAATTTAATATTTTACTTTATTTCGTATATTCTTTTTCTACTGCTTTTTTCTTAATTTGTTTTGTTTTTATCAGTTCAGGACATCATCCTGAACTAATTGTCAGCTTGTTATAATTCTAAGAGTACAGTGAATATTAGCAATCCTAATCGGAGCACAAATTAGCTATTAATGCTATGCACAAAGTTTTTAAATAACATAGTTAAAATATTTTTCATTTAAAGTGTCAATTAAAAGTTACTCTTGAATTATGGGCTTGCTCAAATGTCTCTTTCTAGAATTTAGCTAGGCATTTTTTTCCTTCTAGTTTAATTAAGACATTGTAGTTCAAGCCTAAGAGCTAAAACTAACTCATTGTGAAACTCACACACATTCATATACTTGTTTCATACTACTATTATAGTCTAGGGGTTGACATGCCTAAGGGCTAAAATGCTCATTTGTAACAACATCGTTTTAGATACAGTAGTTATTTTTAGAAATACCTCAAACTAATTGTTGTGATCTATCTTGGAATTATATTTGGGATTCATTTCAGGGAGCAGAGATGATCATTCTCCTCCACCTACTGGCTTAATTATATGATTTACCCAAACAAACCATTCAATTCAGACCATGTGTCTCATTATTTTCAAAGTAGTTTCAATAAGTAGCAATTTAATTTTATGAAGCATACAGGTTATATTATTACATGATGAATATTGGCATAAGTGAAATAAATCTTTATAAATGCATTACACTTGAAGAAAAAATTAGTGATGACGTCAAACCAAAGCATATGAGGTTTTCTATTTGTTTTGTTTTTTTCAGTTTTATTTACACGAGCATCGGTGAGAATTTGGCACGAACCCCAAAATTCTTTGAATATTGTCTACCTGAGGAGGAGAATCATTACTGCGGATATGTGTGTTCCAATATGCATATCTGTTCTTTGGACTTCCTTGGTGCTCGCTGAAGTTAATAGCGTCCATTGTCTTATTGATCACTTTAAATACCTCCAGCTTGTTGAGCAATGCTTGAACTTCTGCTGGTTCTTGGCAGTTAATTTGAACCTTCCATTCTTGCACCAGCTGAAATATTCATAATTAATACGTTAAATGATATTCATTCGTTCAACATGTCATACAATTATATGCACACTTACATATGCACAAGCGTCAATAATGACACTGTTGGCAATACGCCTCACAGCTGCCACAATAGGCGTATCATCAAGTCCGTCGAGGTTGTCTCTTTGTTTCATCAAATTTAATATCTCAGAAGCAACTTCATGGGTACTGGATGCCGTGAGCTCGCCAGGCAAGAAACGGTACACCTGCAAAGAAAAAAAAAAGAAAATATAAGTATTATATGTAGATAATTTTTTTTAATTCCTTACCTCATCCTCACTGAGGACCAGTGCTCTCTGTAGTTGTAACCCATCTGTTAGGCCTTGAATGTTTTGCCTCAGACAACAATTGGGAGTTTGAGTTGATGTGATATCAACAAAGAAGATAAGTGGCAGCAAGAAGATTGAATATTTGGACATTGCTAAAGATGTTTACTCTTCAAGTTGTATTTGGCTGTAGGCTAGTCATGAAATAAACTTCAATTTATACTCTAATTATGTCGCAATGTCATTACTACATTTCAAAATGTTACCAAGTTTTCAGAATGAATCATTATAAAAATTTTAAAAAAACACTATACAATTAGAACATAGAATTTTGACCTTGCACACTTGATTTGGTATCTAGGAAACTATTTCTTTAACAAGAAACAGGACATATAATTATTTTTCAGAAATACTCACAAAAAAATATACATCACTATACCATAAGTGAATTACAAGGCCATATTTGAAGAAGGCAGGGAAGGAAGTCATCATCCCCACCCCTCCCCCTGCCCCCCTCACCTCAGACCCCAGAGAATAACACAAAACTGCTGCCATATTTTTATTCATCTGCTTAAATATATAAAAAAAAGCCTATGCTTGTGAGTTATCCCCCATCTGGCATGCCTGTAATTAACTTCGTCGGTCACAACTTGTACACATGCACAAGTCATACCATATTATATACCATTGTTCACCTAGCTATTGGCCTGGCTCTTTGCAAGTGAAATCTATTTCTATTACTCTTTCATCTAGCTACCAGGTTGTACTTGCTTTGCTAATCTTTCTGGTTCATTAGTGCCAATAATAATTGGCGAGCGAGCGTAGCGAGCGAGACACTTACAGGGGTAACACAATCGAAAATCGGGGATGTTTGTTTATTTATTTATTTATTTATATATATGGACGTACGTATGTCATCGCGTTTTTGTGTTAGTTATGTGGTCGACCCCGTGCCAAATTGCACTAAACAGAATCCTCTGGTTTATCGATCAGTACCCGTATCACCCTAGAAATTGAATTGTTTACCGTTTGAATTCTTTTGCGGGTGCAATTTTTCTATTAGAGTTAGTGGCGGTGGTAAGTCAATGCGCTCTTTGTCATGGTTATAAGCCGTGCGCAACAGTATTTACTTGAAAATACATTGTCCACTAGACTACTGCGAAGGTAAGTCTGTGTAGGTGCATGTCCAGTTGTGTCAAAGCATTGTTGTGTGTTACAACCACTACTTAGCTAAAGAATATCACAAAGAAAACTTTTAAATAACGTGTTAGGTTTTGTTGTTGTTTTTTTCCTTCAATTCAAGCAGTTGCAGAGAGTTGTTACTATGGCACTGAAATCCCTTTACCCTGTATGCTAAATTTAAAAACTGGACCTTATTTTCAGTAGCTTCAGTGTTAGAAGTCAAAATCATTCATATAAAAATAGTATAGTCTTTAGGCTCGCTCGCCATTTGTGCTCAAGCACATCACTAGTTAACTGCAAAATAATTATTGGAATTATTGAATTTTAATTAAAAAGTTGCTTATTTTGAAAAGATTGCATTGATTAGCTACAGAGTGGCATCAAAATAGCATTATGGGTATAGTAAAATATTGAGAGCACTAGTGGTCAATTAAAGTGTGAAGAAACATGCAATTAATTAAACACAGGCAACAAACTAGAGCACCAGTGGTGCAAACCCTCAGCACTATCTGTGCACAACCCTCCACTTCACCACCAGCACCTCCCTCAAGATTTCCTAAAACCAGTTTCAGAATGTTAACCTCACCTACCCTTAAAATCACTGAACACAAAACTCCACTCTGGCAAAGAAAGTAAAAAAAATCCACTCACACTGAAAAACAATAAATAACAGTAACAAATACAATGCCATATCAACAAATTATTACCTTGATGATGAAGCTAAAGGTCAGCTCTGTTTCAGTGAAAGTGACCAAATTAACTGTATGTGATGCAGCTATAGCCATAGTAGCTAGCTAGCTACAAGCTTGGGTAAAAGTGTTTTAAAGGTTAAGCTATGTCACATTACAAAGGTACAACATACTGCTACAGTCTTATGCAGCAGACCTCTTTCCAACCCCTGGCACCTCCAACCATCTACGCCAGGGCAAAGGTACTGCCTGCTAAGTATTTACCATTCAATTGCAAATTGTTACAGTGCGGTGTCTTTGGGTTCGATGGGAATGGATACCAGAAAGTAGCTTACATAAGCTAGCAGTTAATTTACCAAAACGAAATACTTGAGATCGTCAAAACGCGCTGGCTCTTTTTGTCTGCGCCGTAGCAGTAGCGACATAGCTTAACTTTAAACGGAATTGCGGATCGGTGAATTGTTGCTTTGGGACCGTGCTAGTGTAATTACTTGTGGCTTACTGGCTAAAATTATCAATTAGTAATGCATAAGCAAGCTCAATACTAAAAAAATAAACAACAACAATGACAAAATATTTGCTCCAAATATTATATCATATTTTTGGCTGCTATATAATATTGACTAAGGTTTACTTAAATTATGCATTAATTAGATAGTTGAGTGCTGGAAGTATATTCTTAGTGTTTCATATGTAGGAAAGTAGTGCTATAATCCTAATTTATAAAAGAAAATTCTTTATTCTCTATTTCATTTAGAACAGAAGGACAGAAGCAGCTGGGTTTTTCTTGACCTCTCTGTTATTTGTACTCCCAAAATGGGAAAATACTGTGAGCACTGTCAGCTCAGGCTCAGAGTCAGCAAAGTCAGAGGATCAATGCTTAATGGTTACTCTTCTTGAGCAACTTTACTGTATTAGAATTGACAATAAAGTGTGAATTAGCTACATATCACCAACCAACCTACAAATTTGAAGGGAAGAGATGGTGCATCCAATGCTAAGCAAATAAAATTCTTTAATTCCATCCTCATAATTTCCCCCCAAATGTCTGGTAGGTTTCTCAAACTGAACTTTTATCAGAGCTGTAACAGAACACTCCATTCATTGAACATTCTTGCAAGTGCATTCAAGCTATGCTGAATCCTCTTCATTACAATGAATAATTCACAGTATTCAGTATATATTACTCATTTTTTCACAACATTATCACCTTTATGTAGCTGGTGCAATCATCACTATTTCACTTATTTTTAATTGGTATAATAAGAGCATAAAATAATAAATTTTAGGAATAATAATTTTTTAGAATAAAAAAAGAACAATTCTGAAATTAATTTTTGGGGTGATTCACTTTGATATTCATGATGAATGCATTTTTATGCAAATAAGTTCCAGTTAGCTAAGTCTTTTGAGTTGGGCCATTGCAGCACATGAATAATTTTTGGTTGTCTACCTAGGAAGTCATATTCGGTTTGCAAAGTCCACAAACTGACAAATTTTATCTGATAGTTCAAGTCACCGCTGCATCAGCTGAATGCAGTTCTCCAGTTAAGTTATTAATAATATCCACATTGCTGTAGTGTACAAGAAGAGGTTGAATCACTGCATGCTGATACTCCTATGCTCCAAAAATCAAGTAAAGACCTTGAGATGGAATGTTTTTATGTGTGAAAGAAGAAACAACATTGTGGTGTGTTAAAATACGAACAAGCATTATTGTTTTATACACATAATAGCTAGCTTAATTTTTTCTTTATAGCTAGCTCTATTACATTCTAATGGTCATGATTGGCACTTTGACCCCCATTCTTTTTAATTCTATGGCTAGCTATTTATTATAAATTATTTTCAAGATGAAACTAATGTGTAGCTATCGCTTGTACTAATGTGGTCTGCTCATGTAATTACTGTTAGAATTGTTTTATTCTAGTGTTTCAGAAGCAATGCATGCAGTAGCCATGGGTGACTGTAAAAAAAACAATGACAAGAAAACACTAAGTAACTATAGGTATGAAGCCAGCTAGTCAATTGTTAAAATAATAAAAAGAATAAAATTAATCATAATTTTGTTTTAATTCCATTAAAAGTTGAACTGATAGTTTCAAATGAAGAATATATACATAGCTGGTCTAGCTACAATAGAAACATACATTCCTTCCTTCAGTTTCTCAGCCACAGATTGTTTGGTAGTCTTACTCAGCCTTAAATGTCCCAGTTGATTATAATGGTATGGAATGTACGTGATTGATACTGAGCCTGTCTTTAAACATTTTATTGCCTTTATGTATGCTGAACAGCTCGCATTAATTTTACTCATTCCTTGACCTTTTAGACCCCTTTTCCCACTACCACGTGGGTTATAACTTCCACTTCGATTACAATAAAAATAATAATGCTGATAATTTAGTATAAGTTTTGGGGCAGTATGCATCACAAACCATGAATGTGAGGTTCTTTCTTCCTCTTCTTTCCAGATGGAAAATTCATCAAAACTATCAAAAGTCAGTTCTATCTTGTCAATGACATAGCTGTAACCTTGTTTGAGGTGTTCCATTAATTCCGATACATTTACAAATCTAAAAATAGGGTAATCCATTAGTGTCAAGTATACAATTTGCTGTATTGTTCTTAAAATATTACCTTTTAAAACAGATGCTGCATCCAATGTTCCCTTTATTGTCCTTACGGGCCATACTGACATGTCGAGATAAACTACTTTTGTGGGAATACTGCTGATTGCAGAATTTACAAAGTCAGACCTTATTTGTAGATTCACTTAGCTTATCGGTGCCAGCAAGAATATTACATCCATTTTCAGGGGCAGCGCACTCACTTTTCATATCACCAGATGAAGTATGCATAGTGTGTCCTTCACACTTTCTTCCTAGTGTGAATGCACACTTAGTGTGAAATTCACACTCAATGGAATAGCATAGACCCTTTACCTAACATTAATTATATTCATGTGCAGGCAAAAACCAATGCTATTATCATTGTAATCTACCTTATAAATGTTTTGTACACTTGTGTGCTAGATAAGAGAATTGACTAAGATTTTAGTCGTCTGATTAATGAGATCTGGGATTATACCAATCTCTTTTTGGAAAAAAAATGTTGATATGTAATACTAGAATCAATGTAACTCAAAATAATTCATCATTAATGTAAGTATGAGTTCATAGTGATTATGGTGAGAACTCACACTAAATTTGGTGTGTACTTCACACCCAAACGATGAGGTGTGCACATCACACCATATTTTGGTGTGACTATTGTTACAAGTGATTCACGCTTAATTTGGTGTGAACTACACACCTTTTGGTTTACAGTGTAGAGTATGAAGCAAAGAGATGTTTTCTTCAGCATTACATTTTCGTAGTGTAGAGATTGATGACTGTGCTTGAGAGAGAGGCAATGATGACAGCACTTGTGATTTAGGTAACTCTGGAAAGTGATACAAAAAATGGTACATATAAAAGACTTTAAATATCTTTAAAGGATTGTTATCACAGCAATTAAAAAAGTAGAATACCAGAAGTTTGTGAAGTAGATGTCTTCATACATGATGATGCAGATGTCCCTTCACATGATGATCTCTCTAATTGTAATTCAAAATAACTAATAGCTACTACAAACTATTTCGATTTGCTATTTATGAAAATTACCTGTTTCAGAGTGACCTGAGTGGACCAGTGGAGCTTTTGCTTTTAGTGACAATGATAACTTTTTTTTTCTTGCACTTCTGGCTTCCTATTGAAGATGTTTAACAAGATCTACTTCTGTAATTTATGGAAGTGATGCTTGAGTGAGGCAAACACGATAACGGTGATATATGAGAGTCTAATATAGAAAAAATGTCAACTTCTAATACACATGCTTAAATATTTATGTGCAATTTCTACATGATAAGATCAAAGAATATACTTTTAGTACCAGATTTTTGTAAAGATTTTGGAGCTGAAACCTTATTGGATGTCGATGGAAGTTCTGCTTAAAGAAATGCAATGGTAATGTAATAATGGCATTATCGAATAATATGGCAATAATAATTCAAGAAAAAATTAACAATTACCTAATGGTGAATGGAGTTGATTAGAAGATTTAGACTGTATCAAGTTCGAATGGTTGCCCTTAGAAATTTTTGATTTCCTGGCCTTCATGTCACTAACATTAAAGCACATCACTTTTTTGAACTTACATGTGTGAAAGAAATTTAGCAAGGCATGCAGGGGCAAGAATTTAACTTACACTTGTAACTCATACTTACACTAATTCTCCACAGAGAAGTTCCTCAGCAATGACTTTTCTGATTATAGGCATTTGACTCTATAGGAAATGAAATGTTTCAAAGAATTTATGTGATTGACAATTTGAAGCCGTGGGTGTTAACATGCTGTGAGAATTTGGTAATGTAAAGCAAAGCAATTTTCCATTTTCAGGCAGACTTTATTATAAGAATCACGAAATAAATAGCTAATGGTGCGAATGATGAAACTCTTCATTTACCAATTAGCCAGCTATTTGTATAAAAATGGGTGTAAGCATCTTCATCTGTCCAAACAGCTAACTACTTGGTGACCATGACAATCCACACTGGCAGTTAACTATTTGACACCATTTCTTTTTCTGCAAGAACACCAATTGTTGCATTGCTCACAAACTAATAATAAAGTGACATACAAGCCATAGCTGAAGCATGTTCAACAGTTCAATCCAAGCCCTTCTGACATCACTTGCTCTCAATCCTTTCCTTATGGCTGGGTGCATCTCCACACCACTGAATCATAGCTGCTAAATAATATTTGAGCATGCATTGAGCAGGCAATTACTGCTGCTAACAAAAGCTTTAATCCATTTTGAATGGGAGTTGACCGCCATTAGTATCATTTCCTGTTTTATTTCCCGTCACTACTCTTTTGTCTTTTGTTTTGTAAGGAAGCCCTGCGCAGCCTTCCTTTACTTATTTGTCACTTTGTTTTATGAAGAGGCCCTGCGCTGCCTTTCTTTATAAGTACTGTATCATTCAGTTATTGTTGCTGTCAGATTGAGATTCAGACCATTATAATCTTGTCGCTATTAGATATAATTGTCAAACAGTTAGTGTTTGCGTTAGTATGGCACACCTTTTGTAACAAAAATCCCTACCTTATATGGGCCCTATGAGTTATTTGGGCCCGATGTAACCTATTTAGGCCCTATGTAACTGTAGGCTTACAGGGGTCTCTTCTAACTTACAGGGATCCTTCTAACTTATAGGGGTCCTTTTTAATTTAAGCCATTACAGGCCCCGTGTAAGGATTACTTACGATGTTTACACTGGTCTTTTCGTATTGAGGCCTGATATAAAGGATTTTATACAGGAGCCTTTTCTAAACTTACAAAGGCACTTTGTAACTGTTCATTGCGTTGCGTTGATCTGGACGAACGTAAACGCGCGTATGTACGTTGGAAATTGTACTAACGGTAATTCAATAGGTTTAGTGCATCTTGCTTTTTCATGCCTCTATCTGCCTTTCCATTCACTTTTCTAAATTTTTGTGTTTCTCTGACAGATACAGTAAGTTTTAACAACAATCATAGCTCTTGTTTATCCATCAATGCTTTAATACTTCTATTCAGACTCATTAGCTAAAAGCTAGCTATAGTTTCCCATTATGTGAGTTATTATTGTACTTCAAATCTATCATGCTGTGTTATACTTCACACTTAATTAGTGGCCTGGATATTGGCTAATTATGTTGATTTAGATTAGCTAATATTGGTTCTGTTTATTTTATAAAGGTAAATTACTTCAATTTTAATCTTTAGCTATAAACAGTGCTGTGTGTGTTGATTTTTGTGGGCTGAAGGGGGTTGGTCTGGACACAATCCTCTGAGTCAACACGCACTGGAGACAGCAGAGTTAGTTGCTGCCACCAGAGTCAAGGCTTGCTTCTCTAACTTTACTCCCAGCCTGCTGTAACCCACCCTTGAGTTGAGTTTATAGAGTTAATTAAATCTTAATTTAAAACTTGAGAAAACACACACAACGAATTGGATGTATAACCAAGACTGCTACAATGACACAAAACTCAGCTTTAAATACAACACAGAAACCAATGTCTCTCTTCTTCTCTCTTCCATCTTCAATTATGTGGGCTCGCCCACAATTTTTACAATACACAAACTGTATTCATTTTATGCAATTTTGATTTTTCTGACTATAGCTGTACACTACAGCTTTAGTTATGGCTAGTTATAACTACTTTTGGGACTTAACAATTGGACAACTTTCTTGTGTAACTTTTAGTTAACCAAATGTACTAGCTAAAAAACCTGTTGGCGACCCTGACAGCATGTGAAGGCAGGAGTTGCAGAGGTCAGGCAACCCCCTGATTTAACACTCTCTTTACAAGAACTTGTTAATTGGTGCTTGTTTGTTCCATTGTGTTTTGTGTGCATTGGACTGTACTTCCTGTCTGTCCGATTCATTACATTGTTTTTCAGTTTTTCTCTTTTCTGTTCAGTTAGTCATTTTCTGTCTATCAATCACTTGGTATTATATTGAACAATCTATAAACCTGACAAGGGTGGGTGCTGGTATCCACTACGGAAGGTTAAAAATCTTAGACAGCACTTGCAGCGACTAGCATTTTGGGAAGAGGTCTGGGATTTATGACTCCTGACCTACGACTTCTAGAAGCCCTGCAGGCGCTATCATTGGTCCTTTGAGTCGGATCTCTGGTCGATCAAATAGGAGGTCCTCATCAGCGACTAAGCTCTCGCAAAACACAGAAAGCATTGGCCAGACATTTGCTCCTTAGATTGGCTATCTAACCACACCGGGTGCGCTATTTAGAGTGTGTCTTCTATTGTATTCTGGGCTACCCCGTTGACTCTCTGCAGCGCTTGTCATCTTCCTTTAGGTCCGAAACTTCGAACAGGATTTGACATGGCATGTGAGTTACCAGACAACGACTCCCGTATCGAAGCCATCTTAGCACTTGACGACCCTAAGGTAGTGGCTAATAAGATCACGTATCGGAAGAGGACAATCACTAGACTCAAACGGCAATACAAGGACATCAAGTCTCTCTCTCCCAGAGAAGTTCCATTAGGGCGACTTCAAAGGCTGAAGGATGATATGAATGTCTCCTTCCAACTGAACAATTTACTACATGATCAACACAATCTGCTCCATGCTGTAGAGGAACCTCCTTCCCACCAGAAGAGGAAATAGATGCAATCATGATTGACATTGAAGATTATCTTGAACTCGCTACTGTAGCTCAGCAATGTCAGGAGATAGAACTGTGCATCAACAACTGGGAACTTTATGACGACTTGTCTACAGTTTTATCTGACCTTAAAAAGACTCAAGGTGAAATTGTCAAAATCATCCCTCAACTGAAACGTCTGAAAGATGAAGAAGAACTAGGAATGGCCCATCTAGCTGCAAATTAGTTGCATACCATGCTTGCCAAAGCCCATCGTCAGCTCGCTACTCAACCTTCAGCAAGCACAACTAGTGTTGCTTTCCCAGAACTCTCATCTTCAAGGCAAATTCTTAAAACGAAATCACCTATATTTAGTGGTCAAGTCCTTGATTGGCCACGCTTCAAAACACATTTCCTCACCTACATTGGTCATTACCCAGATTCTCTCGATGATGAGAAAGTAACTGTTTTGTTAGAAGCTCTGAGTTCAGAGGAAGCCCGTGGTATTGCTTCAAGAGCAGCTGGAGATGAATTTAATTTCGACTCTGCTATGGAGGCATTGGATACCAGATATGGCCAGAAGCATGTCGTCCTCTACACTCATGCTTAAAAGCAAGCATTCAAAGATACTATCTCTTTAACATACCATGATATCTCGTCAACTATCCAACAACTAGAAACTACTCGTGCAATGTTTAAGTCACTTAAACAAGAGGATATAGGCTATGCTATGACATTCAACACTGAGAAACACTTGTCCTCAGAACTGAAGTCAAGATGGACTGCTGAAGCCGGGCATATTAAGTCCCAACCAGATCCTGGATACAATGATTGAATTCTTGCAGAAGCAACTACCCAGTCTCCAACCATCCTCAAACATCTGACCTAAGCAACCTATTCAACATAAACATAAGTCGAAACATATGGCCCTGACAACAACTAATCAACCATCATGTGGTTTCTGTAAAAAGGTAGTTCATCAGTTGTTTTTGTGTCCAGAATTTAAGAAAGCTGATATGGATGTTCGCCAAGACTATGTTAAGACCCACAAGCTATGTAAGAACTGTTTGAGGTCAGGACACACTGTTAGCCAATGTCACAGCACAAGAGTTTGTCGAACCTGTGAAGGCAACCACCATACGCTCCTTCACTATAGCAAACCAACTCAGCAACAGTCCATTCAGCAACAGTCTGTTCAACAACAGCCTGTGCAGCAACAACCCAGGCAGCAACAGCCTGCTGCCTCTACACCTCAAAGTGCAAGCACTGCTAGTGCTCCCAATTCCTCTCTTCTTCCAACTACTCACATCAAACTTGAGAATGGAAACAAGAGGACGGTGGTTCGAGCGCTACTGAATTCTGGAGCCAGCCTCAATCTAATGTCCACACGGATCGCCCGACAGTTAGGTATGGAGGAAACACCACAGCAGTTATGCATTGGAGGTGCTGGAGGAGTATTGAATAGCCACAGCTCTGTGCGAGTTACTTTACACTCTAATCAAGATAGCAAATCTTTTATCAAAGCTACCTTCAGTATCGTGCCAAACCTACCTAAAAAGTTGGCAACTGTACTTACCGAAGCTGAGGCAATGCTCAATAGTAGACCCCTTCTTCCTCTCGCTTTGGACAATGGCTCTGTTCCTGAAGCCCTCACTCCTGGCCACTTCCTTATAGGAAGACCCATCCTGGCTCCTCCACATATGGGTGCTCAAGACTCCAAGATCAACTCTCAAAAGATGGAAGTTAATTACAGGACTCACATCAACCTTGTGGAGAGTGTGGAGTGGAAGTTACATTCGAAGCCTCCAAGACCGATCCAAATGGACCACATCCCAACCTAATCTCAAAATTGGTGACATTTTGTTTTATTGTGTGATGAGACGCTAGCGGAAGACCGGAATTAGCCTCTTGGGAAAATCACTGCTACCTATCCTGGCAGAGATGGATTGGTCAGAGTCGTACAACTGAGGTCAAAAGGACGAATATACAAGAGAGCCATCCATAGACTAGTCAAGCTACCCACAGAGGATCCCTCTCTTGGTGGGGAATATGTTGGCGACCCTGACAGCATGTAAAGGCAGGAGTTGCAGAGGTCAGGCAACCCCTGATTTAACACTCTTTTTACAAGAACTTGTTAATTGGTGCTTGTTTGTTCCGTTGTGTTTTGTGTGCATTGGACTGTACTTCCTGTCTTTCTGATTCATTACATTGTTTTTCAGTTTTTCTCTTTTCTGTTCAGTTAGTCATTTTCTGTCTATCAATCACTTGGTACTATATTGAACAATCTATAAACCATTAACCTGACAAGGGTGGGTGCTGGTATCCACTGCGGAAGTTAACAATCTTAGACAACGCTTGCAGCGACTAGCATTTTAGGAAGAGGTCTGGGATTTACGACCCCTGACCTACGACTTCTATAAGCCCTGCAGGCGCTATTAAAACCAATTAAAATCTAAATAAGAATAGAATAATTATGATCATGTTCACAATGATCTTGTTGCACGTGTGGGCAAGTGATTTGTTCCTTGTATCAATCAGGCATAACTCTGACTGTTAGTCACACTGTCGGAAATTGACTACCAAATAAAGTTCACAACTGTTGCACAGATATTATAATTACATACTAAAGGAAACACACATAAAGGGGATTGCAAAGAACTTCACAAATAAAATTGAGAGAATTGAGCTTACAGAAATTCAAGCAAAAAAAACAAAAAAACAAAAAACAAAGAGATGATGGCTACACAAACAAACTGAGGCTGACAGTCAGAAAAAAAGAACTGAACCAACTAGAAGTGTGTGTGAGAGATAAACATAATAAGAGCAGGTAAATGTGAGGGGAGGAGTTCATGTCGATAAATTAAATAGTGCCATGAAGGCGAGCACATGGTCTTAGTGTGGGAGTGAGAAAGAAAAGATAATTAAGTGAGAAGATGGTTTACGCGTTATATGCACGGTCATACATCTTGGTGTTTCATCAAATAGTGCTTGCTTGCATAAACAATAGAATCAATAGATCAAGATTCCCATGATTTTACAAATGCCTACATCGCAATAAAAAAAGCAGCACATGTAACAGCCACAAGGGGTACAAGATAGTGTGCGTTTGTATACAAAATTAGCTAAATAGCCAAAATACTATTTTATAGTTAATTATTTTGATGGGGCTTAAAAATTAATATTTATTTTTGTTCCATGTGCAAATAATTGTAGCTAGCTGCTAACAGTATGAGAAATTTTCAACCCTCTTAGCATATGTAACGTGAAATCTCTGGCGGTAAGTGAAAGTGTGATCTGATACTTTCCAGTGCTTAATATAAATTTCTGGAATTGTATCAGATTTTTTGCACTGTAGAACATGATTGTGGGTTAGCAGCAACACTTATGTTTAGTTCAGGTCAGGCTTGAGGGGGAAGTTCTCTGCCGCCAATCGCCAATAGTGGGACAGACGGCCACAGGGGGTCAACGATCACTGAAGGTATGCCACTGAGCTAGCAACAATTATTACTTGTCTGGCTCCGGTGACGGCTGCCACCAGAGCTCCACTAGCTAGGTCCCTACCCTATTGAGTGTTAAATCAGTTGTTGGGTTTAGGAATAATTGTATGGTACGCATGCGGGTCTGAGGTTATATAACTCAGGGCCCGCATGTGCAAAGACATGAGGGTGTGTGGTCACGGAACTTCCGGGTACAAAACAAACATACATACATAATATTCATGACATGCGCAACACAGAAATACAGACTTGGAATATGAAACACAATGCTTATAATAATTACACATACAACAGGCTCTCATGACACACATATTATAATGTTCAATGTCTTTCTCTTGTGTCTTCTCTTCTATCTTCTCGTCTATCTTTCTCTTTCGTCCTTGTCTTTGTCTCGTCTCTCTGTCTCTCCACCCCTCCGTCCACATCTCCCCCCCTAAGATTTGTCCAGGGGGCAAATCTGATGAAACATCATGGGCAGAGTCGACTTCTGATGCTGGCCAGGCCTGTCGACTCATACCATCTGCATTGGCATGAAGTTTGCCAGGCCGATACTCCAAGGTGACATTGAACTGCTGCAGCACAAGCGCAAACCTCAACAGATGCTTATTGAGGTAGCTCCCATTCATCAGAGCCAGGCAAGGCTTGTGATCTGTGATGACTGTCACGTCTTTGCTGTACACGAAGTACTCGAAATATTTCAGACTCGACACAATCGCCAGACACTCCAATTCCGATACGGAGTAGTTCTTCTCAGCAGGTCGAAGTTGGCGCGAAAAGAAACCCACCGGAAACTCGTCGCTTCCTCTGACAACTTGGAGGCATCCTCCCACACCGGCACCCGAGGCATCCGTGTAGAGCACAAACACATCACTTGACACTGGGATGAACAAAACACAACTACGACACAATGATATTTTTAACTCACAGAATCTTTTGATCATCTCCTCTGTCCAGTCCACCTGGAGAGTAGTCTTCAGGGATGTTGCCGGGGTGAGGGTGCTCGACAAATCAGCAAAGTTGTGGATGAACCTCCGATAGCAGGAAACAGAGCCCTGGAAATTACGCAACTGTTTCTTGGTCCTAGGCTTTTCAAAGTAAGCCAATACTGTCACTCTATGTTCTGGCACTGCTAATAGGCCCTGATAACTAACACGGGAAGATTTGCCGACTACGACATAAGGGCCTTCCCAGGCTTCCTGAAGGGCTGCCTTCATGCCGGGGACACGCATGAGCACACTGGCACCAACATCTAGTGGTTTGTCCTGTTTGTGCTTGTTGAAAGTGAGAGCACGATCACTACTACTAGCTGCCTGATTGGCCACAGCCAAGTCGTGAATGACAGCTAGCCAGTCATTCAGCTGCAAGAGCCAGTCATCTACACTAACCGACTCGAACTCACGGTCTACCCAACCATTATAAAGGATGTCAAGGGGACCTAGTACGTCTCTACCATATACAATGTGATGGGGTAAAAATCCAACATCTCGATTGGGAACTTGCCTTAGGGCGAAAAGGTCTAAAGGGAAGAATTCAACCCAGTCCAACCCCGCTTCCACAGCTTTGGAGAGCATAGGCTTAAGGCTCCCATGCATACGCTCTATTACACCGTTTGATTGGGGGCGGTATGGAGAGGTGGCAATGGCATCAATGCCAAGCATATTACACACACCAGACATAAGTTTCGAGAGGAAGATGGTTCCTCTATCGGACAACACTCTCAGGGGTAAACCCGTTCTGCTAATCACGTCTAGGAAACACTGGGCTGTCTCTGTAGCTGAGGCCGTCCTCATTGGGATTGCATCCGGCCAACGACTTGCTAAACAGACGTATGTAAACAAGTATTTGGCACCTCTTTTGCCCTTGGGTAAGGGGCCAACTAGATCTACACAGACACTTTCGAAGGGAATGCATACTATTCGCCTTTTTTTCCTCTTAGACTTTCTGTTTCCCGAGGCATTTACCCGCGGGCAAGTATCACAGGTTTTCACATAAGTAACAATATCCCCGTGAATACCAGGCCAGGTGAAACGTTTGCCCAACACACTCCTCATGCCCCGGACTCCAACATGAGCCGTCTTATCATGGGCTAAGGAAATCGATTTGTAGCACCCAAGTCTCTGCATCTCTTGTCACCGACTTGAGTGATACAAGAATGGCTAATGAGGGCTTGCCATCTCTACCAGCTCGCCCAGTTTCTTGTATATAAGTATCTGTGTCAGATGGTACACCATAATGAATAATTTCTCTGACAAAAGGACAGTCCACATCCATGCCCTATGGTGACGTTGCACATACCAATCGAAGAGGTGCTCTTTTGTCTGAAAATGAGACTACAATTTGACTCTTTACTTACTTCTTCGTCAGTAATTGAAGTATACATATCCACTAGGCGAAACTTTGATTGATCAGGAGCATCTGATCAGGTGGTACAAGGAAACTGTCCCCAAGCTCACTCTTTAAAAACTCATATATATCAGCACAGTCAACAATACTTCGGCAGTAGATTATCATGCATGACATAATTTGTTCCTTCCTCATTTAGCTTCTTCGAAAGTGGTTCAAAAGTATTTTTCAATGAAGTGTGAGATGTTACGGAATACATTATATTGTTCTTACAAGGTGGCACTGCAATCACCTTGGGCAAGTACATTCCAAGAATATGTGTGATTTGCCTCTGAAGTGTTTTAGTTGCAGTAGCAGTCAAAGCCATTATATTTACTCCCTTGGGTAACAAACTTCTTACTTCACCAATGTGAAGAAGCGCTTCACGGAATGATTCACTCCTATAAATTATAACAACGTTTTCTTAATAAAATTTCATGAGTACTCTTTGTTTAGAATGTAATCAAACTTTTGGATGAAAATTGTAACACAAGCTATTTTATATGAAATTAAAATCAATCAATAAAGACATCTAGTTATCCATAAGTGTAGTATAAATTTTAAAAAAACTATAACACACCACTTTTTTACTGTGTGATTCATCAATTATGAACGCTCGGACTCTGTGCTCATATGGCTTGCTATGTAACACATCCCTCCATCTTCTCTCCAACAATAATTCTGGTGTAAAAAAAAACTAAGCCATACTCTCCCTTAAGTACACCAGCCTTCACTTCAGGTGTAGTGGCACTATGAACTGCTGCTACTGAAAGTCCCTTTGTTGACCAGCACAAAACCTAGAAAATGTATGAAAGCTAACTTGCATGCCTACATCAGTTCCAACGTGCCTGGTCTTCCATTATAGCTGTCAATGGGGTGACAACAACTACAATACTCCTGTTTGAATCTTCATGCAACTTATCATAGAGTATTGGAAGGCAGGCATAGCATAAACTTTTGCCATACCCTGTGGGAAGAATTGCGAACACATCCTGACCCATTACGAATTCCACGATCACCTGCATCTGCAATTCCTTCAAATTCCTATAACCTAAACGCTCAGAGGAATGTACAGCAGCAGCACGCACAGCAGTCTCAGAAAAAGACAAGGCGACCAGAGATTGTTAGCGGTGCAGGATCCTCTTATAGAGTGGTCAGACGCCCACTCATGTTGGCCTAGGAGACGGCCAAAAGAATGTTAATTGACCACCCCCCAAAATCGTGGGGCTAGCTCTAGAACAGCCAAGGTACGTGATTGTCCCCAGACCCTTTCCCCGCGTAGCGGTTGGGTAAAGGGTCTGGCTACGCCAGACTAGGTATAATCAGGGTTGAAAACACCAGGGGTTGCACTATTAACAGTCCCACCGACGGGACCATTCTCATCATCAGACATACTGGAATAAGGGACTGTCGTATCACTATCACAAGGGACACCAAAGGGATTGTAGCCACTAGACTTGAACTTATTCACAATGTTGGCCAAGCTGATAGGCTTGGGCACGGCACTATCTACTACTGTACTATCACTCGCACTACTAGGCGAAACCAAAGAAGCACGAGAAATATCAACTAAATCAGGATTGGAATCACTAGACACAAGACTAACAGTGAGGGACGTACTACAAACCAAACAATAAAGGACTAGACGGAACAGCATTAACAGAACTGCGGTCCGATACACTACTACCGCTATGACTAGGAAGAAAGTCAACTAAAGTATGAGTACTTGCTGCCGGGACTGACGACTCAACAGCATAGTTGCCAAGTGTACCGGAACATCCGGTACAGTACCGAAATTATCAGATCTGCAACGTACCGCACCGGAATTACTACTTAGCCTATTGTTGCACCGGAATTACTACTTAGCCTATTGTTGTACCGGAGCTGCCAGCTCTGCAATCTATTCACGCGTCGCGTGGCCAGCTCTGAATTTCTACGCGGATCAATTAACTTTGACGCCAAAAAAATCTACAGGTTACCGCGAAGCAGGAGGACAAACGGGTCCCGAGCTATAACTGTATAACTGTTGTATACTAGTCTGAAACAGTCACCTCAAATAACATCCTTCTATTATACTTTCAGGGTACGGAATGAGGCTCTACTTGTGAAGCCATTAGAGCAGCTCAAAACTCGTCTCAACGGTGACCAACTCCATCCTGACTGGTACCAGCTCCTACTATTCCACCAACATTGTATTCAGACTTGGCTGGTATAGACTCCGTCATCATCACTTCAGTTCTTTCTGTCGGGATTGCTACCGCTATATTCTTCAGCCCTATCACCTACAAGTCTGAAATTTGTGCAGAACTACTCCGCTCTCACTAATGAGCAACCAACTCCAAGCAACATTGGAAATACGCCAAGCAACATTGGAAATACGCCGTCACTTCTGCTCCGGACTAACCTTTTCCAAAGTTACAACGGCAATCTCACGGCTCATTATTGTATTTCTTATTTTTGTTTACAAATGGGCTCTTTTTAGAGCTACCACTAGTCAATTGATTATGCTGTCTTACCAATACATTGCGCGTTCGCGGAGCTCAACGTTATGGGGGCGGGGTAAAATAGCGAATCAGTAGTCAACTTGAAAATATAAATCGATATTTCGTGGAATTGATCGTTGAATTGAATCCAAATTTTGCGCACAAGCAGCATACCCCACTTAGAATAAAGTTACAGAGAGATTTTTTTTGAATAACGCAGGAGTATAACGGCACGAAAATTTTACTATTTACAAAAAAAGAATATAGATATTTATTAGAAATATGGCTCTGTAATGTTGCGAAGAAGCCCGCTAGCTACCTCTGGAAAAAAAAGAGCGCGCTAGTTCCTTCGGCCGCTTCGAAATAACACCAAATAGTAGCGGTGTGCAGAGCTGTATCGCGGTCCCAGACGGGTCTTCATTCTTCATGTTTGGCTTGCTGGAGTCCTCTGTTGGTGCTCATTCCATCTGTAACAACAAAGTAAGCCCACAGTACACAGAAAAAGAAATATAAAGACATAGCAAAAACTGAAAGGAATATGGTCTATTGATAATGGGCATGGTTTAAGTGTGGCTTACTAAAATGGGTGTGATTTTGGGTGTGGCTCACTAAGATGGGTGTGGTTTTACCTGTACCTGAAATTAGTTTCATAAACTTGGCAACTATGCAACAGACACGGCAGTACTATCACGGTTCAATGCCACAGCTCGCTTCTTGCGTTTACACTCTCAGTCCGGTTGCTCCCTCTGGCTCATCCAAGTGTTCCAGAAGAGGAGATATCCTACAAGAGACACAACAACAAGGGCACAAAATAACATAGTCCAAACTGTTGAATGAGCCAACAAAACACTCTGAGGTCACAAACAACAAAGTCCACAAGACCAAATAAGGTGATACAAAACTCAAGCTGCCAGTAAAGCGTACACACGAACAAAGTGCCACAAATGACAATCAAAGCCAATTAACAGACAAAGTGACAAACACAGAAAATGACAAGTTCAACTTAGCCGAATCCACAAAATCCAATTAGGCGCCACGTGTAGTGAGCTCTAGATAGAGATGAAGAATTGAACAATGGCGAATCAGAGACGAACAACGAACGAAATCGAGTCGCGACGGTAAGCAGAGTTTGAAATCGGGTCGAAGCAGCAGTCAGACACTCACTGTAAGCCAGAGAAACGCACGGGAACAGTCAACTCGAGTTTTAAATCGACTGTAGACGTCCAGATAGGGTAGCTGAATTCGATATACACATGAAAAGACTCGTTTCACCACCGCTGCCTCCAATTGTGGGTTGGCAGCAACACTTCTGTTTAGTTCAGGTCAGGCTTGGGGGGAAGTTCTCTGCCGCCAATCGCCAATAGTGGGACAGACGGCCACTGGGTCAACGATCACTGAAGGTACGCCACTGAGCTAGCAACAACTATTACTTGACTGGCTCCGGTGACGGCAGCCACCAGAGCTCCACTAGCTAGGTCCCTACCCTAATGAGTGTTAAATCTGTTGTTGGGTTTAGGAATAATTGTGTGGAACTAAATGGTACGCATGCGGGTCTGAGGTTATATAACTCAGGGCCCACATGCGCAAAGACATGAGGGTGTGGTCACGGAACTTCCAGGTACAAAACAAACATACATACATAATATTCATGACATGCACAAAACACAGAAATACAGACTTGGAATATGAAAGAATGCTTATAATAATTACACATACAACAGGCTCTCATGACACACATATAATGTTCAATGTCTTTCTTTTGTGTCTTCTCTTCTATTTTCTCGTCTATCTTTCTCTTTCGTCTTTGTCTTTGTCTCGTCTCTCTGTCTCTCTACCCCTCCGCCCACAACGATTATGTGTCTTCAATTTCACTATGCTACCTGTTCTATGCCACTGGCTTGAACTGGCTCACATTGAAGTGTTTAACTTCCGAATGTTACGTATTTCAGGTGTTATAGCAACTTTCATATTACAATTAGGAAATGTTTGATTCACTGAACTTAATTCCAGAGTATTGATCTAATGAAATTTTTCATGAACCATTCTAAGGTTATGTAGATTGTGGGCGTGGCCAGCCAGCCCACATGAAGATGTGAACGAACTATGAAAATATGTGTTTGTGCATGTATTCAGAACTTATGTGTGTACATATCAGTCAGTTAGATATATTTGGTCATAGTTATATTTAGTATCAGTCTGTTAGTTATATTTAGTTGTTGTTCAGTAGTGGTTACTGAGTTTTTGTGTTAATTGTATAAATGGCAGGAGGACTGCAGTGCTCCTGTGTGTGTTGTTAGGCGTGGTTTCATGTGTGTATTTAAACTTGTAGTCATTCCTGTCATCTTTAGTCTTGGTTGTACCTGTAATACGTTGCTGGTGCTATCTCTTTAAATTAAAATACGTTTTAATACTTCTTATCCTAACCTACGGGGAGGCTACTAGCTACTTGCTGGGAAGTGAGAGAGGAGGCCGGAATTCTGGTGGCAGCGTTACTTTTGCTGTTTCCAGATGCGAGCATGATCAACTAGTGTGTGAGACATCCACCCGACCCATTAGCCCACATAGATAATGTGCCTCAATGCAGTACATGATAACAGGGATGAAGAAATGGTCTATTTTGAGTAATTTTTTAATAAAAAATTAACACTTTAATATTTTACTTTATTTCGTATATTATTTTTCTACTTCTTTTTTTATTAATATTTTATGTTGTTTTGTTTTTATCAGTTTAGGACATCATCCTGAACTAATTGTCAGCTTGTTATAATTCTAAGAGTACAGTGAATATTAGCAATCCTAATCAGAGCACAAATTAGCTATTAATGCTACACACAAAGTTTTTAAATAACATAGTTAAAATATTTTTCATTTGAAGTGTCAATTAAAAGTTACTCTAGAATTATGGGCTTGCTCAAATGTCTCTTTCTAGAATTTAGCTAGCCATTTTTTTCCTTCTAGTTTAATTATGACATTGTAGTTCAAGCTTCAATCCAGCCTAAGAGCTAAAACTAACTCATTGTGAAACTAACACACATTCATATACTTGTTTCATTCTAGGGGTTGACATGCCTATAAAATGCTCACAACTACAATATTTGTAACAACATCGTTTTCGATACAGTAGTTATTTTTAGATATATCCCTAAATAATTTTTGTGATCTATCTTGGAATTGTAGTGGATAATCCATTAGTTGGGATTCATTTCAGGGAGGATACTGAAGTCAGAGATGATCATTCTCCTCCAACTACTGCATAATTATATGATTTACCCAACAACCCATTTAATTCAGACCATGTGTCTTATTATTTTCAAAGTAATTTGTTTCAATAAGTAGCGATTTAATTTTATGAATATGCAGGTTATAGTATTACATGATGAATATTGGCATAAATGAAATAAATCGTTATAAATGCATTACACGTCAAACTAGAGCAAATGAGGTTTTCTATTTGTTATTTATTTTCAGTTTATTTACACAAGCATCGGTGAGCATTTGGCACGAACCCCAAAATTCTTTGAATATTGTGCACCTGAGGAGAAGAATCATTACTGAGGACATGTGTGTTCCAATATGCATATCTGTTCTTTGGATTTCCTTGGTGCTCGCTGAAGTTAATAGCATCCTTTGTCTTATTGATAATTTTAAATACCTCCAGCTTGTTGAGCAATGCTTGAACTTCTGCTGGTTCTTGGCAGTTAATTTGAACGTTCAATTCTTGCACCAGCTGAAATATTCATAATTAATACGTTAAATGATATTCATTCGTTCAACATGTCATACAATTATATGCACACTTACATATGCACAAGCGTCAATAAGGACACTGTTGGCAATACGCCTCACAGCTGCCACAATAGGCGTATCATCAAGTCCGTTGAGGTTGTCTCTTTGTTTCATCAAATTTAATATCTCAGAAGCAACTTCATGGGTACTGGATGCCGTGAGCTCGCCAGGCAAGAAACGGTACACCTGCAAAGTAAAAAAAAAAAAATATATATAAGTAATATATTATGTAGATAATTTTTTTTAATTCCTTACCTCATCCTCACTGAGGACCAGTGCTCTCTGTAGTTGTAACCCATCTGTTAGGCCTTGAATGTTTTGCCTCAGACAACAATTGGGAGTTTGAGTTGATGTGATATCAACAAAGAAGATAAGTGGCAGCAAGAAGATTGAATATTTGGACATTGCTAAAGATGTTTACTCTTCAAGTTGTATTTGGCTGTAGGCTAGTCACGAAATAAACTTCAATTTATACTCTAATTATGTCGAATGTCATTACTACATCTTAAAATGTTACCAAGTTTTCAGAATGAATCATTATACAAATTAAAAAAAACACTATACAATTAGAACATAGAATTTTGACCTTGTACACTTGATTTGGTATCTAGGAAACTATTTCTTTAACAAGAAATAGGACATATAATTATTTTTCAGAAATACTCACAAAAAAATATACATCACTATACCATAAGTGAATTACAAGGCCATATTTGAAGAAGGCAGGGAAGGAAGTCATCATCCCCACCCCTCCCCCTGCCCCCCTCACCTCAGACCCCAGAGAATAACACAAAACTGCTGCCATATTTTTATTCATCTGCTTAAATATAAAAAAAAAGCCTATGCTTGTGAGTTATCCCCCATCTGGCATGCCTGTAATTAACTTCGTCGGTCACAACTTGTACACATGCACAAGTCATACCATATTATACCATTGTTCACCTAGCTATTGGCCTGGCTCTTTGCAAGTGAAATCTATTTCTATTACTCTTTCATCTAGCTACCAGGTTATACTTGCTTTGCTAATCTTTCTGGTTCATTAGTGCCAATAATAATTAACTGCAAAATAATTATTGGAATTATTGAATTTTAATTAAAAAGTTGCTTATATTGAATAGATTACATTGATTAGCTACAGAGTGGCATCAAAAGCATTATGGATATAGTAAAATATTGAGAGCACTAGTGGTCAATTAAAGTGTGAAGAAACATGCAATTAATTAGAACCAGGCAACTAACTAGAGCACCAGTGGTGCGAACCCTCAGCACCATCTGTGCACAACCCTCCACTTCACCACCAGCACCTCCTTCAAGATTTCCTAAAACCAGCTTCAGAATGTTAACCTCACCTACCCTTAAGATCCGAAAAATTTAGCTAAAATCACTGAACACAAAACTCCACTCTGGCAAAGAAAGTAAAAAAAAATCCACTTACACTGAAAAACAATAAATAACAGTAACAAATACAATGCCATATCAACAAATTATTACCTTGATGATGAAGCTAAAGGTCAGCTCTGTTTCAGTGAAAGTGACCAAATTAACTGTATGTGATGCAGCTATAGCCATAGTAGCTAGCTAGCTACAAGCTTGGGTAAAAGTGTTTTAAAGGTTAAGCTATGTCACATTACAAAGGTACAACATACTGCTACAGTCTTATGCAGCAGACCTCTTTCCAACCCCTGGCACCTCCAACCATCTACGCCAGGGCAAAGGTACTGCCTGCTAAGTATTTACCATTCAATTGCAAATTGTATAGTAAAGGACGTCACCCATAAAGAAAAGCATTGGCCCCAAGTTCCACTCGCTTTTGCTGAAAAATAAGCCTAAACAAACATTTTTGGAATTTTAAAGGGACTTACTTTGTGTAGTGCTGCAGTTTGATATTGCTATCGCTGAAGTTCGAGAAACGCTATTGATAGACAGACAGACAGACAGACAGACAGACAGACAGACAGACAGACCGAATGAATGAGTGACAGACTACTGTAACCGCTCATGCGCATGCGCGCTTAGGGATAAAATAAGGGGTTTTTTTTAAATATGGCTGACTTACTTAATTTATAAAATATATTAACATAAGTCAGAATATGATCTTGTGAAATATTTCACGAGCAGACTAATTTATTTTCACTAGCCAGAGGTAAGTGAAGTCAGAGAATGAAACATCTTGCTATATCACCTCTGACAAGTGTAAGATGTGGTTTATTCTATGCTAGTTATCTTCACTGCAGTAGCTTGTAGTAGAATTAATGACCCAGCTTGTAAAGTTGGCTGTTTTTGTTTTTTGTTTGTTTGTTTGTTTTGTTGAAGGGGCTCTCCCACACTGGAGCTGATGTTATAGCAGCAGCTTCTTCGATTTCAGTGGAAATGCAATTGAACAGTAATTACTATGCACTTATACACGTCATTGGACTGTATTCATTATTTTGGTCATTTCCTGTTTTATTTCCCGTCACTACTCTTTTGTCTTTTGTTTTGTAAGGAGGCCCTGCGCAGCCTTCCTTTACTCTTTTGTCCCTTTGTTTTGTGAAGAGGCCCTGCGCTGCCTTTTTTTATAAGTACTGTATCATTCAGTTGTTGTTCCTGTCAGACTAAGATTCAGACCGTTATTATCTTGTCGCTATTATAAATCTGTCAAACAGCTAGTGTTTGCGTTAGTATGGCACGCCGTTTGTAACAAAAATCCCTACCTTATATGGGCCCTATGAGTTATTTGGGCCCGATGTAACCTATTTAGGCCCTATGTAACTGTAGGCTTACAGGGGTCTCTTCTAACTTACAGGGGTCCTTTCTAGGCCCCGTGTAAGGATTTCTTACGATGTTTACACTGGTCCTTTCGTATTGAGGCCTGACATAAATGATTTTATATAGGAGCCTTTTCTAAACTTACAAAGGCACTTTGTAACTGTTCATTGCGTTGCGTTGATCTGGACGAACGTAAACGCGCGTATGTACGTTGGAAATTGTACTAACGGTAATTCAATAGGTTTAGTGCATCTTGCTTTTTCATACCTCTATCTGCCTTTCCATTCACTTTTCTAAATTTTTTTGTTGCTCTGAGAGATACAGTAAGTATTAACAACAATCATAACCTGTTGGCAACCCTGACAGCATGTGAAGGCAGGAGTTGCAGAGGGTCAGGCAACCCCTGGTTTAACACTCTTTTTACAAGAACTTGTTAATTGGTGCTTGTTTGTTCCGTTGTGTTTTGTGTGCATTGGACTGTACTTCCTGTCTTTCTGATTCATTACATTGTTTTTCAGTTTTTCTCTTTTCTGTTCAGTTAGTCATTTTCTGTCTATTAATCACTTGGTACTATATTGAACAATCTATAAACCATTAACCTGACAAGGGTGGGTGCTGGTATCCACTACGGAAGGTTAAAAATCTTAGACAGCGCTTGCAGTGACTAGCATTTTAGGAAGAAGTCTGGGATTTACGACCCCTGACCTACGACTTCTAGAAGCCCTGCAGGCGCTATCAAAACCAATTAAAATCTAAATAAGAATAGAATAATTATGATCATGTTCACAATGATCTTGTCACACGTGTGGGCAAGTGATTTGTTCCTTGTATCAATCCGGCATAGCTCTGACTGTTAGTCACACTGTCGGAAATTGACTACCAAATAAAGTTCATAACTGTTGCACAGATATTATAATTACATACTAAAGGAAACACACATTAAGGGGATTGTAAAGAAACAGTTGAAGACAGTCTTCACAAATAAAATTGAGAGAATTGAGCTTACAGAAATTCAAACAAAAAAACAAACAAAAAAAAACAAAGAGATGATGGCTACACCAACAAAACAGAGGCTGACAGTGTGCACAGAAAAAGGAAAAAAACTGAACCAACTAGAAGTGTGTGTGTGAGAGAAACATAATAAGAGCAGGTAAATGTGAGGGGAGGAGTTCAAGTCGATAAATCAAATAGTGCCATGAAGGCGAGCATATGGTCTTAGTGGGGGAGTGAGAAAGAAAAGATAATTAAGTGAGAAGATGGTTGACTACGCATTATATGCACGGTCATGCATCTTTCCCACCATGGGGGTTTGCTGGGGTGCATATGAAACGTCCTCCGACGTTCATACGCGCGTTTCAACGCAATGACCAGTTACAAAGGACCCCTGTAAGAATTCTTTACACCAGGCTGTAATCGAGCTTAATTTAGAAAAGACCCGTGTTAGAAAGGACCCTTGTAAGTTAGAAAGGACTCCTGTAAGTTAGAAAGGACCCCTGTAAGCCTACGGTTACGTGGGGCCAAAATAAGTTACATAGGGCCGAAATAACTTACATAGCTAGGGCCCATATATGTAGGGATTATTGTTACAAACGGCGTGCCATAGGGCCGAAATAACTTACATAGGGCCCATATAATGTAGGGATTTTTGTTACAAACGGCGTGCCGCCATACCTTAGCTAGTGTAACTCTACTGTACAACTACTCATGCCAACAGATAGCTCCCTGTAGATAAAGGTGGCTGGGAACTGGTAAGCTAGTAAATGCTATAACTGGCTACCAGTGTGTGTGATGGTAATGTGCTTGCAATTTATAACACCAAAATGATAACAAGTGAAATATCTCACTGCCATGAACCAAAAAATAATTGTGAAGATATCTAGCATAGAATAATTATAATTTTATATTACATATTATTATCATTTCAACAGCTTAGTGAGATCATGGTGAAAGCATTGTAGTAAGGAGGGAAAAGTCTTTTCATGAAATCCATGACAAAAAATAAATTATTTGTTGGACACTTAAGGAATTTCAGATGGAGTTTAGCAATCGATAATGAAATCAATTATGGAAATATGCAGGGACTGTTGTAAAATTGTTGTTGGTTGTTTATCTCCACCAGACAGACTTTCTATATAGCTTTTTGTTTCCTTTCTAATTAAGTTACATACCACTAGAACTTCGGTGTGCCAATTTTATTGCGTAAAGTGGCATTCAGACTAGCTACTCCATAATATGGTTATTGACTGGCTGTGCTTCTTTAACTTGTGAGATAGTGCATTTCCTAGCAACTTGTGCAGCTAACATCATTGTCTAACTAATACCACCACAAGGCTTTACATACACGTGAGAGCTCAAATTATTATTGACTCAGTCCTCTTCATAAACTACTAAAAATATGTAAACTTTAATTAAAACTGATTAGCTTATAGCTATTAATTCTTTGCTAAAACACTTTATAGAGACAAGTCGAAAGATGAACCGCTAGTAGTGTTAAATGATCACACACAGAATATTTACATGACAGCTAAAATTCTTAATTAATGATGTAATATTTCCAAGTGCTATGACATCTAGCTACTGAGTCCACTGTTATGACCTTTTTTTTTTGCATTAAAACTTAGAGAGCTGCTACTACTTGGGAAATAGAAATAAAACACTATGAAGTTGTGGTTATCAAATAAATTAAGCAATAGCTAGCAGTAATTAAGAAGCATCAGTCATATCATCAATCTAAGTTACACCCGATTTTTTTTTGAGTGAAGTAATTAAAACTATACAGGATATAACCTAAATGCATTGTACACGGAAGTAAAGTTCAGGTGATACTTATGAGTGCCGCTAAAATTTACTTCTATCTGAACAGATGACTTTATATGCATTTAAGTTGTCTGTCAGCACCTAAATATAGTAAATTAATCACAAGTGCATATTTTTTAATGCAAACCAAGTTTGTTATTCAATAGTATTGATTTATTAAAACCGGAGAATAGAAATGAAACCATAAATAATATAAAATTATCGTTTTTACATATTTAGTTAACATTAAAATACAAAATTTAATGACTTGCACAAAAAATTCATGAGAATATTTTACATATAGTCATCTTCAAAATTATAAAATATAGTGTAGTCATCACTTTGTGTGTGCTGTGGCACTAAATCGTGGCCTGGACTGCTATCATTTTGAATTCTGTGCAACAGCAATGAACTAGGACTCTGAGTGATCTGTAGATTATAATCACCCTTGAAGTCTGAATTCCAATCTGACAATGCTGCTTTATTGCCAATTGCCAAGAGTTCATCGTCTTTGTTGAAAACGTATATATCAGGAGTGGCTACTTTCTCCGTGACCTGACTACTGGCTTGGTCTGAGTTGGAGGTTAGCTCTTCATCTATGCAATCTAGTGAGGACTCATCCGCTATTGGAGTGCTGCTTTCAAATGTTGATTTCTTGATTGAGGTCGAGGTCAGAGGCAAAGAGTTATCATTGGACCCACGTCTGTAGCCAAATCTCATTGCCATGCTGCTAATGCCGGTGGAAAGTGTTCGATCACTTCGAACTTGATTGGAAGAATTCTCCTCACTTGCTTTTACAGTAAATTTCTTTCCAGAATGAGCAATCATTCGGTGATATTTTGCTTTTCTACATGTGACGTAGTACAGCCATTTTTTCCACTCATCGCGTGCATCGTTTGATCGAAATGGATAAAATACGAATACGAGAACTCCGTGAAAACCGGCTATGATAATGAACAAAACTTGGAATGGAACACTGATAGCTTGTATGTTGGTGACGCCACCAAGAATGCCAAAAATCCAACCAACTCCAAACATGAATGCCAGCACTATGGTTATTGTTGCTTTCTTTCTGATCTTGTTTGTCTTCGAGATCTTCTTGTTGTCTTGAAGTTTGCCATGGTTCAGGACTTTGTGTAAAATAATGATAAATATCACCAAATTAAAGCAATATATGGCCCCAAATGGAACCAGCACTCCGAAATAGAATGGCCAACTTCGAGGAAAGCATCTACATATAAACAGGTCAAAGCATCACATTTCCAGCAACTAAAAGTAAAACTGTAACATACATAGCTGCGGAAGTGCCGTTGAATTCATTGATATAGTAGTCGTGACTTGGGGCAAAGAAAAATCCAACAATGAACAATGGAATAACTAATTGGAGAAAACAGCAATAGAATAATACAATTGAATTTATTTTGCTACCACCTTACGAATCATAATTGTCAGGGACGAGCCTTCCCTGACAGAGCTACTGGACCAAGACGTCAACAAGGCAACGTCGATCGGGAATTAATGGACCGCATCAAGTGCTAATTAAGTGAATGGACTTGGTTTCAAGGCACCATCGATTGGGAATTAATGGACTTGGTTACAAGGCAACATCGATTGGGAATTAATGGACGACATCAAGTGCTAATTAAGTGAATGGACTTGTTTACTTGTTTGTGTGTATGTCACTTGTCACTAATATATATATAGACGGGTGTTTTTGAACATTGCAGTTAGTCTAGCTAAAGCTCAGAATAGTTGCATTCACCTTGATTGTCGTGTTTGTTTGAATTATTCAATGAAAGTTGTCATATATTATTGAACCTGACCAGACTTTAGCTAACTCTGTTAGTGTGACGGCCCGACAACCGTCACAATAATAAATATAATTATTTTCTAATAATAGCACATTTTCTCATTCTAGCAGCCAATATTGTTAATTAAAACTTAACCCTACTCTTCAACGTTTTCAGTTGACCCCTGAAGAGGACTTCAGCAGGAAGTCGAAATATCGGGTTAAGTTTTAATTAACAATATCATTGGCTGTTAGAACAAGAAAATTTGCTATTATTATAATTATTTCAGCCAAGAATGACAGAATAATTTTTCTAGTTGCTAACACACGAGCTTTAATATCATGTCATTGAAATGCAACACACACTTCAATTGCTACATTAAATGTGTTTTCCACCTAGTATGATTTATAAGTGCATCATTTTGCAATATTTTTCTTGACATCACATATGTACAACTTAGAGAATAAGATATATCCCAGAATATCATTTCTACCACTAAAGAATAAGCCATTCCACCCCAGTAGAGCATTCATAGAGAAAACATACCCCAGAATATTAGTCCTACGACTAGAAAGAGGTATATCCCAGGAGAGCATTTACAACTAGAGATTAAGACATATCCCACAATATCATTTCTACATCTAGAGAATAAGGCATACTTTAGGAGAGAATTCCTACAGCTACAGAATAAGGCATTTTGGAGAGCATTCCTAAAACTAGAGGTTAAAACATACCCCAAGTTATCTATAGAATTAGGCATATCCCAAGATATCATTCTTAGAAAAATAAGACAATCCTTACTACAACTAGACAAATAGACATACCCCAGGATATCATTCCTACAATTAGAATAAGATATATCCCAGGATATCATTCCTACAACTAGAGAATAAGGAATATCCCAGGACACCATTGCTACAACTAGAGAAATAGACTTACCCCAGGATATCATTCCTACTTTGAACTGATAATAAGACAATAAATTTTGTGTTCCAAGAACTTTCACTAGTTTCAAGTACAGCAGAATAGACTGTGCCACAGTCAAACTGAAATAAACAAGAAAGAAATAATGGAGAATAGCTGAAAAGGTGAGGCACAGTGGACGCCTTGCATTGCTGGACAATTTGTGATATTCCTGCCCTATTAGTGAGGATATGATGAATGTTGCATACAGACCAATCAAAGAGAAGCAAACTTGAATTAATATTTGTCCATTGATACTGACACGGAGTTTGCTGTGGTATAAAAAAAACACGATCATATATAATTCAGCACAAGTCAGCATTCTTACCTTGAAAGAAGGTATGTGAAAACTGTAATTATTAAGAAAACCAAAGACAAAATGCCGCCAATGTAGCTAAATATTGACAGTGATTGTTCTTCCACAGATTTTTTGTCTGGTAATGTCATCGGTGGGTTTATGTCCTAATATACAAAACAACTGTTAGATAATGAATTGTTGCATATTATTATACCTAATCATTACTCAAAGGCAAGTTTTTGCTAAATTAAACAACAAAGATACACTTATATAACAATATAATTATACTTATAACCACAATTAGAATGCATTAATTGAATTTATATCAGTTCTAGCAGACTTTCTACAGACACAAGTTGTATACATGAATTATTCAATAATAGCCAAACTCAAATCTCATTAGATTATTTCATGCAGATTAGCTACTCACTAGAAGTATTGAGAAACTGGTTAAATGATCACATTCACATCCCGAGAATACTCCATTAGCATCAGTACCAGTAAAAGTACATCCATCTTCAGACCACTGACCTAATCCTTCTGCAAAAATATGATCAATTTAGCTTTGTGTCTACAGAAAGCTGTTCAATAATGCAAAAAAGATTTACAAACAAAAGCCACTATGGATAATATTTCTAAAACTGTGATTCAAGATTACATCTTATAATTTAGTTGATGTTCCACACATAGTTCATAACTCATCTCAATACATTATATTTACAAGTATTCAGTCATTCTCGGCTGAAATAATTATCATAATAGGAAATTTTTCTCTTTTTAACAGCCAATATTTTTAATTATAACTTAACCCGACGTTTCGACTTCTTGCCAAAGTCCTCTTCAGGAATCAACTGAGGTTGAACTCTCCGTGGTGATACTATTGTTGCTGTTCACTTTGTGTTATTATATTACCACGGAGAGTTCGACCTCAGTTAACCCCTGATGAGGACTTCGGCAAGAAGTCGAAACGTCGGGTTAAATTATAATTAAAAATATTGGCTGTTAAAAAGAGAAAAAATTCCTATTATTATATTTACAAGTAGTAATACTTAACACATAAGCATAATTTATTCCTACAAATAACAGAATGAGCTTCCGTACCATTCAAAGACTGGTTCCAAAACACACATCTTGCGCTGTCATTGTTGCTCACATTTAGAATCTGTATACATGAAAAAAAAATTGAGCATTTAGCCTAATTTAGAAATACAAAAGATAATTCTGGCAGTAATTTAGCTAATAAAATTAGAGCTATCAAATTCTGTACAGTACCTTATTGTTGAAGAATGTAAAAGTGACTGGATTTTCCAAGTTTGTTGGAGCCACCCCAGGTGTCACTCGAACAGAAAATATATATCCTCCGGTACCATTGGTGGAGCTATCCTGGAACAGTGGGTTGCTTGGCTTGTAGAGGATAGCATTAACTCTGAGATTTGAGGTAGCATTTGAAGTTCTGAAAACTGCTTCAAACACTGATGGTCTCAAATTAACAGTTGCCACTGATGATTCTGTCATAGTAGAGGTCACAGTAAGTTCTGAGCCATTTGAAGATGGTCCAGCTGAAAGCTGTGTTGCTTGAAACTCTCCTCTTTCCATGACAGCTTCATCAACGTGAATTAAGAAGTTTTCAGTCCCAATAGTGACAGCAGATGTTCTATTAGAGCCAGCAACACCCAGTGGTATTAATGTGGTGAATCGCTCCAGAGTATTGATGAGCCTAAATAGTATAATAATGTCAAGGAATGAATCAAATTGGGAGCATTTGTACATACCTTGAAGAAGATTGGCTTTCAGCAATTACTGCTCTATCCATGTCAATTATACCAGAAAATGAATCCAAATAGTGAGTTTGAACCTGCAAGTACAAGGGGAACCATTAATATTATCTGCAGATTAATTATTCCTTAATTTGTGATGCTTTGATCTAGACCGTATCTGAGCAATGACATTGCTACTTTCTTTTCAATCACAAAAAACGTAATACAAGCCAGTAAAAGTATTTCTTTCATGATATTGGTTAAAAGTGAGCATTATATTTACTTCTGTATCAATGGCAGCTTGGTCTGTCAGTGTATCCAGTAATACAGTTGACAAATTTAAGGTGGAGGATGAAAAGGTTGAGTTTTGAATGAGATTACTTAGTTCCATTGAAGCTTGCACTGGAGGAAGCTATAACAACAATAGAAAAAACCACAACTTCAATTATAATTTTCACCAAAAATAATACTATTACAATCAAGCTATATGGCATTATGTGTGCTCAATAAAATTTAAAAATTAATTATTTTGACAGAATAGTCCTGACCTTTGATATACTGCAGATCGTGAAGTCAAGTTCAGCACATGAACTTTGCATGGGATCATCCCATGTAGCCTGACTGGTAAAGTATCCCTTGCACCTTCGAGTGATGTTGATGTTGAGCATATCAGACAAATTTCCACATGGACACCTCGTGGTAACCACGCCGATATCTGACTCCTCCCATGTCACTTCTGTGCTTCCAGTAATTTTACCATCAGAAATGTAATTAAGTACAGTTGTATCCATTGGGCACCCGTCTGTTATTAATATGTTAATAGATCGTGATAAATTTAATTTATGCAACTCGAAACAAATATCAAGTGCTTGAAACTTTTCATTAGAATTGCTATTCTTATTTAAATGAGACCAAGCATGTTAGAAATTTGGTGAAAATTAGACCTACTATAGATATAATTATATAGTATGACAAAATGCAAAAAGTTTCATTATGTTTTTTTCCTTCACAGTAAAGCCCTAAGCTATATTTTTTCAATGTCCTCATTTAAATAAATTTCATGACCAATTTTTATAATCATATAAGAAATGTATTAGAGAAAATAATGGAAGAAACTTTTAGGATCATCAATTTAAATGCTTTACTATAAGGTTACTATAATCTCCCACATTAATATCTGCAACCCACTCGCAAAATATATTCACTCTAATAATTCCTTCATAAACTACAGATGAACTTTCAAAATAAAAATAGTACATAATATATATAAATAGTAATGAATCTTAATAATCAACAAAATTTATGCTTAATATTTAATATTAAATTAAAAGCAAGCATCGGATCACACCAGTCACTACTGTGTATAAGATCAAATAGGATAGGATGTATTTCACACAATGCAAAAATTTCAAAAATGTAAAATGCTATTTACTCTGAATTAAATTACCAAATCTAGAGACTGTAAAGCTTGACAGATTGAAACTCATAAATTCTGCGCTGTTCTGAAGAAATTCAGTCATAGTAGTTGAAGTAATGCGAGCATTAGCCAATACGGTGGTCCTCAGCACTTCTGACCTGTCCCTTTCTGCTGCTCTTTTTCTGTACAAAGGCAAAAATTAGAAAAAATGTTACAGTTTTATAACATCTTCGCCAAATACATCTTGGCAAAATTGTATAAGTTTCAAATGATGAGTATATATATCAGCTCAAATGTATAGACTACCTTGTTAATTCTTTCTATTCCAATTTCAATTATTTAAAGCATACAGGAAAAAAAATGGGGAGACACAATATATAAAAACAGCTGACATGAAAAAATAATGAAGGTATGTAACCAAACTTTCTACTAGGGTTAAAAGACTTGCTTCCATCAAGTGTGGCCTCTGTAGAAGGTTTCACTGTATGTATATACATGTACATATATTATATATGTATATACATGTACATATATTATATATGTATATACATACATGTATATTGCATCATAGAAATTGATCAAAAATACACCAATATTATAATTATGTTGAAAAAATATCCATACCTTCTTAGTGCTGTACTAGTAACATTTGAAGCAATAGTTCGTATAAAGGAGCCATTTGTCTTTTCATCAATAGTTATTACAGTGTTGCGAAAAAATTCCAATACCTGTAAAAATATTGTAAGGAAATTATTGCATAAGTAATTATTATAAGTATACTATTGGTACTTAATTGGTGAGTGAGCGGAGCGAGCGAGACGCTCTCAGAGGTTACACAATTGAAAATCTGGGATATTCGTTTGTTTATAATTATATGTGTGTGGACGTACGTATGTCATTTTGTACTTTGACACTCACATATTTTTGTGTTAGCTCTGCTTTCGACTCCGTTCTAAATTTCACTAAACAAATTCTTCTGATTTATTGATCATTACCTGTATCACCCTAGAAATTGAATTGTTTACTGCTTTGAATTCTTTTACGGGTGCAGTTAAAACTATAAAAAAAACGTACCGGAGTTCCGTTTGTATTCGAGGTAGTGGCTGTGGTAAGTTAACATGCTATTGTCATAGTTATAAGCCCTACGCAGCAGTATTTACTTGAAAATTCATTGACCACTAGACTACTCAAAAAGGTAAGTCTAGCGTAGGTATGTTCAGTTGTGTGAAAATATTGTGCGTTACAACTAATATCACAAAGAAAACGTTTAAATAGTGTGACTTGTTTTTTGTTGCTATACATTTTTTTTCGATTCAATGAGTTGCGGGGAGTGGTTACTATGGCAATGAATACCCTTTACCGTATATACGTTATTTAAAAAATCGACTTTTTTTTAGTATCTTGATTGTTAGAAGTTAAAATCAAACGTTTAACAATAGTGTAGTAGTCTTAGGCTCGCTCACCATTTGTGCTCAAGCACATCATCACTAGTTATTTTTATATATATAACATACTATTACATATGCACAGACCCATATACATACTACATTAAATTTTTAATAGTACGGCGCGTAAGTTGCCCATTCAAAAATGTATGGGAAAAATTGCTGTTCAATTGAAATCGCACAGGGAAAGTGAAATAGCGCGTAACTAATTGAAATACCTCGGTAACCAAGTGGAAACTAAGTGAAATACCTCGGTAGTTAAGTGAAATAGTACGGGTAAGTGTGCACGCGTAGAGCGTTAACCTTGGAAACGTACAGTTCCAGTAGTTTCTAGTTGGAGACAATGTCCTTCTTTACCACAGAACCTCTACCCATATTAGATGGAATGTTTTACAATAGATTAGGAGGAGTCGTACAATGAAAAGAAAGTTCCAGCGGAAGCTAGTCCTGAAATAAGGAGATAGTGACTGAACGATACAGTGTAGCTACAATTGCAATAGACTTTTTTAAAAGCTGGCCTACTATTAGCGAGTGATAGCACGGGTAACCTGTGCTATTAGGGGTCAATAGCACTCATAAAGCAATTGAAACAACACTCGGCTTTGCCTCGTGTTATTTCAATCGCGTTACTCGTGCTATTAATCCCGAATAGCACAGTTACCCGTGCTATTACTCATACAAATCTTCAATAAATTTGGTGGTTAAATGCATTCACAAAAAACAATTGTGTTTGTAGTCAGGGAATTGAGTCCAAGATTTCGAAATGTATATTTGACCTCCTGTTTAAACAATTCTAACAATATTGAAATTTTCTCACCTAAAGGGGTCTGGAAAAAAGCAAAGGAAAAATGTGAAAAAATCTTAGTTATCCAGTATTTTATGAAGGGTCAGAACTTGATAATTCTAACAATAATTATATAAATTTAAATGTTGACAATTTCACAACTATAATAAAAGATGAACATAAATGTGAGTGTGTTTTCACTAAGAAGTAGCTAGCAAAGTATATCCAACACCTCACAAGTAACTACTGAATAACTTACTTGATTTAAAAGGGATATGAATTCTCCCTCACCCCTACTGCCAAAGTCAACTTCAATATCATACTCAGTGACACCTACAAAGTATTGCAAATATTTTATCAACTCACCAGTACCAAAATACATAATCCTAGGACTACTACCGTAATAATACTTGTACCACCATATCAAAGCAAAATATATAATGAGTGGGTGCATTGTAAAAAAAATCATGTTTCATGCTGATTAATTACTTTAATCATCTCATTCACTCACCCTGTATAGACAAAATGGCCTCTTTCGATGTAATGACACCAAGCTCATTGGCCGCTGAGCACATGTAAATACCACGATCATCCAGAACCACTTCATCAAATTGCAGCTGATCTCCAGTGATGTTCTTTAAAGCATTATTGCCAGTCGAGTCTATTCTAAACCACTTGTATGATGGAGGAGGTTGGGCTGTGACTGAGCATGTCAAGGTAATGGTGCTCATAAATTTAACTGTGCTCGTACGAGGAGGATTGGTAAAGCTGGGACTAATGGCTACAGATTACCACAAAAGAATGAATCAGGTTTAACTATAGTCTATTAATATAACGTGCAAAAATACTCAACACATATGGCAATATGAGTATTAATACAATATAATGTAAACTCTTAATTGTAATAATTTCAAATGCTGACAGTGGGCTGAAGCTCATCACAATTGCTACTGTAATCAAGAGTATAAATTAAATAATATATTACATTAATATAAAACAATGAGCAATGTAAAATAATATTACTGTCAAATTAAAATGATGAACAGTTTATAAGAGAATTACATAATTATAAGGATCACAGGATCCTAACAGATAGTACAAATAATTGTAACTTCTTGTAGTATTAAGTGATAGTAATAATTCATACATTTTAGCTACTACATAGAGCATTCCTTCCTGCATGAGTGAACTCAAAATGTGTAAAAAAAAAAGACAAGTAACCAAAATAGTTACCTCAACATAAAAAAATAAACAAACTATTGTAGCTCAATACACTTACAATCTGCAATAGTAATGGTCACATTAGGTTGAGTAAAAATTATGTCATCGAGCAGAGGCACTGGATTGACTAGTATTCCATAGAACACTTCATTCCCCACTTCCCTGATCTCATCATTTGTAATACTAATGTTAAAACACTGTTTATCACCAGTCACACTTCCAGCATCAAATGAAACACCCACCAACAAAGGTGAGTAATCCAAGACAGATTCTGCAAAGAATAAATAAATCATTTTCAACTACTCTATGCCTACTCGTTTAAAACTCACTTGCAGTAAAGTCCATCGTTTCCAAAATAATTTTGACATTTGAATGAATACTGGTGTTCCCAGGATTTGTTTGAGTTATTTCCAAACACACAGATAGCACACCAATGTGTTCATACACAAAGTAAGAAGGTTTGTCAAAATTAAGCGTCACTCCTGTATATAGAGACATATTTGTAATTATCTCTTATTAAGGTAATAAATTTATTAAAACTATAAAGTGCATGTATAAGTACGCAGTTAAACAGTGAGAAATGGAAAAGATGGCCAACAAAACTGGCTGATTGCACTTTGCAAAACTTCAACATTTGAAAGTGGGCATAAATAATTATAATCGGAATAAAATTACTTTATTCTTTGGCCAATAGTGATGTTAACCTCAACAGTAACATATATTAAGTTTATTGGACAATTCATTTATTACTCAGCACGACCCTTAAAAATTGCATCCTGAAATAACTCAAATTGTATTATTAAAAGTGTTACCTAATTCTTAATTTAACCATCCTTACCATCTTCACTCAATATAGTCACTGTTGCTGTTACATTGTTTGATAGGCTAACTAAAGGAGACAGAACTTCAAGTGCAAGGACAAAATATTCATCTGCTTCAATCAACCCATCGTTTTCTATCTGAATTGTAATATTTCTGGTAACTGATGATTTATCTCCACGATTGAGCTGCAAAACACTTCCAGAATTGAAGAAGAAATCCTCCATACCTAAAAGAATAATTAAAACAATAATCTAATATTTCTTAAAAGCCCAATAATTACCATTTATATAGCAAAATAATTTCAATATTGAAACTTCTTGTAATAGTAATTATCTAATAAATAATTCAACATTTTGGATCGGCAGAGCTTTCATCAGTAATGATGTTGAAACATTACTGTGTTGATGTGGCACCCACACACATACATGTTGAAATATTACTGTGTTGATGTGGCACCCACACACATACACGTTGAAACATTACTGTCTTGATGTGGCACCCACACACATACATGTTGAAACATTACTGTGTTGATGTGGCACCCACACACATACATGTTGAAATATTACTGTGTTGATGTGGCACCCACACACATACACGTTGAAACATTACTGTCTTGATGTGGCACCCACACACATACATGTTGAAACATTACTGTGTTGATGTGGCACCCACACACATACATGTTGAAACATTACTGTGTTGATGTGGCACCCACACACATACATGTTGAAACATTACTGTGTTGATGTGGCACACACACACATACATGTTGAAACATTACTGTGTTGATGTGGCACCCACACACATACATGTTGAAACATTACTGTGTTGATGTGGCACCCACACACATACATGTTGAAACATTACTGTGTTGATGTGGCACCCACACACATACACCCACACACATACACCCACACACATACACCCACACACATACATGTATATTTTAATAATTTGTTAATTGTTCTCTCATTTTACGCTGCCCGGCTTTAATACTATGGCACCACGCCCACAATCAAACCTGGATCGGTGCTGGCCAGCTGCAATTGGCTAGAAACTTCTGTGACAGTGTTGCCGAGTGTTATAGCAACAGAGACATCTCGTTGGACAACAGCGCCAAAGTTCATCATGAACACAACAAACACTGTCAGAGGGGTGCGATCAGTCTCTGAGATGACGTAAGATTGTTCAGTAAAGCTGACATTCACACCTATAAAAAAAAGATAAACATTTCCTCATTGATGTGGTTTTGTAATAAATTGTAAGTAAATACAAATAATTATTTTCTAATCACTCCTATCCACTAGGCAACATCATTTTCAAAGCTTAAATTAAACATGGTAGCAAGCGCACTACAACGTACGTTCATCATCCAAAATGACAATAGAGGATGTTGAGAATGACGAAGCAACTACTAAGTTATCATCCAATGATGTCACTGTTACAGTGAATGTCTCATTGGTCTCAAGTAGCAAGTCATCCAGTACTGTGATAGTGTAAGACAGGCAGTCACTGGTTCTGAAAGATGGAGTCACCTGCAACACTGCTGTTGAAGACTGGTAGTCCACATTAGGTTCAGCAGCTTCAGCAATAGCAACCACAACAAACAACAATAACAACAAAAGCAATAATAATAATAATAATAATAATAAACAGCAGCAACATCCAAATATTATGCATAATTTACAACTACTATAATATTTATGACTTAATGATTCTATCACAAGTAGTATAGTAGTTACATACTGTTAAATACTGTACACTAATATTCTATCACAAGTAGTATAGTAGTTACTGTTAAATACTGTACACTAATATTTTATATATTCTATATACTTTACTTCAGACAGTATAGTTAATTTTGCAAGCAAATGTTAGGTTCCGTTCAGCTATATTTTTATAGCTTTCTATGTTTTTTGGTTTTACCTAGTTCAGTAGCAACAGTAGAAATATTGAATGAAGCATCTCTTTCTAATTGTCCTTTGAACAATTTTACACAAACTGTAGCTTCTCCAGACCCTTCATCCACAAAGTAAAACACTTTTTCCAAGCCAATTTCAATAACTAAAAACAAAACCAGCAAATATCAATGCAAGATGATAGATACGTTGAACAAAACATCATCAAGATTAACTCACATGATTTGTCAACAATCGAAACATATGCAGTAGATATTGTTGGTATGTATACAACTTGTGAGGTACTTGCCAATGTAATTGTGAAATTTAAAGTAAACCTCTCAGTGTTTTCTATTGCCGTATCACTACATATGGTTAAGGTAAAGCAGCTGCTCGGTAAAGTGTGATCAATAGTGAAGGTCATATCAACAGTCAAGTAGTCATTAGTAAGACAGTCATCGAAACCTATAAAGCAGACAATAAGAGGATAATAATGTTTATTATTCTGTAGTGCAACAAATCTCATTTGGAAAGATCCAGACTAACTAATTTACTTCATATAATATTCATGCATACTACTTCATTTCATTATGTTTATAGCTCAAGCTGATTACTGTGTAAGGCCAAATTAATTTTCCAGGAACAAAAAAAAATGTATTAATTTTCTTACTTGGCATAGCTGTTCCTTGTATTCCAGTGGTTACTGCTATTGGCACCAGTGAGCTCACACGCCCTGGAAAATCACTAATGACAGTGATATCAAAGCAAATGAGATGGTCAACTCCTAAGGGACTTTGGATTCCCTCACTAATTACATACTCAGACTGGCTGAAACCTATCAGTACAATTGGAGCCACTATAGAGGGGGGGAAAACAAGAATTCCAGACATGAAATAGCAATTATAATGTCACTCTAATGCAGTCTCACCATCATTATCCTCGATCATTACCAGTAGAGAATTAGTTATGTTTATGAAACCTTCCAAGTTACTGTGGGCTGGAACTGTCGCTTGAAGAATGAAAAACTCTATATACTCAACAGTAGAATCATCCACGATGGATATATTCATGCATGCTTCAGGATTTCGCTGTTTGTGTTCCAAAGTTATTGATGTTGTAGAATAACTAAAGTCAATATTTTCTTCGGCTATATTATGAAATAAAAAAAAATACTCTTCAAAATCTACAAGCAATTCAACCTAGCTACTAAAAATTTATATAACAATTATTACATTGGGGTTCAATGAATTTTTTTCATCGTTTTCTTTTTTTCTGACAATCAGTGCAGTATAATCTTACCATTTAGAGACCTTGGATCAGAGTCACTCTTGGATATAATATTCAATGAGATATCTTGCCCAAGAACACCTTCAGTTATTACTAAACAAGTTCTGCTATTTCTGGAGTTTTCACTCACATTTAATCGATCTGTGGTGAATGAAACTGAAATAGCTGCAGAAAATATAAGATTAGTAAAAAATTATTAATTATTTTTTGGCTCAAAAGAAGTATCAACTCACTATCTTGACTTTCTATTGTAATTGTAGCCACAGACGAGTTCAATATAATTTGACTTTCAATTTCCACTAAAGTGAGCGTCGCTAAGAATTCTTCCTGACCTTCCAGTAACCCATCTTCAACAATGCTCACAGTTAAACAGGTCTCATTCATTTCTTTTGGAAAAGACAAACTATGACTACTGACGTTGTAGTCTTCCATTGAAGCTGACAGTGGTGTAAACACTATACCCACAGTAACTGTCCGATCTCTTTCACCTTCTATCTGAGCGCAAAGCTCCACTGAGCGGCTAACTTCTGGTACGCTGATGATTGTCCTTGTCCACTGAACTGACACCACTACAGAATAAGGCAACCATGGTAACACTTCTCCTGTACGAGTCAACAATGTTTATATCCTTACTCACTAAATGTGCAATATACAAAAGTAGTTATTGGACTTTTCAAGAAATTACTGAAGATGAACCATAGCTAATATGTAATAATGTTATTGAATCAAAGCCCATATTTATTAATTCTTCAGTTCTTAAGCAAACACAACTAATTATAATTATGCTTCCATTAGTTTATATTCAAAATATAATTTTCTTACCATTGCTATCTTGAATTGTCACTTGTAAGAGGGCATTATTTTGGTCCACTGAGAACTGAGGTTGGATTGTGATATTATACTGTTCTTGGCTTTCAAGAACAGAATCTTGGACAATGCCAATCTGAAAGCATGACTCGGTCACTCCAGCGACAAACTCAACAATTTGTGAGTTAAAATAGAGATCTAATAAACAATTAACATAAATTTAATTACAGTCAACAATGCATTCAATGTACATTATATAAACCATACCAACTAATACGCTTAACTGAACAATGTAATAATGATGGCACTATGGCAAATAACCTTTCAGTGAAATAGCAGTTTTTTCAGCACACTTATTGATTAAAATTCAAAATAATAATTTAAATATTTCACAGTCATAGGAACCATTCAAAAACAATGTTATAAAACTACAAACTAAAAGTGCATAGTCATGGTTATCTTGCCATGAGCAAGGTAACTAACCTTGATTAGGTCGCACTATCAAGGATGCTGAAATGTTTGTCTGTAACTGAGTGTTATTTCGTATCTCAATACAGACTATTGTTGGAGGACTTCTCTCCGTAAAAACTAATGATTTTACTGAAAAGTCGAAAATAATGCTTCTTGCTGCAAAATAGTATTATAATAATATAATTCAATTTTGTAAATCAAAGGAACTCACAAGAAATATCCTCTATATTCACAACAGCATTCTTTTGAACTATCACAATTGCTGGATCTTCAGAGGATAATCGTATCAAAAAGGATTCTGGTGCTTCCACAAGAACATCTATCTCAGTTGTGATATTTATGCAGGATAACATAGTAGAAAATTTTCCACCAAAGTGAATATCTGCAGACTCTGGCAAATAATCTTTACCCCCTAAAATGATATTCACAAGTGGTAACTTGACATAACTTTTAATTGATAGTGAGTAAATAATAATAATACTATTTACATACTACAGCAGTCTTACAAGTCACAACATGTTTCATACTCTATCCACCTGATATCAAGTTAGGCAATTAATGGGCTAAACAAATTGTATTGTTAGATGTATTCTCTCTCTTTCATAAGCTTTTTTTAAACAATACAGAATTAAAAATATTTGGTCGCCACCGGGAATCGAACCCAGGACAGCTTGTATAGCGCACAAGCGCTCTGCCACTGAGCTACGACAGTCTCACTCTCATTTTGTTGGTCTGTTGAGAGTGAGACTGTAGCATAGCAGTACCCCTTAACAGTATAAATATAGAATTGGAGTGTTTGTTCGCCAGCTGGTTGTTGTAGCTCAGTGGCAGAGCGCTTGTGCGCTATACAAGCGGTCGTGGGTTTGATTCCCGGTGGCGACCAAATATTTTTAATTCTGTATTGTTTAAAAAAAGCCTGTGAAAGAGAGAGAATACATCTAATGAGTTGAGAAAGATATTGTGAAGTGATAAATTGTATTGTTTCCCGTAACTTTATAATATTTTATCAAGAAATTGACTTAAGGCATGGTAACTTAACATGGCTGCCGGAAGCAGCAAGGCTCACTTTTTTAGATAACAATAATTTGTAATGTGCTCAACTAACCCAGATTGTTAATGCTAGTCAAGTTTACATTTTGAAATTGCCTAAACTAAAACGTCCTAAACGAGTACAAGCCTTAATTGAATTACACCACCATGCGTAATGGTCATTTTGTTTTCATAACTTACACATTTGATTGAATCATACTATTTATTAGTGGGAAAAATAAAGCAATAATCAGTAAGTGGGAGCCTCCCCACTTCTGGAGACCTTACGTCAGCCCCACTTTATGTATATACCTTTTGCAGAAATATCACTAGTCTGAAGCTGAAAGGTAGCATTTCTCAAAAGGGTGGATAAATCTGACAATGACTCAACACAAACAGACACAAGTTCTCCTTCACGAACATTGTAACTCTCCATGTCAAGGGAAAAGAAAGTACTATTCTCTGAAATGTCTGCTATTGCTATAGTTGCAACTGTATCCTTGATAAATGCTCTGTCAGAACTCATTACTTCCACCTGAAAGAACTCCACAGGTTCCGTGAGGTTATCACGAAATATCATCACTTCAAAACAGGTCTCAGTGAATGTTGAATTGAAAGTTATGTCCAGAGCAATGGGTGAGTAATCCTCTACATCTAAAAATACAAAAAAGGATTTCTTTTTCTATATAGCATATAAATTCACGAATGAAGCTTACCTGAGGCTGTTTGTGGAATGGTCTGAACTGAAAAATTTAGCGCCCTATTTAGAGTAGGACTTGTTGTCATGACACCAATTTCCAAAATCTGTCCTTCCATGATTGAAGTAAAATTGAAGTTGAGAGCAATAGAAATATCTACAAAGGTATTATTTTGATTTTAAATTTTTGATACTGAATATAAATAGGCTTACTGTCATTATCTGCAACAATAACTTTGGCAGATGAGTTAGCCTGTGAGTCAAATGCAAGATCAGTTGAATTTAACACTAGGATAATCTCAATATCTCTTTCAACGAAACCATTCCTCATTGCAATGAACGGCAAGCAAGCAATAGAGTTATTGTCAAACTGTAACACAGCTACAAAACTGGCAGGAATACCTACAATGTACAAAGTTTTCCCATCATTACTTATACATTATTCGGTTTCTATGTTGTAAGATTAAATAATCTTAACATCAACAGGAACTACACTAAAATAACAAATCCATTTCTTTACTTCAAACTATTACTTACCTTGAGAATAAGAAATTACTAATATCTCTAATGAGCGATTCAATCTACCAGCAGTGGAGATGCAAATATTTAACTCCATGCCTTCAGTAACCATGTATACATTATGATTAAATGCGAAAGTAAGGACAGTAGAGTCTATAATTTCCACTGCTGCGGGACTGCCAGTCTTTATAGCAGTATTATCTGATTCGAGTGCCACATAAAATTTTTCATTACTTTCAACTACATTATCTTGAGCTATGGTGATATTAAAACAATTTTCAACTTCAGCTGGAGAAATGAGAATCGATGTATTGCATAGCATAAAGTCATTGTCTGTCTCAGATGAATTGGATGAAGCAGATATAATTAACTTCAATGAGATTTCATAGTTACCAAAGACAGAAATGCAGAGAGTTACAAACTGTTGAATTTCTTTCACCGAATATTGCATTTGTTCAAACGAAACATTCACAGCTAATAAATAACAAATTATTGTAAAAATTCTAATTTTGTAATATTAATACTTCCACATACTGCTATTATCCTGGATTGTCACAGTGGAATTTGACTGAGTGACATTTACAGCTAGATCAGACGAGTCCAGAATTACATTAAATGATTCAATCATTTCCAGTACACTATCAAATATAATAGAGATGTTCACACAAAGTCTTTGAGGACTAATTCTGCTCGGCTCAAAGGTAAGTGGTGAACCATTTAATGGTAAAAAGTCTTGTGGCCCTGTAATTTAAAATTTAATTTTAATAATGTTTAAGTAAAAGCAAAAAATAATAATAATACCCGTAGCTGCACCATCTTGAGTTGACAATTCTACAATAATTTCTCTGTTAATGATTCCATCCAGTAGAGTACACACTAGGACAGATTCTTCTACTTCCTCAACTGAGTAATTGCTCTGCTCCAAGTGTGCAACTGCACCTACAGGGATATTGCGACATCCTATTAATGAAAACGTGCTATTAAATAATCACTAAATTGGGTTACCTGATTGGTCAATAATTCGTATGGAAGCATTGCTTCTGAGCAAGATCACTGCAGTGTCTGTAGTGGACAACTCCACAGCAAAGTCTTCAGCGTCCTCCACAATGAAGTCTTCAATCACAGTAACATTGGAACAGACTATGCGCATTGACACGGTATCAGCTGGCACCAATAAGCTCATGTTCTTGCGTATGAAATCATTTTCTCCTACACAGGATAATAAAACCCTAATTTTAATTTCATTTTCAAGATTAGACAACCCCAGTACCTGTAGCTGAACCATCTAAGGTGGAAAGCATCAAAATTAACTGCCGTTTAAGGAGTCCAACCACACTTATGCATACTTCTGCATCCCTTGCATTCTCCTGTACCACATATTGGTCTCGATCAAGAAGTGCAGTCACCACTAAAGCAATTTTAAATTTAAATTCATCATAATTTTTCTGAGTACATAATGTCTGCCTACTCACTGTCTGCATCAATGATACTAACAATGGCTTCTGGGCGACTGATGACCACTGAAGTGTCTGGTGACACAGCTATTACTGAAAATGATTCTAGATCTTCTACCTTGCTATCCATCTCAATGGTGATGTTGACACAAATGGTAGTAGGCAACTGAGATCCATATGTCAGTCTATGCACAACTGGACTGAAATCTGAATATTCTAAAGTGTAATAGAATGTAGCTAAATAAAACAAACATGTTTTTTATGAATTTTATAATGATTATTATTATAGATTATACAATTCTTACAATTTTTTTATAGTTATACAAAACAATATATATTTCAAAATACCTGAAGCTGATCCATTTCTGGTAATCAGTGAGACAATTACATCTCTATCTAGTATTTCATTAGATGATATAAGTTGTAAACAAACTTGAACTGCTGGCATCATTTCAGAAATTACATAGTTATCTTCACTAAATTGAAACAATGCTAAACCTTAAAATAAAAAAGTAAACAACAAAAGAAATAAAACAAAAAATATTTCAAAAATTCAGAAATTCTAACCTTGACTTTGATCATTGATTATCACACTGATGGTGGCATTAGTAAGTATCACTGCAGCATCATCCGTACGCAACTTCACCGTCACAGATTCAACATTTTCAACTCTTGTATCATTAACAGCATACAGGATGAAGCAGGTACGATTAATAGTGGATGAAAAAGAAAGGTTTGTGGGTGATAAGGAGAAATCAATATCTGCAATATTAAAGTATATAATAATATACTCCTAAATATCAATGTTTATATATAATACAATATATATATTATACACATAATATATATGTATATATTACCTAAGACTTGAGTACCAGTGACTTCTATGATTACTGTGCGGTCCAGTACACCAGAATGCATAACACAAATATCAGCACTTGAACCTTCTGATATATTCCTGGGGTATTCAGACTCTATTCCAAAATTAATAGCTGTAGAAATAATTTTAAAAAGTGTTTGACTTAAGTTCAAATAACTAGATTATAAATTGACTATAAGGCTGTAGTTCTATATTATGCACAAATATACATACACTATCAGTATGTTATACAATTGACTCTCTCACGCTAGCAATTACTAAAATTTTAGTTATTAAACTTATAATCTAGTCACCACAGAAATACTGCATGCATTTTGATATAGTCAAATAATATAAATGACAAAGCATCAACTTACAGCTGCTATCTTGAATTGTTACTATAGCATTCGACTGTGTTAATATGACAGCAGAATCAGAGGAATTAATAAGGACTGCAAATTTTTCAATATTTTCAACAATATCGTCAAAAACTACTGAAACATTGGCACAGAGCTTCTGAATTCCCAACTGTTTAGGGGAATACACTAAAGTAACACCAAGTGAATTGAAGTCTTCTGGATCTATGAAAAAGTAACCAAATATTTTATATTAAATATTGTATACTAGCTAGATTCATTGCTATACCTGTAGCTGATATTTCATCAGTAAAAAGCTGAATTGAAACATTTCTTTGCAGTGAACCATTTAATTCTACACAAATTAAAACTATACCATCTTCCTCCTTTAATGTAAAGTTTGATTCTTGAAAACCAATGCTCACATCTAAAGTAAAAAATTGTTGTCAGTGCATGTTTGCATAGAATTAAATTAGATAACATTACACAAGTATGTGAATCTAAATTAATGTAATTACTTACTGCTGCTGTCAATAATTTGTACAGATGCATTATCATTCAAGATTAATATAGAATTATCTGAAGATTCCATAATAAGAAGGAATTCCTCCACATTTTCCACCAATTCATCTTCTAGTATTGATATAGTCCGACAAAGTTGTCTCGAACTTCGATCATCTATATCAAAATTTAGTGTGAGATTTTCAAAATTGAAGTCCTCATTATCTGCAACAATGTGTGAAAAGCTGTAAAATATTATTTTTGAAACTTTTTCACTTACCCAGTGCTGTCAGATTCAGAGTGTAGAGTTGCAATGAGATACTTCTCTCAATCAGTCCTTCCAAAATAATGCACACTTGCAATGTAGCAGTAGATTCTTGAACACTGTAAGTACTATCACTAAAAGTAGCACTTACATCTAGTTTGAACATGATAAATTTTGTCATATATATTACTGAAATTTACTAAAATGTTAACAGATTCTGGTAACAGAAGACTTACTTGAACTATCCTCAATAAAAACTGAAGTATTACGAGTCTCAAAGTATACAGCCTCATCTATGGTAGACAGCAGCAATGTGAATTCTTCCAAGTCTTCCACTACTTCATCAGATACGATTGAAATGTCAGCACACATCGTACGAGTATTCAAATTATCAGACAGGAAACTGATTTGGTGTTGTGTATCAATATAATCCAATGGAGCTAACATAAGAAAGTAATAGAGCAATTGCAACTACAATTTAACTATAAGTTTGTTTCACAAACTGAATTAAAAGAAGTGTATTTTATTTTTGTATTAAGTACATTTCAATTGGACTTAATAAAACTTGAGTCAAATATTTTGATATATATAAAATACTGCACTTCAAATTAGTTATTTTTGTAGCTACTACCAGAAACAGAAGTGAGAGAAGCACTTTGAAGAAAATGCTATAAAACATGTAAACTTTGCTAATTAGTTGTATTTTATTTATTTATAAGTGTGGGGACGACTAAGAGAAACACTAGCTCATTCAACAGCTACCAAAGAGCAGTCGTCTCTTACTGGGTTAAGGTTACGGGATACAGTTTGCTCATTAATTATTCATGAGTTACAACTTTTGTTTATATCACCAACTACACTTATTTTTATGTAACTAAACTTAAAACAATGAAAGTTTGCTGTTAAAAGTTCCTATTTCTTTAGTAGTCAGCTCTTCATAGCGAATAGGCAGCCCAAGATCGACCTCCTGCAAATATAACATTTTCGGCTTCAAATTACAGCATGGTCATCAACAACTCTGCCGTATAGGCTGCACTATCTAATTGTAGGAACATCATTGCAGGGCCAGTCAAAAAGTTTTCGTGAAGAAAGCTGACGGTTGTCGAGAAAATCTCAGTTTTGTCTCCCAGATCAAGATAAAATGGCGTCTCTAAGGCACAAAATCGTGAATATCTGGAGATCCATGGCCCATTGAGCCAAAATCGCTGTGACTGGCCCTCGAGTAAGTCCTAAAGTAGCCAGGGGAGCTGTCACACACACTAAAGCTAGGAGTGATGATGAAGCCAAGATTTGACGCCGAAAATCTGCCGAAAATTTGCCTCAGGGGGTCCTCGGTCAAGCCTTGCTGACTGCTCATTGAAAAGCAAGAGCTAGCTAATAAAGAAACTTGAACACATTATAATTTCATGTTTGGAGCATAGTTCATAAAAATAAGTGTAGTGGATGATACAAACAAAAACAGTAACTCATGAATAATTAATGAGCAAATTGTATACCATAACCTTAAGGTTGGTGAAGACTATCAGTAAAATCTTAGCTGAGCTCCTAGATATGGGCAACCCAGGGTCTTCCCTTAAGGTGTCTTAGGTGAGTTCCTAGATATGGAAAACCCAGGGTCTTCCCTTAAGGTGTCTTACGTGAGCTCCTAGATATGGGCAACCCAGGGTCTTCCATTAAGGTGTCTTAGGTGAGCTCCTAGATATGGGAAACCCAAGGGTCTTCCCTTAAGGTGTCTCAATAGATTAGATAGAACACACTTGCATAAACTGGACTAACACAATTCTGAGCTGAGCTGGCAAGCCACAGTGAAAACGACTTAGTGTGTGCACAGATGGCTTAAGAAATGTATCCTCGTGGGTACATGGGTAGGCATTCACACAAAATAAGATTGAAATACACTGATTAACATTGGTCTAACCTGTTGCCGAAGCATCTTGAGTAGATATATTCACAATAACTGGACGTTGCAGCTTTCCATGAAGAGAAACACAGACTTCAATAAACTCCATCTCTTCAGACACAAAATAAGGCCCTCCCAATGAGACATTTACAGCTGTAATCACAACACAAAAGGGATTAAACAAGCCTATTTAAACAATTATTGCAAATGCTTACAATTGCTATCAAAAATAACAACAGTTGCACTAGACTGAAGAAGTATTACAGCTGGATCACTGGCATTTATATGAACAGAAAATACTTCAAGATCTTCCAAAACTCCATCTGCAAAAATGAACAAACTTCTACACACTGTGTGATTCTCTGGACTGTCCTCCAGAAACAGGAGAACTGTTTCTGCTGAAACATAGTCTTCATCAGCTGCAATTACACTGTGCATAAACACAAGATGTAACAAGTACAAATATTTAAATACCTATTGCTGACTCATCAGAAGTTAGAAGTTGAATAGAAATATTTCTTCGAAGTATCCCGGTTAGCTGTATGCAAACTTGTATGTAATTATCTATTTCTCTAACTGAGTAACTGTCTTCCGTGAAACCAGCAAGAACCACTACAAGAAAATACAATTATTGTAAGATAATACCTAAACAAATGTTGCTGATAATCTATATTTTATAACTAAATTAATGAAATACACTAAAAGTTGATGATTATCTAAATGTGCTTTTTAATTAAGTTAATATAAAAAACATATGTAAAAATTAGCTGGCTTTGAATAGTTTGAATTTATTTTACTAGTATAAAACATTTTCAGTATACAGTAAGCTATGGCTCATTTTAAGATGATTATATTATATGTTGACATACCATCACCATCAACAATATCAATTACTGCAGTATCATCATCAATTGTTACTGAAGCATCAGATGAAGAGGCAATTACTGAAAATGATTCAACTCCTTCCAACTTTCCATCATCAATAATAGAAACAGTGAGGCACATGACAGTCACATGATTGCCACAAAATGTCAGAGAAATGGAAGATGACACAAAATCTTCTCCTCCTGTATATATTGAAAACAAAACATTCTAATTAGTGGAAAACTTATATGCCACTAGCACTCAGAACTTGTTGCTAGGGCTTGGAAGAAGTTAGTGACATCTTTGAGTTAAAAAAAGCAACACCATTTTGTTTCTGGTTGTCAAATGCTTGCCTTACATAATGAATGAATAAACAAAAGCATTACAATTCGCAGATTGAAAAATTGGAAAAAAAAGTTAACCTTTTCCTTATCGTGCTTTCAATTTGAATTTTTACTTACCAATGGCTTCTCCACTAATAGTCCTAATATCTATAACAACTTCTCGTTCCAAATTGTCTGGTGAAGATAGCAATTCCAAGCATACATTCAGGGAAGCCATGATTTCAAGCACTGTGTAATTTTGTTCTAAAAACCTAAACAGAGCCAGACCTACACAAAACAATTAAATCACAATATTTTAAACGTCACCTAATCTAAAATTAACAAATTACTGACCTTCACTTTCATCCAGTATTGTTAAAGTAAATGAAGAATTGATCAAAATAACTGCTGAGTCATCACTTCGCAGAGAAATGTTTAGTATTTCATCATTTTCAACAAACTGATCTATCACTGCCATTATGTTTGCACAAGAGCGATTGAATAATGGAGTCAATAGGAGAGTGTTTTGACTGATGGCAACATCTTGTTCTGAATTATTACAAACAAAATACCACCCATTATATACTGTTAGTCAACTCTGGCATACCGCACCTAATAGAAACCATCACTATTTACTATTAAAAAGTTTTGAGACTAAAATCTGGTGCACAAAAATCACATTTTATGCCAAAACCTCCATACAACAAACCCAATAACAATTCAAGCTATTTTATATAAAGCAATAAACAACAGCTGTATATTAATTACAACTTAGTCCTGCCCTCAAAGATTTTTTTATCCTGACTTCAACACTAAAATCTTGCAAGATAATTCAGCCCTCCACCCCCCTCCCCCCCCCCCCAAAAAAAAAAAAAAGACTGGATCATTAATTTCAATACCTGAAGCTGTGATATTTTGTACAACCATTTCCACTTCAATATTTCGATCAAGTGTTCCATTATGTAAAATACAAACACTAGTCTCATTTCCTTCATTGATCACATCTGAAGTATCCTCAAAGTGTAACATGACATCTGGAGGTAAAACAACCACACACAACATTAAATCAAGAAACTTAAATTCCTAAATTTTGATAAGGCTCACTATTTGAATCCAGGATAATCACTATAATACTATTTGAAAGAAAGACCACTGAAGAATCTCTCGAGGTAAAGATAATGGAGAAGTTTTCTGTATTTTCTATTACAGAATCCATTAATATTTCATATTGAATGCACCTGGTACGATTTAATTCTAAGTCTGGCAACACATTCACCACCCGAGAGGAAATTCTGTAGTCAGTCATGCCTGGGGATACACAATAAACTTTCATATAATTATGCATGCTGAGATAACAAGACACAAAGGAATAAGCAAAAATAGAGAAATGGCATTGAAGCCCGAGAAATACAAACATTGCAACATATAGTGTTTTCTCAAACCTATTAAGTATAGGCTACACCACGACGTGGAGGCTGCTATGGGATTTGCACAACCAAGGGCCAAAGGCCCAAGGAGTGTGTATATTCTATACTGACCAAACGAGGAATGGTGCTACTGACTTGTACCACGACTCTAGGCTATAGGAAATGCACAAAAATAAATTTTGATTGGATGGTTTGCTTATTCACCTCCTAGGAGGTGGGTATGAAGTATATTCATCTCAAAGAGCAATCTGATTGGACAGTTTGAACATACCATGGTACAAGCCGTATAATATTATATATACATCAGACCGACAGACAGACAGACGGGACAGACAGCACCGTAATGGCTAAGTACATACCTGCACTTCCATCCCTAGCTATTACTAATATTTGAAGAGATCTCTGAAGCATTCCAGTCAAGATAACACAGACCTCTAAACTCTGATCTTCTTCTTCCACCACATATTGCTGTTGTTCCACCATAAAAACTATCTCTAAAAAATAATAAAAAAATATAATCAACTAATCATGTGATCTCTTGGAATTTCTCATTAATTCTCATTAACTAGCTCTGTGTTATTGCACAAATGACAAGCATGCCAGTCTGTTTAGAAAAGCAATTCATGGTGCTTTTTTAAACCTACTATGAGCATCACTAAATCAATGTGCATTACTATAAAGTTACTGAATCATATTCTGCAATGTCCGCAATTTATAATCAAAAACTTCTATTTGCGGAGGCTACCTCACATAGTTATGACAATGAGACTTTAAGATGTGGCATTATGAGGGATGTAGCTTGGCAAAACTAGGGGTATAACATTGCTGCCCCCGAAGTAATGCTGAAAAACTGGAGCAGATCCTTTCTTTTATATTTTCTATAGTTCTCTCCTTCTAGTTTTCTTAAAGCAAACTTCAGTCCATAGTAACACTTAGCCAATTAATGTGTTCATCTTATGGCATGTTGAAGGAAAGTTGTGATATTTTTAACTTTTTGAAATTACAAGCTAATGACGATGTTAATATTAAAACTATTTCTTACCACTGTTATCTTGTATGACTACTACAGCCTCAACCGGAGACACTTCAACACTAGTATCAAATGATTCAATGGCAATCCCAAATCTTTCAAAATCCTCCACAATATCATCTGACAGAATCGTAATATTCCTACAAACTCTGCTTCTAACTGGAGTGAAAATGGCCGTGAAATTTGAGGCATTGTAGTCTTCAGTAGCTAAAATAGAGTAAAGTGTATCACAAATCCACATTCTTATCAAATACTGTAGTACCTGTAGCAGACATATCTGTAGTCGTTACTTGAGTGAGGACTTCTCTCTCAACAACTCCATCCAATACAACACATATTTCTATAGATCCTTTCATCTCACTAGTCAAGTAACTAGAGTCACTGAAGGACAATCTAACAGCTGAGAAATGAAGCCAACCTTTATGATATATATGTAGCATCTTAACAGATCAGTAACTTACTACTATTGTCAGTGATGGTTACAAAAACATTTGGTACCAAAATGTTCACACCAGAATCAGAAGTTGCTAATATCAACTGAAATATTTCAGAGTTTTCCACTATGTTGTCTACGACAATGGATACATTGCTGCATAACTGACGAATGGCTACAGAGTCTGGAACAAAGGTGACATCCGAAGCCGATACAAAGTAATCATTTGGAGCTATCAAAAAATATAGACTAATGGAATTTTTTTCTTTATATTGATTGTAAGAATGGATACCTTTTGCAGTTAAGTCCAGTGTTGACACATTCACCACAACATCTCTTTCAATTAGACCTTCCAAAACAATACATGTCTCAACAAAGCCATCAGCTTCGGTAACAGTAAAAGAATCTTCATTAAAAGTCACATTCACATCTGGTGGAAATCAAATATTAAAGAGGTTCATTACTTATGTCTCTAAACTTATCCAGCAAAATCTTACCACTGCCATCCAGAATTCTTACAATGGCTCTAGATTGGCTGACTGACACACTAGAGTCTCCAGTTTCTATGACTACAAAGAAGTTCTCAATGCCCTCTACAACTCTGTCTGACAGCAAAGATATGTTCATGCACAATTCATGACTGTTCAAACCACTTGGACTAAATGTAAAGGAGAAGTTAGTCATTACATAGTCTTCAAAGCCTGCAGTGTATTCAAAGCAAACTAATCAGCACTTTCATTAACAAACAAAAATACTTACTAATGGCAGAGTCATCTTCAGTAAACAATTGAATGGTTATTTCTCTATCAGTTTCTCCTGCCAGTGCAACACACACTTCAACCATCCCAGTTTCTTCATTAGAGAAATACAATGATGCACTTAAAGTAGCATTGACCACTGAAAAAAATGAAGTCTGAAGTAAAAGGAACCTTCACAATTAGTAATGATACACTTACTACTGCTGTCCATTATAAGTACAGATGATCTTGATTGCAAGATTTTCACACTGGAATCTGTAGTGTTAATTTCTACTAAGAACTCTTCAGTATCCTCCACCACTCCATCATTAGTAACAGTAATATTTTTGCACAACACTTGACTGATGGAAGAGCTGGGAAAGTATTCTAATGTGGTGACTGTGGGACTATAGTCTGATGCTGTAATTACCCGAATATATAATGTAATGTTGAATATTTTGTAATATGTTATAACACTTATCTCACCTGTAGCTGAACCATCACTTGTATTAACAGTTATAGTCACGCTTCTTTGTATTAATCCAAAAAGCAAAACACATACAGCAGCAGTCATTCCTTCTTCTTTAATTACATAAACTGCTTCACTAAGTGATACATTAACAACTGCAGGAACATATTATTATCTTAACAAGGATGGTATATTTAGTAATAGTAAATAACTCACAGCTGTTGTCCTCAATGTGTGCTAAGGCTTTCTGTTCTGCAATTACTATACCGGAATCAAATGATCCCAATAAAATTTGAAAACTTTCAATAGACTCTACAATCTCATCTAAAATTATCGATATTTTGGCACAAACTGTGAGATTGGGATTCAACTCATGCTGGAAAATAAGCGAAGTATTGATGGCAGAATAGTCAGCTGGAGCTGAAACATCAAACACAGGTAAAGTAAAGGTTGGGCAATAACTTGTATTCTCCCTTACCAGTGGCTGATCCATCCGCTGAAGATAATGCCAATATTGCATCTCTTTCAAGTGATCCATCCAGTGATACACACACTTCCAATAATCGTTCTTCTTCACTTACTGAATAGTTGGCTTCGACAAAGGAAGCATTTAAAACTGAAAGATAATTTGTGTTAGCAAGTTAAAGAAGAATTTAAAACTAATCTTCCAGCTTGGAGACTGCCAAAAGCCTTACCGGTACTGTCCTGAATTCTAATGGAGATGTTTGGGGAAGGTATGTAGATGCTAGAGTCCAAACTAGAAATTGTAACTATAAACTTCTCAGTCTCCTCTAAAGCATCATCAGTGGCAATTTCTATCTCATGGCAAACTAAATTTTGAGTGTTGTTCATTGGCATATACTGAAATAAGATGGAAGTATCTGCATAGTCCTCTGGTGCTGCAAGTTAAGAAAAATGTAAAAAAGTATTGAATTGCTGTAATATATTTTGATTTTACCAGTCGCTGAATCATTTTGTGTAGACAATAGTATTTCAATGCCCCTTTCTATTTTTCCTCCTATTTGAACACAGACTTCAACTAAGATATCTCTTTCACTGACGATATAGCTCTCTTCTGTAAATGAAGAATTTAGAACTGCAAAAAAAATACACTGAGTACTTAAGTACAAAAATTATAACAAATACTGACCTGTATTATCCTGGATAATTATCAAAGATTTTGGCTGTATATTATTTTGAACACTTGTATCTGAAGTATTTATGAAAGTAAAAAATGTCTCCCTATTTTCAACAACACTGTCAATAACCACTGATATATTAATGCAAATGCTTCTATTATAGTTGCTGTCAGCTACAAATACCAAAGACATGTCGATAGCTATAAAATCTTCTGGAGCTAAAAGAAATAGGATACATCAGTTAAGAATTTTACATAAAAAATAACTTTCTTACAAATAGCTGAGCCATTGCTGGTGAAAAGTCGTACTGATATATCTCTCTCTGTTTGTCCACCAAGGAACACACAAACTTCAACCAACTGATCGTTTTCATTTACCGTATAATTTGAGGAAGTAAGTGATACATAAACAACTGGAAGAAAATGGCACAAATAGTTCAATACTTTGCAATAATTCTTTCAAGCAAATTTTCTTACTGCTGCTATCCAAGATGTCGATAGTCGAGTTAGCTTGCTCAATATCCACACTGGTATCTAGAGTTGCTATAGATACGAGGAAACTCTCTGTATCTTCCACTACTCCATCTTTCACAATACTCAAATTCAAACAGAGACTACGCTGGCGATTAATGAGGTCAGGTACGAAGTTAATGGAAAAATTAGCACTATTATAGTCATTGGAACCTGTTAAAAAAAGTAGAAAAAATATGGTGGCTATTTATGGCTTTTACATAAGCGATAGCATAAAGTGAATTTATGATTAACCTTTGGCTGAATCATCTGCAGTGAAAACCTGAATGGTTACTTCTCTTTCTGTCAACCCTTCCAACATTATGCAGATTTCTACAAATTCAGAGTCTTCCTCTGCGGAATACAACTCTGAGCTCAATGAAGCTTCAACTCCTGCCATGAATTCATGCCATTGGAATAAAAAAAGGCAATTAAATGTATTCATATTATAATATTGTTTACCATCACTTACTGTTGCTGTCTAGAACTAGAACGGACGACATTGAAATTAACAATCTCACACTTAAGTCTGAGGACTGTATATTCACAAATAACTCTTCTGTTTCCTCTACTACTTCATCAGACACTATAGATATGTTTCTACACTGAATGTGGCTCACAGAAGAGTCCGGTAAGAATACTAGAGACAGAGTGGCAGAGATGTAGTCAGACCCTATGAAATCAATAATATGAGGCCATTGTGACATATCAGAGACAATAATCTAACTTTCTTACTTCTTGTCGCTGAACCATCACTGGTGCTGAGCTCTATGACTACTGGCCTTTGAAGAAGTCCAAACAAAGAGACACATATTGTAACAAAAGTGTCCACTTCATTTGTTACAAACATGGCTTCACTTAATGAAGCATTAACGGCTGTACAATAATATATCATTTTATTATTTCTAAACCTCAATATTATGCTATACCTACTATCCTCACTTACTACTATTATCCTGTATGAACACTGATACCTGGGGCCGTAAAATTTTCACTCCAGGATCAGAAGTATTTAATGTAAGCACAAAATGTTCTGTGTTTTCCAAAATTTCATCAAATACTATTGGTATATTTCTACAAACAGTTTTTGATGAGTCAGCATCAAAGAAAACAGTAGAATTTATGATTCCATAGTCTTCTAAGGCTACAGGTAATGGATTATAAATGTTACACAATAAAAAAGCGATCCTCTTACCTATAGCTGAGTGATCTTCTGCAAATAGCATCATCTTTACTTCTCTTTCAATAAGTCCATCAAGTATTATACATATCGGTAAAGACATTTGTTTTTCATTGACAGTATAAATGGCTTCACTAAAGGAAGCATTCAATACTAAAAGGAAAAAACCACAGGAAACATGAACACTTTAGTCAAATATTATTGCCTAATAGTATCTTACCGGTGCTGTCTGATATAAAAATAGAAGCATTAGATAATGGAATGTAGATATTGGAATCTTCACTAGATATAGTCACTGTAATTTCTTCCGTGCTTTCTAAAACATTATCTGTATTTATTTCTATATTATTGCACATTATGCTGAAGTTTGTAGGTATGAAAATTATCGAACCAAAATACTGCATGTAGTCTCCTGGTGCTAAAAATACAGTTTGCATAATTATGATTTAATTATTTAAATTATACTATTATAATTACCAATTGCTGAGTTATTGAATGTGTTAAGAAAAATTATCACTTCTCTTTGAATAGCTCCCTCTATTTGAATGCAAACACTGATGAATCGTTCAATTTCTGAAACTGTGAAACTTGATCGAGTGAACGATGAATTCAACACTGTAAAATATTATTCCAAGGACTTCTAACACTGAAATAAGCAAAAATAGAATTGCAATTCTAACCTGTACTGTCTTCAATAGATATCACTGCTATTGAATGGGATATTTGCACACTGGAGTCTGAGCTATTAATGACCACTTTCAACTGTTCTGTATTTTCAATAACACTATCTGATTCCAATGATATGTTCACACAGAGAGGTTGACAGCAATATGCTGTGACAAAGGTCAAAATTAAGTTTAGACCAACAAAGTCTTCAGATGCTGTATAGTATTATAATACATTTTAATCGATTGATTCAGAAAAATTCAACACTTTACCTTTTGCTGTGTCACTAATTGTGGACAATTCTACTTCTACATTTCTTTCTATTGATCCGTCAAGAAGAACACAAACTTCAACAAACCCAACATTTTCATTGCTTGAATAATTTCTTTGCTTCAATGATACATTTACGCCTAAAAGAATAAGCAACTCTTCAATTCACAAAGCATATTATTACATTATATTAATGGTATTTGAATTTCTTCTCTTTTTGTCAAGCTTTATAATAAAAGTACTTACTACTGCTGTCCTGTATAATGATGGATGCATCGGATTCCATTATTTGCACATTGGAAGTCAATGATGAAACTGAAACAAGAAACTCTTCGACATCCTCAACAACATCATCAAATACGACTGATATATTTCTGCAAACCCTACGGCTGTCAACAGAGTCTGAACCAAATGTGACTCGCCAGTATACATTGTCATAGTCACTTGACACTGCAATACAATAGAAAGTATACTTCAAGGTTTAGCTTAGTTACATCAGTATCGTTTATTCCTACCTGTTGCTGAACCATTTATAGCTTCCACCAACAGAATCACATCTTTCTGAATGATACCTTCAAGTACCAAACACACTTCTACTGAGCCTTCACTTTCACTGACAATATAACTTGCTTCACTAAATGATGCATTCACCACTACATCAACACAAGTACAATAATTCAGTCTTATTAACTCAACACTATGCTAATGTGTTATTTCTAAATAACGCCATCAACTAAATAATGTGCCACAAGCTAATACTTGATCTTGTGCTATAATTAAAACTTGCTAAGCAAATAGATTAAATTACATTACTATGGAGCAGTTATTAATAAAAAATATAATCAAATTTAATAGAACTGTTTTGAGACCATTAATCCATATTGCAAGATAGTGCTAAATAATCATTGATGCTTACCATCACTGTCATAAATATTTACGGTAACCTCCTGAGTCCTACTGGAATTAGCAATTAGGGAACTGTTAGTATTTGCCATTACTGTAAAATTTTCAGTATTTTCCAGCCCATCATTAGCAAAGATAAGAATACCAAAGCACAGAGTATTGCCTGAAGTCAAATTGAAGACCAATTGTCGCATAGTTCCTTGATAATCATCATTCTCTACAGACATAAATATTACAAGATTACTTGAATCTATTTCATATCAATTCAAGAGAAATAATAATTCTTTTTTGACGTTAAAAATGAACATTAAGCAATTAGCGAGCAAGTGAAGCAAGCGAGACACTATACAGACACTATGGTGTCGAAATTGAGACTCGGGGATATTTGTTATATATGCAAATTCTCTTGCAACCGCTAGCAGTTATGCGCACCTGGCAGAGCCAGGATGCCTGTGCACTAAGCAGGCACTGTGAGCCGTGCAAGTAAAGCTCCTAGAGCCAGCTAGGAACTCGCAGGAGAACAGGCCTTTCCTCACAGCAAGTGGTGTGGCCACCCGAAATCCAACCTGGACCATTGCTGCTTCATGAGAAAAGGCCTTGAATTTGCACTCCAGCAAATTCCAGGTACCCAATCACAGCTGGGTGGACTGGTGGGGTTGGTAGGAGGCAGATGGAAAATTAGATGGAAAATTGTCTGAGTTGGGCTTGAACTTGGGGACCTCGGGCCCTGAGCCAAGGACACAACCACTACACCACTGTCACCGCCAGACCGGGACAGGAAGCAGAAAACAAGTAAACAAACACACGAACACATTATCATCATTTATTCACACACAAACAAACCGTTAGTCTAGATCTCAATTAGTAACTCTTTCAGACTGTCACTGTTAATTACAAACATCAACAAACAAACTATTCATAGTTAACGATCCATTAAGTTATCTCATACAGTGATCCCTGGGTGTGTATCATTTTGCCTGGATATAAGCCAGGGTTTTTCTGTTTTTGATTCATTCTTCTATGATTCTAACTAAAACTGAGGACCCGGTTTGGCTTAGATAGTTGGGGTAGAAGGGGAAATCAAGTTAGTTGTCATTAGCAGAGGAACTTGCGGTGACAACCACACAGTCACCACTTGTTTGTGGGGACGTACGTATGTCATTTGTACTTTGACCCTCTTGTATTTTTGTGTTAGCTCGGTGTTTGACCCTGTCCCAAACTTCACTAATCAGAACCCTCTCTTTTATCGATCATTACCCTATCATCCTAGAAATTGGATTGTTTATTTGAATTCTTTTGCGGGTGCAGTTAAAACTCAAACACTTACCAGAGTTCCATTTCTATTCTAGTTAGTGGCGGTGGTAAGTTAATACGCTATTTGTCGTAGTTAGAAGCTCTATGCAACAGTATTTACTTGAATGTTTTTTATTCACTAGATAAACCACGAAGGTAAGTCTCATAAAGGTGTGTTCAGTTGTGTAAATAGTATTGTACACTACTTAGAAAAATAATAAAACATTTAAATACCATGACTTGTTTTTTGTTGTTGTTGTTTTTTCAATTCAAACAGTTGCAGGGAGTGTTACTATGGCACTGAAACACCCTTACCGTATATACGTAATTTAAAAACTCGACTTTTTTTAGTAGCTTGAGTGTTAGAAGTTAAAATCAATCGTTTAATGCACACACATACATACATGCATACATACATACATACATGCATACATACACACACACATACATACATACACAAACACGCATGCACTCACAAAGCCTTTGTACTTACCAATTGCTGTACCACTCAAACTTTGTATCCGAACAATTACATTTCTATTAGGAGTCAATCCATTTAAAATACTTAAGCAAACAGTTACTTCACTGTCAGCTTCAGATGCATTGTATTGAGTCTCAAGGAAGACAATTTGAAGTTGGACTGCAAAAATTTACAAAATACCAAAATTATTTTCAGAACTCAAAGAATAATTCAAAGAAACATTATTTTGATAAAATTGTATACTAAGTCTTTTAGTGCAAATAAATGCAAGATATTTAACATTTTAATACATTTTGTGTATTAACTATATAATGCAAACATGTGTATTTTTTGCCAAAATATTTTCCCACATGCATAAACCCAAAGAAGAAATATTAACTTGATAAAATTCATACAATATCCATGTACAGCCCTTTCTGCATTGAGTTAATACATATGAAGGCATTAACACTCAAAAATTCTATATCTACCTGATGCTTCAATTATTTCAGCTCCATCAATACGATACAAGTATTGTCCATCCATGAGGACATTTGTGCCATTAACAACAGCCTGAGTATTTGGAAGAAGATTTAGAAACAATGGGTGGGAAAAGGGTACTGGTATGGCCTCTGGTACAGGTTCACCACCTGGTACTGGTTCACCACCTGGTACTGGTTCACCGCCTGGTACTGGTTCACCTCCCGGTATTGGTTCACCTTCCGGTATTCGTTCCCCACCATCTGGTAACTGATTACCACCATCAAATATTCCCGAATGGAAGCCAACAAAGAATCCACTGACTTCAAGATAGCCATAGTTAAAAAATACAAATGACGCTGACCCATTAGTGGTAAGAATAAGTTGAAAAGAATTAGTCATCTAAGAGAATTCAAAAAAGAAAATAATGATATTTGTAATACAATTACTGCAATATCTAAAACTTGCCCTTAAAATAGACTGTCTAAAATTGACCCCGCCCTTACTACTTTGTTTGAATTAGTAAAGGCTTTTTAGCTACTTATGTACAACCAGAACTTACTAAAGACTCAGGACCTATAGCAACCCGATTCCAAGTGATAGAGCTGTAAAAGGAAGCATTGTAATTTTCAATACCAAATGATGCTTCAATCAATCTCGACAGAGACCACACAACATCGGCGTCATTCACGAAGCTATAAAATCTGTTTCCAGTGGTAGCCAAAGGCCCTCGAAATAATGGAGCTATTAATGGAGGTAAAGTACGTTGAGCCGCTTGTGAAAAAGTGACAAAAGAATCTTCGATCTAAATCATAACACCAAACATTTGCATGTATTTTACCGAATGGAATGTAAGCAACACACAAGCTCAAAAAATATACTTACAAACAAGCTGGAATAAAATGCTCCAAGAAAAGGAAAAGAAAATGGAAGATTGATTTGAAACTGACAAAAGCTGCATGCAGGAATCGTTGTGTCTCCCACTTCAACACCAAATGAAAGAAAGAAATCTAAATGCATTAACAAATAAAGGAGTTGTAGAATACATGAGTCAATCAATTTGTCTTAATTTAAATTTAAACTATCAACATTATTAGCCAAAGATATGAAGTGTATTAGATGAACTGATAACATATTAGGTTGGCCATCATTCTTGCAGTGCGTGCAAGTGTAATATTTCACCAAATAGAACTGTATATTGAAAATATTTTTCATAAACCTACATAACTAAACTTTCAGACAAAAATACATTCCCTAAATCCATTATACTTACTCAGCCTTGGATCTTGGACAGGACCTATTGTGGAATTTTGATCTATACATGAAAAAATATATTAATAAATGTCATTTAGCAAGTACAAGTGCTAAACTTTAGTACCTTGGTCATCATCAACGGTAATGTTCACATTAAGAGGTGATGGTAAGAACAGTACATTACGTCTTATTTGAAATGATACCAAAGAGAGAATAATGAAGTAGTTTGGAGAAGACACATTATTGTCTACCACACTGATGGAGAAGCAGGTTTCATTTTGAAATGCTGGCACTACTGGAAGCGGAGGTGAAGATGTGAAGTCTTGTCCAAATACTGCATATAAAAATACACACATATAATTGCAAGACAATGATAATAAATTGTATATACAATTTTTTTTCCAAATCGTATACTTAATCGCTTAATTTAAGCAATATTTTTGCTAATCATCATTAGATGTACTCTGTCTCTTCCACAGAAAATATTTTCTGTCACTAAGGATCAAATCAAGGTTATTTTTACTTACTTGTATTTTGTGTTCCAGCCAGTCCTATCAAAGGGGAAACTCCCTCTTCTACAGTTGCATTGTGTAACTGAACACATACTGGAAGTTGTTCTCCCTCAGCCAAAGAGCTTCCATTCATTAGTACAAGTGAAAATTTAATATCATCGTAACCTGTTATAAGATTTAACCATGGTCAACATAATTAAAATAGTCTATCAAAAATCTGTAATTAAAAATTAACGTTCATATTGTGGTAATTTTACTATCTTATAAAGGTAATAAAAAGTATCGCTAATTCAGTTATTTCAGATGAATGGAATAAATTGCAGTATATCTCACTATAAACAGCCAAATATAAGTCTAAATTAACACACAGTGGCCCATTAACAGAGGAATACTACTGCAATGATATTGACATCTTGTTCAGTCACAGACATTACAGATAATATTGTAAATTATAGTAAACTCAATTGCATTTAGCTTTATGAGCTACCTCACCTTCATCATCAAAAATGTTGACAGTTGTTCTGACCCTGACATCTGATAAAAGATAAGACAAATCTACTGGAGATGTCAACTCTACTATTAGGGTTTCCATGGTTTCAGCAAAGGTATCATCCAATATTTCTATAGTGGTACAGTTCACGGCAAACTTATCGGAGCTTGGAGATATTACAATGGCAGCCTCTGACCCATTCACCAAAAAATCAAAGTTTTGACCTAAAAATGTTCAACAACTTCCATGATTTACTTGATTTTCAAGCACAAGTTAACTCATTTATTAATAATAAATCAATTTCAATTGGTCCATTTGTATCATTATTATTATAGCTAATTCAATTTTATTAATTACTTGGTTAGAAAGCTTAACTAATTAGTGGTTAAGGTTCACTGCCTGACAGGTACACAGACAAAAACATTAACTGATCACGAATGCCGATTTTATATAAACTTACGAAGAGCAATATTATCTACCCTGATAAAGAATAGAATCAGCAAAGTACTGTTGAGTCCAAAATCTGGTAAAGTTGCGTTAATACAAACTTCTACAGAATCGTCTATTCCTTCTGTGACGTTAAGTTCATCATCAACTGTAGCTACAACTAACATTTACAAAAAAGATTTAATAAAATTACCAAATAAATCATGGTTAGCAAGTAGCATACATGACAAGCTCATTAAACACATCTGACAGACAATAAAGTTTCATATAATTACCAGTAGGTTGTTCTGTAAGACATCTCACTTGGGCAATCAGGAAGAAAACGCAGCCTTGTTGAACGTTGAAATTCTGGTAGGTACAGTTTATTAACATATTTTCATTCCCATTACAATCCACTTCAGTGATGTGAACATTTTCAGTGCTGCCTGGCATGGATCTTGCTAGTGCTCCTGCAACAGAAGATATGTTGAGCATTCCATATCACATGAGTACTCAATAATATCCGATATTGAATGCTGCATATTCTAATTCATCCATACATAATAACTAAAAATTTAAGGTATGGTAGTTGAATATCTACTGTCTTGGAAGAAATATCCATGTATGATAAACAAATTATTACATTATTTTTACAACATGGGAATGACATTTCATTCATACTACTTGTATTATCACTCACTGTCTGCTTGCATGAATAATATGTTGTGTGCTCGTGAAGTATCTCCCCATATTGTGCAATGACTCGTGCAATAAGTAATATATAAGTTTATATATCTGATATGCAACTTACGAATAACTTGTGCATGTGTGTATATGTTTGGAACTGTGTAATAAACTTAAATTATTTCAGTAAATTTATACTCCAAATTTGAGATAATATCTATAAAATCTCATTCTAACCAATCTGTAAATGACATAGGTATAATCAGCATTACCTAGAGTTTGAAATCCCAATTGTCTGCACACAACTTGAGCATCTCTAGAATCCCAGCCATTGCCACACACTGCACCATACTCATTGTTGAAACAGATCTCAACACGTCCCTCAGATATGGAATTTCCTTCAGCCAAACGAATTGATCCTTCCATGCAACCTATGATAAGTATTAAATCAAGCAATGAGGTTAACAATGGGAAAGTAATTAAAAGGAAAAATACTGTTTTCCACATTGTTAAGTTTAGTATATTTGTAACAAAAACTTTTGTCAAGAAAAGACATGACAGAACTTTTAGATACATGTACCAGGTTTTGGACATCGTAAACATAGAAATAAACTGCAGTGATATAAGGTAGGATATGTTGTTGTTGTTGTTGTTGTTGCTCTATAATTACAATCAACATTAAGCTAAAACAATAAACTCACCATCACTGTCCACAATATAGACTGTTGCCACTTGCATGTTTGTTGTATTAGATACAGCATCATCATTAGAATATGCAGTTACAGTGAAGTTTTCAACAGGCTCAATTCCATCATTGGATAGCAACGAAATGTTGAAACAGAGTGCTGGCCCTGAATCAGCATTGTAGGTCAACTGAGCTGTGAGAGTTTCAAAATCTGTTTCTTCTGTAATAAAAAAATTATAGGGAATTTAAGATGCATAAGTTCTAAAAATACATTTCATTAAATGATATAATCATTATTGATGCCGCCATCACTATATAAATTGTACCTACAAAAAATAATATTCTGTTTTTAAAATTATGTTTTAATGCCGTAATGATGAAAATGTCTAACCAAAATTAATTTTAATGAAAAGTCATTATTGAAGTTTAAAATAAACTTGTGACAAACTGAGAATTTATATATTTTGTTTGCTTCATAATATTTTAGTGCTAGCTTTCGATACATGCAACACGCCTAAAAAAACTGTATTTTTTAATTAAATTAATAACCTTACCAGTGGCTGTTCCATTATGGGTCCGCACAACTACCACTATGTCACGATTGAGTGATAAGTCAGAACCAATACGGAGACATATGTTGACTCGCCCATCTGCCTCACTGACATTATAAATGGGCTCCACAAAGGAAAACTCTAACTGAACTATATATAAATCCAAATGAAATAATGAAAGAATTATATAATTACTATATTAATTTACATACAACAGAACTTAAATGGGTAATGGTTTTAAATAAGTATTCCATTACATACAATGTTATATATACATATACAATAATATATTCCTATTTATCAATTGAACCAATGCCAAAAATACATTTCATGCATGTACCTCACGTCTTACCTGATGCTGCAATAACTTGAGCTCCATCAATACGGTATAAGTATTGCCCATTTGTGAGTACATTAGTGTTGTTAACTGCTTCCCTGATATTAGGAATTAAATTTACAAACAACGGATGAGAGATAACGTCGTGGGGTGCGCGTTCACCGCCATCGGGTACAGATTCACCACCACTTTGAGAGGTAACTCCAGAATGGAATCCAATGAACAACGCATTTTCTTCCAAGAATCCATACTTGAAGAAAACAAAAGAAACTGAACCATTCGTGGTGAGGATTACTTGAAAAGAATTTGCCTGTTAAAATTTTAAACATCAATTGCTGTAATGAGTGCACTTATCGCATGCTGTTATATTTAGTACCCACCAAAGATGGAGATGACACTGAAGCTACTCGGTTCCAGGTAATAGATATATAAAAAGAGGCATTGTAGCTCTCTATATTAAATGAAGCTTCAATAAGTTTTCTTAAGGGGGATATTAACTTCCTGTCGTAAAAAAATTTGTAAAATCTATTCCCGGTAGTGGCCAGCTCATTCAGAAAGTACGGAGCAATGAGCGGTGATAAGTCACTCCCAGTACTGGAAAACACTAGAATGGAATTTGATACCTAAATAAAAAAATTATCATATTCAATATATAAGCAATTTCATAACAAATACAGAAGTGAACTTTATACATTATTAAACACGTCTGACTGATTTTCTTCCATTTTTATAAAACTTACAGAAATAGTTGAATACAAGCTTCCGAGAAATGGCAGAGAAATTGGGAGATCAACACGACTTGAACAAATTACACATGGCGGAAGTGCAATATCACCAACTTCAATACCAAAAGGAACAAAAAAGTCTACAAAAATAGATTCAAAAAAATGTAAATGATTTTTAGTGCTCCCATACACTAAATTTATTTTTCTCCCTTTATATTATAGCATAAAAAACAATTGATTCAGTCATTCTTGGCTGAAACAATTAAAATAATGGAAAATTTTATCATTCTCACAGCCAATATTATGTTAATTAAAATTAAAGATTTTTGAATGTTTTGTTACTTGAATTGTCTACGTAATTAAATTTCAGAAAACTGACATTCTACTGAATGTACTTTCATATTAAATTCACTTACATAGTCTTGGATCTCTCACAGGTCCAATAGTGAAGTTATTATCTAAATTTAAAAAAAATTACCATTTATTACTATTTATAATATTCAAAGTACATTACCTTGCTCATCATCAACTATGAAGTTTCCACTAAGTGATGACCTCAACAATGCAACAGTCCCACTAATATGGACTGATGCTATAGAAAAGATAATGAAGTAATTTGGAGTGTAGATAGCATTGTCCACCACACTGATGGAGAAGCAGGTTTCATTCTGAAATGCTGGAATTACTGGAAATTGAGGTGAAGATGTAAAATCTCGTCCAAAAGCTGTGGGAGAAAAGTAATTACCAAAAATTTGATAATAGATTTATAATCGCTAGCAAATAGGCAATTAATTTTACATGCTTCATCAATGGCATTTGTTGATACAATTTAAGACATAATAAACTATACAGAACACAATGATGGGAATATTCAAATCCATCCCCTAAAATTTGGTATATACCAATTCTATCAAATAATGGATAAAAGCAATATTCATAATACTACTTATTATTTAAATAATGGATGAAAATTAATAGCTACTCATTATAATCCTTAATATTAAAAATGTTGATTCTGTCAAGTATTCCTTAGTGGTATATTTAAGAACATGCAATTGAGCCAAATAAATAATTAAACAGTGAACAAAAAACAGCAACATACATATCTAGTTTGAATATTACCTCCCACCCTCCCACCTACTGTACTGTCCACTTACATTACCTCCCACCTTCCCACCTACTGTACTGTCCACTTACATTTATCTCGAGAGTTAAAATTATCACAAGTACTTTAGTTTCTTATTTACCACTGAGTGATAACTTAAAAATTTTTGTCAAAAAATACTTTTATGATTATAGTTTCATTCAAATTATAACATATAGTTATTACCATTGTCATGTAGTGAATACTGAATCAGAATACAGATGATTTCTTTTGCTTTCTTTTCTATACAGCTGGCTTAACTATACAATCATGCTAAGTCCCAGCATGGAGAAATAGCAGCACTCAATATTACATAAACAGTTAGTGCTTAGTGACTATACCATTTTATTTCTATAAATTTTTGTTCTTGGTACAAATTTTAGCTCTACTTAAAAACTAAACTTCATGGATTTGATTTTACAAACTATTTATTGAAAAATGAATTACTAAAATTGTACTTTGCAATATCAATGCTTACTTGTATTATGACTGCCAGCTATTCCAATTATCGGGTTAATCTGGATTTCTACAGTTACATTCAGTAATTGAAGGCACACTGAAATCTGTCCTCCCTCAGCAATAGGAGTTTCATTTAATAGCATAAATGAAAAACCAATTGCTTCATAACCTATAGTTCATTTGTGGGACAATAAAAAATGGATAAAGAATAAAACCATACCATCTCACCTTCATCATCAAAAATGTTAATGACCGTTTTGCGACCAACTTCAGATACTACGTACAATTCTGGGTTAATAGCCATCAACTCTATTGTCAGTGATTCCGTGGTTTCAGCAAAGTTGTCATCCAATATATCTACTGTGGTACAGTTGATGACAAATCTATCAAGACTGGGAGATATTACGACAGAGATTCCTGATCCCGTCACAAAGTAGTCGAAATTACGCCCTGGATTATTATAAATAGAGAGACTGCATCAGTTACATGCTCAGTACCCAATGGCTGAAACCATACATGTACATAATAATTTAATTATTAGATGTATTCTCTCTCTCTTTCACAGGCTTTTTTTTTAACAATACAGAATTAAAAATCGCCACCAGGAATCAAACCCAGGACCTCTTGTATAGCGCACAAGTGCTCTGCCACTGAGCTACGACAACCAGCCGGCGAACAAACACTCCAATTCTGTATTTATACTACTGTTAAGGGGTACTGCTATGCTACAATCTTACTCTCAACAGACTAACGAAATTTCTCTTTTTTGGTTGTCGTAGCTCAGTGGCAGAGCGCTTGTGCGCTATACAAGAGGTCCTGGGTTCAATTCCCGGTGGCGACCAAATATTTTAAATTTTGTATTGTTAAAAAAAAGCCTGTGAAAAATAGAGAATACATCTAATCAGTAAAAGAAGGCTGAGAAAGAGATTGTGAAATGATAAATTTAATTATCCTAGACGTCCTTATCGTAGCATCACATGAGCCTTTTTACCTAGTTAAAGCTTTACTCTTAATTTTACAATAAACCAAAACAGCCTTTTAAACTCCAGACACTGTTCATAGGGTCGCATTTCATGTATGTAAATTATCATTTACTATAATTAAATGCATCTTTAAACTAATTATGGAAGCTAATTGACGTTCTTTAATAAACTCTCACCAAGCTCTAATCAATGAGGAGTTTATTAATATGAATGGGAAGCCAAATTTTAGTGCTTCATTAGATTAATCATGTGATAAACTAATGACAACTTACGTAATGCAGAATTGTTGACTCGAATGAGGAAAAAAATCATCAAGGTATCGTTGAGTCCATAATCTGGTAAAGTGGCATTAACGCAAAATTCTACGGAATCATTTATCCTTTCAGTGACATTAAGTTCTGGATTTACAGTGGACACAACTAAAACAATAAAATAATACGCACTTCTATTAACTGGCAACTGTGACATTGCCACATAAAGATAAGAATACCTGGCAAATATCAAAATAGAAAAGAAACATTAAGATAGATTAATACCTGTTGGTCGTTCCACTAAACACTGCACCTCAGCAACTAGAAACAACATACAACTCTGCTGAGCTGTGAAATTTTGGGAGGGGCAATCTCTTAGGAAGTCCTCATTCCCAGTACACTCTACTTGAGTGATGTAGGAGGTTCCCATGACACCTTGTCTGGTGGATGCAGCTGCACCTGTACTCATTATAGAATAACATGCACTTAGTTAATTAACTCCTTTCTTTATTATTAATTACGATACTTAAACATCATGTTGTTTTCTACTCGCCTATTGTCTGAAATCCAAGTTGCCTACAAGTGACTATTGCATCTCTCGAATCCCAGGAATCTCCGCAAATGTTGCCATATGAGTCGTTTAAACAAATCTCAACAATTCCCCTAGAAACAGGACTTCCTTCAACCAGACGAACTGACCCCTCCATACAACCTAAACAAAACAATTCAGTGTAAATTATGAGACCTTTTTGTAACATACAAATAAATAAATAAATTTTAATTAAATTAATTAACTGAAACATAATGTGCATCAATTCAAAATATGTGCATTTTTCTAGCCAAACTGTCCGGGACTGGAAGACGTCTCCGAACAAGAGGAGAACTAATGAACTTGCTAACTAACTTTACCATACTTTACCATACTTTACCATGTGTTCATAATGATTATAACAATATTCATAGTCAACCACTCTAATCTGTATCATGTTATTCACATATATTGTGTTGTAAATGTATAGAAATATAATATAGTAAAATTCCCAGTGAAGTAAACTGGTTTGGGGTTAAGACCGTGCGTACTGCCTATACCTGCATTCCTAGTCAGGTCTACAACGACGGCAAGGTATCCGTCTCCCTGGCTCCGGACTGGTGCAGGCGCACAACTTTAATTCTGGTTAGCTAGCTTAGCTGGGTGGTCCTTCGACTACACTCTGTGACCACAACTGCGCTCAGGTGGAGTTACGCCCCCCCCCCCCCGAACACAAACTATTATTTAAATCACAACATAACACTTGCTAACTCACCATCACTGTCCACAATATTGACTGCTGCCACTTGCATGTTTATCGAGCTAGATACCAGAGTATCATTAGAATATGCAGTTACAGTGAAGTTTTCAACAGGCTCAATTCCATCATCGGATACCAACGAAATGTTGAAACAGAGTGCTGATCCAGAATCAGCATTGTAGGTCAACTGAGCTGTGAGATCATCAAAATCCATTCCACCTAAAATGGAAACCATTCATAAACATTCTTGTAAGTTCCACTTGCTCAAAATTCAGCAATATAATGTAATTCTTAATGGAGTATAAATACATGAGATTATAATATCACTTTTAACAAGATAAATTGCCTCTTACCAGTAGCTGTCCCATTCTGAGTCTGCACTATCACCACTATGTCACGATTTGGCGTCAAGCCAGAAACAATACGGAGACATACGTTGACTCGCTCATCAGCTTCATTGACAACATAATTGACTTCCAGAAAGGAAAAATCCAATTGAACTGGAAATTAACAAAAACAATTATTTCACTTTAAAGCAAGTAGAACATTGTAAAAGTTCTTTCTAGCTTCCAAATTAAGTTTTAAATTAGACTGGGAAGAATTATTTGTTTAGAATGGCAATGATTATTACATACAATTGTTCATACCTGATGCTTCTGTAACTTGAGTTCCATCAATGCGGTATAAATACTGCCCATTGGTAAGTACATTAGTGCCATTAACTACAGCCCGGGTGTTGGGAATCAAGTTCACAAATAATGGATGAGTAAGAAAACTTGAGGGCTCGCCTTCGCCTCCATCTGGTACTGGTTCACCCCCATCTGGTACTGGTTCACCCCCATCTGGTAATGGTTCACCGCTATTTTGAGAACGAATCCCTGAATTGAAGCCAATGAACATTGGATCTACTTCAAGGAATCCATAGTTGAAGAAGACAAATGAAGCAGATCCATTAGTAGTTATAATTACTTGATAAGAATTGGCCTATGGACACAACTTCAGTCGCATGCTATTCACAATACAAATAATTTGCTACTCACTAACGATTGAAGTGACCCGACAGCCACCTGATTCCAAGTGATGGAGATATAAAAGGAAGCCTTATAGTCTTCAATATTAAATGATACCTCAATCAGTGTTTTTAGAGGCAATATTAGATTATTATTATTATTATCCACAAAGTTGTAATATCTGTTCCCAGAGGGAGCCAGAGGGTTAAGGATGAATGGAACGATGGTTGGTACTTGATCCATTCTCCTATTTTGTGACCAACTCAGAAAAGAATCCTGAACCTAAAATTGTTATAAATTTGGCCATAACTAAGGACCAATTTCATTCAAATCATCAACAGCACTAAATTAACTCCATATATGTTTTAAGAGAACACAACACCCAACTCACAAAGAGTGTGGAATAGAAGTTTCCAAAGAAAGGTAAGGACACTGGTAGATCAATTCCAAAAGAGCAAAAGCTACATGCTGGAACTACAACATCTCCTACTTCAATTCCAAAAGGATTGAAGAAGTCTAAAGTAGAAATAAATGAGTTGATCCTAAGCAGCTTTCATGTATGATGAACTAACACTGTTAATGTAATACTGAGATAATTATATCACCCTAACATTAAGAAAGGTCTGTTGTTTATCTTACATTTAAATAGCTGATATTATAGCATTGTAAAGATAACCTGATTAAGCATCCCATATGTTATTATGAATTTGTTTATCGCATGATAAACAATGTATACATTTTTGCAATTCATTCACTCCTGATATTCAGCAATTAAGCAATATACAACTATATAGCTCCAGTCATAGTATAATTGAATGTGCTGTGAAATGTATTCATTACTCTTTGGCATACTTACTTAATCTTGAATCACTTTCAGGACCTAAAGTGAAGTTAGCATCTGAAAATAAAAACTATTTTTAATTATCCAACAATTACAAAATTTATTAAACACTTTACCTTGCACATCATCAACAGTCAAGTTTACACTAGATGGTGATGAGCTCAAAAATACTACATTATCCCTAATCTGGACTGATACTATAGAGAGGATAATGAAGTAGTCAGGAGTGTATACATCATTGTCTATTACTCTGACAGAGAAACAAGTTTCATTCTGAAATGCATTTAGGATTGGAAGAGGGGGTGAAGTTGTGAAATCTGGTCCAAAAACTGCAGATACGAATACAATGGTACATACTGTTTAATACTCTGTCATAAGAATACATGCTACAAGGTGAAATTTAGTGCTCGTACTGAAAAGTCAAACAATAAAGTTAGCGATAAATAGTACCACTTACTAGTATTTTGGCTTCCGGCTAAACCAATCAAAGGGAAAATGTTTTCTTCCAAAGTCACATTAAATAAATGAAGGCACAAATGAACTTGCTCTCCTTCAGTAACGACACTTTCATTTAATAGTGTAAGAGAAAAAATAATAGAACCATATCCTATAAATAGAATAAATAACATCAGCAGCATTATGGTCACTAAATTAACCAATAGATTTCAAAACTTATATTCCAACAAATTTAAAGAATCTCATAATAAATCTCCTTACCTTCATCATCGATAATATTAATCACAGTTCTGCGGCTAACTTCAGATACCACGTACAGTTCCAGGTTCATTGGTATCAGTTCTATTGTTAGGGATTCAGTGGCTTCTGCAAAGTTATCATCCAAGATGTGTATGGTGGTGCAGTTTGTAACAAACACATCAGAACTTGGAGATATGATGATAGAAGTTTCTGATCCATCCACTACATAGTCAAGATTTTGACCTGCAAGATAAACAAAGGCCTCTCAGTTAGTTGTTGTTTATTAACAAATTATTAACCTAATAGTTATTAAAATTTAACAGTCAATCTCCAGTTCAGCTTGCATGGTTCTAGTTGTTTTATATTAGCAAAATTATTAACCTTCATAGCTTCTTCAATATTAACCTAACAATTAGTTCATGGTTCTAACATGTGATCACTTATCAAATTGTAATAAAATCTATTCCTCAGCTGATATCTGATGGTGGAAACATTTCACTTGAAGATTGTACATTCACTTTAAACAATTCCGCCCATGTCTTCCTTCATAGCTTCTTGAATATTAAATTGAAGATAACGAAGTCATTTGACTTAAATAATAAATATTACTAAACAACTAAAGGTAAATTACTAAGTAAACTTACGTAAAGCTGAATTTTCTGCTCCAATGAAGATAAAAACCATCAAAGTCTCATTGAGTCCAAAATCTGGTAGAGTCGCACTGATGCAAAAATTCACAGAACTATTAACTCCTTCAGTGACATTTATTTCTTGATACACAGTGGACACCACTTGAAACATTGTGGAATAGTAGTATTTGTAAGTAAATGGAGACCATCACGTATAATAATGTGAATGAGTTTAAACATGAGATTAATGGTGGAGGGTATTACCTGTGGGTCTCTCTCTGAGGCATCGCACCTCAGCCACAAGAGAGAACGGACAACTCTGTTGAGTAGTGAAATTTTGGTGGGAACAATTTACTAACAAATTTTCACTCCCAGAGCACTCCACTTGAGCGATGTGAACATCTCCCACCTCTCCAGGTCGAGACAATGCCACTGCACCTATAATGTATTATGTATATTATATATGTATAATATAAACATTATATATATAGCTATATAAGAAATGTTAAAATCAATTGTTTACATACCAAAAATACATCCTCAGTTTAAATGAAGTGATAAGAGTATTATAAATTTTCCACAACACACACACACACACACACACTCACACACACACTCACACACACACACACACACACACACACACACACACACACACCACTTTCAATTAGATGCAGCACAATTCAAAATACAGGCATAGTTAATTAAAAAAAAAAAAACTTCCCAAGCCAGCAAAATGTCTCAAAATAATGGTGCTATACTGTTAAAGCATTTGCTGGTCATGTAATTGCACAAAGTTTACATACCTATAGTTTGAAATCCCAATTGTCTGCACACAACTTGGGCATCTCTAGAATCCCAAGCATTGCCACACACTGCACCATACTCATTGTTGAAACAGATCTCAACACGTCCCTCAGATACCGTTCCTCCTTGGACCAAGCGGACAGATCCTTCCGAACAACCTGAATATCATACATTATAATCTACACAATCTTTTGACTTAAATTTATCGTAATGTTAGTGTCAATTCGTGATGAGGAAATAATTTAAATTGCCTCAATATCCACACCAATAATAGGCTATTTAGTCAATAGAAATACATTTTGCTAATGTAGTGTAGTTTGGCTTATATTTACAGCAATATTTATCACTGATTTTTTATTTGTGATCAGGAAATGGTCTTGATAGCACCAATGACCAGACTCAAAAGGTCACATTTAGATAGTGAAGGAAGCATCCAGTGCAGTGTCCCTTATGAAGCTTCCTCATGTAGAATCTAATATAAACTCTATTGTAATGGACTAAGTAATGATGCCATTGATAAATTATAAAGTGCTAGTCTATTTTAACGTATGTTACAAAAAATGAAATTTATTATGTGATACTACTGTATTATTTTTTTTTTTAATTAATTCTAACTAATTTTTTCCTATACTGATAAATGGAGGTAATACCCCCATGTGTGCCATGTGTAAAGGTTACTTTGATCAGAGTACAGAAGAGCTTCTTATCACTTTGTTTACCTTATATGCCATTTAATACCCTACAACTAAGCAAACAGTTTTGGCTTCTTGCTGTGGCCCAGCTAAGAACACAGAATGAGCTCTCACTGAATGCAACCTTTCTTGGCTCTGTATGTGCTAATTTTACATCATGTGGTCTTGTAGAACTTAATGGTAAAATAAAATATGCTGACAGGATTACTAGCATGTTTTATGGTAGAGCTAATGAGCATTTTTTTCTTGTTCTAAGGATTCTGTTTTTGCTCAAAGTACATTAGATCCGAACCACAAATGTCATTGTTGTGGCTGGTGGTCTAGATGCAAAAATCTCAAGTGTCAGTTTAATTAAATGAATAAATATTTTATGACAGAGATATCCAACATACACATAGTGGTATTCTATATACTTACTACTTCTGATAGTAATATTTTTCACTGCCGGAACTGCTATATTAACATTCTCAGGGAAGCCTTCGGAAAGTACTAATACAATTTGAAACACCTCTTCATCTTCTTCTAAGAAGTCTTCAATTATCAATACTTGAACAAAATTAAGACGATTTTGGCAGTCAAAATTTAGCAAAGTAGTATTTAAAATGAAGTCACCTGTACGAAACAATAATAATACTTCACTGTGGCATTCCGTTATTAGCTATCTACACATAATTGATAATTAATGGCACATACTTCCATTGCTGGGTGTGGTTAGGACACTAATTTGAAAAGGAGTGGATGCTGGAGTGTTGGTAGTGATATTCACAGGAAGTATAACACTTGTTCCTTCTGAGGCGAAAATGACACTATCAGAGGATTCAAAGCCAACTGTGACTAAAACATGAAGAGCATAAGGAAGTTTAAAATTTAATAGGAAGTCAATAATTAAATGAACTGCATTCTTTCTTTTAATCTCAAGAAATGCTTAGTTGTAGAGATTGAAAGAGAATACACAGAAACCTTTTAGTAATAAGATTCCCCTTTCTACCCAATGGTAGTGCCAATACTCCCCATGAATCATTGTAGTTATTCAAAAGTACTAAGTTTCGATAGGCAACTGTCTAGATGGAATTATGTTTAGCCACACTTGCAAAAACTTTACTTTAGAATGAACCTTCTTCAATCAAAGGTGTCTCAATAAAAGGAAGGTTAAATATGAAAAGGAAATCTCAATTGTCACCAGGGAATCAAACCCACAGCCTCTGGCTTTAACCACCAGTACAGCAACCCACGACTTCCAAGACCTTCACATTTTACTATTGAGTAGTACTACACATGCTGCAGTCTTGTACTCAACAGACCACCAATTATGTGCTGTCTGAACACCATTTCAGTGTCGACCAGAAACACCTCCCCCTATGGAGAGGTGCCATAATTAGTAGATTGAAAATACTTTATCAACACAATTATCAAGTTCTGACCCTTTATAAACACTTCTACTCAACAGTATAGCTATATAGGTAAAATGTGAAAGTTTCGTGGGTTGTCATAGCTCAATGGCTAGAGCACTGGTGGCCAAAGCCAGGGGTACATGGTTCGATTGCCCGGCGACAACTAAGATTTTTCACATTTTACCTTTGCTTTTATTTAGACCCCTTTAATTAAGAATGGTTTTATTCTATACTTTTGATGAAGGGTCAGAACTTGATAATTGTGATGATAAAGCCTCTTTAATTTTATGAAGGGTCAGAACTTGATAACTTTATTTTATCTTAATCCACTACTCATTTGATATTTATTCAGAAGACTTACACATTAAATGTGTGATTCTAGCAACTTCTGCTAATCTGTTGTATATGCCTTTTAGCCAGCCATTGTGTCAATGTTACAGCTGATTTAATATGCAATTTTAAATAAAATACTTTAGCTAAACAAGTTACAATTATGACATAAGAATTTTATAGCTACAGCATTTCAAAAGCAGCTTTATAACTTCATATGCATATTACCACAAATTAGAGGTGCAAGTGCTAATATTTTGAAGTCTATTTACTTACACAAACATACACACAAGAATAATATACATGTACACACATATTGTGTGTATATTGCATACATGTAATCACAAATTAGTATAACTGTCACCATCACTTACTTGACTCAATCTCCACATCTATAAAGAAAATTCCAACATCATTGGATGTCCCACAAGAATAAGGTCCAGCATTTGTGGTGTCTATTAAACTGAAACTCAAATTCCCCACAATGCTTGGTGTCCCGTTAAAAGTAATTTCAGCAAATGAAACTGTGGTGGAGGCAAGAGTTGAGTTCAGAATAGTCACCCCTTGTCTAGAAAACCTAAGAGAAGTATTTGTGGTGAAGTTTGTAGCAATACAAGAAGCTTCAAAAGGTTCACATGCCGCCACAATGATAGACTCTGGTGGCTGCTGAACAATGATTCCCCCTTGAGGGGAAGTGGCTGAATGACAGACGCAAAACCAGGCAGTAAAGATCAACCCCACTGAATAAAACTGGTTCTTACCAGTTATAACAAGCAGAGTCAGAAGATTTGCCCATGGAATGAGCCACAGCTTGGATGGCGGTGCAGCACTCATAGCGAAAACTACAAAACTGAAGCACAAAATGCTGCAAGGGTTAGCTGACATCACATGAGCACAGCATAGCTGCAATTTGATCCAGATGGCATTTCCTTATAAACATTGTGTTGTGCTAATGAAGTGACACCCAAAGAGGAGACCTCTCAACTGCTTTGCCATGTGCTTATCTGAACTAATAATTGAAAATCCTGCTATATTATATTTACATAATTATATATTATATATTCCAGCCTAGATATTTTCACAATATTATTTTTAGGTACCTGACCCAGAAATAACTCAGCAGATATTTCACATATCTGGCTGTATTGGCAAGCTCATTACCCTAGTAGTTATAGCAACCAGCCAAGCTTACCATTTTTCCAGGTTTTTACAGCTACCTTGTTCGTGTGTACACTAGCCAACTGGGTTAGAGCAGCCACTAAAATATCAGCTGGGGTGTGGGTAGTACCTACAGCCAACTTTACCTTAGAGTTACCAGAACTAGTACAAAGATATCTAGTGTATATAGAATAAGTCACATATTACAATCATCAGTGTGATATGGCAAAATATTTCACTTTCAGGCTTTATTTTCACTCTGCCTCTGGCATCATCTTTTATCTCAGTTCACAGTGGTTCTTACTACTTAAGTACCAGTAGCTCTAGAGAAACTCTGGCTACTAAAATCAGCAGAGCATATCTGGAAAAGGGTTTCCAATGTCATAACAGCCACTTACTAGCAACTTTTGTGACCTAGATGCAAACAATGAACATTTTAATGCCACTGTATTAATTCCAGCCTTACTAAAAGTTGGTCTTGCAGGTTGGTCCCTCATGTACTGTGGGGGAATTGGGAGAAGGAGAGTTGAGGGGCGCTTGTGCTAATTCCAGATAGTTGCACTGCCACCAAGTTCTCACAGGCGGCCTCTATGCGCAATGACCCCTCATATTTTCTTTAAAAGGCTCTTACAGAAAAGTCATTACACACACAACGGAGCTAGCTATATAACAGGGAACTAACTGAACTGGCATGACACAGAACTTATATATTAGTGACATACTAAAGAAAGTGATATGTCAAGCACAAAAAAATCACTATACTACCACAACTTTAACACTAATGATACAATGAACTAATCAACACCAATTACAATCCCAAACAAGTCTCACGATGCGCAAACAACATAGTTTGTTTTGTTTTTAAAGATGTAGGACTTCCTGTGGTGTCTGGGCCCACACCTACCGCTATGATGCTCTGATCAATAGTTCAGATGTTCAACAGCTCGTGTATGGATTACGAATCGCACAGCAAGTACGTACAATGAAATGAAACAAGTCTTATTGAGTTGAGTTCGGTAAAGGGTCTGGCCTGGCGATAGTCAATCAGTTTCTTCGTAGCTTGATAATTCTAGAATGGCTCAGGCCACGAAGTGGCTGCCAGCTATTCTGGATTATATGAAGAAGGGGAAGTTGAACATATCAACGTGTTTGGCCAGTTTTCCTACTCGAACAGCTAATTATTTGTCGCTTAATTGGAATAATTTAACTTTATATACCGTCCGCCCCGCCTATGGGCGTGGCCATCGACGGTATAAGACCGCTCGTGCGCATGCTCTCGTCGGCCTTTGATTAGCTCGTCCCAGCTACCCTCATTATTTTATTATTATTATTGTTTTTTTTTTGTTGTTTTTTTTTTTTTTTTTTGTTTTTTTGTTTTTTTTGTTTTTGCCTTGACCCTTGATTATTACATGCCCCATCCAGGGCGGGTGGGCGGGACGTTGATATGTTCAACTTCACCTTCTTCATATAATCCAGAATAGCTGGCAGCCACTTCGTGGCCTGAGCCATTCTAGAATTATATTTCAGAAGGCTCAGTCTCACATATCAACGTGTTGTTTGTAGCTACCTCACTCCGAAGGCTCGCCTGCTGATGACAGCACCGTTCTACCAAAGTGTGGGTTCTGTTGTGACTTGTGATAGAATTTCTGGAAGACTGACTCCGAGCTCCAGTCTGCTGCCTTAAGAATGTCACCTGTAGTGACCCCACCCTTCGAGGCCATGCTCGAAGCCGCTCCTCTTATGGAGTGGCCGCTAAAAATATTAGTGTCAATGCCTGCGCACTCTAGCATGGTTTTTAGCCACCTTGCAATGGTACTAGGTGCCACTGCTTTATGTGGCTTGATTGTGCCAATCAGCACCTTTGTGACCTGTCCCCTGCAGTTCTTCGTTCTTTCTAGGTAAGCCTGCAGTGTTGCCACCGGGCACAGCAGTGGATTTTGTTCGAAGGATGGGAAGAAGAAGTCTTGAAGGGGTCTACCCTGTCTGGATTGTTTTGACAGGTGTGTAGGCGTAAAGCTTACTCCATCCGGGTGAGGGTGCATGGCCCCCACTTCAAGCTGGGCTAGATCCACCGATCTTGATGGTCTGGTAAGGGATAGGAGCATCACTGTTTTAAGAGTGAGCTCTTTCAAACTTAAACCATTGTTAGCACCCCTGCTTGTAATATGATCCAGCACTGTCTGCACATTCCATGTACTAGTGTATTTAGGTAAGGGTGGTCTAGTGTTAAATACCCCCTTAATTAACCTAGTGATTAGTGGGTGATGTCCTACCTCGTACCCTTCCACCTTCTCATGCGCCGATGAGATGGCTGACCGGTAGGCATTGAGTGAGTTATATTTATATCCTTCAGTAAATAGCTCTGCCAGGAAATTGGCAACGTCTGTTACAGGGCCTGAAAATGGATCGGTACCCCGTCTACTACACCAGCTATGCCGTCTCCCAAAGAGGGAGTTGTAGGATTTATTTGTTTTTTCCCTCCACGAGCCAAGGATGAGCGAGCTAGCTTTCTCCGAAAGCTTGTGATCTCTGCATTTTTCCCGGATATGGGCCAAGCGGCTAGCTGAGGGGTTCTCATCTGTGAGCGACTTGTTGCTTGTCTCTGCGGGGGAATCAGGTGTGGGGCATCTGCCAGCATCTCCAGTAGAATTGGGTACCAGGGCTGGGTCCTCCACACTGGTGCTACTAGGACCAGCGAGGCTTGCTGAGCCTGAGCCTGTGCTGCCACTCGTCCCACCAAATTCCATGGTGGATTTGCATATGCCTTGAGCCCCGTCCAGACTTGGAGGAATGCATCTGTTGCTGCCGCATATGGATCTGGCCGCCAACTGAAAAAGACTGGGCACTGTGTTGTCAGTCTGGAGGCAAACAAATCCACCTCCAATGGGCCCCAGAGCTGATGGATTTGTTGAAAGACTCGTGAGTTGAGCTTCCAGTCCGACCGGTCTAGCATGGTTCGAGACTCCGAGTCGGCCACTTGGTTCAAACGACCTGGGAGGTGTTGTGCCTTGATAGTGATATTCCTCTGCAGACACCATGTCCACAGCTCCTTGGACAGTCTCACCAGCTCCCTGGAGACTGTACCTCCCTGGTTGTTGACATAAGCCACTGCCGTGGTATTGTCCATCTTCAAGAGTACTGACAGGCCCGTTTGTCCCTTTGTGAATGACTTTAATGCCAATGTTGCTGCCAGCAACTCCAGGCAATTTATGTGCAGGTTCTGCTCCTCCCTTGACCATGGCCCGCCAGTCTGTTGGTGGTTGCAAACTGCTCCCCACCCTATCAGTGACGCATCTGATTCTATCACTAAGTCCACTGCCTTCCGCAGCATGCTCTTCCCGTTCCACTGGCTCAGGTGATAGTCCCACCACCTTAGCTCGTCCAGGCAATCCTGAGACAGCGTCACTTCTCCTTCGTAATTCTGATTGCTGGCATTTAGGGCCTCTGTCATGGCCATCTGTAGGTTCCTGAAGAATAGCGGGGCAGGTGGTATGGTATGGCTGGCTGCATTCATCTTCCCAACTAATCGGGACAGAGCTCTCACAGGAATTACCCTCTGCTGGGCCAGTTTTCGGGCCTCCGCCCGGATGTCTTTTAATTTTTTGGCAGGCAACCTCAGTTCCATCTTTGTGGAGTCTACTGTTATTCCCAGGAACTCCATCACTTGCCCCGGGGTAATGATTGATTTGTCTGGGTGCACAATAAAGCCAAGACATTCCAACAGGTATTGCAGCCCCTTTACCTGCTCCTCTGCCACTGTCTGGGTCTCCGCCAGCAGGAGTATGTCGTCTATGTAGCAGACCAGACGAACCCCCATCTGGCGCAGCGTAGCCGCTACTGGCTTGAGGGTCTTGGTGAAGACCCATGGTGCTGCTGCCAGGCCAAAGGGGAGACAGTTGAACTGGTAGGTCTGGTTGTCCACTACAAATCGTAGATACTTCCTGTGGCTTGGATTTATAGGGATCGCGAAATAGGCATCCTTTAGGTCCACCTTTGCCAGCCAATCTCCGGGCTTTAACAGGTCCTTTAGCGTCTGCAAGCCTTCCATCTTGAAGTGGTACGTCTGAACGTACTGGTTTAGCGCTTTGAGGTTTATTACGGGGCGTTGTCTGCCGTCTTTTTTCGGCACTAGGAACAGGGTTGAGTAAAAACCTCCCTTGGCCTGTTCCATCTGCGCGACCGCCCCTTTTTGCAGTAGCTCTCTCAGCTCCACCCTCATTTGCGCCATGAGCTCCGCCCCGTATTGTGGTGGGTGCGGTCTCGTCCTCTGGTAAGGGTCGTTTGTGAATTCTATTAGGTAACCCTTTACCGTATCTAGGACCCACCTGTCCTTGGTGACCCTTTCCCAATTTGCTAGGTGGTATTGGAGCCTTCCGGCAACCGCCTTTGGAGCTTTTAAGGGGACCACGCCCCAGCCCTTCAGTTGACATATAATGTTTGTCAAAACTAATGGTGGTGGAATGGCATGAGGTTGGTGCATTAGTTCTTGGGAAGTTCTGGCTTCCGGTACCCCTTGTGGAAGGGCCTGTAGCTGCTCCGAGCTCCTCCCCTCTGGAACTGCTGGTATGATCCTCCTTGCCTGTTGTTGCTGCCTCTGAACCTGCCTCCTCCCCCCCTCCTGGGGGGGCCCCCACGAAAAGGCGACCTGGTGTCTGGCTTGGTGGGGAGAGATGCCCTCATTGCCTTGACCTGGTCAACGTGGTCCTTGGCCTTCTTGGCAAACTCCGTGCCAAACAATGAGGGTGGGGCAGACTGAAAATTAGCTGCTTCCTTGGCCACTGGAAGCAGCGCCTTGTTTAGGTCTGTTGTGACCTTTTCCCTCCTGAGGTGAGTAATCTTAGCGCTGGCATTGCTCACCAACTCCGTGGCGGCAACGACAGCCTTCTTGGCCTCCTCCCATGTTGGGGGTCCTCCCCTTTGTTCTGCTTCCAGCAGGTGGGTAAGGGGCGCCAGGGAGTCGAGCACCAGGGACTGGAGTCTGGCGAGTTCCTTGTCAGCGTTCCTGGTGGCCATCGGTACTTCACTCTTGATGAAGCCGTCTAGCTGCGGGGTCTTCGTGGCCGGCACCTTTGGAAGCGGGTAACGCCTCCTCGCTTTCAAGCGGGCGTCGTTCTTCAGGCCCAGGGTACACCGCTCGGTAAGGAGCTCCGCAGTGGCCTCAGAGACCTCCACCAGGTCTGACTCCTCGTCCGAGTCCAGGAAGGTAGGGATAGGCCCAAGGCGATCTTCCTCCTCTGACAGGCGCTCCATCCTACGGCCCCAGTTCTCGCTGTCAGCGCTCTCCCGCCTCCGGCGGGGGCGCTGCCGCTCCCTCCTTCCTGACCTACTCCGAGATCTGGAGGGGCTGGGGTCCCTTCTCTCCTGCCTGCTCCGAGACAGGGAACGCGTGGAGGGCGACCTCGACCTGTGGCGCCTCTCCGTGTCATCCACAACCGACCGCTCTTTCAGGCGGTCAACGTCTTGCCTCAGGGAGTCGAATTTTGACGACAGCTCCCTGAGAACTGAAACAACTTCATTGTTTTCAGCAGTCATAGCTTCTCCAAGCAAGAGACGATGTCCACGTTGTTCGAGCTAAGAAAAAGGCCGACGAGAGCATGCGCACGAGCGGTCTTATACCGTCGATGGCCACGCCCATAGGCGGGGCGGACGGTATGTAAAGTTAAATTATTCCAATTAAGCGACAAATAATTAGCTGTTCGAGTAGGAAAACTGGCCAAACACGTTGATATGTGAGACTGAGCCTTCTGAAATATAATTGCCTCTTCTGTTTAGTACATACAGTATACACTGAGAGTAATGGACTGGGACGAGCTTCCTGCCTAAACAAAATAAAATGCAGGCAAGGCCCAAAACTCTTTCCCAAATAGTCCTGTATTCAGTACTCTATCACATGTGTTATTAATGACATGTGTAAGCACATCCACATATATTCCATTTACTAAAATTTGTGCACTCCTGATAGTGCTTACACTTGCTCTCCAATAAAAACTTACATGATCTAGAAGGCTCCTCCAAAAAACTAAGTCCAAAGTCACCAATTTTCAATTTTTCTTCTTCAAACCTCCCAAAAAAGATGTTAGAAGGTTTTAAGTCACGATGAACGTAACCTTGCTGGTGAATGAATACCAGGCCATTGACAATCTAAACAGGTACAATCAGCATTATATAGATGAGCTTACTGCTTGTTGCCAAATAGACCTAAATACATACCATTAGAAAGTGTATCTACATCATAGAGGATACAAATCGTGGTATCATTGGTAAGTTCAGATAATAAAACAAGTTTAACCCCTTCACCGCTGTAACTGCCATATGGCAGTTGGAAATAATGCTCCAGGAAAATAGTTTATTCTTGTCTGCATTGCTTCACACAAAACGTTATAGCTTCCTAAAGTTAGCTCAATAGTTAGCAAGATATATTCAAACTCCTTACAGCGGTATCTCTAAGGCTACAGTGCAAACATTGAGGTAGTTTTGGGAGTCCAAGTTCTGGCTTACTTCAAAATGGCGACCAGGTGAGGCCAGTTGTTGAGGCAGTACACCTTGATTAACAGCTACTTCAGCATTTAAAAAAGGTGAATTTAGTAACCAGAAAGTGATATTACGCCTAAAGTCGTTCAACAACAAAGAGAGAGTTGCTCTATGAAGTAGCCCAGGCACTTGACTACAGTTATAGAAGACAAAGCAGGTGCACGAGGATGAAGTAGTTATACTGGACTCAGAATTCGCAGTCTTGAGTCTAGTATCGAATATGGAAAATTATTTATATTCACAGTTCTTTTTTCTTTTAACATTTTAAGACAAAGTTCTAAAAAAAAAAAGTAGAATTTTCGTTAGTCTGTTGAGAGCAAGACTGTAGCATAGCAGTAACCCTTAACAGTATAAATACAGAATTGGAGTGTTTGTTTGCTGGCTGGTTGTCATAGCTCAGTGTCAGAGCGTTTGTGCATTAAGAAAGCAGTCTTGGGTTTGATTCCCGGTGGAGACCAAATATTTTTAATTCTGTATTGTTTAAAAAAGCCTGTGAAAGAGAGAACACATCAAATGAGTAAAAGAAGGCTGAGCAAGAAAGTGTGATGTGATCAGTTAGTGAAGTAGAAAAATTCAAAGGATAAAAAGAATCTTTGAAAGAAGAGAATTTTCATTGGTCTGTTGAGAGCAAGACATAGCACTATCCCATAACTGTATAAATACAGAATTGGAGTGGTTGCCGTAGCTCAGTGGCAGAGCGCTTGTGCGTTAAGCAAGCTGTCCTAGGTTCGATTCCTGGTGGCGACAAAATATTTATTTCATAAAAAAAGCCTGTGAAAGAGAAATAATACATCCAAGGGTTAATGTTGATATTCAGAATCTGCAACTACCAAGTTGTAAAAAAAAAGAAAGAAAAAGATAAGAGACAACAAGCATATTATGTAGACTGCAGTAAGACTCAAATACCTGTTCAAAAAGGACAATCATATTTTTTCTGTTGCGTGAGTTTTCCCCACTGTGACGTATGAGCCAGTCCTTCAATGTACAAGTCTCACATAATTCAGTCAAAATAAACAAACATGGCTTTGAATTCCTACAAAAAAGAATTACAAAAACTTAGGCACTATAGTTGGTTATATGGGTGTGCATTCTAATCACAACATATTCAGTCTGATTGACTTACATTGAAATTTCAAATTTAAATTTAGCTGCTCATTATATGGAAAACGTGAGACAACACAACAATCTTACACCACTATTATTAAAATTTCGACATAATATACAGGAAATTTAATCAATTAAGGATTTCAACAACTACCTCTTAAATGTCCACTTAAATTTACTATACCAAGTTTATACTAAATGTACCCTGCTAATTTGATTGAAACTTTCAGGTCCGATATATGATTGTTATTATCAGAGGCTATTTACTCGATGTCTCATACAGTGGCCTTCATTTAACTCACTTTTTTGTTTTTATCAAAATAAAACTCCTTACCTGTACTGAGTCCTTTCACGCCGACCCCACCAATCTTTCGATGCTTCTTCAATCCAAACGTCTTCATAGTGCACAGTGTTGTCGTGATTTAACTTGATCAGTGCCTTTATTTCTTCCAACTTCTCCGGCAGCTCTCTTAATCTTCACCATTAAAATTATATAGTAAACAAAAACACAATATTCCTACGTATGTCTTCTCTAATGTATTCAGAGTAGTGGACACATGCATAAGTTATAAACTTACTCATTTGCTAGTAGCTTTATGACCTTTAGCGCATAGTTATTGCCAGTTGCTCTCTCGATGACGTGGTACACCACACCAAAACCCTCGTTACCCAATCTTTTCTCTTTAGTATAAAACCTAAAATCAACAACAGTTTGATGTTCATATAATTCCATTATTACTACTCCTTCAATAAATTTAACATTTTAACCTAAATTTGTATGAGGGTTTCTTATGCCCTAGGATTTCCCCCTCCAGCTGCATTTTCTCCCCTCCAGAAGTTTTGGTAGTTAATATAGTACAATAGTTGAATTCTAAGACTAGTGGTGTGCTTGAGCACAAAAGGTGAGTGAGCCTGCCTTGTGTTAGGTTACATTTAACTACAATATATATATAGTCTGTTGGTATGATGACATGTTACTTATGTCACAGAACTTTATAAAAGGCTAGATAAGAAAGAATTGCCACATAGCTTTACCAAATTGAAGTAAAATATGTATATATATGTATGTATATAATATGTGTACATAATACACACACAGAGATCAGTTACAACTAGGTAATATTTCCTTCTCTGGCCAATAACTGATAAGAAAATAAAACAACGGTACATACATTAATAAATTGTACAAACCTTCCATTGCCAGATATAGTTCCAGTGTCTTGCCTTAAAATTGAGTAATCTCTCTCATTCCCACTGTAGTTCTACCATAAATAAGGCAAATGCATTCACCACACTATCCAAACCGGTACTGGAGGTACCCATTGATGCCACTTATAGGGCATCATTTAGCAACAGTAACTGAATCATTCCAGTTTATATGTACATACATACAGTATATACAGAGTATTTAGAAGTATTAAAACATTGGTTCACGCACTCTACACTTTAAAGTGATCTGCTTATTGGGGTTACCATCTACCCAGTCATTGTTGTTTAATGCATACATATGTAGCAAGGAATTGAACACATTCAATTCCTGATAAGATCTACTTTCTTAACTTCATAAAGTCTTCTCAAGACAACATACTAGCATGTATTGTATGTACATACAACAATAAGTTTTAGCTAGGTTTGTTAGCAGAGCTCATGTCCAACATTTTGGTTGTAGAGTCACAGTGTGAAAAGTAAAGCTCTGCTTACAGCACACACTCACTAACTATATAGGAATTCGTGTTGTAAGATAATTACATACCTCTCCTACCAACTGCACCAATAGCCGTAGAAGTTAATATACTACCTCAAATTTTACGAAAAATCACTTACTCTTGCTTCGTCCCAAGAAGCCATAGTCACTTCAGCAGGGGACACACTGTTCAAGTCTAAAAGTAAAACAAAACAAGCAACAATCCAATGGGCAGCATTACTTAGAAATACATAGTTGACCCATATACCATGATGCCCATGTACTACATCAAGTGGTTGAGTACACTGACTTAATATAGTGGACACTAACCACGTAGAGAAAAGCACCATGTAATTCCCAAACCCTTCCCCTCCACCAACCTCCAACAGGCATAGAGAACCATGTAGTATGGACTGTAAGACACGTAAACAAACATCCTAATTGCACCAAGAGACTAATTTTAACTAAATTTAATGGGTAAATAAATCACTTCCAAACTACTGTAATATTGGCGAGTGTTTATGCTATTCCTAACAGACACTACTGTATCTATTTACCTGAGTAGTTAGACAATAAGGTATCTTGATTATCTGCCATTCCTGTCCGGTACTTGTCTTGATTATTTAAACCCTCACCATCTTCAACATCCTCCACTCCAAACGCCACTGGTAGAGGATGAGTGCCAGTGTAAGAAGAATGGTGCATATTCTGATCTTGCTGTACTGAGTAACTAGGCAACTCGTTCGGGCCATTTGCTGCACTACTATCTGATGCTGCAGCTGACGTAGCGGTGTTGTAGAGCTGGTACGAGAAATTGGGTGGAAATGTGCTACCAGTGTTCGGGTCAATTGGGAAAGGGAAGAAAGGAGTCGGTGGAAGATTGATATCCATGGGCCTACTCAAATCTGGAATTCTTGCAAGATCTGCTGGTGATTGGTTTGAAGATGACTTCTGCATGGTGAGTGCTTTTAGCTTCATTTCAAGCTCTTCCACTTTCTTTTCCAAATCTTCTTTCTCTTGGGATTCCGATGCAGTGTGTATTAGGTCATTCACCTCCTCAATCATCTCCCTCATCTTAGCAAATGCATTTGCTTGCTGCTCAATAGTCAGCTTTAGATTCGGTGCAAACTCCACTGTGCTGTGCTGCAAGCATACATTGAGGTATGTACTCCAACAATGCGCATTATGCTCTTGACCATAAAACTGGGTCATTTTTCTTTCCATTTTCAGCAGAAGGAAAGGATTTCCCACACAAACAACCAATGACTTGGCTCTAGTGACGGCAGTTGTGAAGACATAAGGATCACACAAACTCCTCACTGGGTTACGTGACGAACCATCTTCATGAACCAACTCAGACGTGCTTAGAAATACGGCTTGGAATTCTCGCCCTAATATAAACATCGCATATTATATATTTTAAATAATGGACTACACGACTACAGTGTACATTATATTACCTTGGATACCGTTGGTTGTTTTGATTTCTGGTGGTACAGCTGATTTCCAGAACTTAGTTCTTAACAAATGAACCTTAACATATACAAAATGTATAACAAAGTGAACTGTTAATAAAGAAAATTATATGAAGAATATTATTAAGCATAAAGTCTAGTATGTATTTTTCCAACTTATATTAATATATATATATATATTCCACAGTGCTTTTATAGGTCACTAAGGTTAAAACCAGACATGGGGTGAAGTACTTTGAAAAGTATTTGGGTACTTTACGAGTACTTGAAAATATGTAATGAGTGGGTATGAGCACAAATACCTAAAGTTCATAATGGGTACTTGAATAAGTACGAGTACATTGGTCTAGTACTCAAGTACCAACTGAAGTACATACATATATGATTAGTTTTTGAAACTGGGCTAAACGCAGTATGCACTTCATTGACCTTTTGGAAGTGATGAGAGGGGAAGAATAGCTTTTAATAGATTCTTTCTGTCTAATAAAATAAAATAAAATAAAAATTGTTTCCACACATCACTGTCTTTCAGAATAAATAAGGAGGCCACCTGATATCTCAATGGACCTTATAAGTAGCTGATGAGATTATTAGTAATTGCAGCAGCAGCTTGCTGAATGAAGTAAGTATGCATTACCAGCAAGTACCCCGTCACACAGTGGCGCTTGATATTGCAAAATAAGAATGCAGTAGCAAATTATTTTTATTCATTGTTATCAGTCTTCACACTGATTAAGGTTACATCAGTCTCTCTCCCCTACTCTGTGTTTTTCGTGAACTATCTCAGCTTTTCTGATCCTCCTCCTTTCCTTTTTTCAGTTCTTTCTTCTTGAGTCATGGAGTTCCTATTCCTCCTTTGTTTATCTCTCCTCCTTCTGAATCTCTGTTCTTCTATCATGATTGCAGACTTGGACTTTGCGAAACTTAGCCTTCATTTTCATACTTTCGCCTTCCTTTTTTAATCCTATGCCACCTTCCCTCGCCTATTCCACCCGCTTTCACTTTATACTGAATGTGACACTTTACCCATTCAGTTATTGCTGATGTTTACCAACCTGTTTAAGCTCATGAATTATTCATGAATACACAATATCGTCGTTGCTACGGACACACAAGAATATATTATATACATGAGACTAGTTACAACTACTTTAAAAGTACTTAGAAGTACTGGTAAAATGGGAAGTGCTTAAATAAAATGTGAGTATTTTTTACTCCATTCACCAAAAGGATGCGAGTATTTCATGAGTCCTCTATGACCTGTACTTAAGTGTACTAGCACGGGTACCCAAGTACTTCACCCCATGTCTGTCTGGTTAAAACTATAGTCAAGCAAAAGGAATTTTGCCAAAATCTCACGTCAACAAACTCAAAATACAGAAGGAATTTTTCCCCATCTCTCTTCGCACTTGTGCTTAAAAATTTTCAGCATATAGAAAAAAGTTTTCCAATCAATTACTCCCATAAAATTTAATTATGATGCTGCTTTGTGCTCATTCAATATTTTTGGGCCATACACACTCAAATTGGTATTTTACCAATAAATTAATGTCCAAGAACAAATATGTACACAAAGACTCTGACATGCACTCATTCTTCTAGAATACTTGAAACAAATGTAAGAATACAACGTATTATCTTACCTGCTCATCTGTAGGACTAACTACAAAGAAATCAGAGGTTGGTTGTTTGGCCCAACTTGATGGGCACCCTTTGGCTACTTCCATGACTTTATGATACACTGCCATAGCCTCGTTCTCATCTCTGTCACTAGAGGAACTCGCACCTTCATCGATGCTTGAACACACAAATACAAGTGGAAATGGAAAGCTGCGATGAGTGGCTGGTGGCGCTTCATCCTTATTCCATTTAATAAGCCCTTCATAAAAAAGATTTCCTACCAAATCTAAAATATCAGGATGACAACGATAGTTGGTGGAAAGATTGGCAATATTTTTAGTGCCTCCACAACTTTTGTAGAGTTTCTCTAATCTCTGCAGTAGAGAAATACTCATTCCATTGTTTCTTGCCAAATCACCTAACACCAACATTGCCGGGCCAACCTACAGAAAGTACACAAATAAGATAATTACACACCAATAGTCCTAAAGAAAATTTATAACATTCCCAGTGATTGTAATATAGAGCTAATTGGGTGGATTAGCTCAACTACTACTATAACATCCATACCAAGTCCTAGAACACTTATACAACTTAGCACATGTGTACTTTATTAAACAACCAACCTGATTGGCATCGCCAGCAATAATAATTTTGGTGTTGACATTAGCCACTACCAACGGAGCAATAGCTTCAGGCTCTCTCATCATTGATCCTTCATCTATAATGATGTGAGTGAAAAAACCTGGAGGCACAAAATTCAACTTAGCAGCTGTTAAACAAGTCGTAATGAGCACTACATTGTTGCAGTTAGTAGACTTGTAAATGGCTTCAAATTCTTTACTAGTTCTAATGAATGGGCGGTAGTTGAGCTTGACTTCATCTTGTGCATACTCTCTGATGAGATAGCACTCTCCCATCTTGACATCGACCCACACTTGATCATAATACTCCAAGAATTTGTCTGCAGAAATACGCTGCTGGGTACACACTAACACACGAACTGATTGCTCCGCAGTTTGAAGAGTCTGGAAGTAATGCACAGCAAGAGCTAATAACCGACTCTTGCCAGTTCCGAATGCCCCCGTTAACAGAGCAGGTGGACCAGCCGATGGACAACTAGCTATTACTTTTAAAGCTTCCAACTGCTCAGCTGAGCAGTAAGATTCAAACATGTGGACATCTGCAAACTCTGGCCTACCCTTGAAGGAAACAGACGTAGGCATTATGCATTCTACCAAGCCCTGATCTAGCCTATTCACAGAACGAAGAAGATCGTCAAAATAACTATCCTTCAAGTTAAAGATAACTTTCATCAAATTCTTGCGAATTGGAATTTTAGCTCCCCTTTTAAAGGCAATAATGAGCTTTCTGTTGTGCTTGTCGATAATGTCCGCTTTGAATTCCTCTTTAGAGCGACTGCACACAGAAACTGTGGTGCAGGTTTGACGGATGTAATTCAAGTTGTCTGAGCTGATGTTGTCAATCTGTGCATACTGTTGGTAATTCTCCACATTCCTGTTCTTTACAGTAAAAGGACAGCGGGAACCCAGCAGCAAGAAGTGGTAGTCTCCATTGCACCTGTGTATACAATGTGACAGATGGCAATTGTAACTCTTCGAGAATTCATACGTAATTATTCATATCTTATAAGGGGTTGGGGGTTAGAACATTATATTCAGGATTGAAAGGAAATTTTAACATGAAGCACAGCTCCTCTGAACAATACACGAAATGTCTTACCTTTCTCTCAGTATTCCTTCATGTGCTGTTTTCTCTACTTCCACCAATCGTTTGAATTTGCTAACATAATTCTTATCAGTCAATTTGGCATACAAAGGGTCAGGACCTGTGAAATCAACGCCCAATGACTCATCTAGTTTCTTGGATGAAGAAGCATCCTGAAGTGGATTATTCTCCTCTTGGGCAACCGGAACAGAAGGTCCCTGAAGATTGGATAACCTCAGAGGTGCAGACATGCGAGATGTCTGTCTGAATGCCCCAACCATCTGTTTAGACGAGTTGGATTGGAGCCCAGGCCCATACCTGCTTGAACCCTGTCTGTGTGAATACTGACCAGATGCCTGTCCTGATGATGGCAGCTGGTAGCCAGATGAATATACATCAGATGTTTGGTTACCTCCATAAGACTGGTAAGGGGTTGCAGGTCCAGGTACATATGTGTTTGACACGTATGTATTGGGATGATAGCCACCTGATGCAGGTACAGTGAAAGTTGCTTCCAAATCGCTCAAACCAATAGCAGTATTCACAGGATACTGAACTGCTGGCCACTCATCCCTCTACACCACACAAACACATGGAACCAAAGGCATGCAGGTGACTACATCAGTTAGCTTATCCTTGATTATAGTACGGAAACAAGCCTCCGCCAAAATCTTAAAAAATTAGTTCATTCTCTCTCTTCCCTTCCCCCATGGTAAAACCCGAATCCTCTTCATGATATTGAAACCAATAAAAAGCTAAAACACTGGAAATCTAACTGATTGCTTGAGCCATGCTCACTTTCTACCATTATCAGTAGGCAAATCTTGCACCAAATGTGTTCACTCACATATTCCACTCCACTCAATAATATTCCACTCAATAATAGCATGAATAAAAAATATAGTCACTAAATTTACTGCTATCTTCTTACTTGTGCGTCATGTTGAATGTTATAATTTGGTAGTGGCTGCCATGGAGAGGAGGCATGTGAAGAAACTGATCCAAAATAATGTTGATTGTGTGACGGAATGCTAGGGAAGTCATTTTCATTAAGTACAAATGATGGCTGCACAGGCATTGCAGGAGATTCTATAATGAAGATGACATATTTGACAAACATACATGATGTGTGTGCTATGTATATGAAATTAGCCTAGCATGAGTGTGCAAGAACAGGAAGACATTTAATTCATACCATGATAGTACTGCAGAGGATGAGGAGCCGCTTCATACTAACTGTTAAAGTTCAAGCCTTCCTATGTCATCCTACATTCTTTACTTGCTCAATGACACTTTAAATCGCATATAACTTATGGTCACAATTGAGCCACATGTGTAAGTAAAGTAAATCTATTGTCCACTTCATCACTGTACCAGACTTGTAAATTATGGAGGTCATTATTTCAGGGTTTCATACAGAGGTAGGGGCGCCCTGGGATTCCCCCCCCCCCCAGAATTTCATGAAATAAATTAATAATATTTACTACTTAATGGTATTCTGTGGTTATGATTTATAATGGTACTCTGTGAGTTTGTTGTTTGTATATATCTTAATAGTTGGTGAAAGTTCACTTCAGTTAATTGAGGTCCTTCAATTGCAATACACATTAGTCTTCCAAGGATTGGTGTCACTAATTCTAGACCTGAGACGATGTTTATTAAATGGGTGTGGTTTCAGAAAAATGGGTGTGGTCAATCAAACGTGTGGGCCCCCCCTCCTTCCTAACTCCAAGGATTGGTGTCACTAATTCTAGACCTGAGACGATTTTTATTAAATGGGTGTGGTCAACCAAACGTGTGGGCCCCCCTCCTTCCTAAACTCTTTCCCCCCCCCCCCCCAGAAAAAAATCCTGTATGAAACCCTGTTTAGAAATGAATATTTGGCTTCTGAGGGACCTACAATAGAATTTAGCTCCACCCACACACCAGCCTAAAATTATTTACTTATATAATATATATATATGTGACCGTCTATAGGAAAACCAGGCACAACGCGGCACCCTTCGAAATTTTTTGTTGCTGCACTTACTAAGTTGCCGGCGTCCAGATATTGAGCTCTCCAAGTTTTATCGTCGTAGCTTAAGTCGTTCCCGCTATAATAGACCTAACCGTTCCCTTCCGTCGGCTTGAAACAATACATTTTTAAGAAATCGATCGATTTTTTCTCGATATTTACGCACGCCGCGTTGTGCCCGGTTTTACCGTAGACGGTCACATATATATATAATATATACATTAACCTCACACTCATGTCAACAATGCAAGCCTTTCTCATTTCTCTCTTGCTGTCTTGCTATTGCTGCCTATAGCTCATGACCAAACTGTACAAGACCAATACCATATTGAGCTCACGCACCAAGAATATGTCCAATATTAGTATTATAAATTATAACTGACTCTCCATTCTAACATTTAAAGAAGGTGTATTCATTATGTAACACCTTGGTGCAGAGGTATGGGATACATTACAAGCTACCATTACTTTACCACACCCCACTTCATTTTCTCACCATCAAAACTGGAGGAAAGTTGGTTATTCCAAGCTCTCATTTCCTCTGGGTTATGAGCAAAGGTACAGTTTTCCCCTCGACAAGTAGTTCCATTACACATAGCAAACTTGGCACCTGTTTTTAGAGAAATAGTCGGTCTGGGTCTCACCACGTCTGCACGACGAGGCTTATAAAAACCTTCGGCCATCTCAGTGCTACAGACATAGGCAAAGGGTTAACGTGCAGAAGTCCAGACCATTATTCATCCAAGAAGTTCTGAGAAACACCACCTCAACTGAAGGTCAACGGTCAACCACGCCCACTATCAAACATTAGTTTACCGTGACACAACTGAACTGAGTAGTTGTACCCACCCCGCGGCTGCTCCTCTTCCGGGCTGCGTCTAATGGAGGTTAGTTATAAGACATTTAAGTAAGGGGAGTTAGCTTAGCTAATAATTGTATAATATGTATATTATTCAGTATTGTGTTCTGGTAGCCAGCTATTGTAAATGCTGAGTACCAACATGATTCCTGCGAGAACATTATTATTTATCTCAAGAGGAGAATGTAAGCAGTTAATATTTTCCCTAGTAGCTATTTTACTAGTGATGCGCTCAAAATAGCGAAGCGAGCGATGCATGTTCCCTGTAATTGGAGCTATTCCATGCATGCTTGGTGTGGCTACAAAATACTCTTGCAGTACAAAAAGTAGTGGGGATATTAGCTTCTTGTTCACATGGTGTGGCTGCATTTCAGTGTCTTCAAGAGTAGTTGAGTCTACAGCTGTATCAAGTTGATTGGTACCGTAATCCTCAGGAATAGTCTAATAAATAAATTAGGAACATTTAATGGCTTTTCAAAAAGAAAAATTCTTTACTTCGCTACCTTTCTGTTTCGTTTTAGCTCTCCTCCTCCTTGCCTTGTCTTTTTCATTTCTTATCTCTCTCCTTACTAATTTTTCTTCTGGAGTTTCTAACGCCCTCAAAGCTCTTGACCGAGCCCGAGCGTTTCTAATGTTTTGTCTCTCTTTCGCAGAATTTGTTTCACCGGGCATCGCTACTTCGTACGGCGGGTAAACAAAACAAAATGTTGCTAAGAAGGTTACCCGGCCCGCGCAAGCGCGTAGGAGGAAATGTGCACACATACGCCCACACAAGAACAAAAACAATTCCTAGACCTAACTCAATCGCGGACTCATTAGTAAGTCAGCTCCGCTCGCTTCGCTGAATTATTCCATGAGTCATAGTTGCATTACATAATGTACTTTAAAAAATGTTAAGTATCCCCATCACAGGCATGGCCTGGATATAACAATGCTATCCTGAAATGGACTTTATCATGGTGCAAAGAGAAACATATTTGGCGGGTGACAGCTATTCTCCATATTCTTAATATTTAAGGGGTCATTCTGAAGAAAAGTAGTATGTAATTTATTGTCATAACTTACCTAACAAGGCTTTCATATCTAAGTAGTCTGCTTGTGATGCAAATACTTCAGTAAATACAAGTCTACAAGGAGATTAGATTAACAGTATTTTAATTGAGATTTATGTTAAACAAGCATAAAGTGACATGTATGTATATCACTCTCAATGGGCTAATAGTTCGTATTTTAATTTTTTTATTGATTGTAGTAGTTCATATTTTTAATTATTATTGGCGAGCGAGCGTAGCGAGCGAGACACTTACAGGGGTAAAACAATTGAAAATCGGGGATGTTTGTATATATGTTTGGACGTACGTATGTCATTTTGTACTTTGACCCTCCGTATTTTTGTGTTCGCTCCGCGTGCGACCCCGTCCCAAACTTTACTAAACACTATCCTCTGGTTTAGTGACCATTACCCGTATCACCTTAGAAATTGAATTGTGTACCGCTTTGAATTCTTTTGCGGGTGCAGTTAAAAGCCCTACTCAACAGCATTTACTGGAAAATTCACTGTCCACTAGACGAACCACGAAGGTAAGTCTTGCTTAGGTATGTTCAGTTGTGTGAAAGTATTGTGCGTTACAACTACTATTAAGAATATCACAAAGAAAATGTTAAATAACGTGATTTGATTTTGTTGCTTCTTTTTCAATTCAAACTGTTGCGGGAGCGGTTACCTCATACGTAATTAAAAAACTCTACTTTATTTTAGTAGCTTGAGTGTTAGTTGTTAAAATCAAATTTAACAATAGTGTAGTTTAAGGCTCGCTCGCCATTTGTGCTCAAGCACACCACTAGTTTTTTTTTATTGATAATGGATACTAAGGTACCTGACCTATCTGATTAAGGTACACTAAATGTTTACTATTAAACTTTATAATGCCTATATTACTTCCTTTATAATCCATCATCAAAGTTCTCTACAGAGCTTGCCATTTAGTCTTTTGATGTGTGCTTGTAGGAGGATGGAAAAAAATCAACGGAAGGAACTGTAGATAAAGTTAAGGGAGCTACAATTTTTCGACAGAGATGTGCTACTTGCCATTCAACCAAATCTCCTACAAATTGTGTAAGTTTTATGTGAATTCGGTTTGAGATTGGTAGTATACACTAAAATCTCAGGCACAGATATTGTCATTGTTGCTGTAGTAAATATTTAAGCTCAATGTGCTAGATATGTGTATTACAGCTTGTTAATATCATAACTGTAAGTTACCTAGTTTGAATATTAACTAATGTCACTTCAATGAGTCGTGCTTATCTACTTACCTAATTTTTAACCCTCAGATAGGGTTGTAGGAGTCATTCTGTCTGCTGGTATGTCCGTCTGTCACTTACTGATTTTGGGATTACTGACAATTAGTCATTGATTTATGTATGAAATTACTCAGAATAATGATTTAAGTTGCTTTTTGTCTTGCTTTTTTTATTTTGGGCCTTGAAAGTACACAGTCAGGTTTGCGTAGGTACGATCTTTTTTGGTAACACTATCGGCACGTAGTAATCACGTGAGCAAATAATTTCTTTCTTCCCTTAGTAGTTTTTTTATGCTGAATAGTCACAGAGTGCTGTAATTGGAGTTTTGTGTTGAAACTACTGGCAAGTGCCCCTTACATGTTTAGCTTCTTTTATGAAGACAGCATTTACATCTACCATTTTTATTGCACTAGCTATATTGGTACTTGATTAGATAGCGATATGCCTAATAAATTATTGTTTGGGTCTGATATTGACTTTGTAATAGCTACACTAGCATATAGTAGTGCTAAGGGTTCGTATGTACCTAAGGTGCTTCATTATTTTGGGGTCAAGTAGAAAGGAGAGAAAAAGTATTGACACTTATGCACATGCACACATAAAGATAAAAGCTACCTTGTTTTTTTCACTTTTTTGCTGAAGTGTGTTTGCGAATGTGTCACTAACTTCTTTGTAGTCTTTTTATTGTCATCCGACTTATTTATTCTGAATGCAGGGTAGTAATCATGGACCTAATCTAAAGGGTTTGTTTGGTCGCAGAGTTGCCGATGACAACAATTTTAAGTCATACTCTCTAGCAGCTGAATATAAGGACATTGTATGGAATGAAGAAAACCTCTCACAGTTTCTGACCAATCCAAGGAAGTTCATTCCTGGAACAAAAATGCTGTTTCCAGGCATCAGGCATAAACAAGACAGAAGAGGTAAAATATTAGGTGTGCTGAGCAAATAACTTTAACAATGTCTTAGAAAAGTGAGATGTGGTGATGTTAGAAGATGATGATGTTTGAAGATAGTATGTAGGTTTTTAATTTAATTAATAGATGTACATGTATAATGATTGTTTTCTGTAGATCTCGTAGCCCATTTAATAGAAGCCACGAAGGAAACTCCGATAAAATAAGAGCATTCAATATTTTTGTAACATCTCATTTATTTTTGTGTACCATCTTGTTTATTTATTGACATCAGATTGTGGGTTCATTTCTTTTTAATTTCATCAAAATACTTCTTTGTTTTAATAATTTTTTTTTGTTTTAATGGCTTAATATTATAATTGGTAAGCAAAAAAAATACAGGAAGACATTAGTACAATAATCAAGAGATTTAGCATTGCCTTTTAACACACGACTAAAAGCTAGGCATTGTGAAATACATATGCACTGCACATGAAGCTTAACTAACATGCATTGTGGTTTATCAATCTATTGTTCAAGAAGAGAAGACAGCAGAACAAAAGAGGGAAAAAATAAAGAAAAAGGAAATAATAAGTGGGTAAATATCCAAGTTTTTTTTTCCTTCTTACATACAAATTTTTTGATGTTCCTATTTTTTTTTCCTTTTAGGTAATATTTTTCTCAAATGTCTTTCTTTCTTTATTCCTTTTTTCTTTCTTGCCCCCCCCCCCCTCTTCATATTATTTTTCCCTAACGTCGTTCCAGATTAAGGGATCAATCAATATGTGTATTTAGTTTAGAATTTGATTATACAATCTACCTTCGGTCTAGAGTCTTAATTAACCACAGTCCTATCTAAATGCAACTAAGATAGTGTGAGTGCACCATAAAGTATTGAGTGCTGGTTAGAAAACCAGCTGTCCCATAATAAAACCGTATAGTAACACTCAATTATTAATATTTAAAATAAGTGGGAAGTGGTATGATATAAAAACACAAATTAAACAAAATGATTTATAGTCTTTGAAGATCATTCATATAGCCACTGTCATACGTGCTCGGAAATATATCTTGAAAACCTAGTTGGGTCGCTAACTTTTGCTTTAGTATCAAGTTCTTTACATCTTTCAGGACAGTTTTCATATTGTTAACTGTGTCTTGGGCTCGATCCTTGTCTCGCTGGAATCTAAAAACAAATTAAAACACTGAATACATACCATAACCGTCTCCAGCCATCAATAAATACTGGATGAGCTTTTGGGATGAGGACTAACACACACATCCACACAAACAAGAATTTAATCATTGGACAACTTACTTGCTGGCAAGTTCAGAATACACTGTAGCTGTCAATGTGAAAGCTCTTTCATATTCACGTAGATATCGCATATCTCCGCCCACTATGACTCGCTTGTACAATGGATTAATCCAGTCGGTCCAAACAGACTGCTTATAAGCATCTGCTACAATTAGAGCCTGCAAATCACCACACGGAAAACAAAGTAAAGTGGCTTATTAAATCACATTCAAGATCTGTAAAGTTTTACAGTGGAAAGAACAGGCACTGATTATTACAGGACTGGTTAGAAGTTACCATGGAATAATTTATACTGAAGAATGATGACAACGTCTCAGTGTTTTAATGTTTTTAGTTAATAACTATTCAGTTTTTAATTTTAGTCTCGAGATGGAATTGTTTTTTAAACAACAAAATATATTTTGTCCTTAGACTAGATTTACAGAGCAGCCTGTGTGCTAGGCATTACTCTTAGTAAAAAATAAATAAATAAATAAATAAACTACCATTTATTTATTAGACTTTTGAGATTGGATACACAAAATTCATTATTTTTTTAAACCTTTGTAGCTAAGATACTCACTTCAGTGAAAGGTTGTTCTTCCATATACTTCATGACTGCCTTTGCATCCAAATTAATCACTTGTTTAGTAGCAGTGAATGACAGCTGCAAAGCAAGCAGGCGAGCTTGAGACAAGCAATTCTCCGAGTGGTACACACAGTTCTCCTATTAACAGATAGAGAATAGATCAATGTGTGTGTGTATGTGTGAATGTATGTATGTATGTACGTATGTATGTATATGTGTGTATGTTGTACGTATGTGTGTATGTATGTGTGTGTATGTGTGTATATGTATGTATATATGTGTGTATGTATGTGTGTACGTATGTATGTATGTATGCATGTATGTATGTATGTATGCAAGTATATACTAACAATATACAGCTGCATTCAATTGTCCCCATTACCCCCTCACATGTAAGTACCTGAGCATACATCTTGGCTGCCACTCTAAAGTCATCAAAAATACTCTTCAACTTCTTCACAGTCTCAGCATTGTTTGACACTATCGCAAAACAAACACACATAAATACAGTTACACTGGCCATTCTGAAGGAAGACAATAAACAATGAACTTGCATACTAGTGATGTGCTTGAGCACAAATGGCGAGCGAGCTAAAGACTATACTATTAAGATTTTGACTTCTAACACTGAAGCTACTGAAAATAAGGTCCAGTTTTTTAATTTAGCATACAGGGTAAAGGGATTTCAGTGCTATAGTAACAACTCTCTGCAACTGCTTGGAAGGAAAAAAACAACAACAACAAAACAATACACGTTATTTAAAAGTTTTCTATTCTTTAGCTAAGTAGTGGTTGTAACACACAATGCGTTGACACAACTGGACATGCACCTACACAGACTTACCCAATGTATTTTCAAGTAAATACTGTTGCGCACGGCTTATAACCGTGACAAAGAGCGCATTGACTTACCACTGCCACTAACTCGAATTGAAATGGAATTCCCTTAAGTTTTCAAGTTTTAACTGCACCCGCAAAAGAATTCAAAACGGTAAACAATTCAATTTCTAGGGTGATACGGGTACTGATCGATAAACCAGAGGATTCTGTTTAGTGTAATTTGGGACGGGGTCGACCACATAACTAACACAAAAACGCGAGGGTCAAAGTACAAAATGACATACATACGTCCATACATATATACAAATAAATAAATAAATAAACATCCCCGATTTTCGATTGTGTTACCCCTGTAAGTGTCTCGCTCGCTACGCTCGCTCGCCAATTAATGTATCCTAAAGTACACATACCTAATTGTGAACGCTTAATACTTCCCAATTTTTTCTTGGCACAAACTTCAGTAGTCTTGGCTTGTTCCCGAAGCATGTTAAAGTTTATAGCAACTATCATGAGTTTGTCACTGTCGTTGCAATGTTTGTGGAGGTACTCTATTAAAGCTACACGAAATTGCTCCTCCTACACACAAATACACAAACAAAAAAAACAACGATTTAAGTCGTTGATGTCTTAATTGTGAAATTAAGTATTGAGTTTACCAGTCAATTACAATTGGTGTCTTCCAGTTTTTAATTGACACCATTCTATATGTTATAAAAATAATTATACCATAGTTGCTGTGGTAACAGCTATGGATAAGTATTATTCCCTCTAATCATCTGTGGAAAAAAATATTTTTTGTACCACAAAGATATTTTAAATTAGACACAGAAGAATTTTGAGTGAGATGCACGAACAATTATGGTATAAAGTGATATGTAGATATGCCATGTATCTTTAGCTACAAAGGAAAATCTACACTTTGTTCTACCTTTCCCCGTGCAATTTCAAATTGAAGAGTAATTTTCCCCATACATTTTTAAATGGAGAATTTGCGTGCTGTACTTTAATATAAAAAGAACAGTGAAACCAACCCCATATATACACATGTACAATAATTAGAGCATAGCTAATCACATGCGAGCAATCTGATTGGTTCGTATTCAAGTAGATTAATGCTTGTGGCATTTAGAAATCAAGTAAATCAGATGCTTATTGCTAATCTCTAGGCTTTACTGTCTTACTTTAGGTTTTAGTCATGTCTACATTATAAAACAGTTAGATTTGGATATTGTGAATCAGCAACGTTTAAAAAATCTGTGGCCTAAAGTAGTGGCAAGCCTCAGATTTCTAATCATTTATTACATGAGTCAGCATACAATATGGGGAGATATTTCAAAAGCTTATGTAAGCTTTCTCACAAGCCAAAGGCGATTGAAAATACAAGTCAATGTCACCCGCCTATTGTACGAATGTAATAAATTATTAAATATACATCAGGATTTTCCAAATTAGTAAACATTCAGAAGTAACTCTGTCATACTTCCTAAAAATTCAGTTCCCCAGAACTATGCTTGGGTGAGCTGGAATGTTCCATATGCAGTGTTCATGGACATGGGGAAATACTGAATGCTCGTGCGATACAGAAATACTTAAGGATAATATCCAATTTGTATATATATTTATATATATAATATATATATTATACACACACAGGCACACTATACATACCCCTACATACATTCACTAAGTACTCTATCTTACCTTTTCAACTCCTGGGTGGCACAAATTTTCAAACTGATCATGTTCAATGAGCAAACCAATGATGTAACTCATTTCATGATACCTACTAATTCCAGTCAACAATCTTACCTAATATAGATACAACAACAATCATAATAAGTCAAACAATAATACAACAAAATTAACAACAAATTAGATGTACCTAATATTGACAGTTAACTCACTAGTAGTTGGTAATGTTCCCCTTTCTCAATGGTCTGAACCCAATTTCTAGCCACCACCAACACTTGGCTAATACCTGCAATAACAGAGTGTATGTTAGCGACTGATTGACTAGCCAGCCATACTTAATAATAAATAGAGAGTCTACAAAGAGCGGGAACTTTCTATCACAGTAGTCACAATTATGTAATGATGATGACCAGAATATATTCACAGATCCAATCTTGTGGTCTATATACTATGAAAGTGCTTTAAACTAAGATGAAAGCACACCACACATGTTCGCTTTAAGGGCAGTAATGAATTGTCATATAACTATAACTCAACTATTTTATTGGTAATGGGCATGATTGTACAAAGGTAAACTAGTCAAAATCAGTAAAGATTACCAAATTCTCCAACAAAAACCATCAAATCACCGTCAAAAATCAACACTGTACAAAGTGCTGCAAATAAATTCATACTTGGTAGCAGAAGCATTTCTTCCAAAAATTAATGAGGCGGGTTTGATAAAACAAAAGTAAAAAAAGTAAAAAATATATATGTAATACGAATAATCAAAATCACTATATCTTGCTGTGCTAGCGTGCAAGTAATACCACTATATGATGTCCCCTTACCATCTACAGAACATCCCATGGTATAACAATCATGAGCTCGAATAAGAAGTTCCACTTGTGCAGACAAATCTATCAATCACATACACATAATCCATCATAATATACCATCACACACAACACACACTAATATATATACATGTAACACATATATGCTACATATTTATAAAACACACATACTATTACGCTACATGTTTATAAAACACACATACTACATATTTATAAAACACACATACTATTACGCTACATATTTATAAAACACACATACTATTACGCTACATATTTATAAAACACACATACTATTACGCTACATATTTATAAAACACACATACTATTACGCTACATATTTATAAAACACACATACTATTACGCTACATATTTATAAAACACACATACTATTACACATATTTATAAAACACACATACATACTTATAAAACAAGTCACTAAAATTCAAACAAAGATGAAATGTAACACACCCATATAAATATATTGTATAATATTTTATAAACATGAAAATTTCTAATGCTAGATTTGCGTGTGTCCGCTTGAAATAATCCTGTTTGACCACTTAATAGTGATGTCATTATATGCAGGGATTCGCTCCGCTTCGCCACACCCCACCCTTGAAATGTTCTTAAAATTTTGTAAGCAAAAAGTGAATAATAAAGGTAATGTGTAGGTGACTGTAATAGCTTAAATCATAAGTTTATTTATTGCTGCTCTGAATATTGTCTTGGCAATTGAAGCCCATTTCCTCTTCCATCTCAATTATGCATGAAAGTTGTTAATTCCTTGAGATAGTGCAAGCTCAATCTCGCCCCCCCCCCCTAGAATCATTCCTAAATGAGCCCCCGATATAGTACCCACACTGACCTTCATAACTGTCCTTCTTACTCGCAGCTCTTGCTTTAGCTATGCGCAGCAACTTATTTCCCAGGAGAGCTGGGTCGGACAATAACTGAATGACTTCCTGGAACTTGCTAGAGGACATCTTTGATGGAAATATGTGACTCTTTGAATCGCCTGCAATCAGATATGCAATAAATATCTTGAGCAATATCTCTATTATACACCTTTACCTGTTTCACTACCAGCTGCCAGGCTAGAAGTCACACATCGGGACAAATAATTTGCTACCTAAAATTATACAAAGACACAAAAGAACCAACTTTGCTCGCTTGTTTTATGTGCATCATATATTCAAAAGTATCATCATCTCCCTCTTCACACACACACACACACACACACACACACAATCACCTCTTCAGCAGTAAGGTTGCACGTGCTGATGAATTTAGACGCTAAGATGTACTTATCATTGGATGTACTGCTAAGAAGATTTGAAATAGTTTGAAAAGGATCAGTGTTGATAATGGTGGCATAGGAGACATTCAGAGTCTGTAACAGAAGAACAACCACGATAGAATAAGAACTATAAAAGTACACACTATAGTGGAAGGTTTGTAATTTATCATATTATCAGTTGCCAAGGTTATATGCGCTAGATGTTACTAACTTACCAAAGCAATCCTAAAGCAGGTGATGACACAGTCACAACAAGGCCGTGCATGCAAGACTCGATCAGAGAGCATGTTCATCATGCGAACATACTCAGCTGTCTCCCAGCTGTGGGAGGGGTCTTCCAGAAGAGATGTGCATGGATCAGTGAAGTGACGAGGTTGTCTAGTAGACATCAGAGCCAACACATCTTCAGTGAGCTCAGCCAGAGTAAGTGTCATCTGACTCAACTGAATACAGATCTGAACAACACCACATACAGCAACCATACATAATGATACGAACACATGTTGATCGCATCACATGCACAATGTGAAGAGTAAACCTACATACCAACACAATGACAAGGTCAATGCTGTTATGTTCAAACAAAGCTGCCAACTCCCTGGCCTGAGACAAGAGGCCAGCATTCATCAGTCTCCCTAACATCACTTCAAACACTTCAGCTTCCTGTACACACCATAGAAACAGTCTAACAACACACCACTACTTAACGCCATTGCAAGAGTTACCTTCTCACTGAGCATGGATCTTCTGGTTCTGTCCAGTGACACTGATACATTGTCAGGAAGCATAAACTCCGTGAGTTGTCTTCGTCCTTTGAACTCTGGCTGTGCTGATATGGAGAGATAGGAGAGTAAAGAGGTGTGGCCTATTAGAGAGGGTGTGGGTGTGTCTGCTTCCAGGAGAAATGAAAGTGGCGAGCCACTAAACTTAGACTGTGACTGAAAATAATTACACAACAAAAAAAATATATAAACTAACTCGAATGAATACCAAAACTTACTGAATCCTCCTTTTCTTCTTCTTGCTCAATGGCTGACTGGATGTGTGAAAGCCAAATTTTCTTCTCGTATTCTCTTGTTTGCTCCACTTTAAAACCTTCGGATTCTGTCATCCATTTCAATGTTAATGCTAGCAACAATGCTTTCTCTGTTGCTGTAACCTCAGATGAGCCTTGGTCGCCATTGTCGACAATAAACTTAAAAAAAAAAAAAATATATATATATATAATAATAAAGAGGATTTCGGCAAGAAGTCGAAACATCGGGTTAAGGTTTAATTAACAATATTGGCTGTTAGAACAAGAAAAATTGCTATTATTATAATTATTCCAGTCGAGAATGACTGAATCAATAAACTATAAAACAAACGCCATAAAGCAAAATGGCAAAATGAACAAACAACAACAACAACAACAAAAAAAAACCAAACAAATATTTAAAAAATATTATGTATACCTGAAAGAAGTCAGCGGCACTGTCAGGCTCCACCTTAGCAGCTAAAAAGTTTGAGTTGCATTGGTACCAGAAATTCAATCTTGCCTTCTTGTATTTCCAATAGCTAGATTGACGCAGCTGCTTCAAGTTATACTCAGCCTAATTGGTACCACAACACAAACACACAAGTTAATATAATTACATATATTTTAACAACATAGTCCATACCTCTTTTATAGTAATCTGACTAGCTGTTGAGTTCACTATGGCCGCATATTGCTTGGCTATCTCAAATTCACCTTTCTCAAGCAGCACTCCCAGAACATAGTTGGTATCAACTCGAACTCGGCAAGAATAAATCTAAAATAAAGTCCAACAAAATTTGCCACACAAGCCCCTTCATTATTATTATCATTATCTTCTGCCTATCAAGATGTAATTAGTTCCTATGTAATATGGTACTGACTTAACTTACACTTTATGTTACCAATACATTACGATCTCTCACAAAGATCAGATGGTGCCCAACAGTGCCCTCTAGAAAATTACCATATTCGGACACAATAAAACATTCCAAATCAGCTCTAAAAAGCCATCTCTATACCATTTCTATTTACCCTCTTTACAGAGGTGCTGATAACTAAGGGATTCAGAAAAAAGGTTATACTATACATATACATAAAAAAAGAAAAAGAAAAAGAAAAAACAACAACAACAACAAACAAACCATAATCCCGTCACACACACACACACACACACACACACACACTCACACACACACACACTCAACTAACCTCACTGAGAGACTGAAGGCCAGGTACTGAAGAGAAATATTCCTTCACTGTGAATGCCACACCAGAGTCTAGCCCAGCTTGGTTCAATGCACGGGTCATCTGATGGAGGTCATTGAAGTTCAGAACTGGAGAATGCACAAGTAAGTAAAAGTTGCAGCATATCCCAACTCTGCTATAATTACGTGGCTTAACTAACGGTAAAGGGTTTCTGCGTTATTTACTCACCACTGCATTTGAAGTGTTCGCCAAAGTGAGCTTCAGCCAGGAGTTTAAGAAGGTGTGACCTTTCAAATGATGTAGGACATGTGACTAACATGTGAGATGCCATGGAGCTGGCCACTTGCTCCACCCAGCACAAATCTCCGATCTCTCCACTAAACGTGTACTCACGACACTAACAACATTCAACAAGCTTCAGTAACACACAATAATAGAAGTATGTAAAGCAGTTTTTTCTTTATACAAATAGCATATATATATATATAATACTTATAGCACGAGTCAGAGTACAATATGGGAAAATATTTTACGAGCACGCAAAATATTTTCACGAGCCAAAGGCGAGTGAAAATGTGGCGTGAGAGTAAAATATCATTCCCATATTGTACGACGAGTGTGATAAGTGATTTAGTGCTGCCTTGATATTTTTTCTCAACCGGTTACAATTCAATTTTCATTGATTTTACTCGCTACGCGCATGCGTAGTGTACCGTACAATATAAACCGTACAATATGGGAGAATACAGAACGCTCGCGTGATGCGGAAATATTCAAGAAAAAATATCAAAGCTGCAATAAAATTATATATATATATAATATAATTAAAACTTAATCTTTAACTTCTTGCCGAAGTCCTACTCAGGGAAAGGAGATGAAACGTCAGGTTGAAGTTTTAATTAAATATATGTTGGGTGTTGAAACCGAGAAAAAACTGCTATTATTTTAATTATTTTAGCCGAGAATGACTGAATCAATAATGGAAGTATTGTTGATTGACACAAGTCATAATATAGGCAATTTGTAAGAGTATGATTCTGATTACAAAAGTGCCTTTTCCAATCCTTCTTGTGCATAGTGTACCTTGTCTATGTTCAGTCTGAATTCCTGGAGGTGTGTCTTGCACTCCTCGTAGTCATTTCTCACAGCAAACTCCTCATGGAATCTCAAGAAACTCAATAGAGGAGAGTTTTCATCAAAATACTTAAACGCTAAAGAGAAGTGAGCAGCTGGACTGGGAGAATGCTGCATGGCTGAGATCAACATCAGAGACAGGTCAAGACAACTCCATTGCCGCCACTGGATCTCTACCAACACAATATTATAAAATAGTGAAAACATAAGTTAAAAACACTTCCATATTTAATGAGTCGTGACTGAGAGTGAGTATATTGAAAGGAAGAAGTGCATGGCATTGCCAAGTGCAGAATAATGGCTTTTGGCCAACACAATGCCCAATTATATTTTCAGATAATGTAGACTCCTTTCTTCTTCTTAAAACAAATCATAAATTTCATTTTTTGCTGCATTTTAGTTTTCTGTTGCATTCTAACTGCTTGCTCATTGGCCTATTTGATACAATAAGAATAAGCTAGACACATTTCAAGGGTGGCTCACACAGTAGAGAAAGAAAGTAAACATAGTTGTTACCTCACCACTAACAAATACTTTATTATTCCTTTTTTAAGTTCTTTGATTACAACTATATAGCTGGGATTGCATAAACCCTTCTATTCCCAGCAATTGGGGAATACACTCACATAATTTTGTAATGGATATACTTTACAGTAATATGATATGATTAGTAGTGTGTTTGAAGCACAAAGGTTGAGGAAGAAAAATTTAGTAGTTTTCAATTTTTGAATAGAAGTAGGTTTTCACTACTAATTAAACTTGGAAATACAGAACCTCTTCTTGCTAATTTTAGTACTTTGAAAGAGTGGGAATTGCTTGACATAATCAGTTGGTAAAACCCTATGCTTTATAACCATGTACTAACCAGAGGTACATAAGCTCAAGAAACAAAAGTATTATTTACACAACTAAAAAATAGAACACTTCAAAATATAGATGAATAATTTTCTTCAATAAAAAAAAATTCCTAAAGTGCCTGGTTCACAAACTAAACATGCAACTCACCAGCACATTGTGCTAACTTGTCCTCTGGAACTGATACCTCGTTATTAACTGCAAAAACACACGCACACACACACACATTAACTCTTAGCACTCTGTCTGATTATGGGTTGGCATTATACCATCTCACCTGTCATAAATGTCGTAAGTTTTTCAAACATGGAGGGTTTCAAAGTAGAGAACATCCATGCACACATGCAGTCCACTGAAATAGCATCCTACCATTTTAAAATCATGATGATGAAAGTGTAATAAATGTCTGCATTACCTTATCCACTACAAAAACATTTTATAAGCACGTTTAAACACTTTCGTAAGCACCACTCACATGCGTTTACGTGTGCTCCAAGATTAGCTGGTTTTCAAAGGCTGAAACTCATTACTGAATGCTTGACAAATTCATTACTTTCAAGACGCTTTACCAACTTATATAATTAGTGGCACAGCCAAAAAAGGTGCTGCATGTACCATGTACATAAGCAAAAGCAAAAAAAAAATCACCATGGAATTTCAGTTGTGCTACTTCTTGCTCGCTCCACTTGCTCACCAAGTACATCTCTGTAATGTATTGCTACCTTGTAACCATGTAGTATGTAACTACCTTACAACCATGTAGTATGTATTGCAACCTTACAGCCATGTAGTATGTAATACTACCTTATAACCATGCAGTATGTAATGCTACTTTATAACCATGTACAGTATGTATTGCTACCTTGTAACCATGTAGTATGTATTGCTGCTACCTTGTAACCATGTAGTGTGCATTGCTACCTTGTAACCATGCAGTGTGTATTGCTACCTTGTAACCATGCAGTGTGTATTGCTACCTTACAACCATGTAGTATGTATTGCTACCTTGTAACCATGTAGTATGTATTGCTACCTTGTAATCATGTAGTGTGTATTGCTACCTTGTAATTATGCAGTGTGTATTGTTACCTTGTAACCATGCAGTGTGTATTGCTACCTTGTAACCATGCAGTGTGTATTGCTACCTTACAACCATGTAGTGTGTATTGCTACCTTGTAACCATGCAGTGTGTATTGCTACCTTGTAACCATGCAGTGTGTATTGCTACCTTGTAACCATGTAGTGTGTATTGCTACCTTGTAATCATGTAGTGTGTATTAGTGTGTATTGCTACCTTGTAACCATGCAGTGTGTATTGCTACCTTGTAACCATGTAGTATGTATTGCTACCTTGCAACCATGTAGTGTGTATTGCTACCTTGTAACCATGCCTTGTAACCATGTAGTATGTATTGCTACCTTGTAACCATGTAGTATGTATTGCTACCTTGTAACCATGTAGTATGTATTGCTACCTTGCAACCATGTAGTGTGTATTGCTACCTTGTAACCATGCCTTGTAATCATGTAGTATGTATTGCTACCTTACAACCATGTAGTATGTATTACTACCTTACAACCATGTAGTATGTAATGCTACCTTGCAACCATGTAGTGTGTATTGCTACCTTGTAACCATGCCTTGTAATCATGTAGTGTGTATTGCTACCTTACAACCATGTAGTGTGTATTACTACCTTACAACCATGTAGTATGTAATGCTACCTTGTAACCATGTAGTGTGTATTGCTACCTTGTAACCATGCCTTGTAATCATGTAGTATGTATTGCTACCTTACAACCATGTAGTGTGTATTGCTACCTTACAACCATGTAGTGTGTATTACTACCTTACAACCATGTAGTATGTAATGCTACCTTGTAACCATGTAGTATGTATTGCTACCTTATAACCATGTAGTATGTATTGCTACCTTGCAACCATGTAGTATGTAATGCTACCTTGTAACCATGTAGTATGTATTGCTACCTTATAACCATGTAGTAACCGTGTTTATGTATTGCTACCTTGTAACCGTGTTTATGTATTGCCACCTTGTAACCGTGTTTATGTATTGCTACCTTGTAACCGTGTTTATGTATTGCTACCTTGTAACCGTGCTTATGTATTGCTACCTTGTAGCAGGCTGCAACGATGGCTAGCAGTGGTCGATGCAAGGTAATGGCATGAGCTAATAGAGCTCTCCAAGAAGATGAGTGGCAATCTGACTTAAAAATAGTTGATAACAGATCTTCAGGGAGTTCATCTTCAATTAAAGCAGCTGGAAATACTTGAGGAGAGACAAGTGGTGCTGTAAAGTGATAAAATTGATATACACTTTATTAAAAACTGAGAAGAAATAAGATCAATAAGAGAACACTGATTATAAGCAACAAAGTTGTCCTCTTACCTAATAGAACTACATACATGTATTAGGGTAGAATATTCACAATAACTTGACAAGTTTAAACCTGCTTCCAAATTCTAAAAAAGACATACTATTGTTTCCAGCCTCAGTCATGGACACTGCAGATCCACTCACTGTTACTGGGACCTCATCTTCTACATTCTCTCCATCTTTAGAATCAGGTTGTGGAGTGACTTCTCTTTGTAAACCCACCTAATATATATTATATATACATACATATTATAATACAAATTATTAGACATAAACAAATAATCCAGTGTGATAAAGAGGGAGTGAGAATGCAGCAGTCATACTACACTTGGTGATTCTACTGTTCTACTGGAGGGTAGCAGGGGGGTGGGGTTGGAGGAGGGAAAGGGGACTCATGCAGTCTCTTAGCTAGCAGTTTGCAATTGTGTAGAGTGATAAGCCTTCACAGTAGTACCATAAAGCCATAAAGAAATGGTGTTAAAGTTGACAATGTTGTCAACTTTCAGTACAACAGTTGTAGCACAAGATTAATGTTCACAATTTCTTTCTCAGCCTTCTTTTACTCATTAGATGTATTCTCTCTCTTTCACAGGCTTTTTTTAATTTTAACAATACAGAATTAAAAATATTTGGTCGCCACCGGGAATCGAACACAGGACCGCTTGTATAGCGCATAAGCGCTCTGCCACTGAGCTACGACAACCACCCGGCGAACAAATCTGTATTTATACTGTTAAGGGGTACTGCTATGCTATAGTCTCACTCTCAACAGACCAACAAAATTTCGCTTTTTTCAAAGATTCTTATTATTCGTTGAATTTTTTTTTCTCATCTAATTTATTACTTGGTAGCGACCAAATATTTTTAATTCTGTATTGTTTTAAAAAAAACGTGTGAGAGAGAGAGAATACATCTAATAAGATTAATGTTCTTTTTTTTGTTGGCGTTGTTGTTGTAGCTTTATTTCTGCAAGCTGAAATGATATTTTTAAATCATAGCTTTGCTTAAAAAAAAAATTCAGTTCTTGACCTTTCTTCCTAAATTAATTAAATTCAGACAAGTCATCTATTCACTCACTCTGGAATAAAACTTTGCTCTTAAGTTAGTTTGTGTAGTCATAAGATTTCGAGCTTTTTCAGTCTGGGAATTTTTGAGTCCAGAGCTGGTCCTCCTTCTTCGAGACTTGGAACCTCCAGGTTGCTCTCCATCCTGGAAATAAAATTATATATTATATATATCGTTTTTATTTTTCAGCAATACATATACACCGATTATTTCCACACTGTAACTTTAACATTGAGGAGCAAAAGAAGGAGGGGGTGTGGCTAGCAGTATGCACACTAACCTTCAACAGTGGAGATAAAAGTGCTTTAGAAGAGTCTATAGAAGATATTGCTAGAGCTAGATGTTCTTTCACAGAAGAATTAGTGAGATGTTTTTCCACTGTCTTCAAAACCTAAAACAAAACCAATAAAAATGTAAGATTAACATGGTGACATACATACAGTTAGTCGGGATGAGTTTCTAGTGAACACTTCTAAAAGCTGAATACTATTGCAGAGTTATCATTATCTATAAATATATTTCTTGCTGTCACCTATTTTATTATCACTATTGAGTGGAAAAGATCTCTTAACAAAATTAACTCATGTGGGAAGAGTAAGTCCGGTTTCCAATAGTTGAATTAGTTTAGGGTAAGACCCAGGGGATTTCCCTTTCCACAGCCAGCTAGGCTGCAAATGTTATTAAGGGTGGAGTCAAAAGACTTTATTAGCTATTATAGACTCAGTCATCCTTAGTTGTTGTTTTTTTTTTGTAGCACACTAGTTCAAATCCCTGTTCAAGCTAATATAAAGGAAAGTTAAAAAAAGGTAAGATTCTAATCTTGCAGGCGCCTTATGCAGAGAAGGAATTGACCTCCATATATATATATATATATAATATACAGATGGGTTCTAAAAAGAAAACTCGTATGGATGGCCCAGCTAAAGCTAGAATAATGTCTGCTGCTGGCAAGAAGACTGGAGGGTACTATGAAAAAGGAAGCTGGCCAGTCAGAGCACAGAGAGCAGCTGATAGAAATGCCAACAAGAGGAACTATGCTAAAGGAGTGAATGTTATTACATGTACTGGGTCCAAAGACTCTGCACTTCCGTTTGCTCTTTGTTTGGGTGCTGCTGTTGTTTTTGCTGTTGGTACTATATATATCAAGCTGAAGCGTTTTAAGTAAATGCAATGGTGCATCCTCTAACTGTATTACTTCACTAATAATTAATTCATTGATTAGCATAAGCATGACGACAGATGATTATAACAAGTATTAGAACATAGCTGGCTCCTTTTTTGTATTGTAAAGCAGGCACTCTACCCAGCATAGATTTTGTCAAACTAGGCCATCAGGATACTAAATGCCAGAAGGGAGGATACTAAATGCCAGAAGGGAGGATACTACTGGTAGTATCCTCCCTTCTGGCTAATAGAATCCTCCCTTCTGGCATTTGTTTTTGGCTAATCAGTAATGCATGATTTTAATAATAAAAATTTTCAATTCTGTTTTTTTTCCTAATTTAATGATTTCATTTTATCAGTTATTAAATAACTATGAAGTATACTGATTATAATATAGATATGAAGATTAAGGCACATTAAATATGATGTTTACTTGACTACTTATGGAAGTTTATCAGCACAACTGTTATTTAAACATGATGTTTAGTTACATGACTACACTTATGGAAATTTATCAGCAGAACTGTTATTAAATATGATGTTTACATGGCTACAGTCATGAAAGTTGAAGGTACCACTCCTAGATGATTGATTGCTTGCATTTGTTACAGCGCTGGTTTCATGGATAGTATTAGTTTTAATTTTTTTGCCTGTATTAAGAATGTCTGAAACTTCTTGCTTTTGCGTCATTGAAGTACGTTTGTATGAGCGAACGCCTTCAGCACTTCTGTGTCCAGTACGCTCCATAACAAGTTGTTCGTCAACTCCAGATGAGTATAAACGTGAGGCTGCTGTGGCTCTTAAAGAATGATTAGTTTTGTATCCTTTAATTCCGCATTCTTTGCACATATTTGAAATTGCTTTGGATAGTTTATTTCGCCCTATTGGAACATTTTTAAACCAACAATTTTCCTTTGGCTTCTGAAGTGGTGTAAGGTAAAATGCGTCATCAGGAGCCTCAGATGGACAAAGAGACTGATATTTTTTGAATAGACGCACAAAACATCTGACTGGGTTCTCCAAGTTTTCATGATGGATCACTATTTTAGGTTTAATTTTTCTTCCTTTTAAGCCTCCAGGACGATTTTTTGATATATCTTCAGTATATTGCAAATATGATCTTTGACCAGAACGTTCTACTATTTTAATCTGGCATGGATTTCGTCGTAAATTGCGGTGTTCATCTCCACTTCTTAGTGCAAAATATAGTCCAATCATAAAAACCATTGTATTGAGGAGAGCTTGGGGGCTATGGTCACCCAGAAGTTGATTTTCCCAAAGTCGTTCCTCCTCTTGTGTTGATAGGGGCTCAGCCTGCTTCTGAGTAGATCCCATTCCTTTTGATTGAAGACGCTTCATCTCTGCATTTAAGCTTGCTATGAAGCCCGAATATTCTGCATCCTTGTAAAAGTCAGTACCAGGGTTAGAAATGCGTACATGCCGCATAATGCCATTCACTATGTGATATAGTGTGTTTGGAGGGTATTCACTGCCGTTAATCTTCCTTACTTCCAAAATAAACCTGGTCAACCACTGTGCCTGAATAATCTTGTCAACTTCACTTAATTGTGGTACATCAAAACCTAGTTTTCTTCTATTATCCCTCCAAGAATTCCATAATCTAACACAATAATCAGTGTCTTGGCGAGTTTTCTTTGGTATGGCCTTTATACGAGCTTTAACAATTTCGTCATCAGGTACAGGTTGACTAAACCTTGATACAGAAGCTATAGTCTGGAGAGCTGACTGTGAGGAGCCAAACTGGAGATCTGACTGTGACGGGCTAGACTGAAAAGAAGCTGACTGTAAGGAGCTGGACTGGTGAACTGACTGTAGGGAATTAGATGGAAGAGCTGACTGTAAGGAGCTGGACTGGTGAACTGACTGTAAGGAATTAGATGGAAGAGCTGACTGTAAGGAGCTGGACTGGTGAACTGACTGTAAGGAATTAGATGGAAGAGCTGTCTGTAAGGAATTAGACGGAAGAGCTGACTCAGTGGAAGAAGGTAGTACAGAAGCTAACTGAGAGGAGCTATACGAGGAACTAAACTGGTTTTGAAAATTTGTAGTAAAAGTTGAGGTAAAATGTGAATGTTCTGAGGTACAGGTTTGGCTAGAATGTTCTTGTTGACTAAGCTCACTGAAAAGATAATCATACTGATCCTCCTGCCCCAAATTACTGAACTCCATCACTTTTGCGTGTTTACTGGAGTCGAGCGAATTACATATACCCCATGCGCTGCACCACGGCTCGCCTAAACAACCGGAATTGCCGCACTTAGTGGACTCCTCAATAATTTCCCGACCGTCCTTGTCGTACAGTGTCAGCATAGAAGCAGAGAAGTAGAAAAAATGTTTTTTCACCTGGTAACTAGGGCTATAGTTTCTACGTTCTAAAACAGATAGACAACGAAATCTCGGTAACTACCGCCCGTCGAACCCCTCGGGCACGCTAGTACCGCCCTCGCTACGCTCGGGACAGTACAGCCCGCGGCCCTCGAGGTTCTGTAGGCGGTAGATCCCTCGATTTCGTTGTCTATCTATTATATAGAGAATGTGCAGTGAAGGGCTAAACAAAAGGAAAGGGGTAGGAAAAAAACAGACAAACAAAACAAATTACATAAACAAAGCCAGAGAACTATTGCACTAATAGTTAAACCCCACAAGGCTAAAACAGTGAGAAAGTAAATTATTGAAGAAAAAAAATGTAATAGTTAGCCCATGGCGGCACAGAGGGATTATAGTTGATAACTGCTTCGATCCCGAGGGCAAAGCTCGAGAGTAAGGACCAGTTATCGGGCGATAACCCTGACGTTGCCAAGGGTTAACTATTTTATACCATAGTTTCACTACTATTTTCACTAACTCATCACAAGCGAGTATTTCTGTGAGGAAATAATGGAAATTTATTAATGGAGATATCACTATCCACCTGCATACAAATGCGTTGTCACAGTCAATTTGAATTCATCAGTGAATCCCACAGCTCCTCAGCTTGTCATTCAAGCTCACGTAGTTGATCACATTTGTGATGGACACTGAGCTCAAAATCTGGCTGCCGTCTGCCAACTAGATTTTCTTCAAGGCAAAACATTAGAAGATCCCTACTTCGGTAAATCTGGCAGAATAGACCGTCTCATTGGCATCAAATATGCCAACCGATATCGCCGACATATGAAAATTGAGGACGCTCCTGATCGAGATTTAGTGGCCATTGAAACTATCTTTGGCTGGGTCATCGGAGGCAATACTCATATTAATGAAGACTCCCAGAATAAAGAAATGGTTTATCCCTGTTACCATGCTGATTATGAAGATACAAGCACTGATGAACTATTGAAGAAGTTTTTTTAACAAGAAGTCCCAACCCAAGAAGAGCCTTCCCTTGCTGCGGAAGATCAGCAAGCTATTGACTTATTCAACAAGTCAACTACTCGCCTAAAGGACGGACGTTACGAAGTTTGTTTAACAAGAAAAAAATTAGCTCCATTGCTCGGAGAATCTAGACCCTTAGCTGAGAAACGATTTCTACAAAACGAACGCTTTCTTCGACGCAAAGGTACCCTAGATGCATAAGTTAAGGATTATGCTCTTCAAAATCATGCTGAAAAGGTTCCTGTAGAAGATTTGAACAAGCCATGCCACCAGACTTTTTACCTTCCAATGCATGGAGTGGAAAAGTATCTTCAGCAACTACTAAGTTAAGGGTTTTTGTGACGCCTCTGCCAAATCCACATCGGGACAATCTCTCAATGATGTTCTTATTTCTGGTCCATCACTGTACCCGAAACTGACGACTATTTTACAAACGTTTTCATCTCTATGATATAGCTTACAAGTGCCGATATTTCCCGTTTGTTTCGAGAAGTTTCGTTGAATCCAGAGGACAGAGACCTTCACCGCTATTTGGTGAGAGGAGACGACGGAAAGATCGAGGATTGGAGAATGACGAAGTTACATTTGGCATCACTTCTTCACCATTTTAGCCACAGCAACACTCAGGCGTATTGCTCAAGATTATTCCAAAGAGCATCCCACTGCATCTCTTGTTAATTATAACTTAACCCGACGTTTCTACTTCTTGCCGAAGTCCTCTTCAGGGGTCAACTGAGGTCGAACTCTCAGTGGTGATATAATAACACAATGAAAACAGCAAGATTTCTGGACGGTACGCTTACTGTCTACTAAATCCTGGAGGGTGATTTGCACGCAGCATGGACAGCCAGTATCCTGGAAGCTCTACCTATGTCTCTGTTAAACTTGTTGTTGTCAGGTGTCATCTGTATGTGTAGAGCTTCCTTGATCTTCAATTCACGATTCTTACTGGCTCTGTCTACAACTCTTACCTCTTCCCATTTAATGGGGTGATGCTGCTGCCAAGCATGTTCAGCAATGGCTGGAACCTTCTCATCACCTCTTTTACAAGCATCCTGATGTTCTTTCACTCACTACTCAAGCCTTCTAGTTGTTTCACTTATGTATACTTTACCACAACTGCAGGGTATACTGTACACTATGGAAGACTCTGTGGTAATGGGCATGGTATTTTTGACTTCAGTAAGATGTGTCTTACCCGACTTTAATGCTGTTTTGATGTCAAAGTCTCTACACACTCTCTGAATGCTCTCACTCAATCCTGCTATGTATGGAATAGTAAGAATCAAACCTTTCTTTTTCTCAGTATTTGTGTGATCTTTAGAAGGTAACTCTTTAGAGCCTGCCCTAATGGTTGCGTTGTCATAACCATTACTTTGAAGTACTTTGTGTAGGTGTTTCTCTTCTTCCTTCAAGTTATCACTCATATTAGTTACCCTCCCTAGCTCTCTGATACAAGCATCTCACTTTTCCTCTCTTTACATGACTAGGATGATGAGACTTAAAGTGAAGGTATCTATCTGTGTGTGCAGGTTTTAGACTTGCTCCTTATCATTCTCTGTAAAAACTAACATTTTGTCAATTTTTTGTTGCAAGATCTTCACAATCTACACCACCATGCCAGTGCAAGAGTTTTGATGGCACTGACAGCTGAAGAATTTTATATTTCTGGACTCAGATCACTCGCACGGAAGATTGTACACGATTGTGTTCCCTGCTGTAGAACGAATGCTACTCTGTGCGCTCAGCTAATGGGTCAATTACCTGCCGACAGAGTCTGTCCTGCCACTCCATTCCAGAATGTTGGACTAGACTATGCTGGTCCACTTAGGCAATCCTTAGAAATCCCACCAACCACAAAGCCTATGTAGTAGTGTTTGTTTGCGCCGTTACCAAGGCCATTCACCTGGAACTTGTCTGTGATTTATCTATTGAGGCTTTCCTAGCTGCGTTCAGAAGATTTGTAAATTGCCGAGGACTATCACACAATGTCTATAGTGACATTGGATGAAACTTTATCGGGGGGTGCACAACGTGAACTGCAAGCAATGGTCACTTCCAAGAAAGCCTAACAGATGATTAAAGAATACTCTTAACCAAGGCACATTAAATGGCATTTCATAGCCGTTCAATCTCCTCATTGAAACTTTGGGAAGCTGGAGTGAGAGAGATGAAGAGAATTCTTATCAGAATAATTGGTGATCAAAAATTATATTTTGAAGACTTTGCCACTATTCTAACTGACATTGAAGCTACTCTTAATTCCAGACCAATGGCTCAGTTTGAAGCACACCAAGAGGATGGCTCATCAGCATTAACTCCTGGACATTTTCTTCTTGGACGTCTACTACTAACTGCCCTAACTCCAGTGCAAGACCTTGATGGTAATATTACTGGATTGCGTTGATGGAACCTAATTAGCTAAGAGACTCCCTGTAAGCATTTGGTCAAAGTGGAAGGATGAATAATTGAAACTTCACCACGTAAGAAGCAAATGGAAGAGACGTATATCTAATCTCCAAGTAGGAGACAGTTGGAGTTCGAGAATTGACTTTAAGTCATCGCCGTGATGTACCTATTGCTGTAGTGACACAAACATACCCTGGACCAGATGGATTAGTTTGAGTTGTTGATGTTTTTGATGGCAACAGTACACTTCGACGAGCCGTACAAAGATTAACTCTGCTGTTGAAAACTTCAGATTCCAATACCGACTCACAAAGCATTGCCACCAGTGGCTCTGGCTTCCTTGCCCCCCGAGGATGTGCGGACCTAACGGCACCTCAACGAACATTCAGAAGAAACTATACTACGCAAGCACTTTATTTTTGTAAAGCCTCGCTGACTGCTCGCGGCCAGTCACGGTTCACGCCCATGCCAACCGTTGTTATAAGTATTGTATTCTTTCATTTTAGTTCTCAGTTATTGTTCCTAGTTTTGAAATTATCGAACCAGTGAAGTTGTAAATACCGACCCAGTCCAGCTAGCCGATTATTAGGACCTTAACTAACATAGAGTTCTCCACTCGATAATCCAACATCCACGAAAGTTACTGGCACAAGGTTGCCATCTCGACAGCGAGCCTTGTACCGGGCAGACGACAAGGGCAGCAAAGTCCTTCCTATTAGGTCCCCTCACTGGCTTACAACTCGGGCTGCCTTTCCGAACTGCAGTAGTCAGTGCGAACGAGATCCATCGGGATGAGTTTCTAGTGAGCATTTCTAATCTATAAATATATTTCTTGCTGTCACCTATTTTAGTATCACTGTGGTAGGTGTAGCTAGGCAGAGACAGCCAAAGGTTGCTGCCACCAGAGTCTGCAGCTGACACAGCTTATCAACAACCCCTCTAGCAAGGCCTGAGGCCAAACAGTGCCCCTTTTACAGATGCTAAGGTTTGACAAAGGTTAAGTTGATAATTTCGTGACAAGTCAGACTGGGGCTAAGCACATGGTTGGCCACAATATAAAGGACCTGCACACATGCCCAGCTCATGATCATGACATCATACATAGTTAATTAACACTTAGTAGCAGGCTATTGCTTGCAGTTCAGGCTGCACATATACTCACACACAAACATACACTTAGTCACACAATACACACACCATGAGAACAAAGATGACAGTGAATGTTCTGTTCATATAATGTGGGAAATGGCTATTACACCACAATCACTACTCATGTGGGAAGTAAATGTTGTTTCTGTGATCATTGATTCATTTCAGGGTGAGGCCCAGGGGGTTTCCCTTTCCACAGCCCTGCCAGCAAATGTTTTTAAGGGTGGAGTTAAAATACTATTAGCTATTGTAGATATACTTGTACATTCAGTCATCCTTAGTTGTTGTTGTTGTTTTCAAACCTCTGTTTAAGCTGATATAAAGTGAAAGGAAGTTAAAAAAGGTAAGATTCTAATCTTGCAGGCACCTTATGCAGAGAAGGAATTGACCTCCATACATACATATATATATATACAGATGAGTTCTAAAAAGAAAACTCTTATGGATGGCCCAGCTAAATCTAGAATAATGTCCAGTGAAGCCAAGAAGAATGGAGGGTACTATGAAAAAGGAAGCTGGCCAGCCAGAGCACAGAGTGCAGCTGATAGAAATGCCAACAAGATGAAACGTGCTGGAGGCGTGAATTATAGCCCAAACAACTCCGCAGCTCCTTTAATTTGTCTTGTTATTGTCATTGTTATTGTTTTTGTGTTTTTTATATCAAGTTATTTTAAGTAATAGTAGAGCATCCTCATATATATAGTAATAGTATGTTTTGATTAGCACTTAAATCTAACCAAGTAGATTATGATTTCAAATTATCCTCGGAGAGTGAGCAGTGACTACTATACAATAACTGCTAAATAGTTGGAAAAACAAAACATTATACTGTAGGAGTAGAAAGTTAGTAAACTGTTGGTACAAAGTATTTAATTACTGCCTATATATTTCCCCCCAGGGGTTACATGAATAAGAAGCAAATACATAAAAATAATAAATAAATAAACACCTTTTTTAAAACAACTAAAGGCAGCCAATTTTATCACTTCCCCACTAGCCTATCTTGTGATCAAAGGCTCAGTGGTTGAAGGAATCATTAGAGTTTTTTTTCGTGAATGTGTGGATTGTACCCGACTTGTTTGTGTGGTATAATTATGTTGTATTATTTTTTGTGGTCAGTGCGTGCAGCTGCACCCAATGTATGGTGTCCAATTATAGACTTAATTATTTTTATGTTGTGCCAGTTTCATGACCGGATGTTTGCAGCTTCTGTGCAAGTATTTAATGTATAGTGTTTCATTTTTTTAGTCTGTTATCATGTCACTCATCACGGTGTGTGTACATTCTCCTCTTTATTGAAGTCATTTAATCTGCTTTAAACCTAGCCTTAGGGTGGGTAAAGGTGTGCCTTAGGCAGTATAAAAGA